>Ga0209630_10000047_pt1 | contig 142006 bp, 165 predicted proteins | sample COG_01_FD_184745 | JGI IMG/M metagenome (GOLD analysis project Ga0209630, IMG submission 184745) | Pelagic Microbial community sample from North Sea - COGITO 998_met_01 (SPAdes) (version 2) | ecosystem: Environmental > Aquatic > Marine > Neritic zone/Coastal water | place: Helgoland, sampling...
CAATAAGACAGTATAATATTATTAGCGGTTCTAAAAAAACTGTGTAAATTAACCTTAGGCTGGATATGCCGACAACAGAGGAATATAAGATGAGTAAACACGCAGATATTGTCAATGAACAATACAATCACAAAGAGAGTAATTTCGTATCTCTACAAACACGTATCACAGAAGCATTCAAACTGGCACCAAAGTTTGAAGCACAACTAGAAGCAGTTGTAGAAGAATTCAAAAGACGTAATAAAGACAATTGGTCTTCATTCAGTGAGATGGAATTGGTGCAGGCAATTCCTGTAGATTTTAGTAAAATACTAATTGACTCCACAATGCAACGTCCATTGAATATGCGTCATGTGTTAAAGATCCTAAACTATTTCAGTCAAACTATGGTAATGCCTATACAGGTTTACAAAGAAGGCGACAACTATATTGCTTGGGACGGACAACACACCAGTATTGCACTGTACCTTATACTCACAAAAGTGTTTGGTGAACTTCAAGCAAACACAATGATTCCTGTGAACATTTATCCAGTAAAACAAAAACTAGAAATTCGTAGGAACTTCATTTTACTAAACGGTGATGCTAAAGAAAAGTTAGATTTTATCGATACGTATCGTCAAATGGTTTACGGTGCCATAATTGATAACAGTGATGATCCAATTTGGCAAGACACTGCTAAAATTAATGACTTGCTGAAAGACGCAGGTTTGTTCGCCACACACGAAAAGTTTGGTGACGAAAGAGAGTCAGGTGCGTTCACATTGTTAGCAGATACAATTATGACCAAGAAGTTGGAAAAACGTAAAGACGTTGATGTTACTCGTATGTTTGCCAAGTATTGGGTTTATATCAATGAAGAACGTCCAGTACAAGCCAAAGAAGCAAGAATGCTTTATGAATACTTTGATGCTTGTTTTAAAGATGGGTTGAAAGTAGATGACAAGTATCTACTAGACTTTGCATTGTTTTGTAAAGAATACTTTGAAGCCAATTGGAGTGAAACAGGATCGTTCTGGAGCAAGGCAAAACTGTCATATGAAACTTGGTATAAGAAAGCAAATCCAGAAGAGTTTGAAGAAAATGGTTTAAAAGGCTTTACAACAGAACCACGTTTTGGTGTTCCGTTTCTTATTGCACAAATTAAGAAAAGTACCAAACTTAAAACACCCAAGTACAAACATCTGTATGCAGTTGACAAAAAGGATCTTTGGTAAATGATTCGCAATCCAGATAAGGACAAGTTTAAGAGTTCTGCAGTATTAACAGAACAACAACTTAAAGGAAAAACTTGTATGTTGCAAGACTGTGACAACAAGTTGAGTATGTATGAAGGTCCGGGCAGTCAAACATTGTGTAGAGAACATCAATTGGAATGTGTTGAATACGGTGGTATGGGTAAAGCAGAAAGACCACACACGTTCTACAGAGGTTGGAATTGTTCTAGTTGTGGTTATGATCCTAGAACAGACGAATTAAGATTTGGATACATCGATGATGAATATCATAAGTTAAGAGCCATGCGTGGTGTAATGCATGGAGACCATATACACCTTAAAAGTCGAGGAGGAGATGACTCCAAAAGCAACATTCAAACCCTGTGTGTTCTGTGTCATATGGCAAAAACCTATGGTGAAAAGGACTATTTGGGTTCAAAAAAGTTATCCACAGACTGAAAACCCGCATAGAATGGGACTTCTTTAATCACATTTTTGGTTGACTTTTTGGTAGTTCAGACTGTATAATAATATTATAACAAGGCAACAAACAGAGAGGCACAAATGCAAACACAAATAGACACATACATAGAAAACATTAAAAAAGATTATGTTGGTTGGAACAATCCAAAAACAGACTCAGAAAGAACTGTTAGAGACAATATGGTTAAAGAGTTCTGTGAAAGCATCACAGTAAAACCGGGCAAGAAATACATTAAAGTAATGACTGGTAATCATGGTAGTGGTAGATCAGTTCATTCGTTTATAGCAAGTAAAGACTTTGTATCTTCTAAAGGTGTAGAGTTTAAAAAAGGTGATATCCTAAAAGCGGCAAGTTGGGCAATACCGGCTCTGAATGCTCCAAGAGGTAACATTTTTGGTGAGTACGTTGTTAAATGGACAGGTGCTTGTTATATGAATGGTCAAAAACAATTGATGGTTTAATGAGCGAATTAATAGAAAAACAATTAAACAAAATGTACAAACACTTTGAAAAAATAACAGGAGAAAAAAAGATGATAAAAGAAGATGTAAAACAAGTAGTTAAATTTGTAAACGCAAAAGTAGAACCAATGACAATGTGGGGAGTAGCCAAAGAGGCGGCTGTTGATGCCGTGGACACATATATGGAAGGTAAAGAAGAACCTATGTATTGTGGATTTGCTAATATCTCAATAAGACCTGCACAAGGTAAATTTGTTGGTTGGTTAAAGAAACAAGGTATTGGTAGCAATGGTTATAGAGGTGGTTGGAGAGTATCCTACTACGATATTATGCCAGAGAATCATCAGTACAGACACTGTCAATCTTTAGACATTAAAGAAGTGGCTTGTGATGCCTTTGCAAAGGTATTAGAAGAGCAGTATGGTTTGAACGTAATGAGCGAAAGTAGAGCAGACTAATTGGTTGACTTTTTGGTCATTAGAAACTATAATAATAAAATAAGGCAAATTAATTAAGGCAACATAAAGGGCACATATGAAAAACACAATATACGTACTAGAAGGCACTTACAGAAAAACTTCAGTAGAAAATCAAACTTTCCAACTTGTAAAAGGTTATCAACCACACCCTCACAAAGAAGGTGGATTCATTACTGTTAAAATAGAGGACTTGGCAAAGTATCCAGGTGCTACAAAAAATCAAATTAGAATTAATGTAGAGAATGAGAATCAATTAAGAGACTCTGCTCCAGAACAACCTAAAGAAGAATCGGATGCAGAAACTGTTGAAAGAATGAGACAACGTTTTGACATATTAACGGACATGACTAAAGCAACCAAAAGAGGTGATGTGAGAGCAATGATCGTAAGTGGCCCTCCAGGCGTAGGTAAATCGTTTGGTGTTGAGCAAGTGCTTGATAGATATGGTGTTGTTAGTACATTGGGTAACACAAGACCCAAATACGAAGTTGTAAAAGGTGCAATGTCTCCAATAGGATTATATTGTAAATTATACAATTTTTCAGATGCTGACAATGTGTTGGTGTTTGATGACTGTGATTCTATCTTGTTAGACGATTTAAGTTTGAACATATTAAAAGCGGCTTTAGATTCTAAAAAGACTAGAAAAATTTGTTGGAACACAGACTCGCATATGTTGAGAAGAGAAGGTGTGCCAGATACTTTTGAATTTGCTGGTTCAGTGATCTTTATCACAAACATTAAATTCGACAATGTAAAAAGTAAAAAGTTGAGAGATCACCTAGAGGCATTAGAAAGTAGATGTCATTATATTGATCTAACAATTGATACTATTAGAGAGAAGATCCTAAGAATAAAACAAATTGTTACAGATGGTATGTTGAAATCACATGCATTACCAACTGAGACTGAACAGTCAATTGTGGCTTTTATAGATGACTACAAAAGACAATTGAGAGAAATCAGTCTTAGAACTGTGCTTAAAATTGCTGATTTGGCAAAAGCCTTTCCAGAAAATTGGAAAGAAATGGCAAAACAAACAGTATTGAAACCAGTATAGGAGTTGACTTTGATGCCAAAAGATAATAAAATTAGTACAATGAGAACACAACCGCAAGACATTATTGCTAAACTAGAAGCAGACAACAGTAGATTGGCTAAAGAAAAGATTCTGTTAGATGCTATGAATGAAGGCTTGGATGAATTTTTCGAAGGCTTGAAAATGTGTTTGGACAAATTGTACACTTTTGGCGTCAAACAGGTGCCCACAAAAGATGAAGTTATATCTGCACAAGGTTGTAAATGGGAAGTGTTCAAAGAACTAGCAGAAAAATTACACGCAAGAGAACTCACAGGACATGCGGCAAGAGATGCCATTGAACTGGTAATGAGCTCGGCAACTGCTGAACAATGGAATGGATTTTACAGAAGAATATTAATAAAAGATTTAAGATGTGGAGTTTCAGAAAAAACTGTAAACTCTGTGGCTAAAAAGAATAAGTTTGGCAAGTACATGGTGCCCGTGTTTACTTGCCAACTTGCCCATGACAGTACAAACCATGAAAAGAAGTTGGTGGGCAAGAAGATGTTAGAAGTAAAACTAGATGGAGTGAGAGTGGTTACTATTGTATATCCAGATGGTAAAGTTGATATGTTCAGTCGTAATGGAAAAGAGTTTACTAACTTTGGACACATACAAACACAAATTAGTGATGTTGTTAAATCCAGTCCTCCACCGTACCCAGTTGTATTAGATGGTGAAGTAATGAGTGAAAACTTTCAAGACTTGATGAAACAGGTACATAGAAAGAGCGGAGGTACAGCCAAAGATGCAGTGCTTCATTTGTTTGATTTTTTACCATTAGAAGATTTTAAAAAAGGTGCTTGGGACAAAACACAGACGTTGAGAACTCAAATGTTAAAAGCCTGGTATGAACAACACAAAACCAATTTAGACGCCGTTACAGTGCTGGATCATGAAATTGTGAACTTAGACACACCTGAAGGTCAGAAGACGTACACAGAGGTGAATAAGAGGGCAGTAGAGGGTGGTTATGAAGGTATTATGATTAAAGATATTGATGCTTCGTATCAATGTAAAAGAAGTCATGCTTGGTTAAAATTAAAACCTTTCATAGAAGTAAGTTTAGAAGTAAAAGCCACTGAAGAAGGCACAGGTAGAAATGTAGGTAAATTGGGTGCTTTGATTTGTGAAGGTTTAGATGATGGCAAATTGATTAAAACAAATGTAGGTTCTGGTTTATCAGATGATAATAGAGATCAGTTTTGGCAACACAAGGATCAATTGATTGGTCAAATTGTGGAAGTGAGAGCAGATGCTGTCACAAAAAATCAGGATAGTGAAACAGAATACTCATTAAGATTTCCAAGATTTATGAGATTCAGAGGATTTGAAATTGGTGAAAAAATCTAAAGTGATTGCAGTAGGATATGAAAACATAAGATTAGAACCTTGGAACGGACCTCCATACATTTACTCTGTAAAAGTAAATGGCAAAATAAAACGAATGAGTGGATTTGATGAAGAACATATTAAGAATCAACTGTATCCAAAAAAAGCCACAATGATTAGAAAGATTAAAGATGTATAAACCATTACCAGACGGCATAACAATAAAAGAGTCAAGTGTACAAGGCTTGGGGTTATTTGCTACAAAAGATTTTGATCAAGACGTGGTGCTTGGCATTGTGCATATTATGAATAAAAATTTTTCACACGGAGCAATTAGAACTGCCTTAGGTGCATTTTACAATCATTCAGATAAACCTAATTGTAAGAACCTTGCAGGCTTCTGGCATCAACTGCCAGTAAAATATCTAGTAACAACGACACCTATTAAAGCAGGTGATGAACTGACTGCAAAATACTCTTTGTATAATGATTTTAAGGACCAGTGGTAATATAGATGGCTAAAAAGAAATACAATGCATACGATCATATGGCTCAATTAGGTAAAGTGACTGGCTTACTAGAAGCACAGACTAAAATTCAAAACCAATTGATCAAAGAACAAAAAAAATTAAAATTATTACAACAACTAGAATTAGTGAAGAATATTAAAAATGACTAAAGAAGTAGAAATAATAAAGAAAGCAATGGCGGATAACAAGAAAGTTTTCTTGAAAGAGATGAAACAACTAAACGATAAGATTGATGGACTGGATAAACGTCTAACCAAACATATTGATTTTATTGAAAAGGTTTATATGCCTTTACAAAATAGTATTGATAAGTTTAAAAAGTTTTTCAAATAATATGTACAAGGTTGTGAAATATATGTTGCCTGAACTGTTTGATGAGGACAAGGCATTCAAAGGTGGATTACCCAAGGTGACTAGATTTCAGATACTGATGGTGCTGGCAACCATGTGGGCATTTATCTTTGCATTAATCACACAAGGGTTCATCAGCATAGGAATAAATGTGACAACCAGTGTGATAGCACATGCATTGGTGATCTATGGTATAATATTCACTAAAAAAAGTTTATCCGCAAAATGGAAATTTGATTCATATCACTCTGTGGGAAGAGCCAGAGGATACACACTAGGATATGACAAGCACGGAAAACCTTACAAAGTATATTATGACAAAAACGACCCAGGAGGAGAACATGAATAAATCAGAAGAACAATACAATCAGTTTGACAGTTTTGATGCCAAATGGTCCGAAGCATTTCCGAACAAAAAGAAGTCTAGCAAAACAAAAAAAGTCAGCAGTAAAAAGAAAAAAAAATTAATCAAGGCCATAAAAAATGAAGCAAGGTATTTTAAATTTGAATTCACTAGGTATGGCGGTGAAGTGTGCATGGGCACAATAACATCTGCACAATTTGAATATTGGTACAACAATGAAAATTTTGAGCAGTACATGGTGGATGTGGATTATGACCCAGACAATGCCAACAAAGACGTGCCTAAAGATGCACAGTTTGACAGACCATTTCATGAACAGGATGACATCGCTCACCTATGCGGTCCTGAATTGGCAAACGGCAACACATTGTACATCACAGAGTTAGACGATAAAGGCAACCCAAAACGGAATCAAGAAGGAAATGGCACAGTGGAAGACATCAAGATAGATTTTGATCTGTTTAAAAAGAAAGGTGTCAAAACAAAATGTGTAGCAGTACACAATGAAGGATCTAAAACCTGCAAGGATACTCATTATATGTTTGGACAGTATTTCAACAAAGGTGGTTGGTACACAGAGGATTTGATTAAAACAGGTCCGGAAGGTATCAATCTTAAAAAGATCAAAATAAACTATGAAGATTGTGATGGTTTTAAAGTATTCAGCGAAGTCGAATATGACGGTCAAGAATATTATCTACAGGAAGATTCTGTCGGCAAGAGTTCTAGTTTCTATGTAATGGAAGGTGATGACGTATAATGAAACGACATGAAATATTTCCTGTTCCTATATGGGAATTCACATACAGTGAAGCAGAAGCATTTAGAGAAAAAATTGTGCCTATGTTCAAAGATATTGAAAATAAAAATCCCAATAAGGAAATGACCTACACCAAAGAAGGTTACACCAGTTATGGTCCAATCACTAACATACTGGATTATGATGAATGCAAAGAAATGAAAAATTTTATCATGGGCAATGTTGTAGAAGCAGTGAAAGATCTAGGACTAGAAGGATATTGTAATATGACCGGCAGTTGGTTTAACAACAATAGAAAATACAGCAGTCATGGACCACACAATCATGTTCCAGACACAATAAGCGGAATCTATTATGTACAAGCAGAAGAGAATGATGCTAGAATTTCTTTTCATGATCAGAATAAAATTAGCAATTGGCCCTGGAAAGCACCATCTGTTATTAATGACATGACGAGAAGAGTCCACAGTTTCAAACCTAAAACTGGCAGACTGTTGCTTTTTCCTAGTTATATTGAACATAGTGTTGAACAGCAATTGACAGACAATGAAAGGATCAGCATTAGTTTTAATGCTTTTGTGGGTTAATGGAGTTGATCGTGTTTGCCACAGTGTTCACTTTGATAGTTTTATTAACAGGATACATAGGACCAAAAAGATGAAATCATATATTGTAGACATCAAGAGAGGCGATAAAATAGAAGTTGGAAGATTCAGAAATGTTGTTGCCACAGTGTTAGACATTGAAACAGACGAGCATGGACAGCCTGTAATTATCACTTCCAAAGGCAAAAAGAAACTTTTTACTTGTAGAATTACAAAACTTTCTCCAGGTGCAAAGACACCGAAACAAATACTTTTAGAAAGCAAAAGAAAGAAAAAGACTTGATTTTTCTCTGAAGAGACTATATAAGGTATAGTATGAGTGAAATTCAAGAAATAAAAAAACCAACAATACAGGAACGAATTCAAAAAAGAGTTCATGAAATATTAGAACCAATTGAAGTTTGGTTGGATAGATATGTTGTGCAACCAGATAAATTCAATCCTGATAAATTTAAACTGGTTGATGTTTTTAAAAAAGAACAAGTGGGCGGTGTACATGCAAGAAAGATCATGGAAATGTATGAACCTCAATACCAAGAATACAAAGACTTGTTAAGATTGAGAGAAAAGAATCTTAAATTTAAAGAGATCACAGAAGAAGAAGATAACGATTCTGAAGAAAGACAACTGTTAGAATCTTACGAAGATGTTGATAATGAAATAATTCAAAAAGGAATCAAAGCCTATGATAATATTTTTGAAGCCTGTGATAGAATGATAGCAATTGCCAATGCTAATCGTAAGCCTAGAAAGAAAAAAGAAAAATCTCCAGAGAAATTAGTATCTAAAATGCAATTCAAACAGGATGACGAAAAGTTAACTCTTAAATCTATCGATCCCACAGAGATCATATATGCCGAACAACTTTGGGTATACAACACCAAGACTAGAAAACTAGGTCACTATTTGGCAAAGGTGTTAGATCCTAGAGGGATGAGCCGACCAGGCACAGGATTAACAGTGAAAGGTACATCCATAAAAGGATTCGACGAAGAAACCAGTGTACAAAAAACACTCAGAAAACCCGAAGAGCAATTGAAACAGTTTGGGAATTCTGGCCCTAAGAAGGTAATAGAGCTATTTGACGCCATTAAAACAATGGGCATCAAACTGAATGGACGTGTTAATTCTGAAGTCATTTTGTTAAGAGCAGTTAGATAAATAACTGTATATGAGCACAAGAGACGACATAATTTCAATTAGAAACGGTTTAGTAACACTGGGCGATGCAATAGCAAACCTAAGTGTACACGCATCTGCTGACGAAACAGTAGTAAATTCCAACAAAACTATCAACTTCGCTGGTTCAGAAACAACACCAATCTACGGCAAAGGATTACAATGGAGTGGCTTTGGCAACACTAAGATGTTGAACTTCCAAGCAAATCCAGATAGACTGTGGAGTTCTAACTCAATCGACCTACACAGAGATGCACACTATTCAATTGATAACACAATGGTTCTTTCCACAGAAGAATTAGGACCAACAATTAGAAATTCAAATTTAAGATCCGTTGGCGTATTAAATGGATTAGCAGTAAATGGCGACATGAACATTGATCAATTTGTTTTCTGGAATTCCGGAATGAACAGATTAGGTGTTGGTATCGAAGCAGGTAATGGACAGTTATCAGTTGCTTCAAATTATGTTGAATTTAGAGTGCAACCCAATGACGTAGATGTAGAAGTTGGAACATACACCACACATGATTTAAGAATCCAAACTGACAGCACAGACAGAATACTTGTAAAAGCAAATGGTGATATTACTATTGGTACACAAGGTGCTACAGATAAAAAAGTTAAAATACATGGAAAACTAGCAGTAGGCATTAATAACATCAGAGATGATGCAGATTTCGAAGTAGCGGGTCCTGTAAGAATGGAAGGCAAACGTTTCAGTGTAGCAGATGATGTACCGACCGTTGGTGTTCATGCTAAAGGTGATATTGTTTGGAATTCTAATCCGGTAGCAGGAAGTGTGATTGGATGGGTCTGTATTGTTACAGGAACACCTGGTTCATGGAAAAGTTTCGGAAATATTTCTCAATAAAAAAATCAGTAGGCATATGGACGTGGCTCGGAAGAGTTGGACCATTGACTGCCCTTATGATTCTTTGTATCGTATTGGTAACTGATTTCTCTTCTTGGATTCAATACATTGTTTCAGCAATAGCATTATTATTTGCCATTACAGCCTTTACATGGTGGTGGTGGGTAATTTATGCAGTCAAAGACATATTCAGATTGTTGAACAGTGCAAATAAAAGGTTCGGAGAAGTATTGATAGAACTTAAAACAATCAAGAAAGAATATCTCAAAAAAAAGAAGAAACGTTAGTAACTGAATAATCTATTTTTGTATTTTTCAGACATGTTTTTGTAATAATTGCCTTTGGCAAGATTCTTCCTAGCAACATTTAATTTTTTCCGTTGTTGTACCAACAATAAATTGTGCTTGCCATTGCCAGTTGAAAAGTTTTTCATTTTAGTTTTGGCATTTTTATGATCTGGTAAAAATACAAATTGAGGATGTTTTTGTTTTAATTCAACAGTCAGTGCTTCTAATTTTAATTTGCTCATTTTTGCTGGAAGCACAAAAATGGTTACTTCTTGTTGACATTGATTGACATTTATATCCATTTTTTCACATTCCACAATGGACCATGATGCTTTTTTGGCATAAGGACAAATTGCCACTCCGTTGAGTTCCTTTTGCGGAGTTACAATTTTCGCCATCCACTCAACCACATCTGTGTAAATAGAACTGTTCATTATAAAAGTATTTAATATGTTAGTAATAGGAAACGGCGAGAGTCGAACAACACTCGATATAGATTCACTGAAATTACCCACAGTAGGTTGCAACGCCATATTCAGAGACAGAAAAGTTGATCATTTGGTGTGCTGTGACCGACGCATGGTGCGTGAAGCAATCAATCACAACAATACTCAACAGAGTTGTGTGTACACTAGACAGGATTGGTATGAAGAATTTGATGTGATGCCTGTGCCTGATCTTCCTTATGATGGCGAACTGAGGCAAGATGATCCTTGGCATTGGGGGACAGGACAATTTGCATTGCTGGTTGCCCTGCAATATTCTACTACCGATAACATTCACATTGTGGGTTTCGATTTGTTTGGCATAGAAGGATATGTGAACAATGTGTATAAAGATACCAAATCCTATGACGTCAGTTCAAAACAACAAGTGGATCCTTCATATTGGATATACCAAAATAAAAAAATATTCGAACATCATCCAAAACATAATTTTAATTACTATGTGGAAGAAAATTTCTTAATACCAGAAAGTTGGCAAAATATATCAAATTTAAAAATTATTCCATTGACAGACTTGGAAAAAAACATTATAATTTAAACTTAACTAGGAGATTACATTGGCAAAACATTACAGCACAAAACATTATGGACACAACATTGGTTTATCAGCAGTGTTCAGACAACCTAACGCAGATCATTCGCATTGCCATTTTTTACATGGATACAGTTTAGCATTTACATTCACGTTTGGATGTGATAAATTAGACAATAAAAACTGGGCTGTGGACTTTGGAGGACTGAAACCATTGAAGGCATGGTTGGCAGATTCATTTGATCACAAACTTTGTTTGGATGTTAATGATCCACATTTAGAAAAATTTAAAGAACTTGAAGCATTGGACTTGGCAGATATTAGAATGTTTGATGGTGTTGGTGCAGAAAAATTTGCGGAACACGCCTTTAACTTTGCAGACAAACTTATACGTGAAGCAACAGACAATAGATGTTATGTTGTAAAAGTTGAATGTGCTGAGCATGGAGCCAACTCAGCAATCTATGAAGGCTAATGATCAATTACATTGTTTGTTTAAAATGGGGTAACAAGTACGGTCCGGAGTATGTGAATACACTGGAACAAATGGTGCGTAGGTATTGCACTTTGCCATTTGAATTTGTTTGCTTTACAGAAAATCCAACAGGACTAAACAGTTCTGTGAGAGTTATGCCTATTGCACAAAGTTATGGTGTAAATGGTTGGTGGCACAAACCTCTATTATTCAATCCCAGTTTACCTTTGGAAGACCCACAAGGCACTGTTCTATACATTGATCTTGATGTGATAGTGTTTAGAAGCATTGACAATTTGTTAACTTACAAACCCAATGAATTTTGTGTAATAAGAGATTTCAATAGATGTAATAATCCTAAATGGGATAGATTCAACAGCAGTGTGGTAAGATGGAACATTGGACAACATCCACAAATTTACAGAGACTTTATAAAAAATCCAGCCGCACCTGTGCGTAGGTTTCATGGAGATCAAGATTGGCTGTATGCTCAAGTAAAAAATGATTTTAATTTTTGGCCCGATGAATGGATAATGAGTTACAAATGGGAGATGCGTGGCAAGCCACCAATGGTGCGAAACAAAGATGGATTAAAAGATTTTATTTCACCAGGAGTACCAAAGATACATCCACAAACATCCATTGCTGTATTTCATGGAGATCCCCAACCTAAACATTGCCAGGATCCCTGGTGCAAGGAGAATTGGAAATGAATTACAACATAGCAAATATGTTCCCTACGCCTGTGTTAAAATTTGATTTTGCCAGTCACAAAGATAATGCTAAACTGTTAGAATTAATTAAAACATGGGACACAGGATCACATGCACTGGTATCTGGAGCTCAAAGCAGTTACATGAAAAGTGACAAACACATTTTAGACCACGAAGATTTAAAAGACTTAAAAGCAGATTTTCAAAAGGCTGTTGAAGTGTATTGTGATAAGATTGGTTTAGGCAATAATATTAAAATTAGTATGAGTTGGTTTAATATTTTACAAAAAGGACAATCTGTAAATTTACACAGACATGAAGTCAGTGTATTGAGTGCGGCATATTATGTGAAAGCAGACAAGGACAGTGCAGGCTTAAATTTTAAAAGTCCAACAGATCCTTATAGAATGCATGAGTTCTTTGTAAAGAACACAGAATATAATTTAAAAAATGTTGAAGTCCCTTGTGAACAAGGTGCATTATATCTATTTCCTAGTTGGTTAGAACATTACACCAATCCTAATCAAACTGATGAAAGAATAACCATTAGTTTCAATACAATGTATGTTTGACAACTACCAAAATTTGTGTTATAATAAAGCATGACTAGACGTATTGGATTTTGCTGTCAATGGTTTCACCATGATAGAACTCTTAAAAAGAAACAATTAGAAGAAATTGAAAGACCAATGAACACACGTTCAACTACTGTGCGTTGGTTAAATGAACACAAAGACGAAGCAGAAGCAAAACTAGATTTTGTATTCAAACACAACATACAAGGTATTAAAAATTTAATCCTTAAAGTTTCCACACTGCCTAAAAGCAGACGTATGTGTAGAATTTCATCTCCCATATTACCTGTAGCAACGCAGGCTGATTGGAGATACTATTGGGACAAACCCGAGATAATAAAATATTGTGAAAAACATTTTGCTGAAGCAGGCGACTTGGCAAGATTGCATGATGTAAAGATCAGTTTCCACCCAGGACAATTTACTGTACTTGCATCGGAAACTCCAGACATTGTGGATCGTAGCATAGATGAATTTGAATATCATGTGAACATGGCACGTTGGATGGGATTTGGTAAATCATTTCAAGATGGTTGTAAAATTAATGTACACATCTCTGGTAGACAAGGTCCAGAAGGAATCATAAAAGCATTACCTAGATTGTCGCCTGAAGCAAGAAACTTGATCACCATAGAGAATGACGAAATGGGTTGGGGATTAGAATCCAGTTTGGAATTAGAGAAACACTGTGCCTTGGTACTAGACATACATCATCATTGGGTACGTACAGGAGAATATCTACAAGCCACAGACGACAGAGTTAAAAGAGTTGTGGACTCATGGCGTGGTGTTAGACCTACTATGCACTATTCTTATTCAAGAGATGAATGGTTGACTCCTGCTTATCCAGATGGAAAAATGCATGAAGGTTTTCATGACATGGAAACACTTTTATCTAAAGGTTGTAAGAAACAAAAATTGAGAGCACACAGCGAACGATTACCAAATCGTGCTGTAAATGAATGGGCATTGAGTTTTCTACCGCAACTAGACATACAAGTTGAAGCCAAGATGAAGAATCAAGCGGCGGAAGATTTACACAATCAGGCTGTTGAGTTGGGTTTAGTATAACGATAAATATCGTTATGAAACTAGAACACCTTACTGAATCAAAACAAAATAGAGAATCAAAACTAGAAGTGGTAAAACTGCCTTTCAAAATGAAAGAACTATCACCTGTATTATCTGAAGCAAATATCGATTATCATTACAATGTATTAACCAAAGCATACGTGAGAAGATACAATGATGGTGAAGGTGATGCAGATTTTAATTACGGTGGAGCAAAACTTCACAATATGTTTTGGTTACAATTACAAGCACCTCGTCCAGGTAATAAACCAACTGGTGAAATCAAAACTTTAATAGAATCAAAACACGAATCATTTGAAGCATTCAAAAAAGAATTAATTAGATCAGCAATGACCATACAAGGTTCAGGCTGGGTGTATGTTGCCAAAAATGGTAACATCAAAACTACACCAAATCAATCATATAGAACAGACATTCTAATGCCTGTAGATATGTGGGAACATTCATTTTCGGATTATGTGCCTGCAAAAGATGCCAAGAAAAAATATATAGAAGGCATGATGAGAATAATTAATTGGGAGTCAATAAATTTAAGACTACAATCTTAAAAAAAGGAGACTAATATGATCAATCAAGTACAAAAATGGATTAATGCCAGAATCAAAGAAAGAACAACACTAGATGGTGCTCTTTTAATTGCGGCAGGAATTTCATTCTTAATATTCAAACCTATTGCTTCGATTGTTGCTTATGCGGCAATTGTGTATGGTGGTTGGACTATTTGGAAATCAGAATAATCACAATTTACTGATAGGAATATCGCTGGATGCATTCATGCCCAAAACCTGTCTTTGTTTTACACCTTGTTGTTGAGCAAAACGTTTTGGGTCGCATTCAGAACACACGTGTTTATAAAAAGTAGATAGACGCTTTTTTTCAACTTTGCCTTTGGCTCTTTTAAATTCTTTCTCACACGCATCACATTTGAAGACATGAAACGTTTTAGTGCGTTTGCATTGGTGTTTCACACCTAGTTTGCTCACACGTTCTGTCTTTGATTCTACTGTTTTTTCACCTAAATACATATAGGTATTTACATTAGCATTTATAAAATTTCCATAAATACAACAAACGACAACATTACATTATGGCTATTTTAACACTGACGAGCACTGCACAAACACAGATTAAAGCATTGTGCGAAAAAAACAGCAAGTATGCTGTAAGATTGGGTATTAAAGGCGGTGGATGTGCTGGTTTTTCCTATGATTGGAGTTTTGCTGATCAATCTCAAATTGAATCAGGAGACGAACTGATCGAAGTAGATGGTGGAAAATTAGTGGTAGATACCAGTAGTGTGATGTTCTTGTTTGGAACTGAAATTGATTACGTCGACGAAGTATTTGGTTCACAGTTTCAAATCAACAATCCAAACACCAAGAGTGCTTGTGGTTGTGGAGAAAGTATTCAATTTGATATGGATAGGGTAAATGGCTAAACAGTTTATTAATATTGGTATAGAAGGGAACGATGGTACAGGTGATAGTATCAGAGATGCGTTCAATAAATCCAATGAAAATTTTACAGAATTATATGCTGTATTTGGACAAGGTGGACAGATAGGTTTCACTTCATTAAGTGATACACCTGATACATTAGGTGCAGATAAAATTCCTGTAACCAATTCAGCAGGAACTGCCATCACAATGAAAGGAATTGCTGGAACAGGTATTTCAGTAGATTTCACAGATCCTAACAATCTTTTATTAACAGTTGATTCTATCAATTTATCAACTGACACAACACCCGACTTGGGTGGTCCATTAAATGCCAACACATATGCTATCGGTAACGTAGGCATTAATCAAACAGTGGTAGATGATTTCAACAGTGCCCATGGCACAAACATCACTCAAGATGATTTAGTTATTGATAAAGGATATGCTGACAGAAGATATTTAAGAAGTTCAGGTGTCGGTGGTGTTGCTGGTGAAGTTAGAGTTCGTACAGAACCTTCTGATGCAACAGAATACACAAAAACAATTTCAGCATATGTAAGTGGAAATTTAAATATTCCATCACACGGATTCTCAACAACATCGAATGGCTTACCGTTTGTTTATAATTCTACAGGAACAGATGCCAACAATGTTACAAGTGGACAAAATTATTATATTAGATATGTTGATGCAAACACAATTTCTTTGCACACATCATCAGCAGAAGCAACCAACGACAATGATGCAACAAGAATCACAATCACAGTGTCAGGTGGAACCGGTGTTCAAACAGTAACTGACGGAGCATACAACAGTTCACTTTCAGGAAATTATCTTTCAACAGAAGCAATACAGAGAACATCAGCAGTAAGACGTCAAGGTGACACCATGACAGGATCTCTTTTCCTAAATGATCATCCAGGAGATTTAGCAGGAACAGGAACTCCAAATGGTGCTGACGATTTACAAGCGGCTTCTAAATTTTATGTTGACACAACATCATATGCTTCTACAACAAATTTATTTGTGAGTCAAGATGGTGATGACACTATGTCAGGAGTACCTGCTGACAAATATGGTAGATCATTAGCATATGCTTATAAAACTATTTCCAAAGCGGCTCAAAGAGCAGAACAAATTATTGACACGGCTCCATTTGAAACAGGACCATACACTCAGGTAATAACCTACAACAATGGTGCTAGTAATTCAGCAGTTGTCACAGCAGGAATAACAACGCCATCAGGACAAACACAATTAGAATCTTTAATGGCATCCAACAGACAGTTTATTATTAAAGAAACTATTGCTTACATAAATGCCACGTATCCAAATTTTTCATATGATACAACATTGTGTGAAAGAGATTTAGGATTAATTGCTGATGCTGTGGTGCTTGACGTTACAAGTGGTTTAACAGCAAATCAACAATCTATCCAAGCAGGAAAAAGATATTACAACAGCAACAGTGGACTAAAAGCAATCAATCAACAAGCAACTGAAACATTAGCATCAATCACATTTGCTCAAAATTTAGTGGTTAATTTTGTATTGACCAACACAGCACCTGGTACTTTGTATCAGACTGATGTTGCACAAACAATTGATCTAACTAAAGTGGTTCCTCAATCAGGTAAAGATTCTGCCAATGCAAAATTTATCATTATAAAAGGAATAATACAAGATTACAATTACATAGTGACACAGGTGGATGGAAGCACATACACCATAACAATTTCAAATGGTAATACAGGATTTGTAGATCAAAATCAACCAAACAACAAAGACTTGGTTCCAGGAAAAATTATCGTAGGTAAAACTTCAGGAGCAAAAGGAGAAATAGTTTCAATCACAGCAGGTGGAACCAATGACACTGTGCAGATATTTTTAAGAGAGCCAATTAATTTCACCGTTGGTGAAGAAATGGAATTTGGTAACAAAGTTAAAAACAAACAGATCACAATCAGAGTAGAATCAGGAATTTATGATGAACATTTACCAATTAAGATTCCAGCAAACGTTTCAATAAAAGGAGACGAATTTAGAAGAACTATAATCAGACCATTGGATGGTATTTCACAATCTCCATGGGCCAATGTTTATTTCTTTAGAAACACAACTTTTGACAGTTTAACAATTGGCACACAAGAATACGGATATCATTATGCAGACGATGTAACAAAACCAATCAACACAACAGTTCCAAGCAATGACCCTGCATACAACACAGCCATAAACAATAGTGAAATGGATGTGTTCTTAATGAACGATGCTTCTGTTGTTAGAAATATTACTTTCCAAGCACATGGTGGTTTTGCTGAAGTTCTAGATCCAAATGGTCAAGTGCTTACAAAATCTCCATACACACAAACAGGATCTTCTTTTTCACAGAGTGCAAACACTAAAAAATTCAGAGGTGGTATGTATGTTGATGGTTACGCAGGTAACGTACAAACAGCAGTCACAGGAGTTACCAATGCATTCAACCTTCAAGTTTCATCGGCGGCTGGCACTGGATTATTTTTACGTAAACCACAAACACCTTGTCCATTCTACATACTGGGAGCAAGATATCAAGTTGCGGCAATCACAGATTACGATCAAAGTGCTGGAACAGCCACATTGTTATTAGCACCTGGTTCTAATGCAGGCAACGGTTGGGACGGAACTTATGCAACACCTTACAACATAATAATTCAAACAGCAGGTAATAGATCATTACTTGCCAATGACTTTGTACAGATAAATGATTTAGCATATGGACTTGTTGCTACCAATGGTGGCTTATCAGAACAGGTATCCACTTTCACATACTACACTCACATTGCCATGTATGCAAACAACGGTGGACAAATTCGTGCATTGAATTGTTCTTCTGCACACGGTGATTACGGATTAGTTGCTGAAGGTTCTAATCCTAATGAAAAAATTGACGCCATCACATTGGCAAACAACATGACTCAACAAGCAATGGTGTTTGATGATGGATCTACAGATTATGATCAACCACTTTTAGGCACAGCAGTTTATGTGTATGATGTGGATTACATTCCGTATCAACAATCAGAGATAGAAATTGATCATGGTGGATCAATAGGTATTGTGAGATATGAAGTTACAAATATTGAAACAACCACAGCACCTTCACAACCAGCCACAAGAGATGGCACAGTTTACAAAATTAATTTGGGAACAGGTGGTTCAAATTTAACTTCAACAACAGGACTTAAAGCACCTCTTGTTGATGGAATGACAGTGATCATAAGATCCAGCAGAACATTTAGATTTAATGATTTAGAAGACGTTTCACCTACAAGACCTTCCACAGCAATTGTGTTTGATGAATACACTGCGGCTGTTTACAGAAGTGTATCTTTCCAAAGCAATGACCCAGTTGGAATTCCTTTACCATCGGGTGCGGCAATTATAGGAATTGATGCACCATACGACACTGTAAAAATGAATGTAAACATGGATGAAGTCGTCAACAACACATATGCAGGATCAGGTACCACAATGGGTGACACTGCTGGTGATGTTGTGATTGCTATCGACTTAGTAACACAACAATCAGACATTGATAGAATTAATGCTGGTGACATGATATTTGGTTGGGATGGAAAAGTTCACAGAGTTACAGGTTACACAGACAGAGTCACATATGCCACAATCACAATTCAAGATGTGAGTGACATCAATGCCACTCCAATAGGAACAGGTCTACACAGTTCTATGTACAGAGCAGGTGCGTCTGTAAATTTAAGAGCAAACCTGGCGGCATTGGAAACAGGAACTTTGACTGTGTCCATTTCAACTTGTAGAGCCACTGGACACGATTTCTTAGATATTGGAACAGGTGGGTTCAACACAACAAACTATCCTAATGTGGTATTTGGTGATCCACAAGCACCAGTACAAGCACAAGAAGTTGATGAACGTGGAAAAGGAAGAGTGTTTTATGTTTCAACTGACCAAGACGGATTCTTTAGAGTAGGTAAATTTTTCACAGTTGACCAAGGTACAGGAAGTGTAACATTCTCGGCATCAATTGCATTGAGTAATTTGGATGGTATTGGATTTAAACGTGGTGTTGTTGTTGCAGAATTTTCATCTGACACAGCAATGACTGACAATGCTTCTGACACAGTGCCAACTGAATCTGCTGTTAGAGGATACACAAACAGAAGATTGCATTTTGATCAACAAGGTCAATTGGTAACCAATCCAATTGGTCCAGGTGTTGTGGCAAGAGATGGTTCTACTCCATTCACAGACAACATTGGTGCAGGTGGATATAAAATTACAAATTTACAAGATCCTAGTCAGGATCAAGATGCGGCAACAAAATCATATGTTGACCAAGTCAACTACGACACAGATGAATTAATAGACAATAGAGATGTAAACATTTCAACTCCAATATCATCAGGACAAATGTTGGTATTCAATGGAGCAAAAAGAATTTACACATCACCAGCAGACGGTGGACAATTTGCAGGAGGGAACACAATCACTGGAAGCAATTCAGGGGCAACAGCGGTTATCTATGATTTAATTCAAGAAACAGTTCCAGGATATGGATTGGCCACAAGAATCTCATACAATCAAACTTCTGTTGCAGATTTCAATCTTAATGATTTAATAGATAATGGTGCAGGTGTTACAGCCAATGTAATTGATAGAGGCATTGATGAAATAGGTAATGGAATTTTAGATGCTGGCTCTGACATAACTGTTACTGCTTCAAGAACGAATTCACAAACAACAATCAACTATCAAATTAACGCAGGAACAATTATAAATGCAGATGTATCGGCAACTGCCGCAATCAGTCAAAGTAAATTGGCAATGCAGGCGGCAACCACAAGAGCCAATGACACAGGAATTACACAGGCAGATTTAGGATTAGTAAGTTTTGATTCAGGAGACTTCACAGTAACAAATGGTTGGGTAACACTGAAAAGTGCCTCAGTTGATTTTGCTGATTTACCTGAATTAGATAACGCATTCGCATTTGGTAGATCCACAGCAGGAACAGGTGCACCAGAGGCAGTTTCATTTTCAACAATAGTTGGAACAGGTGGTGGACTAGAAGATGGAGATTTTGTTAGTGAAATAGGAGCGGCGGCTGATCCAGGCAATGCACTGATTAAAACAGGTGTCAACACTTATGCATACACCAATGTTTCTAGCACAGGTGAAGCAAACAGTATCACAAAAACTGATGCCGCAGGACAATTAGATGTCAGTTCATTGGCAATAGACGGCAATTTAGTTTTTGATATTGACAGTTCAACTTTAGAAGTTACAACTCCAGGTGGAGTCACAGTTTACACAGCAATTGGATCTGCATCAGCAAACACAGTACAGACTTTCACAGGAAACGAATTTGGATTTGGTGGAGCAAGTGCGGCAACATCACCAAGCAACAACAATGGAGCAAATCAAAACACAGATCCTGCGTTGGCTTCAACTTATATCTACACAAAATTTATTGAATCACAAGGTAAAGGTGCTAACTTTACAGGACTAGCATTAGGAAATGATAATCCATACATTGTGGGACTAGACGAATCTTCAGAAGGTCAAGTGGCTTTTGTGGCAGATGGTGTGGTTCCAGTAATTGCAACACCACAAGGTTTAATACCTGGTGATGACAACATGGATATTGGTTCATCATCCGGCAAACGATACAAAACTGTGTATGCAGAAACATTTGATGGTATTGCCACTAAGGCTCAATATGCTGACTTGGCTGAGAATTATCTTGCAGACAACACTTATGATGTTGGTACAGTTTTAATATTTGGTGGAGATGCAGAAGTTTCCACAACAACATTGAAAAACGACACAAGAGTTGCTGGAGTTGTTTCAGACAAACCGGCATACTTGATGAACAGTAAATTACACGGCGATCATGTGACAGCAGTTGCATTAACTGGAAGAACCACTGTGAAGGTCATAGGCATAATAGAAAAAGGTGACCTTTTGGTTAGTTCAACAACACCAGGTTATGCAAGAAGAAACAATGATGCATCAACAGGAACAGTGATCGGTAAAGCACTGCAAAGAAAAGTGACTGCAGGTGCAGGCATAATTGAAGCAGTGGTAGGGAGAGTATAATGGCTATTCAAACAATAAACATTGGAACAAGTGCAAACAAAGGTGATGGTGATCCTTTAAGAACAGCATTTAAAAAAATCAACGATAACTTTGCAGAACTTGATGTAACCAACACAAGAAGAGATGTAGTAGGCAGTGTGTTTGGAGATGATTCAACACTGCTAGTAGATGCTGTTAACAGTTTAATACCAAGTTCGGTGTTATCTGGTAACTTACCAGCATTAGATGGTTCAGCATTAACAAACTTAACTATTCCGGCACAGACGTTTGCTTCACTTACAAGTAAACCAACAACAGTGTCAGGATATGGTATAACAGATGCACTGGCAATACCTGGTGATAGTATTGCATTAGGAACATCATCTTCTGCAGGTGCAGAAGCAGTCGCAATAGGTAAAGGAACAGCCGGTGTTGGTGATTATGCACAAGCAATAGGTAATAATGCAGGTAACTCAGGACAAGGAGTAGCCGCAGTAGCATTAGGTAGTCAAGCAGGGGAAACCAGTCAAGGTACAAAAGCAATAGCCGTAGGTCAGTATGCAGGTCAAACAAGTCAAGGATCAAAGTCAGTAGCCATTGGTGATGCGGCAGGTAATGCAACTCAAGGTGCAGGTGCAATAGCCGTTGGATCCGAGGCAGGTGGAGTAGTTCAAGGTGCAAGTTCAGTAGCACTTGGTAAATCAGCAGGTTATGACAATCAAGGTGACAACGCAGTGGCAGTTGGGTACGGCGCAGGTCAAACTAACCAAGCGGCAAACTCAATTGTAATTAATGCTTCAGGTATTGCATTACAAAATACCACAGCAAGTAGTTTAGTAATTAAACCAATTAGAAATGCTACAATGACAACCATACTTGGTTACGATGCAACTTCAGGGGAAGTTACGCACAATGCGGCTATACCAGGTTACATTAATATAGCAGATTTAAAAACAGAGGTAGCGGCAAGTGCCGACTTTGCTGACTTCAAAACAAGAATAGCGGCATTATAAGGATAAAGATATGGCAAACAGAATACCACTTATAGTAGACACAACAGACGGTAACAAGATAAAAGAATTACCGATCAATGATAATCTTGATCTTACAAATTCAAACCTTGTAGGTGTTAATTCTGTACAAACACAAACATTGAGTATTGCTGGAACACCATTCACTTTACAATACAGTGAATTACAAGGTGCACCCACAATACCAGCAGACATTTCTGATCTTACAGACACACAAAGTTTATTAGGACAAGGTGGTGGCGGAGGAATCACCAACATACAAGGTGGTGGTGGTTTAATTGTTACAGCAGATGATTCTGTGGCAAGAACTGTTTTACCAGGCAACACATTAAAAATTCAAGGTTCGGGCAATGTGACCACAACACTCACAGAAGAAAATGGCACAGACGTATTAACTATCGCATCAAGTGGTGGTGGAGGTGGAGTAGCAGATGGCAATACCACATACACATTGACTGGTGCAGATGGAGATGATGCCAACAGTAAAAAATTAAGATTGAGAGACAGCACAGATGCTATACAGGATATCACTTTGGTTGCAGGCACAAATGTAGGAATCACAAGAAATTCAAATTCATTAACATTTACCAGCACGGATACCGATACAACCTATGGCATATCAAGTGCCCAAGATGATGATGGCGATAAAGTTATTAGATTACAAAGTTCAACTGGTGTCACTGACGATTTAAAAATAATTGCTGGAACAAATGTATCTGTAACAAGAGCAGATGAAAATTCAATCACAATCAATAACACACAGACATTGTCCAATGCTTTTGGCACAGTAAGAGTAGGAGTCACAGATGTTGTAGCAGATGCTACCAATGACACATTAACTTTATTAGCAGGCACAGGCATTGTGCTTACACCTAATGCTGGCAATGACACTATTCAGATTGATAGTTCTGTAACACAACAAAATATTTTCCAAACAATTAGTGGAGACACAGGAACTAAAACAGCAGGAACACAAACCGACACTTTAAATGTTGTGGGCGGCTCATCAATTTCTACCAGTCTATCAGGAAGCACATTAACAATCAATTACACAGGTAACGTAGGTGGTGAAGCCAACAACTTTGAAATAGTTGCAATAGGAACTCCAGGAGACAATGTTGAATTAATTGCAGACGATCCCAATGATGTATTGTACATAGGCGGTGGATCAGGAATCACAGTCAGTGCAACAGGAACTGGTTCAGGTCCTGGTGGAGCAGTTGACCAAGTAACAATCACAAATGATGCACCCAACGTGGATCAAAATATTTTCTACAATGTAGCAGACGATGACGACACAACAATCACAGCATCTTCTATTACAGATACTTTAAAAATTATTGGCGGCACTGACATTTCAACAAATGTTGTTGCTGGCGAATTACAAATTTCTTACACAGGTAGCAACAGTAATTTCAATGTTGCAGACAACTTTGCTTACAAAACTTTTGCAATAACACCATCAGGTGGATCAACAACTGCTAGTTCAAATGTAGACACATTAAACTTCCAAACTGGTGTCGGTATCACAATGACTGCTGTTAATGATTTAATCACAATCACAAACTCATCACCCAATGTGGATCAAAACATATTTCAAAATGTATTAGCAGGTGGTGTCACAATCACAGCAGATACAACCACAGACACATTGGCATTTACAGCAGGTACAGGTATTACTGTCACAGGAGATGCTGTAGGTGATGCTGTTACAATCACAAACTCATCACCCAATGTGGATCAAAATATTTTTGCTTCTATAGTATATGGTGCCACTTCTATAACTCCTGCTACTTCAAGTCAAGCATTGACATTGGTAAATGGTGGAGGAGTTGATTTTACTTTAAATAATACAAGTAAATCATTAACAATCGCCAACACATCTCCAAATGTGGATCAAAACATTTTCAGCACAGTAAGAGTATCAGGTGAAACAGATGTAACCACTGCTTCTACAAATGGTGTGTTAACATTCGTAGCAGGTACAAACACAACTCTTACCACAGACAACACAGGAAAAAGTGTAACAATTAATTCTTCAGGTTCAACACAAAATTTATTCGCAACTGTTAGTGCTGATGCAGGCAACACAACAGCAAATTCGGCAACTGACACATTAACTGTAACAGGCGGAAGTGACATCACAACAGCCATTACTGGTGATACTCTGACAATTACAAACGCATCACCAAATGTAGATCAAAATTTATTTGCCAATGTTGCAGTTGCAGGACAATCAACAGTTACAGCAGAAACAACAACAGATACATTAAATCTAGTTGCAGGTACAAACGTTACAATCACTACTGACGCAGGTACAGATTCAATCACAATCAACGCATCAGGTGGTGGGGGTAGTCAGAATTTATGGTCAACCATTACAGGTGATTCTGGATTTACCACAGCAAACACAACCACAGACAATTTGACTATTGCTGGTGGTACAGGTATCACATCAGCAGTGACAGGTGACACATTAACAATAAGTTCAGATATAGGCACAAGAGGCACAGTGGCAGGCACAACAAGTTCTATTGCCAACAACGCATCTACTAATTTAGATATCACTGGACACAAAGGTTACTTCTTGTACAAGATTCAAACATCGGCGGCGGCATGGGTTAGAATTTATTCAAGTGCTTCTGTTAGAACATCAGATTCAGCAAGAAGTGAAACATCTGATCCTACACCGGGTTCAGGAGTGATAGCAGAAGCAATCACAACAGGTGCTCAAACAGTTTTGATTACACCGTTTGCAGGTGGCTTTAATGATGAAAATCCGGTAACAACTACTATTCCATGTGCTGTAACTAACAAAAGTGGATCCACGCAAACAATCACAGTAACATTGACAGTAGTACCAGTAGAGGTATAATATGTCAGACACTCTTAAAGAGTATATAGTAACACTTCATAACTTTGAAAATTTAGATGCTTTCTATAATGACATGGAAACTCCTGGTGGAGACCTTTATATTCCCAACAGATCAGTAGATGTCAAGCATAGAAGAAACATAAGTAGAAACACTCACTATATGCTTAATGACGCAGAAGCAGAAACTTTACGAAATGATTCAAGAGTTCTAGCAGTAGAACAACCACCTTCAGCATTAGGTATACAAAAAATTGCACATTGGGAACAAACTTCCAATTTTGAAAAAGATAATAGCATATTGGGAAATTTTAATAACACTGATAAAAATTGGGGATTATTAAGAGTAACAGAAGGATCTAATTTAGCCAATTGGGGAACTAACGGTTCATTTACACAAACCAATCAAACAGTAAAAACAACAAGCAGTGGCAAAAATGTTGACGTGGTGATGGTTGATTCACATATTAAAACTGATCACCCTGAATTTGCAGTTAATTCAGACGGATCAGGAGGATCAAGAGTGCAACAATTTAATTGGTTCAGTTTAAATTCTCAACTGGGAATTAATGCAGGATCAAGCAACTATGATTATTCTGATATAAGTAGCAACCATGGCACACACACAACAGGCACAGTGGCAGGCAATACTCAAGGTTGGGCAAGAGATGCCAACATTTATTATATGGAATTTAATTACACAGGAACATTCACTCCAGGTAATTGGGAACTTTACCTTTATGATTACATTAGAGAGTGGCACAAAACAAAAGCAGTTAATCCTGTAACAGGTAGAAGAAATCCTACTGTGTGTAATAATAGTTGGGGGTACAATTACGGTAATATTTCTCTTTCAGGTATTAACGGTCATACCTACAGAGGAACATTTACTGATATTTCAGGTCAACCAGATGCAACCAAAAAAACATCACTGGAAACAAATGGTGTGCCGGTTCCTGCAAATACATACCTATTTCGTATGCCGGCAGTATCGGCGGGAGTTGATGCTGATGTGGTAGACGCCATTGCAGACGGAGTAATAATGGTAGGCTCTGCTGGTAACAGTTATTGGCCTTGTGTAAAAAATGCCAATGCAAATTATAACAATAGTATAAGATTTGGTGTGAGTGATTATGTTCACTCACAAGGATCAAGTCCTGCAAGAGTAATGATATGTGTCGGCAATGCTGGCACAAAAACTCAACAATATAAAGATACAAGCAGTAATTATGGAGACAGAGTCGACATCTGGGCGCCTGGAGAAAACATTATTTCTGCAGTTTATAACGGTCCCGGAGATGAAACACCTACTCCTTACACTAATACATTGACCGATACAAGGGACAGTAATTATTATATCGCATCTATATCAGGAACAAGTATGAGTGGTCCACAAGTCGCAGGTGTATTGGCTAGTAGAGCAGAACAAGATCCTAACATGACTCATGCCGAAGCATTAGATTATTTGATTGATAATTCAACATCAGGAGACATAAGCAGTACTGGTAGTGATTATGGGGACAGTGAATGGTTAGGTGATGGATCAATTAATGATCAAAACAAATATTTGAGATACATTTATCATAGACCATTAAACGGAACAGCATTTCCACATCAAGATCATAAAAAAAGACCAGTATCAGGGTCGGTATATCCAAGAAATAAGGTTAGACATAAAGGATAAATATTGTTATGGCAATCAGCACAATCAACATAGGAACACTAGCAAACGACGGTACAGGTGATGATCTGAGAGAAGCCTTTGTTAAGGTTAATAATAACTTCACTGAACTAGACGCTCGTCAGGCAGAAAACACAACAGCATCTAATAGATTGGCAGATGATGGTACTACAAAAGGTGTGTTTGCTGAAAAATCCAGTGATAACTTAATTTTTAAAAATTTAAAAGCAGGACCTAATGTTTCATTAAGTGCTGATAACAATCAAATCACAATCACATCATCAGGTATTGTGAGCATTTTGTTCACAACAGATTTAGGTTCTTTAAATCCAATTGGATCACAAGGACAAGTTACTGTTCAAGGTACAGGTGGAACAACCACAGCAGGTTCAGGATCGAACATTACAATAGATTCATCATTATCAAATGAAACTTCTCCTACATTATCAACAACACTTGATGCTGATGGTAACAACATGATCAACGTTGGCACTATTACAGGAACCAATTTTAATGGTTTGGTAAAAGGTGTAGACGTAGATGATCTAGACAGTCTTGTAGGATTTGATTTCGGTGGTGTGCAAAACCCTGTAAACAACTTGTTGCAGTGGCTTGAATCTTTCAATCCAGTCGATATGGGCACAATTGCGTCACCATCCGCTACTGGCATTGACTTTGGATCTATCTAAGCATTTTACAACTCGATAAATACATATATCATGCACGATTTATGGACAGTTCAAACAGGTTATAATTTAGGTACGTATCAAGAAAGAGTGCCTACCACAATTACATTGCCCGTTTCAGGTGCTGACACAATTACAACAATAGCAGGCACAATACCGCCTGGATTAAGATTATCAGGACAAACACTGATTGGAACACCTTTTCAAGTCAGTCGATCCACAAAATTTGAATTTTGCCTTAGAGCCAAACACGACACAAGAATACAGGATAGAACTTTTACAATTAATATTGAAGGACCTGATGCACCAACATGGATAACACCAGCAGGCACATTGCCTATTGGAGCAGACAGTCAATTGTTCATATTGGACAGTTCATATGTAGATTTTCAATTGGAGGCTCAAGATGCTGATTTAAGTGCAAACACAGTTTTAGAATATTATATTCCAGAAGGTGGTGGAGAATTACCACCTGGATTGACATTAAGTAAATCAGGAAAAATTTCTGGATTGGTAGATCCTATTAGAGCTCTTGACATCTTATCAAGTTCAGGGTATTATGATTCTAATGATTATGCATCTGCACCTTTTGACTTTGGTTTATCCGGTTCAATTGCCAACAGAAGTTTTTACTTTGATGTGCAAGAGTTTTCAGATTTATACAATACACAAGTCGGAACAAGAAATCAAAGAAAATTAAATCGCTATTACAGTTTTAACGTAAATGTGACAGACGGTGATACCACCGAGACTAGAACATTCAAAATATTTGTAGTAGGTGATGATTTTTTAAGAGCAGACAACACTATCATGCAGTTGGGAACAGGTGTATTCACATCAGATGGAACATATCTTAGAACACCACAGTGGTTAACACCAACTGATTTAGGATTCAAAAGAGCAAACAACTATGTTACAATATTTTTAGAACTTTACGATCCAAACACAGTGCCTGGAAAAATAAGTTACATTTTAGAAAACACAAATGATGACAACACTGATTCTATCATACCACCAGGTATGACATTGGATGCTGTTACAGGAGAAATAGCAGGCAGAGTTCCTTATCAACCTGCTGTAAACAAAGAATATAAATTTACTGTGAGTGCAGTCAGAGCCGGTGTGGGTAGTGATCTGGTCACAGTGGTTGTAACTCCATACGAAGATCAACCTCAAGGTGGAGACACTTTAAAAATACAAAAATTACCAGTGGGTGAAGCAGATGGATTGGATGATTTAGAAAGTTTAGTTGGTGAAAAAATTACAATTAACAAAGAAGAATACACAGTATTAGGAGTAGATGGTTCAGATCAAGATTATGAATTACTTACACTGAACAGAAACCTTACAGCAAACGATTTATTAGTTTACACTGGCACAGTGTACAATCCCAGTGATTACAGCAATGGAATTCAAACACCAATTGTGAGAGCAAACAACGAAATATTTGTTTACAACAGAATATCAAAAGACAAATACAAAAATAGAACATTGAGAATTGGATCTAGTGAATATATTATTTCTGACATACAATCTTTATTGGCAGAAGGCGAACCTGCATTACAAGGAATTGCAAGTGCAACAGCAATGGAAAAATTGATTCTTAATATTCCATTAACCGATAATTTTGTTAATGAACAAAATATAAGCATTGCCGCATTCAAAGACGAATCATACAGCAAAAACTTTTTACTTAACAGCACAGATACAGAACCCACAGCAACCAAAACATTCACAGTTAAAGTATTAGGAGAAGTTGACAGTACAATAACTTGGACAACAGCATCAGCATTGGGCACTTTGAAAGCAAACTTAACCAGTCATCTTAGATTAGAGGCTACAAGCACTGTGACTGATGCTAAAATGAAATACTTATTAATGAGTGGCAGTTTGCCTCCAGGACTTAGTCTATCTTTAGATGGTGAAATTGTAGGAAATGCAAGATTGTATAGCGAAGATTCGTTACCGGGTATTACATCTTTTGATGATAACCTGTTGACACTTGATGGTGCTACAACCACTGTGGACGAAAGTTATTCATTCACTGTGAAAGCTCAAGATAGATTTGGATTCAGTTCTGTTGAACGTACTTTTACTTTGGTGATTGATACAGATGTCACAAAAACATTTACAGATTTATATGCTCAACCATTATTAAAGTCAACACAACGCAATTACTTTAAAGATTTTATCAGTAACACAAACATATTTGCAATAGATAAAATTTATAGACCTAATGATTCTAATTTTGGACTACAAAAAACAATGCGTATGTTGGTGTATTCAGGAATTGAAAAGAAAGTTGTTGGTAATTATGTAACAGCAGTTGCAAAGAATCATAAACGGGCTAGATTTAACTTTGGAGACATCAAAACAGCAGTGGCAAAATATCCAGGAACAAATAATATTGCCTACGAACTGGTTTATGCAGATGTGGTTGATGTAAGAGATTCAAAAACATCAAGCACAAGATCATCTTTAAAAATTAATCCACAAAATAAAATTAAAATCAATCAAACTCAATTGGAAGTCACAGATGATTCAACAAAATTAAATGTTGGTGGTTCTGCTTACACTATTTTTGCTCAAGCAGATTCAAGTTTAAGTGTAGCAGGTGTTGGAACCAGTTTAGAAATTTTTGCAAGAACAGGCAGACTGTTAGTGGATGTTCCTAATGGAGAATTATTGATAGATATGCAGTCAGGTCCTGATTTATCTGTGGGCACTGTGGAACAAGTGAACGGTGATCCATTCAGATTCAGACCAAAAAATTCTGTTATCAAAGTGGACAGCAATTTGTTAGAGGCAAGTATGAGCAATGACGAATTGAGATACATCAGCAACATTTCTAATATGAGAAACAACATCAAATCTTTAGGCACAACTGAAGGAGGTTTATTACCTCTCTGGATGCGTACAGCACAGACTGGTAATCAAGCATTAGGATACACCACAGCAGTGCCATTGTGTTATTGTAAAGAAGGCACTAGCCAAAATATTGCTCTAGCAGTAAAAAACAGTGGATTTGATATCAAAAATATCAACTTTGAAATTGATAGATACATAGTTGAAGGAACAGAGGGCAATAGTGCTGATCAGTACATTCTTTTTCCTAACTATCAATACAATGTATAAGATAAATAACAGTAGGAAACAAAAATTATGAGTGATATAGATTCAACAAGCATAGACGCAACATATCCTATAGCAGGACAAGACAACAATAGTCAAGGATTTAGAGATAATTTCAACACAATCAAAACTGGTTTAGCCACAGCGAAAACAGAAATCACTGCTTTAGAAACCAATTCAGCAAAACTTAACGCAACCAACAACTTTGCAGGCAACGAAGTTAGTGGTGCTTTATTCAAAGGTAACTTTACAAAAAGTCATAGTGCAGGATCAGTAACTACTGATCAAAACATCAGTTTGTCCAATGGTAATTTTCAAACAATTACTGTGGGAGCAAATGTAACATTAACATTGGCTGATTGGAGTTCACAAGCAAATGCATTAGAAAGTGTTGTTGTACAACTTGTAAAATCAGGTGGAGACAGAACAGTGACTTGGGCGGCAGATGGTGGCACAATCAAAACTGCATCTGGATTTCCAGATCCATTTACTGTTGACAGCACAACAAATCCTTTGGTTGTAGAATTTTACACATACGACAGCGGAGTAACTGTGTTTGCCAGATATATTGGTCAATTCAGTTAATATTTTATGTTCCATCCATTGGACAAAGACTACAAAGACATTTCAACTCAAGAATTAGAAAACAAACTCACGGAGTTGCGTACCAAATATTTGAGAGCAACCAATCCACAAGTACGCAATCAAATCAATATGTTCATCGCAGGTTACACAGAAGAATTGAAAATGCGTTGGTACCAAGAGCAAAAAGAAATAGACAAAAATTCTGGTAAAGATATAGATGATTTAATCAAAGTAGATTAATCATTGACTTTTTGAGTTAAATCACATATAATACACTTATGAAAATTGACACTTTAGGTTTGCCGAAGTACGGTGTAGAAGATTGTATGGATCTTATATACAAAGGCAAGTTGGATACACTGTTCAAAGTGTATGTGGAAAAAAATTCAGAAACTGAACAATTTAATCTGTCTATCAAAGAAACAGGTGACGGACAAATGCTGAAGTTTTATGAGCCATTAGACATAAGTTTGAAAGATTTTGACAATCTTTTACAATCAGAATGGTTTATGCCAAACAGTTACAAGCAGTTTGATATTGAAAAATTTTTGATAGCACAGTGTCCAGACAAACCAGAAGCAAAAACAAGAGTTATTGAAGAATTAAACAAGTTCAAAGAATTAGGACATCTAAATTTATTGAAGTTTTTACATTTTTTGGTAACATTTATGAAAGAAAACAAGATTGTGTGGGGTGTAGGCAGAGGCAGTTCGGTAGCAAGTTACGTATTGTATCTATTGGGCATACACAAAATTGATTCGATCCAGTATCGACTAGACTGGAAGGAATTCATCAGATAAATACACATATAATAGGAGAATAGAAAATGGCAGTAAAACAAACAGGCAAAAAAGTTTATAAGACCATGCAGGGTAAAACCGTGGACATGGATCTTTTGAGAAAAAGAAATGAATTAACTCCAGCAGTTGGCAATGCCAAAGTAAATGCTAGAGGTGACGAATTAGGAGCAGGTGGCAAAATCATCAAAAAAAGAGAAGATGTTTTAGCAGATTATTACAGAGATAATCCTGAAACTGTTTCTCATAAAGAAAAAACTCCAGAGCCTGTAGCACAACCAGTTGTAGAAGAACCTGTTGCAGAAGCACCAGCACAAGAAAACAACGATTGGGTTGAAGATGCAGACGGCAACTTTGTTAAAAAAGATCAAGAATAATGGTGTCTACACAAATCTATCAAGGCACACTTACTCCAATACATAACAGAGTAATAGTAACTGATATGGATTTCGGCGAGCAAAAAACTGCTGGCGGAATTATTATTGCATCAGATGATGGTCAATCCAGAGGTATTCATCCTCGTTGGGGCAAAGTTTTTGCCAAAGGTCATGAGAACGATGACGACTATCAAATAGGAGATTGGATTTTAGTTGAACACGGAAGATGGAGCAGAGGCGTTACCATGGAAGATGAAAATGGTATCAAAACTGTTGTGCGTGTTGTCGAAGCAGAATCCGTTTTAGGAACTTCCAAAGAAAAACCATCAGATGTATTGTCTAGAAAAGTAGACAATGATACGCCATATTTGGCTGAATAATACTTGACAAATTGCAGTATATCACATATACTGTATGAATGAAACTTCCAGTAATACAATCTAAAGGATTAAACACAACCGGCGTAACTGGCATTGTGTTAATGACTTTACACTTAACAGGCACAATCACAGGATGGGGTTGGCCTTTGTTATACATCATATTAATATTAAGTGGCATGGGCCAAGAATACATGAGGAGAGATTGATATAGTATGGATTTATTTTTATTGATGCTTTTTATAATATTGTGTGCTTTGTCAATCGCATATTTTGTAGAGGCTAGGTTCTACATTTACCTAGTATTAGGTTCAATGATTAGAGATATTAAACAGTTTATTAACAAAATTTTAGGTAAAAAATAACATGAAAGATTTATGGGTAGAAAAATATCGTCCTAAAACAGTAGACGGTTATGTGTTCAGAGATGAACATCAAAAGAATCAAGTAAAACAATGGATCAACGAAAAGACTATTCCGCATTTATTATTCAGTGGTAATGCAGGTATTGGTAAGACAACACTTGCAAAACTTTTGTTCAATGAACTTGAAGTAAATGACTTGGATATATTAGAAATAAATGCAAGTAGAACAAACAGTGTAGATGATATAAGAAATACAATCATTAACTTTGTACAAATGATTCCATTTGGTGACTTTAAAATTGTACTGCTAGATGAAGCAGATTATCTATCACCTAATGCACAGGCGGCACTGCGTGGTGTGATGGAAGAATATCACACAACAAGTAGATTTATTTTGACTTGTAACTATCCCAACAGAATTATTCCTGCACTGCACAGCAGATGCCAAGGCTTCCATATAGAACGTATTGATCAAACAGAATTTACCACAAGAGTTGCTAAAATTTTAATGGATGAAGGCGTAACTCCGGACTTAGATATATTAGACACATATGTAAAAGCAACATATCCAGATTTAAGAAAATGTATTAACACTGTGCAAATGAATTCACAAGAAGGCACACTGATTGCTCCTGCCAATGCAGACAAAGGCGAAGCAGATTATAAATTGGAAATGACTGAATTGTTTAAAGCAGGCAAGATCACTGAAGCAAGAAAACTGGTTTGCAGTCAAGCACGTCCAGATGAAATTGAAGACATTTACAAATGGCTGTATGATAACATCACATTGTTTGGTGATGAAGTACGTCAAGAAAAAGCAATATTGGTTATCAAACAAGGACTGGTAGATCACACATTGGTTGCTGATCCAGAAATAAATCTTGCGGCTACAATGATTAAACTACAAAATATCTAAAATGCGTAATTGGTTCAAAGTTTGGCTGTATGCACTAGGCAGTTTTTCAGATAAGAAAACCAAACCTTACGACAAACAAGTTGCTATGGTGAGAACTTTTTGGGTGGTGCTACACATATTAACTTGCACTATGATAATTGTAGGCAATGGTAGAATATTAGGTTGGTGGTAAAATGAAAATTAGATATTACAAAAATATTGATGGCTGGAGATGGTTAGGATTTATATTGGCAATGGTGAGTGCCTTTTTGTTGAGCAGTGGTCAATCAGAAATACAATGGATAGGTTGGGCTGTTGCCTGTTTCAGTTGCAGTATATGGATAAGAATGGGAATTAAAGACAAAGACACACCAAGAGCATTAATGGAATTGATGTATTTGCTGTTGGCAATCAGAGGTGTGTGGAACTGGTTGGCATAATGACTTATGTAGTTAATGATAAATGCATCATGTGTAAACACACTACCTGTGTGTCCGTTTGCCCTGTAGATTGCTTCTATGAGGGCGACAATATGCTGGTTATTAAACCCGACGAGTGTATTGATTGTGGTGTGTGTGAACCAGAATGTCCTGAAGATGCCATTAAAGCAGACACAGATCCTGAGGGAGAAGGTTGGGTAGAGTTTAATAGACAATGGGCAGAAGCATGGCAAGTATTAGACACACAAAAAGAACCAATGCCAGGCTACGAAAAGCATTCAGGCGAAGCAGACAAATTAAAGAAATATTTTAAAGACAAATGATCGTAGAACTAGTAGACAAAATGGGTACAGACTTATCTGTGGTGAATGCCGCAAGAGTAAGTTACAGTAAAAACAAAGAAACATTTGAAGCATCAGATGAAAAATTAATCAAGTATCTTGCTGAACACAATCACTGGTCTCCTTTTGCTCATGCATCATTACAATTTAGAATCAAAGCACCAATATTTGTTGCAAGACAACTTGTGAAACATCAAGTTGGTTTAGTATGGAATGAAGTATCAAGACGATACGTTGACTTTCCGCCTGAATTATACAGCACAAAAACATGGAGAGGTAGACCACAAAATTCTAAACAAGGCAGTGCTGGCGAAATTGAATTAGATCCCACAATGAAACATATGATGGAAACAACAATGGAAAGTTGTCTAATTTTATACAATGCATTGATACAAAAAGGTGTAGCACCAGAACAGGCACGTATGGTTTTACCACAAAATATGATGACCGAATGGTATTGGTCAGGCACACTATATGCCTTTGCTAGAGTTTGCAATCTACGTTGTGCTAAAGATACTCAAGAAGAAACACGTGATATAGCAGATAGAATACATAATATTTGTAAAGAGGAGTTTCCAACAAGTTGGAAGTATTTAAAAAATGAGTAGATGTAGTCACATATTAATTGCACACGAAGACGCAACAAGAAGTCAACGAAATGTATCAAGAGAAGAAGCACTATTTTTAATTGCTGATATTCAAAAAAAGATGTTGGACAACGAATTAACATTCGAGCAAGCCGCAAAAATGTATAGCGATTGTCCTAGTGGAAAAGCCAATGGCGGTGATCTAGGAAAAATTAAACGTGAACAAATGGATAAAGATTTTATGATTTACCTAGACGGATTACAGCCTGGTGACACCAGCGGTATTTGTTGTACAGCATTTGGTTTCCACATTATTCGTAGAAATCAAGATGTAACTATAAATCAGTCTCCGTAAATACTTAAAACTTCTTTGACTGCTTCGTGCCTTTGAACATCACTTTTAATAAAGTTCACAATATCAATTAAACTACTTGACTTTTGATTAAGTTTATCAATGAAGTCAGACAATCCATTGTCATTGGGTCTATCTGTCTGAGCGAGATCTCCAGTTACTGCTAATTTGCTTCGACTGCCTATTCTCGTTAACAACATCTTCATCTGATTTGCTGAGGCGTTTTGCATTTCATCTGCCACTATGTAACAATTATGAAAAGTTCTACCTCGCATAAAAGCCAAGGGTGATATTTCAATCACACCTTCAAACAGCATATTTTGTATATCTGCTGTGGTGAAGTATAATTTAAACACATCGAATATAGGTATAGTCCATGGAGCCATTTTTTCTTCTAAATTACCTGGAAGAAAACCTATGTCTTCATCTACACTTACTACCGGACGTGTTACTACTATTTTATTGATTTGTTTGTCTTTGAACATTTTGATAGCCACCTGAACAGCGATCAACGTCTTTCCCGTACCTGCCGGACCTACACCAAACACAATGTCTTTGGCTGGATCCAATAACTTAAGAAGGTAAGATTCCTGATTAACGTTTCTAGGAACGATCTTGACATCTTGAGGTTTCTCTGGAAGGTATTGTTTAATTGGTAGGACGTTTGCCCTGTTATGGCGCTTTCTGGATGTTTTTTTACCCATTAGCACTCCTTTGTTTATTAAGCAAAATAATTGTTTGCATACTATTATTTACGGTATATCATAGGAGACATAAATGCTCACATAAGTTTAGGCTTATGATAAATACATAAAAAAGGTATCTATCAATGCAAGACATAAAAGACGTCATAAAAACCATAGAAAATGTGTACGATAATGACACAGCATTCACTATTCTTAAAGATTTTGAACGTGTGCTGGATGAGTTAAATCTATACGTATATGACAACTGGATGGATGGTGAATTAGCAGAAGGTCCTGAAATTTTAAGACATTTTGTGACTGCCACGTTCATGTGGCCCAGAGATAAAATGCCTGATCCAGATGGTGGTAAAAGACTTACAGATTATGGTTGCAAAGTTTTTTACAAAAAAGATGTTTATGTCTATCCAAGACAGGTGTTACAATCAGACGATTTCAGACCAGGCACTAAAAAAGGCAAACTGGATCAAATGCCAATATGGTTAGTAACCATCAGAATGCCTAAAGATTTAATTAGAACAATATACAGTGGATACGAGATAGAACAAGAATACAACAAAGAGCCTGCCAATGCAGAAATAGTTGACGGTGCTGATTCTGTTGAGGCCGCAGACGAAATTGCACCAGAAGGTTTATAATGGGTTTAAGACAGAACGATCTACAATACACTATCGACAACGTTTTTGAAATTGATTCTTACAAATCAAAAATGGGAGATGACGCAGATATCGTCACTCTAAGTTTTGCTGTAAAAGGTGATCAACCTGCACAAGATTTAGTAAAATTTATTGAAACAGGATATGACTATGTGTTGGATGCTGACAAAACTTCAGGCGAACAAGCAGATGGAAAGTACAGAGTGTTTGTAGAAATAGAACGTTCAAAAAAATCACCAGATCAAATAATAGAAATTTTAGATGGAATCAAGAAGATTTCTAATCAAGAAGATTTACGTTTTAGATACTATAAAAATTTCAGAAGTCATTCAGCAGATGAATCCAACATTAACGAACAAATTCCATTAGATCCAGGTGCTTATGATATCAAAACCAACGAGACGCAGATGGAGAATTATAAAAATTTCTTTGCTGACAGTTACATTGATGAAGTGTACATGGAAGACAACACAGTGATTTTAACCAAAAAATATGCTGATAAAATTATGTTTGAATTTGTTGACATGGGATTCAAAACACAAATACTTGAAAACATAAAAGAATCAATTCAAATCGAAGCCTTTCCAGAAGTTATATTCTTAAGTAAGTACGTAGGTGATTACAATATTACCAAATTTGGAAACAAATTGGTATTTGAAAACAAAGGTCACTGCGTGGTACTGGAGAAAAAATATGAGACTATCTAAAAATTTTACATTACAAGAATACACAAAAAGTCAGACAGCAACAAGAAAAGGGTTAGACAACACACCTGGAGAAGAACATCTTGCAAAGGCAAAATCATTATTTGAAAAAGTGGTACAGCCTGTAAGAGACAAATTTGGTGTGACCACTATCAACTCAGGATACAGAGGACCAGCATTGAATGAAGCAGTGGGTGGATCGAGCAGATCTCAACATTGTAAAGGAGAAGCAGTAGATATAGAATGTCCAGGTACATCCAATTACACAGTGGCGAAATTCATCGAAGACACACTGGATTACGATCAATTGATATTAGAATTTTACACTCCGGGCATACCTGATTCAGGATGGGTTCATGTGAGTTACATAGGTGAAGGCAACAGAAAACAGAGCCTTACTGCCATGAAAGAAAATGGCAAGACTGTGTACAAACCTGGACTGATTGAATAATTCATTTTTCCATTGATAAATAGTAGCATATAATACTATGACTACAAAAGACACACAACATTGTTTAAACTGCGGTAACGAAGCACATGACGGGCCTCTGTACAGAACAGAAAAAGATTATGATGGCAGAGAATACAAAATTGAGGTGTGTAGACACAGTCGTAGCGGAGAATTAGAATCAGAATGATATTTGGACAAATAAAAATGATGATCACAATCTTGCTAATCACAGGAATAGCAGGAGCAGGCATCTATGTGATGAAATTGAGAGCGGACAATGCCACACTCAAAGCAAATCAAATTAAATTAGAAACAGCAGTTGAAGAACAGAACAAAGTGTTGGAACAACAGAAGGCGGACTTCACTGCCATACTGGAAAGCAACAAGAAACTTAATGTGTTGATAAACACATTCAAAAAAGATTTACAAGACCTAGACAAAAGATTCACAAAGAAAAATAGAGACATTGGCAAACTGGCAATAGACAGAACAAAAGCCATTGAGAGAATCATCAACAAAGGTGGTAAGAATGCGGCTAGATGTATAGAGTTGGCATCAGGTGCAGAGCATACTGAAGCAGAATTAAAAGCAACTTTGAAATCAGAAATCAACCCAGAGTGCCCGGCACTTGCAAATCCAAACTATGTACCATATCAATAAAATATTTGCACTAGCAATAATCGTATTACTCACAGGATGTAGCATCGGTGGTGAGAAGCGGATCAAGATATTCTCAGTGGAAGAACCAAGACAGAAACTGGATTATCCAATGCCCACGGCACTGCAACTTGAAGAATTAAAATGGATCATAATCACTTCAGAGAACGCACAGGAAGTATTCAAGAAACTAGAAGAGTCAGGTATAGATCCTGTGTTGTTTGGAATCACTGACAAGGACTTCCAAGTGCTGGCTAGGAACTTCGCACAGATAAGACAGAAGTTACAAGAGACAAATAACCTACTGGAAGAATATAAAAAATATTACGAATCAGAGGAGAAGGAATAATGGCAACAAAAGCAAAAGCAAAGACAACAAAGAGCTCAGCCAAGGCGGGTGCAAACGCAGACACATCAAAGAACCTGGGTAAAGGCACAACAGCCAACGCAGGTGCATACGCAGAAACAGAAGCAGGTGCAGTAGCAAAAGCAAAAAAAGGCAACGCAAGTGCCAACGTAGGTGCTCACGCAGAAGTGGGAGCATACTCAAACGTGGAGAATGAAACCAAGGTCGGTGGAGTTGGAGTCAAATCAGAAGCACACGCAGGAACAAAAGTTTATTCAGACGTGGGAGTCTCAGGTCAGATAGGAACCAACGGTGCCAAGGGTGAAGCAGGTGCAATAGCAGGTTCATGTGCTGAAGTGGGAGCAAGTACCACGGTTGGTGGCGAAAGAAACAATGCAGGAATTGGTGCAAAAGTTTCAGTTGGTCCACAGATCGGTGCCAAAGTGGGCGGCGGTGCAACAGTGGAAGATGGCAAACTGACAGTGGGTGCAGACATTAAACTGGCACTTGGTGTTGGTGTTACACTATCACCACAAATTACAGTTGACACGAGACCAGTTGCAAACGCAACTAAAAAAGTTATCGTGGAACCAGCAAAGAAGGTTGGTAACGCAATCGCGGCTCCATTCAAAAAAATAAAAAAACCATCAAATCCCTTCAAGAGAAAGAAAAAGAAATAGAACAATGAAAAGACTAGATATCAGCGATCAAACTGCAATCAGTATGCCAATGAAAAATTTGATATCCATCGTGGCGGCAGTCGCAGTTGGAGTATGGGGATATTTTGGTCTAGTGGAAAGAATTACACTGTTGGAAATGAGAAATGCATCACTGACAAAAGATCTAGAACACGCAGAACAAAAACTTACAGCAGACATTGAGAAGAACAACGAATTCCGAATCAAATATCCAAGAGGTGAGTTAGGACAGAGCTCACAGGACATAGAACAGTTCATGCTGATAGAAGACCTTTACACCACTGTGGATAGAATGCAAAAGCATCTAGACAGTATGTCCAACAACAAGATCAACATAGAATTTCTTAACAAGCAGATGGAGAAAGCACAGAGCAACATCGAAGCACTCAAAGACGCTGACAGAGAAATTGTGTACAAGAACGGTAATGGAGACTCACACTAATGGTTATAGAAACAGTTGTAGCATTGTTGATGATTATAAATGGTGAGATCAAAGAACATCGTATACAAGATTCAATGGCAATGTGCCTAAGAGGTAAGCGTACAGCAGAAAGACAGTACAGTCAAGGAACAAAATATCAATGTCTCAAAGTAAAAGCAGAACTTGAGTCCAACATAGACGGCAGTAAATCAATTAAGAAAATCATACTGGAGTAAGATAAATACGGGTATTAAACGAGGGATAAAAAAATGGAAATATTTGGATTAGACATCATAGCATTGGCAATGAAATTTTGGCAGTGGACAGTATTGATCGCTGTTGTATTAGTAGCGGCGGTAATCAATCACTTCGACGACAACTACGGCAAAGTAAAATTAAAATTTTCTTTCTTGGAACTACCACACTTACAACCTTTGAAACTAGACACAAAGGGACATGGATTCTGGAAAGGCATAATCACTTGGTTGCTTGGAACAAGGAACTGGGAGATCACAAAGGACTGGCACTACAAGATAGATGGCACTGACTATGTCATCCCAGCAGGTTTCCAATTTGATGGTGCGAGTATTCCAAAATTCCTGAGAGCATTCTTCTCACCAGTTGGAGTTCTATTGGTGGGCGGACTGGTGCACGACTACGCATACAAGTACACGACACTTTTAAAAGATAATAAAAAAGACACCATGGGTGATATCACACAGAAGAGAGCAGATCAAATATTCAGAGACATCAACTGTAACGTGAATGGTTTCTACACCATGAACTACCTGGCATACTGGTCATTGAGAATAGGTGGCTTCGTTGCTTGGAATGGACACAGAAAAAGAAACGCAAAAATCAAAGGTGTAAAATAATGGCTGAACAACTGAACGAAGACAAACTTGTACAAAAGAAAAAAATTAACATAGAACTTGATGTAGACACAAATGTGCATGACAGTTCTAAAAACAAGTTTCAAGTATTAATTGACCTAGCAAGAGCAGTAGACAGTTGGAGAATATTTCCAAGAGTGTTTATTTCTACCTACATATTCCTACTGTACAAAGTGGTAATATGGTACATGGATCTAGCGGCTCCCACAATGGAACAATCAGGTTTGGTAAGTATCGTTGTTGGTGCGGGTGCGGCATGGTTTGGTCTGTACACAGGTTCAAGAGCAAAATCCAAATAATATCGTTGACTTTTAAACCAAAATCCTATACAATATAGTTGTGACTTTAAAAATTTAATATTAAATACTATTGACATTTAAAAAAGAATTACTATATTAAACACATGGATTATTATAAAACACTAGGCGTCAACAGAAACGCATCCGAAACAGAAATCAAACAGGCATACAAAAAGCAAGCCATGAAACATCATCCAGACAAAGGTGGAAATGGCACAGAGTTTCAAAAAATTAATGAAGCATATGACACACTTAAAAATCCTCAAAAGAAAACACACTATGATAGATTTGGTACTAGTCCAGGAATGAATCAAGGCGGTAATCGTTCATATGAATTCAGATCAGATGATTTTCCACAAGACATAGGAGATGTGTTTAATCAATTTTTCGGTGGAGGAGGCAGTCCATTTAGAAGACCACAAGCACAAAGAAAAAATAGAGACATCATCATAGAAGCACAAATAGAACTTGAAGATGTTTTAAAAGGAAAAGAATTAGTGGCTTCTTACAGATTAACTAATGGTCGTGAACAAAGTGTAAATTTAACTTTGCCTAAAGGTATTGAAAACAACAGCACAATTAAATTTCCTTCACTAGGAGATGATTTACAAAAAAGTCTACCTAGAGGAGATTTACTTGTTAGAATTAAAATTAGACCACATGCCAAATGGGCAAGAGATGGTATCAACTTGCATTGTATTGAAAGAGTCAATGTGTTTGATTTAATGCTAGGCACAAAACAAACTATTAAGACATTAGAAGGAAGAAACTTGGCAATATCAGTTCCTAAAGGCACACAACCAGGCACTGTGTTAAGTGTAAGTGAACAAGGATTACCCACTAGAGGTGGACGCAGAGGCAATATATATTTGACAATACAAGCAGACATACCATCTGTCAGCAAACAAGAATGGGTAGAAACATTAACTAGGATTCGAAATGAAATTAATTAAAGCACCAGACGATTTTTTAGAAAAGAAAGTTAACGATTTTGATTTTAATCAAATGGATGCTGAGAAAATATCTTCAGAAATGTTTGATATAATGAAAAAATATGAAGGTGTTGGACTTGCCGCAAACCAAGTAGGCATAGACGCACAAATCTTTATCATGGGAGAAGATAAACCCATGACCATTATCAATCCTTTGGTAACAGAAGTCAGCACAAATCAAGTGGAAATGATGGAAGGTTGTTTAAGTTTTCCTGGATTGTTTATGAAAGTAAAAAGACCAGACACAGTGGCAGTGAAATACCTTGACACACAACAAAAAGAATGTATAATAAAGTTAGAAGGTTTTCATGCAAGAGTATTTCTTCATGAATACGACCATCTTCAAGGCATTACCTTTGATCAAAGAGTTTCAAAAATGCGTTTGGATATGGCAAGAAAGAAACAAGAAAAAATATTAAAAGGATTTATAAATGGTTGAACCTAGCAGTGCTTTACAAAGTGTTTTTGATAGAGCAGTAAAATTATCTAAATCTTATACGCATGAATATGTAACACTTGAACATATGTTGTATTCTATGTGTGAAGATGAAAAATTTTGTAATATCTTAAAAGGATATGGCACAGATGTGGATAATTTAAAGAATCATTTAATAACGTATTTGGATAATAAATTAGATGGGATTAAATTAAAAGTTACCAAATTTAAACCTAAAAAAACTATCAGTGTTGAAAGAGTTCTCAACAGAGCATTTACACAAGTTTTATTCAGTGGTAGAACAAACATAGACTTAACAGATGTATTTTTAAGTTTAATGAGTGAATCAAAAAGTTGGGCATACTATTATCTAGTTGAAGCAAAAGTTGATAAAGATAAGTTTATGGATTATCTACACAGCGAAATTGAAGAAATATATGAAGATGAAGTTGATCAAAGTGAAACTAAAAGAGCACTTAACAAATACACATCAAACTTAAATGCCGAAGTTAAGAAGAAAAAAATTGATCCTGTAATAGGAAGAATTGATGAGTTAAATCAGATAGCATTAACCATTGGACGTAGAATGAAGAACAATGTTATACTTGTAGGTGATCCAGGTGTTGGTAAAACTGCGATAGCAGAAGGATTAGCATTCAATATTGTGAATGAAACTTGTCCGGAATTTTTAAAAGGATATGAAGTGTACAATCTAGACATAGGTGCAATGTTGGCTGGATCTAAATATCGAGGAGATTTTGAAGAAAGATTCAAAATGGTATTGAACGGATTGAAGAAAAAAGGCAAAGCAATATGTTTTATAGATGAAGCACACAATATTTCAGGTGCAGGTGCAGGTGGTGGCGGAAACACTGCTAATGACTTGGCTAACCTTTTAAAACCAGTTTTAACAAAAGGAGAACTTAAAGTGGTTGCTTCTACAACTTGGGAAGAATACAGAAAGTACTTCGAAAAAGACAGAGCATTAATGAGACGTTTTGCTAGAATAACTGTGGACGAGCCTGACAAAACAACTTCATTAGAAATATTACAAGGACTTAAAAAGTATTACGAAGAATATCATAATGCAACAATAACAGATGATGCAATTTCTTCTGCTGTAAAATTAAGTGTAAAGTATCAAACAGATAAAAAACTGCCAGATAAAGCAATAGATTTAATCGACCTTGCTTGTTCACGTTTTAATTTGATAGAGAAACAATCAGATAGGATTGTTAACGATGAAGCAATTCAATACGAACTGTCCAAGTTGGTGAAAATGCCTGTAGAAAATATTGCAGAAAAAGAATCCAGTAACCTTGCTAATTTGTCTAAAAATATGAAAGCCAATGTGTATGGACAAGATGACGCAATAGACATGGTTGTAGACAAAGTGTTAGTTGCTCAAGCAGGACTTAAACGTGACAACAAGCCTATTGGTTCATTTGTATTCATGGGTCCTACCGGCTGTGGTAAAACAGAAACTGCCAAACAACTGTCTGAACAACTGGGTGTAAAATTAATTAGATTTGATATGTCAGAATATCAAGAAAAACATGCAGTGGCAAAACTTATTGGTTCGCCTCCAGGATATGTAGGTTTTGAAGAGAACACAGGATTGTTGGTAACAAAATTACAAGAAAATCCAAACTGTGTGTTATTGTTGGATGAAATAGAAAAAGCCCATCCAGATGTATCGCAAATATTATTACAGATCATGGACGAAGGATCAATTCAAGGTAACAATGGTAAAACAGCAAGTGCTAAAAACATAGTGCTTGTTCTAACTACTAACCTTGGTGCTGAAGAAAATGAAAAAAATGTAATGGGATTCGGTGCAGTGAAAGATTCTACATATGATGATAAGGATATCAAACGTTATTTTGCTCCTGAATTTAGAAATAGACTAGATGGCACAGTTGTATTCAAGAAACTTGCTAAAGAAGTTTTGATCAAAATTGTTGGTAAGTTTATGCTAGAGTTGAAAACTCAATTGAAAGAAAAAGATGTGGCATTAGAACTTACAGATGAAGCCATAGATTATCTAGTAGAAAATGGGTATGATGATAAAATGGGTGCTAGACCTATGCAAAGATTAATAGATAATAAGATCAAAAAAGACCTTTCAAAAGAATTACTGTTTGGATCGCTAAAAAATGGTGGTGTCGTTAAGGTCACAGTTAAAGATAAAAAATTGGCTTTGGACGTTGGCGATGGTGTCAAACTGCTTGAAAAACAAGCCTAATCATTCAAACCGCCCAATAGGCTAAATATACACATATGCCAGCAACAAGCGAAATAATATTGTCAGCAACAACACATCCGGGAGATAGTACGGTTGAAACAGTTGTGAGTGAAAAATTCAAAGGTGACGGTTATTATGGTAGATCAGATGGATTTCACACTGTGCAAATCAATGTAAATGGAGTTGCAGGAACAGTTCAAATACAAGGTACATTAGCAACCACACCAGCAACTGCTGATTGGTTCAATATAGACGGTGCTTTGTACGACAGTCAAACTGCTGGTAAAGACGGTGCCTTTGTGTATAATTTTACAGGAAATTTTGTTTGGATAAGAGCAAGTATTTCTTATACCGACGGAACAATTAACAACATATTATTAAATCATTAAACTATGCATCATTATATTAACATTATTAAAGATACACCTTTTACAGAAGACGAAATTAATACAGCAATCAATTTAAGCACAATTGGTTTATTGGAAGACGAAACAAAATATATCACATACGAAAACACTGAAGGACAACATGTGTTAACTGTTGAACTACATAGACAATTAGATGTAGTAGAATCTGATGATTTTGTGGAAGATTTAGAATTAGTTTACAATAAACAAGGACTAAAAGATTACGTGGTTGAAGTGAGTGACAATGATCCTATGGAAGAAACATACAATGGTGATGATTTTTTTGAAGCATACGGAGACATGTGGTTTGATGAAGATGAGTCATTAGACGAAGCAGAATATCAAGGACGTAAAGTTAAACTTGGTAAACCAATGCAAGGTGATGTAAAAAAATTTAAAGTGTATGTTCGTGATCCAAAAACTAAAAATGTTAAAAAAGTTAATTTTGGTGATCCAAACATGAGAATTAAAAAATCAAATCCTGCAAGACGTAGAAGTTTTAGAGCAAGACATAATTGTGCTAATCCTGGTCCAAGAACAAAAGCAAGATATTGGAGTTGTAGAAAATGGTAAGACTGAACGAATTCAATCAAATAGAACAAGAACCTAAATTAGATTATGATCTAATGGATGACATGTATTTCTATGCAATAAATGATGACGATTTTTATAGAAAAAATTACTACCCTGTAATGAACAAGTGTAAGCAAACTGGTGACAACGAAGGTGTTATGCCTTTAATTGATTCTTTAATTAATGCATATTGCACCAAGTACAAAATTCCAAAACAATTAGCAGATCAAATAACTACTCAAGACAAAACTTTGTTGATGCAAAGAATGATGGACGCCGAAAAAGAAAATGAGGAATAATCATGTTGATCACGGAGATAGTAGAAGCACCAAATAAGACTGCGGCGTTTGCCTTTGGCAGAATGAATCCACCAACAGCAGGACACAAAAAAATTGGAGAAGTGATCAAAGCACAACCAGGTGATCCTTTTATCTTTATCACTCACACTCAAAACGCAAAAACTGATCCTTTATCATTTGCACAAAAATTAACCTTTGCTCAAAAAATGTTTCCCATGATTAAAGTAGGAGACACAGCAGTGCGAACATGGGTACAAGCCATGCAGAAATTAGAACAAATGGGATATACAGATATCATCTATGTGGCAGGTTCTGACAGGGTAAATCAATTCAATGAATTGCTGAACAAATACAATGGCAAAGAATACAATTTCAATTCAATAAAAGTGGTGAGTGCAGGTGAAAGAGATCCGGATGCACAAGGTCTAGAAGGCATGAGTGCTTCTAAAATGCGTGATTTAGCCGCTCGTGGAGACAAAAAAACTTTTATAAATGCTGTTCCTATTGACCCTAAAACAGCAGAAGAGATGTATAATCAAGTGAGAACAGGACTCAAACTAAATCCTGTAACTGTATAAAACAATATAAATATGAATATAAGTGATTTAAAACGTTTAGCAGGCATTGGCACAGACAACAATGAACCGTCTATGGGCGAAAACATTAGTCAAACTGCTACTGCTTTAAAACAAAAAGAAAGAAAACTAGGCTTAAAGCCAGGTGATCAAGATTGGTTTAAATTATGGTTCTCAAAACCATACATGACTGGCCCTGTAAAGTTTAGAGGTAGAAAGAAATGAAATTAAGAGATTTATTTGTAGTAGAATTTAAAATAGCAAATCAACCTGATCCAAAAGACAGAGATGATTACAAAGCCAAAATGGCTTCATTACAAGACATTCAAAAAGATCCTAAAATGGCTGATGCTAGAACGCAGGCGGTGATAGCCAAAAGGAAAGAAGAATTACGTAGATGGGCTGAGAAAAATTTAAGAACAGAAGACAATGTTCAAGAAAGAATGCCAGCATCAGTTATCAAAAGCAAACAAAGATATGCAGATATGACTGACCAAGAACTTGCAGATAGATTTAAAGATTCAGATGAAAAAACTTTAAGACAGATGGCTTGGAGACACGGCTATGGCAATATGAGTTCACACTATTTTGATAGAGTTCAAAAAGGCAAATCTCAAACAGAAGATGGTGTACAGCCTACAGATATGAAAAGAATGGGTGCAGAAACTAAAACATTGTACGTTCACAAAGATGGTAAAACAATTATGATTCCAGCAGAACGTGAAAAAGATTTTATTCAAAAAGGATTCAAAAGATCAGCATTGAGAACAGAAGAAACTAACGAAGGCGAAATGCGTTTAGACAAATCAGCATTTGTTCAAATGTTAGCAGACAAAATTAAAGAACCTCAAAAAGGACATGGAAGACCAGAGTACGACAACAGACTGTTGGCAAAGATGTACAAATTGATTACAGGTAAAGATGTAGATTTTGAAGGCAACAAGTTTACTATCACAATGAATAAACCAACAACTGAAGGAACTTATCTGGATGAAGGTTGGTTAGACACTTTAAAAGCGGCAGGCAGAAAAATTGTTCCGGATCAAGTCAGAGCATTGTATGATCCAGCAACAGCGGCAAAAGTTCAAGCAGATGATCAAGCAAAAGTTCAAATGGATACTTTATTCAAAGACATTAACACCGTGGCAGGTTTAAATCAAACCGATGTGTCTCAAGGATATCCTGCAGATTTAGTTGTAGCATATTTGAGAAAGTATGTTGCGCCTAAACATCCTGATGCATTTAAAAGAATGGATGCTCAAGGAGATTTAAAAAAAATGTTTCCAGCAGGACAAAAAATAAGTTCAGGTACGTTAAAAGGAAATTTAAATAAAGTTGCTGTCGAACTTGGTAAAGTAAATTTAAGTCCAGATCAAGGACAACAACCTACACAACAACCTACACAACAACCTCAATTAGTTCCGGCTTCTATGGACAATGAAGAAACAGTTTCAGAAGAGGCACCGTTTGGATCAGGCATGGATCTTGTGAGAATGGCTGTGATGAGAAAATTTATATCAGCAGAAGAATATACGGCTTACGCAAAAGAATTAAAAGCGGCGGGAGAGGAAGTAGAACAAGAATATGATGATTGGCCAGATGGAGAAGGATTTGGTTCATCAGATGGAAACTTTGCTATTAAAGATTTAATGGGAAAAGCAGGCTACGAGTTTGACGAGCAGGATAAAGGCGGTAGGTTCATAGTCACAAAGATGCCTGAGAAATTAGAAAAGATGGGCATTAAAAATGTAAGAATGAAAGATGCAGTTGCAACTGAAGATTCAGTTAAAGAAGGTGCATCAATGATTCCTTATTTTAAAACTGAAAAAGATTTTGATGGAGAGAAAACTACTGTGTATGAATTTCCAATGGCTTGGGCAAAAGATAAAGAGTTGGATACTCCTTACTTGAGTAACGCCAGCATGAGACAATTTTTAATGGATCTTGGTTACGGTGGCGACTTTGAGAATATGAGTGCTGTGCCTGTGGAAGAATTTATTGCTGTAACAACACAATGGTTGCAAAAGAATATAGATAAAAAATCGCCAGAAGAACCAACCACAATAGATAAAAATCCAGATGGGCCAACCATGATATCAGGTGGTAAACCAGAAGGTTACATGAATAGGCAAGTGAAACTCCACAACGAACTTGCTAGAAAAATTAAACAAAAATATCCAGAAGTCACGCATTTAGGTTTCAATTAATGCGTATTTTGGAACTAAATTCCAATATTGACAAATACAACAAAAAGTTGTATAATGAAGATATGGAAACGAAACCAATTGTGTATCTAGACATGGACGGAGTTATGGCAGACTTCTTTGGTGGTATCGAAAAACTGTACGGTGTTGCACACTGGAAAGAACTTACATCAGATAGAACCAAAGACTTGAAAGCAGAAGTGATTGAAAAAATTACTGGCACAAACTTTTTTGAAACTTTACCTAAATTTACAAGTGCAGATCAATTGATTAAAATGGTTAAAGAATTCACAGGTGGAACTTTTTCAATTTGTTCTTCACCATTAAGAGGCGACAATGCCAATTCAGCAAAATGGAAAAAAGTATGGATCAACAAAAACATTGAACAGCCTCAAGAAACAATTATTACTGGTAGAAAAGAATCTTATGCTGTAAACAAGCAAACCAAACAGCCCAACATATTGATAGATGACAGACCAATCAATATTCAAAAATGGAACAGTGCTGGTGGATTTGGAATACTGTATCAAGCCAACAGAGATTCATTAAGCAAGATCAAAACAGAATTAGAAGCATACACACAGCAACATCAAACAAAACAGGAAGGTGTTGGAATTATCACCAAACAAAACACAACCGCAGATGTTAAGCCTGGCGAAACACAACGTCAAGCGGCAAAGTTTGGATTCAAAATAGATAAAAAAGGTAATCCACCTAGATTAAGATGAAACTGAGAGACATCATTGGCGAATTCATAATCATGCCTCAAACCATCAAGCCTCAAGGTTTGATTCATAAAAAAGGCACAGGCCCAAACAACAGGTTTGATTTCAAGAACAAGGGTAACAACAGAGCCAACGAAAACAAAATAAAACTGTCAACAGACCCAAAATATTTTGGTGCAATCGGCGTGGAAAAATACAAAGCCACAGGCCCACAAGTCAACATTCCTATTAAACAATTGGTTGGGTTCGAACCCGAAGACAAGATGAGAGACCCTAAGAGCATGGCCAAAGTGGATCAAATAGCAAAGGCTGTACAAAGTAAAAAACCCATGGGACCTATACTTGCAAGAAAATACAAGAACGGTTACCAGGTCATCGATGGACACCATCGTTTCTGGGGACATAGGAAAGCAGGTGCCGATTCCATAAAGGCACAAATTGTTCCACCTCAAGACATAGAAGAAGAGGCTGAATTCCTAGAAAACATTGATCCAAAAGTGTGGACTGAACTACGGGCAAAAGGACTCGTGAGGCCAATGCACTTTGATAGTCCCGAGGTCAGAGCGGCATACAAAGAAAAAGGACTACCTTACAAACCCGACATCAGTATTATCACCAAAGATAACTTGGATCAGTTTAGAACAAAAGAGCCGGAGAGATTAAAACAATTGAAACCAATCCAAGTAAGTGATCAGCAGTGGATTAATTACATGGATAAGTGGTGGAGGACTGAAAGGTTGAAACCTAAGGCAAAAGATAAAGTGCAACAGATAAAAAATGCCTATAAACTTTTATATAAAAAAGATATGGTGGAGAACTTCGCAGACGGTAAGAAAAAGGGCAAAAGCAGACCAGGCAGAGTAAAGAAGTCAGGTGCCAGTTGCAATGGTAGTGTAACATCATTGCGTAAGAAGGCTAAAAACGCATCCGGAGAGAAGGCTAAGATGTATCATTGGTGTGCTAACATGAAGTCTGGCAGAGCAAAATCTAAATAAATAAACACAAACAAAGAGGAATAAACAATGGCTGAATTTATAGAAAGATTAATTGAAGCACGTGACTCAAAAACAGGTTGGGTACAAGAAACTGCTTCTTCAATGCTATCATTAAAACGTAGATTTGAAAATGGTGATATTACAGAAGCAAAATACATCGCAGGCTTAGATGCATTAAAATCTGGTGATAATGAAGTTGGATCAGGTGGTAGTTATAATGAACGAGCAATCGTTGATAATGGTATTATCTGTCTAAAAGAATTAATTTAATATTATGTGGAAAAAAGCAAAGAAAAAATTAAAAACGTGGTACACTTGTTCTAAAGTAAGTTTACTTGTAGACAAAATTAAGAAAAAATTCAAGTAGTATGCGTTATAAGGACATCAAAATGGTGGAGGCTCGTGTGGACTATCATTATGGATTGGATCCTGAAATGCTGGTATACACTCACAAGGTGGGCGACATATACGGTAAAAAGAACCTCAAAGTGCCACACGCCAAATACACCACATCTAAACGTGTTAAAAATTTACACAAAGACGGTAAATAATATTATGCGTATCAGAGACATTATATCAGAAGTTGCAACAGCAGGTGCTACATCGGCTGGCAGTATTGCAACAGTGGCTAATCCACAAATAGCAATAGGTGATAAAAAAGCACGTGATGCCTATGGCAAAAAAGGTGCTTCTGCAAAACCACCTAAAGCAAAAATGCAAAAACCAACTGACAATGCTTTAGATATGAAAGGGACATCGATATTTGGTGCTCCAATAAAGAGATAAATATTACTATGAAACATTCAGATTTAACAAAAAAAGACGTTGCTAAAGAAGGTAAAATGCCACAAGCGGCTATTGACGCTCTAGCAAAGAAGAACGGCAAAAGCAACAAAAAAGATTCTAAAAAAGAAGTACAAACAGAAGACCTAGCACTGATGGCTCAGAAAGCAGAGATGGATCATGAAGTTCAAATGGCAAGATCAGATTTGTACAAAGCGGCAAAATATTCAATCAAACTGCACGAACTGTTAAAAAATGTTTCTGAAGAACAAGGTTTAGAAGGTTGGGTAGCGGCTAAGATTACCAAAGCGGCAGATTATTTGAGTTCAGTAAAACATTACATGGAATATGAAATGATATCTGGACAAGAGACAGCAATGGCTGAACCAACTGAAGCAATAGCAGAAAATATTTGCAAAACGTGTGGTTGTGATATTGAAATGCCTAAACCAGCATGTAAATGCACACATGATTACAAAGAATCATTAGCAAACAAATTACAGAATAAATTAAAAGAATCCGCAAAAACTTGTAAAGAGTGTAACAAACCAACATGGGAAACACTGGATGAAGCAGAAAAGCAAAAAGGTGTTGATGGTAAAGTGTGTTGGAAAGGCTACAAAAGAATGGGCACCAAGATGAAGGGTGGCAAAAGAGTAGACAACTGCGTTCCAATTAAGAAAAAATAAAAATCCAATAAATACACACAGTTATTATTTAAACCATGAGAGGACTGTGTCTTGAACTTTGTTGCAAATATACCATACATCAAATGTTGGGTCAAAAAAGAATACGTACACGATTTCCAACGTGGGCATGGTGATTTCATAGAAGCAATTCTTATAGCAGTTAAATCAGTACAGGGTAGAGCATTAATGTTTGAAGCATACTTGCCAGAGTATGGAGCCTGTTACGACAAGTTTCCAATATCAGCATTTGTTTGGCGCACAGACATCAAAGAAGAAGAACAACTTCCACTTGGTACACTTGAACTTTGGGATTCATTCAGTTCCAATATACAAGTTTGGACCAAAGCCATGTTGAAAAATTGTGATGTCGAAATCATGTTGAAGGGTGGTGGCAGAATGAAAGGTGAATATTTGTTCACTGTTGATGCATGTCATGGAGATCCCAACACCGTCAATACCGGAGTTTCCGAAGTACCCTCAGAACACAAACAACACAATTTTGGTAGATTGGCAAATGGACAATACTTTGCACAACCAAATAATAGAATGCTTTGGTTTGAACAATCACTCACGGCATCAGAATTAAAAATACCAGACTTTCAAGTCAGCACCAAAGAGTTTTTCTGTGAAAATGAAAGCACAGTTACTTTTGGTGATTCCGACGATTATTTCTACGAAGATAAATTAAGAGATTCCAAATAAGACACTTGACTTCTTGAAAAAAATTAAGTATAATAGCGAATAAGAAGGAGAACATATGTCTTTAAAAGGAACAAAAACATCAGATAATCTGAGAGCCGCGTTTGCAGGCGAGAGTGAAGCAAACAGAAGATACCTTTATTTTGCTCAAAAGGCAGACATTGAAGGTGCACCAGATGTTGCATCAGTATTTAGAAGCACAGCAGAAGGTGAAACAGGACACGCACACGGACATCTAGAATATTTAGAAGAAGTGGGAGATCCTGCAACAGGTGAACCAATGGGTGAAACTGAAGACAATCTTAAATCAGCAGTGAAAGGTGAAGTGCATGAGTACACTGATATGTACCCAGGCATGGCAAGAACTGCTAGAGAAGAAGGTTTTGAAGAAATCGCAGATTGGTTTGAAACACTTGCAAAGGCTGAGAAGTCACACGCAGGTAAGTTTCAAAAAACACTAGACGCATATCTAGAAAGCAAATAATTATATCGGAGCGGCATCATGTCGCTCCATACAACCACACAAGGAGAACAAAATGGCAGGCAGAACATACGGTCCAGAAGAACAAGCAAAACTTAAAAGAATTATAGATGAAGGAGCCAACGTTCTTTCAGAAGTTGAAGATTTAAGTGGCGGATTAAAAGACACTGTGAAAGCAGTTGCAGAAGAATTAGAAATCAAACCAGCACTTATAAACAAGGCAATTAAGATTGCTCACAAAGGTGAATGGCACAAATATTCAGACGACTTTGATTCATTAGAAAACTTGATTATTGCAGTTGGTAAAGACCAATAGTCGTGTACAACTTATGAAGTATATGGTTGACATTGACAACACAATTTGTTATAATGAAAACAGTAACTATGTAGACAGTAAGCCAGACCTTGTTCGCATAGCGAAACTTAACGCACTGTACGATAAAGGCAACGAAATACATTATTGGACAGCACGAGGTGGTAATTCAGGCAAAGACTGGACTGAACTTACACATCAACAGTTAAAGGATTGGAATGTAAAGCACACTTCAATCACAATGAAAAAACCGGTGTACGATGTCTGGATAGATGACAGAGCCATAAATGCAACAGACTTTTTTGGCGGATATGAGTTGAGAACAACAGACGAAGGAATATGAGAATAGATTATAACATACATTTAGATTACTCAGACGTACTATTACAACCTAAAAGATCAACATTAAATTCAAGACGTGATGTAGATATCATGCGTGAGTTTAAATTTAAAAACAGTGGCAAGACTCTTTCATATGTGCCGATCATGGCATCGAACATGGATGGTGTTGGCACATTTTCAATGGCAAGAGTGCTACAAGAATTTAAAATGCTTACAGTAATTAGAAAGCATTACACTATAGATGATTGGAAAAACGCCGCAGGCACAGGATTAAAATTCAAATATGTTTCTGCCTGTGTTGGTACAGGAGCGATGTGGGACGAAAACGCACAGGACTATCAAACATTGAAACAAGTGATGTCTGCATTTCCTGACATTCCATGTATTACAGTTGATGTTGCCAATGCTTATCATGAATCATTTGTGGATTTTGTTACAAAAATTAGAGAGGAGTATCCGGAAAAAGTTATCATTGCAGGTAACGTTGTTACTCCTAACATGACAGAAGAATTAATTATTAAAGGTGCAGATATTGTCAAGGTAGGAATTGGACCTGGATCAGTTTGCACAACAAGAACGCAGACAGGAGTAGGTGTTCCACAATTTTCAGCGATCATGGAATGTTCAGATGCCGCAAATGGTGTGGGAGGACATATCATTGCAGACGGTGGATGCACTCAGCCAGGTGATGTTGCCAAAGCATTGAGTGGTGGTGCACATTTTGTCATGCTAGGTGGAATGTTAGCAGGACATGATGAATCAGAATTAGAGTTAAAAGATGGCAAGAGAGTGTTTTATGGTATGGCTTCACAGACAGCATTAAGCACACATGGACAAAGAAAAGACGGATACAGAGGCGTAGAAGGCAAAACAGTAACACTACAAGACAAAGGCTCAGTTAAAGAAACTGTTGAACAAATACTAGGTGGAGTCAGAAGCACTTGCACTTACATTGGAGCAAGACGAATCAAAGACATGCCTAAAGCGGCACACTTTGTAAGAGTCAACAATGTGATCAACAGAGTCTTTGATAGATTCGAAACAAAATAATTATGGAAAAAGTAAACACAGGCAACAACCTAAAATGGTTAGCAACAGCAATTTTAATTATAGGCACATTCGTAAATGCGGGATTTCCTGAACTATATCCTGCAGGTCCACTGCTTCTGGCAATGGGCGGAATAGTTTGGTTAATAGTATCCATTCTTTGGAAAGAACCGGCACTGATTGTAACAAATTTAGTATTGACAGCAATGGGTTTCGGAGGTATACTATTATATTATATAAAGTAAGGCAATATCAGCCACAATTGATTTTAGGTATTTTGTCAGCCACAAATGACAAAAAGGAGAACAAATGAGTTACATAGACGGATACTTTGACAGAAATTCTGATATTATAAGAATTGTTGAAAGACAAAACAAAGAAAGAGTATTCAAAGAATATCCAATCAAATACACATTCTATCACGAAGATCCAGGTGGCAAATACAAGAGTACTACAGGTAAGCCTTTAAACAGAATCGTATCTAAGAACACAAAAGATTTTCATAAAGAACTTGCAATCAATAGAAATAAAACTTTATTCGAATCAGACATAAATCCAATCTTTCAATGTTTAAGTGAAAATTATCTTAATCAAAATGCACCCGATTTAAATATAGCATTCTTTGATATTGAAGCAGACTTTGATCCTGAAAAAGGATTCAGTCAACCTAGTGATCCATTTATGCCAATCACAGCAATCACAGTTTCATTGCAATGGTTAAACACTATGGTTACGTTTGCTATACCTCCTAAAACAATGGGTATAGAAGAAGCAAAAGAATTAACAAAAGGCATAGAGAATGTGTATCTTTATAAAGATGAAGCAGATATGCTTAAAGCATTTTTAGATATCATCCAAGATGCTGATGTAATATCAGGATGGAATTCAGAAGGTTATGACTTGCCATACATCATAAACAGAATTAAAAAGGTAATGAGTAAAGATGACACAAGACGTTTGTGTTTATGGAAACAGATGCCAAAGAAAAGAACTTTTGAAAGATATGGTAGAGAACAGGAAACTTATGACCTAGTGGGCAGAGTGCATTTAGATTCATTAGAACTTTATAGAAAATACACCTATGAAGAAAGACATTCGTACAGGTTAGATGCTATAGGTGAACATGAAATAGGTGAAAGAAAAACTGTGTATGAAGGTAGTTTGGATCAACTTTATAATCAAGACTTCAGAACATTTATAGAATACAACAGACAAGATACTGCGTTGTTAGACAAATTGGATCGTAAACTTAGATTCATAGCACTTTCAAATGAATTAGCACACGCCAACACTGTGTTACTTCAAACAACACTAGGAGCAGTGGCAGTAACAGAACAAGCAATTATAAATGAAGCACATAGACGAGGAGTGCAAGTTCCTAATAGACCAAAACGAGATGAAGATTCTACAACAGCCGCAGGTGCATATGTGGCATATCCAAGAAAAGGTTTACACAGTTGGATAGGTTCGATGGATATTAATTCACTGTATCCATCTGTGATTAGAGCCTTGAACATGGCTCCAGAATGTGTGATGGGACAATTGAGACCAACATACACAGACGAATACATCGAAGAACAAATGACATTGCAGAAGAAGTCATTTGCTGGTGCTTGGGAAAATCATTTTGGATCATTGGAATATGATGCTGTGATGGATAAAAGAAAAGATATCAGTATTAATGTAGATTGGGAAGATGGTAAATCAGATGTAATGAGTGGTGCTGAAATTTACAAGATGGTATTTGACAGCAACAATCCTATGATGATCAGTGCAAATGGAACAATATTTACAAGTGAGTTTGAAGGTGTAATACCTGGACTACTTGCTCGTTGGTACAAAGAAAGAAAAGAAATGCAGGCAATGTTGAAAAAAGCCAAAGAGGCAAAGAATGATGCAGAGATTGAATTTTGGGATAAACGACAGTTGGTTAAGAAGATTAACTTGAACAGTTTGTATGGTGCTATTCTAAATCCTGGTTGTAGATTCTTTGACAAACGTATTGGACAATCAACAACACTGTCGGGCAGACAGATATCCAAACACATGGCATCCAAGATCAATGAAGTAATAACAGGCGAATACAATCATGTTGGTAAAGCAATGATATATGGTGATACAGATTCAGCATACTTTTCAGCATATGAAGTATTGAAAAAAGAAATAGACGAAGGAAAAATTCCTTGGACTAAAGAAAGTGTTGTGAAACTGTATGATCAAGTGGCAGGTGAAGTGAACAATTCATTTAAAAAGTTTATGGGACAAGCATTTCATTGTATGAGATCAAGAGCAGAAGTTATTCAAGCAGGTAGAGAAAGTGTGGCAACATCAGGTTTGTTTATTACAAAGAAAAGATATGCCATATTGATATATGACTTAGAAGGATTTAGAACTGATCAAGAAGGCAAAAGTGGAAAAATTAAAGCAATGGGATTAGATTTAAAAAGATCAGATACACCTGTTTACATTCAAAATTTTTTATCTGAATTATTATTAATGGTGCTGAACAATAACACAGAAGAACAAGTGTTGGATAAAATCACACAATTCAGAAATGAATTTAAAACTAGACCTGGCTGGGAGAAAGGATCTCCACGTAGAGCAAACAACATAGGCGAATATGCTAAAAAAGAAGCACGTCAAGGTAAAGCAAATATGCCTGGACACGTTAGAGCAAGTATCAACTGGAACACACTTAAACGTATGAACAGCGACAAGTATTCACAAGAAATTATGGATGGCATGAAAGTAATTGTATGTAAATTGAAAAAGAATCCATTGGACTTTACTAGTGTTGCATATCCTGTAGACGAATTGCATATTCCACAATGGTTTAAAGAATTGCCATTTGATGATGCTACAATGGAAAGCACAATAATTGATAACAAATTAGGCAACTTGCTTGGAGTATTAGGTTGGGATATCAAGTCAACTGAAAGCAAAAATACATTTAACAACCTATTTGATTTTGGAGGATAGATGGCTATACACGGAATGATAGATTTAGAAACATTGAGCACCAGACCAGATGCTACTGTATTGACATTGGGTGCTATAAAGTTTGATCCTTACACAGATTCAGAACCACACGCAGGATTGTACCTACGAGTAGATGTAGATGAACAAAGTGAATTAAGTCGACACGTTGATGAAGGCACTTTAGAATGGTGGGGTCGACAAGATGAAAAAATTAGAGATGAAGCACTAGGAGATGAAGATAGAGTTTCATTAAACAGTATGGTAAAACAATTAAACAAATGGTGTGTAGGCATAGACGAATTATGGTGCCAAGGTCCACTTTTTGATTACGCCATATTACAGAATTTGTATGCTCAATTGGGACAACCGGTCCCATGGAACTATTGGCAAATTAGAGATTCAAGAACTCTATTCAATATGTTACCAAAAGATCCAAGAAAAGACATACAAATGTCACTACACAACGCATTGGCTGATTGTTATTTTCAAGCCAAAAGTGTGCAGAAGGCTTATAAACATTTTGGAGTGAAATCAAGATGGAACAATTAGTCATTGACTTTTCGTCAAAACCTAAATATAATGTAATAAACAGGAGAATAATAATATGAAAGACATCTTACAAGACATCGTTGCACATACACACTCGCTAGGATTTCTTAGCCTTGTAAAAGTAAGCAATGAAGAACAAACAAAAATAGAAAGTATGGCTGAAGACAGATCAGTTATTCTTTCAGCAAACACAAATAATAAAGTAAATGAATTTGATGGTGTATTTGGTATGCCTAATTTAGACAAATTGGCTTTGCACTTGAAATGTCCAGAGTATCAAAAAGAAGCAAAGATCGAAGTTAAGTCAGCAGAGAGAAATGGCAAAACTATTCCAACGCATATTCACTTTGAAAATGCAGGCGGTGATTTTAAAAATGATTACAGATTTATGAGTACTGAAATTATTAATGAAAAATTAAAATCTGTTAAATTTAAAGGATCCAATTGGGATATTGATTTTGAACCTAAACTTGCGGCAATACAAAGATTAAAATTACAAGCGGCGGCACACGTTGAAGAAACTGTGTTTACTGTGAAGACAGAAAATAATGCATTGATGTTTTATTTTGGTGATGCTAATTCACACGCAGGATCATTTGTATTTCAATCTGATATAACAGGTGAATTAAAAAACACTTGGAGTTGGCCGATACAACAAGTAATCAGTATTTTAAGTCTTGATGGGAAAGTTAAAATGAGTATTTCTGATCAAGGAGCAATGCAGATAACAGTTGATAGTGGAATTGGTGAATACAATTACATACTACCAGCACAGACAAAATAATATGCAAAAAAAGAAAAAACCAGGCATAATAGATAGAATAGGTAAAATGCATTCTAAAGTTTTTACCTATGTGAGTAAAAAAGCAAAAACATCTAGACTTTGGGCTATACTACTGACAGTTCTTGTGATCTATGAATTGATAGAACACTTGATATATCCTTGGTTAGTTCCACTTTTAGCAATTAAGGCATTTGGATAATATGGATAAGAAAATCATACCCACTGACAACCTAACTGAAAAGCAAAAAGACTACGCAACATTTTTGCCAGCATTAAGCAGTTTTTATGCTAGGGATCTTGGTAAAGCAAGACATCAAGAAGACTATATAAAACCTGAAAGAGTGCCTCAAAACTTTGAACATGGTGTTGAAGGAATGAATTACATGAGTTCCAAAGACACTTATTTCTATTACAAGTGGCATCTATATTCGGCGGGTCATGCTGATTTAAACATGGATCATTTTTCTGTAAGAGATGATATAATCAGAAACAGAGACAGAAAAGACAATTGGGTATTAGGTGATTCAGGGGGATTTCAGATAGGTAAAGGTGTTTGGGAAGGCGATTGGAAAGATCCTAATTGCCCTAAAGCCAAAAAGAAACGTGAACAGGTGTTGGCGTTTATGGATGGTAACATGGACTATGGTATGATATTGGATATACCTGCTTGGGTATCTCGTTCTCCTGCGGGTGCGGCGGCAAGTAAAATCAGTTCATATCAAGAAGCAGTTGATGGCACAAAAATTAACAATGACTATTTTATGAAAAATCGTAATGGTAATTGTAAGTTCTTAAATGTATTACAAGGTGAAAACTTTCAACAAGCAGATGATTGGTACACACAGATGAAACACTATTGTGATCCTAAACAATTTCCTAGCACACATTTTAATGGTTGGGCAATGGGTGGTCAAAATATGTGTGATATACACTTGGCATTGAAACGTTTGGTTGCTTTGAGATTTGATGGATTATTGGAAAAGGGTGTGCATGATGTTATGCACTTCTTAGGTACAAGTAAATTAGAGTGGGCAGTGTTGCTGACAGACGTTCAGAGAGCGATTAGAAAGTATCATAATGAGAACTTTATGATCACATTTGATTGTGCTTCACCGTTCCTAGCCAGTGCTAATGGACAAATTTATACAGATATTGAAATTGAAGACAAAAAGAAATGGACTTATAGAATGCAACCTAGTGTTGACAACAAGGATTTTTCATCTGAAACAAAATTGTTTAGAGAGGCTGTGTTAGAAAAAGGCATCTTTAATAATTTCATGGACAGTGCAATCAGCAAAAGACTGATGCTGAAAGACATCACTTGTTACAAGCCAGGTGATCTAAACAAAATGGGCAACGAAGGTAAAACTTCTTGGGATTCATTCAGTTACACATTACAAATGGCACACAATGTTTGGACACACATTTCAGCAGTACAAGAAGCAAATCGTCAATACGATGCAGGATTAAATCCTAAAATGTTAGTGGAAGAAAAATTTGACAGAGTTGCTTTTAAAGATATTGTGAATGCTGTGTTTGCCACAAGCAGTAGAGATGAAGCAAATGCAGTAGTAGAAGAGTTTTCCAGATTCTGGATGTCAATTATTGGCACTAGAGGAGCAACAGGTAAAAAGACTGTGAATGCAAGTACACAGTTTTCTAACTTATTTGAGGAGGCATAATATGGTACAACCAAAAGAAAGTAAAACATCAAGACACTTTAAATTTAGTATAGCAAAGAGTGGAATACGATTTGTTGGATACGGCTTAATGGCATTTTCTGGAATCAATATTATTGCGTTAGCAGGCATTTTGTTGATAGGTGCAGAGGTGTTAGGAATAATGGAGGAGATGTAAAATGGCAAATAAAAGTAAAAAAGTAAAAGCAATAGAAAAAGAGTACCACTGGTACAAAGGCAAAGTAGATGAAATGGAATCTGAACGTTCATATGACAGATCATGGGACGGGAAAGAATTGCTTTTAAAATTTAAAAAAATGAAACTGTTTTTAAAAACACAGTTGAAGAAAATGCAGGAAACATTACAATAATGAAAAGTTTGGTTGTTGGGTTAGGGTTCGGACAGTTATACGTTGACATTCTAAAAAGAATGGGGCATGAAGTGATCACTGTTGATATAAATCCTGATGCTAATGGAGACTTTACTGAACTCACCACAGCCATAAGTGCTCATGCACCATTTGACACTGCTCATATTTGTGTGCCTAATCATTTGCATTACAAGACAGCATTAAAATTAGCAGAACACACAAAGATTGTGTTTGTAGAAAAGCCAGGAGTTGAAACAATCAATCACTGGAGATTGCTTACGAACCTAAATAAGTCCACAAGATTTATGATGACAAAGAACAATCAATGGAGAAATAATATAAAAGATATCACAAAAAATTGTGAAGCAAGTGATTTGATACAGATTAATTGGGTTAATAAAAATAGAATTCCTGGACCAGGAACATGGTTTACAGATAAGAGCAAAGCATTTGGAGGAGTGAGCAGAGATCTATTACCTCACTTGATGAGTATAATGATGTCTGTGAACAAGAACACTTATCAAGATTTTAAAGTTAAAAAATATCATACAGAGCAAAGATGGAACTTGTCGGATTGTACAGGTACAGATTATGGTGTTGTTAATGAAAATGGAGTTTATGATGTGGATGATTCAGCCACTATGGAATTGACAGATGGTAACAAAACCTATATACTGTATGCTAATTGGAAAAATAACTTACACGATGATATGGCTATACATTTTTACAAAGACGGAGAATCGCATTTAGAATCAATATCTTTAGGATTATGTCCAGAACAAGCATATGAAGAAATGATTAAAAACAGTTTGATACATCTAGAAGATGATATGTTTTGGAACAACCAACTAGAACAAGATTTATACATACAGGAAAAAATTAATGACGAAAGTAAAGATATTATACACTGAAGGCAAAGGCGAATTCAAAGAAGGTGAATTTGATGTTCCCGATATCATGCCTAATCAAATAAGAGTAAAAAGTATTTTTACTGGCGTATGTAGAAGCGATATTGATATGATGAACGGCGACTTTGGTCCACTTCCTATGAATATGCAAGGTCATGAAGGTTTAGGTGAAGTATTAGAAATAGGCAAGGACGTAAAAGATGTCAACATTGGAGACTATGTTGCAACACGAGGCGAGCCTGCATATGCTGATCAGTACAATGCAGACATAGGAACTTATGTAAATGTTCCAGAGGCAGACCCTAAATACATTATAGAACCAGTTGCTTGTGGTTTGAATGTGGTAATGCAAGAAGAACATCAATTTGAAAAACGTAACAGTAAAGAATCAAGAATTGCTATTATAGGCAGTGGATTTTTAAGTTGGGTTGTGTATCAATATCTAAATGCAAATTATTTCTTTCAAATAGATGTAATAGGCAGTCATAACAAAGAACGTTGGGGCGATAATTTGAAAAACTCATTTGAAGGGACATACGACATTGTGATAGATTTAAACACAAGAGACGAAGTGTTTGTGAGAGATATCATAAAACCACAAGGATTGATTGTGCTTGGAGCAGAAAAAACAAATAAAATCACAACATCATTCAGTAAACTGTTGTGGAATGCTGTTACAGTGATTTTTCCAAGTCCGAGACAAAAAGACTTTCATAGATGCATGAAGATGGCAGTAAACATGATTGAAAAAGGTGCTTTAAACATAGACAAATTTTGGAGCATGGGGTATGATAGAAAAACTGAATGGCAAGATGCTTTTAAAGAAGGCAATCAAAGAATGCCAGGATACAGCAGAGGATACATAGAATGGCTTTAGACACAGCAAAAAGAAAACAGGTAATATACTTCACAGGCACAGAGATTGAAAACACAATAGCAAAAGGCTGGCAAACATTGTTTGTGGTTGGTACACGTCCAGTAGATGAAATTGCAAAATTGGCAACACAACATAATGCAAAACACATTTACTTTGGAACAAGTCAAAGTTTTGTGATTAATACCCCAGAAGATTTGAAACCATGGCACGAAATGATCCAGTCATTGTTAGACAAAGATTTTTGGGTTACACTTGATTTTGGTATAGAATATATGGAAACTGTTACAAGCACAGGTTTAATGAGTTATAAAAAGTTTATTCCAATGATAAGTGCCAAAATTCCCAACATCTACAAAGTAAATGGTAATGCTACTCTTAAAATAGATGATGTGACGTGGGGACATTCAAACACAGGTGTTTGGAGCAGGAATCTTAATGAAATTACAAAAGATATGCACTATACAGATTGGAAAGAATATGTGGGGGACACAGTAATTGACGTTGACACAGACGAATAAAATTGCTATAATTAATTATGAATAAAAAAACATTTATATGGGTAACATTTAAAAAAGAAGGCATTCATAAATATCCTGCGGCATTGGATGATCCAAAGTTAGCAACAGGTGATGAATATGATGTATCATTTTTAGGATATCCTCACAGACATATATTTCATTTTAAAGTAGAAATAGAAGTATTTCACGATGATCGAGACATCGAATTTATTCAATTCAAAAGATGGTTAGAAAAACTGTATGCAGAAAAAACTTTACAGTTAGATTATAAATCTTGCGAAATGATAAGTGATGATCTATATGAAACAATTACTAAAAGATATCCAGGTAGAGAGATTATCATCAACGTTAGCGAAGATGGTGAGAATGGTAGTGAGACCATCTACCATGTTGAGGACTAGTCCTTGACATACGTGTTCGGCATTATTGCTTTTGTTTGTCTGATAGGGTATAGTATTACTATGCCTCATCCATTGACAGGCAATGGCAATGAAATGCTGAGTGACATTTTCTTTATGTCATTCATAGCATTTGCCGGATTAAGTTTTATTTTTAATATGAAAGACCAATGACAGTTTATATTGTAGATTTAGAAGCAGTTGACACAAGGTACACGAAAGAGTGGAAGTACAATCTTCCTAAACAACTCAAACGTGCTACTAATTCAGATGTTGTATCTATCAGTGGTGGCGATACTCCACAAGCAACTACACCTGGAGCATTTTTAAACTTTGGTGGTACTAATGTTTACAAAGCCAATCAAATGCAACAAATAGGTAAACTGTTCTGCGATGGCAAAATAAAAGATGGCGATTACTTCTTGTACACAGACGCATGGAATCCAACAGTACTACAATTGAAGTATATGGCAGAACTGTTAAAAGTAAAAATTAAAATAGGTGGTATGTGGCACGCCGGTTCATATGATCCACAAGACTTCTTAGGTAGACTGATTGGAGATAAACCTTGGGTAAGAAACACAGAACAGGCAATGTTTGATGTGTTTGATAATAATTTTTATGCCACAGACTTTCATATTGATTTATTCTGTGAAACATTTACAAAAGCAGAACAGTATGTAGGTTTAAATGCTCCAAAAGGTAACAAGGTATGTAGAGTAGGTTGGCCCATGGAGTACATGGAACACACTTTGGATATATATCAGAACATGGATAAGAAAAATATTATTCTTTTTCCGCACAGATTGGCTCCTGAAAAGCAACCTGCTATATTTCAAGATTTAAAAAATTCTTTACCACAATATGAATTTATTACGTGTCAAGAAAAGCCTTTAACTAAAAATGAATATCACAACTTAATAGGTCAAGCAAAATTAATGTTCTCTGCTAATTTACAGGAAACATTAGGTATCAGTTGGTATGAAGGTGCTATACTTGGAGTTATTCCAATGATGCCTGATAGATTGAGTTATAAAGAAATGGCACTAAATGAATTCTTATATCCAAGCGATTGGACCGAGAATATGGAAACTTACAAAAAAAATAAAAAACAGTTAATGGCAAAGATTGAAGACTACATGGAAAATTATTCAAAATATGCTCCTGCTGTTTTAAAACAAAAAACAAAACTGAGAGATCAATATTTTTCAGGTAACAAACTATATGGAGTAGTATCAAATGGCTAAAAAAGGTTTATCATCACCAGTACCACAAAATCATCTAGCATCTAATGGTGTGTATGTTTTAATGGAAGAAATTACAATGGAGTCTTGTAGAAATTGTTTAACTTGGATTATGAATCATAATCTAGCAGAAACAAGACTTCCACAATTAACTTTAATTATTAATTCACCAGGTGGCGATGTTCACGCCGCATTTGCATTAATTGACACAATGAAAGCAAGTACTATACCAATTAAAACTGTGGGATTAGGATTAATTGCTTCGTGTGGATTTTTATTATTCATAGCAGGGAAAAAAGGTTCAAGAATATTAACACCTAACACTGCAATACTATCACACCAATACAGTTGGGGCAGTGCAGGAAAAGAACATGAACTGTATGCAAGAGTAAAAGAGTTTGAATTGAGTACAAACAGAATGATTGAACACTACAAAAAATGTATTGGTATGAGCGAGAAGCAAATAAGAGAAATTTTACTTCCACCGCAAGACGTTTGGTTATCTGCCAAAGAAGCAAAGAGACTTAAAATTTGTGACAAAGTAGAAGAGTTATACTAATGCGTGAAGACTTGATGGTGCAACAACAAGTTTCAAACACTTGGCAACACATGGTGGGTGTTATTTGCTTGAATCAAACTAATCGTAAACAAGTCAAAGCAGTACTGCCTAAACTGTTTAAAAAATGGGCAACACATACAGAACTTCTCAGTTCTGCAAACATTTCTGATCTTGAGAAAATACTCAAGCCATTAGGAATGCAAAAAAAGAAAGCAGAAAGAATATACAGAATGAGTCAACAATTTAGCGGTTGGAACGGTGATGATGCCACAGAGTTATACGGCATAGGCAAATACGGTTCAGACAGTTATAGATTGTTTTATAAAAATGAAGTACCAACGAATGTTGGTGATCATGAACTTAACAGATATATCATAGAGGAGTTAAATTTATATGGCGAGTAAAAAAGATAAAGACGAAGTTAAAGAAGTATGGAGTGTGAGTGAAGATTCAATTACAGGAGGTTGGGCACCACAGGCAGAAAATTATACAGTTTCTTATGAAACAGAACCTATGGGAGTAACACATGGCACATTAGATTCCACGTATTCAGGACCAATTGACTTTGGAGCAGATGCAGGTAAAGGGTTTGAAAATATGACATTTAAGGATTACTTACCTGGGAAACCTTTTGAAGATACAGTACCAACTTTAGAAACTATAGATAAAGTATGTGAAGATTATCCTTCATTACAAATAGCATACGAAAAGTTTAAGAACGTTTGGAGAATCTGTTACACAGATTACTGTTCTAAAAACCCAGATGAGGAGAACTATTAATGGACAATAAAGTTTATTTTACAATGATACAGATTCGAAACGGTATGGATAAAATCTGTGAGCAAATGGGTAAAGATGGATTTGAACCTGACCTTGTTATGGGTATTAACAGAGGTGGATGTATTCCGGGTGTGTATATGAGTCATCGATTACATATACCACATGAAGCATTGGATGTTAGATTGAGAGATCATAAAGCAAAACCAGATTTACGTAATCTAGAAAAAGCCTATGCATTTCAAAAAAAAATATTGATAATAGACGACATCAATGATTCTGGTAATACATTCAAATTCATTCGTGAAAATTTTGGTGGAGAAGATAGAGTAAAAACAGCCGCAATCATACACAATGAGCCAAGCAAGTTTGACACATTAGATTATTGGTGCTATAATATAAACAAAGAGGAAAATCCGCAGTGGATTGTATTTCCTTGGGAACAGTGGTAATGATAAAAGTAGACACATTAGAAAAAGCAAGAGAAGATGGCAGAGCACCTTGGACAGACGTTGTGTATGATTTTAAAGATATGATGTGGTACAATGACGGATATCCAGTTACAGAAGGACATTCTTTGATAGTGCCTAAAGAAGCAACACAAGAAAGACTTATTAGATGTGTTGAACTTGCAATTAAAATAGGCAATGATAATGTTGCCAAAGGTGTTGTTGACGGATACAATGTTGGGATCAATGTTGGTGAAGCGGCAGGACAAACTGTGATGTATCCACACGTTCATCTTATTCCTAGGAAAAAAGGTGATTGTGAAAATCCCAAAGGTGGTGTAAGGAATGTTATACCAGGCAAAGGGGATTACACAAAAAATGAATAATGAACCATTTATCAAAGTTTATGATGATTTAATACCTGCTTATTTGCAAGATCATCTTGAGTTGATTACATTAGGTGTTAAGAGCAAAGGTGAAGAGTTTATTGACCCCAGTGTTGATTTTAAATGCAAATATGAAATAACTGCTAAAGAAACAAATCAACCGCCATTAAGTTTTGTACATTTGCTTAAATCACATACATCGATCAGTAAACACCTTGACAATTTCGGAATGGTGGCTCAGGCTTTGTGCAATGTAAATGATTTAATATTGCAAAATATTATGTTAGCAAGAGTGTTTATCACAGTGCCACACCAAACAGATTTAAAACATTATGCACCTCACATTGATATAGAAGTTGAACACATGGTTGTGATTTATTTTATTAATGATGCTGATGGTGACACAGTATTTTTTGACAATGATGGAAAAATTATAAAATCAGTTGAACCAAGAAAAGGTAGAGCAATTATCTTTGATGGTAAAATAAAGCATGGAGGCGGTATTCCTAAAAACGGCCCACGTTGTATTGCAAACTTTGATTTAAAGGTAAAACAATGAGTAGAACACTTTTTATAGGCGATAGCCACACAGTAGGATATAAGACTATTGAAGGTCAGATTGGACCTGGCAGTTTTACATTCTGGAACGATAATAATTACGCAGTAAAATATTCTGAAATACATGAAAAGGATATCGTAATTTATGCTCAACCAGGAGCAACCAATAACTTATATACAACCTGGTTGGCTAATATGTTTTCTAAATACAATGATATAGATGAAGTGTTTATTTGTTTGGCTCCGTTGAATAGAATTGAATTAAGTTTCGATCCAAACTTAGAATATGAAGCAGGTCCGTTAGATCAATTTACATATGAACATCCGGAATCAACTGAGAATGTTAGAAAATTTTCTGATCAACCTATTGCTGGAAGCACTGTGCAGATATTACAGAAGCCTGTGGGAGATGATTATAAAAAAATACCAAGTATTGGCTTTTCAGCAGAACAAGGATTGACTTCACCTGATTTGAGAAAAGACTCTTATATGTCTGTAAAACTATTTTATGAATGTAACACAATAATAGAAAAAAGAGAATTTCTTAAAAATATGTATATGTGGGATAAGATGTGTACAGAAAACAACACAAAGTTGTATGTGTTTAATTTTAGATCCAGAGGCGTATGGCCCAGTGAAACAGATTATTTTGGTAAGATTGATACCATGAAAAGAGCCAACCAGAGTGTGGAACAACATCTAAATACATTAGGGCACAAAGCAGAAGATTATTTTATTGAAGACAAAGAACATTTTAATAATCAATATCATAATTTAATAGCAACAGAATATTTGAAATGGCTAAAAGAATATTAATAGCAGGCGACAGTTTTGGTTGTGAATGGCCCAACGGTGAAGGCATTGGATGGCCTTTGATTCTATCTGAAACCCATGCTGTAAACAACGTGGCTCAGGCTGGAGTGGGAGAATACAAAATATTAAAACAACTGCACGATTTAAGTGCCCGTGATTCTTATTGGGTAAACAATTACGATTGCGTGATTGTGTGTCATACAAGTCCTAGCAGAATACACACACCCAAACATCCTGTACACAAACAAGGTTTACATGCAGATTGTGATTTAATATATTCAGACATTACCAACAAGTTTGATTGGTTCAATCCTAGATTGAAAACTGCGAAAAATTGGTTTTATCATCATTATGACGATGACTACCAAAAAGATCTATATCAAATATTACGTGAAGAAATAAACAGATATGTTACAATTCCATATTTGGCTGTGGATAATTTTAGTATCAGTAACCAATTTGCTAAAGAAACACACACATTGGATTTAACAGATATTTGGCCCGAACACCGAGGCGAAGTCAATCACTATACCAAAGAAGGCAACCAAATTGTACTTAAACAAATCATTGACAAATTGGATAAAATTTGTTAATATTAATAATATAAAAATAGGAGAAAAACAATGGCAAGTAGACAACACATATATGACGCAATGGTGGCACACGCCAAAGGACATATAGAAAAACACGCAACAAATGTGCAAATTTATATGGAAAAGGCTGTGGGAATTGGTGAACACGGAGACATTCTTGAAACTATAGAAAAAGAATTAAAAGTGATTGCTGAATATCATGATCAATTAGAAGTTTTAGAAAAATATATCAAGAGGGACTAATGAAAGCATCAGAACGAATAAGACAAAGGCTGAAGGAAAAAGATATTAGATTTCACAGTAATGATAATATCGCTGATTTTATAGAACAAGGTGAACTGGAAGAACTTCAAAAAGAAGTTGAAGAAAATTTTGCAGGAGTTCTTGATGCATTGGTGATTGATACTGAAAATGATCACAACACAAAAGAAACTGCAAGACGTGTTGCTAAAATGTACATAAAAGAAATATTTGGTGGTAGATTTGTTCAACCGCCTAAAGTTACTTCTTTTCCTAATATGGGATATAGAAGTTTATACACTAGCGGTCCGATTAGTGTTAAGTCTACGTGTGCTCACCATTTTCAGAACATTGTAGGAAAATGTTGGGTTGGTGTATTGCCGGAGAAGGAAGTAATAGGACTTTCTAAATTTAATAGAATAGTTCATCATATTGCAGAACGTCCGCAGATACAAGAAGAGATGACAACACAGATTGCAGAAGCATTACAGAAATATGCAAAAACTCCTAACGTGGCTGTATTGATAAAAGCAGAACATCATTGTATGACACACAGAGGTGTAAGAGAACATGAATCAGATATGACAACTGCTATCATGCTAGGTGCATTTGATAGCCATGCTCCACTTAAGAAAGAGTTTTATGATATTTGTATGAGTATGAAGGGTCATGAGTAAACTTAGATATTCAGAAGCATTTTATTCCATACAGGGCGAAGGTCGTTTTGTGGGAGTACCAAGTGTATTCTTGAGAACATTCGGTTGTAATTTTCGTTGTATGAACTTTGGTTTAGATAAAGAACCAAACAGAGCAGAAAAACTCAAACAAGGAATAAAATTCAATCCGGAAGTTAAAAAGTTATTGGATGAAGGGATTACTGACAAAGTGGATAAGTTTGAAGACTTGCCAATAGTACACACAGGCTGTGACACTTATGCCAGTATATACCCTGAGTTCAAAAAGTATATGATGGACAAGACCATTGACGAAGTGGTGGATCATGTGTTATCATTAACTCCTGAAGGAAAGTGGACTATGTCTAATGGACAAGATGTACACTTTATATTAACAGGTGGTGAGCCTTTGTTAGGATGGCAAAGAACTTACATAGAATTATTTGAACATCCTAGAATGAAGGATTTAAAAAATGTTACTTTCGAAACAAATACAACGCAGACTTTACATAAGGATTTTGAAGATTATCTCAGAAAACAAGACAGATTCCAGGTCACTTGGTCATGCTCTCCAAAACTTTCCGTATCAGGTGAACCTTGGGACACTGCTATCAAGCCTGAAATTGCTAGGTCTTATAATGGGATTCCTAATAGCGAAATGTATTTCAAATTTGTGGTTGCTGATGCTTCCGATGTTGATGAAGTTGCACAGGCAGTTGCCGAGTTCAATCAAGTGGGAATCAACGTTCCCGTTTATGTCATGCCACTGGGAGGAAGATCAGAAACATACAGCCTCAACACAAAAAAGGTTGCCGAACTTGCAATGGCAAGAGGATGGAGATACACTCCAAGACTACACGTCGACATATTCGGAAATGCCTGGGGGACTTGATAAGATCAACACAGACAAAAAAGAAATGGAGAATAAAAAATGGATATCATAAAAAAGATTAAAGAAGTAAAAGACAAATTTGTTAAAAAGAAAGAAACAACTGCGGAAGACACTGGTAAAAATCCTAAGTTGGATGCTTTGATGAAAGAGAAACAAGAAGCAACAGCAAAAGGTGAACCTTGGGTTGCTGTGTTAGATACAAAGATTAATAAAGAAAATATTAAAAACGGGTTCTTTGAATTGGATTGGAACAATGAATTTATTGAACAGTTGTTGAATGCAGGCTATAAAGGTGAAACAAATGAACAAATAGTGGATGGTTGGTTCAGAACAATAGCACAAAACATACTGCAAGAAGAAGGTTTAGATCCATCAAGAGGTGCTGGATATATCAACACTAAAAACTTAGGCAAAGATAAATCAGAAATTAGTTAATGAATTATATAATTGTAGACACAGCCAATACATTTTTTAGAGCCAAACACGCAATACAAAGCGATTTGGATTCTAAGATAGGAATGGCTCTACATATCACATTAAACAGTATTCGTAAAGTATGGCAAGATTTCAAAGGTGACCATGTTGTATTTTGCTTGGAAGGTAGAAGTTGGCGTAAAGACTTTTATGAACCTTATAAACGCAATAGAAAGAATGCTAGAGATGCCAGAACAGAAAAAGAAGTTGAAGAGGATTTAGTGTTCTGGGAAACTTTTGATAACTTCAAGGAATTCATAGATACAAAAACAAACTGCACAGCAATTCAGAATCCACAACTTGAAGCAGATGATTTAATTGCAGGCTGGGTACAAGCACATCCAAATGACAATCATATAATTGTATCAACAGATGGTGACTTTGCTCAATTGATTGCTCCTAATGTGTGTCAATACAACGGTATCACAGAAGTTACAATCACACATGAAGGATATTTTGACGCAAAAGGAAATAGAGTAATAGACAAAAAGACTAAAGAAGAAAAACCTGCACCCAATCCTGCATGGTTATTGTTTGAAAAATGCATGAGAGGTGATACTGCTGACAATGTGTTTTCAGCATATCCTGGTGTAAGAACAAAAGGAACCAAAAAGAAGGTTGGTTTACAAGATGCATTCGACGACAGAGATTCTAAAGGATACAACTGGAACAACATGATGCTACAACGTTGGGTTGATCATAATGGCGATGAGCATAGAGTTATGGAAGACTTTCAAAGAAATGTAACACTGTGTGATTTGACAGCACAACCTAAGGAAATAAGAACATTAATTGACGACACTATAAACAGTGTGAAACCTAAAGAGGTAGAACAAGTAGGATTAAAACTAATAAAATTTTGTGCTAAATGGGACATGCAAAAAATTGCAGAATATCCGCAAACATATGCTGAGCCATTGAATGCAAAATATAAACTTAAAGAGGAGGCAACAGCATGACGAATAAATTTTTTGCAAAGCCGATATTGGAGAATAGATTCTGGATACTAGAATCTGATGGAGAAAAAGTAGGAACAATCTGTAGACAAGAGGATAGACGGTACATGTACAGTTGTCCAGATGGTACAAGAATATTTGACAATCAGCAACAACTTCAAAAGAATTTTAGTGGAGAATGGATGTGGGGTTCAACTGTAAGTGCTCCAAAAGAAGAAAAAGAAAATGAAGATAATTCGGTTTATGATTATCCTTCAAAGTTTAAGCCATACAACATGGTGTTTGATGTAAAACGTAAACTACCACTGTTTAACAAAAGTAAAAAGTCAAAAAGTTTATACTGTGCTGGATACTATATCATTCAATTTGAAAAAGGTTGGGTACGAAGTTATTGTCCTAAACTATTAACATTGGACAGTTATGCTTTTAAAGGACCATTCAGAACATCATTAGAAATGAAAACGGAGTTGAGCAATGCAAACAAAAGACCCTATTAACACAGCAAGTCTACAACAGTTTATACAGCAAGTTAAAGGTGCTGACCTCAGCAACCAAAAAGAAGTGCGTTTAGACATCAATACAGCCAAGCAAGTCACATATAGCCTAGCCACAGTGTTGGCCCGTTTAGCAGGCGACTATGAGGGTCTAATGGCACAAAAAAGTAACACAGAAGCCGAAGCAATAGAAGTCAAAGTAGACGGCGGTAATTTATAATACTACCATAAAATAGATAAATACTCATATAACATGAGTAGACCTAAACCGACTATATTACTAGAATTCACAGATCGCAAATCATACAAGAGCGAACAGGTACTTGCGGCTGAAGGTATATGGGCTGTATTCTATAAAAATAAGCCATTCAATTTGAAATCAGCAAACATGCTGAACAACTATCCAGGACCAAAATACAAGAAGGTATCATTTTCGAATCCTGGACATGCATTCAATCTAGCCAAAAAATTGAACACCATGTTCAACACTGAACACTTCACAGTGGTCAAATTGACCGAAGGTGAAACTGTTAGTGAATAATGAACTGGAAAGAAACCTACACCAAAATATTCTTAAAACATGCTGAAATAGGCATCAGCGAAAGTACTCTCAAAGAGTATATGCCTACTTGGTGGAAGAACACTAGAGATAAAGGTTCAGGAGGTTTGCGACTTACTGACGATGGATTAACATTTGTCAAAGACAAGTTACAACTGCAAACATATGATGTACCATTTCCTGTTGATTTCAACCTTACCACTCAAACCATAATATTCTTAGACAAGTATATCAATTGTCCATACTATCTAGCAGACGATGGTGTAATTGTGACCAATGAAAAGAAAGCCATGGAATTGATGTTGTTTTCTGGAGATATCCGAAAATATGGTCTCAACAAAGCACTTTCTAGACTAGAATCCTCAGAATAAGTTATCCACAGACGCTAGAACCCGCATAAACCTTGACTTCTTCGTGGTTGACTTTTGGTATGTCAGAATGTATTATTAGTACATAACAACAAATTAACGAGGAGTACAAAATGGTAAAACAAAGTAAAACACAAGATGCTGGTCTTACAACTAGACAACTTTCGCCTAACAAAGCAAAGGCAAGTATATTACACGCATTAAAAATTAAAAGACCAATATTTTTATGGGGCGGCCCTGGAATTGGTAAATCAGATATTATTCACCAAATTTCAAAAGATATCAATGCTAAAGTGATTGATATTAGATTAAGTTTGTGGGAGCCTACAGATATTAAAGGTATTCCGTATTACAATTCAAAAGAAAACAACATGACGTGGGCTTCTCCTTCAGAATTGCCTACACAGGCAATGGCTAAAAAACACAAGAACATTGTGTTATTTTTAGATGAGATGAATTCTGCGGCACCTTCAGTACAGGCGGCGGCATACCAACTTATATTGAACAGAAGAGTAGGTCAATATGAATTGCCTGACAATGTGTTAATTGTAGCGGCTGGTAACAGAGAGGCTGACAAAGGTGTTGTTTACAGAATGCCTGCTCCGTTGGCAAACAGATTTATCCACTTAGAAATGAAACCAGAGTTTGATGATTGGTTTGAATGGTCAGTGGCTAACAACGTGAACAAAGACGTTGTTGGATATCTAACTTTTAGCAAAAAGGACCTATACGACTTTGATCCTAAATCACCTAGTCGTTCTTTTGCTACTCCGAGATCTTGGTCATTTGTGAGTGAATTACTTTCAGATGATTTAGATGAAAACACTATAACTGACCTGGTCAGTGGTGCAGTGGGTGAAGGACTTGCAGTTAAGTTCATGGCTCACAGAAAGGTGGCTTCACAGTTACCTAATCCTTCAGAAATACTTGAAGGTAAAATAACAGAACTGAAATCGAAAGAAATATCAGCAATGTACTCGCTTACGGTTTCATTATGTTATGAACTCAAAGAAGCAAATGACAAAAAAGATAAGAAGTTTAATGACAAAGTTAATAAATTTCTTAGATTTATGATGGACAATTTTGATACAGAACTTGTTGTTATGGGTATCAAGATGGCATTAACTCAGTATCAATTACCGATTGATCCTGATGCTGTCAAATGTTTTGATGAATTCCACGAAAAATACGGCAAATATATTACTGCCGCTCAAAGCATCAAATAATAGTGTTGAATATAGGGCACTTTTTACCGGTGCCCTATACCAAAAAAGAGTTGACTAATTTACCAAAAGAAAGTATAATAGTATTATGAACACAGACACTTTAGAAATAGAAAAAAAAGAATTAAGTCCAGAAGAGTTGAAAACCCTTAGAGCAGAAGTTATTGATAAAATTGTGGTTGCTAGAGTTGGATTATTATTAAGACATCCTTTCTTTGGTAATATGGCGACAAGATTACAAATTAAAGAATGTGATGAATGGTGTCCTACTGCCGCAACTGATGGCAGAAACTTATTTTTTAACACAGAGTTTTTTAGCAAGATGACATCTAAAGAAATTGAATTCGTTATAGCACACGAAATACTTCATTGTGTATTTGATCATATGACAAGAAGAGAAGACCGAGATCCACAACTTCATAATATTGCTTGTGATTATATTGTGAACAATACTTTGGTTAGAGATAACATTGGAGAAAAACCAAAAGATGTACAAATATTTCAAGATTGGAAATATGATGGTTGGGCAAGTGAAGCCGTGTATGATGATATCTACAAAAAAGGTAAAGAACAAATGGAACAGTTGGGTAAACTGTTAGATGAACACATTGATTGGGAAAATGGTGAAAGCACAGGTGGTGGTGGAGATAAACAGGACAATAAAGATAAAAAGAAAGGTCCTTCATACTCTAAAGAAGAATTAGAAAATATTAAGAATGAAATTAAAGAAAGCATGATGGCGGCGGCACAGGCATCAGGTGCGGGTAATATGCCTAAAGAAATTGAAAGAATTATTCAACAATTCACAGAACCTAAAATGAATTGGAGAGAATTATTACAACAACAAATACAGAGTGTGATTAAAAATGATTATACATTTGCTAGACCTAGTAGAAAAGGTTGGCACTCAGGTGTTATACTTCCAGGCACTAATTACGATGACACAATAGATATTTGTATTGCTATTGACACATCAGGTTCAATACAGAATGAACAGGTTGAAGATTTCTTAGGCGAAGTTCAAAGTATTATGGATCAATACAAAGATTACAATATTAAGATATGGTGCTTTGACACAGACGTACACAATGAACAAGACTTTAATGCATCTGGTCAAGCACTAGACACATACAAAATAGAAGGTGGCGGTGGTACAGATTTTATGGCTAATTGGGAGTATATGAAAGAAAATGACATTGTGCCTAAAAAATTCATCATGTTTACAGATGGTTACACATGGGACGGTTGGGGAGAAGATGATTACTGTGATACTGTGTTTGTTATTAATGGTCATCATGACAAGAACATGGAAGCACCTTTTGGTACTACTGTTCATTATGAATAATGTTTTCAAAAACTAATCAAGTAAATCCGTTAAATTATTTCAACTGTAGACAGTTTACCAAAAAACCTCGTGGGTTAGAATTCCTAAAATTAAATTATGATTGGAACGACAACGAAGAACTTATGGAAAAATGGATTCTAGAAAACCTTAGAGGAAGATTCTATATTGGTAAACATCAAGGTGTAGACACAGATGGAAAAATAGTAAACCAAATTTTGGTAGGATTCGAAAACTCAAAAGAACTGTCAATATTCAATCTTAGTTGCCCTTTCATCAAACGTTATTAAATACTTCTGTATACAATAATAAAGGAGCATTTTAAAATGACAGATACAAACCAAACAAAAACTGCCACAACTCCGACTCAAGATCAAATAGTTGGAAAAGATGTAGCAGGTGCGGCACCAAAAGTTCAAGCAGGTGCTGGAGCAGAACTTACTGTTCAAGACTTAAACGTCCTTAAACAAATTATCGATGTTGCAAGTCAAAGAGGAGCATTCAAAGCCAACGAAATGGCAATGGTGGGTGCAACTTATAATAAACTAGAAGCATTTTTAAAGATTGTTGAACAGTCTCAAAAAGATGCCAATAAAACACCAGAAGGTGAAAAACCAGCGGAGGCAAAATAATGGCCGATATTAAACACGTAGGAAAACTAAAAGCCAGTGGAGCAAAAGTTGTTGTTGCTTACAGAACAATTCCTGGAGATTCAAAATCAGCAGTTGTTATCGAGACAGCAAAAATAGATCCATTGGATCATGACGCTTTGATGAAAGTTGTTGAAAGCAATGAAGGTCAAACGGCATTTGAATTGTATGAAGTATTGCAAAGGAATCTAGCACCTAACAGTGAAGTGATGTTGAATAAATTTCACACAGGTGGCTTTATGCAAAAGGTTCCAACTGACGCAATTGAAATGACACCAAACACTACAACTTCAATTCAGTTAGATGAATTAAACAAAATCATCGCTGAACAAAGAGGTGTAGGCATTGATGACCTAGCAGTTACGCCATCAAATACGGCGGCTCCTACGAAAGTGGCATCAAGTCAAATGTCATCAGCAAGTAAAGAGCAACCTTTAACAGATGAGAAATTAGCGGCAAACTTAAGAAGTGATGCTGATCGTTTGTACAAAGAGGCGGCAAGATTACGTGCTGAAGCAGAAGAACTTGCGCCAACTACAAAGAAAAAGTCTAAGTAAAGCATAGTGTCTGTAGTGGTCAAATTCCGTAAAAAACAATTGCCTAAGGAAGTAGTGGCTCATTGGCCCGAAGTGTTTTCGGACCTACACATTGAGTCAATACCAATTGAATATTTGCTGTCTATAAAGGTAGAGTTTAGAGATGGCAAGAATTGGGAAATACGTGTCAAAAAGAACCGTCAGAAGTTGACCAACAAAGAATTAGAGAAGAATATCAAGGAACTGTTTCAACACTATGGAAACGACATCAAAAACGTGGATTTTAGGATAGATACAAACAAGGTTAAAGCAGACATTCAAAAACGCACTAAAACCTTCTTAAAAAAGCGGAAATAGTAACTCCAGCAATCTTCGTAGCGGAATAAATACACTATAATATACGTTAGGAGCATATTACAAATGGCATTACAAATTAGACGTGGAACAGACGCAGAGCGAACTGGAATAACACCGATAGCAGGTGAATTAATATTCACAACAGATACAAAAAAATTATATGTAGGTGATGGTACTACTGTAGGTGGAAACCAAGTAGACACAACATTAGCGGCACAATATCTTGCAGTTAACAGCAACATCACTCCAGATGCCAACAACACAAGAGATTTAGGAACAAGCAGTGCAGTTTGGAGAACTGGTTTTTTCGGAACTGTAGATGCTTCACACATAGACGCTGTATCAATCAACGGTAACATTGTTAGCGGTGATTCTACTGTTATTGTTAATGTTGGTACAGGCACTGTAACAGCAGACCTAACAGGTAATGTTACAGGTAATGTTACAGGAGATTTAACAGGTAGTTCAACAGGTAACCATAAAGGTTCAGTTCTTGCTGATGACAATTCAGTAAGAATAGACAGTGCTACAGACAGAATTACAAACGGTGTGTTAGACTTTGATGGCAGTGTTATTAATCTATTATCAGGTAACGGAATTCAAATAGGTACAAACAGTTCAGTGGCAGGTGTTGGTTTAGAAATATACAACACAGATCACACAGTAAGAAATGCACTTAGACTTTATTCAGATGCAGGTAATTCCAACACATTCAACTCAATAGAATCATACGCATCTAGAGGATCTGTTGTAACTCCAACTGTGAGTGTTGCAGACGATTCATTATTTGGTTATATCAATTACGGTTATGATGGTTCAGCATATGTACAGTCTAGTTTTATTGTAGCAAACGTTGACTCTCAAGCAACAGTGGCTTCAGGTGCTGTTCCAGGAAACATTGTGATAGGAACAACTCCAGACAATGGTGTAACAAATAATTTAATATCTATAAACAAAGACGGTAACTTAGGTGTAAACATATTAACTCCAACAGAAAAATTAGATGTTGTTGGTAACATTAAAACATCAGGCTTTGTACAGTTTGGTTCATTAACCACTACTGAAAGAAATGCTCTTACTCCAGCAAACGGTATGGTCATATACAACTCAACAGACAATAAATTTCAAGGTTACGAAAACGGCGGTTGGGCTAACCTAATATAATCCAATGATAGTCCGAATTACAGGACACACAAAAGGCATAGGCAAGTGTTTACATGATGATCTAATTGCGGAAGGTCATGACGTTGTAGGTTATTCAAGAAGCAATGGCTTTGATATAAGCACTCCAAAATCCAGACAATTAATCGTAGAAGAATCCAAACAAGCAGATGTATTCATTAATTGTGCTTGGCCCGATGGTGATTTACCAATGACAAAACCTGAACAGTTTGATGGACAAACTGAAATGCTCAAAGCAATGATTCAAACGTGGGAAGGCAATAAAGATAAAAAAATTTTAAATTTAAGTTCTAAATCCTGCTACAACGAATCCGACACAAACGACTTTATGGAAATGTATGGCAATGCCAAAAAAGAACAAAATAAAATTGTAGAAAATCGTATCAATGTGTATGGTCCACATATTCTTAATGTTATATTAGGATGTACAGATACACAAATCAGCGAGTACATGCAAGGCAATAAGATTGACCCTAATGAACTTTCCAAGTGGATTATTAAAATGTTACTGTGTGAAACAATGTATTTTCAAAGTGTAACAATAGATGCCACACAATTAAATTATAAACCTAAATAGATTTTTTCTGTTTTACTTTTGAATCGTCCCAACTTTTCCAAGTCCATTCTGTAACAGCATAATCAACTTGTTCAGGTTGAAACAAATATCGAGTTGGCACTGTGTCGTGTAAATTATAACCTTCATTTACCACAGCATCTCTCAACATAATTTGATGTAGAAAATTAGTAACAGGTTTACCTGGTACAAAATCACACCAAGGACCACATTGTAATTGTTCCATGTCTATAGTTTTAGGATCACTCCATTGTATTATTCTATGAGTGATTCCATTTATTTTCACCATGTAATGATAAAGATTATCATCTGCTGGTTCTTTTTCCCAAGTCCATCCTTTACGATCGCAAATATCTTTTATTAGTTGCACATGGTCACTTAAAAAGAACTGAGGTTCATCAGGAGATCGTCCTATATCAGAGCCTGCTCTAATTCTATATTGCCAGGCTTTGTTGCCTAATGACTGTATTTCTTCTAACACTTCTTCCATGTGTTCTAAATTTTCTAATGTATATCCTACATAATAAACAAAGATACCTTCAGCAATACAATTCTCAATTCCTTTTAATTGTTTTTCGTGTACTTTTTTACCTTGATAAGAGTGGTGATTCATTCCAATCATAACCATTCTAGTGCCTGCTTCAGCAATTTGCTTTACCCATTTTCTGTCAGATAGTTTTACACCATTTGTCAAAATACAAACATCTTCGGGTCTATTAAGTTTTTTTAGAAGTGCTTTAATTTGTTTTATTAATTCCGGTAAATCTTTACGCACAGTTGGTTCAGCGCCTGCCAATATCACAGCACCGGCTTCTGCTGAAAATCTATTTTCTATTTGCCATAATATTTGTTCTATTGGTTTATCTGTGGTTTTATTATCTGGTTTATGATAACAGTGCGGACAATTCAAATTACATTTGTCTGTGACTTCCACCATAATGCCTTGTGGAATAGAATATCCTGATTTATCATATGTCAAATTGTTGTAAAATTCTTTGTTGGTTTCTACAAGGTAATCACTTACACCATGTTCTGGACAAGTTTTCACAAGATGTATACCATCTTCTTTAGTTACTCTTTCTGCTTCACAGTGCCTATAACACACATGGCACAGACTGGTTGTTTTTGTATCTTGCATAGTATTACTTATAGATAGAAATTGCTTTGTTTATAAATGAATCAGGATACACATTCCTAAAACTCTCCAAACACAATATTTGTAACTTGTCAAATGGATATGTTTTATTTGTTTCAATGCCTAATTCTTTCATTTTGGGTAATAGTTCTTTTTGTCTTTCTTGGGATATATGACTCATATGCTCCTGAACTGTGATAGCAGGTTCGTCTTGTTTGTATGCAAAGAAATAATTGATTGTTCTCAGTTCTCCATCAATTACAAAATAACTGCTGGGATGAAGACTGTATTTGTAGATGCCAAGTTTTTTGTGTGTTTCCATTATGTATAACATCTGTTCTTGCCAATTGGGCAACACATCTTCAAATGCTTTACCATGACTCTGTTCCCAAAAATCAACTCCTTGTATTTCAAAATATATTTTTTGATCAACAGGATCAAAACGAGTTGTACGAGGAATTAATTGTTTGTAGTCTACATCTAATGTTAATAAAAAATCCTTTTCTCGTGTGTATTTCATTTCCATTAACTTGGGATCAACCACTTCATTGTGACCTTTATGATATTCTGAATCATTATGAAACCACATACAAAATTCCGTAGCATCTTCATTTATCAAACTAGTGTAAATTAAATTGTTTCTACACAGACCTTTGCCAGGCACATTGTTGTAATAATATTTAAAATTAGTCATAAGTGGGCCACGTCTTCACTTGTTTTAATTGTTTAAAATATTCATCTGCATTAACACGCCACACTGTTTGTTGTGTGCCTCTATAATTTAATTCTTTCACTTTGGTGTAAACACCTATGCTTTCTAACGTTGGAGCAACAATTGAATGCACTAGACGTTGTGTGCCTTCTGCATTTTCATTTGTTGTAACATAATAGTTTTTATTAAAGCCTGCCCACATTATTCCTGCTGGTTGGAAAAATTGTTGGGTGGTTGTTTGATGAGTTTTTATAGTTTCACGAGTACGAACCATTTGATATTCTTTTGGCAATTCATCTGTAAATGTACATATGCGACAAGCAATACGATAACTGTCAGGACCCATTTCCGGAAACGAATGTGCCGCAGTGGATCCGATCACCTTGCCATTCCACAACAACATCCAAACCTGATATCTATCTTCTTTAGATAACGAATCTACCAACATTTTTTTGGTTGAATTGTTGACAAATCCTTTTTGGTCGGCTGTATGATAAAACGTTTCAAGATTTAACTTGTCTGAATATGGTACCAATTTAAAAGCCATAATAAAATATCTGTACTGTATTTAAAAGTAAATACTTTGATGATTAGAGGAATTGGCGGTCGTACATATATCAATTTAGACGAACACATAGACATAGAAGGTTTTAAACAACTGCATACAGAAATGTGTAGAGGTTTTGCTCTTGCTCGTGAATATGCCAAAGAAGGTACATGGATGTCTCCTGGTTTTGACACCAAAGACATGAGTTACACTTTGAATTGGAAACCAATTTACATGGCACTAGAAGAATACAAAGCATTGCCAGAAGATCATCCAATTAGGAAAAATGGCGACGATATGTATTCCAATATAAAAGATTACAAGACACGTAATCAATTCACAAGATATCTTAAAGCAGTTTTAGGTGCTAACGATCCTTACATATATTATTTTTTATGGGAAGAAGGAGATTGGGATCATAGAAATACAGAAAGAAATATTACAGAAGAAGCAAAATATTTTCCTGGTGTGGTTGCTTGGATTAAAGAATTAGTGAACACAGGTGTTATAGAAAGCATAGGCAGAGTAATATTTTTTCACTGTGAACATGATGGTAAACCATTTGAACACAGAGATCTAGATGGTAAACACGGCGACAGTCAAGGATACACTGATCACCGTAATGAATTCATACACATAAGATACAGCACAAAAAGAGGATTTTACATATGGGATCCTGAAGCAAAAAATAAAACTTACATCAATGCCAATGCGGCATTTTGGAATGATCAAGACTGGCATGGTGGTGATGTCAGCAATGAACAAGAATACGGCTTACGAATTGATTGTGTGTTTACAGATAAATTTAGAAAGCAATTGGGCATAGATCATTTATCCAACTATTAAAATGTATCATCGATATGTAAAAATACCTGTTGATCACAGAAAGCCTAGTTGCTTTTCATATCAGCCCTCACAGTCAGAAGTTATATTTGTTCCTAAAACAGATATTGATCAATCAGTTATCAACTGGATTGAATCTTTTGATATAATTGTATCCAATGTGACTGAAGGTATCTATACACCTCCTAACAACGGAAAGGTTCACATACACAACGATACAAGTACAATAACAAATGCAACAAAAATTAATTTTACATGGGGTCCTGATACCAGCACTACAAGGTGGTGGCGTGTAAAAGATGAGTCATTGTGTAAAACAGACATCACTGACAGTTCACACATCACAGAAATAGTAAATCCAGACATTGTGGATCATTTTGATGGAAACAATCAGCATCGTGAATTAATTTGTGAAAGTGAACAGGATTGTGATATGGTGCATGAAAAGGTTATTAATCAGCCCAGTTTGATTAATGTTGGTCAACTGCATTCTACATACAATCCAGATCCCACACATGGACGTTGGTCCTTGTGCTATTTTTTACTTAATAAAGATTATACTCATTTACAGTTTGAAAAAGCATTAAATATATTCAAGGGAGTTACATATGAATAAAAACATATATCATCGTTATGTAAAATTGCCGTTTGAGCATAAGTTTCCAGATTGTTTTAAAACAAAGCCTGAAAATATGCGTGGCGAAAATTGGCATGAATGGTGTGCTACAAGAGAGCATTGGGATGAAAGGTTTGTGGATTGGCTGAAAGAATATGGCTTGAAACCTTCAAATGTCTGTGAAGCATTTTACAATGGACCTAATGGTGGTGGTTTACCTATGCACAATGACGCTCCAACTTTGAATAATTCATCAAACATAAATTTTACTTGGGGACCTCAAGACAGCATAGTAAGATGGTACAAAGTAAAAGATGAATCTTTAATTCAAACAGAAAGAGACAATACAGATTATCACAATGAGGTTTATTTTAAAGATGTAGATATTGACATTCCTGTGGACAAATTTTATCATGCAGAAGTTGAAGACTGTGATGTTGTGCATGAAGCAGTGATCAGTCAACCTAGTTTACTCAATGTTGGGCAATTGCATTCAACACATAATTTTAATACAAACGAACCACGTTGGACGTTAAGTTATCACTTGCTGACAATTGAAGACAACACACACATACAATTTGAAGATGCACTAGACTTATTCAAAGATCTAGCATACGAAAGTAATTAATATTTTTTAGAAACGTCTAACATCAAGTGTAGAAATATACATTGATTCGTTAATAACATAATCAATTGTGCGTATAATATCTTGTGCAGTACATGTAGGCTCTCCACTTCGATCACCAGTTTTTTCGCCATAGTTTAATACTCTTACAAGACTAAACTTTAATTGCGAACCAAATGGAGTTTCATTTGCTATCACGTTGTGTACAGCATCTATGTGCTGTTTGTCTTTTAGGTATTGTTTGTCTATGCCTACTTGATCTAATAATTTTTTTGGAACTTTGGTTGCTAACGAACCTATTGTTATCACTTTCTGCAAAGGTGCGTCTTGAGTCCAACGTTGTTGTAACTTCATTAATAATGTGGATTGTGTAGTCCCCACGTGTGCCATGTTTAAAAATACATCTCTAGCCAACACTTCACTAACTGTGTCATTAATGCTGTCGGTGTTTGTTAAATCATATCCAGTGGCTCTGCTAATACCCAAACACTCGTGTGTTTTAGAATAATGTTCATACACATCTTTTCCCATAGGAGATGTATGTCCTGTGATTGCTATTCTCATATTACTGTAAACCTCACAATTTGTATAAATCTGCTATCCTCTTCGAGACCTGATCCGTATTCTTCCAGTTCAAACATTATTGGATGCATTCCTCTGTAATAAAAATCTTTTTCAGCAAATATTCTTCTACCACCTTCTACTTTTTCATTTACTAATATTGCTTCACCATTCAGTTTGAAATGAAACATTTCATCAAGTATGCCAAATTTTTCATTAAAACTTTTGTAATCATCGTTGTTGGTTGTGTTTAAGTTGTAACAAAATTGAAAGTTCCAAGTATCTTCTTCTTTGCGGTTTAATTTTATTTCAGCATTCAATTTAATACTTTCTTCATTGGCCCAAGTCTGTGTGTTGTCTAGTATTAATGTGTTGTTATCAAGCAGATCAATATCAACTGTACGTTTGATAAAACCGTTCTCGGCAGTTTCTTTGCTTGATTGTATGTCTTTAAAAATATTGTTGTTGTTCCAATACACATTTAATTCATCTTTTAGAAGACCTTCTGATACAAATTCATTTGCATCATAACTGGATCTCAGCAATGGAAAGTAATCAAATACAAGTTTCTTTTTCATAATATATCAAATGTTCCTAATATCATACAAACTAATACATAACCTAGGTAGCCTAATAGTAGATAGCCAACAATTCTTTCAGGCCAACTAAAAATATTCTTTTGTTTCATTTTATCTTTTAGTTCCAAAGAAGTTGAAGATGTATTTGGGTCTTTGTCCGCAGTTGGATCCGGCGTGCCAAGCATTTCTATCTGGCCATTTGTACACATCACCTGCTTTGGCATTGTAATACAAATCATCTTCCACAATTAATACGTGTCCAGGGTGTGTATCTTCCATGTGTACATGAAATCTTTCTATGTTGTTTAATTTACATAGTTCTTCTTCGTTGTCCTGTGTGTCCCAGTGCCAAGGAGCATGATTTCCTTGATGCACAACACTAACCCAACAACTTAAAACATTAACTCCAACGTAATCTGCAAATTTGTCTACAACACTTCTGTCAAAATTAGTTTCAGGTATACACATATCCCAACCAATTGTGCCGCCTTCCGATGCCAGTGTGTATCCTGCCTTGTCCCAAGACTCACTGATCTCTTTTATACCTGGAAGGTCATCTTGCTTGGTGTGTCTTGGTCCTTGATATGCTGGTTTAGAATTTTTTATGGATTCAACAACTGCATTCCAGTCTATAACATCACTACAATTTCCTACGTATTGTTTCATTCTGCGTATGCTAGATAGTTAAAATTAAATTTAGGTACAAGTCCACAATTAGTGCCGCCATGATATGATTGAAAGTCGGGCCACTTGTGAACATCTCCTTGTTTTTGATTGTACAATGCTTCATCGCCTACTATGAACACATGTCCGGGTGCAGGTTCATTAATCATTGCTGTGAATCTTACAGGATTGCCTTGCTCTGTGTATTTTTTCCAATCAACGTCCCAATCCCAATGCCATGGAGCAGTTTTACCTGGATATATTTTAGATATCCAACTCTTGATCATTCTTGGAGCACCAACAAATTCACCAAACTTCTCAGCCACCTCCATTGAAAACTCATTGCCTGGATAATAGTTGATCCATTCTATAGATTCTCTGTTGTAACTGCCTATAGTAGATAATGCATCATCAATCTCTTTTAATTCCGGTACATCTTTAACTGGAAGATATTTACAAGCAAGTTTACCTTCTTGATCCTGCACTTCTTTGATTATTGCATTCCAATCTAATATATCGTTACAGTTGCCTACAAATTCAAGCATTTAAAAAGTCTCCTGGCCACTCTGCATAATTGGTTCTAATAGTTTCTTTGTACAATTCGTGAGTGTCTAATTGGTTGTTCATTATAAATTTATCAAATCTATCTGTTCTTATCAATGGTTTTAGATATTTTATGTCAAGATATCTGTTGTCATTGTCTGTGCAACCATATAAATCCATACAGTGTGCTTCATTGTTATCATCAAAGTAAAAAGTATGAGGGTACATGTTAATTTTGTATATGTTTTGCTGTTCTAAATCTTGTTTTATTTGTTTAATTTTTTCTTTCCAATTGGGTATGTTGTCTATCTGATTGGTTTCAATCAAAACATTAAGATTTTTATTGTACCATTTGAATTTAATTTCTCTTTTAGCATAATCAATATCTAATAATTCTGGAATATATTTTGTGTCTTTTAATTTTGAAAGATATACCACTTCTTGATCAAACCAGAAGTTGTATAATTCTTCATTCATAGATTCATTCTCAAAATAGTCGTTTGGATTCCAATTCATACAGAACACAGTGTTGTCTTCGCTGACAAGCGGTTGGTAAAGCATATTCGCCACAGCGAGTCCTTGTTTATGTTTATAAAAATGCTTCCAATTAGGCATACACAATATCTATTTTAAATCCACAAATTTGTTGCATCTTTAAAAGTTCATTTATTTTTGATCCATCACACAAAAATTTAATTGTGTGTTCATTAATTCTAGCAAAGGCATCTATTGATTGTTCTTTTGCTAATCTGTTGAGCAGTATTGAAAAAGAACTGTCAAAAAGATATCTTAAATTGTACACAGGATCGGTTGATGTCATAACAACCTGTCTTGGATCATTCATCATACGGTTACTTTGCAATCTCTTGCGTATTACCAATTGATATCTGTTCTTGTATCCATAATTAGACGCTGAATGAAGCATTCCTGCGTTCATCAAGTACACTGTGTTGTCTGGTTTACTAGAATACATTGTTTCATTTTCAATATCATGAAGAAAACTTTGTTCTGCATCTAGTGTGACATGATATCTGTCATCTACATCAGCATGAACCGAATAACTTTTGCCGGGTGCCATTACAATTACTCTTGCTTCACCGTGATCTGGCAACTGTTTCAATAAATCTTCAATGGCAGTGCCTTTATATTCTGGTAACACCTCCCAAGGATCATAAAAAAAGTCTCCTGTAGGTTTGTTCAAAGTATTTTTACCTTCTGGTAAATGCTTTACTAAATCAAATAATATTTTGGAATTGGTTTTGGTATCTAATTTTTTTAACATCATTTGTACTTATCGTAAATTATAATGTGCGTAGTTAATAGCGATAAATAGAAATGTCCATATATGTCCAATTTAGAAAATATAAGATCTCTATACCAATCTAGTGCCTATCATGATATCCTTCATGATGTAAATGGAGTAATATTTCCTTTCAATCCTGAATGGAAAAATATTGGTATCAGTGTGAGCGGTGGTGCAGACAGTGCCTTAATGAGTGTGCTGTTGTGCAGTATTATATCTCAATTGAAATCTAACACCAATGTACACATCATAACCAATATAAGATGTTGGAAAACCAGACCTTGGCAAAAACAAAACAGTTTGAATGTGTTCAATTGGATTACTAATTCTTTTCCTAACATACAATTTAAAAGACATGAAAATTTTATTGCTCCTGATTTAGAATGGGGATCAATAGGACCTAACATACAGGATGAATATGGCAAATTAAAAAGCGGAAATCAAATAGAATTAAGAGCACACGCAGAATATGTGGCTCATACAGAAAATTTAGATGCTTGGTACTGTGGTGTGACCAAGAATCCAGACAAAGAATTTGATGGTCGTCTATTGGATCGAGACATCGAAGATGTTACATTAGACAGACTGATCAAAACACACATGGGCGGCTTGGCTTGTCACCCTTTCACACACGTTCAAAAAGATTGGATAGTTGCTCAATATAAAAAATTAGGCATAATGGACCTATTTGATCTTACAAGAAGTTGTGAAGGTGATAATCAGACATATCCTGAAATCTTTGGAGACTTAGATTACAAGACATATGTTTCAGGGTCGCCTGTGCCAGTGTGTGGTAAATGTTTTTGGTGTAAAGAACGAGAATGGGGAGTTAGCAAATGTCAAGACTGATAACTTTTGGTTGTTCGTATGCTTATGGCACAGGATTACCTGACTGTAACAATTGGATGTTTGATAAACTGCATAATCTAAAACCCAGCAAATTAGGATGGGCAAGTTTATTGGCTAACAAAATGAAAGTTGAATGTGTGAACGAATCTTTTCCAGGATCAAGCAACACAGAAATACTGTACAATGTTTTAAAATTTGATTACAAACCTAATGACACTGTGGTTGTTATGTGGACACACTTTGTGAGAGACATGCTGTTTAATTTTCCTCATAAATTTCCTTTCTTTAGAGATAGATTAGGTCCTTGGGCAAAAACAAATCAAGAACGCAAATGGGCAGAGTATTTGAGTGAAAAAGATTATGCAATGAAAAGTTGGTTCAATATACAACATGCAGATTTACATCTACAAAAACAAGGTGTAAATTATATTCATTATCCTGCGACACCTGAAGAATTAAATAAAAACAAATTAGAATTTATACAAGTAGAAAACTATCATAGCGATGGTATCGTGTACTTGGACACAGCAACAGACGATATGCACCCTGGAGAAAAAACAAATCAACTGTTGTGCGAATCAATATATAGGAGATTACATGACTGATAGCAACGAGTATTGGCAAAATCCTAAAGACACCCAGTTGGGTAAATGGCAAAAAGAACTTGAATCTGTATCAGGCAGTTCTACGTTTTGTATTCTACCATGGATACATTTTGCTACCAGACCCAATGGAGATATGAGATTGTGTTGCTCAGCAAACGCCAGCGGTGCTGGTACCGACCACGAAGTGGGACTGGTTAAAAAGGAAGATGGCACTCCTGCAAACTTTGGCAAGGACACTCCTATGGAAGCATGGAACAACGATTACATGAAATCAGTGCGTACAACTATGATGAATGGCAAAGTACCTGCCAGTTGTAGCAAATGTTTTCAAGAAGAAAAAGTAGGTGTTGTGAGTAAACGTATATGGGAAACTGGTACGTGGTACAAAGATGGAGTTGATATACCCGAGTTACTGCGTCAAACTAAAGAAGATGGCACAGTGCCTGAACAATTAATGTATCTGGATCTAAGACTTGGACACACTTGTAATATCAAATGTGTGATGTGTTCTCCGCATGACAGTTCAAAATGGGTTAAGGATTGGCAACAGTTGATGCCTCAATTAAAAGATAAAACTGTAAAAGATCAATTACAATGGAATAAAAAAGAATTCAATAACAAATGGCATGAAAAAGATACGTTCTGGCAAGAGATGTACGCACAGATTCCTAATCTTAAACAGGTTTATTTTGCAGGCGGTGAGCCTTTAATGATTAAAGAACACAAACAGTTTATTGAAGAAATTATCAGACAAGGCTATCAAGATAAAATATTGTTGCGTTACAACTCTAATGGCTTGTTAGTGGATGAAGATTTAATCCAATTGTGGAGCAAGTTTAGAAAAGTTAAATTTGCTGTCAGCATGGATGCCATGGGCAAACGTGATGAGTACATACGTTTTCCTACAAATTTTGATACAGTGGAAAAAACTTTACACATGCTGGATAACACGCCAGACAATATTCAAACCAGTTTAGCCACAGCAATACAAATTTTCAACATCAAACACTTGCCCGACTTTATGAAATGGAAAGTGCAAAGTGGTTTTAAAAAGTTAAATGAAGGCACTGTGCCTGGTGGAGTACAAATGGGAGGTGGATTAGTGAACATGCACCTATTGTATATTCCAACATTCTTAAGCATACAGATATTGCCTAAAGAAGACAAACAAGAAGTTGAAGAAAGATTTATGGACTTTAAAGACTGGCTATGGAAAAATTATAGACAAGATGATGAGTATTGGAAACACAATCCTTATGGTTGGCGTCGTTGGGAGGCTGTGTTAAAACATATGAATCAAAATGATCACAGTAATCTACTTCCAGGATTCAAAGAATATGTTACAAAATTAGATGCCATAAGAGGCATAGATGCAAAATCTATATTTCCTGAATTGGAGCATTTATTATGAACGTAGTACAAGTATGGAATCCCCAACCTAAAGAAGTGTTGCGTATAGAATTTATGATCGGTAACACTTGTAATTTTTCTTGTTGGTACTGTTTCGAAGGTTCACATGAAGGCACTCACAGATGGACAGATGACATGGATCAATTGGTGCTAAATTTTAAACATCTATTTCAAAAATACAGAGCAGTAGGCAAAACAAAACTGGAACTGCACATTGTGGGAGGAGAACCTACATTGTGGCCTAGACTAGGTGAGTTTGTAACAGAAATCAGAAAAGAAATACCTTCATACATCACAATCAGTTCCAATGGTAGTAGAACTGTGAGATGGTGGCGCAAGTATGGTGAAGTGTTTGACAAAATTTTATTGAGTGCTCATTGGAAACAATGTGACGTGCCACATTTTATTGAAGTGGCAGACACACTGCATGAACTGGATAGAAGTCCTAACGCAATGGTTTTGATGGATCCAACTCAATGGGACGTGTGTTTAGGCTTGATTGATAAATTTAAAAAAAGTAAACATGATTGGTTTATAAGTGCTATGGAAGTGATGCATCGCACAATCACTTACACCGACGAACAAAAAGCATTCGTCGCCAAACCCACAAAAAGAAGACCTAGTCTATGGCATTTATGGACACACAGAAAACATTTAAAAAGTGAACCCACTATTAAGTTTGAAGATGGATCAAAGAAACAGGTTAATCGCAATTGGCTTGTATTGAACAAGCAAAATGACTTCCGAGGTTGGATGTGTAATATAGGAGTAGACAGCATGATGATTGATCCTGCTGGTCTGATAACAAGTGCTTGTAGAACTAGTCTGTTTGAAGATTACAACATATATGATCCAGACTTTGTGACAAAATTTAATCCTGATATCAAACCAAAAATTTGTGACAAACGCAACACTTGTATGTGTCAGCCTGAAAGTTTATTGGATAAAGTTAAACTTTAGATTTTGTAATATTAATATCTGCGGCACATGTACACCATTCACGTGTACAGTCAATTGATTCAGTAGGTTGAACAAACGTACCTTCATAGATATTTCCGATAGGTCCTCCCACTCTACAAGTGGCTCTATGCACTTCTCCGTCCCAATTGATCATTAAACTTTCCAATCCTGCATTGCATTTCCAGCCTTTGAATTGATTTGTTTTTTCAATCAGCAAGTCGTTTGTGTTGCAAGATTCTGTTTCGTCTATCAATGTGTTGTGTGGGGGATTATGATTTTGTGCCACCAAAAAATCTTTTTCTTCTGCAGAGTAACGTTCCATATCTTCAAAAATATCATGCGTTTCTGTCCAACGAATTGGACGTAGAGCATAGTTTATTCCTGCTTCTTTTAGGCGTCTACAAGCGTCAGAGACGTCATCTAACTGCCCTGGTAACATCATTACGTGTGCTAGTATATTTTTATTTTTTGTTTGTTGTGCGACGTTTAAAACGGTTTCTATCACCTTTTGGTAGTCGTATTCGAAGTGTATAGAGAACACAATATGGTTTATCAGTCTATCCAAAATATCTATGTAGAACTCTGCAGTTCTTGTTCCGTTTGTGGTCACATTTAACCAAGACACTTTTGGTTTAGCATACTCCAATAGTTCTAAAATTTTTGGATGCACACAAGGTTCTCCACCTGTAAAACTGATTCGCATGTTGTTGATTTTGGAAAGTTCATCCACAGCATTTTTTAAAATGTCAATGTCTGTGTGAGGACTTGTATTGTCATGTATCACTGCTGGACAATAAGAACAATCGTAATTGCATCTTTTTCCAAGATTCCATTCAACTTTTACACTCTGTTGTATGTGAGGATATAGATGTTCAACTTTAAACATAATCTTGAAACTCCGGATTTATTTTTTCAAACGGTCCTTGGTTTCTTGTTAGATCAAGTTTTCTGTTAAAGTCTACGCAATCTTGCCAATATTGATTAAGGTCTTTTGCTTGTAAAAAATTAATGTTATCTTGTATTTGTTGTTGTGTAATTTTTTCCAATACTGGGTGTTGTTTTACTATTTCATAATCTTTAATCTTAGGTTTCATTGCCTCTAATTTTGCTACCACTTGATCTTTTAATGCTTTGGGTAGAACCTGTGCCGATAATGCTCTAGGATAATTTACTCTGTGACTGTAAAACACAATCTTCATATCATTTAAAAAATAGTCAATCACTTTGTCTATTTGTAGAATATTGTTTGCTTGTACAGTAAAAGCACCCACGATTCGACTGACTGTTGGAATCTTTTTCATTTCTTTAATATTGTATTCAACATCCGAAAACTTTCCATTACCTCGAATGTATTCATATATGTCATGCAATCCGTCTATGCTTACATTGACAGCAACACTTTTAAACTTGGGCCAATAGTCATGCACTGTTCTTCCGCCTTTGATTCCTAATTTAGTGCCGTTGGTTGCATATTTTATTTCAATGTTATCTCCATTCTTGGATAACAAATCTAATATTTTATAATGCACAGGATCCATTAACGGTTCTCCACCTGCAAATTCTACACGTCTAAAGTAAGGTAAAAGTTTTTCAAGGTTTTCCCAAAAATGATCTTTATCTTCAAATATTCCTACATAAGGTGCTTTCGTTAATCCTAAATTTTCAACAGCGTCTACTAGATAGTTTCCTTCTTTTTTGTAATGATCAACAATAGACGTCCAATCTTTCCATTGAGTAGAATCTAAAGGATTACACATTCTACATTTTAAATTGCATAAGTTATTAATTTTAATTTCTATTGTGGGCAATTCAAACGGCATTGAATAATCATCGTTAAGTTTGTCTAATGCATTTGGGTATAAATTAATTCTAGATTCCGGAGATGAATCAGTAATATGTCTTTGACGCAGACTTTGTACTCCTTGATCTTCTAAATCAAAACAAGGTTCACACACATCTGGACGTTCATCGTTTAACACTTGACGTCTTACATCTTTCATTTTGTCAGAGTTCCATGCTTCTTCCAGACTCATGTCTTTTATATTGCCTATAGGAAGACTACGACAGCAAACTTTAATTGCTCCGTCTTCTCTAGTAGCCAATCCTGTGAAAGGATGCATACAAAAAGTACAACTGTTTTTATTTTTCTTCATCTTCTTCCCAAGGATCTTTGGGATTACTCCAATCTTTTCCAAAACGCCACATAGGCGCTTTTAAGGTTTCAATATCTACTTCATAGAAATCTTCAATAGGTCCTGCATCAATGTCATATTCTACAAAACCTGACCATGCATGTTGAGACACTATTAATTGTATTTTATCGTATTTTTCTTTAAGCAATCTTATCAATTGATTCTGTTTGAATACTCGTTGCTTGGTTGGGACAAACGGCACTGTTGGCTCATAAGCAAATATGTTACTGATGTTGAAGATAACATTTCGATCATTTTTTGGGTTGATTGTGAATTCATTTAACAAATCGCACTCAACAAATTTAAATTTAATTTTATCTTTAATGTGCCAAAGATGTCTAAAAGTTTCAAAATGTTCCGCTACTTCTAATTTAGAATTTAACCAGTCTGGTGTTTTGTGTCTATTACAAGATTGTAAAAATTTATGATAATCCCCGCCATCAAATTTTTGTATTGTTTGTTCCATGTAGTACAATGCGTTAGGATTGTAATCATAAAACACAACTTCAGTACCTTCGTCATAACCATGTTTTTCCAGATACAATAACCAGTTAAATCCACTGGCAGGTGTTATTAATTGTTTAAGTGTGCCTGTGTGGACAGACTGTAATTCTTCTGTATTGATTGGGTAAAACAATCTATTCGCACTTTGATTATATTTTTTAAATATCTGTTTACTGTTTTCATTGAAGTCTGTTTCATGTACAGCATAATAACATTTTTTACTGGCACGTATTGCTTCATCAAACACTATAATGTTTTCTTTATTGTCCAGTGCAGTTCTAATAATGTTCCATCCATGCCATTTGTGTTTGTACGTTTTAAGTTCATTGCCGGGTTTTACCCATAAAGGCGTATAATCATCATGGAAATTTTCATCACTCCTGATTGGTTCTGTACTAAAATGTTCTGAGTTTCGTTCAAGATCACCTATTGTAGGTAATTCTAATTCTTTATGTTTTTTTAAATTGATCACATAACATTGTTCATGAAGTTCATAGTATCCGTCTTTTCTATCTAACACATGACCGGCTATATAAAAATCTTGTTCAATCAGTTTGTGTAAATGTTTGAAGAATGCACCGCCCTGAAATTCTGTGTCAGGAGTAAACACCACAGCATAATCATAATCATCAACCATCTTGGCTATGGTGGCATCTTCAGATATTGAAATCTGTACATCATATCCCATTGTGTTTAAATTTCCAATTTGGTATTCAGTGATGTTTTGAATTAATTCTTTTGCTGAAACATTTTTAATTGCGTGTAAATTAGTTTCAAGAATAAAAACTATATTGTGTTTTTTATGCTGTGCATTATAATCGAACGCCATACTTTTTTATACTCCTATCTAATAATGTGTTAAATTCAGTTCTTTTGTTGCCAATGTGTGCTTGAGCAATCATGTGTATTCTTTCAACATTGGCGTTGTTTATTACTTGATGATCTTTTAATATATTAAGTAAAAATACTTTGCCATGTCTAAAAGGCACAAGACCGTGATCTTTAATTTCCATATAACATAGAGCAGGGTGTAAAATAGCAACATTGATAGGAATCAGATATTCGCACAAATCTTCTGGCAATTCATGTCCTGGATTATCATTGTGCCAATCAATTCTTCCAGCAGGATCCAATTTCATAAATCTTATTCTACTGTATCTTTCAGCAGGAAATTTATCCCAAAACATTTTTACTGCCGGAGTCTCCTGTGACAACTGTGTCCATTTGTATGGAGCATTTAACTCATCATCATAACCATATTCTTTTGCCACCTGTGTTTTATCAATCCCCAATCCATGCAGACAACAACTGCTCCATCCTTTGTGTGATTCATTCTCTCTGTGAGGCACATAATGTTTGTCCACTTTTGCTAATTCTTTGTCATCAACATACGGATTAAAATCCATATCTAGTTCCAACCACGGCAGTGTACCGTCTTTGAATTTGTCAAAAACTCTAGTTGCTGTATCCATCTTTTGCTCCTAATATCATAAATCTTTTGTATTTTTCTGTAACCAACTCGGAAGCAGATGAAACCTGCAATCCGCAATTTTTTTTAAATGATAATAAACTTTCATGACAGTTTACATGCTCTTTGTTATCAAAATAATCATTGCTTTGTATTATAACCTGCGTTTGGTTAGGTAATTTTGCAATCCATTTATTGTATTCATCTTGCGTCATGTGTTCACAAGCAGTGTTTATTATCACATTATGTTTGTGATAGTTTTTATAATCTAAAATGTTTTCTGTAATTGCTTGGAATTTACCAGACATTTCATAATCTTTGTTCATTGTGTTAGCAATAGATTCACATGCAGGGTCTTTGTCTATTGATGTTATTTTTACAATGTCTAATTCGCTGTTGAATAGCAATGTAGATAGCACTCCGTTCCAACCACCACACACAACAATATTATATGGCAATCTTTGAAAATACTTCTGCAATGTTTCAATCAACCAAACTTTGCTGTTGATTTGTCCTTTCCAAAAACTTTCAAGAGTGCGATACCTGTCATCAGATTGTCTAATAGCATCCATCCAATACAACACATCTTTAATATTAATTTTCAAATTGAGCTCCTAGTTTATCAAAAGATCCACATTGTTTACCACATTCTTGTAATGGTGAGTGACCCCAAGTTTTTTCAATCTTATCAAAGTATCCATTATCAAATATTTCTTTTAAACTGTTTTTATTTAGGTTAGGAAATTCTCCAATTCTTGTCATGTAGTCTATTCTGCTTTCTTGCATAGGAGGAATCCATTCCATATCTAACCAACAACAAGGTGAAACATTGCCACAGGCACTCACGTACAACTGACTGTTTTTCACTGCTTTACACACAATGGTTGGCGTGGTTTCTTTTTGCGACTGTTCAATTAATGGAATCATGTCATTGCTTTTTTGTGTAGGTTCTAATTTATGCAAAGGTTTTCCTTGCTCATCTATAACTTGTAAACTATCATTTTTAAATCTAGAAGTGTGTTTTGTAGAAAACATTTTAAATCCTAGGTCTTTGCTCATTTGTTCTGCTTCTTCCACTTGATGTTCGTTGTGTTTGAACACCAACATGTGCCATTTAGCAAATCCTCCAGCGGCAATAAATGCTTTTGCGTTCTCAATAATTTTATCAAAGTTTGTGGATATTCTATAAAGATGATTGGTGTCTGATAGTCCATCTAAACCAAAAGTAACTTTCACTCTTTCTTGTGCTAATTTTGTCCACCATTCAGGATCTCTAGCACTGCCATTTGTGTGCATCGCAAGTCTTATAGCGGGATTAGTTGCTCTAAGGTGTTGATATATTTCCAGTGTGTCTTTGCTTACAATAGGATCTCCTAAGTTACCACACATAAACATACTGTCTATTTGTTTTATAAAATCTTCAGGAAACCATTTTTTAAATGTGTCCAATGTTATTTCATCCAGATGTATGAAAGGATTTAATGGACCTCCTTGTATTCTTCTAGGACACATAGGACATTTGGCTTGACATTTACTCGTAATTTCTAAATGAACATCTTTTATGTCTGTAAGTTTATACATTTGTTCTTTCCTTTTTAAATAATTTTGATTGCTTACGACTAATTTCCATTATAACTTCTTCATTTTCTATGGCTTCTAATTTGTCTAACTCCCTTGATTTAGGAATTTTACTATCAGCAGAACTGACGCAAGTTGGTGTGATACACTTGTTAGGATTTTTAAATAATTGAAATCCTCCATCAATTGTTCCCAACGGTTCATCATGACAACTGTATGCTCTTTTAATTTCACCACCCGGCTCTCTTACAATACAACTTTGATATCCTGCATTACAAGTCCAGCCTTTAAACTTATTGAAGCCAAATGCGTTGAACCTTTCTGCTTGATCTAGTTCATAGAAGTTTTCTTTGTGATCCATAAGTTTTATTTGACCAATTGTTGAACCATCATTTTTCTTTAATGGAAATCCTGTTTTCATTAATTCTATTTGTTCATCACTGTAACCTGTCACAATTTCACTTGCTGATTCATTGCTTTGTGGTTTTAGTGTAACATTTATTCCTCTATCGTTGAATCTTTTACATCTATCATATAGTTCATCAAACAAGTCTGGAACCATTACTTGGTTAATTGTAACATAGACGCCTGCATTTTGCAACATCAAAAGTTTGTCTCCAAAAGTTTGTTCATCTGCAAACTCATGATGATAACTTGCTGTAATACTTCTACGCATGAGAGATTCTGTGGCTTTAAGCCAAGTGTTCCACCATTTTATTCCCGGTGAACAATTTGTTGTCATGTGAATACTTTGGTATTTGCTTCTATCATCTGAAGCATAATGTCCAATTAAAGGTAAAAATCTTTTGTATGCTGTTGGTTCTCCACCTGAAAAACTAAAATGGAAACTGTTAAACCCATTACTTCTTGCTTGTGATTTTATTTCATCCATTGTCTTTTTGTAAACGTCTAATGGTCGATGGTCTAATTTTTTAGAATGGGCATAAGGCCAACAGTATGAGCAATCATAATTACAGAATCTACTCAATATCCAACTCACATTAAACACGTTCTTCCATATCATGGTGCGTTGTCCGAATTGAACAATGTTATCAAATGGTATTTTAGTAGTAGGTACTGACACTGCAGGTCTCCTCAAAATGTTTTTTTAACCAATCAAAATTATTGATATAATTCAATTTGTCTTTGTTTTCTATGCCAAATTTTTTACCAGACTTTGCTCCTTCAATTGCAAAATCACCATAAGGTCTATCTGCACCTTTACTACACCATACATCTAATCTTTGTTCTGTTTCTTTATCCTCTTGTCTATCGATCACTTTCGAACTTAATTTTACACACTCCCTAAAAGCACTTTTCCAAGCACTGAAAGGATCTGAATTAAATGCTGTGATGTTTGATACTTGTTTTATTGCTTTAAAATTTTTAGAAATGCTTGTGGTCATGTCTGTTGTATCTGTGTCTAGTGCTAATGTTAAGTTCTTTGGCAATAGTTTTACTCCACCATATCCATACTGTAAATCATTGATCGGATTACGACTCTGCCACACATGAACTGTTTCTAAATTGTATTGATCTACATCATAATCAAAATTAAAATCATTTACAATTTGTGCGTCAGCATCAACTACCCAAAACATTTTTGTAACAGATGTTTTTGCGGCTTCAATGTGTGCTTGATGAATACCTTTTACTCCTTGTACACGTTGAGCAATAGGGAATCGTTCACACAAAGTTTTATAATTATGATCTGCTAATGCTTCGTTGTAACTTATAAACACAATATCGTACATTATAATGTTTTCCTCATTATTCTTGGAGTATTAAGATAAACCTTTTTAAAAAATTTGCTTTGTTCCACAGTTAATGGTTCAATAGGCAGTTCAATGTCATGTTCGTTAATAATCTTTTTGCCTAAGTCAATACTGTCTTTATAAAAATCAACTTTAATGTCATCATGAAGTTCAAACTTCCAATACTTTTCAAAATATCTATATTCATTTGCCTGACTAAAGTCCCAATCTGTACACATTGTAAGATAACAACCTGTCCTAGCACCATGAATAGCATGAATGCCGTAAGTGTTATCCATGCCCACTGTCATCCAGACAAGTAATCGTTGATAATTTTGCCACCATAAGTCTTTTGGTGCTTGTCTAACATTTTTATCCAAACTCATTTTTACACCTTCTCTAAATCCTGCTCTCCAGGCTTGGTAAGCAGATCCATCTATGTAACTGGTTGAATAGTTATCGTTGAATTGATAGTAATTAGGAAAATGACAAAATTCTATTACATTTTTATTGTTACTTCCTTCTAATCCATCATGATTCTCATGTGTTTTCATATTTTTAACAAAGTCCTTGGTCCAACATTTTAAACTGCCATTGCCATATTTTAAACCATTTAGATCAATATTGCCGCACCAACTGAATTGATAGGTGTTGTCTACGCCTAACGATTTTAAATCTACTATTACATTAAGAAAGTCTTCATGCACCTGCGTATCTGCATCCACTGTTATAAATCTTTCTGTGTCAGATATCTCTGCCGCTTTTTTATGTGCTGTGTCAAAGCCTTTTACGCCATGCACACGTTTTGCCCAAGGGATTTTTCTTTTTAAATCAGCAAAATTTTTTTCAGCATTGGGCTCATCCACACTTAAAAATACAAAATCCATTTCAGATATCTTTAAAATCATTGCGTTACCTCATATGAATAATTGTAAATCTTACGACAAAACAATCTGGGCGTGGCAGTTGAATTATGATCAATCTGCATATTACCATTTGTGCATAGTTCTGACAAGTCGATATTGAATGAATAATCAAGCACACTGGTGTTATCTGCCGGTGTAGTAAAAAATTTAAACATATTATTTTTTTGTGTTACTGTTTTTTGAATCAAGTCTTTTAATTCATCATCGATACTGATATTCCATTTTTTATTTTTTAAGTCTAGCATAAATCTAATACATGAATCTTTATCATTTTTTACTATCTCATACACTGTTTTGTTTATGTGATCGACTTTTTCTATTTCTGTTTGAGTTTTAGCATTGACAACATACTTAGATTCCACAATATACTCATTATTTTTAAATGTAACTTTGTAGTCTGCTAAATGCTTTGATCCTACATGTATTTGATCTGCTAATTCTTTTGTAATTTCTACACTGTGACCTTGTTTTTGAACACTGCAACCTAGCACCTCATCAGTTTCCGGATCAAAATGGAAATAAAAATTAACTTTAGGTCGTATTACATCAAATTCTAGTGGAGGTCTTATTTTCATTGTAGATGCTCCAACACTTGGTCTGTTAAAAAATTATCTTCAACATAATGGAATAATCCAGATTGTTTTATATTACCTACAAATAACTCAGATTGCGAATTGAGATTGTAATCAAGTTGTTCAGTCCATAAATTCATCTGGCTTTGATAGTTCTGTATTTTAGGTTTCATGTGCGTAAACGTTAAATTGTTATGTTTGCTGAAAACCTTATGCTGGATTCCTAGTATCTTTATTGCTATGGCAGTGGCAACATCCATACTGCACCAGGATTGTGTTTTATTTTTTGTAAAACGTTTGCTGTACAATTCATAATTTGTAACAATGTCTTTTAACAAGTTAAAAAATATTTCATTGTTCTTACATTTTTGAAAATAATGAAATCCACAATACACATTAGGTAATGAATTTTCAACAAATACTTTTCTATAATAATCACTTGTTACCCAATCATTTCTATAAGTTTTAACTTTATCTGTATAATATAATTCATATTGACTCAATTGTTTCCACCAATGATCAATGTTTTGCAACAATAACATATCCACGTCTAACACAATAGATTGATCAAATGGACTTATGTGATATATTTTACACCTATTATTCACTTTCCAGTCATTGTCTACTGCTAGATCTTCTCCAGGTATATCTTTAATAAAGTTAAAATGTTTTTGATATTCTTTTGGAACATCAATGTCCGTGATTAAACATACCTGTTCATTAGGCATAAATTTTTTAATACTGAGACTACAAGCGACAGCCTGCTTTAGATAATCACAAGCATCGTTCTTCTGTACAAATAATATAAAGCCTCTATTCAATTTCATCTATAATTTTATTCAATCCTATTTTATTCATTATGTGTATATTCATATCTTTTATTTGACACTTGATGCCTCGTTCAAATGTAAAATTCCATTTGTTGTCCACATAGGAATCTACACTATCTTTATCTGTCACATAAAACAGTTTACTAGGCAACTGTTTGGGCCAATTAGTTTTAGCAAAATCATTAATTGTGTGAATTGCTATGGCAAACGCAAAGTCATTTCTATAAATTGTGTTCCCAATTTGATATTTGAATCTGTAAAATTCCCATTCATTTTTTATATGATTAATTAATTCAAATAAAATTTTAGTTCTTTCAGTTTTTTTAAAATAAAACACTGTGGCCCAACACATTTCAATACCAGTATCACTGACATATTTCATTTCTTCAGTGTATCTAGATTCAAAATCTATGTGTTGTGCTTTGTAGTTGATTAGGAAATCTTCTTTACTGTGGAATACTTTGTTAAGATTGCTATTTGCCACAATGTAATCTGTATCCATTACAATTGTTTCATCATATGGAGATAAAGAATAAGCATCAGGTCTTGAAGTGTTGTTCCAAAAATCTTTGTAACGTGCTGTTGCATTATTAAAAGTTTTTGTTTGATTAGTTGATGGCTTGTCTACCACAATAACATGATTAAAATTGTTATGATCTTCGTTAAATTTGTCTGATGTGATTAAACACACTGGCAAATCAAGATGCTTTTTTATCTGTCCTGCACAAAAGTTTGCCTGTTTAACATAGTCCACAGTGCTATTGTTATGTGCAAAAAGTAAAACTCCTTTTGACATGATTAGATCTCACCTTTATCTTTCACTATTTGATTATATTCTACAAAATATTGATTAAGATTGCGTTGATACAAGTCAGTAATATCGCTGTGAAAGGATTTAATGTCTGTAATTTTCACAGGAAGTTTATAATCATCAAGGAAGATTGCTTCATTAGTTTTCTTAATGTTCATTAGTGTTAACGAATAATTGATAAGGTTTAAATCAACAGTGAATTGGTGTCCTTGAGTGTATAAGATATTGTTCTCAAGACATTTTTCTTTTAACAATTTTATTTGATTGTTAAATGTTTTTAGACGCTGTGCGTATTCCAAAGATTTTGATAAGGATTCATCCATAATATTAAGAATATTATACTTGATTTTTGGATATAAGTCAAATTATAGATTAGAAATTATCGCCAGAACCACGTACAACACCTGGTGCAGTACCAATTACATCTGTGATTGCTGTTGCTGTGTAGAAATAGGATCTTAGGTTACCAATATTTTCGTCTGGATTACCACCTGATTGGTCTCTCCAATACACTGAGAATCTGATTTGGGTTGAGCTGGTTGATTGTACATTCACATAATAATCGTTGGCAGAGTATGCTCCACCTCCTGCATCAAAGTTTGATAATAGTCTTTGTGAGGCTCCTGTTAGTTCGAAGTTTCCTAATGCGGTTGTTGGAGTTCCATTTCCTGTGTGTGTTGTTCCATGAGCACTGAATTTTAAATTTCCGCCCATTACTGAATTCCAAGAACTTCCTTTTGAACTGCCGTCTGTTGTGCTGGATGAAATTTGAATGTATCCACCTGCATTAAAATAATGTCTTCTAGCATCTGCTGATGCAAAATTTACGTTCACAATAAGAGTAATATTTCCATTCCAAGAACCTCTAGTATTGTTTCTAGCAAGTACAACTGATTGCTGTGTTGCATCAACTGTTAATCTATTTGTGCTGACTGTTGTTGCCAATGCTTCATATTGATCCCAACCTGTGTAACTCACGCCATCATTTTCTTTGATCAAGTCTCCTTGATTGACTGCTTGAATTAAACTTGATGCTGGGTTGCCACCTGTTTGGTGTTTGTATGCTTTTCTTAAATCTTCGTATGAATTGTTAATGTTCTGTGCGTTGATTAAATCACCAACTTGTACTGATTGTGTTGTAAGTGTTTGTCCATAGCCAGTATCACCTGAACCATTTCCTAACACATTATCAATTTGCTGTCTTAGAGTATTGAATCTATTTGCTGTTACTAAAGCCATTGTATTTTATTCCTACTAATTATTTATTAAACGTAGTGCGACCTCAACTAATTTCATGGATTCATCTGGATTTGATTCTAAAGCAAAACCTACCAATTGTCCTTTTTTGGTAGCAGTTGCCATACCAAGATCTTTCGCATATACTTTTTGACCTTTTTCAACTGGGCCTTCAACTTTAACTGGCACACGACCAACAAAAGCAATCGCTTGTCCTTCAGCATCTTTGTTCATTAAAAATCCTGGACTGCCTGATATAACACCAAAAACATTTCCACCAAATGGACCACCATCAAAAAATGCTGTTGTTTCTGCGTCACCGCCAATTGCCATAACCGTTCCCACATCGTATGTTTGGTCTGTTGTGTAGATCTCTGCCAAGTCAGCATAAGAAGCCTGTGTTGCTCTACCATTGAATACACTGGCAGTAATTTCTCCTGAACCATCTCTCAATGCCACTGTGTTGTTCACAGCATTTGTAGAACCTAAATAAGTTTGTGCACCAAACTCAATACCAGAAGCACTGTCTGCCAAACCTTTGAAATAGTTTGCATGTACTTCATACCATTTGTCTGTCACTATACCTAAATTTTTATTACCAGTTCCTGGAATAATTCCATCTGTGTTAACAAAAGCAATTTCATTAACAGATCCAGAATCATTTACTTTTAAAGAAATCTTGTTGCCTATTTCATTGGCAATAGATCCTTCTGTGCCATTCTCGATTGAAACTTTTAAATCATTTGAATCACCCACTGTAAATCCTACATCACCAAATCTAACAATGCTAGAGAAAGCACTTGCTCCTGATCTGATATAATCAGATGCTTCAAATCCGCCTAATCTATCTGAGTTGGATGCTGTACCCCAAAATCTGTGATCTGTGGATGTTACACCGTTTGTTGTAGATTGAGTATTGACTAATGTGATACCTTTTTTCACAACATCAAATCCTGTGATTGTGTTGGTTGGATCTGTTGTACCTATCGTGAATGCTGATGAACTGAATAGCATTGTAGTGATATTGTTAACTTTACCTTCTATGATAATTTGATTGGCATCTAGATTGTCTTTGATTTGTCTTGAAACAAATTGAGTAACTGTGCTACCTGTTCCTTGTGGACCTACAAGAATGAAACTTGTTCCGTCCCAAGCATACAATTGACTGTTTGCTGAATCCCACCAAAAATCACCAGTGGTTAATCCTACTGGAGCAGTAGCACCAACTTCAGCACCACCTGTTGTTCTAAATTTTGTTCCATCATAAAATTTTAATTTGCTTGAAGATGAGTCAAACCATATTTGACCGCCCAATGGACGACTTGGTTGACTGCCACTTGCAAAATTTTCTAATAGATGTAAAAAGTTTTCGTTTTGGATTTCACCGTAACCAGCGTAATTTTTACCTATAAAACGTAAGTTAGTTGTGTTGTCAATAGTACCGTCTTCTACAGTTGCTATCAGTGTTCCATCAAATTTGTTAACAATATATGCCATAATACCCTTTGTTTCTTATATTTATCGTTCCTATGAAGTTAATGTAAGTGTTATCTCCCTGTCAAATGTCCACGCACCACCATTGACACCAAATTGTAATAATTTTCTTGTGGGAGCAAATGTGATTGCTCCAGTTACGTTTGAAGCATTTGATAACTCTTCTAGCACCTGTTTGTTTGCATTACCTACCACAGTAGTTCTTTCCACAGTACCAACAGTACAAGTTGCACTCTGCCAACCTGCCGCAGAAGTGTCTAAATTAATTGTGAAACTTACAAAGTTTGGACTTTCTGCTGAAAATTCAGCCGCCTGTATTGTGTAGTTGCCATCTATGTTGGCTGACACACCATTCACCACAGTTGTGCCTGAAATCACTATTGCTTGAGCACCTTCATAATAGTGCGAAGCAGTTGTGGTAATTTTAGTTGTTGCTAATAAATTTGGATCTTGTGCACCAAATGTAACACTGGAAATAGTTCTTTGCATCACAGTTATTGTTTGATCCACTTGAGCATAATTTTTTAAACTCGAGAAATCAAGTGTTGGTATTGTGAATCCGCCACCCGTTCCATAATCAACAGTCAACACTCTTGCTAAAGCACCATCGCTTCTTGCAGGGATCACACTGTTTGCAAACACACCCAATGGTGGTTCTGCAGATCCGCTTCCATATCCTGCAACAGGATATAATGTTTGTAAAACTTCTCTTGTGTTTAGATAATTGTTTCCCACAGTGTTTTGCGTAAAGCCTGAAACATCTAATTGTAAACTGATAATCGTTGAACCATCTGTGTATTCTTTTGTGGCAACATCAGAAGCATTTACTGGTGTTCCGACTCCTGTAATTCTTTTGTTACTTAAAACTTCTATTGCCGCTGTGTCTGAACTTAATTTTAACGACTCAGCATTTTGACTTGTGATTGTAGATCCATTAATGTTTACATCATCTACATCTAAATTAACAAGTGTTCCTACAGATGTTAATGATGAACCTGCAACTGATCCGCCTAGAGCAGTTTCTGTTAGCACAGTGTTAGTGTTAATTTTAATACCTCTGCCTACAGCAAAGTCTAACCATTCCGAACTGGTCCAAGCATCTGTACCGTCTGCCCAAGCAAATGTTTTATCACCGTCTGCAGATTTTAAAGTAATTCCGCCACCGTCTGCTCCAGCATCGTTGGTTGTTACGCCATCGCTGTTTAAGTTTAATTCTATATTTTTATCTTCAACTCTTAAATTTACTGTGTCGACTGATGTTTGTGTTCCGCCTACAGTTAAATTGCCATCAATGATTGTGTCTCCGCCTACATGTAAACTTGCTGTTGGAGTTGATTTGTAAATTCCAACTGCAGAAGCAGAAGCGTCTATTTTGAATGCAGAAACTTCAGCCGGCGTTCTAACTTTTATTTCAACATCTTGATTGGATAATTGATTTGCTATCGTGAATGCATTGTTAGTGAATTGTAATTTTGTGTTTTGATTTAATCCAACAGTTAATCCTGCATTGTTTTGAATTGTTAAAGCACCTGTAGTGATGTCATCACTGTCTGACACCAAATATTGATCTGCTGTACGCACAATGCCATTACCATCAACCAAAGATTCAGCAATAGTGGCTGTGCCTTTGTATTTGTAATCTGTTCCTACTGTGTTAAATCCTTTTGATATCAATCCTGTTGGGTTAGACGCTGTAACAAGTTCTGTTATTCTTTCTGTCGATGTCGGCGTAAATGTAGCATTTGAATGAACTCCAACAAGGTTTCCACCAACAAACATTTTAACAATGGTTTGTGTAGTATTTTGTGTGTCAATCACACTTGCCACTTGATGACCTGATGTGCCTTGTGCTGTTGAATAAGAAGGTCCTACTAATTGTAATCTCACACCATCGTAGAAATACATTTGACTGGTAACACTGTTGATCCAAAGATCACCTGCAACCATGTTAGGTTGTGTTTCAGTTACTGTGGTTCCACCTGATGATGTAAATGCTGATCCGTTGTAAACTTTTAATCTATTTTCTGCTGTGTCAAACCAAAGTTGTCCTCTGATTGGATTTATAGGAGCAGATGCGTTAGCAAAATTTTCTAATAACTGTATGAAATTTTCATTTAATACTTCACCAAATCCTGAATAATTTCTTCCGATCAGTGTTAAGTCACTGGAAGTGGTATCTAATTGACCGTCAATTAAATCTACAAGTAAACTGCCGTCAGTTTTATTCAACCTATAACTCATTATGCTCCTCCAGTATAAATGATGTAGTTTAATGTTAAGTATGGATTCATCACATCCATTGCTTGTCCTATTGTTCCGTCAATGCCACCTGAATTAGGTAATTGCTGAGCACCATTGGTGTTTGCTAAATCTGGTCCACTTGTTGTTGTTACAGCAGGATCTGTAGAAGCACCTGCAATGTTTCTTCCTGCAAAGAATTGATCACCATTGTTTGCTCTTAAATCGTGTTCGTGTTCTGGAAGGTTTTCTTTTGTAATAGTTTTATCTTCATTACCAGCACCTGATCCCAATGCATCTGCAACGGGCGATGTTACTCTGTCTGCTGAACCTTGTCCTAAACCAGGATTACTCATGTTGTCTTTACCTAGTGGAAATCTACCACGCATGTCTGGTAACTTGAAAACTGAAGAACTGCTTGGAGTTCCAAATTGTGTTCCAATTGCTTGAAACAGTTGATTGTAAACTGATCTTTGCACTTCTGCACCATCACACAACAACCAATCCGAAGGAGCAGTTGCTCCAGCATAAGGCATCATGGATGCTACTGGTGGTGTTGCTATTGAATTAGTAATTGCTCCAACAGTTGTTTTAAAGATTCCTGTTGTTCCTGATGTTCTATTGATAATAATTTCATCACCAACTGCACTTGTTGTTGTCAATGTTTGATTACCTATAAATGAATTGTTTATGCTTGTTGTAAAAGTTTTTGTTGTTCCGCCAGTTTGTCCATCAAATGAAACATCAACTGCTGTAACATCTCCCGTCAATCTAAATGTTGTTGCTTGGGCAATTTTATCAGCCGTTGTAGCACTTGTGGCATTTCCTGTTATACTGCTTGTAACAACACTACCTGCTTGTATTTGATTAGCATACACTGTGTTGTATCTATTTGTGGTTGAACCTAAATTGTAAGTTAAATTTTGTGAAGGTAAAACAGACTGTGCTGTAACGTCACCAGCAAAAGTTCCTGTTCCACCAATGTTTGCATTAAGAGCCACACCTAAACCACCTTTAGAAACAATTGCTCCTGTGCCTATGTTGACTGATGGTGATGTGCTGTTTGACACTATTGTGCCTGATGATAAAATATTTCCTGTGACATCTAATGCTTCATTTGGATTTGTTTTGTTAATACCAACTTGTTGTTGTGAACTAATTCTCATCACTGTTGATATCGAGCCACCATTGTTTAATCTAAAATCTATTTCTTCGTCTTGTGTTCCTAATTGAATTATACCTGCTTGATTTTCAACAAACATTTTGAATGTTCCAGCAGATCCAACTTCAAGACCTTGATCTGTTTTGATTTTTATAGGAAAATCTGTTAATGATGTTGTGTCTCCTCTTAAAAAATTTCCTGCGGCAACTGTTGAATTACCAACCACTAATGATTCTGCTTTTTCAGATGTACCATATAATTTGTTTACGTCTGCACCAAAGTTTGTTGCACTTAGATTTACTCCTGGATTCAATGCTGAAAAACCTGGAATAGTAATTTTAGGAGTGAATGAATTTTTAGAAATTATAGCAACTGTCTGTGCTTCAACTTCTAATTTAACAATGTTGTATGTTAAATCATCTGTGCCAGTTACTGATTCTGGTGTTGCACCAGTTGTTAATCCTTGACTGTATTGTGGACCTATTAAAATCCATCCTGATCCAGTAAACAGGTATAGTTGTTGAGCATTTGTATCTACCCATAAATCTCCTGAAATACTTTCAGATGCACTTGGTTGATTGATTGCTTTTTTCAATCCACCTGCCGCTACCCAATTTGCTCCGTCATACACTTTAAGTTGATTTACACCTGATGTAGTATCAAACCAAGTTTGTCCTTCAATTGGTCTTAATGGTGCTGAACTGTTAGCAAAATTTTCTAATATGTTTAAAAAGTTTTCTGATATAACTGTTCCATATGAAGTTGTATTCTTTCCTGGAAAATTGATGCTGGTTTGATTGTTAACAGTGTTGTCCTCAATCGTGATAGTGCCTTTGTTTACAGCATCAGTAAAACTTATTGTATATGCCATTTATTATCCTTCGTTAAAACCTGTCAAACTTTGAACTCTTACTGTGTAGTCAATCTGTATCAGTCTGTTTAAACTTTTTTGTACTGGGTGAAAAATTACATGTGTTAATAATTTGCCTGTTCCACTTGGCGAGTAACTTACTAATCCTAATTCATCAAACACATATAAACTGTCTGATCCACTTGCTGTATCCACAGCATCTTGACCATTTGGCTCACCATAGTCTAACAAACAAGTTACAACAACATCTGTGTAATTTGTTCCATTGATATGTCTTGTTTCTATTTTGTTTCTTTGCGGATCTAGGTTTGAAACTGATCTGTCGTCAACAATCTTTGTGTATGTTTGATTGTACAGTGTAGCATTTGTACCTGTACTGTTTGGTGTAAGATATGTGATGATCCCTGTTGGGTCAACACTCGTTCCGCCGTTTCCAAACGACATTGAATTTATGAATCCTTGTCCCTGATTAGCAACACTTTCTGCCAAAGCAACACTCATATTTTCATAATGAATTGCATTGCGTTTATCAACAAAAATCTTGTCTGATTCAGGATCGTGTATTTTAATGTGTCCTTGTATTAATACACCGCTGTTGTCTTTAATTTTGCTCATTTTTGCTCCGTTCTACCATTGTATTTATTGCGGCACAGCCACTTCTTTTTGACGTATGAATCTTGCAATGTCATTTTCCGTCTGACTTAGTGGATCTGTTCCTGTTTGCCATATTTTACCTTGTTTTCTTACCAGCAAAATTTGGGCATTTTCGACTGGCGTGCTAGTGAAAGTGATCACAGCAGTCGTTCCTGTCACACTGAATTCTGCAGGCACTGTGCTATCTGCTTCTGGACTATCTTGTCCTAAAGTAGGATCATACACACTAATACTGTTTTTTCTCATTCTCTTACCACCTACAAACAGTTCAAATTCATTGACTGATTTTGGTGTAAACCCTATATTAAGAGTATTGTTCACCACATCTGCACCTGTGTAAGTTTCAGATATGAAAGAATCTTTATATGGAACATTTTGGAACGCACTTTGATCGTAAACATCAGTGTTGGCATGATGTATTTCTGCTATACCAGTACCAAAGGTTCCGCGTCTTAGTTGTTGTAACTTGTTGCCATCCTTTTTGTAATATTCAATTCGTTCATTGTCTATAAAAATAATACCTGGTTGTTGTGAAGCAACACTAGGTTCTGTTATTCCAGTAGCATCAATCAACTCAATTTCTTTGTCATTCCATGATAAATTTTGTGCCAATGTGTATTGTTTGTCATCGCCAATACGTTTGAAATGAGTTCTGTTCATAATGTCTTTGAATTGTCTATATGCAAATTTACCAACAAAACTTGGAGCAGTGAAATGAATCACATCTATTTCATCATTTTGCGATAATGTTCTATTAATTTTCAAATACATTTGGTTGTTGGAAACTGTGTAGTCCACACTTGGTGCTAGCCATTCACCATTTACGCATACCCAAACATATTGAGCATCAACTGCCGGACGATTTAATTTTACAATACCATTTGTCAATTGATTGTATTGGAAATAATCTTCTGTGTTGACTGTGATTGTTAATTTTTCCACAACATCATATTGTGTTCTATCTATATCTTGTACATCATGTTTGCTGAATTGATATATTGTAACTGTGCTTGATTGAGCTGGAGCAGTTGTAAATGTTATCAATCCACTATCGTTTACACTGTACTCGCCATTTTCAATATACACATCAACTGTGTCGCCTACTTGACCTATTCCTGTGCTTAATGTAATACTTGAATTTCCAGGGTTCCATCTGTATTCAGCAGATGTTAATTCTATTTTGTTAATGTATGCTCTTACATCCGTGGCATTGATTGTGCCTGGTAACACTTGCCAATTTTCAAATTCATATTCTCTTAATGTGCTTACAGTGAATCTTCTGTGGAATCCACTTCTTAGAACATCATTGTTTACTTTTACAATCACATTGTTTGTGAAAGGTGTTTGTGTGAAAGGAGTTTGATTCATTTGGTAAGATACTGTACTTCCATCTCCTGTAAATGTGTCTTGAGTAACTTCACTGAACGACTGCGAAGCACTTTCATACACCACAATGTTTATGAAACTGTCTGATGCAGGAGCATTGTTGAATCTAATTGCCACTCTGTTAGGAACAGCATAAGAAGAATCTGTTTCAATCACAGAATAAGTTGCGTCTTGTCCGTCTACTTTCACAAAGGTTTGTATGTTGCCTGCTTTGAATTTCGCTCTTGTTACGTATTCAACTGTGCTTCCGTCTCCTGTAAATGTATCAACATCTAATATAGACTCTCCATTGTTGCCCATGGTAATAAAGTTAATCTTGTCGCCAACTGCTGGTGCTTGATCCAAATCAATGTGTTTATCTTGATAGTTCACTGTGAATTGATTTGTGTTGTATAAAATATTGTTTATGCTTAAGAATATTGCTGTGTTGCTTTGTGGTGAATCCACAAAACCAAATTCTGTTGTTGTGCCATCTCCAACATAATTGTAACTGTTAATTTTACTTCCTGAATTTTGTCCTCTGTCATACACTTGAATGTCTAAAGTATCTAAAACTTGTCCTGGAACAAATTCTTCTGGTCCTTTTGCAGTTGTTTCTGTAACAAAACCGTCACCGTCAACATTTATATCTTCTGCATTTATACCTTGTGCAGTTGAATATGTTAAGTCTCCGCCTTTTACTAAAGTGTCCACAATGTTTGGATCTGGTAAAAATGATCCATCACTTGTGGATTTTCTAACAATGATTATATCACCGTCATCAGTTTCTAACATACTGATATCAACTGTTTTTGTAGATCCATCACCTTGTAATGAATTCATTTGTGCTAAAATATTTGTAGGATTACCGGCATCAAATGCAGGATCATCCACTCTTTTTCCATTTTGATAAATGTGATATTCAATGCCAGACACCAACGTGTTTGCAAGATTTAATGTTAATGTACTGCCGTCTAAATAGAATACTTCATCTTCATAACTTTCGTCAAACGTATCCCACTCACTTTCCATGAAAGGTTCATTGCCCCAACCTGAGTTGTTTTCAAACCCAATACTTCTCACTTCAACTCCACCGTAATCTATACCATCAATTACCTGTGCTAATTCTTTTCCAGGCATTCCTGATGTTGGTTCATACAATGCGAATCTGTCAGCAGTGTTTAAAATATCTTCATTTATTTTGTAACTGATTGAAATTGTTGATAAATTTGCAGGCGGTAAAGTAAATTGGATATATCCTGTGTTTCTAACATATGTTTTTGTTTCATCTATTTCATTTGCATATGTGAATTCACTTTTCAATTGTTTTTTGCCTGCCACTAGTATCGAAATTGTGTTTGTACGCAGATCCATTGGCCATTTTAATTTAAATTTTAATTTACTTGCATTGCCTGTGAATGTTTCAGTTCTTTGTAAACTGGTAATAAATGTATCTCCTGTGTTTCTATCAAATTTTATTCCTATGTGTGTCGTTCTCGGTAAACTTTCACCTAACACAGCACTTGCTTTGGCTTGAGTACCTGTCGTTGATCCACTTAATGTTATTGTTGGCGAAGAAATATATCCCGATCCACTGTTTGTTACATTTATTCTATAAACTTTTCCATTTTTAATGTATGCAGTAGCAGTCGCGCCTGTTCCGCCGCCGCCGGTAATTACCACAGCAGGTGGATTAGTGTATGATGTCCCGCCATTTGCAATGTTGATTGCAGTGATTTTGTAACCTATGTTATCTTTCCAATTTTTGTCTGGATATGTTGTAATGCCATCTGCACCAATCAACTCATCATTGTTAACTGTAACTTTTGATGGAGTAATTTCACCATTCACATATTTAGGTGCATAATCAAAATCAGTGATTACACTATTTGTTGGTTCAGTTTTTTCATATGAACTAACGTATTCTCTAATTTTAGATTTATATGGTTTAATTTCCTGCACATAATCTTCATAATTTGATAGGTTGTCATTTTTAAACGTAATTTTTTGTTCTAATTCACCTACATTGTGTTGAGCTTTAACAAAACTTGTTTTAAAAACAAAATCGTTTAGTTTATTTTCAGACAACGCATACTGAATGCCAGCAAAATACATTTTGTTGTATTCTATTGCTAATTCTTCTACAAATATTTTGTCTCTGATTGTTTCTAATATTACACGTGTCTCTTGAATTGGCTGTCTATCATACAACTGAATATCAAAACTGTTTGAATCAAATCCAACATTGCCACTGTACACATACAATTTCTCAGAAAATTGAATAGTTCCGTTTTGTCTTCCAACTGTTTCATAATTCACAGTGTAATCCACATCAGTTTGATTATCAATTTTTTTCAACAACAACCATCCACCAGATCCTATTGTTTCAATTTTTACAATCTGTCCAATGCTGTCATCTAGAGTATTAATTTCATAACTTTGTGCAATCACATGGTCAATAGCAGTAAATTGACTGTAATCAGTTTTATACCAGTCAGCATAATTCCAATATAGATTCACATTGAACGCTTGTATTTTTGTTTTCTGCCATCCATCTCCAACAGTGTAATTGTATATTGCCCACTTGCCATCTACTGTACTGTCGGCATTGACCAATGCACTGAATGTTCTAACTTGTACAGTTGCATTATCTTTGTAATTGCTTCCTGCTTTTAAAACTTTAGCACTGTTAATAGAACCATTGACATCTATCGTTAATCCTATTACAGCATCTTCGCCTGTGATGCTTTTTATCTTGTATGTTGGAATTGATTTATATCCTTTACCAGCATCTGTAATTGTAACGTTAGAAATTTGTCCGTTTGTCACTGTAATATTCAACGATGCAGGTTTAACTGATCCTACTCCTACAAAATCTAGATCCTTTTCTGTATCAACAGTTGTGTCAAATAACCCTGTGTTGATAGTTGGTGCTGGATCTGATTTTATCAAATTACTGATGTCAATTTCATCAACAACTAGTTTTGTTTTTAAAGAAGTATTGACTCTTTCCATTGTTTGCTTCAATGCTTCTTGTTTGTTAGCAAACCAACTTTGTCTTGGATTTTGTAATGTACCGTATTTTAATTTGTCACTTAAATTAGGATCAGGCACAGGGTTTAATTTTGAATCATAACCAATTAAACTGTCGAACCAAACTGTTTCTACATCTTTAGGCAGTGTGCTTGTAGCAGAATCTTGTGTTAATAAAGCATATTCTTTATGGATATTGTTTTTACTTTCTACTGTGTTCAATCTAAAACTTATAATTGTGTCTTTGTCTTGAATAAATGAATCGCAGTTGATAATTGCAAATTTGTTTTTGCCAAACACAGTCACATATTTGTAACCTTGAGCTCTTGGATCTTTAATCATTTTTTCAACAGCATTTGCACTTAATTTTCTTGATTCTAATTCTGGAGTTGTTGTTTTACTCTTAACCCAATAAAAATATCTGTTAGATAACACACCAGCAACTTTATCATAAACTTTTTTAGTTACGAAATCTGTTGTTCGTTCAACTGTTCCTGTAATACCCAATGCTGATCCTTCATCGGACTCACTGATTGTGTTGTATTGTGCAGGTGTATAAGGTGATTCTATCCATTCATGCACATCAATACTGGCACCTACAAATAATTTGTTCCAATATGAATTATTGAAAATTATATTACTTTGGTAAGGATAGTAATAAGTTGCTTTGCTGATGTTCCACCATAATTTGCCCACTTGCGAATCGTCCCAGTGATTGGTTGTATCCAATGTTCCAACTGTTGTAGAACTATTATACACTGCTGGATCATAATTTGTTTTGTATGAAATTTCAGCCTCTGCTGGTCCAGGAATTTTTCCAAATATTGGATCAACATAATCTAATCTTGTTAATAGTTTGTTTGTAGACTTGCTGTAAAGGAATATTCCTTGTATTTTTGATAAATCCGGTTGATCTATTCCTTCACTGCTTTCATGCAGACTGTTCCAATTAAATTCTACAGGTGATTTTCTAAAATCAACCAACGTTCCTTTTTCTTTGTTTTCTAATTGTAGTTTAGGTAATCCCACATAAACGTGATTGTTGTTAACCAACAAGTTAGTTCCAAATTGTTCTAATGTGTCATTTACGTAGGTAAATTTTTCACCATATAACAAAGTGTTTTCAAATTTTTGATACAGGTGTATTGATCCTACATCTGATTGTGTTTCCACAAAGTTTGTCATTTCGCCATCAAACACTGTTTCTCCAGCATCAATCAATGTAGACAATTGCTGATCACCTTTTAATGATGTAACTGCTAATATGTCTCCACTAAACGATAATGTATTTCCAAATTGTGCTGATGTTTCTCTGCTTGGACTCACAAGTGTTTGATTCAATGTGTATTGTCCAGAATCATTATCAACTTTCTTGTATACATAAACTGATCCCATGTCTGTGTCAGCAAGATCTACCAATGGACTTCCAACAGCAATTAACTCACCGTCTCCAGATATGCTTATGTCTGCACCGAAATTAATAATCGCGGCAGAATCATCCACAGGTGTTATGGTTTGTTTGTAAGTGTAGTGTCCATCACTCTGTCTATAGACCACAACATTCTGACTGTCATCACTGTATTTGTTTGTCAGCACAACATTCACACCATTTGTGTCAACATCAAAAGTGTTGGCAAATTTAATTAAATTGTTTTGATCCAATGTGGAATCGCCTTGCAGTTCAACACCAGTATCATTAGGCACATAACCTAAAAAGTCTGTGTGAGTGTCTTGTAATGTCCATAAACTAGACTGCCAAACATTTGCACTTATATTTGTTTTTGCTTTGTACAATTGATTTCCAAACACAACCAATTCGTCTTTTAGGTAATCTGTTTGATCATCAAACACACCCATGTAATTTTTATCTACACCCAACCACCAATTTTTAGTAGCACTGTAATTTACAAAATAAATTTTGCCTGGTAAGTTGGAAGTGCCATCACCTTCAGCGCCGATGAATGCTGTGATATTGCCTCCAACATCACGCAATTGAATTCTGCTTCCTAATCTTAAACCACTTTGAGTGTCAGGTACAGTGTATGCAGAACTGTATTCAAACAATCCTTGTGTATTTTTTTTGTAAATTAAAAATGCACCTTGATTTGTAAAACCGCTTTGAACACCTTCTCCAATCGGTATATTGTGTATTTGTAACCAATCTTTATTTTTACTTCCTGGTATATTAGCAGTTTGGCTGATTCCAGCCACATTTTCAAATTCGTCCCAAATCCAATACTCTGTATCATTCACTGTGTAGAAGTCTGGATCACCTGATGCTGTAATAGGTGCTGTGTGTTCAAAAACTAAAATATCCCCGTCTGTGTCTCCTGATTGTACTGCTTGTTCAATTGATCCCAACGTTCTGTTTACTCCGCCACCTATTCTAGTAATAGTAGATGACGCACCAGCATTGGATCCTAGACTAAACTGTTTATTGTTACTGTTATTAAAGTAAATTCTAATTTTTTCTAAGGCTATAAATTGAACGAAAGTTACATCCGCTTGTGCCTGAGTAAGTGGATCGTAAATTTGGTGTACGCCTGCTGTTGGAAAATAATAATTTGCATTGTTGTCCGGTTGTGAATCTACATCAACGTAACCTTCCCATATGTCCACAACTTCTTTAAGTCCATTTGTATCCGAACTATCGATGTTCAACGTGGCAAAAGTCTCAGTGTCATCCTTGTTGATCCACACACTAACGTTGTTGCTTGAATTACTAGAATTTAACGTGCTGTCATGAGCAATATCATAACCTGTTCTCACAAACCACTTGTTACTTAAAGTTGCTTGAGGAGTTGCATTGATCTGCCATGAATTTGTTCCTGCATCTATGTAATAATCTTGATAGTATGTTCCAATACCAAATTGTGCTTTTACTAAAGGTGCTTGAGGAGTTATTGGAGCAATGGATTGTTCTAACGAACTGAAAAACAAGTTGGTGTCTCTTACTTCATTCAACACCTTTATGTCTTGTATTACAGTATTAGTTGTAACATCCGATCCTGCATTGGTTGAAACATTGGCTCCTATGCCTACTTTCCACCAACCGCCTAAATAATCGTATGCTTCTGAATTTACTCTTGAATAATCCCCTATAGGTAATATGTCTAACAATAAACTTCCGCTTTCAGCAAATACACCAGAAACATCTTTAAGGTATATTAATGTCTTAGCGGCAACTTTTCTTACATAAACAACTGTACCTTCTGCTGTGGATGTGCTTAATAAGTTTCCTATCACAGGGTCTGTCAATGTGTTAGACACTTCTAATATTTCATCAATCTTTTCTTGAATAGATATTTCAGCACCACTGAATATATTGTTCTTGATGGTTGGAGAATCTGCTCCATTAAACGGTTCTAGAGGTGCTTTAGAATAATTGTTTCTATCAATTGGATAAGCACTGTTAAAATCAAGATAATCTAATATGAGTCTATCACCTATTTTAGTTGCTGTGTATTGATCAGCAGATGCTCTTATCAACATGTGATCTGTGGTTTGATTTGCAAAGATACTGTCGCCTATCAATAAATTTGTTGTTTGAAATCCAACATTTTCTTTGTAAAAAGCCGATGCGTCAAATGTTGAAAATAAATCTTGTGCTATTTCACCTTCAACTTGATTTGTTGCTCTCCAAAGTTGTTGTTTGTATTGTACTATGTTTCCAACATTGTAGTTAGAACTTGTACTATACACTCCTTTGTATTCAGTTTTTAAATTGCCGGCATTTGGAGCACCTATTACTACAAAATTTCCATCTGGTGAAATATCAACTGCTTTACCAAAATTACTTGATGCACCAAATAAATCAACATTTGATAACAATGGATCTGTTGTGGGTGCTTCTATTATTTGTGCCAATGATAATGTTCCGCTCTCAGAGCCTCTTGTGAACACATAAATTTTTCCATCTTCATCTGTGGGTTGACTGACCAACACTGTAGAGTTTTGTTTATTTGCCGCTATAACTGTGCCGAAACTTTCGTCTCCTGATATGCTTGTAGAACTTAATTCATTGTGTTTTTTGAATACAAATTTGTTATTAACAATTTTCCATTTGCCATCATCTGATTCATCAACCCAAAATTTCTCATTGTTTCTTAGTCCTTGATCAACTATTCTTGTGTTTATATCTGTGATAGCACTTAATCTTGATTCAGTAAATCTTTTAATAAAACCAACAGCAGAAGGTATTGAAGCAAATCCTTGTACATCTTCACATTGAATAGATGTAATACCAACAAAAGTAGATTTGAAAACATAATCTGTACCATCAGCATTTACAACAAAAATTTCTCCTACTTCCATGTCTGGATTGTTCAATGTGTTTACAGTGATAGTTGAACCATCTTTAATTATAGAAACAATTTTTTGCTCTGTGTTACTGAACCTTAAAACATTCCAAGTGCCTTTTTTATTACCCACCCAAACGTATTGCCCTTCGTCTAGTGTTGACACACTTGTTGACGTCAACAAGTCATCATAATCTGCTAGAGTTAGTGTGATGTCTACAGGATTAACTGGACCTGCATTTTTGATATATGTGTTCTTTTCATATTTTACAGGAAATGGAGTGTGTTGATAATCTGTAGGTTTTAGATATGTTTGTCCTGATTGAATTCTGTAAACTAAATCTGTTGCTGTTGCTGGTTGATCATCTGTCAATAAAATAGGTTGCGGGTTCAATCTGAATTGACTTTCATCCAATTTATACTCTATTTCATCAAATGTATCCACTGCTCCATACTGTCCTTTACGGATTGCCCATTCTTCAAAAAATTCTAAACTTTCTTTATCAGCACTGGCAAGTGCATCAAACAATTTATTAAGAGCATTCGCTGTTCCTTTTTCTCTAACATATCCTTGATAAAACTTGTATTGACTCACATCATCATTGATAATGTTGCTTAGATATTCTCTTTGTTGATATCCAATTAAATGTTGAGCAAGTTTTTGTTGCTGTCTATCAAAATTATCTGTGTCTAAATCATAGAAATCACCAAATTGGTTTATTTGATAATCAAAGTTCGATAACAAATTGCTTTCAGGTTTACCTTCTAGTCTACGCCAATTGTTGTCATCAAATTCTGTGGTACCTTTTAATTTTGTGTTGGCTGTGTAATAAAATTGTTTGTGTTTTACCACATCACTCATTGCATAATCTGTGTAAGGTGCCCAAAGTTTTACTTTTGCTTCATCAAAAATGAACCCTGGAATATTTAAACTACCATCCCATTCTGTAACATAGCCTAACATTTTAATTCTGTCTTGTTTGTATCCACTTGCTGGATCATAGATTAAATCATTAAACACTGTGGTGTTGTCTATTAGACAAACATGTTCTTTTTGAACAAGAGGAACTTTAGCAAAATATATCCCGTTCACTGTGTTTTTTGTAAACAATTCAAATGTATTTGATTTTCTTACTATTCTTAAATTAGTTCTATCTAATTTATTTCCGTCCTCTTTTAATACACCATAAGAATAATAATTTTCTACAACATTATCTGTTGTGGCATATTTTGATGTTACAACTAATTTTTTACTGGCTGGACTTAAACTGATTACAGCACCTTCATCCCAATTTTGTGTTGTCCAGAATAAAAATTCTTTTACACTTAATTGCCAGTTTGCAACCAATTGTGTTTGTGAATCATATTGATCAAATTCAAATCCTTTTGTTTTAAGATATGATTCATAACCCAATATCACATCAACAACTGTTTGAATGTCTTCGAAAACTGTTCCGTATGCTACAGATTGTACTGTATCTGTTAAAAAATTATTTCTTAAAATACCAGTCGCGCCGCCTTCAGTTGGTAGGTCAACCAATTTAATAAATTTAGACACATCGAAAGTCTCTGTTGCTATGTGTGTTTCATCAACAGCATAAAAATTATCTTGAAATTTTACATATGTTCCACTGTCATATCTTTTGTTTTCACTCCAATTTACAAATGCGGCACTTATTCCGCCAACAGTGATTGTTGGATCATTTGTTTGTTGAAATGCAGAATGATATCTAATATAAGGATCATCTTTGTCATATCCTTTTATGCTGAATCCTCTGGCTAGTTTTTCTACTATCAAGCCACTGTATGTAATAATTTCTACAGGTGTAGAAACATTGTAAACCAATTTGTAATTTTCTTCTGGAACAAATAAAGTTGAAGAATTTAGTGGCGTTTTACTGTCCAACAACAATCTAAATTTGTCTTTGTTACTGTAACCTCTGATCTTAAAACCTATTTGCGTTTGTAATCCTGCGAATTGTTTTTTGTAATCTGCATAGTTGGTTGTTTGTGAGTTTTCAACTATTTCAAAAACATAGTTTAACAATCCAGATGTCAGTGTTACAGTGTCATCATTTACACTGCTGGGCCAAACAATATCTGCAGGTCTGATTGCAGTCGCAGAATTGTACACAATTTGACCACTTGCATTTCTACTGATTTTATCTGTGTCTAATCCAATCCCTATTGCTTTGTTGGGTTGGTGTAAAATGTAACTTTTTAACAAAGCAAACGGATAATGAACACTTCTTCTCCAAGTATTTTCTATTGGAGAATAATCACCAAATTTAAACTTGTCTTGTGTCAATTGTAACGCACTACCGCTGGCGTAACCACTATCAAACGGACTTCTAATATTGCCATCACTGTCTACTGGTATATTATTTGTCAATCCAGTTCTTTTGTATTTGTCTTTGATTACAATTTTTTTGTTAGGCTCTCTTACAATACCTTTTTCAAGGTCTTGCCATAAAATTAAATTATCTTTTGTGTATGGTGCAGGTCCATAAACAGTTTCCCACCATGTAGGTGCTTGTGAATATCCAAGCATTTCCCATGGAGCAATATTTGGTCTATCTGTATCATAAGCATGAGTGTACACACCTCTCCAGAATCCTAACAAGTTTTTATTTTGTGGAGAAACCATACTGCTGTAATTCCATGTTAAACTGTTGTCTTCTTTGTGATAAGTGTTGGCTGTGTAATCATCGTTGCCAATAAAAGTTAACCAATTATTAAAATCTCCTAAAAGTGTTTTGTTGACAGATTCGAAAGTGAATTTGTTTGTGCTGTATGCTCTTGGCACAAATGATTTAATATCAAACAATGTTTCATCATATGTTGTTTTGATATTGTTATGAATTCTTTTTTCCAATTCTAATATAACATCGTCTCTAAAATCATTGAATGCAACAATAACACTCCCGTCGTGACCTTGAATCACGTTTACTGGAGTAACTGCTGTGGTGTCTGAATAAAGTTTTGGAGTATATTTTGGATACAATCCTAATTTAGTAGGTGTTGCTGGAATGTGTGATCCATTTGTTGTTTCAAATTCATTTACAACTATGATATCATCCAATGCAACTGTTTTTGTAACCTGCACAAATCCGTCAGCAAACACATAATCAACTCCATGAACCAACTGTACATCGTTATGGTACACATACACTGCTTTGGTAGATAGTGCTGTTAGATCAAAATTATTTGACAAAGCAAAAAATTTGTTGTCGATGTCTAATACTGTGTGGCTTGTGGTCTTGTATGCACCTATGCCCAGCATGTCTGTTTGAAAATATGGTAAAGAATTATTATTGTCTTTGTTTATTTTTTTTAAAATTTCATCAACCATTTGACTGGAAGTTCCGTCAAATCCTAAATCATCCATTGCACTGATAAATGATCTTTTAAATTTGAAATAATCAGTTTGACTTCTTGTGATTGCTGAAATTACATTAACGTCTTTATTGTTTAAAAGATATGAAGACAACACCATCGGTCCACTGTGTTGTAAAAACTTTCTACCATACTGCGTTGCATTTGGAAAATCTCTAAGGTTACTAGAACCCGGAGTAATACCTTGAATGTCTTTTAATTCATTTGTAATAGATTTAACATGATCAGTCACCTGCCCAACAGTAAATTTAGTTGTTTTTGCATTAAGTGGATTTGCTTGTAAATTTGTTGGAAATTCATAATGACCATTATCATTTTTAGAAGTTGCACTGCTGGTTCTAATTACAACCACATCATCAATTTTTAAATTATTGGTAAAATTAACGTATGCTACACCGTCTATTCTTAGAATTGACCAATCAGTATTTTCAACTTTTTTATTATTGTTTACAAATACATTTGCTGACAAATCGTTTAAATCGCCACTTTTATTGTAAACATCAATGGCAAAATTATTTTTTTGTTTATCAGTAGCAATGTACTGTCTGTTAATTTTTTGAAAACTGTCAGTGGGTGCTTTCGTCCAACCATTAACTGTTTTAAAATTACCATCGGCATCATATTTCTTTAAAAATGATGTTTCTGAAGTCAACGTCCCGCTTAAACTTTGTGATTGGTATGTATAACTTTGATTTAGTAGATCAAAATCAAAAACAATATCTCCAATATTTTCTACATTAGAGTAAGTTAGAGCAAAGCCTAATTCTGTATCTACTGCTCCTGTACCTTCAACATATTTAAAAATTTTGTTTCCTGCAAATGAACTGTTAGGATACACAATAGTGTCAGTGAAACTTACGCCATTACTATCAAACAAATCAAATAAAGGAGTTTGATTTACTTTTGTTTTTGTTTGTCCTGCTGTCCACGTTGTACCGTTATAATAATACCATTTACCTTGATTACCTTTTCCGTCGGTAGCCAATATTGTTTCTCCTTCTGATGGAGAAGAATTTGTGATTTCAACTAAACTAATCTGATCTGTGACTGTGGTTCCTTCTGTAAATTTGATAAATTTGACTTCATAAATCTTATTTTTAACCAGAGGATCTGTGTCAGCAGTGAATAAAACTTTCATTCCGTTGGTCAACGCAACACCATCTATGTAAAATCCTAACGATCCTTCAACATCGCTCATTACATCTTTTGTCACTGTGTCTATTAAATCAATATTTTCTTTCTTTTTAAAACCAAAATTGTATAGTTTGATGCCTGCTTCGAATTCAATGATAGGTCTTCTTGCTCTTGTGTCTTGATCAAGATTTGCAATTTGTCCGTTTGCTTTAGCACTTGCTTCAATTACAGACTTGTGAATCCATCTGTTGGATCTACTCCAAGGATTTCTATCTGGCGATGCTCTGTTTATCACAATGTAATCTTTGTCAACAGCATATGATGTTGCTGTTCCAAAACCCACAGTGTCAAAGTTTTTAGAATCAAACGGAATCGGCGTTACGTCTGTGAACGGACTTTTTACTTCTAATTCTTGTGCATCTATTAACTGAATTGCTTCACCTACACCTTCAACAAAAAAAGTTTTGTCAGCATACTCCACAGGTGTCACTGTGCCAGCAAAATTTATTTTCATACCGTTAGATAATTCAACGCCATCAGCAGTTGAATAATTTTTCTTGCCTAGCAGTTCGTTTGTGACATCTATTGCAGAATTTTCTTCAATGTCGTATATCTGTATCAATCCCCAAGCATTGATATCATTGTCGCTACCATAGTATAGTTTTTCAGGTGCTGAATCTTTAACTTCAAACGTAACAATGCCGTTTTCCACACTTTGTACATCTATACCATCAGCAACAGCGACATTATAAGAATCATCCAGTATGCGTTGTGTTCTTATTACAAAAGGTAATCCTTGTGCATCAATGTCAAACTTGTACGTTTGCCCTTTGTATAATTTAAGTGTTGGGTTTGCAGTAAGTCCATTGGGCGTGAAAATATAAGCATAGTTGTCTGTTTGATCAGACTTTGTCACTGTGTATGTGCTGACAACATTTCTTTGTTGTCCTGTTATTGTGACTGCTGATGCACCATATGGCATCCAAAAATATTCTCTGTAATTTACAAATTTGTCCCAATCAATTCTTGGAGACCAAGCATAATATTCTTGAGCATTAAGAACGCTGTGGTCAGTGATGCTTCCGTTTAGATTCTGTATTTGATTAACAAAATCTATGTAGTCTGAATAAAAGTTTACATTGCCCAGGTCATCTTGTTGTACTATGCTGGGTTCAAATTTGTAGTTCTCTCTGTCAGCAGTGACTTCCGGCACGTATAAATCAGATGCTTTGTAGGCATCTGTAACCTTACGTCCATAGTATGCGTTTAATTTTTCTAGTGTTCCTTGAGATATAAGTTGGTCAACTGTGCTGTGTAAAAATTTATTATTAACCGGCGTTCTAAAATATTTAGGTAAAAACTCTGAAGACTCTCTTTTACCGTTGTCTTTGCCGGCTGGCAAATTGACGTCTTTCTGATTGTTGTCGTATGCCATTAATATCCACTGCCTCCACTAGAGCCTCCTGAACTTGAACTACTTGAACTAGTTGAACTAGTTGTGCTAGTAGGCAGTGTTCCGCTTAATGTACTCACTGTTGATGAATTCATTGTGATGTTTCCGTCTGCTCTTAATTTAGAGGCTGTCACAGCATCTATAATAGCAACATCAGAAACCTTAGCACCACTTATAAAAATCTCATCATTTTCTGATTTGATTTCAAACAAACTTCCAAATGCTTTTGAGCCTTCTTTAGGCACAATAACAAAAGTTGATACATCTGGCGCCAATTGATTCATCACATATGTGCTTAATTCTGAAAAATAAAACGTGTCACCAAATTCCCAGTTTTCTAAAGCAAAGAATTGATTTATTGCTGTGACAATTCTGCTTTTAATATCACTGTCATTGGTAACTTGGTCAGTATTTTTAACAATTTTAAATGTTGCTTGTAAACTTGTGTCTGCTTGTGATCCAAATAAGATTTTGTATTTTACTGGATGATACACAATTGTGTCACTGATTGATTTAATTTTTGCCAACGGCGTGTTAAAGTTTGTGTACAACGAATCACTGCTGGGCAAAGCCGGTTGTGTTGCTGTGGCTCCTGCCAACCATAATCTAAAATCTATGTCATATGTTCTTGTTAATATGTACATGTCTATGATGTTAGACGAACTAGGATCTAATCTTGTGTTTCCGTCAACTGTGTGTACATATTGAAACTTAACATTGTCTCTTCCAATGTGAGCAACATAATTTGATACATTAGCAGTGGTGTTTGTTGTTGTGTTCACTTGTTTGAAACTGTTGCTGTCTATCAAATAAACAATGGATCCATTTGGATAATCTCCAACAGCACCCACTGATGTTTGTCTCACATAAATTTTTTCTGAAGTAGCATCAACATAAGCATATCTTTGTGTGCCATCACTGTCGTTTATTAATTTTTGAAAAATATACTTGGTTGTTGTGTTAGTTGCAGGATCAACCACCAAATCAAATGCGTTTGGATTGTCCACTATTCCGTCTTGATCTGAATCAAATTGTGTAAGTTCTATTTTTGCACTGTCCACATATCCACTTAATGTTCTGTATTCTGTAGAAACAGCAAAATTAATATCATTGTTGAATGCGTTGTTGCTGTCTGGTTTTGTGTTCACCGACATTACACTGACTTTGTCTTGAAGTGTTGTGCCTGTCTTTGCATTGAAGTTTCTATCAGCACTATCATAAAAGAATCTTACTTCTTTTTTGCTTTCAAACACATATCTTAGTCCTCTGTATGTGATTGTGTAGGTAGCGCCATCATTAATACATTTGATTATCCAACTTGAATCTAGTTGTTGATTGGATTCGTCACCTGTTTTACCAACATTAAAATCTCCATACACATTCAAATTGTTTTCATCAATTACATTCCATTTTCTTGTTTGAACATCATAACGTATTCCAAAGTTGTTGTATGCAAACGCCTGATCAATAATGATCGTTTTCACATCGTCGGAAAATTGTTTTGCAAATTTAGGAAGTATTTCACTCACAATAGCACCAGTTGGAATCACATCGTTAAATTTAATTGCACCTGCACCTGTTGAAGTGTTGTTAACACCGTCATTGTACACACTGACTATAGATGTCCAAATGTATTCTTTTGATCCTGGATGATCTGCCGCTCCATTCATTAATGAATTGTCTTCCATAAAGTGTTTGCCTGCTGGAGCAACAAATTTAATCATTGCACCTGGTTCAATATATTTCAATTGACTGGCTGTGTATGTGCCTACTTGATAATCTAAAATATTCACATCATCTATCAATTTCCCTGTAGATTCGTTTGTGGCATTTGTTACTTGTTGCCAAACTGGAATTAAGTCTGTTAATAATATTTTAGGAAATTTTTCTAGATAATAGTTTCTTGTTTGATTTTTTGATAACAGTGGTTCTAGTTGATTTATGATTACACCTTCTATATCTGTTTGAGTTGTAAAACTGAACGAATCAACATTTTCCGTTTCTTCTTTGTATATCACACCGTCAGCACCAAACACATTGGTGTTGCTGTATTTTCCTGTGGCATCTATTAGATCATAATATCTTGATATTCCACTTGAAGTTCTGTTTGTTGCTTTTACTTTTATAATTTCTTGATTTGTTCCTAATGGCGCAACATTATAATCTTCGCCTGTGATCATTCTGTTTTGTGTGTAATATGTTGCCGGAGCATTCAATCTGATATTGTCATTGGTCTCTGATGGAGTTGCGTTATCCACTGTGTACTGCAAACCAAGTGTTAATGTTAACACTTCTACTTGATTGTTTGACGAAACATATTGAACATCTACTTGAATATTTTGCATGTCAGCAGGAGTAATTCTAATATTTTGATTTTTACTTCTTCTGTAATAAACCTTAAAACTGCCTTTAGGTAAATTTCCAAATATTCCATCTGCAAATTTCAGGCTGATTGAATCATCAGTGTCACTCAATACTGTGTAAATGTTTCTTAAATTTTTTGATGTTGAATTGTATATAACATTGTTACCTGTTACTGCATCAACTTTTGTCCATTCTGTGTCTTCTAATCCAGTGTCCACATCCAGTTGGTATAGCCAAACATCTGTGTTGTTAACATTGCTGGATTCAATTGCAACAGATTGATTGTCTGACGGCACATCAATTGTAAAACCACCGTTGTCTAAAACACCCTGTCTAAAGTGTGTAAAAAATCCTGTGTTGTTGCTGGCATTTCCTTTGCCATCATCTTTGTGTAGTAAACTAAATTTTCTTCCTGTTAATGGTGATTCTTCTATTACAGAACCTTCATTAAAAGATGTTGATACAATTTCAAAAGGTAAATTTTGTCCATTAACAGATTTATTAAATGCATACACAGGTACGTCCACACTGTTAGCATTGATTCTGTATTGGCTGGTTGGAACAGCATCTATGTTTTCTGATTTAACAGGATTTCCAAATTTTTCATTTTCAGCCAAAGAGGCATTTAAAATTTTAATAAATTGTTCATACCAGTTGGTATTGCCTGCATCATTCCAACTCACAGTTTGTCCGCTTAGATTCAAGTTGTTGCTGTCCACAATATTTTCAGTTGTGCTGATGCCTACTATTTTCATCAAGCCATTTGCACATTGATTTCTTGTTGGATTGTAACTGATCAATCTTGCCAGTCTTAGTATTGAATCTCTTCTGTCTGCTGTTTCTAAAAAATTCTCTCTTGCATTCAAGTCTGTTCTGAAAGCCAGATTTTGTCCTAGGTATGCAACCAAATCTATCAGTGCTAGATATTCTGATGATTCGATATAATCATTGAAATCTTCTGGATAATTCTGTCTGATGTATTGAACCATTGTTCTGCGAATGGTATCAAAGTCGTAACTTTTGAATTCCGCATTTTTGTAAGACTGATATACTCTTTTCCAGTCTTCTGCCAACAATAATCTGTTTTGTCTATCTGTGGATGACATTGGTTTCCTTTGTTATCACATTATTTATTTGTTTATATAAACAGAGCATTTAATTCAGTAACCCATTATTCTCGTCAAATGTCAGTCTCAATTTCTCAGATACATTATATTTGAGGTATTGCAGTTCAACTTCTATTTGTAACCCTGACTCAAACGGTGTTATTATCACAGTGTCTGCTTTTATTCTGGGATCACTGTCAATTATTTTGATCACATCATCTTTAATTGCATCTTCTAGATCAGGTGTCAAAGGATCGTGTATCACGTCCCATATGATTGTGCCAAATTCAGGATTTTCAAGTTTCTCACCCTGTGATATGTGAAAATGGTTTAATAGATCCTGTTTGATTAATCCAATGTCATTTAGACTGAATGTAGTGTTGTCTGGATTCACAGTGCTTATGCCTCTGTACATTCTTTGTGTAGCAGGAGTCTTGGCTGTTTGAACAGATGTAACTGTAACCTCTTTATATAATTTTTTGTGTGCCATAATGATATTTAACCAGCAAATACTTTGCCACTACCAGTAGCGGTGTGACCACAAGTTGCCGCGTCTCCTTCCCTGCATATTAATATTGAATTTGCTTTTACTTTTGCACTGCTACCGCTCATAGTGGCATCACAGTGTGGAGGTATCGGACAAGGTGCATGTGCCTCAACTGCCGCTCCAACAACAACAATTGGTACTCCTTCCACAATAACTTTTGGTGCTAAATTACCAACTATTGTGCCTACTGCTGTGTCTACTGTTACTCTACTAACTCCTGGCATTATGTCCTCGCATTTTTAAATGTGTCTGGAATATTGATCGGTTCTGCAACCACAATATTCTCTTGTTCGCTTCTGTCTGTTTTAGCCAATGCAACTGCCATCGGATCAAAATTTTCATGATGGCTCCATGGCTCATGTTGTGGTACACGTTTCATGATGCTGTCATTTGCTTCGCCTGGAAGGCTCCAAGCCGCTAACGGCGGTACCGGTGTTGCGACAGCAATGCCACTGGCTAGATTTAATAACCCACCAACGTCTAAATTGATATTGCCACCAGCATAATGATTGGTTGTGCCTCCAACTGTGATTGTTTGTGCACCGCCCACTTCCACAGTTTGTGCTCCAGTGGTCAACAAGTTGTGTGTTGTGGATTCTTGATTCACTGTGGCACTTTTTAAATTGATGTCTCTACCTGCTTCTAGATTGAAATCTCTATCTGTTTTAAAGTTGAAATCTCCTTTGCTGTGTATACTCACAGAATCTTGTGCATAAAAATCTATTTTTCCATTGGCAGTCATTTCAATCCATGCTGTGCCGTTGGCATTGGCAATGTACACCAAGTCTTCTGAATTGTGCAACAACAACTGATGTCCTGTACGTGTTCTTATTCTAAACAGTTCATTGTGAGGAGTATTTTTATCGCCTTCAATCACACCCTCACTGGTTTCAACATCCACATATTCCATTGGACCATCTTTGGCTTTTGTTTTTCTAATAAATTTGTCATCACCATCATCCATCACAAATGATGTACCGCCTGTACGTGCAGTTGCTATGGGTTGATTTTGTGTGAACACTTTGTCTATGGGTCCTGGTGTGTTTATGCCAAACACTGAAGAAGGCACTTCACGTCTTGCACTGGAAGTGGTTAGACCTCTGATTTCATCTGTTATCAAACCTTGATTGTCCAACACTGCTTTGAACAGTCTGTTGATTGGTTTTTTGATCTGTAAAGGTTTGTCCGCAGGTTTATCTGCAAATTTTAATTTGTTGTGTTCGCCCACAGGCATTTTTTTGCCTCTGATGTCTGCATCTGCAGGATCTTCTTGATGTTCGGAATCTGTTGTGTCTGTGTTTGTCATGGCAGGCGTTGATCCTGGAATCATCACATTCATTAATTCTTGTGGAATACAACCAATCCAGTATGCTCTGTTGATGTTGCCTTCTATAAACATCACCATCACTGTGTTGCCCACATCAGGTGGCACAAACCACATGCCGTAACTCTGTTGACTGTCTCTGGCGTCTTTGTTTTTGTTCAATCCTGCCACGTTGGTTGTGCCGTAGAACGGACTGAGATATTTTGCTGTGATGAATTGTCCTGTGGTAGTGGCATTGCCTGAATCCAATGTTTTAACCAATTCAACTTCGATTGCACCACTGTATTTGGGATCCAACACATTTCTCACAATGGCTTCAAAAGGTCCTTGATTTGATTTAGGATCTATTGAGTGTGATTTTCGTGTGTTTAAATTTTTTGCCATTAGTCTTTACTGTTCTTTTTTTGAACTTTTTTCTTGTTGCCAGAACCTTCCGTAGCATTCAATGTCATGTTGGACTGTCTGTTTATTCTCAATGTTTGCTCAAACTTACCTTGTTGGAAACTGCTCACGATTGTTTGAACTTGATATACGCCGCTGAATTCACCCAATCTAATTGTTTCTCCTGCTCCATTTTCGTATGCTCCACCTTGAGGGAAAATTAAATTATCACCACCTGGTTGATAATCAATTGGTGTTTGAAAATTCATTTCTATAAAACAATAAGTGTCTTGATAATTTATTTCTCCTCTGCCGTTACCATTATTTTTTTGAGTGGCAGAAGTTGTGGCATATGGTCTAGGATCCACAAAAAATCTTGTGGGTTCATCTGAATTCATCATTGCACTTGCTGGTAGGAAATAAGGATCACCGATTATTGTTAAATCCATTAGAATCAAATCCGATATTCCACCATTGATGATTCTATCATTCATGGCTCTAGCAACTTTTAATTCTACACTTTCATTTTCTGTTCCGTCACCCGTTTGAGTGGCTTGAGGTTTTATTGCTCTAGCACTTATCGAGCCTGCTTTATCTTCCTTGGAATCTACTATATCAAATACAACACTAGGTGTAGCAGTAGCATTCTTTTCGATGCTCTTATTACCTCCTGCAGATGAAGATGACGAACTTTTATAAAGATTTTTAGGCAGTTCATTGTAAAAACCAAAATTGTAAGTTAGATCAAAATCTAATACATCTTTGTTCAGTCCAGTGTACAAATAATTGTATCCTTTTACAATGTTTTGTCTAACTACCGAATAACCTGATGGCAAAGAAGTATCATCATCAAATATAGTGTCAGGCACTTGATAAGGCACTATGCTGAAAACATTTAATCTAGGATGAACATTTACTTGCTTTTTGAAAAATTGATCCTGCAGTTGAAAACATTTGGTTCTGACTCTGAACCAAGGATGTTTACCTGGCTGTTTGTTTTTCATTTCGTCCGGATTTTTTGTTAAATTCTTAGCATATTCACTCAACAGTATCACCGTTTCAATTATGTCTGAAACCCGAGTACCTTTTTTAAAACTCAGAGTCATCTGTTTCAAATCTAAAGTGATACCATCTCTAGTAAAAGTTTTTTTGCGTTTGTCGTATTTTTCTTCAAAATTAGGAAATCTTTTACCAATAATAGCCATGTTGTTTTCATTGATAGCCATCTTTGATGCTCCAATCTCGTTGCCTAAAAAAGTTGCGTTTGGTCCTTCACCATCAGTTTGAAACACTCTTACTCCTTGTCCACTTGTACCAGTGAATTCATTGGTCACTCGCACATCTTTTCCCAGCAGTGTTTCCACAACTATGTCTCTTTTTTCAGTGTTAAAGTAGTAATCACCCTGTTCACCTGTAGACCATCTGTCAGCAACTATGGCCCTATCTTTCAAAGTTAATTTTCTCTGTTCTTCTGTGTATTCAATTTGTGAGTTCTTAGGAAAATATATTACATAATCATCCTGTGCCACTGTGGCAAGTTTTTCTTTTTTCTTGGCTTTTTTGTCTAAGTCTTCGCCTTTAAAATTTAATTGTCCCATCAAACTGTCATCGCCCACCTGCATCATTTCATAAACAGTTTTACCTGCCAGTGTGATGTCAGTGTCTATTACGTTATTAATATCCTGTACTGGAGTTTGTGTCCAAGGTGAGGCTTCACAATCATACACAGCACCTGCCTGGCTGGCTCTTATAGCCGCTTTTGTCATTTGAATAGGCATAACTTTTCGTAGATTGTTATTTCTAAAAATTTTACCGGTTGCATCTACACCAACAAAATCCACTATCAAGGCATACGGTGCTTGTAAATATTGAGCATTGCCATCGTCTGATGCTTTGGCGGCTTGTATCGCCATAGTCTGTAAAAATAAACCAATACTGTAAGGTTCTGTCACAGTAAAGCGAATTTTATCTTTTTGTGTGAATTTTGTTTTTGGACTAGGTGACACCTGAGATTCTACTTCAACATTATCTATAAAGTATTCAAGATTGACTCCTGCTTGTTTGTAGAAAGTAACTTCTTCTATTTTGCCTTTACCAGTGGAATGTGCAATAGGATGCAGAGGCATTCTGTTATAAAGTAAGTTGGGAAAGTTTACTTCTTCCACTGTAAGTGCCGCCAGTGTGAATACAGCATTGTAGGATTCATAGTCATGCAGAGGATTATCTATAAAGTCTCTTACATATTGTTTTACTATGACTTTGGGTTTTTCATCTTTTTTCCCATCAATGTTGCCACCTGTTGCTTCAACCACAGCCGCTCGTTTTTTTTCATCTATACTTAATGTTGCACTATCTATTTTTGTGCCGACACCTTCTTCAACTGTAATTTTTGCGTTATCAGTGGTTACATTTAACCCATCTAGATAATCAGACATTCTAAACTCCCAGTGCGTCTTTAAGAGCAGGTCCTTGTGGAATATAAATTTCTAAGCCAGGAATAAGATCGTAAACTGGATCAGAAATTTTGTCCATGTTGCGTTGAGCAAACACCCACCATAGTTTTTCGTTGCCGTAAAGATCATAAGCCAACAAGTCTGGTCTATGATTGTACTGTGATTCTATTGTGTACAACACATCATCTGTTTGTGCTGGAATAGGACGTATAGTTAATGTATCAAGATATTGATTATCAATTATCCTTGTAGATGCATACGGACTTGAATTATTAAAAAATCCCATTAAATAAATCCTGATCCTTTTGTGCCACCATTTTTCACAAAATCAGCAAGATCAAATTGTGCTTGTCTTGTTCTGCTGTATTGTGGTACAATACCCACAGTGATCAAACTTTCTGTTGGTGCCCAAGCATATGTTCCAGTTTTTGAAATATCTCCATCCGCAGAAACTGATTCTTCACCAGTTGCACTTAATTGTGTACTGATGTAATCAACGTCTTCTTTCAAATCAAATTGAAAGTTTGTGATCAATACAGGTACATCTTTGAAAGTGAAATCTCCGTATCCGTTTAAACGCACCACTGGAGGTGGAGCGCCTTTGTTTGGTGATAGTCCATAACTCATTTTTGTCATCGATCTCAAGTAATGCACAGCCGCTACCCAGTATTGTGCTTCTTGTTGATTCTGCACATAAAAGTGAGCAGTGATTGTCATTTGATCCACACGTGAATTTTCATAAGCATAAAACGGATAGTTGGTGTGTACCGGTTGCATTGGATTCCAATTGGCTGAATGTGATGCTAAAATTGTAGGAGTGTAAGGAAAAACTAATTTGTTGCCAGTTCTTTTCAAAGGATCCAACAATGTCTTTTCGCCACCTATAATTTCTTTAATCTGTTGCGGCATTGACAAACTGACACGCCAATCTTGGTCGCCTGATGCTGTACCACCATTTGTTTTCATTGTGATAGCAGGTGCAGATTTATCAAATTTAAATACACCGTTAGTAATTTTTTTCAAATCACCTTTAAGTCGTTTGGCTCTTCCAAAAGCAAAACTGGAAACTGTTTCCATTGTTTTACCCAATGTGTCGAGTTGTGTGTTTAAGAAACCGGCTCCATTTTGGGCTATATCAGTACCTATTGTTTTGAAGTCTGTAGCCTTGTCTTGAACCAATTGTGTCGCGTTTTTTAAAAAATTGTCTTCCATACATTTATTTATTGACAAAATTAACTGAGTAGTTTATAATGAAGAGATATATAACAAGGAATAACAATGAAAAAAGTCAATTACTTAAACAACAGAGACCTTTTGTCAGAAATTCATAAGTCTAAGACTTCGTTTTGCAGTTTTTTAGATGATGAGTACAGTGAATACCATTTAATTGTGAAAGATGTAGACGCAATAAACATCAGAACTGTGGCACAAGCCAAAAGATACAAAGCAAAAAAATTAACACAGCAAGACTATGAAAGACGCAAGAAACTGGATCCAAAAACCAAATTGAGCGAGTGTGAAATAGATTATAGGAAAATAGACAAAGATGATGTGGTTTTCAGAGTGATGACTTTTGATCATGTGCCTGATGAACCTGGCAGAAAAAAGAATCCAAAAACAATAGCAGATGGCAAAACCAAAGTGAACTTTCCACCATTCCAACATTGGAAGTATGATAAAAAAGGAAATCTTATATGCGTGGGCAAAAGTCATTGGGAAGGCGGATTAGAAAACGGCAAATTCAACAAAGAATCTGGCAGAGCCACCAATGAGTTGGCAAGGATGTGGATGAAATTGTGTGAACGTTATGGAACAAGAGGTAACGTGAGAGGTTACACCTACAATGACGAAATGCAAGGACAAGCCATATTGCAATTGGCACAGATTGGTTTACAGTTTGATGAATCTAAATCAAACAATCCATTTGCATATTACACAGCGGCAGTTACTAATTCGTTTGTAAGAATTATCAATATTGAAAAACGTAATCAAAATATTAGAGATGATATTCTGGAACTTAACAATATGATGCCTAGTATGTCGCGTCAGACTCAAGGCGATTCAGGTGCACCAAAGACTGCAAACAAATCGGCTCCCAAACCCAAAGCCGCCAAAAAAAAGTAGTTGACAAATACAACAGTTTCGTGTATTCTAAAGAAAAGTAGGAGATTATTTTGTTCAAGAAATTAGCAGTTTTTACCGACATTCATTTCGGATTAAAATCCAATAGTAAATTACACAACGATGACTGTGAAGAATTTGTTGATTGGTACATCGAACTAGCAAAGAAACATGGCTGTGAAACAGGATTGTTTTGTGGCGATTGGCATCACAACAGAAACAGTGTGAACATAACCACTATGGATGCTTCTATTAGATGTTTAGAAAAATTAGGAAAAGCATTTGATAAATTTTATTTCTTTCCAGGCAATCATGACTTGTATTACAAAGACAGCAGAGACATTCAGTCAGTAGAATTTGGCAGATTTATTCCAGGCATCACCATGGTAACTGAAATTACAAAAATAGATGATACTATTTTAGTGCCTTGGTTAGTAGGCAATGAATGGAAAAAAGTTGGTGGTATGGAATGCAAATACATGTTTGGTCATTTTGAATTACCCAACTTCTTTATGAATGCAATGGTAGAAATGCCAGACACAGGAGAATTACGTCCAAGCGATTTTAAAAAACAAGAATATGTTTTCTCTGGACATTTTCATAAAAGACAAGTAAAAAATAATATTCACTATTTAGGTAATCCTTTTCCACACAATTATGCAGATGTAGATGATGATGAACGTGGCATGATGATACTAGAACATGGCACAGAGCCTGTGTATTTCAATTGGGAAAATTGTCCCAAGTATAGAAATGTAAAATTAAGCACATTGTTGGACAAGACCAAAGAGATTATGAAAAAGAAGATGCATCTAAGAGTTACATTGGATATTGATATCAGTTTTGAAGAAGCCAGTTATATCAAAGAAACTTTTATGAAAGAATATAATTGCAGAGAAATAACACTAATTCCAAGCAAACAAGAAGAAGAAATTAACACAGAACTTGATATCACAAAGTTTGAAAGTGTGGATCAAATCGTTTCTAAAGAAATTGAAACAATTGAATCGGACGCATATGATAAATCGGTGTTGCTTAGAATATTTAGAGATTTAAACAATGATACTGATTAAAACATTAACTGTTAAAAATTTTATGAGTGTGGGAAACCAAACTCAAGCAATAGATTTTCAACAAAAATTATTAACATTGGTGCTAGGTGAAAACTTGGACATGGGTGGTGATGATGCAGGTTCACGTAATGGTACAGGTAAAACTACCATTGTGAATGCACTGTGTTACGCACTGTATGGTGAAGCACTTACAAAAATACGTAAAGACAATCTTGTGAACAAAACCAACGGCAAAGCCATGTTGGTCACAATAGCATTTGAAAAAGATGGTGTGAACTACAGAGTAGAACGTGGTAGAAAACCCAATGTGATGAAATATTACATAGATGAGCAAGAACAAGAATTATCAGATGTTAGTCAAGGAGATTCACGTAAGACACAAGAAGATTTGAACAAAATGATTGGCATGAATCCAAAAATGTTCAAACACATTGTGGCATTGAACACATACACACAACCATTCTTAAGTTTACACAACAATGAACAACAAGAAATAATTGAACAACTGTTGGGAATACAATTACTGTCTGAGAAAGCAGATATTTTAAAAACACACATCAAACGTTCAAAAGAAGATATTGCTTTAGAAACAGCACGTTTAGAAGGTTTAAAAATCAGTAATGAAAAAGTTGAAGAAACAATTCACAGTTTAAACAACAAAAGCAGTGCTTGGCAAAATCAAAACAGCACAGACATAGAAAAATTAGATAGAAATTTAAAAGAATTAGAAAGTGTAGACATCGATTCTGAATTAGAAACACATCAAAAATTAGAAGATTGGACCAAACTGAATGATGTACTAAATCAATTGCAAAAAGACAGAGCTGGTTTAGAATCCACCATTGAACAAGCAGACAAAACAGCAAAAAAATTACATGATGATTTAGAAAAACTTAATCACAAAGCCACTTGTTATGCATGTGGTCAGGACCTTCCTCAAGACAAAATTGAAGAAATGCAGAAAACATTGGAAGAAGAATATGGAGAATCCAACAGTTATGTGATGGAGTTGGCACAACAATTGGAACAAACTGTGAAAGATATCGAAGCAGTAGGCGACATGGATCAAAGACCAAACACATATTATGACACAATCAAAGAAGCATATGATCACAGACAATATGTAGATTCAATCAAAACAGCACTTGCAAATAAAAAAGATGAATCTAATCCATATCTAGATCAAATAGATGAATTAAAAAATCAAGCAGTACAGGAAATAAATTGGGACACAGCAAACACATTGCAAAAATTAAAAGAACATCAAGAGTTCTTGTACAAATTATTAACAAACAAAGATTCTTTCATAAGAAAAAAGATAATTGATCAAAATTTAACCTTCTTGAACAACAGGTTAACTCACTACTTGGATCAATTGGGTCTTCCACACTTGGTCACATTTAAAAATGATTTAAGTGTGGAGATCACTCAACTGGGACAGGAATTAGATTTTGACAATTTGAGTAGAGGTGAAAGAAACAGATTGATATTGGGTTTAAGTTTTGCATTCAGAGATGTGTGGGAAAACTTGTATCAAAATATCAACTTGTTGTTCTTGGATGAATTGATAGATTCTGGAATGGATTCAGCAGGTGTTGAAAGCAGTTTGGCTATTCTGAAGAAAATGAGCAGAGAGTCCGGCAAAAACATATTCTTGATATCACACAAAGATGAATTAATGGGCAGAGTGAACAATGTGCTTAAGGTTGTAAAAGAAAACGGCTTCACAGCATATGCTAATGACGTGGAAACATATGACCATACAAGATGACACACACGACAAGCTCACTAAGGCATACATGGAGTATTTCAAGGCAAACGAGTTGTTTGCTAAAAGGCGAAGCCTTTCCACAAAAGTAGCCGCTAGAAAGGCACTAGCGGAAATTAGAATTTTGGCACGTCTAAGACGTAAAGAGATAGAAGAACAATATAAAGTGTCCAAGATCCACAAACAGCAACAGCGAAAAAAATAATCAGTAAGTATGTCCATATGCCATGGACTTATCAGGGTAAACCCATTCACACACTGCCAGAAGACTGCGAAGGATTTGTGTATCTAATCACAAACACAACCAACGGTAGACAGTATGTGGGCAAAAAACTGGCGAAATTCAAGAAGACACGTCCACCTCTCAAGGGTAGGATAAACAAACGTAGAAGCAAAGTTGAATCTGACTGGAAAGACTATTGGGGTTCCTCAGATCATCTAAATGCTGACGTGGCAGAATTAGGCGAAGACAAGTTTACAAAAGAAATACTGTACATTTGCAACACAAGAGGCGTAATGAGTTATCTCGAAGCTCGAGAGCAATTCGAAAGGCGAGTATTAGAATCCGACGATTATTACAATGGTATCATCAATGTTAGAGTTGGTGGTTCCCGAATCCTAAAAGAAGAACTAAAAAATTACAAGAAGGCTTAACATAGCAACATCGCTGATCGTAGATCCAGGAAGTGCGTTTGAAACACAATGGTGAATCCTGAGTTGCAAGTCTAGTGCTAACTAAAGGCACAAAAGAAGATGCTCTGTGAAAAAGATACAACATCACAACTGCTCACTTTGTTTGTGAAGGGTGAAAGCAGTTGCCCGTGACTAATGAAGTCTGGAATAGGGAGTTGGCGGGTCACCGCTTCCGTACAAAAGTTCCTTTCACAAAATGGCAGGCTAGTCTCGCATGATGGCTTCATACTTTTCCCGTTACTGGGTGAAGTATGGATCAACTGTCTGCATGATGCACGACATAACTTCGTTATGTGATTGCTTAAATGCTTGAGCGTAAGCGAAAAGCAGAACGACGCTAGTCGTTCTTAAACATTGGGATCAAATGATTCACAATCCAACCAAACAGAACGATCAGGTTCCGCTGATTCAACGTGTTTCAACTTGGTGTGACTCCAGTTTCTAATCTCCAACTCTTTCAACACAGAATCAGAATACACATGAATAACATCTGGTTCCAATTTCAATATCTGTTTGATGGCGTTCGAATCTGGTTTTGATTCGTATGTCTGAATCGCAGTGACTTCTGGTATCGCACGAAAATCTCTGGCGTACTTGTCTCCGTGGAGCCAAGTGATTGGGCCTGTGTTTTTGGAACGCAGTTTTAGATCGTTGGCTGTGTGTCGCCAATGAATATTTTTTTCTGCGAAGCCCGCCTCTACGAGTCGGTCATAAGTTTTAGATCCCACGGCGTACACCTTCTGATCCAACAGTTCTGCTAGACTGTGAGCATAGTGTTTGATGGCTTCGATGTGTGTGATGATCAGTCCTTGTGCATCTGCAGGAGAGTGTTCAACGGTGGCTGTTTTAAGACAGGGAATCCACAGGTCATCCTCATCCAACTCCTGGGGTCGTACAATTTGTGTGTAGACTTGCATATGTGATTTATTTAGAATGTGTGTGTCATTGATTAAATGATGCTATTTGGTTCTAGGCACCGTGTGTGTATGATTTTTTATACTTTATATATAGTGTGTTGTGCTTAAAAGAACGGTTGTCCTGTTTTTTTGGCAGTGTCTAGGTTTTCTTTGATCACACCGCCCATCACTTCTCTGTCTTCATGACAAGTGGCATACATCTCGTCCAGTGTGATTGATCCACGCATGAACCAGGCCAATTTGAATAGATCGGATTTGAAATTTTTGATTTCACCTTCCATTTCTTTGGTGAGTTTGATAATGTCAGAAGTCGGCAGTGTTGCTATCTTTATACGAAAAAATTTGCTGAATCAAATGCTACAGGTATTGTGTATTCAGCAGGCGCTCCGTTTTTAACTTCTTCTTCTGTGGAAGTTATTTTTTGAGGTTTTAATTGAAATGCTTCTCTATTTTTTTCCAAATGCTCCATGATGGAACTGAAAAATTGTTTGTCAGTGTTATCTAAAAATTCTGTAATTTGTTTTATATCTGTCACAGTCTCACCATCCACTGTGATTGATGCTATTGTGTTTGCCACCATGCCCACACTTAATTCTGTTAATTTTTTAAAAGTGGCTTGAAATGCTTTTACTTTTTCTTCGTCATTCATTTTTGTGTCATCCACAATCTTTTGAATTCTTTGTTGTTCAAATGTTTGGATTGCACTTTCAGTAAACTCTTTGTATGTTAAAGGTTTTGTTTTTACTTCCATGTTTTGATAAAAAAATGTATCATTATACTGTGCTGACAAGATGCTGTTCAAACTTTCTTGTAAATCCAACACCAATTCTTTCTCAATGGATGTGCCTGGCACTTTGATTGGCATAGTCATGCTGGTTCCATATGTGGCCATTCTGATGGTCATCAATGCCGCATCGCAATCTATCGAAGGCATTGCCCATGCATTCTTAATTGACGGGATACAACTCTGTATCACTGTCACAGTGGCTTCACCATTCAACAATGCATCTGGAGTTTTCAGCAACATTTCATCTTTTGCTGTCATAGGATACACAGCAACATCTCCTGATTCAGGAACCTGGATAGATCCTTCAGGATAAAATTTATAACCACTTGGCAATCTTACAAACTGCTTGGGCTGTCTGTAATACTTTTTAAGTGGGTTACTATTTGTACCTATTTGTTCTTGTGACATTCAATCTCCAATAAATATTGTTATTAACTTTTAAACTGCTAATATTTAGTATGACATATTAAATGCGTACTTAATGATTGGCATTAAATACAAGTAACAAGGATTTTGGTATCACATAATGGCAACAATTGAAGAATTATTAGAAGACGCGGTTAAAAAAGGCGGACTAGCCAGCGAAAATACTGCCAAAGCGATATTGAAGGCTTTGGGCGGGTCTAGTGGTGGTAACAGTAGTGCTCAACGTGAGTTCACAGAAGAAACCAAAAAATCCAGCAAATCGGTTGTTGTATTCAAAAAAGTTTTAGGTGCGGCAGGAGCCGGATTTTCATCCTTAACCAATGGAGCAGACGGATTGGTTGGCGGACTCGGTGCTCTATCACAAAGCACCACAGGATTAAACAAAGTATTTTTACAATTCACAGCCGACCTAGCGGCAAGAGTGTTTGAAAATGTTGACACTTTCAGAAACTTGGCAGAGATAGGCGCAAACACAACTCAAACAGTCAGTGATTTTAGACGTATAGCAGGTGACGCCGGCATAGACATGACAAGATTGGCTCAGGCATTAATGAGCGCCAACACATCACTTGCT
>Ga0209630_10000048_pt1 | contig 139622 bp, 70 predicted proteins | sample COG_01_FD_184745 | JGI IMG/M metagenome (GOLD analysis project Ga0209630, IMG submission 184745) | Pelagic Microbial community sample from North Sea - COGITO 998_met_01 (SPAdes) (version 2) | ecosystem: Environmental > Aquatic > Marine > Neritic zone/Coastal water | place: Helgoland, sampling...
ATGAAAATTATAGAAGAAGATGGTAAAATTGAAGTGACGTGCAAGTTCTGCAAAGAGGATTTGGTATTCAACGAAGAGGAAATAGAGAAGGCGTTGCAAGGGATTTGAAACCGGGTTAATCTCATACCTACTACTACTATGACATGTTGTAAATAATAGATATAACTACGCACCCGGTACATGGTACCTTGCTTTTATTACATATTATCGTTCATTTTTACCTCGGCGCTTTGACTCCATTCCCATTGGAGGCGATTTTGTTACTATTGGAGCTCCCCGTATTATTCGTAGCGGTCCCGGTGTTATTGTTGTTGTTGTTGCTCTTTCTTTCGCGGAAGTTCGTGTATAAGTCGTCGAACATGTCGTTCAAATTAACTTGTTGCGGCCCGACGTCCATGAGCGATTTGACCTCGTCGCGGTACCTCACCATTCTGTGACATTCCAACCGTCTCACGCGTTCTTTTTGGTCAAACTTTTGCAAATCTCTCAGTCTTTCGAAAATCGTGGGACCTACTGTCATCTTCGATTCTAAGCGTCTCTCTTTGTTCGATAAATCCACGATGTCCATCTTGCTCGGCTCCAAATCCGTCTTCATCAACGTTGAATCTTCCTCGTCGAACGACCCCGAGCTCGCGTCGGACAAATCCTTGATCTCTTCTCTGCCTAACGCAGCCGCTAAAGCGTAGTCTTCGCTCGCCGCAGTCTCGTTCGCGAACGAGAACAGAGTCTGTCGCGCCTTCAAAAATCGTTGTCGTCGAATGCGTTTCACCCACTTTGCTATTTTCTCGTTTCGCGGTCCAATCCCGGGCACGTTAATTTTCTCCGGTTGTAACGGATCGTAATCAATCGATTGCAACGCTTCGTTTCGTTTCTTCAACGAACTTTTGTACGCTTCCGTGACGATGGCTTTTTGCCTCCACAAAATCCCGGACCCGCCGTACCATCGCGGCAATTCCGCAAACTTCCCGGGTTGGTCGCTGTCTAAATAAATACCCTCGCCGCAGTGCACGTACGGTTGCGTCACCCCTGGTCGAGACATGGGCAAAAACGGAAATATGTCGTCTTTTTGCACCACTCTTAAGATTTTCAACCCGGCTCTTTCTGCGGCGTCTTGCGTATCTTTCGGCCCGAGTTTTGGACTCCCAAACGTCACCACTCTTCTCACTTTCGTCTTGCCTTCGTGATGATAAAGCAACGCCAAGGCTAAAGAGCACGCTCCGCCTAACGAGTGGCCTTGTAAATCAACCTCGTACCCGTCTTTCAGAAACTGGTCCACTTCTCTCTTCACGACCATCGCGATCGTTCGGTACCCTCGATGCATCTTCACGTTAAAATCCGGAAACTCTTCAAACAGCTCTTTCCTCCTCGCGTCGGTGATTGTCGGAAACTTAATCGTCGGGAACCGCCTTTGTTGTTGCTGCTGTTGCTGCGTACCATCTATGTTACTACCGAAACTACCACCTAAACTAATGTTATTCCTAAACGTCGGTGCTGACGTCGTCAATCTTAAATTCTGAGCCGCGTTCACCAACGTCTTCGTCCCTCTTAAACAAATCGTAATCCTCTTCTCCCGATCGTTCACCGCCAAAACCACTCTCTGATCGATCGACGGTACTTCCAACACCCTCGCATCCTCCCCTCGTTTCTTGAAATACTCCTTCACGTCTTCCTCCTTCCAATCGTTCATGGTTGCGATTTCCGCGTGTCTATACAGCTCCGAAAACGTCCCGACGACCGGGACGGCAATTTTATCCACCCGTCTCGATTTTATCGCGCGCGCGATCGAACCAACCACCGGAACTTCGTTTATTAGAGATAACTTATTAGTACTCGTTTTCTTCTTCTCTTTCGTTTGTTCTGTTTGTCCTTTCGATGATACAGATGATACTTTTCCCCCTGACAAAAAGCGGGAGAAGTTCGACTTTTTGTCTTCTTCTTTGTCTTCTTCTTCTTCTTCTTTATCCTTCTTTTTCTTACTCTCATTGAAAAACAAATTCCCGACGAACGAGAGCGACGATCTCTTCTTCTTCAAACCCCCGTCCTCCTCCTGCACCTCGTTCTTCATCTTCATCTTCTTTGTCTTCTTCTTCTTCGAGAAAAGAAGATCAAACGACGACGACATAGAAAAGTCTTCCTCTTTTTCATCCTCTTTTTTTGCCTTTCCCAGCGCGGAAAAGACTGTGAAAACGGCGCCTGTTCCTCTTCCTCTTCTTCCTCCTCCTCGAACGACCGCAAAGCGCATTCTCCCTCCTTTTCCTCCTCCTCGAACACCTCCTCGGGAGGAGGGATGCGGGGAAAAAAGTTGCGCTTCCGCCGCGAGAAGCGACCAACGCATTTGGGATGTGTGGTGCGTCGATAAAGCAGCAAAGAATTTGTGGCGGAAAGAGGAATAAACTTGTTTTTTTATTCTTCTTTTTTAAGATCAAGATGAAAAAGGTCTCATTCAGAAACAAAAGGACAAGATGCAGGTTTATGTATTTTCGTGTGTGTTGTGTATTAAAATCTCGCGTATTATTTCTCTCTCTCTCTCTCTTTCTTTCAATCTCTCTCGCGCTTCTTAAAATCTTCTCTCTCCCTTTACTTCTTTACTTCTTTTTTCATCTCTTTCTCTCTCTCTCTCTCGCTTTACAATGTCATCTCTCGTTCGTACTTTTTTTATTTACTCTTGCTTGGCTCGTTTTCTCGCTTTCATTTCGCTCAACTTTTGCGCCATCATGAAGGACAACTCGATCGCTTGGCTCGCGTTCAAGCGCGGGTCGCAGTGGGTTAAATAACGCAACTCTAAGTCCGTCTGGGAGACGCTCGCGTTGCCGGAACCTCCCGTGCATTCGGTGACGTTTTGGCCAGTCATTTCTAAGTGGACGCCGCCCGGGTGCGTTCCCATTTTTTCGTGCACTTCGAAAAAGGCCATGACTTCTTCGAGGATAGATTCGAACGGTCTCGTTTTGAAGCCGTTGTCGGTTTTGATGGTATTGCCGTGCATGGGGTCGGCGACCCACAAGACGTTCAAGTTCGCATCTTCGATGGCGGTGATGAGTCGGGGGAGGTGTTCTCTTAACGCCTTGGCGCCCATTCTCGAGACGAGCGTGATTCTACCCGGAATGTTGTCCGGATTCAAGTGTTTCACTAAAGAAACAACGCCGTCGCCGTCGGATTTGTCGGAAATTTTGATACCAATTGGGTTGGAAATGCCTCTAAAGTATTCCATGTGCGCACCTTCCGGTTGGCGGGTGCGTTCGCCGCACCATAAGAAGTGCGCCGAGCAGCCGTAGAAATCATTCGTCGTCGAATCCAATCGAGTCAAGGATTCTTCGTAGCCCAAGTGCAAGGCTTCGTGCGCGGTGTAGAAATCGGTCGAATTCATCACCGAATGGTTCTCATCGATCCCGCACGCGTGCATGAACTCGATGGCTCTGTCCACGTCCGCGGCAAGCTTTTCGTACTGCGCGGATTTCGGCGAGCCTTGCATAAACTCCAAGTTCCACTTGCTGACTCTTTGCATCGCCGCGTAGCCGCCGTTGGAGAACGCTCGCAACAAGTTCAACGTAGACACGGATTGGTCGTACGCTTTGATCAATCTGCTCGGGTCCGGTCTTCTCGCTTCCGGAGTAAACTCGCACGAGTTGATGTTATCCCCTCTGTAGGACGGCAAAGATACGCCGTCGATGGTTTCCAAATCCTCCGACCTCGGCTTGGCGAATTGCCCAGCCATTCTCCCCAACTTCACCACGGGCATACCAGCCCCGTACATCAAAACCACCGCCATCTGCAGCAAAACTCTGTACGTATCTCTCACGTTATCCGCTCTAAACTCTTTAAACGACTCCGCGCAATCGCCGCCGAATAAAACAAACGCGTTTCCGTTCGCCGCGTTGGCCAACTGGCTTTGCAACTTTCTCGACTCCCCGGCGAAGACCAGCGGCGGTAAATCTTCCATGTGCCTCAAAACCGCATCGATTTCCGACTGATCCGTGTAGTTCGGCTGTTGCAACGCCTCTCTCGCTCTGTACGAAGACGGCGTCCAATCTTTCAAGTTTGCGCCCGTGGCGGATATTTTTCGCGTTCGGCGTTCCGCGATCTCGGAGAGGTTGCTAAGGTCGAACGACGGCGATTTCGACGGCGGGTCAGAAATCGCTCGAGATCTGATGTTGTTTTTTCAGAAGAAGTTAAAGAGAAGAAGACGTCGTCAGCGTGCGTTTGCGCGAAAGAAGAAGCGCGAAAGAGAACGAAACAGAGAGAGGGATGATCTTTCTTCGCATCATCGAAAGAGAAGGAAAGAGAGATGACTCTCTCAGTGCTATTATTATTAATCTCCGCGTTGTCCGCTTTTTATTATCCCCTTGAAAAAAGAACACGGAAAGCGCTCTTCACGCGCGGAGAGGGCGGCGGCTTTACCACTTGAAGTAAAACGAGGCGACGACGACGACGCAATAAAACGCGAAAACTCGAGCGGGAGGAAAAGGAGGAGAGAAGACCGAGAATGGTCGTCGTTTACGTCGTAAACCCACAACAAATCATCATCTCTCGATGATGGAGCCGTCAAAAACCTACGAAAATCCTTCCAATTATTGTCTCTCGCGTACCTGATGATGCTTCTTTGTCGACGATGCCGCGCCGCGTTGATATTCTTCTTCGTATTGTTATTATGTGATCTAGTGGTGTTTTTTCGTGCTATTAAAGATGATGTCGACGCGCTCGTCGGGGTCCTCTGACTTTCTCGCGCGTTCATGCCGTGTAACGCCACCGCGTGCGTAGAGAGGACGTTCATTTGAGTTTTGTGTGTGCTTCTTTTTTATGCAGAAAAAAAGCCGAAAAGAGCGCACTCTCGAAGGAACTTTTTGACGCTCGATCGTCCCCTCTTAAAGCGAGGTATAGTGAAAAAGTGTTCGTTTTTGGGTTTTTTCTAGAGAGCCGTTTGAAAGAGAATGGCCCCAGAGCCACACATGACATGAAATTGAAAAAATCTCACAAGAAAAAGCACTTGAAAAACTGCACAAAAAGCAAAGCATATCTTCTCGTCATTTATATTCTGCGAGACTCTCGCGCATATACACAGAGAGATATATTTAATCACGTCTCGCATCTGAGAGCAATATATATAACACGCAGTCGCAGAGCACTCGCGGAACGATAACTCGAGATATAATACGTAAGTCTCGCGCGCGCGTTTGCGGAAAGAGCAGAATATAAATTTTATTCGATGATGATGATGATGAGGACCGTTAACTGCGTCAATAATCATCTTCCCCCGAATTTGTTCTCTTCCTCTTCCTCTTCCTCCTCTCGAAAAGGAGCGAGAAAGAACAAGAACTGTGGAAGAACAAAAGTCACGAAGACGACTCCGACGAGAGCGTCCTCGTCTTCCCTGAGAGGTACTGATGTCTCCTTCTTTGAATAGATCTGCTTTTTGAAACGCGCGAGAGAGAGAAAGAACGCGTCTTGGTTTTATGCGCCCAAGCGACGTTTCGTTTAAAAATTTTGTCTGTTTGTTTGAAAAAAAACTCAAAAAAATATTCCTCTCATCTCTCTCTTTGTTGTTTGAATAAACTAAAAATTTTAACAGACGAAACGACGAATAATACCATCGGCAAAATGTCCGAAAACGTCCACTTGAACTCGCAGTTTACGAATTCGTCGGGAATATCGAACAAAAACGACGGCGATGTGGTCATACAGGACGATTTAACGGAAATGTTATCCATCGTCCCGGAGGACGTGCGCGAGAAGATTTCGAAACACGCGCACAGGTCGAAACTTTTAGAGATTGTTTTGGATTTAGGACGGCAACCGGAGGCGAGGTTTAGCGGGATGGAAGATGTGAAGAAACAAAGCGAGACTTTGAGAGATGATGTGGTGACGCAGGAAGAGTTGGATCACGCGGAACGAGTGGTTGGAGAGTTTGGTGGGGACAACCGCGCGGGCGTGACCGGGACGTTGCATAGGATTTCGTGCATACGGAATCGAAGCGGGAAGATTATTGGTTTGACCTGTCGAGTTGGTCGAGCGGTGACTGGGCACGTGGATATGATTGCGGACGTGTTGAACAGAGACAACGGTGAGTCTGTGTTGTTTCTCGGAAAACCAGGGGTTGGGAAAACAACCGTCATTCGCGAGATTGCGAGAGTGTTGTCGGACGATTTGCAAAAACGGGTGGTGATTATCGACACGTCCAACGAGATTGGTGGTGATGGGGACATTCCACACCCAGCTATTGGAAGCGCACGACGGATGCAAGTGCCGAATCCAAGCGAACAACACAAGGTTATGATCGAAGCGGTGGAAAATCACACGCCGGAGATTATTATTGTCGATGAAATCGGCACGGAGATGGAAGCTTTGGCGTGTCGAACGATCGCGGAAAGAGGCGTGCAGTTGATCGGTACCGCCCACGGACGACTTTTGGAAAATTTAATCAAAAACCCAACATTATCGGATCTGGTTGGTGGCGTGACCACTGTGACGTTAGGCGACGACGAGGCGCGATCTCGCGGGTGTCAGAAAACCATCTCGGAAAGAGCGGCGCCGGCGACGTTTCCGATCGTCGTCGAGATGCACGCGAGGAGCATGTGGGTCGAACACGACGTGGAGGTTTCCGTGGACGACATTTTGGTCGGGAACAGACCAGTGGTGAATTTAAGAACTCGGGACGAAGAGAAGCGAGTGCAAGTGTTTCCGTGCGTGTACGATATGGATTTGGTCGCGAACGAAAGCTTGGATGAGCAGGAAAGTAGTAGTAACGGCAACTTTCGCGCGAATCCGCAACCCGGGTTCGCGGTGTCGAAAACGACCAGCGGTCGAGACGTGAGCGAGTTGACGCGAATCGGAGAGTATAATAATAATAACAGTAGAAGCAATAATAACAGGCGAGGCGGCAGCAGCAATAATAGTAGGTACGGCGGCGGTACTTCCATCGACGATCCGTACGCTTGGGCGCAGAGTTTAGGACAAATTCCCGACAAAGACGCGCTCAACGCCTTGCTGTTTGAGAATAATACAATGAATGGAAAGAAACAAAAGAAAATAAAAAAGAATTTGGGTGCAAGATAATAACCAATATATAATACGATCGATGATGAGATACTGTACATAAATATAAATGTTTGTATATATAGCGATTATTTTAGCAAGGAAACAACAGACAAAAAGAAAAACTAAAGAGAGAGTGCGTGTGTGTTTATTAGCGTATATTTATTATTTACGGATTGAGTACTTTTGCGTGTATTTTACCTTTGGTTCAATAAATGTATTACATCTCGCGCGGCGCTTTTGCCATTCTCTCCAAAATACTCTCCCCTGTTCGGGAAAGCGCTCTCAATCCGGTAAAAAGTAAATATAGAAATAAATATGAATCATCCTCTTCTCTTCTCTTCTCTTCTCCTTCGTTTATCCGCGCCCGTACGCTCGTCTGAAATCTTCCCCAGACGGTCCTGGCTGGACACCGACTTGATGCGGTCGTAAAACGACCGTCTTTTTCACGACTTTGTTTGGCGTGCGTTGGTAAACAACCGTGGGCGTCAACGTCGGCACTTCGTCAGTCACGCCGGGTATCAAGTTCTTCGATATGGACTTCCACGTTTTACCGATGAACATGGCCACAGATACTGTCGTCTTTTGCATGTTTCTGGCGGCTCTTTGCAAGTCACGAACATCTCTCGCGCCAGTGGCGTAGGAACCAACCGCTGAAACGATGACAAAAGACGCGCCAATCGTGGAGGCGGCTTTCGCGACTCGCAGAAGCGCCGGGTGAACGTTCAGCGATCTCTTGTTCTTCTTCTTCTTCTCCGTCTTTTCTATCTCTTGTTCATTCGTCGCGGCAATATCGGTAGCTTTTTCGATTGGCTTTTTGATGTAGACCATTTGTCCAGGCGAGATCATCTTAGCAATCATGACGTCGCTCTCCGTCGCGTCTTCCTCTCCCTCGTCCTCTTCCTCGTACGACGACGAAATGCCTCTGTTCGTCTCTCTGCTTTCCACTGGCGTCAAAATTGTCGAACGCTTCTTCGATTCTTGCACTGGAGTTTTGTACGACGAAACGACAGCGGAAGGTCCCGTGGCGTTCATGGAATTTTCGTTCGGCTCGTCGATGGCGATGATCGAACGCCTGACTTTCGGCTTTTGTTTCGGGTTTTCGCGGCTTAACAAGGCGTTCTTCGCGCCGACCGCAACGTTCGTGATCGTCTTGAACGGGTTAAAGAAAGACGAAGGACGCGTCGTCTTGTCTCTCTTCGAACCCATAGCTCCAGCGTTTTCTTTATCTTCCTCCATGTCGCCGCCGTTTGTAGTAAACTTCGGCACGATCCTCGTCGGCGTGACCGTCCCTACGCCGCCGCCTCTTTGCGCTTGCCGCGCCGGCGTCGGATTGGATTGCTCCGACGCTCTCGCATTCGCCCCCATTCCGCGTCTCTTATTCTCCGCGCTCACCCAATTTGCTCTGCCATTCGCGTGTGCCACTCTCTCGCTTTCCAATCTCTGTCTCTCTCTCTCCGCCGCGCGACTCGCGCCTTCTCGTACTCTTCGTAAACTCTCCTCCTCCGCTCTCAATATCTCCGCCTCTCTGGCCAATATCGTCGCTCGATCTCCGCTCGCCAGCATATCTAAAGAAAACTCCGGCGAGTCTTTATCCAACTGTCTTCTCAATTCCTCCGCCGCGTCGCGTTTCATTCGATTTTCTTTCTCCATTAAATCCCGTTCCAATCGAGACGCCGAGTCTTCGAACGTTCCGTACGCTTCTCGAACAAAGGTGCGTGCTTTTTTGGTATAATTCTCGTTGGTATTCGTCGGGCTTCGTTCTGCCGCTTCCAGCATTTGGTTCATTTCTTGGAGCACGTCCAGAGGTTCGTCCGGGTCGTAGTTATTGTATCCTTTTCCTCTTCCTCTTCCTCTCCCGGCTTGCGGAGACGGGGAAGAAAAACTCTCAGCGACATTCTTCTTAGCCGTTGGGGAAGACGACAAAGAAAAAGAAGATTTCGATTTCCGATTCGGACTGACGTATTCTTCATCGAACCCGGATAAAATGGTCGAAAATGCCGCGAACTCGTTCGCGGAGTTATCCAATAGTGTCGTCGTCATTTCCTCTCAAACTCTTTCGAATTTTAGGAGATGTTATAAATATGTGTGTGTTTGAAAGCACGTTCGTGCCGTAAAGTCAAACGCTTTCGTCTCTACTCTTTTGTGTTGTTGTAACGGACCAAAAGCTGTCGATGCCAAGTTTGAAAAAAAAATTCTCACATTTTCTGAACCCTAAATACACCCTAAACATTTCTGGTGTCTGTTTTTCTTTGGTTTCTTTCTTGAGAGATTTCTACTCTCGAGAGAGAAAGAGCGGCAGAACACACACACAAAAGTAGTAAACGCTTCTTCGCTTTGCGCGTGTACGCGTGTAATAATTAGAGATGGCAGAAAAAGAAAAGAATATTTTTGACAACGTGGCGTTACTCTCCGCCCTTTTGGCGTTACTCGTCGCGCAATTGTTAAAACCTTTAACGCATTACGTCGGGACGAAGAAATGGAAACCTTCGTTAGCGATCGGGTCCGGGGGATTTCCATCCTCGCACGCCTCTTTCGTCGTCGCGTTAGCGACTGGCGCAGGGGTGGAGAGAGGCACCGCGGATACGTCGTTCGCGGTGGCGGCGGTGTTAGCGATTGTGGTGATGTACGATGCGATGGGGGTGCGACGGCAGGCTGGGTACCACGCGTCCGCGATTAATAGTTTGATTTCAGGCGCGTACGGGAGCAACAGTCAGAATAGGAATAGCAGTAGCGGGAATATCGACGCGACGCTCGAGTTGGAGGACGAGGAAACGCCGACGCCGAAATCGCCGTTATTTAGCGCGGACGGGTTCGATCAGTTCATAAAGAATATACAGAATCAACCTTTGAGAGAGCACATCGGGCACACGCCGGTGCAAGTGTGCTTCGGCGGGTTGACGGGGTTAGTCATCGGTTTAGTCGTCGGCTTGAACGCGCAAATCGAACATCGAGGGTTGTTTCATTCGTAAATTCATTTCTTATTGTTGTTGTACATCTATTATAAAACTGCTATAAATACTAATTTTGAACTGCTACTACCAAAAACGTATACGTACTACTCTTTGTTGTTGTTGTATCATCATAGCTTTTGGAGGATTATGATGATGGTCATCAAGACGCACATGAACATGAGAAAGTATATGCAAATGATGAGCCCGCCGGCGCGTTGAGTGTGCTCGGCTTTGACCAACTCTTTCCTGCCTTCGTCTACTTGCATGGCAGTGGTGGCGCAGTTGTATTCGATGGAATCTAAAATCGTTCCTTGGTCGATGATGAGTTTGGACATGTCTTGCATGACCATCGCTAAATCGGTCACGGACTGTAAAATTTTCTTCACCTCCGTGTCTCTCTCTTCCGCTTCCAAGGACATGACGTCTTGATTCGCAAAACCTTGTCGTTGTTGCATTTGAGAACTCGTCGTACCACCTCCGTCGCTTTGCTCTAAAAAGCCACTGTGACTTCTCGCCACTCTGTTCCGAAACACGTCCTCCAAGGCGTCCACGCCTTCCGCGCCCGGTCCTCGGTCTTGCCTATTCTTCAACTCGTTCAAATACTCTTTCTGTCTCTGTCTAAACGCCTGCGACAGACGACTCAACTCCATCGCCAGCTTCCTCGTCGCGTTCTTTCTCATTTTCGTTCCTATATCGTCGAACTCGTTCGCTGTATTCGTAACCTCCGCGTCGCTCCCTAACCTCTTCAACTGCGCCTCGCACCGTTTGAACAACCTCCCGCACTCGCCCGTTAACTGCTCCACGATTTTCTCGTCGTTCACATCGTCCACATCAAAAGTTGGCAACAAAGCTTTCTGTTGCGCTTTCTGTAACTGTTGAATTTTCGCTTTCGCTTTCCCCACGTCTCTTTGAATGTGTTCGCAAACGTCCACCCACGCCGGCGGTAAAAAAGACGACGACGACTGAAGCTCATCACCACTTTCCCCTAATCCTCTTTTCCCTCCATCATAGGTTGAAGAAGAAGAATCAATCGCGGCTTCGAGCAATCTCGACGTCCCTTTCGTGGCCTCACCGTCATCGTTCAGGTTGTTGTCGTTCCCAGAGTTCCTCCTCTTCCCGCTGGGAAAGGAGGAGGACACGTATTCCTCCCGGTAACTCTCGTATCGTTTCGTTTGGTTTCGAAACGTGCCTTGGAATCCCACCGGGGCGAGATTTTCTTCATGATTTTCCTCAAAATCGTGGTCGTTCTTCATCATCATCATCGAGATCGAGATTTTCGCGAAAAGCGATTATTCGCCAAAGCGCGCTCCGACAAAGTGTCCTCGGAATGATTTCCGCGCGCGCGACGATATCAATTTATATGTGTGTGTTTATAGCGATGTGATGTGTGTGGTCTGTCCTTTTCCCGAAGAAAGTTTGCTCTTACTCTATTTAGGGTTTTGTTAAAACCCTAAACAATTCGCGTTTCGTGTTCCTCCTTCGTTTTCGAACAATACTTTTCAAAAAAAGAGTTGCCGTTTGACTCATTCTTCCAACCGATAAAAATGGCAAAGAAGAAGACGACGACGACGAAAGGAGGTGCAGGTTTTGGTGGCACTCAAAACGACGACGACGAGAGCGGCGTGAAAGAGACGACCATGAACGACGAGAATTTTTCCTTCGACGTGGGCACTCCGGTGTGGGTGAAAGATGCGAACCACGCGTGGGTCGCCGCGTCGATTTCGAAAGTTGGTTCCGGTGACCTTTCCTCCGGTGAAGGCACATCGTCTTTGTTTTTTGAGTGCACGTTCGCGGAGGACGAAGACGACGGACGCGAGGAGAAGAAGAAGAACAACAGTAACGGAGGAAACGGTGGTGGTGGTAAAGGTGGTGGTAAAGGTGGTGACCTGTCGTTGGCGAGCGCGCAACCGACGACGATCGTTATCACCAAAGAAAACGCGAAAGAAGATCTCGCCTTGCGAGAACGGAACACGGAAGAGGACATGGTGAAACTCTCCTATCTTCACGAGGCGGGCGTTTTGCACAACTTACGAAGACGGTACGCGAGAGATGAGATATACACGTACACCGGGCAGATTTTGATCGCGGTGAACCCGTTTCAAAAAATCCCACACTTATACGATCAAGCCATGATGGAAATGTACGGCGGCGCGGAGCAAGGCGAGTTGAGTCCGCACGTGTACGCCGTCGCCGAGGCGGCGTATAAACAGATGTTGAGCGAGGGGGGGTCTCAATCTATTTTAGTTTCCGGAGAGTCCGGGGCAGGGAAGACTGAAACCGCGAAACACATCATGCAGTACTTGGCGCACTCGGCGAAGCACGAAGACGGGACCAGCGGCGTGGAAAAGCAAGTTTTAGAGACGAATCCGTTGTTAGAGGCGTTCGGTAACGCCAAGACGGTCAGGAACGACAACTCGTCCAGGTTCGGGAAGTTTACGGAAATTTTGTTCGACGAAGAGGATAAGATTAGCGGGGCAGCCATACGGACGTATTTGTTGGAGCGCTCCAGAGTCGTACGCGTATCCGATCCGGAGAGAAACTTTCACGTGTTTTATCAAATCTTAGCCGGGGCGTCGAAAGAGGAAAAAAGTAAGTGGCGTTTGGACGGTAAGACGTTTGAAGATTTTTATTACTTGAATCAATCGAAATGCGTGAAATTGGAACGTATTTCCGACGTGGTCGGGTACGAGGAAACCCAAAACGCCATGGAGGTGGTCGGTATTTCGGAATCGGAAAGAGAGGACGTGTTTGGAGTCGTTTCGGGGGTGTTGCATTTAGGTAATATAGATTTCTCGCCTTCGCCAGAGGACGAAGACGCGTCCGTCGTCGCTTCAAATGCGAAAGGAAGCTTAGAAGACGCCGCGTCGGTTTTGAAAGTGGATAAAGATCGCTTAGAGAAAGCGCTGATTTCGAGACAGATTGTCACCGCGGACGGGGCGATTTTGAAACCTTTGAGCGTCTCGGACGCGAAGCACAATCGCGACTCGTTGGCGAAGATGTTGTATTCGCGTTTGTTCGATTGGCTCGTCGAAAGGATTAACCAAGCGATTGGGAATAAGAAAGAGGACGAAGAAGACGCGGAAGATGGAGAGAATATCACTGTCGACAAAAAAAGTAAAAGACGATTCATTGGCGTGCTCGATATTTACGGCTTTGAGAGCTTCAAAAAGAACTCCTTCGAACAGTTTTGCATCAACTTTGCTAACGAAAAATTGCAGCAACATTTTAACCAAAAAGTGTTTAAAATGGAACAAGAAGAGTACGAAAAAGAAGCCATCGATTGGTCGTATATTGAGTTTGTGGATAACCAGGACATTTTAGACGTCATCGAACGTAAAGTTGGCGGTATTATCAGTCTTTTAGACGAGTCGTGCATCATGACATCGACGACGTCTGAGCAATTTGCGCAAAAGCTCTTCTCCGCGTTGGACGACGAGAAACGATTTTCGAAACCAAAACGGTCGCAAATAGATTTTACGTTGAACCATTACGCCGGCGACGTCACGTACGAGAGCGAAAACTTCATCGAAAAGAACAAAGATTACGCGATTTTGGAACACACGGAAGTTTTATCCACCTCGGAAACGAACATTTTGCGTCTCATTTTCGAGGAGAAGGAGAACGAAATCTTGAACGAAGGGAACAAACCGCCGCCGCCGCGCGCGAAGAAATCCGCCATGAAGTTCACCTCCATCGGGAACTCGTTCAAGCACCAACTCAATGATTTGATGAAAAAATTACACGGAACCGAACCGCATTTTGTTCGATGCGTGAAACCGAACCAAGCTTCCGTGCCGAGCACGTTTGAGAACGCCAACATTTTGCAGCAGTTGCGCTGCGGCGGCGTCTTGGAAGCGGTGCGGATTTCCTGCGCCGGGTATCCGTCGAGGAAGCCGATCGAGTTATTTTTGACTCGATTCGGTTTATTAGCTCCCGACGAAGCCGCAAAGTTCTTTACGCCCGGGAAAGAGCGAGAGGCTTTGGAAGGTATTTTGAACGTTGCCAATTTACAAGAGTGGCAAATCGGCAAGACGAAAGTCTTCTTGCGATCGGGGCAAATGGCCGTTTTGGATACCTTGCGATCGAAAAAACTCGGGTGGGCCGCGGTTGAGATTCAAAAGCATGTCAAGCGACGCGTCGCGCAAAAGCAGTACAAACGAACGAAATCGGCGGCGGAAACTGTCAACAAATACGCCCGGGGTATGTTTGCTAGAAAAATCGTTCGGGAGATTCGCCAAACAAAGGCGGTGACTGCCATCCAAGCGTTTGTGAGAATGTCCATCTGCAAGAAGCAATTCGCGGAGACGAAAGAGGCGGCTGTAAAGATTCAAACGCTCGCGCGAGCAGTCAAAGCGAGGAAAGAGTTTTTGGAGCTCAAGGAAAGAAACTTGGCTGCAATCAGAGCGCAAAGCGTGTACCGAGGCCAATTGGCGCGCAACCGCGTCAAGGAAATCAAAAAAGAACAAAGAGACGTGGCGAAAATGTTGGAGGCGAAATCAGAGTTAGAAAAGAAATTAGAAGCCGAACGCGCGCGAGCGAAGATGTTGGAATTACAACGCGAAGAAGAAAAAGTGAAACGCGAAGCCGAGGAGGAAGAGAAGAGGAAAAACGCCGAAAAAGAACGCGAGGAACGAGAAGCCAAGGAGAAAATCGAACGAGAAAAACAACAAGAAGAAGCGGCGTTGGCGGCGAAGAAAGCGGAGGAGGAGCTAAAAGAACTTCGAGAAAGAGCCCAGAAAGAGGAGCTTTTGCGGCAAGAAACCGAGCAAACGGTCAAGAAAGAACTCGAAGAAGCGAACAAAACGGCAGACCAGTATGAAAAAGCGTTGCGCGAAGCGTTGGAGGAAAACGAAAAACTTCGAGACCGGTTGGCGGTGGCTGAAGCCGAATTGGATTCTTTCCGAAACGGTTTGAAAACGCCCGGAACGGCTATGATGACTGGTGGTCCAGGAGGTGGGAAATCGAGAGCTCGAATGATGAACGGCACGCCTTTATCTGCGAGTTCTTTGAATACGCCCATGTCCGCCGGCGGCGGCGAAATGGACCAGTCTGTGGATAAAGAGGTTCCCGATTCCACGTCGCCACAAACGATTTCGTTGAAGGAAGACCACGAAGCGTTGAGAGCTCTGTTGGGTCACGAAAGAGCGCACGAAATCTTCGCCACTCCAGACGGGTCCCCGGCTTTGGCAGTCATCGTGTTCAGATGTTTACTGAGATGGAAGGCGTTTTCGTTGGAGAGAACGTCTTTGTTCGAACGCATCCTCGGAGCGTTTGAAAATTCACTCAACAGGAACGCGAAAGATGACAATAAAGCCGTGGCGTTTTGGTTAACGAACGCGTTTGCGTTGTTGCACTTGCTCCATCGAACTTTAAAGAACAGCGGGAACAGAAATAGACGAGGGGGCGTTGGGATTTTAGACCGCATCAACTCCACCATCTCTTCGAGATTAAAGAGCCCGCCGACGATGTTTAACCAACAACCGTCCATCAGCGGCTCTTCGGATAAAGAAAACGCGGACGCGAATAAAACGCGACGAACGAGTGTTGATGGTAATGGACATGGAAACGGAGGAGGAGGAGGAGGAGGAGAGGAATCCGTGACGGCTATATTGGGCGTGAAGCAAATCGAGGCGAAATACCCGGGCTTTCTCTTCCGCCAATCGCTTGGCATGTTTTGCGAGAAGGCATACGGTATCTTGCGCGATAACACGAAATCAATGATCTCTCCGCACTTGGGATCGTGCATTCAAGCGCCGAGACAACGAACGGGCGCCATCGTCGGCGGTAAATCGACTAACGATAAAGACGGGAAGCACATGCAACTCTCTTCGCACTGGATGTCCATCCTCGAGGAGTTGGATACGATTCTCCTCGCGTTTACGGAAAACAACGTTCCGAAAGCGTTGACGTCCAAGTTTTTCACTCAAATATTTTGTTTCATCAACGTCAACATGTTTAACGCTCTGTTGTTACGAAGAGAGTGCTGTTCGTTCTCCAACGGTGAATATATCGCCGCCGGTTTGAGCGAGCTCGAAAACTGGCTCAACAAGAACGCCGCCGTCGTCGGCGAAGCGCCGAAGAAAGAGTTACGGTTTATCAACCAAGCCGTTCAATTACTCGTGATTAACCAAAAACCGAGGAAAACTCTGAACGAAATAACCTTGGAACTGTGTCCGGTGTTATCTATTCAACAGTTATACCGCATTTGTACCATGTATTGGGACGACAAATACGGCACGGAAACGGTCAACCAAGACGTCTTGAAGCAAATGAAAAATTCCATGATGGACCAGCAATCGAATAACCAACACAATTCATTCTTACTGGATGACGATTCGAGCATTCACTTCAACGTGGAGGAGATTGCGGAAAGTTCGTTGGAAATTACTCTCGATTTCCAATCGAAAGACGATTTACCGGAGGAGTTGGCCGAGAATGAAAAGTTTACGTTCTTATCGACGCGATTGACGGCGGGCGGAGCGTGATATCGGTATATATAAAACGACGATTATTAAATACTGCATAGCCATTTTTTACTTACAACAAAAGGATATATATCAACTTTCTATTAACCGAGACTTTCACATAAAATCATCATATTATTTTTTGTCTCTCTCTCTCTCAACCAGACTCTTGTATCGTGCGCGCGGGATTTCCGAGTAAGCTCCCGAACCCTTTCCTCCCTCCGCCGCTTTCCCCGGCATCCAATCCACCGCTACCACTCAACGCTAATCCAGAAAACTTCCCACTCCCACCTTCTTTCGTCCCAGCTTCGGCGTCCATGACCTCGCTCAAAGCCAACGCGAACTTGGCGGCGTCGCCGGCTCTCACGCGCATCTCCATAGACGCCTTCTCGCCGCTTTTCGTCGTGTATTGAAAAATCGTCGTTTGCAATTCCGTGTACGCTCGTCCAAAGTGTGTGGAATGGTCTAACCCTTGACTTTCGACGGCGGACGCCACTCGGAGTGGAACTTTCACCACGTTTTCCAAAAAGACAATCGAAGCGTAAGTCATCGCCGCGGTGAAAGAAGTGACCACGAGAAGGCCAACTAAAGCCGCAGCTAAAACGTTCCCGGCGTTCTTCCCACACCCTATAAACGCACCGCAGTACGCTCTCTGCGAATCAGGCGTGTTATAGACTAGATTGTAAAAACTTTCCTTGGTGAACAACGCGGTCGCGATGAGCCCCCAGACGCCGCCGAAAAGATGGATCGGCACCGCGTCGACGACGTCATCGATTCGTCTCCTGAGCAATAAACTCGAACTCAAGCTATACACGATCCCGGCGACAATGCCGATCAACACGGCGAGCGCCGGGTGTACCAACGCGCACGATCCGGAAATGGATACCAACCCAGTCAAAATCCCATTATTCATCCTTTGCGGGGAAATTTGCTTTTTGTTTCTCGCCAAATCGAACACGACGACGCTCAACCCGCCAAACGCCGCCGCAATCGTCGTACAAACCGCCGTTCTCGCCACGATATACCTCGAAGCGCCTTCAAATTGATCGCCTCGGACATAAACTCCAACACTTCCGGTGTTAAACCCGTACCACCCGAACCACATTAAAATTGTCCCAAACATTTGAAACACCGGCGATTGCATCGGCAACTCGTTTATCTTCCCTCCAATCCCGAACCGTTCCGATCTCGGCCCGATGTACCAACACGCCACCAAAGCAGCCGTCCCACCAACCACGTGGACGACTAAGCTCCCCGCGAAATCCACAACCCCAACCCCGAACAGTCTGCTCCCCGCATCTACTTTAAACGCAGACATCCACCCTTTCGACGACCACACCCAGTGCGCGACCATCGGATAAATAACCGAAACCGTCAACACCGTCAGCGGGATGTACGCCTTAAAGTTCATCCTCTCCGCGACAGCTCCACTCATAATCGTCGCCGCCGTCGCGGCAAAACTCAACGCAAACGCAAAGTGCGCGTAAAAAAACGCCGCGTCCGCTCGCAAATGGCCTTGCGATATCGACCCGGCGAACGAATTCTCACCCGAGCTCCTCCTTTTCTCCATGTCTGACAACGCGAATTCCGTGGTTCCAATGAACCCTCCCGACGAGTCGTCTCCGTACGCGAACGCGTACCCCCACAAATAAAAACAGCACGCGGAGATGCACACGTCGAAGGCGTTTTTGAACAAGATGTTTTTCGTGTTCCGGATGGACACCGAGCCGACTTCCAGGAGCATGAACCCGCCTTGCATGATGAACACCAAGGTGGTCGCCCAGAGGAGGAAAAAAACGTTGAGGTCGATTTCAGTCGATTCTAAAGTTAATAAATTACGACTATTAAACAAACGACTACTCTTTTCTCGACTTAGAATTTGGTTCATCGTTGTCATTTTACGCTCTGAAATGCACGCGAGCGCTCTCTGACGCTCTGTCTCTCCAGTTTGAGGCGAGGTAAGAAATATACTGCAGACGTGTGAAGAGATTTCCCTAAGGCGCAAGCCGCCAACGCAACCCAGATTTTTTGTTTAGGGTTTTTATTCTCTAGGGTTTAGGCACATAGAAGGATGAAGAGAATTTGGAGAAAAATCAGTCAAAAAATGGCAACCACAACACCATGATATGATGGGCGACGACGAAGAAGAAGAGAGAGGAGGAGGAGAACGAGGCGTGTTTACGTGTTTACACGTGGCGGAGAAACCGTCACTGGCGAAATCTATCGCGCAGCTTTTATCGTCGTCGTCCGAGGAGAAGAAGTTGGATGATGATGATGATGAATGCGACGAGAGTTCGTTGGGGAACAAAAGAGGATTAAAAACGAAGAAAACAACCGTCGGTTCGATCGAGATACACGAGTTTTACCGACCGTTTTTACGGAAGAAATGTTTGCATCGATTCACCTCCGTCGCCGGGCACGTGTGCTCGATCGATTTTCCGGACAAATTTCAAGACTGGGACCTCGATCCGAAACTGTTGTTCGATTGCAAGACGGAAAAGAAAGTCACCGCTGGGAGAATACGAGGGAGTTTAGAACGAGAAGCGAGAACGTGCGACGCGCTGGTGTTGTGGTTAGATTGCGATCGAGAAGGGGAGAACATATGTTTTGAAGTCATGGACGCGGTCGTGCCTCGCATGAGAGGAGGAGGAGGAAGGTATGAGAATGTTTACCGGGCAAAGTTTAGCGCGATATCAAAACCGAGCGTAGAAAACGCGATGAAAAATTTAACGAAACCGAATAAGAACGAAAGCGACGCGGTGGACGCGAGGCAAGAACTGGATTTGAAAATGGGCGTCGCGTTCACGCGGTTTCAGACGAAGTATTTTCAGGATAAGTTTAGCGGGTTTGATTCGAGGTGCGTGAGTTACGGGCCGTGTCAAACGCCGACGCTTGGATTTTGCGTGAAGAGACATTTGGAGATTATACGGTTCGTCCCGGAGAGTTTTTGGCGGTTAAAGTTGAATTTACCAACAGTTGCGGCGGCGAGTTTAAAACAAAGCGATGATGGCGTCGTCATCGTCGACGACGATAACGGAATGGCGACGAAGACGACGAGTTACGAAATAGCCGAATGGAAGTGGCATCGCGAACGCGTTTTCGACGAATCGAGCGCGATATCTTTAGAAGCGTTGTGTTCGGATTTTCTGAAAAAGAAGGACAAGAAAGGCACATTGGTCGGTACGATCCGTTCGAAGCAATCGAAACGGCCTCCGCCAGGCATGAATACGGTTGAAATGTTGAAAACGTGTTCGAAAATGGGCATCGGCGCGCACCGAGCGATGCAAATCGCCGAGAGATTATACTTGGACGGGTTCATTTCCTACCCGCGAACGGAATCGTCGGCGTATCCGCCCGGGTTTGATTTCAAAAGCATCGTCGCCTCCCAAACGAGCAACGACGAGTGGGGCGACGTCGCGAAAAAGATTTTAAGTTTTTCTTCGATTCGAAAACCGTCCGGTGGACAGGACGCCGGCGATCACCCGCCGATTACGCCCGCGGGAAGATTCGGGAATCGAAATTCCATGAACGGCGAAATGTTTCGCGTGTACGAGCTCATATCTAGACACTTTTTAGCGACGTTACTTCCGGATCTAGTATTGGAAAACATAGAGAGCGAAATTGTGATTGCCGAAAGCGAACGGTGGAAAGCGAAAGGGGTGAAAATTCTCGATTTCGGTTGGACCGAGGCGTTGCCGAGACGAGCGCCGAAACTTAAAATAATCCCAGACGCGTATCAATTGTCCGAAAACGAGAGTAAAAATAATAAAAGCAGAGACGTGGACGTGATTTCAGTCACAATTGAGCGAGGCGAAACGCAACCGCCGAATTATCTCACGGAATCTGAACTCATAGGCACGATGGAGAAAAACGGCATCGGCACCGACGCTTCCATTCCAACGCACATCAACACCGTCGAGGCGCGTAAATATTGCGAAATCGTCCCAAGAGACGGACGAAGAGTCATACCAACTGATTTAGGAATCACTTTATGTCGAGCGTATGCGTCCATCGACGAAGAGCTCGCGTTGCCGACCGTTCGCGCGCACATTGAAAAACAACTCGATTTAATCGCCGAAGGTAAAGCGGATAAAAACGCCGTCGTTTCGCAGGCGTTGATGCAAATCAAAGCTAAGTTCATACATTTCGAGAAGAACATCGCCATCGTTGACAACTTATTCGAAGCCTCGTTCGCGTCTCCGAAAGAGCTTCAATCTACCCCACACACCGTGTGCGGTCGATGTCGAAGGTACCTGAAACTTCAAGCGTCCGGGAGACGCCACGGACGGAAAACGTTTAGATTGTTTTGCGAAACCGAGGCGGAAACGTTTGAGTGTCCACGAAACGCGAGCTCGATTAAACCGTGGTCGGGAAGATTTTGCGAGATTTGCGATTTCGAGTTATCCATATACGAAACATCCGACGGCGAACGCGCGTATCCGTTCTGTCCGTTTTGCTATAACCATCCGCCAGATTTTGGGACTTCTTCGAGTAAAAGCGGCGGGTGTCCACATTCCGTTTTACACCCGATCGTGAGCGAACGCGCGATTGCTCCTTGTCCAAATTGTGAAAAAGAAACCGCGAAGGATCCGTATTACTTGGCAAACGCGACTTTGGGTGCCGCGGGATCGTCCTCGACGGCAGCCTCCGTGGTTTCTTTACCGCAACTCTTGCTCGACCCGATTTTACGCAAAGGCGGACGATGGCGCTTAAACTGTACCAAATGCGACTTAATCGTTGGCTTACCCAAAGGTTTAAAAAAAGTTGAGGTTTCCGACGAGCACGAGTGTTCCGCGTGCGACGCGAAGTGTTTGATCATGACAAAAATCTACGGCGAGCGAGACGAGACGGAGGAGTTTGAGAAAATTGCTTGTTGTTTCTGCGAAGACGACATTCGAGAAACGTCGACTGTTCAATTCGCGAGTTCTCTCTCTCTCGGAGGTGGAGGTGGTGGTAGAGGAGGCAGAGGAGGCGGAAGAAGATAGAATTGAGCAGCAAAGGAACGTGGCAATTGTAACAGATGTACTAGTAGTAGTAGTAGAGATAATAGAGATAATAGTAATGATAAGAGCTAAAATTTACGTTTTGTTGAATTAAAAAAATCTAAGTGTGTTGTGTTTCATCTCAATTAAGCCATCGCCTTCTTGACAATCGCGGATCTCTTCGATCTCGCAATCGCAACCTTAAATCTATCAAAATCAGTCAACGCCTTTCTCGCGCTTTGCCTCGCGATCTTTTGCCCCCACTTAGACGCCGCGAATTCCGCCGCCGCGCCTTTGTGCGCCGCCGCCAACGCCGCCGCGTCCGGACATCTCCCCGTGTCCAATTTAATCGGCGTGATTGCTAAGCGTTTCAAGTTGATGATGCATCGCTTGATGCCCGGCGCGTCGACTAAAACTCTGTTTTGGTCCACCAAGTCGACGACGACGACGAGCTTGCCGTACAGTTTGTCCGCTTTCAAGTTGACCAGCGCGACTCGGCCTAATTCGATGTTTCTCTGTTGTTCATTTGTTCATATTGGTAGGAGAGGAAAAAGACGTTTTGGTAAGTATGCGTTGCCAAGAGCGAGAAGAGAAAAGTCATCGAGCGCTCTCCCCCGGATGACTTTACGACGACGACGACGAGTGACATCGAGAGGCTTTCGCCCCGAGAGACGGAGAGAAAACAGGACACCATCGCCGCGAAAGAGCGACCGCGCTCTCTCTCAATGAGAGCGGAAAAACCCCATCCGGTCGCAAAGTCGCGCGTAAACGCGCGCAATCGTACGAAAACCCTCTCGCACATCCAACCATCCGGTTCGAAAGCATACGCCTCGAACGAACGACTCTTTGCTGCGCGCGACGAAGCACCCCAACGCGCATTCAAATCCTCGCGCGTGCACCGTCCGCCCCGATTTCCGACTTTCAAAGCGCAAAGAAGCGCAATTTTCTCGTTCGCATCAGGAGACTCGTCTTTCGCGCGCAAAATTAAAAAAAATCCAAATCCATGCGACGACGCAGAAAGGACGCGACCGTCCAATCCGCCACGCGTCGAGCGCATCGAATCGCTAAATATCAATACAGAATACAGAAACACAAAGAGAGAGAGAGAGAGAGAGAGGGAGAGACGAATGTGTGTGCGCGCACCTGGAACGGCATGTTTTTTCTCTACTAAATCGTTTTTGTGGTTTTTATGAAGAAAAGGACAGCTCTTTTTTTTGGGAGAAAATTGGCTTCAGAAAAAGAAGCACGTTTGGACAAAATTGGGCACTTTACGAAGCGCGTTGATATATCATTCGACTTTGCATTCATTCACGCGCCGAGAGAGAGAAAAAACGAGAGAGCATGATACGAAAATGACGATCGATTACTCGAAGCGGGATACGATTGAATGTTCGTCGTCGGATTCAGAGGAGGCTAATGATGTTGCTGCGAACGATGATTATTACGATGATGATTTCGAAGGTGAAGAGGTCGTTGAGAGAGATGCGGGGGAGAAGAAGAACGATGAGAAGGAAAAAGAACCCACGAAACGGGATGACGAAAAACGAGACGCGTTGCATGAGAACTACGACGTCGTCGTAGGCGAGAGACTCTTTAAGGAGGATGAGAAACTCAATAAAATGAAGGAAATGTTTTACGACTATACCATCGAGCGAGATATGAAGAGGCTAGAGAAAGAGTACCTAGAGAAACAGAAAAGAAATCCGCACGATATTTCAATGACGTACGAACCTTCTGGAGAGAAAGAATGGCGAGCGATCGGGACGAATATATTCTCAGTCGCTTTGTGCGAGTTTCCTAAGACCCTGCGGAAGTTTTTGAAACGAGTTGGACGGGAGTGGGTGGAAACGTTCGCGTGTACGGCTCGCGTGCCGATGAAACACGAAGAATTGAAAAAAGAAGTCTATTTGCCAAAAGAGGATTCGTATCACGTGAGCATATGTTGTGTTCAAGACGTGGCAAAAGATGATGAGAATGTCGGTGTATTAGGGAATCCGGATGACGCGCTCGACGACGAACAGTTGATTGCGATTATGAGAAAACTAGTTACAATTACGAAAGAAACGAACGGTTTTATTGAACTGAAACCAGTCGGCGTTCGTCTCGGAACGGATGGAGGTGTCGTCCTGGCGTGTGAAATAGATGAAACGCTACAAAAACTTAGAGAGAAAACGATCGAGGCAACGATGGAAGCAACAAACGGTCTTTTCACGGGACGCGCGAAACCAATGGTTCTCATCACCGTCGCGCGAACGCTCGAGAATCCAATCGTCACATCTTTTCAAAGCAAAGTTATTAAAATTTTCAAGGAGAAGTACGAACGCGTATATTTAGCGCCGATTCGAATCAAATCAATATTTTTCTCGCACGAGACTCGATGGATGCACGAGAAGATAGAGTATCGTTGCGAATTAATGTTAGGCAAAGATAATGTTGTTGCAGTGGAAGATTTCGAGGAGTATTTAAAACGGAGACGAGAACGGAGAGAGCGAAATGATGATGATTCAGATGATGATAACGATGATGATTCAGATGATGATTCAGATGATGATTCAGATGATGAGGAATACGGGTGGGACTCGGAAAGAAAGAACTTCCGTATGCCCGGAGAGTTTATGTCGCTAATAAATAGCTACATCGATGAAGGAGAGCAGAGACGGAGAGATCGGGGATATAGCGATTGGGCCGATTTTCTTCATCCGGATCACGCTGTCGATGATGAACAAGTAATTGCAACTATGAGGAAAACGTGAGAGATGAGAGAGAGACTTCGCTCCCAAAAATCACTCGTATCGATAGAGCGCAGATCAGGAAAACTTACTAGTACTTCTGTCTTTGTAACGAAACAACGTACGCCACAACTCACGAATAAAAAAATTCAATACACACATCTCTCTCTTAAACTGCGCGTAGTAATCATGAGGATTTGCGCTTTGACGACGATTCAGACGACGACGACGCGTTGTTGTTGCTCTTTACTTCTGTTTTTTATAGTGACTTTTACGAGAACGATGCATGCGGAGGCGTACATGGCGGCGATAAACCCGGCAAAAGTGTATAATCAGGCGGCAACATCATCATCGGATTCGTCCAATGATTTCGATTTCGAGCCGCTCGGAGAAGGGACGGCGCCGTCGTTAAACCCGAACGATTACAAAGAGTTTAAAGAATCGTACTCAGAACAGGCTTTGATGAATAGAAACGGAGAAGACGAGACGGAATATCACGCGGAAAACGACGTGGAAGGGAACTTGGATTTGTCTTCGAAAGCGACGACGCACGAGATTTTGGAAGCGTTGTCCGATCAGTCCATCGCGGACGACGCGGAGGAGCAAATAGAATCGATCGCGGATGGGGAGGAAATCGCGGATAAAGATGGGTTTGTGGTCGAACACGATCACGGGGACCCGAACGGGCACAGGTGTAAACCGTTAGTCGGGTTGAGAGGTTTGGAGACGCTTCGTAAGAACGAAAAGAGATTGAAGGAGGCGCACGAACGCGGGTTGAATCGGGACGAGTTGAAGAAGAATCCGGAAGGTTTATTAGAGAGAGAGGCGGCATACATCGACGCCGAGGAGACGAGGATTGGGTACGAAAACTGTTTGACGACCGTGATGCCGACGTTGTTAAAAACGACGGATTTTACGGCCACCATACGGTGCGAGACGAAAACCGCGCACGAGAATTTTAACAAATACCGAAGAGACGCTTTGAAGAACAAGCAGTGGTACGACGAGTTACCAGAGCGAGGACGTTTTTCGCACACCCGAGGCACGGTCTCAAAAAAAGCCGGGAAAGTCATCGCGTTATACAACGGGTACGCCGTTTGCGTCAAAGAAACCATCCCGACATTACATTTACATCTCATGGATTTACACAAGGTTGCGAAAAACAAAGACGACACGCACCATTTAATCGAGCGCCCGAAGTACGATCCGAGAGGTATTTATAAGACCAACGGGAAACCAAGCGGAGGGAACGCCGGGTTGGAGAGAAGCGTCAAAGAGGCGTTTCATTTGTTCAGCACGAGAGATGAAAATGGGAATAAAAAGAAAGGCAATACTAAGAAAGGATCGCGGCGGATGAAATCGTTGTAATCGAAATGTGCTTTGCTTTAGACTCTTATATAGAAAAAGCAGTAAAAAACACCGGTGTTGTAAAATTTTCTCGAGTCGAATTTTCTTCATTTTTCTTCTCTCGACTAATCGAACGAAAGAGAAGAGCGTTAGTAGAGTCGTATTCCTAAATAAACTGCGATTATTATTGTGAAGAAGAAGAAGAGGAGAAGAGGAGAACCCGTGTATAGATACATATATACATATAAGCAAACTCTGTCTTCTCGCTTTCGCTCTCGTGAGTTGCGCGTAACGCTCGGACGAGGAAGAGGAAAGGAAGAATTTCGATCGATCGGAAACGCAAAACTCATTGAATTCAAATCGGATTGAACGCAAACCAACGCCGCGTTCGCGTTGCTTGCGCTGCCGTTGAAAAGTCGCCATGGCAGAGGCCGAGGAAGAGGAAGCGCGAGAGGAGGACGTTGACGATGGAGAAAACGGATTGAGAGGAGGAGAAGAACCAGAAAAGGCGGCAGCGAAAGGCGATGACGACGACGAGGAGGAAAAATTAGACGCCGGCGTTGGTGCGGAAGAAAACGACGAGAAGGATTCAGACGACGATTCAGACGACGATTCAGAGGATGATTCAGAGGAGGAGGAGGAATCTGGCGACGAGGAACCGTCCGATGCGGAAGATCTCGAGGGTGACGAAGAAGAAGAAGACGAAGACGAAGATGAGAATACTAGGAAAAAGAAGACACAAAAGAAAAAGAAACGCAAAAACAAGTTCATCGACGACGTCGCGGACGAAGACGACGACGAGAACGACCGACGAAAAAAGAAGAAGAAACGAGCGAAAGGTAAAGATGGTAAAGCGGTGAGTCGATTTATCGACGACATCGCGGACGCGGCTGGATCGGACGACGAGGAAGACGAGGAAGGCGACGAGGACGAACCCATCGACGACGCGGAAAGAGAGGCTTTGGCGAGAGAGATGGACACGAGGTTACACGCGAGAGTCGAACAAGCGCAGAGGATTGATGCCGCGGACGATGAAGAGTTGGAGAGAATGGTAAAGGAGAGGTACGAGTCCAGACGGTACGCGGACGCCTACGACGAGGAAGGTCAGAGACGAGGTCCGATCGTGAACGAGTACGTCGATCAGCAGTCGTTGCATCCAACCGTTCGCGATCCGAAATTGTGGATGGTCGCGGTGAAGCAAGGTAAAGAGAGAGAAGTGACGATTTGTTTGATGCAGAAGATGATCAACTTGCAAAAAACGAACAAGCCGCCGATGAAAATCATGTCCGTGGTGACGCAAGATCATTTGAAAGGGTACGTCTACGTCGAAGCCATGCGCGACGATCACGTCAGGAAGGCGTTGCAAGGGTTGAGGCACGTGTATCACATGAAACCTCCGAAATTGGTGCCGTTGAAGGAAATGGTAGAATCGATTTCCGTGGCGAAGAAAGAAGTCGAGGTTATTCGACCGGATTCGTGGGTGCGCATGCGATCGGGGGTGTACAAAGCGGATTTGGCCAAAGTTGTCGAAGTGAACTACGGGGATAACTCGTGCGTGGTGAAAATCTTACCTCGATTCGATTACCAACATTTGGCGGATAAAGAATCCGGCGAGGCGAAGAATAAGCCGAAACCGACGGTGCGACCAGCCGCGAGATTGTTTTCTGAAACCGAAGCCAAAAATAAGAATTTATCGTTCGAGCGCGGGAAATTCGACCGAACGTTGAACGACCGCGTGGACGTTTTATGTGGAACGCACAAGATTAAAGACGGGTACTTGCTGAAACGATGCGCGTTGACGACGGTGAAATTGACCGAAGCGCCTTCGCTAGATGAGATTCAAAAGTTTGCCCCGGGCGGCGATGAAGAGGACGACGACTTTGACGACGAAGAAGACGATGAAGACGGCGGAGCGCGACGAAAGAAGTCGACGAACAACCACATCAATCGTCTCGCGAAACTTACTATGAATGAAAAGAAAGCGAGCAAGAGCGCGGCGGCGAGATTTCTCGTCGGCGATCAAGTCATCGTCGTTGAAGGTGATCTTCGAAACTTGGAAGGCGTGATTAAACGCGTCGATGCCGATGGACGCGTTATAGTCGATCCTTCGCACAAAGATCTCACCGATCCGTTGCCATTCAACCCGGAGCAGTTACGAAAACACTTTAAAGTTGGTTCCACCGTTCGCGTCGTTCACGGCGCTCACGAAGGCGCGAGCGGGATGGTGGTCAAAGTTTCCGACCAAATCGCGACTGTTTTTTCCACGTCCACGAACGAGGAGTTTTCCGTCTTCATGCGCGATCTTGCGGACGATGCTGAAGCGGCGACGCGCGTCGACCGCATCGGCGAGTACGCTTTACACGATTTGGCCATGTTGGATGACGGAAACGTCGGCGTTTTGACTCGAGTTGAGAAAGATGTCGCGTTTGTGCTCACGAACGTCGGCACATTAGAACGACCAAACGTGAAAGCGTGCAAGCTCGCGGATTTCAAACGAAAGATGAACTCGAGAAATCAAACCGCGCAAGACGGTGCTATGGAACTCATCGACGTTGGATCTATCGTCCGAATAAACGAAGGCCAATTGAAAGACGTCAACGCGACGGTAGAACACATCTATAAAGGCACGATTTGGGTCAAAGCCAGAGGCGTTCAAAGAGACGGCGGGATTGTTTGTTTGCGATCTCGTCAGTGCTTCGTCCACGGTGGACAAGGAACTCGACAAGGTGGAGCCATCCCTGGTCTCACGCCTGCCATGCAATCGGCGTTTACCAACGCGCCGAAATCGCCGGGTCATGCGCTCATCGCGCAATCCATGGGTCTCACGGCCCAAATGGCCAACGCGAGCGGTGGCATGTACCAACAGCCAGCGGTGCAACAGCGACGACCGGTTATTCAACAGCGCATGGGCAGAGAACGTGCGGATCCTATGGTTGGTAAGCTCGTTACCATTCGCCGAGGCGTGTATGCCGGATACAAAGGGAAAGTGGTCGATTGCGGACCGAAAACTGCACGAGTTGAGTTACAAGCGCAAGCCAGAACGGTCACGGTTAACAGAGACGAACTCGGTGGTGGACCTGGCTCTACGACTACGTATGGTACGGCTGCTCCAGCTGCGTACGGAGGCTACGGCTACGGACAACAACCGGTGGATCGATACGCGGCGCAAACGCCGGCACACACGGCGGCAACTCCGGCGCACGGTGCAGGCTACGCGACAACGCCGGCCAGAGACAACGCTTGGAACCCAACGATGACTCCAGGAAGAGACGACGCGTGGGGTGCGGACGAACCCGCTGGGGCTCATGCCGGGTCCATCGCCGCCGAATACGGCAAAAACGATAAGGGTGGAAAGAAACAACTCGTTCCTGATGGTTACGACGGCGATTACTTGCCTGGTACGGTCGTGAAGCTCATGAACGGCTCGCAAGGTGTCGTGAAGAGAGTTCACGGCGTCGGCGGTTCAGCGTTAGACGTCCAACCGGGCATCTCCAACGTCAAATCTGGCGTGGAACACTTTGAGAAAATTTCTCGAGGCGCTCGCGCGGAAACCGTGGCGGAAGAAAACGTCGAGTTGGTCGTCCCGCTCAAAGGCGACGACGTCATCGTCGTCAACGGCGACGAGAGAGGGGAAGTTGCCGAATTGGTCATGGTGGACGGTGCAGATGGCGTTTTGAAAATCAAATCGAGCAATCAAGAAAAGAACGGAGAAGTCATCATCGTCGACATGTCGCGATTGGCGAGGTATTTCGACGATAAATAATTTACGATTGATTGAAAAGAAGAAGAAGAAGAAGAAGAAAATATAACAAGAAAATATAACAACACAACAAACATTTTGAGTTGAACATGCAATGATAAAAATACTTACGCTACTACGTACATATCTAGATTTAATTTCTATAAAATACTACCTAACTACCACTCTCTATATCGCTGTTATATTCACGTATCTATTATTTATTTACCCGGTCCGCCTAACAGGCCAACGCAGCCTTCTTTCGAAGCCATGCATCTCGAATACGTCTCGCGCTGAAATTTCACCAAGTTTCCTACAACCGGCTGTCGTTCCACGATGTTCCCATCCGGCAGATAATCTCGATGATATTTCACCAAATCGCTCCCATCTTCCATAAATTTCAACACGGTCACCCCGGGAAGATCTCGAAAGCTCCCTATCCCCAAATCCATGCTTAAATTCCATTCCGCGACGTACTTATCCGCGTCGCACACTTCGTCCGTTACGCTTAACCATTGCCGGGAAAAATCAAACTGGTTCTTCAAGTATTGCCGCATGTTGTCCCGCCCAACAACTCTGGTCAACCCCGGTCCGTCCGTGTACTCCACGTTTGCGGAGTAATGCGACAAGCACGCTTGCTTCCAGTTCTTCGCGCCGGACTCTTGGTTGCAGATTAATATTTGCCTCGCGATATCCAACCGTTCTTTGGAGAAGTTCCCGCACGTTGAGGTCAAAGGCACGCTCGTTTCCGGTATTGGCAGAAACTTCGTCTCTGCAAACGCCACGAAAAATGGGTTGTGGTCGTTTACCATCGTCATCGTCGTCGTCATCATCATCGCTACCGCCATCATCGCCGCCGCTTCGGACTTTGTTTCCTCCATCATATCTATATTTTTACCTTCGCCAAAATCATCATCATCACGACGACTACAAACCTTCCTCCTCTTCTTCATTTTCTTCGCTTTTGCTCCCACGCGGTGGTGGTTGAGCATCGAGTTACGGTGGTTACGGTGGTCGATGCAACAAATGCCAGAAAAAGTCGTCTGAATCGTCGACATTTTTCCGCCTTAATAATATGGTTATGAATGAGGTGGTTTGATGACAAAAAATGAAGCGATTGTGCTCCACTTTTTTCCCTATAATGAACAAGTTTGATGGGGAAGAGTTTCGCGCATAAAAAACGAAATAAAAGAAGACGGGAAAGGGAGAAGGAGGAAAATGAACGACTGCAGAGACTGCGGATGATAGACGAGGAGGAGAGGCGAGGGAACGTTTTGTTGTGGGATTTGATCGTGAATAACGACGATATTTGTTTTAAACATATCATTCCGAGATTGGATTCGAACGATGTGAAATTCTTCTACGAAGTGAATAGTGAAACGAGCAAGTTGATTAAGAGATCATCTCGCGAGAGAGATTTGAAAAAGTGGTTTCATATTGAAGAGATGTCGTCGATATCGACTTTGGAAGTAGCGTGGAAGCATTATTCTTGGGGCGATTATGATCACGATTTTGATATAGACTGGGACGAACCACGTTTCTGCTCTTTAGTTGCTAAAACGAATAAACTCGAGTTGCTCAAGTGGGCGCGAGAGGAGAAAAAGTGTAAGTGGGATGTAGGGACGATTAATAGGGCCGCAGAACAAGGTAATCTGGAAATGATAAAGTATTGCGTTGCAAATGAGTGTCCTATCGGTACGTATGCGTGTGCACGTGCTGCCGAAAACGGTCATCTCAAGGTACTCAAATACTTACACGAAAAAGTCAAAGCGCCTTGGGATTCGCATACTGCCGCTTGCGCGGCTCGAAATGGTCATTTTCATATACTCGAATATCTTGTCAAGCGTAAATTTGATAATTATAACGAAGATGCGTGTGCGTGTGCGGCCTCAGGAGGTCATCTCGAGGTACTCAAATACTTACACGAAGAAGTCAAAGCGCCTTGGGGACCGCAAACTGCCAATTGGGCGGCTCATAATGGTCAGCTTCACATACTCGAATATCTTGTTGAGCGTAAATTTGATCAATTTGACGTATTGGCGTGTAGGAATGCAGCCATGTACGGCCACTTAGACTGTTTGAAGTACTTGCGCGAAACTACCAAAGTGCCTTGGAACAGTGGCGCATTTGCTTTCGAAAACTGCGAGAACGACCACCCCGAGTGTGTACGATACCTCCTCGACAACAACTGTCCTCTCCCACCCGGTTGGCGATACGAAGATGGAACGTTACGCACGTCGTATAATCGTATCGTAAACGCGTGCTCGGATACACAAAATTTACGCGCGCACACGCACAGCTTGTAATGTAAAAAAGAAGATATACTAGTAGTTAGCGATGACCTTTTCCTTCCGTTCTCGCGTGTTTCGCACGAATTTAAGCTCCTTCGCTTGTCCATTCTATCCATTATAACTCGATCATCATCCTCACTTTCTTTCCTCGCGCGCATACAGTAAAGACACTTTAAACCCTTCCTTCTGCTCTTACGAAACCACACGAACAACGTTACGGTACACAATGTTCTCGATGACGAATATTGCGGCGAAATCTTCGCATTTCAGCGCGATCAAATCGTGCACTTTATCCCAACGCGTTCACGTCGGATACCACTGCGCGTTGTTACGAAATCGACGTTCGAAGGTCCGGCACGTGAGAAGTACGTCGGCGTCTTCTTCGGTCGCGCACCCAGAGGACGTGGAGATTAAAATCCCACCGAACGACGGCACCGTCCGCGTTCGGTTCGCGCCGTCTCCGACCGGGAGTTTACACGTTGGCGGAGCGAGAACGGCGTTGTTTAACTGGTTGTACGCGAAAAAAACGAACGGGAAGTTCATCTTGCGAGTGGAGGATACGGACACGGCGAGGTCGACCCGAGAGAGCGAACAGAGCATGCTGGCAGATTTGAACTGGTTAGGTCTGGATTACGACGAAGGACCGGAAAAAGGAGGCGAATTCGGACCGTATCGACAATCGGAGAGAGGCGCTATTTACCAAACGCTCGCGCGGAGATTGATGACATCGGGACACGTGTACAAGTGTTTTTGCACGGACGAGGAGTTGGAACAGATGCGAGCGGAACAAGAGGCGAAGAAATTACCGCCGAAGTACGTGGGGAAGTGGAAGACGGCGTCGGAGGAGGAAGTGAAGGCGATGGAGGCGACTGGCGCGCCGTATACGTACAGATTTCGCGTACCGGAAGGCGAACGCATTGAAATCGACGATTTGATTAGAGGTAAAGTTGGGTGGGATACGGACACGCTCGGGGATTTTGTTATTTTACGATCGAACGGGATCCCCGTGTATAATTTTTGCGTGGCGGTGGACGATGCGACCATGGGGATTACGCACGTTTTACGAGCCGAAGAGCATTTGCCGAACACGTTGAGACAAGCGTTGGTGTACGACGCGTTGGAGTTTAAGAGACCGACTTTCGGGCACATGTCGTTGATTTTAGCGCCGGATCGCTCCAAGTTGAGTAAACGACACGGCGCGACGTCTGTTGGACAATTTAAAGAGCAAGGATATTTACAGAAAACTATGATTAACTTTTTAGCGTTGTTAGGGTGGAACGATGGCACCGAAAAAGAGATTTACGAGGTGGACGAGTTAGCGCCTTTGTTTGCGATTGAACGCATCAACAAGAGCCCGGCGGTGTTTGATACGGTAAAGTTGAACTGGATGAACGGTCAACACATTAGGTTATTACCGGAAAGCGAACAAAACGAAATGTTAGGGTTGGCGATGGAGAAATCCGGGGTGATGAGCGCGACGGCGAGCGACGAGGCGAAGAAAATGGCGATTAGTTTGGTAAAGGATTCCATCGAGTTAACCGAGGACGTCAGCGCGAAAGTGAAGGAAATTTTGGAATATCCGTTGCAAGAGGAAATGAAAACGAACGAACAAATGCAAAAAGTTATCGAGGATGATTTTCAACCGATCGTAGATGCGATCGTGAGTGCGCACGAATCCGGCGAGTTGCAAGAGTGCGTAAAGAACAACGACGTGAAAAAATTCATCAACGCGACGGGTAAAGCGTTGGAAAGAAAAGGTAAAAGGTTGTTCATGCCGTTTAGAATCGCGTTGACTGGACGAACAGCTGGGCCAGAAGTCGGGGACGCTTTAGTGTTGTTGGGTATGTTGAAAGATGGGGATTCATCGAGTGCGGTTTTGTTGGACGAAAGAATCAAAACGTTGAAGGAAACCTTCTCGAAATAATAACTTTATTACGTTGGATGAAAATGCGATCGTACGACCGGTAATAACAATAATAATATATAATATAATAATAAAACAAACAACAACGGCGGACGCGAAAAAGTTTTAAACGCGTCGTTTAATCCTCGTCGTCTTCTTTTGGTTCTTCGGATTCAACCGGGGCCGCCGCGACGACCGGCTTCGGCGTCTCGGATTTTTTCGGGTAGCTGGTCTTTTTCGTGTTGCTCGACACCGTGCTCACGGTATCTTTGACTAACCCAACCGTGGAATTCGTCAGCTCTCGAACGTCCAACCCGGTTTGCGATTCGACCTCGTCTAGCGTTTTAGACAAACCCAAATCGTCGTCTTTGACGACTAACGAGTACACGAAATACGCCGATACGCCCAATCCAATCAATTCAAAAACGTCTCCCAACGCCACCGGCAAAACGACTAAAGAAGAGAAAGAGGCCAAGGAAAAAGCGGCGATCAAACCGTAAGTGCCGATTTCGTCTCTGGACATGTCATCATTCGTCTTCTTTTGCTCTTCTTTCTTCTTCATTTGCACTGGCAACGCGATTTTGACCGCCTTCGCGGCAGGAGGCGGCGCGACCGCCGGAGAAGCAGTCTTCTTCGTCTTCTTCTCTCCGCCGCCGCTCAAACTTGCGAATATGTTCGAAAACACCAAAGTCTGCGCTCTCTTCGTCGCCGGCGCCTTCGTCGCAACCTTCCCTCTCGAATTCACGATTTGCTTCACTGGTTTAATCGGTTGCTTCTTAATCGTATACTGCGACTTGACCGGCGGTCCCGAGCGCTTCAGCGCCGGAAACGGCGTGTACACCGGCTTCTTCTTCTTCGGAACGTTCAAACGTTTCGGCTTTGGCGCCGCGAACGACGACTTCTTCTTCGGCGTCGTCGCGGCGAACGAAATCGGTTTAATCTTGCTGATTGGTTTCGAAATCATCGGTTTTGCTTTCGGTTTCATCATCAACGGTTTCTTCTTTGGCGCTTGAAACTTCTTCTTGTTCGCCCCACCCGAAGCCGAAGACTTGTAGAATTGCGTGCCAGATTTGGCAAATTTCATCGGTTTAAACGTTCCGGCGTAAAACGAGTTCCTCAAACCGACCGAGTTTTTCGTTTTCTTCCCGGCGTCGAGGTACGATTTCACTTTCGCTTTTTCATCGTTCTCTGAAGCAGAGACGACGACTTTGACGCGTCGCTGCGGTTGCTGCTGTTGTTGTTTTCCTTTATTTCCGATGATGGATGATGCGCTTCCTCCGTTGAGGACGATGCTGTTCCCGAAAGAGAAAGAAACCGACGTCATCTCGCACAAAGCGTGTAGTATTACTTAAACGTGTGTTTACGTGTGTTTACGCGTGTAAGTGTTGAAAGTAAACTCGAATTAACGCGCGTTCGTTGGAGAGTCGTCGTCGTACTCCTACGAAGAGAGCGAGTTATACGTTTTGGGGGATGATGTGCGCAAACGATACGAGAAAGATTTTTCATCGATCACTCGAAGAGAAAAGATATTTCGAGAGCAGAAAAGAACGAGAGAAGAAAACTTTTCATAAGAGAGAGAGAGAGAGAGGATTTGGCGAGAGCAGCAATAAAAAACTTTTTTGCTGCGATTGTGGTGGTTCCAAAACTTTTTGTTTTGTTTTCCTTTTTTTCCTCTTCTCCTGCTTTTTCAACAGGCTGTTGTACAGGCAAAAAGAATGAAAAGTTTGGTTTGAACTCTGCTTCGAAACGGCCTCATTGAAAGAGAGACAATTACACTCGAATATCAGCAACTATGGCCAAAAGAACGAAATCGGCGAGAAAAGCCGCGAAATCGGTACGACCAAACAGAGAGCTTCTCGCGCGTGAAGATGAGACGCGCTCTCACCTTTTGCTGCCCTTCTTTTTTGCGCGCTTAAGCGTGTTTATATATATATATATCTGATATATAAATCTCGATTCCCCCAATTCAAAGGGGTTTCCTTCCCCCAATTCTCTCGTTCCCGAGGGGATTAATTTGTAAAATAAAGACACACTTTTGGCGTGAGTATTCACCTTTCTCCCTCCCTCTCCCTTTAAAACAGAAACCGTCCGCCCCGAGACAACGCACGCCCGCGCGTAAAGGCTACAAAGTCTGGACGGAACCGGAAAAGGTAGCCTTGACCGCCGGGGTAGCGAAATACGGTCCAGGTAATTTCTATTTTTTTTGTTATTTTTTGTTGTTGGAAAAAGGGCTGCTTTTTGCTGTATTTTTTAAAAGCTTTCTTCTTCTTTCGCTCTCTTTTTGCGCGGCGCGAGGAAGGAGTCTGTCTGTTTCTTTCGCTTTGAGGAGATGCGGGAGAGTGATGGAGAGCGATGTGGCAGAGAAGGCGTTTCTTCTTCTCTCGTCGTCGTCATCTTTCGATCGAGGCAAAAAAGGGAGGAAAGCCCTATTTTCCCCCTTTTTTTATTTTAAGAGCAAAAAGGAAACAAACGGCTAATTTTTTTTTCAATGAATCGCTCTTTTTGACCAAAAACTCACACAAAAAAATGTTCTCTCTCTTGATATACGTAAAGGCCAATGGAAGAAAATCTTGGACGACCCGGCGTTTGGCCCGAAACTGACCAACCGATCGAACGTGGATCTGAAGGACAAGTGGCGCGGCGCGTCCCCGACGCCGACGAAGAAGACGAAGACGCCGGTGGCGGTGAGCAAAGCGACGAAACCGTCTTCGGCGAAGAAGTTGGCGTTTACGAAGAGTCCGCCGATTGGCGTGAGAAGATCGCCGTCGAAAACGAGACCGAGTTATACGAAGACGAAACCGGCGCCGCCGCCGAGAAGGCCGAGCAGCGCGAGAAAAGCGGCGAAGCCGGTCGCGGCGAAGAAGCCGTCGGCTCCGGCGAAGAAGGCGAGTTCGCCGGCGCCGGCGAAGAAGAGCGCTCCGGCAAAGGCTTCGAGCGGCGGATGCGTTATTATGTAACATGTTTTGAACTTTTACTAAAGAGACCGAGAAAGAGAGAAAAAGAGGGAGAGATGACGAGTGATTAGGAGAGAGAAAGAGAGAAAGGCAATCGTTCGTTACATGTAAATGAAAAATTTTAGAGGAAAGAGAAAAAGAGAGATTGGAAGACACAAACGAGAAGTTATTCGTACTACTTAGGAAAATTTTATATATGAAAAAACTAAAACTATTTTATATCACAACACACGACAGCATCTTTAATCGGAATTGCTGCTGACCATTTCGATCCATTGTCTCAATAAATCGCTAATCGTCGACGGTAATTGGTTCGATTCCTGAACGACCACGTAATACGGAAACGGAAACGAGTCCAAGTATTTCGTCATTTTCGGTTTGCCTTTTTCAAACGACACGGATTGCATGTCCAATAAAGACTTTTCTGGGTTATCGAGGACGATAAACGCGATTAAAACGCCTTTTTGATTTCCAAATTCGCGCATGACTTTCGTTAAGGCTTCTTTCTCGTGGAATTGTCCGTCGGCGATGATGAGGACGAGTTGTTGGAGGTTCGAGCCGGCCTCGGCGCTGCCTCGAGAACTGGAATTTTCTCGCGCTAAAGAAAGTTGCTGGTGCAAACTCTCCAGTAAAGTCACCATCGGCCGATCGGCCAACGTGCTGTCTTGACGAAACGTGAGCTTAGAGACCAGTTTTGGGCCGTTTTGGTCCACAAAAGGTTCACCGAGTGGGTGTAACGTCTTCACGCATCCGCCGAAACCGACGACGCCGATGTCGCCAACTTCTAATCGACTCATCGCTCTCGCCAATAAGACCATCGCCTCGAGCGCCGCTCGATCGCGCTTATTCTCCGACATTGATAACGAATCATCCACGGCTAATACGACTTGGTACCTTCTCTCAGACGGTTTCGATCGACGAAGCCAAATTTTGTCCTTTCGGAAATCGGAGGCGATGTACGGGATGATTTTTCGCATATTCAAACGTTTTCCGGTTCGGTAGTCGCCGCGTAAACGAGATGCTAACGTCGGTTCGAGAATCAATCGGAGTTGCTCGCTCAATTCGCCAGAGAGAGAACCGGTTAAATCTTCTAGAGTTCGCCAAAGATGTTCGGCGGCATCTTCGTCCATTTCAGACAAGGCGTTGTCTTTATCTTCTCGGAACATTTGTAAATCTTTCTCGGCTTCCGCGCGCGCGAGTTCAATCTCTTCTTCGGTTAGTTCGCGCGTTCGGTTGACATTCTCTTCTTCGTTGTTATCGTGCTCGATGTTGGCATTTTTCAGCTCGACGATAGCTTCTTCGAGTAAGCGTTTTTCCTTCAGTTCTTTCTTCTTTCGCTCTTCGTCGGTTTCGTCGTCAGATGCCATTTTTTCATCGTCGCCATCCTTTTCATCGTCGTCATCCTTCACTTCACCTCCATTGGCGTCAACATTTTCTTCGAGTTGCAACTCCTCGTTGGGCGCGAAGTTCTTGTCGCGTTGACTTTTCTTTTTGTTGCTCTTCTTTTGTTGCTGCTTTTCTGCCATCTCGCCGGAGACATCTTCCTCGTTCTTCTCCATCGGATCTTCTTCATGCTTGTTTTTCGCGTCGAGGTCAGCCTCATCAACTTTCTTCATCTTTTCGTCTTCCTTCTTAAAGAACTCTTCGGCGTTGATTTCTTTTTCATCGTCGTTGAGCCGTTCATCGTCTTCTTCGCCAGTATTCGCGCCTTTGAGTTTTTGCGTCACGGCTTGTTCCTCGGTCGCCGGAGCCAACGCGGCTGGTCCTTTCTCTTCGTTCTCTTCGCCCCCGTGCATGAACTGAAATTCCGCCGCGGCGTCGTTTTCGTTTTGAATTCTATCGTCCGCATCGCCTACATCATTTGTGTTTTGGTCTTCTTCGTCATTGTCGTCGCTGACGATCGATAAGTTCTCGCGCCATTTCTTCATTGCCGCGGCGAGGGAGCGGTGAGGGTTCATCTCCGGACCACCGCTCTTCTTCGATTTGTTCTCCTCGTTTTGATTCGCGTTGTTCTGCTCGGCGTCGTCCATGGGTTGTGCGGAAGTCGGAACCGCGGCACCTTTACCAGCGGCTTCGCCGTCGCCGTCGCCATCGCCGGCATCGTCCTCGTCCTCGTTTTGATTCTGAAATCCAGCCGTGGATCGCATCGGCGCTTCTTGCTGTGCTTCTTTTTGCTCCTTCGTGAAATTCTGGTCGTCGTCGTTTTCACGTTCGTCTTGGCCGCCAGCGTTTTTGTTTGGTTGTGTCCGTGCGCTTCCATCGCCGGCCGTTCCGCGTGCACTCGCCGCGCCTTGTTCGCCGCCTTGACCGTGTTGTTGCTGTTGCTCGGATTCGTCGATTTCGCAGTCGTCTCCGCCGCCGCCGTCTCCGGCACCTTTCGGTCCAGCTTGATTCCGAGCGTCTTTATCCTCCTCTTCGTGTGCTTCCTGAGCGTTAGCATCGTTAACCGCGTCGTCTTTGCCGTCTTGACCGATTTGACCGTCTTCCTCTTCTTCCTCGTTATCGACGTCCATGTCGTCATTGCCGGCTTCTTTTTCATTCTCCCGCGCGTCGTCGTCTGGGTTCAACTCGGCGTCGTCTCGATCGTCTCGATCGTCTTTGTTTTCGCCATTTTCACCGGTTAAGTCACCATCATCGTTCATGTCGTCGTCAGTTGGTTTCGATCCGTCGTCTTCTTCACCTTTCTCTTCTTCCGCTTCATCGCCTCCGTCGAGTTGCATGTCGTCATCTCCGAGATCGATATCCAAGTCATCGTTCGCATCGTCGTCCCCGTCTTCTTCTTCACCCTTAGGCGTGATACCAGTAGCATCTTTGACCTCTTGGTCGTTCATGTTATTGTCGTCTTTCGTATCGTCGGCTTCCTCGTCTGGACCTTCATTCGTATCCTCTTTATTAGCCTCCGGCTTGCCTTTCTCCTTGTCGTCTGGTTTTCGAGGAGGTTTCTTTCCGTCCTCTTTCCCATCATCTTTCCCTTCCTCGTCCTCGTCTTTCCCTCGCATCTCTTCGTCTCTGGCATCTTCTCGTTTCATCGCGTCTCCTTTTTCAAACTCATCCGGTCCCTCGTCTTTCCCTTCCTCTTTTTCCTTCTTGTCGTCTTCGTCGTTCCATAACCTCTCGTCGATGATGTCGTCACCGTCTTCGTGGTCCCCCATTTCCTTCTCCAAATCTTCGTCTTCGTTGCCATCTTCTGGTTCGTTTTCCACGTCGTGCGTGACGCCCTCAAAGTCGGATTTCATTTCAATGCCGCGATCTTCCTCTTCTTCTTCTTCTCCGCCTTTTTTCGTTTGTTCCTTCTTTTCCTCGTCTTGTTTCTCCGCGTCTTCCATGCCCAAAATTTGTTCCTCGTTATCGATTTGCTCCGAAACGTCTTTTTTACCTTCACCTTCAGCCGCACCGGTACCGTCTTTGTCGTCCGAGAGCTTCATGTTCTCGCCGTCACCGGTACCTTTACCGTCTCCGTCGTCCTTGGCACCGCAGAAACCTTCCTCGCAAAGACCGCAGAAGACGGCGGTTAACACTTTGGCTAATTTCGTCGACGCTCGATGGTACTTGGAGTACTCGACGATGGTTTCTTTCGCAACTAAAGCGATGGAGCGGAACATCGGAGCAAGTTTTGCCGCGTTTGCGATGACATTTTGACGATTTCTTTCAGTAGAAGAAGAATAGGACGAAGTGATACTTTCCGTGACGCGAGCGTAGGCAAGAGAGGCTTCGCGGATGGCATCGCAGAGCGTTTCGAGACGCTTGGCGCCGACGGCGTTGCCGCAGTGTTTTTCGTACACTTTGAACGAGGCTAGCCCGTCGTCTTCACCGTCGTTCTCGTTGTCGTTTTTGCCATCATCAGTACTCGCATTGGTTGCTTTCTTTTCCGTTTCTTCCTCTTCGTCCGTCATTGCGGCTTTGTGAACCCCTTGCGCCCAAATCAACGCGCGTTCGATGCACATCTCGAGCGATGCGTTGAACGAATTTAAGCCGTCGATTTCGGCGGCTTTAGTCTCCTCAATTTCATTAGTGGTGTTGTTCTTGTTTTCGTTCCTCTCGAAGTGAGTAATCGCGGTGGATAAGATCGTACCTAAAAGTTTGCGCAACGGATCCCAACCTGGGCAGTTCTCGCAATCCGCCGCGTACGTGCCGTAGGTCTCCACGACATCTTTCGATCGCGCAGATTCTATAACCGCATCGTGCGCGGCTTCAATATCTTTCGACGCAACTCTTAGACGATCAAGGGCCACGGAGAGAGCGCGTTTGGCTTGCAAACCGAGCATTGGCACCGCTCGCCACGACGCGAACATTTCTTTTCCAGAAGTAGTATTTTGCGCCGTTGACGACAACCGAGAGCTCGCTTGTGCGACAGCCGCAAATGACAGCTTCACGTACGGATTGAGCGCTTCTCGAGCTTCCTCGCACCTCAATTCAACGTTTAGCAAAGCTTCTCTCGCTGCCTTCTCGCTCCATGAGCCTCGAAGCTTTGGAACGGATTCGCAACTCGAAGACGCGATGGATGCCAAAATGGCATCTTTCGCCGCGTCGGAGACGGCTTCGATGAAGGCGCGCACATTGCACATCCATTGAGCGAGAGTTACACCCGATGATGAACGAAAAAGTGAGAGAGTATCTTCCTCTTGCATGCTACTCTGTTCTTCGGCTTCCTCGACCAGTTTTTCTAACGAAGAAGCGAATTCATCCAAGACATTCTCTGACGCAAGTGCGGAAGATAACGTCTTGCGTTGCGCGCGAAGCCTGTGCAAAAGATGTTCGCACATCGCCACCGCTCTGGTCGTTTGAATCACCTCTAAATCAGGATTGGGAGGATTATTATTCGTCACGTTTTGCAATCTTTGCACCCGAGACATTGCAACGTAATACGACTGATCGGCAGAATCGAGTTCGTCTCCTTCTTCGGGAAGAAACCTTTCTTTTTGCCCGGTGGAGAGCGGTTCTAGAGGCGGTTCGGTAAACCATCGCGCAGGTTCGCGAAATTTTTCCGGAACCGCCGCGCGCTTGTGCGTGATCCCGAGTTCAGGCAAAGTCTTCATGAGATCGTTGAGAGCTTTCTTTTTTATGGCCTTTTTCACCGTTTCGTCTGTGCGCAAAGCTGTAGCTCTGCGCGCGATTCGAGACGCGAATGCGTCTATGTCGACGCCTCCGGCGCGAATTTGAGATCGGCGTGAAGTTTCCATGGTCGACGTTGCCAAGACGGATGTGATCTTTTTCGTCAAAGCATCTACGCGGTGTAAAAGAGACGATGCGTTCCCTTCTTCGCTTTCAATTGATTTCAATCGAGAAACTCGAGCGAATAATACTTTCGTCGAAGTATCAAACGCCCGCTTCTTCACCGTCAAATCGGCATCCAACTGTTCGAGCTTTCTCTTTGCAATCTCTTCTCTTTTGTCCCGCTCGCGTTTTATCGTCGCCGCTTTGACCGCTTTATCGAATCGCTTTTTCTTCTTTTCCTCGTCTTCTTCTTCAATATCTTCAAAGATCACTTCCAAGGGGTCTTCGTCCGTCGGCGCTGCCGTCGCCTCTTCGTCGTCTTTTGATTGTTCCTTCGGCAAAACGGCTAACCCGGTGCTGTTTCTCGACGCAGATTCCAAGATGGGTAAGACGAGTTTTTGCAAAGCGCGATCAAACTGACGAACGTGTTTGTGCAAAACGCGCTCGTTGGATTCCGCTTGTTGTTTCATGAAGTGGTAGCCGCGGTTTTCCCATTTCGCCAACTTGGCGTGATCCTCGAGCTTCCTCGCCGGCGTGGCGCGTTCGTTTTCAATTTCAGTTTCCACAGCAGGTTTGAATTGATGGTAATAACGGTACGTATTGTGCAGCACGCATCGTAAGGCTGCATCGCCTCTTCTTGGAAGTAAGTTCAAGGCGGCTCGAGCGCGGATATCCGCGGTTAAGTGATGTTCGAACGTTTTCACGAGAGAGAGTCGTGCGAGGAATTCCCCTAAAGTGGAGCCTTGGAGGTACTCTTCGAGCGCGCGCGTGATTTCGCGAATGCCTTGAATATCGCCTTCGTCTTCTTCTTCATCGATTTCATCCATGGTAGTGATAGTCTTGTCGTCTTCGACTGCATCGAAAGGGCTGGACGATTGCACGGATTTCAAAAGTCTGTGCAACGCGAACCACGTTCGCCTGGCTCGCGCGGCGTGTCTTTCCGAACACCTCTCTAACAGTCTCGACCACGCGTGTAACTCACGTCGTCGCCAACGCATAGCCACGTTTGCCATAGCCGTAAGCTCATCAAGTAAAGACGTTTCAGTCGATGCCGATTGTTCCCACGTTTGCGCTCGAGCGAGAAGCAACTCGAGACCAGTTAAGAAGGTTTTCACGGGACCGAGCAAAGGCAGCTTTAAAATCCGATCGCAAATCTCCGCGAGTTGCGTCAACAAAGGATGTTCTGGCCATTCTTGCAGCAGCGCGGTAATTTTACGTCGACAATTTGCTACGACTGGGAGCGCGAGAGAGGTTTCTCCCGGTGCGTCGCCTCTGGACATTTCGTGATCGATGGCATCCGCGTGTCTTTGCAATTTTTTGTGGTTGAACTTTTCGTCTTTTGACTGATCGACACCTTCAGGCGAGTCTTCGGACATCGTGCCTCTCGAAACCGCAAGATGTTCTAAACACACTCGGGTCAAGTTACCGAGTTGACTGGTATCATCGAGCACTCTCGGTAACGATTGCATTCTGTCGTCCTTAATCGCAGCGCGTCGCAAGATCATGAAACCGACGTCGTGCGCGTCGACAAACGACGTGGCGCGATTCGCGAGGGGTTCTGTGAGCTCCTTTGCGTTCGTGTGCAAAAACTTAGATGGGTTCACGGCGCGTCGTTCCGTATCGTATGAGGTTTCGATATTAGCACCGATTGAAGTGCTCGCACCAATAGCACACACGACGTCGTGCGTTGCCACGAGCTCGAGGAGCAGAGCGCCTTCGAGCAAACCGGCTGTTTTCGCCGCAATCGCTGCGTTATTGTCCATCTCGTCATCCGAATCGTCCTCTTCTGATTTCTTGTTCTCGTCTCCTTCTTCGACACAATCGTGATCGAGTTGCAAAATATCACCCGGCGCATCCTTGAAATCTTTCCATTGTTCGACAAAGGTACCAAAAGTCATTTCAGAAAATCTCCTCTCAGTTTCGTCGTCGTCGCCTTCCATGATCTCCATCGCCGTCGGCGCCGCTACGACGCGACGAAACACGGCAATCTTATCATCATGTTCGTAAAGGGTGTCATCTTTCTCCATTTCAATATCTCGCACTGATTTCCAAAGATCGGCTAAGCGGTCAAAAACAGAAGACGCGTTTTTCCACAGCTGCGGCGAGAGAGACTTTTCTTTAATCACGTCGTCGCGAACTTTCTGCATAGCGACTTTGAGCACCGCGACGCGGAGTTCCCCTGATTTTTCGAGCTTTTGTAACGATTTGAGCGTGGAAACGTCCGTGAGCAAACTTGACGACGCTCTTGCCATGCTCTCTACTTTTCTTTCTAAACTCTTTTCATCGTACTCGTCGGAAGAAGAAAACTTGAAAAGCTCTCTCATCGCTCTCGTCGCCAACGCTCGAGAAGGGTCTACCATACCCCCGCTTAAACCATCCTCTAATAGTTTCAAGCCTCGGGTAAGCTCCGCCGCGGCGAGTCTCAGCGGTTTCGTGGCATCCGCATATCCTGAATACTGTGGCGTCTCTAAAGTTTCCGACCAGTGTTTAGCGGCATCTGAAAGCACTTTCACTTCTTGGTAAGCTTTCTCAAATGCACCGGCTTCAGAAAAGGTATCTTTCGAAGACGCTTTCAAGGAACCTTCGAGAGATTTTAAGGTTGCTTCGAGCCTTTCTGGCTCCGCTAATCCGCCTTTCTCGTGCGAAAAACGATGAATGTGGCGCATAAGCTGACGCCATTTTGGAACGCTCGGTCGAGGCGCGAACATTCTTCGCAACTTTATTTGATGCGCTTCGAGTTCAGTCTTTGCCTGTTCGACTCGTTGCTTCTCGGGATCGGCATCGCTACCCAAGGCGAGAAGCGGCGATCGCTCGTGAAAGTCAATGATTTCGATTGCCGGAATGCTCTCAAAATTAATTTCTCGATCTGCGCGCTTTGCATCGTTACTTGTCTCCGCCATTGGATCCGACATCCCCGAAGGGAACATGCAGTGCAGCCGCAAACACCCGAGACGGGTCCAGGCCATACCTCGAAGGAATCGGTCGCGGTTTGCTCTTTGATGATAACCTATATTACTTATGTAATGCTCAGACAGACATTCGAATAGACCTTCGAGCGTCACGCTCACCGACGTTGAAGAATATTTGAACTGTTGTGTCAAATTTCTGCTCACGACGTTACGCTGCTCATCGAAAAGGGATTGTCGTGTCACGTTTCCTAAAGTAGTATTCTTGGATACCAACTCTTCCCTCAACCCTAATGCATACTCACATATCATGCCATCTGCACCGTAAGCGCACATGGTGTGGACGAAAATACCACGCAACGTATTCCAATCTTTCGCACTCTCGTCCTCAGCATTGTCCCGACGCATTCTCAATTGCCTTGCAGCCAATCGTAATTGCGCGACTCTTTGTCCGCGTTCTTCAAGACCGACGGTGGAGACGAACAACGCCGAGGTCAGGATGGTTTGAAGCGCGCGTTCTGTACGGGCTGGTCCATCGCAGGAGAGCCATTTAGTCTCGAGCTCTGCCAATACTTGCTCATTTTTCGAGCCTATATTGATCGACGATTTTTTAGTCGTCTTCAAAAAATGGGGAAGCTGCGAGAGCGCTCCTGAGCGATGCGCGTCGTGCCAAGATAGAAAAATTTCCAAAGCTCTTCGGGATAGAGCAGACGCATCTACGGTCGTTTGACTGGGATCACTCATGTCCCATAGGAATTTTCGATGGCCTTCGAAATCAGACGCAGCACGCGGAGAGTGAGACACACCGAATGATAAAGCCTTCGAGGTTGCCTCGTGTAGTCGCTCCAGGAGCTTTTCTCTTCTATGATGATCCTTTTCCTCTTCATTACTACTGTCAAAACTCAAAATTAGCGCGAGACGTGCGAGAACTTCTCTATCAAGCTCGAGAGAGCATAACTCTGCAAACGGAGAAAGCTGTGCGTTCTTGAACGTAATATCCTTCCATTTCAAAGTCCAGTGCGGAAAAGAAAACCTCGGCGGAGCGAGAACCGCCGACGAGGTTTCCAGCGACCAAGATTCATCGTCATCGAGCGATTTGACAAGTTCTCGGTTTGGAATTTCAAACGCAAATGGAGCATTGGTGCCATTTCTATCCAAATCGACGGTATCGTTGTCCATTATCATCATCGCATCCGAAATTTCTTCTTCGAACTCGCTCGATGACGACAACGAATCGTATATTTTAAGAATGGCCTTGGCGCGCTCTTGCGTAGACGCATCCCACGCGCCCGAGTCCACACAATGCTGATACAGTTGACGAGAAAGCAGCGATGGTAGTGCCGTAGCATCATTATCTGCTATCCCATTTTCGCTCGAAGTAATACCGACGTGTGTGAAGCTGAAAAAACACAACGCTTCCAAGGCGGTGAATCGCAGTTTCGCCGATGCGCCTAAATTGGCAGCCTCTTTAGCCAAGAATGCAATCGCTCTACTCGAAGGATCATTCCTCGAAGAGCGAGTGTAATCCAAAAGTGTGTTTACTCGGGAGCCGTTGTTTTGGAGTGCTCTAGATGCTATGCGAACGATTTCCTCGGCTGTGCGAAGAGTATCACTTTGCGGCAAGGTTGGTTTCCCGATAGCGTGCCAGAGGAACGGTACTCCTGGAGGCTTGGATGGAACACCAAATGCTTCGTCTACGAGAAGCGAACGCTTTTCATCGCGCAAGCCTGCTCTATCATTAGGAGCAGTAGTGTTTTTATTTTGCAAGGATAACCAACTTTCGTAATTTTGCGCGGCTTGTTTTGTTTGTAACCAAGCCACCGCAAGGTTTTCAAGCGCCGCGTCGAGATTACCGTTGGCCACCTCAAAGTCTTCATACGGCGTTGAACGAATGAGCACATCAAAATGTGACTTCCACGATACGAAACTATTCAAAAGTTTCATTGATTCAATATTCAATGGCCCAGTACACGAGAGCGACTCCTGAAGCAAAACTTCGTTCGTTTCTTCTAATAGCTGGTTCGCGAGAGCTATTTTATCCAGAGATGCGTGCACAGCGCTTTGCCTCGCCTTCTCTTTCGCGTTCTTCGCGCGATAGCAGGACATGGTCAAAGCTTTCATGTCACCAACGTGCGCAGTTGACGATAAGAAGCATGTATCTGTATATGCCTTTTCAAAGGAATATCGCGCACAGAGGGGCGCAAGTAGTTGAACCGTTTCCGCCAAAGGCTCCCTATTTTCAAACAACCGCTGGAAAAGTGTCCAGGCGAGAACACTCGATTCGATTTGCGGAACATTGCACGTTGATGTGATGGCACTCGCGAAAAAGTTCCAACTCACTCGACTTTTAACCAGAGATGCTCCAGATGAGTTCTTTTTAAGCGCGTAAATGGTGGAGGCACGGAAGAGTTCGATTACCTTGCTGTTCCACGCGGCTTCGTCTTCTTCGAGAGAGGTTTCAAACGCACCCCCTTGAAAATACTTCATAAGCTGCGAAGTCGGTAGGTTTGCTACGAGCGATTGCTTCTCGTGCAATATCGGCAGTATGTCTTCGTCTTTGCTTTTATCCCTCGACGTTTTCTGAACAAAGCACTGCGCAGCAAGAAGTGCGGCTGCGTGCGTGGACAGCGAAAATCCTGAGAATTGCTCCAAAGACGTTAGCGCCAATCGATCTTCTCGCGATATCCTATTTGCCGTAGCAAGACGATTCGGCCAACCAGATGGTGATGATATGAACGAATGCAAGGTGTTTCCAGCAAGATGCACCGAATTCATATGTGGCACAAATGTTTCATCGTAAACGAAGTTCGATTCTTCGCTGGGCACGTTATACGCGTGCGGTAAACTCAAACGAAACGCTCGCATGACGGGTACTCCCCTATTGACGAGCTCGAGCGCGAGCTCGGCCCATCGACAGGAATCGCGCGACGTTAAATGCACGTGATTTCCAATCGTCATTTTGAGTTTAATGATCATAGCAAAGTGTGTTTGCACGATCGCATCTGCTAGAATACCATTTGGGATACCCTTTGTCAAGACCATAGATTTGATATCCTCGTTAATCGACGGTGAAGAGCTCGGCATTTCCGCCAGTCCCAGTTGTTTGGAGAACAAGCTTGTCTGCTCGTTGTCTGACGGGCTTTCGTATCTTTTTGGATGCAAAAATACCTCAACTCCACGATTGCGCATCGCTCGCGATACTTCCCCTCTTCTTGGATCGACTGCTAAGAATAATCGAAACCCTTCGTGCGCCTTTACGATGCGGCTTTCGCCATTTGGTAAGAAACCGCATTCGTTTACCAACAAAGTCCCCTCCGGTTCCAGCAAAGGATTCAAACGATCGAGCACGGTTGGAGAGCATAGATTTGCGTTTTCGAGTAAAACCCAATCGCCTCGTTCGACGGCTTTTAGCAAAGCCCCGTCGACCCACTCGAATCGACCGGCATCTTTCTTAGGTCCGACATTGAACGAAGTTGGCGTGACAATGGCTTCAAAGTTCTCATGAAGCCAGGAGATTTCAGAATGAACATCGTCTTGCAAAGATGATGCGTTCGAAGTAGCCGCCGCACTTAATGCAACGATTACCTCGCGGAGAATGTACACTGCGTTCTCCGCGTCGTTTTCTGACATTGCTTCTGATGTCTGCGTGGCGGCTCTGTAGGATTCCCACATTTTCCAAGCGCGCGTGGTTGAACTCACATCACCGAACGCACTCGATTCGCAAATGCCTTGGAGTAGACTAAAGATGCGAGATTCAAAGTCCACGCGATCTCTCGACGACTCTTTTTGCTCAAAAGATCCGAGTAATTCGCTTGTATCCGTAGCTGAAGTCAACGCGATGCGTTGTAAATCTTTTCCGGCAAGTCTGGCGAGGGTTTTCACCAGCGTCGTTTTACCAGACGCGGCTTGTCCGACAACGATTGTCATCCATCCGCGATCGATACAGAAAGAAGCCGCTTCGAGGGAATCTAAGTTCCCTCTTAGAATTGCGAAATTTTCCTCTTCGTCGATGCAAGCAATACCAGCATCAGCGCTAGATTTTGATGTAGAGGATGTATGTCTGCGTAAAACTGCATTGCCAATTTCGAGATATCCATCCTTTCGCATTTTCATGTGGGAAGCGGTTGGAATCTCGTCTGCGTTAAGACCGAATGCTCGAGCAAACGCGTGCTTTGCAATTATTCGGTCGTTCACAGTTCGTAAGCGCTGAGTATATAATGCATTAAATACCGATGCACACACCCGGACGTATGAATTTTCATCCATCTCGTTTTCTGGGATGATAGAAGTAACGAGTTCGCACCATCTCATGATATCTCGAAGGTTGAATTCCCACGGTGCACCGGCTCTAGCAAACCTATATCCAGTCGTATCCGTGGTACTACTCAAACGAGCTAACTCTGCGTTACAGTGGACCATCTTTTCGATGACGCTCTCTATAACGTTCGGATGTAGACTTTTCGCGATGTGCTCGACGTCGTTAATACGCATGGGCTCAACGAATACTCTCGTGAAACGATTAAGAAAAGATTTTGGCAATCCTTTTCTTCCACCGCCTTGTGCAGCAGGGTTTTGAGCTGCAAATACTCTAAATGTTGATGGGCATTTGAACGTCTTACCGAGCTCTGGCACAAACACTTCCGCGCGATGATCGAGCGCGGCATTCAAGCCCTCTAAAACCGGTTGCGGCGCCAAATTCAATTCGTCCAAAAGAACCCAATCACCATTTTTCAAAGCCGCTAAAAATGCTCCATCGGACCATTTAAACTCACCGGCTTCACCATCAGATGCTGGTAGATCTGCACCCAGAAGATCCATCATATCAGTCTGCTCCGAGAGATTTAATCTTACCAGTTTGTGCCCCGCAGCCTTCGCCAGAGCCGAGACTATAGACGTCTTACCAACTCCGGGTGAACCTTCCAATAATATTGGTTTCCGAGCGAGTTGCAATGCGCGAAGGAGTCGCGCAACGTTGCGCCTGGTTGACGGGGCAGTTAAAGCGAATTCAGATGTCGAGGGAATCGGATGCGTGCCACAACTAATCGTGAATGACGAGATGCCAAATCGAGTGCCGTTGTCAACTGCAGCGCAGTTGAGGAGATCTTCCTTCTGGTCTTCTGCACTCGGATCGTGCGCATACGACGCTCTTTGTAATATTTGTTCGTTCAAGGTTCGGATCTGTTAGAAAAAGAAAGAGAAGGAAGTTCGGTCAATAAAATCAATGGTGATGATAGTAAAATTGTGAAGGCAGAGAAACTATACCAATAATACGCTCAGGGTTGTAGGGGTTTCTCATCATGGAAGATCAGAAACTTACCAGGTACAACAAAAACTTCACGGCGCAATGTAGTAAAAAAAATGCAGGCGAGATCGACATCGACGTTTCAAAAAAAAAATGTGATTGCTGACGTACCTCTGTGTCTGGTATGCGCGCGCGCAAATACTCGACGCATTTTCGATTGAGCGCTTTAGCTGTTTCCTCTGGCATCCCTAAACCCAGACCGAGGCCATCTAAAAGCGTTAAGTACGCCCCGTGCGCGAACGCAGCAAATCCTAACAGCGCGTTCGGCCCTTTTCTATTCTCTACTTCGTTGATGAATTGAGCCCAAGCCAAAATATCTCTGGTTTGCAAACACGCCTTTGCTTGTCCGGCGCCGGCGATGCTTTGATAGAATTCCCAGAATAAGGCTAATTCTTTCGCATGGTCGTGCGCGTAAATAGTATCCATATTTTGAGAATGAACCAGACGCCGTGAAACTATCTCTTCCATCTCTTTTGCCGAAGATACGCCCCCGACCCAAATTTCTGTGAATCTGTTTCGCAGCGCCGGAGATAACTCCTTCTTTCCGAAATCCCCACCCGGGTTCATCGTTCCTATCAATCGAAAATTCGGGTGAGCGATGAGCTCTTCGACATCGATACCGCCTTTCTCAGGTAAAGTAATCGCTCGTCCGGGTTCTAAGACGGAATTTAACCTCTCCAATACGGAATCTTCTGCGAGTGAAAGCTCATCGACGAGTAAAATATCCCCTTCGCGCATGGCTTTAATCAAAGGTCCATCTTCCCACGCGAATGGTGCGTCTCCTTGTCTTGCAGGTCGAAAGCCTCCTATGAAATCACCAGTTTCCGTGTGTTGGTGACAGTTTAATACACGTAACTTTTGCCCATGAATCATTGCAAGGATCTGCACCACAGTTGTCTTCCCGCAACCAGTTTCACCTACAAGCAAAGCGGGTTCTTTATGCTCAACGCAGGCTTCGACCAAAGCATATAAACGACGCATAGCGGGTGTCCACGCGATAGAACGTGCCATGATGATTTCTTCAGCTGAAATGTCGCAATTTTTAGCCGTCAAAGCAACTTCCAAACGTCCTTCTAAATTTTCACTGGATGCCGCCTCGTACAGTTGTTCTAGAGAAATCTCTGGGACTTTTAAAGCTTTCTCGAGAACTCTCTTCAGCGACATCCTTTCGTTTTCCGATCGCAATCGCTCGCCAAGCACACGAAAGCCATCGCTGGCTAAGTTTTCGTATCCAACGGATTTCCTATTCGCCCAGCGAAACAAATCGCGGGCGGTGATGTATCCATCTTTACCGGCAAAAGCTCGAGAACCTCTTCGCATACCTTGCAAAGCGCGCATAGATTCTACGAGCTTCACGCAATAGCTCGGTGCGATTTCACACCGCTTATTCAGAATGACTTTGAGTTCTTCGTCGGGAATGTCACCGATGTGTAACTCAACGAATCTGTTACGAAAGGCTTTCGACAATACCTTGCGCCCTCCATAAATTGCACCTGGAGGATTTTGCGTCGCAAACAGGACAAAGTGGGGGTGAGGTCTAATCGTTTCTTGTAACTCGGGAACAAAAAGTTCTCTGTTATCGTCTAAAAGTCTATTCAAAGCTTCTAATACATCAGAAGGCGCTAGATTCAACTCGTCAAGAACGACCCAGTACCCTCGGCGTACCGCTTGCACGAGTGCGCCTTCTTGGAAGGTCAAAGCACCTAAAGTGTGAATGAAAATAGAAAGTGGTTAGAGATAATAAATCGATGAACACAAAAGCACAACGAAACGTGAGATACGAACTGAACTGAAGAAGAATATAGCCTTGGAAGTCACGCGAATGTCCTGAGATGCTCCGGTAAAGAGCGACGACGGATTCCCGCAAGCGACCAACTCCCGAGGCGCATAAATCTACGGACTGCTTTCCGATCCCCCGGATTCTATTGTATAAGAACGACGGATAACGAACTAGCGTCCGAAAAAAGAGAAGAAAAAGATAAAAATAGAAGATGCAAGGCCATATACGTACCCTTCTCATCCGTTATGTACGTGCCAAGGTACTCTTGTAGATCTGTATGCTCGTGATTGTTGATGCGCATGAAACGATGTCCAGTACGCTTCGCGAGATATTCAATGATGGAAGTTTTTCCTGCTGAGGTCGGTCCTTGCAATAAAATTGGGTGTCTTCTGAGAAGCACCGCGCGTGCTAAATTCGAGAGGTGTGATTTGACGCTCTCAGTCACGACGTAACCTATGATATGTAAAAGAAAGAGATTAAGTGTCAAAATGAATTTCCAACCAAGGGAAGTACGGAGAAAAAAAACATAAAAAAACATGTTGACGTTGGTGGCTCAGTAGAAGAAATTCAACCATAATATCTTTTTGTGCATCATAAACGAGTTTAAGAAGCGCGGATATGTGTTCATCATTGCCAAGTCGTCTTTCGTTTCAAAGAAAAAAAATGCGCGCAAAGAGAATATGGTTACCTTCGGGATCGACGCGTTCTAATTCTCCGGCTTCTACCCAAAAGTGCTCGATGAGAACGTGTGTATCGTCTTCCGGTGCCGGCGGTGGTTTCATGATTCCCTGTGTATTTATGGTTTAGAGAGAAGAAGAAGTTTATACGGTGTTAGTACTACGAGGCACAACAGCAAAAGATGTGCGGGACAAGTCTTCCGAACATTCATAGAGTCGTGACCGGAATAGGTGTATTGTCCAACAATTGAATATACCGCAGTTTCTAGACCGAGCACGCCATGGAATATTGACAATCTCAGCGCTTAACTGCGGATACGAACAAATCACGATGATAATAATAGCGCACACTTACCTTGATCGCCTTGCCACCCAACAGATGCTTATGCATCAATTTTTCTAAAATCTCTTGACCTTCCTTTTTTAAAAGCGTCAGGAATGACATCGAGAAACCATCCATCATCGCTCTTTGGACGCCATATAACGGACTCGCCGCAGAAACGTACTCTAAAGCTCGCGCCAGGCTTCTAAGTGAATATCGAGGCTTTTGATCCGCCGAGTCTAAGAGAACCGTGTGCGCCGCTCGTTTCGCTTCAACGTAGAAGTCGACGATTGGGGCTATTACCCCACTCGGAACATCTCTTAGATATCCACGAACCAAGAGCTGCAAATCTTCTCTGGATTCCGTTTCTCCGCAATACACCTCCGCAAAGCGGTGTTTCAAAGCGGGGGGTAAGTCGCGTTTACCAACATCAGTCGCCGGATTCATAGCCGCGAACAGACGAAACCGTGGGTGACGATACACTGGAGTCGCATCCCCGCGCTCGGAAAGAACAACGGAGCCTTTACGCGACTCTAACACGCCATTCAGTCTTTCGAGTGTTTCTGCAGGTGCTAAATTGATTTCATCGAGAAGAATCCAGTGACCTTCGCGTAGTGCTGTGACTAAAGCACCTTCTACAAAGGCAAAAATAGGTCCACCCCCAGAGGACGAGGCCACGTCCCCAATCGCTCGTTCAGCTACGACTAAATCCCGATCAAACGATTGCCAAGATTCGACGAGATCGTCTGAAATCGTGAATGCAGGCTTTTTTGAAGCTTCTTTTTTATTTGTGCTTCCCGCTTTCTTCTTCATAGCAGCGCTTGTTTTTTGACGCTTGTTACTGGTATCGGCAACTGACGAGGTACATACTTTTTCATTTTTACCCTTCTTACCAGTAGTTTGTGAACGCGTTGCCCGTGTTGTAGGCGCGGCAACTGCAGGTGTCGCTTCCTCCATGACATCGTCATTGGTGGGGAGTTCTTCTCCGTCTTCAGTAGAATCAAGCATCTTATCTTCGTCATCTTTATCGACGACGGACGCCACGCGATCCACGCCGGCACGGAACGCCTTCAACAAGTGTATCCATTTTCTTTTTTCTGCAAATTTAGACACTCTTCCTAGAAATTCAGCGTTAGATCGACTCGGGAAAGTTTCTCCAAACAACTCAAGGAACCGTTTCAGTAACGGCAAACACAAATGTCGCGCACCGGCTGGTCGGAATCCTCCAAGAAAATCACTTGACTCTGATTGATTGGAAAGATTCACAACCGTCAGTGGCGCACCAGTTAAACGCGCAAGCTCTTGAACCAGAGCAGTTTTACCGGTACCAGTTTCCCCTACGAGAAGAGCGGGTTCGTTCACTGAAACCGCACACGAAACTCTCTCGAGCATTCTCAGCGCGTGGCCCGTTTTTGCAAAATTCCGAAAACTGCCCACCGTATCCTCGTTTTCTTCGCAAGGTAACATGGTGCGTCCAACGCGCACGCTATCTTCTGACGACAAAACATCCGGTTTACGAAGTAAATCTGTCGTATTCGCAGTCTCTTCAGGATTTAATCCCCAAATTTCAGCAACCGCTTGTAAAGCTTTTCTTCGTCCGATACCGGGAGGCAAAGCGCCTAATAAAACATCAGCCGCTTCGTCATACATCGCCTGGCGAGTTTGTGGAGGAGGCGCTTTACCTTTCTTCATGAGCTTGAGTTCCGCTTTACGCAAAGCGGCAGCTCTTTTTGCCCAACGGAGTAAATCTCGAAGAGTGAATGTCCTACCCACAGAGGCTCGAGACGACGACGCGGCTTCGCTGGACGCTAAATCTTCCAGAGATGTCATCTTTTCCGCATCCTCCGCTGCTACGTCTAATTCGTTCGTATCGTCCGTGTGAACGTTCTCGACATCCATCATCATCACGTATTTGTCATCGTCGGCGTTCGCGTTGTTGTTATCAAATCGTTCGTCGCCTAAACCGGCTAACCGCGTCACATGGCCTCCGCCTTGGCCCACCAGAGTCTGCGCGACTCTCATCGTCTTAAGCATGCGTCTCTTTACGTCGACATCGCCGAATTGCGGATATATTTCCGCGAGTATTCTGCCAGGCTCCTCGCCGCTTGGTTGTTCTACGCTAACACGAGTCCATAAACCGCTCAACGGATCATTCTCGCGATTGGAAACTTTGGACCCGCCCACCGTGGCAGATCCAAACAGCTGAAATTGGGGATGTGCTACAACAGTTTCACCTCTACCGGCAATGTATAGCTTACGTTCTTCCAACAGAGGAATTAAAGCCGAGAGAACTTCGAATGGAGCGACGTCCACGTCTTCAATCAAAACCCATTTCCCAGATCTTACAGCTCTCGTGAGCGACCCGGGTTGCCATTCGAATTCTCCCGGACTTGCTCCGCACACGTACGCTCCAAGGAGTGATTTTGAATCTGTATGAGCATCAAAGTGTAAGACAACGACGTCGTTATCTTCGTAAGATCGTCCGAATCTTCGGGCAGCTTCACGAAGCGTCGCTGATTTGCCACACCCAGCCGGTCCTTCGAGTAAAACGGGCCTATTTTGACACAAGGCGTACGCGACGGCAACCAAGTTACGTTCTGCGGACGGTACTAAAACAAAATCCGTCGCGATTCTGCTAACCTTCTTCTTGTTATTGTTCATCTTACCACTTGTGGAAGCCCTGTTGTCATTTCCTCCATCATCATCATCATCACGTTGTGTGCGCACTTCGATGGCGCCTAAGCGTTCGTATCCGGGCGCCGCCGGTATGCCCTCTTCTCGTACTCTTTCACTCTCGTCTTCTAGCTCTGTGCACTCCAGAGTATGCCTTCCTTCTACTTTGAAACTACTATCATGTTCATTCTGTTCTTTTTCGCAAACTCTGGGTAGCAAAAACGACGCGCGTTCAATCCGAAACGCCGTTTGGCGTTCCTCCCACTCTCGTTGGAACTGTGCCAGTGTCACTTCGTCTTCGTCACTTAAAGTCTTCTTTCTTGCCGCGTGCATCGCATCGTCGCTCAAACCTAAAGCTTCGCAAACTATTCCACACGCAATCCATCGAACGTGAGCGTCTTCGTGCGTCAAAAATATCCCACATTGGCTCCAATCCCAGGAGGCGCCAGAAATCGCTCCTTTCTTACACCCAAAGCACTCGGCGATATCCATTGAACTCCTCAAAACCATCCGGAGATGCGCGAAAAAATCCTCCTTGCTTTTGCTATTCTTTTTCTTCGTGTTACTCGTCGTCTTCTTCGTCGTCGTCCTCGCGGCTTCTGCAGCTACTCTCGAAAACACCGGATGCTTCTCCCTCGCTAAAACTCTCTCCGATATCAACTGCCGGCAGTGCGGCAGCAATTTCGCCACCGATATCAACGCGCACATCCCTCGCTCTCTCTTCTCCACGTCGCTCGTAAATCGCGCGTCGTTTGCATCATTCATAACTTCCACGGCTCTCGCAAGCACGTGCAAAATCACTCCGCGCAAACACGAGGCCAAGACGATGCTCTCTTTCGCGTCAGAGCTGAGCAGCATCTCGGCGGCGGCAGAGAGCGCATTTTGCTCCGATACACTTTTTCTGTTCATACTCGTATCCTCGTCGTTTGACAAGAGCGCGCGTAAAGCATCAGACGACGACGAAGACGCCGGTAAGCGTTTCTTCGCCAGAGATAAAGAGGTGAGCAGTGCCTCGAGGAGAGGAGATGGGTCGTTCGGTTTTCTTTTCCTCGTCGTCATTTTCTTCTTGATGCCAAAACGTGTTTGGGAGAAAATTTAATGAAGAAAACCAAAATTAAATGTACGAGTACAGCACAAAATGTGCATCCGCGAGACGAAAAACGCGACCGGATTTTTAAACGTAAACGTATTATATATGGTATTAAAACATCTTTTTTTTATATGTGTGTTGTGTGATTAATTTTACGCCTTCTTTGGCTTGATCTTATCGGAAAACGCCGCGCACGCCAACGCGGTGAGACAGATGGACATGGCCACGACGCCGTTCGTGTACTCTTTCGGCACCGTCATGGCTTTTTCGCTCATCATGAGCGGGATTTGCAACAAGGCGACGGTCGCCATGCGGTAGAGAGCGAAGGATTTTTGCTCGTTATCCGAGCCGGACATTAACATGAAGTAGGTCATCATGTTGACCATGAACCACATGCTCGAGGTGAACACGTTGATGTCGTAAAAGACGGAGTCTTTAGCTCGGCAGAATCCTCTGCCTTGGCAGGCGATGTAGTTCTGCGATGGGAAATCGCCCAATTGAAAGGTCGTGATGTAGAAGAAGAAGCACGCCCAGTAGATGATTAAGCATCCGTGAGTCAATCCTTTGCAACCTTTTAAGAAGTGTCTTTTCGCAGGTTCCATGCCGCCCGCCAACCCCGCGCTCATCACAAATGTTAACGCGAGCGTTAAGAATCCGCCCATGACGTGTTCCTTGTGAACAAGCTTACCGCCGAATTTTTGGGAGGAGAAGCACGCGTGCACGGCCAACATCAACATGTTATGCATGATTTGACCGTTGCAAACTCTTTGTTGCACGGCTTTGCTACATTTCAACGCCGCGTAGAGCAAGTCGAGCGTCATGACGAACAAACCGAGACCTCCCCAATCGCTCGCAGATTTTCGCATGGCGTTATTCTTCTGACCAAAAAACTTCTCAGAGAACGACGGCATTCCAATTCGGTCCCCGAAGAACGCGGTTAAGTAGAAAGCGCACAACGCCGCTTTCAAGAGTAAAACTTTTTGTAGTTTGGTGTATTCTGCCATCATTTTTGTTTATGCTTGAGTGTGTAAATAATTTGTATCTGTATTTTTAGAGGAGAGATGGTCAGTCTCTAATAATGAATCACCATCGACATCCTCCGCACGCGCGCGCCGAAAAGCGTCTCTCTCTCGAAAAAGAAGTGGACAAAAGGGGCGCGGAAAAAGAAAGCTTTTCACGAACGCGCGCGGGGAAACATCACACACAATTGTGTCTCAATTATATTCTCTCGTTGAAAATTTCCAATCTGAGCACAGAAAATTAAAAGAAAGCCGAAACGCGTCTGTTGGTCTTTTTTGGAGAGAGAAGAGAGAAAGAAAGAACGCCCGCAAAAACAACGCGACGATGAGAGAGCGAGAGAGAGATGATATGTGTATTTGTGGTGTCGCGCGTGATACAAAAAAATCACCACACGTACCGCAACAAATGAAAGTGAGGAGGAATTGGTCTAGGGGAATATTTTTCTCGTTCCCCCTCACATTTTAAAACCCTAAACTCGTACAACACAAAAAAATTCTTCTCGAAACCAAAACACAACAAACACCAACACGCGACGACGATGCGCGACGACGAGCACGACTGAGACTCCTCGCACACACACAACACTTGCGCGAAACGAAAAATGTCACCACCGCTGCCCCAATCCTCGCGTTCCTCGGAGTATTCCTTCGCGTTTTTCGGGACAAAGATGAGGGAAACAACACCCGGTGGTGGTGGACGAGAACAAAATCACCATCACGAACAACCACTTTCGAAGAAGTTTAAGAAGAACAAACAAAAGGAACAACACATCGCCACGGACGAGCAGGGCCGCCGGCGCTTCCACGGCGCGTTTACCGGAGGGTTTTCCGCGGGGTATTTCAACACGGTCGGGAGTAAAGAAGGGTGGCAACCGAAACAGTTCAAGAGCTCGAGAGCGAATGACGAGAAAAAACAACAACAACAGACGATGGAAGATTTCATGGACGAGGAGGAATTGGAAGAGTACGAGAAAGGGAAGATGAGGACAAACGCAGAGTACGACGCGTTCGGGAAGGAAGGGGAGGTGATGGCCGGGTTCCGACGGATCGAAGGCGAAGAAGAGGAAGAGGAGGAGGAAGACGGAACAACCGGGCGGCGGATGGCGTTCGGTACCGCCGCGGCGGAGGAGAGGACGAAGCGAGAAGAAGAAAAGAAGCGAGGGTTTTCAAAAGCCTTGGCGAAAAGTATACTCGACTACGTGAAACCAGTCATTAGTGGCATCGGGACGAAATTGTTGGTGAAAATGGGATGGAGAGTCGGGAAGTCCTTGGGGAGACGTAAGAAGAAAGTGAACGGTAAAATCGTGTTCAAAGCGACGAAAGAGGACGAGCAGGCGTGGAGAACACGGTACGGGCAACAGCTGGTGTCACTGTTAGGAGGAGGAGGAGGAGTGATCAATGTTAAAGATAACAGTTGGGGCATCGGGTACGATCCGTACGCAGGAGCGGAAGAATTTCGGAAAAGAGACCAACACGAGTTGATGAAGAAAAGAGAGCGATATTCGAAAGAAGGCGAGAAGAAACAGCGAGGCGCGGCATTTGGGTTAGGCGCGTTTGAAGTAGACGACGATATGAACGTATACGACGAAAGACCTAGAGAAAAGAACGCGGAGTATACTTTTGAATTAAACTCCGAGGACGAGGAAAAGGACGACGACGAGAACGATCGATTCGGGCGCGGAGCCGATCACCGGCAAAAAGACGCGTTACGGAATCCTTTAGGGGTAAAACGGTTACCGGATCGTGCAACAAGAGACGCGATCGAAAGAGGGCATAAGTTCCCAGGATTTGTGGAGAGTGATACGGTACCGGAAGAAATAGAGTGGTTTCAAGCGCCGGAAGTGCCGAAAGAGTTTAACGAGCGACACGTTTTCGATACAGACGGCGTTACCAAGGATACCATCGATAAGGAAAAAGAAGAGGACGAAGAAGAAGAATTACCGCCGCCGCCGCCTCAAATGCGCAAACTTTCCGAGGAGAAACGTAAAGTCATCGAATCGTTGGCGCGTTTTGTCGCGCGAAACGGCGAGGCGTTCGAGAAGTTGGCGAAACAAAAGCAAAAGAAGGATAAGAAATTTTCGTTTCTTTTTGGCGGCGAAGGCGCGAGCTCGTACGCGTACTGTTTGAAAAAAGCAAAGTTGGAAGAGAGGAGAAACGCGCGGATAGTGTTGGCGAGCGCGAAAGAAAAGATTGCGCCGTTACTTTCCGCGGCAAAAGGGTACGACATCTCGAAACAGCAAAAGCACGACGCGGAGTCTCGAGGGAAACTTTTAGGAGAAGAACCTTTGAAACGCACGGTACCGCCGCCGCCGCCGCAACCACCATCAGTCCAAGACGAAATGATGAAAATTCCAGCGCGAGGTCAACCAATCGTCGATGACGTCAAGAAGGTCAACCTTTCAGCCGCAATCAATGAAAAAGATAAAAGTCAGATCTTAGCGACCATGTCGAATATGTTCACCACCTCGGGACATATCGTCAACGCGGAAGTGCCGTCTGGTGGTTTACAAACCGCTAAAGAACTCGCCAAGATTCGCGAAGAGAGAGAAAAACTGGAAGCTGTCGAGGCAGCAAACTTGAAGAACGTCGAGAAAGAGCGAGATGCGCAACGCGAGGCAATGTCGAGGATGATTGTAAACACGAGAACGACTATTCCGTGGTCGCCGGCGTTACTCTTGTGTAAACGCCTCGGTATTCAAGACCCGTACGCCGGACGCGAACACGCGCGACCGTCAAAGTTCAAAGCGAGCTTTAAAACAGAAACTGTGGATCTCCTCCCAGAGACGACGCAGATCCGTTTGGGAAAGCAGCCAAAGTTCATGTCAAAAAAGGAAAGAGAAGATATGACGAATAAAAAGACAGACGACGATGACGCAAAAGTGGTGAAGGCGCCAAAAGATGATCAAGACGATGTGGGAGAATTGGACGCTCCAGGCCAGTTGATGCAAGTGCCTCCACCTCCTCCTCCCTTACCTTTACGCGAGAAGCCGATGGATTTGTTCAAAGCTATTTTCGAAGACTCCGACGATGAGGAGGAGGAAGAGGATGAAAGTTCTTCCGAAGAGGAAGAAGAAGACGAAAAGGAGCAGCAACAACGACAACAACAACAACAAAGAGAGGAAGTAGAAGGAGACCTCGACAAACCGATGCCTCCTCCGAAATTCATCCCTAGACCGAAAAAATCTGTCGAATCACTTCCTCCTCCACCACCGCCAGTTTTTGGAAAAAAGGAGGAGGAAAAGCCCCCTGTTTTCCTTGGATCTTTCGCGTTTGGAAAGAACAAGAGCGATAGGAAACGAAGTTCTGAAGATGATTCCGACGACGACGACGACGACGACCGACGACGCAAACGTTCGAAAAAGAAAGAAAGAAAGAAGAAGAAAGAGAAAAAGAAAAAGAAAGAGAAAAAGCGCAAAGATAGGAAAGAGAAGAAGAGAAAGAAGAAGCGCAGTCGACGAGATGAGAGTTCATCGAGTAGCAGCAGCAGCGATAGCGATAGCGATAGTTAAATTCTAGTAGTAGTTAGCTCCTAAATGGAATCTTCGTCCTCATCGACGTCGGCGACATCGTCTTCTGCGATGCTCCCGGTCCATTCACCAAAGCCGTCTTCGGACTCCGTCACAGAAATGCCACTTTCCTTTGCGCGCGCCAGAAACGAACGGACTTTTTCCCTCTCTTCTTCCGTCAACTCTTTCATCAAATCTTCGTCTGCGTCGTAGCTGCTTTCCTCATCATCGTCATCGCCGCCACTAGCGGTATTAGACGCAGGAACGGTTTCATATTCCGTCGTCGGTTCAATACTCGCGCCGACAAAGAAAAATACGTTGCGCAACGCGTCGATGCGCATGTCGCTCACGCAATCTACGAACGCCTTGGCGCCGTCAATTTTAAACTCTTCCTTCGGGTCCAAGTGGCCAAACGCTCGAACTTGCACAGAATCTTTCAAACTGGACATGTGAACGAGATGTTGTTTATAACGCTCGTCAATTGCGCGTAAAACCCACAGACGTTCGACATCTTCGAGTTCCTCTCGGATGTAATCCAACCTCGCCAGGCGCGCGAACCGATCTAGGTATTGCTGAATAGCCGCTTCGGAGAGGTACGCTCTCAGTTGCCTCGCTTTCTTCGCGTGCCGTCCGGAACTGAATGCCTTGACGACATCTTTTGAAGAACTTTCTTCTTTTGGCGGCTCTAAGCGCTTTTTTAATCGTTCGGAGATGGCATCTTTTTCAGCTTCCGGTTCCGTGTCGGCGACGGAACCGGATGAATCGGTTTTCTCTAATCCGCCGGCAAGTCCTGAGCCATCGGCATAGGCTAAGTTTACGCCTGAAATAGACGCTCTCACGGCGACAGGATTTGCGTCTAAGGGCGGCATGCGTCTCGGTTCTGGTAACGTTCTCGATCCATTCTTATCGTCCAAGTGTAACAAAGCGTCTTTCAAATCTGCCGCGGAGACGCCGGGCAAATAGTGCGGGTGAGGAGATACCGGTTCGTTATTGGTCAGTCGGAACCTGTCTTTACGTCCAGCGAAAACTTCTCTCAACAAATCCATGAGCAATTCAATATTCCAATCTTTCGCTGGGGTTGAACCGCTCACGTTTGCCGCGACGCAATAGTTGTCCACGATGGCGTCAACGTACCTAAACAGACGCTCGCGCAAGGTTTGTTGACCGCCGACTAACACCATTCTCCGTAACTCGTATACCGCGTTTCTTTGCGAATCTAACACCCTATCGGCATCGAACGTCGATTGCCTTCCCGCGCTAAGATAATCTTCGATGTTTTTTTGGATGCCTTCTAACTGAATGTCGACGAGTGATCCGTACATCGGCTCCTCTGGCGCCAAACCGGCGAAATCCCACGCGCTCGATTGTTTCGACATTGCCGGGCTGTACGTGCGAATCATCTCGTCATCTAAGGAGAGGCAAAATACAGTCGAACCGGGGTCACCTTGTCTTCCCGCGCGACCTCGCAGTTGTCTATCGATGCGTCGAGACTCGTGTAAAGCGGTACCGACGACTTGCAAGCCACCTCGACGAATAACCTCCTGCGACTCGAGCTTGCACAAACGCGCGGTTTCGCGAAGCGTTTGTTCGGCAGCAAAATCAATCGCAATTTCAAAGGGAACTCTTTTCTTTTCTTTCTCGTCATTAATTTCCTCGTCGTCGTCTTCGTTGGTGTTTATCCCTTGCGCTTCCCAGCCAGTCAGCAACAATCTTTGCTTCTTCTGTTCCTCGCGTCTAATTTTCTCGCCCGCTTTCTCCACCGATCGAACCAGCATCTCGTTCGCCGAATCGATATTCATCGGTCCCGCACTCTCGCACGCGGCTTTAGCGATCAACCTCGCTTGTTCCAACGCTATTTGTGCGGGTGTTTCCGATAAATTCACCGTCGCTAGCGATTCTGAAACGCTTTGAAACGCCGTTTCGCGTTCTTCTTCTAACACGTCCCCTAGCCCGAGCGCCTCGAATAAGTGCTCTTTCATCGCTTTTCTCGCTAATCCCTCCGCGTTACCTCCAAGTAAAATATCCGTACCTCTCCCAGCCATGTTCGTCGCAATAGTAACTGCACCTAATCTGCCGGCTTGTGCGATCGTTTCCGCCTCTCTCGCGGCATATTGCGGACGCGCGTTGAGTAAGTTATGCGCGACGCCTTTCACCACGGTATCGTCCGGCGCGCGCCATAAATACTCGTCTAAAACCATCGATAATGTTTCCGAATCTTCTACCGAAGTTGTTCCGACTAATACCGGTCTACCTTCGTAGTGACAGGATACGACAACATTCGCGACGGCATTCCACCGGGTCATCGCGTCTCGGAACATTGCCGTCGGCGCATCGACGCGAGCGTTTGGCCGGTGCTTCGGCACGACGATGACGCGCAAGTTGTAAATAATTTCAAACTCTTCGGCTTCCGTTGTCGCCGTACCAGTCATTCCAGACAATTTTTTATACAGTTTGAAGAAACATTGGTACGATACGCTCGCTATGATTGCGTTTTCGCTGTGAATTTCCACTTGTTCTTTCGCCTCTACGGCTTGGTGTAAGTTATCGTTCCATCGGCGATTCATCTGTACCCGCCCGGTACCCGGATCGACGATGATCACCTGATCGTCGCGAACGATATAATCCACGTCTCGTATGAACAACGCTTTTGCTTTTACGGCTAAAATGACGTATTTTCCCCACGGGTCGACCGGGTCCCACAAATCTTCCACGTCTAACAAAATCTCCGCGTTCGTCATGCCTTCGTCGGTCATTTCGATTGTTTTTTCTTTCCTATCGGCTTTGTAATCCCTCCCTTCGACGAGACTCTCTGCTATTTTCGCCGCCGCGACGTACCTCGGGCCCTCGTCCATATCGGATGGACCGGTTATTAATAACGGGTTCCGTCCTTCATCGATTAAAACTGAATCGACTTCATCCACGATGGCAAAGTTCAAAGGTCTCGTCATCACTACCAACTCGTCTACGCTCGTCGCCATGTTATCTCTCAAATAATCAAAACCAATCTCTTGGTTTGTCACGTACGTGATATCGCAATCGTACGATTTCCTCCTCTCTTCCGGCGAGTCTTCGCTCAAAACGTATCCAACTGTTAGACCTAACGCCCCGTGAATCTTCGCCGTCGTCAACGCGTCTCTCTCCGCTAAATAGTCGTTCACCGTGACGATGTGCACGCCTCTCCGACTCAACGCGTTTAAATACGCCGGCAACGTCGCCACCAACGTCTTACCTTCCCCGGTCGCCATCTCTGCGACCACACCTTTATGTAACAAAGCTCCACCAACTAACTGCACGTCAAAATGTCTCAAACCGAGTTCTCTCCTCGACGCCTCTCGAACCGCCGCGAACGCTTCCACGAGCACGTCTTCCAGCGTCTCCCCTAACCGTAACCGCGCTCGAAATTCCAACGTTTTCGCTCTCAACTCCACGCTCGTCAGTTTTCGCATTTCCGGTTCGAGCTTGTTCACCGGGTTCACCACTGTTTCGTATAGTTTTTCAATCAATCGCGTGGACCTTAACGTTTCGACGTCGCTCGTTTTCGCGTCTTCTTCTCGAGGTCGAACCGTTGGAATCTGAATTTTTTCTTCATCTCCTTCGCGTTCCTCAGAAGAAGAAGAAGAAGAAGAAGCGACCGGTCCATTTCCTCCTCTTCTCGAAAACTCAAAGTCGATTTCCCCCAAATCCTTTTCGTTCGTGAGAAACTCGTGCTCGAGGTCGTCGTCGTCTTCTGCTTCTTCTTCGTTTTTGTTCTCATCAATCTTCGCTTCCATCGCGGTGCGACGGCTTCTTTCATCATCATCATCATCATCAAAAGCAGCAAAAACGCTCCCCCGGACAGGTTTCGTTCGCCTTTGCCTCCTCCTTCTCAAATTTGAGAAGAGATCATTACGAGAAGAAGAACAGTGAGAATACCCTCGCTGTTGTTGGCAGCACGCAGAAGCGCTGCTCATTGCGTGTTCTTCTTCTTCTTCTTCTTCTGTGTGTTGTTTATTCTATACGACGTGTGTTTCGTGTCTCTCTCGCTTTTTTTTTTATGAGAGTCGTTCCAACACAACAAAGGAGAGGAAGAAAAACGCAGGAAAAAAAAATTTAGGGTTTTATGACAATTAGGGTTTAGGTAAACTCTCTCGGTCTTGTTCTTTTTTCTCTTTCTCTTTTTGATTCTTTTTTGATCTTCTTTTTGGAAAGAAACACCATAAAAAATGCCAGTCTTGACGATGCGCGTTCTCTCTCCCGCGAAGATGATCTCTTCTTCTCTCTCGTCGTCGTCGTTTTCAAGAAGCGCGACGACGAGTTCTTCCTCGAGGTATTCTTCTGCTACTACGACTCGCAGTCACGGGAGAACGACGAGTTGTTCCACTTCGTGTTCTTCTTCTTCTTCTTCTTCTGTATTCTCGTCTTTGTCTCATTATGGAGGACTTTTACCCCCCAAGAGAAGGAGGAAAAATCAGATCTCTCTCGCGACCAGCGCGAACGTCGAACCGTCGGACGCACCCGGCGAAGGCAAAAAACGGTTCCCTCTCCTCGCCGAAGAGAGCAGACACTCGCGCTCGGAACCGAGGAAGTACAAACACCCGCAAAACGAAGGGTGCGCGGTGACGTATTCGTTCGATACGGATGCGTTCGGGAACTTTAAAGTGGTGGAGATTTGGGAGGACGGGGTGGTGAAACCGATGGACGCGCCTGGGGAAGGGAAGAAACGAGCGCCGGAAGCGATGCAGGAGAGAGAAAAAGACGACGGGTGGGACGCGAAGAAAGGACACGGGTTGATGTTCGGGTACGTGGAGGAGAGGAATCCGGATAACGCGTGTTAGAATTCAAAGAGATCAAACGTGCTGACTGTGTATATACTACTTGTTTAGAGCGAGAGAGAAAGAGAGAGTAACGCCTTTATTCTTCCGTCTGAATTTGAAAATGTTGTAAATATAGATAATTTAATATCGTTATTGAGTGTTAATGGTACGACGACCGACTAATCTGCTGCTATATCTAATCTTCTATTTCTACCCTTTTTATTGCCTATCGTCGTCGCTCCCCGAGGCCGAAGAACCGCCTTGAATCCACTTTTCTAAAAGTTCGTCTCGTTTTCGTAATCTGGCGTCGGCCCAATTTCCGTCCGCGTCGGTGCGTTCCTTCTTCCTTGTATTCTTCGTTTTGATGCCACTCGGTATGTCCTCTTCCGTATCCTCCTCCTCGTCGTTACCGCCAAAGCGACTCTTCAACTCTCGTTTCCTCTGCTCCTCTTTTTCCTTCACCCTCGCCATCTCCTTCACCGCCTTCTTCGCTTTCCTCTTCGTCTCCACGTCTGCCTCCTCGCTCTTGGAAAGTTCCTTCAGACGAGTTTCCACCGATATCTGTATCAACTTTTGCCTCTGCATCGCCTTCCCGGCTTTACACTTCTTCCCGCCCGCGCATACAATTTTCCCTTCGCCTTGGCACCGTTTACACGCCTTCCGCGACCGTTTCGGTTTCCCAATCAACGCCCCAGAATTGTCCCGCGCTTCATTGTCCCACTCTATGTTTTCCTTTTGTTGCCATCCCGCCGCCCACTTCTCTCGATTTTTCAATTCAACCAGTGGAACTTCAATCGTTTGTTCGCGGTCGCACGTGGCGGATAACGTCACGAATTTGCTTCTCGTCTCAGAATCCACTCGTTTCGCCGTCGCTTCGAAATGTCTCCACCCTTTTGTTCGCAGAAGCGCCGTCCAATTGGTCCCGAGAACTTTGTCAAAGTTGATGGAATTTTTCGAGGAGAAGCCGCCAGAAGGGAGCGAGCCGAACCCTTCGCACGTTTGGCACGTTTGGTATCCCGTATCTGAGCACCGCTCGCATTGGAACGGAGACGACGCTTCGTCACAAACAACATTAATGGAATACGTGTTGCGATACCGGTGTCTTTTATTATTAAACGGCGGAAGTTTATTTCGGTTACTTTTAAATAATAAAGGAGGAAGAACAGAGAACGCGGAGGACAGCGACGACGCGCGCATATCTCTCTCTTCCGATAGATAAAAGAGCGCGTAAGCGCAAGTGGTAATAACACAACAAAACTTAAATGAAGAAGAAATCTTTCTTAAAAGGACAGAGTAAAATGTGACTCCTAAAAATATGACTCCTACGAAAGGACGCATGAAAGCGCAAACGTCTTGACGAAGTATCGCGCGTAATTTGAAACGCAATGTGGAATGGTACCGTCGGAGAAGACGACCAGAGTCCAAAGGCAAGACCTGTTCATTGCGGCTTTGAGTCGCGATGATACTACTACTCCTCTTCTTCTTTCATCTGCTTCTTTTTTTGGAGCGGCAACGGAGGAGGAGAGAAGGCGCGAGCGTTCGAGGAGGACGCCGAAGGTGTTCGCGAGGAAGAAGTATATCCAGCGACGGTCGGAGAAGGAGACGTCGTGGAAACAGGCGCTGACGAGGAATGTTAAAGCGATGGCGACAGTTTTGCTCTCGCGTTTGCTGTAGATGTTTCGCGCGAAGAAGTCTCGGAAGCTGACGTGGAAATTCCACCACAGCGTTCGAAAACTGGCGAGACAGTCGTAGAGGAAGAGCGGCGTGTCGTCGGCGACGTCGGTGAAGTGCATGGCGTGAGCGATAACTCTGCCTAAATTGAATGCAATTCGGGAGGTGGCGAAGATGTGTAAAAGTCTCGAGAGAAGACGTAAAGACGACGACGGTGGTGCAGATAATATCGTTTGACTTGTAGCCAAGAAATTCGAAACCAGAAACCAACCGAAAAGATCCAACGCGTCCTTCGCGAATTGCCGCGCGACACGTTTAATAGTATTTTGCTTGCTAGCAGCATTAAAGCGACGCGTGGAGGATATCTTTTTCAGACGTTTGGAAAAAGTATCAAAACCGCCGCGTATTAACGGTCCGCACTGAAACAAAGGCGCGAAAAATACGTAATGTAAGAACGTTATCATGTCCCCATCATCCGTAGCGTTCTGGTTGCCGGCGGTCGCGGATGATAGGTAATAATCAACGACGCGTAGTACGACGTATCTGGCAGCACGAAAAATGTGGAAGGAGGTCTTGCCATACATGCCATCTAAAAGTGACGAACCGGTAGTATCGATGTGACCAGAAGCAGCCAAGAGCGGAGTAGAAGTGTGCTTGCGTTCCAACTGAGCAACGCACGCGAAGGATACGCACGCGACGGGCCAGATGAAAGACGGTTTTCTAAACAGACGCGGTGCTTTCTTCCTCGCTCTGAACGAAAGCACGCAGCATAAAATTAACCACGCTGCTTTTGAAACGCCATGCATCATCACGCAGCTCAGCAGACCAAACCAAGCACCTATCAGATTGATGGATTCGTAACGCTGCGCGCGAGTTATCGCGAAGACAAATTTATAGAGGAGTAAAGATATGAGTTGAAAAGGAACCAGTACATATAACCACTCATTCGCTCGATTGTCGTAAAAGTGCGGTATCACGCGTGGTTGCTGCGCTTTATCATCCGCGAGCATTTGATTACCGTTATGTTGCGCGGCAAATAAGAGTAGGAACAACGCTGCGAACCGCGCGCTCGGAAATCGTTTCTTCGTCGGCGTCTCGTTCTTGGTGGCGATGATGCTATTGTCGTTGAAGCATTGATCATAGTCGTCGTCTAATGCTCGCTTTACGAGTACAGATATGTCTCGCGCGTTCGTACACGAGAGCAGATGATAAGTGTCCAAAGTTATTTCTAACCGTTTCGTGATTTCGATTCCAATTTTTGTAAATTGAACGGACGTTGCCCCGAGGAGGGGCGTTCGAAGCGTCCTCGCACCTTTTCCATCGACACTTTCTTGTCGGACGATCTCGAGCACAACTTTATCGATTTCATCCGTTTCATCATTTTCGCCGTTTTCGTCAGCGTCATCTTCTTCAGCGATAGCTTCAATCCCTTTTTCAATGTATTTTCTGCGGACGGCATATCGTCGAACTTTACCGCTCGTCGTTCTCGGCGTCGAGCGCGGATACGTCAAAAGAACCTCGAATCGCCTTCTGGGAAATTCACCATACGTTTTGAGTACTTCACACTCGATTTCGCGACGAAGTGCATTGACGGATTTAGATTTCGAAAAAAAAGCATCGGATACTTCGACGACGAAAACAATTCTCGCGCTTTCGTGTTTTCCGACGCCGAACGCAGACGCCGAGCCTCTCCGAACGACATTTTGAACCGAACACATCGGCCCCGCTAACGCGACGCGTTCAAACTCGTTCGCTTGAATTCTCGACGACGCACCTTCGCGAATATTATTTGCAAAGAAAGAGATGTCGAGAATATCCACGATGCGTCCGAGAATAAACACGCGTCCGTCTTGGAGAACGAACCCTTCGTCTCCGGTAACGACTTCCTTTCGATGAAAATTAAAAGTCGCGCGGGTTCTCGCTTCGTCGTATACGTACCCGGAGCAAACGGAACGGGTATTCGTAATCACGATGCGACCAACTTGACCTGGAGCTTTTACCTCACAATTTGAATCAAACTCGAGTATTTTGAAACAGTTTCGCGTATTCACGCCGACGCAAGCGACTTCAATGAACGGTTCTCCATTTTTTGCTTCTTTTGCTACGCGAATGTCTCCGGACTCGAGCGCGTCTCGATTCGCGCGGAAAAACTCGACGTGATGTTCCGTCGCGTACACACAAATTTCGGCCAATCCATATCCGACGCGTAAACTTGATCTCTTCAAACCGTATTGTTGAAACGTATCGAAAAAAACGTTCACGGTTTGCGAACGTACAGGTTCGGATGCGTTCAACACGTGACGAAGTGAGTGCAATCGCAACGTTTCCGCGTTTCTCAAATCGCTCGAGCTAAACTTCCTCGCGGCTAACGTGAATGCGAAATCCGGCGCTTGCGTCATTGTCGATTCGTATTTTGACATGAGTCGGATCCAAACCGACGGATCTTTTGCAAAAGCAATCGGGCTGATAAAAACACACGTCGTTTTTTTCGGAAGTAAACTCACGTCGATATCGTCGTACCCGCACGCGATTGTCAACGGAACGAAAAAACCGCCGATGAGCCCCATATCGTGATATTGAGGTAACCACGAACACAGCGAGTCGTACGGATTCGTTTTGAACCCTTTTCGGATGGCCGCGCAATTTTCAGTTAACGCTCGATGCGAAAGAATAACGCCTTTTGGCTTCCCCGTCGATCCGGACGTGTATTGTATGAACGCCGTCGCTTCGGGATCGCGTTTCCAAATCGGCTCTTTTTCCTCCTCCTCGTCCTCGCGAAATTCACTCGCCGTCTCGAATTTTGTCTCAAATCCATCCACCACCCACATCTGGCAGTTCAACCCGTGCGTGTCCAACAATTTCAATCTCGTCAACTTCAACGCCGTCGCCATCTTCGAACTGCACACGACTCCCGCGCATTCCTTCGCCAGCGTTTTCAAAAACTCGTACCTTTCTCTCAGAACGTCTCTCGCTGTCGTCATGGGATCTATCGGATACACCACGCACGGTACCACGCTCGCACGCATCAGCGCCAAAAATACCGGAAACCAATCAACCCCAGGTTCATAGAGAAATATCACTCTTTTATTCTCCTTTTCTCTCTCCTCCATCGTCCGCGTCGTCGAGGAAAATGTCTTCTCGGACGTGAACATTTTTGCCAGCTTTAGATGCCTCGAACGCATATCTCTCGCCGTGAACTTCCTCTCTTCTGTTTCTTTTCCCGCCGAACAGGACACGTACGTGTACGAAAACGCATCGTTTCCTTTCAAAAGGTTCACCCAGTGATCTAACCCATCGATTGGATGCTGGTAATCGTTTATATCATCATCGTCATCGGTCATTATTGTTGTTATGAAACGCTCGCTTTTTTTTCTCTTTGAGTATTTTTTCTGAAGTAAAAATATTCGTATGGAATTTAAGCGTTGCGTAAAAATAATAATGGAGAAGGGTTTTGCGCGCGCGTGAATTGTTTCGCGCAGGAAACGAAGATATTCCAAATGTGGAGAATACGTTTGTGCTTTTCGCGTCGCTGCCTGATTCATGTTATTACAAGTTTTGTTCTCGCGCCGCCGTTCGATTTTACTCTTTGCCTCGCTTCGGCCGGCGCGCGTGTCTTTTACGACGATGAGGATGATGACGATAATGCGTCAGAGTTCAATCATCAAACTCGTCACTGTTTTCATCGGCAGTGTGTAATGTTCCTCCTTCATAAAGCCAACCATCTGGTAAAGGGCAGTCGTTGTCGAGGAGGTATTGTAAACATTCGGTTTGGTTGTTCTCGTGCGCTTCTCGTAACACTTCTTCGTTCCAAGGCACTTTGGCGGTTTCGTGCAAGTACTTCAAACAGTCTAAGTGGCCGAATGCGGCTGCATACTCACACGCATACTCGAATTCATCATACTTACGTTCAACAAGATACTCGAGTATGTGGAGATGACCCTTTTCAGCCGCCCTTGCGGCAGTACTCGAATCCCAAGGCGCTTTCGCTTCTTCGCGTAAGTATTTGAGGCACTCGAGATGACCGCCACCGGCAGCCCATGCACACGCCCTCCCATCGATATGACACCCATTTGCAACGCAATACTTTACCATTTCCATATAACCTTGAGATGCGGCCTCATTAATCGTCCCTTCATCCCACTCACACTTTTTCTCCTCTCGCGCCCACTTGAGCAACTCGAGTTTATTCGTTTGAGCAACTTCCCAGCAGAAATATGTTTCGTCCATCTCTTCTTCCGCATCGTAGTCATACGCTTCCCACGGAAAATGCTCCCACGCAACTTCCAAAGTCGAAATCGACGACATCTCTTCAACTTTAAACTTCTCTTTCAACTCCTTCTTGCGAGATGATCTCTTAATCAACTTTCTCGTTTCACTGTTCACTCCGTGCAAGAATTTCACATCCGTCGCATTCAACCTCGGCAAAATGTGAGTGAAAGTTATATCGTCGTTATTCACGACCACATCCCACAAAGAAGAATCTCTCGCATCCCCTCTCCGTCTTTTCTGCGCTCGCGTCTTCACTCCCACTCCCAATAATAGAGTCGCAGCAGTCGCAGCATCAGAAGAAGACATGTGTGCGCCTCTCGTTGTGTTCACTCTGACGGGGAAAAACTCTGGGGAAAAAAGATATCTCACACTTCTTCATATCTTTGACGCGTGTGTTCTTTCTCTCTCTCTCTCGCTCTCTCTTTGCTTTAAAACGCGCGCGTTTTGCACGACACCCGAGAAGCGAGCAGCGCTGATATACCGAGTCATCTTCTCGGAGGAGAGAGATTGAAGCTGTGCGAAGATATTCGTAAAGAAAGGAGTTTATGATGACGATGACGATGACGACGGGGATATCCTCGATTGGAACCAAGAACAACAGCATTAACCGCGCGAAGGTGTCGTCGACGAGAAGAACACGAAGCGTCCGAGCTGCTCTTTCCAGCAGCGGCAGCAAAGGGAGCAACTTTGTGGTGCGCGCGTCTTCGTCTTCTTCTTCTCCTTCTGACGACGAGAACAACTCTTTGGGTATTAAAGATACGATCATCGTCGGTGGTGGTGTCTCTGGGTTGTCCACGGCGTTTACGATGAAATCGAAGAACGCATCGTGCGATATCATGGTCACGGAAATCCGAGACCGCGTCGGAGGGAACGTGACCTCGAAGAATGACGGTCAATACATATGGGAGGAAGGACCGAACTCGTACCAACCGGGAGACGCGGTGTTGAAGTTAGCGTGCGACGCCGGGATGAAGGAGGATATCGTTCTCGCGAACCCGGATTCGGATAGGTACGTGTTGTGGGATGGGGAGTTGAGAGCGTTGCCGAAGGATATACCGACCGCAGTGCTCGGGGATTTTTTGACCTGGCCCGGGAAGATTCGAGCTGGTTTAGGGGCGGTGGGTATTCGCATGCCGAAAGAGGAAGGTAAGGAGGAAACGGTGAAGGAGTTTGTATCTAGAAATTTAGGCGAAGAGGCGTTTCAGAGATTAATTGAACCGTTTTGCTCGGGCGTGTACGCCGGTGATCCGGCGATGTTGAGCGCGGAAGCCGCGACGGGTAGAGTTTCGGTATTAGAGAATAAAGGTCCGTGGCCGGGTTTGTTTCCGGGCGCGTTGAAAGCGCAATACGAAGGCGCGAAGAAGAAGAAGGAAAATCCGAGAGATCCGAGATTGCCGGTGATTGAGGGTCAAACGGTTGGGAGTTTTAAAGGCGGTTTGCAAACGTTACCGGAAGGATTGGCGAAGCAGTTAGGAGAGGGCATCGTGAAGTTGCAGTGGAAGCTGATCAAAACGGAAAAAACCGAGGACGGTCTGTTCTCTTTGACGTACGAAACTCCAGAAGGGGAGAAGAAAGTGAAGGCGAAATCCGTCGTGTTTACGCAACCGGCGTACGTGGTCGCGGATACGGTGCGAAGTATCGCGCCAGAAGCTGCGAAATCGTTCGAGAAGTTCTACTATCCACCTGTTGCGTCTGTCACCGTCGCATACAAACGCGACGCGTTTAAATTAGACGGCCGTTCAGCCTTGCCTGAAGGCGGCTTGACCGGTTTCGGTCAACTCCATCCGCGAACGCAAAAAGTGCGCACGCTAGGCACCATCTACTCCTCCTACTTATGGGCCGACGACGGACGATGCCCTAAAGACGAATTCATGATCCTCAACTACATCGGCGGCGCCCGAGACGTCGAAATTCAAAAACTCAATGAAGACGAACTCGTCCAAGCCGTCCACGCCGACGCTTTAAAAACCATCTTAAAACCAGACACGCCGTTGCCGAAAAAAGTTGGCGTTCGCATGTGGTCCAAAGCTATCCCGCAGTTTAACCTCGGTCACTGGAAACTCTTAGACGAAGCTAAAGAACTTTTGAAAAAAGAAAAGTGCAGCGAAGAGGACGGTTTATTTTTAGGCGGAAACTACGTCGCCGGCGTCGCGTTTGGCCGGTGCGTCGAATACGGCGTCGATCAAGCCTCGGACGTGTTGAACTTTTTAGATAAGCAGAGACGAACCGTATAATAATATTATAGTACTACTTTATACTCGTACAAAAGCACACCGATACCGCGTGCCACTGAATACACGTTTCGAAGCTCTTCTTCTTTTTGTCCTTCTTTTCCTTCTTCTTCTTCTTCTTCTTCCGCGCAGAGTTACGCTCTCGTCTGCGAGTTTTGCCTCCGATTTTGTTTCAAACACCTCATTATAAAGGAGCTCGATTTCCTCGGATTTACGAATATGGGCGTCCCTAAATTCTACCGATGGCTGAGCGAGCGGTACCCGATGCTGAATCAGCAAGTCAACGCGGCCGGTGTGCCGGACATTGATAATTTGGTACGTGTTCTCTTCGTCATCGTTTCTCTTATCGATGATGTTGTTGGTTTTATCTACTAAACCCGCGCGGTTTAAGTGCAATTTTGCGCGGGAAATTTGTGATCGCACAACGGGGAAAATGCGATGTAATTTCTGTTCTTTCAAACGACAGAGAGCGGATGACGACGACGACCAAAACGAGACATCAAAAGTGTTCGCGCGTCGTCGTCGTTCATCGCGTTTCTTTCTGTTCCTTTGACCGCTTTTTCCGGCTTCGAAAGAGAGACGGACATGACTCTCGAGTAGTCTAATTCTTGTTACTTTTAACTAATAATTCTCTCTCTGTTTCTCTCTCTACAGTATTTGGACATGAACGGGGTCATTCACAACTGCTCCCACGGCGCAGGAACGGATACGAACACGCGCATGACCGAAGAAGAGATGATGGCGAAAGTATTCGCGTATTTAGACCACATATATCGAATGGTGCGACCGAAAAAGTTGCTGTATATGGCGATCGACGGCGTCGCGCCGAGAGCGAAGATGAATCAACAGCGGTCGAGACGGTTTCGGTCGGCGAAGGAAGCGGAAGAGGCGAAGGCGGAGGCGTTGGCGAAAGGCGAACCGGAAGCGCAGGGGGAACCGTTCGATAGTAACTGCATTACGCCCGGGACGGAATTTATGGCGAGATTGACGGAGCATTTGAAGTTTTACGTGAGGAAGAAGCAAACGGAGGACGTGGCGTGGAGGAACGTGAAAGTGATTTTGAGCGGGCACGAAGTCAGAGGAGAAGGCGAACATAAAATCATGGAATATATTCGTTGGGAGAGATTGAAACCGGATTACGACGCGAACATGTCGCATTGCTTATACGGTTTGGATGCCGATTTGATCATGTTGGCCTTGGTGACGCACGAACCGCACTTTTGTTTGCTGAGAGAGGTTGTGAAATTTGGCGGTGGTGAGAGAGGGCAACCATCGAGAGAGATTTTAGAACGTCCGAGCGACGATGGTTTTTTGATGTTACAGGTTGGTTTGCTGAGAGAGTATTTGGATTTGGAATTTCAACGATCGGTGAAAGGAGCGTGCGGATTCGCCTACGACGTGGAGAGAGTTATCGACGATATCGTGTTTTTGTGCATGCTGGTCGGGAACGATTTCTTACCGCCATTACCGACGTTAGATATCGCGGAAGGTGCTTTGAATACGCTTTTTGATACGTACCGAGACATGCTTCCGTCTTTGGGCGGGTACATTTCCGGCGACGAAGGAGGCGGAACGTTCAACGCGCCTCGCTTGGAAAAGATTCTAACGCGCATGGCGGGTTTCGAACGCGACGTTTTGGAGCAACGAGCGATGGATGTGCAAGAATTCGACGAGAAACAAGCCAAACGAAATAATAAGAATGGTAAGAGAAATGGTCATCCTTCGGATTCGGAATCGTTTACCGATTTAACCGCCATGGAACAATTTGAAGCCGAATTACTCAAGGCGAAAGAGGAAGGGAAACCAGAACCGACGATGATGTCCGTCGCGAAACGAAACGCCATTCTCGAAGGCGGCGCCGACGGTCTTCAACAATACAAGGACATGTATTACAGAGAGAAACTCGAGTTGAAAGTCGGCGAAAAAGCGCCGGTCGATGAGTTACGCCAGGCATACTTTGAAGGTTTGAATTGGGTCTTGAGATACTACTACCGTGGCGTTGCCAGTTGGACGTGGTATTATCCGTATCATTACGCGCCGATGGCGAGTGATTTATGTGCGGGGTTAGGTCAGTTGACGGTTAAGTTTAATTACGGGCGACCGTTTTATCCTTTCGAGCAGCTCATGGCGGTCCAACCTCCGGCTTCAAGCCATCTGCTCCCGGAACTCTTTCGTCACTTCATGACGGAAGAATCGTCGCCGCTGAAACCGTTCTTCCCGGATGAAATCAAAATAGATTTCGAAGGTAAAAGAAACAGTTGGGAAGGCGTCGTTTTACTCCCGTTCTTAGACGAGAAGGTGTTGAAAGATGCCATCGCTTCCGTTTCAAAAGAGAAGCTCACCGATGCGCAAAACAAACGCAACGCGCCGGGCGAGTGCATCGTTTTCGAACGCGACGAAAACTGTACCGATGCTGTAAACTCAACCGTTCCGAAAACATTTGCCGGCTTGTTCCCGGCTAAATCGAAGATGACGTACGAACAACCGCCCGGGGAGTTCCCAGACGATGCCAAGTGTTTGGGAGGTAAGAATCCATTGTTGCCGGGTTTGAAAATCGAAACCATCGCGGATTACCCTCGAGGATACCCGACATTTAAAACCGTAGAAATCGTTCGTGGCGATTTGAAACACGCGAAATGCGTGGTGTTTCAAACTGCGACGAGGAAAGAGTCTTTAATCGTAAAAATTGGGAAAGGTTCCGAAGATTTCATTGGAAAAGCGTTGCCGAATGTGGCGGACAAATCCGTCGGTCTCACCGCAGAAGCCGTCGCGAAGACGTATCTCAACGAACGCGTCTACGTGAAATGGCCGTATTTGAAAGAGTCCTTGTGCGTGGGTGTTTCCGATCAAAAGTGTAAATACGTCGTCGGTCCGGGCCAAACCACCGTCGCGAAGCCGCACGACAGCGCGCAATGGCACGCGGACGTGACAAACGGCAGCAACGAGCTAATGCGAACGCAAGGCGTGGATTGTGCGAACACGAAAATTGCTTTACACGTTCGATCGTGCGAAGGATTAGTGAGGCATCCAGATGGGACGTTACAAAAACGGTTCTCGAAAACCGAAGTAGTTGTCCCGATGCAGTTGTGTCTCGCCGCGCACCCGAGAGATAAAAGCGAAGCGGAAGCGGCGAAAGATTTAGGCGTCTCGGAAGACGACGACATGAAAGTCACGTGGCGCGAAGGCGACGAGGCTTTATTCTTAGGTCGCTCGCATTTCGGTTCCCACGTCAAAGTCGTTTCGAAAGACCTGAAATCTGGGAACTTATTCGTCGATGTCGAACCTGTGAGATTAGACACCGGCGTCGGGAGAAGAATTCTCCAAGGGTACGCCTCTCGCTTTGAATCCGCCGGTCAAATCGCTCGAAAGCTCGGCATCGATCCGAGAGTCATGGGTCAAATCACATCTGCCGTCTGGACGCGTTTAACTAAGGATGCGGGCAAGAACGAACGCGTGGACGTCGGTTTGAACTTGCGCAAATCCTCGGAAGACTTGTGCGTCGCCGGGTTTTCTCGCAAAGGCGAGAAAGGGTGGGAATACTCCGTGGACGCTCAGAGATTAATTTCGGAATATAAAAAGCATCACCCGTGGGTGTTTGAAGCTTTGAGAAACGAAGCTGGAAGCGATAACGGAGGAGTGATTACGATGTCGGAACTCTTCGAAACGCACGATTTAGATACGAACAAACATTTAGTGGCTGAAGCGAAGAAGTGGCTCAAGTCGCAACCGGCGTCGAGACGACCGTTGGTGCCTTCGGACTCTGTCGTCGCGGCCGAGGAAGCGGTGAGAGCGTTAGCGGCGACGATTGGCGATCAGTCTGCGAACTACAAGCAACCTATGCCGGTGGCGTTGGAAGGCGTCAGTCCTCTGTTGCTCATGAAACCAGTCATTCCAGGTGAAGTGATGGATTTATACGCCGGAGGTGACTTTGAATTGGGCGATCGCGTGGCGTACGTCGGTGAATCCGGGACGCCTCCATTCTGCTCTCGTGGCACGGTCGTCGCCATTCATGGGTATACCGACGCGCACACCACGCACATGGTTGCCGAACACGTGGAGATTATGTTTGACGGAACGTTCGTTGGTGGAAGTGATTTGAGAGGGGCGCTGCCAGATTGCAGAGGTGCGATGATTGCGGTGTCTTCGGTTGTGAACTTGTCGCATCCGCCGGCGATGCCGAGCTTAGGTAAAGCGGCGCCGGACGTCGTCAAAAAAGTTGAGAACATAAGTTTAGAGGACGTAATGAACTTGAACTGGAAAGGCGGGTCGGAGAACGTCAAGAAGCAAGCGGAGAAGCCGAAACCGGTTCCGGTCGCCGTCGCGAACCGACAACCAACGTTACCGGGCGAGAAGGGTTTTTCAAAATCCGCTGGTCGCGGTAGAGGCGTATTAGCTGCATCGAACTCAACGGCGCCTGGCAAACCGCTCGGTGCCATGGAACAAATCAAATTGCTCGAGCAAAAAGCGTTGGCGGAACAACAACAACAACAACAACAACAACAACAACAACAAACGAAACCTCCACCTCCGACGAAGAAAAAAGGCATCATCGGATCTTTGAAAGACTTGTTGAAGAAGACGCCGCCGCCGAAACCGGAAGAAGAGGCGGACGAAAAAGCTACGACGAAGCCGAAGAAACCGGCAGCGCCTGCCGTCGTGTCTTCTTTAGCCGATATCGAAGCAAAGTTAGCGCAACAAACACAACCGGTTGTTGCTGCTTCTGCGCCGTCCTCTTTGGCGGCCTTAGAAGCAAAGCTCACGCAGCAATCGATATCTCAAGCTCCACCTTCAAGCGGCGGCGGCAGCACTTCGTTGCAAGCGCTCGAAGCCAAACTGTTACAATCTTCCGCGGCGCCCGTTCCTCCAACGCCGCCGCCGCAAAAGTCAATGCCTCCGCCGCCCAAACCTCAACAAGAACAAAAGCCAAAGAAAACCGGCTGGGCTCCGGTGGAATCCGTCCAACCCGTCAACGTCATGTCCGGCAAACCATCTTCAAAAGCACCAACGCCTTCCCAACAGCAAAGACCGCCGCCGGTGGTTAAAGACGAAACGCCTCCGCCGCTTCCGTCCAAACCGGTCGAAGCGACGAAAGCGAAACCTTCCTTCGTCCCGAGATCCGCGGCGAGGAAAATCGCCGCGAAACCCAAAGAACAACTGCAGAAACAAAAAGAACAAAAGGAAGAGTTGCACTTGTAATAATAACACTACTAAAAGAGAGAAGAAGAATATCAGAAGTGGCGAGAGAGAGAGAGAGAGAGAGAAAAGAGAGAGAGAGAGTCATTAGTCTTGTGTTGTATTAAATTTTCGTACGTTCCAAAAATGAACAAAAGGAGAATCAAAAAAATTTCTCATCTTTCGTCCACATTTTCGGCATAAAAAATCTTCAAGATGTCAGCACTGGTGGGAGTATCCTCCTCCTCGTTTGGGGCGATTTTGTCCTCCCCGAGGACGAGCAGAAGAGCACAACACACTAGAAACAACAACAACAACAGCATCATCATTAATGCGACGATGAGTAGCAGCAAAAGCGCGCGTAAATCTACTTTGCGCGGGGTGGGCGTCGTTCGCGGGGAAAAAATGGTGATTACACCGTCGTCATCATCGAGGACGATCTGCGCCGTGAACAACGCTTTATCCTCCTCCTCTTCCTCCTCCTTTTCCACCAAGCAGAAGATAAGATCGGTGAAAATGAACGCGGGGATGTTTAACAACAACAATGATTCCTCGGGAGGAGACGATGAGTTCAAAAAAATCGTCAACGATATCGTGTACGTGGACCCAGTGGTCGGGGCGAAGCGATTCTCGAATTACTTTTGGGCCTCGGTCGTGACCGCCGGCGCGAGCGGGTTTTTGATCACCGGCGCGAGCGCGTATTTCAAACACAATTTGGTGTTTTTCTTGGACGCTTCGGACATTCAATTCTTTCCGCAAGGGTTGGTGATGAGCTTTTACGGTATCGCGGGTTTGTTGTTGGCGACGTATTTATGGTTGACGATCAACTGGAACGTCGGCGCCGGGTATAACGAGTTTAACAAAGAGGAAGGGATTTTTCGAGTGTTTAGATATGGGTTTCCGGGGAAGAATAGACGAGTGAACTTGTTGACGGATTTGAAAGACGTGACGGCGGTGAGAGTGGAGATCTCTGACGGGATTAACCCGAGACGGGTTGTGTACGTGAAGTGCAAAGGTAAAGGCGATATCCCGTTGACGCGCATCGGCCAACCGTTGACGTTGGCGGAGGTGGAGAGGCAAGCGGCGGAGTTGGCGAAGTTTTTGCAAGTTCCTATTGAAGGGCTTTAAACATATTTTTGAATTCGTTTGATGATTTGGTAATAAATAAGTACTATTGGCACCGAATGTACGCTTTTCTCTAAAATTTACTCGCTGAGTTGGGTCACCAACGCCACTCCTCTTTTAATCCAGTGTTCCGCGGGTTCTTTCGTGGGCATTTTCACGTGCATGACAAAGTTTGTCGAGTGTCCAGTCGTCGCGAGCGTACCTCTTCTTTCTGCCGTTCGATAGCAAGGGCAATCGTACCTCGCGTTTTGCTTAATCTCGTCTGCCTTTCTCGGCTTGAACCAAAATATAGGCGCTTTCGAGTGTAAGACGTTTTTCTCCGATTCAACCAGTTGCATGTTTTCTTCGTCCCACCCGCATCCTTCTAAGAATAGACCGGAGACGTACACTCCAGCTTCGGGTGGTTCGGTAATATCACTCACGTCGCCTTTGATTGGCTCAAAATCGAACGCTATTTCGTCCACGGGGAGTTTGTGTTTGCGGCTATAGTTCTGCAACGCGGCCGTTAAGAACGACTGCGCGAAGAAGAAACCAGAGATCCAAAACACCGCGGGTGGCTTTCCATTCCTATCCCAAGTCTCGAGCATGCTGCAACGCTCCAAGAGGTCGTCAAAGTACGAGGAGAAAGGTTTGAGCGACGGATAACTCACTTTTTTCCAGGCTTCCGGAACGGCGTTGCGCTCGATTGCTTTCTTCGACGCTTCGGACTCGGCTGAGAAAGCTGCGCGTCCGGCGAGAGCGGCTTCAATCTCGTGTAAAGATTTTCGAATGTTGAGCAAAAGCTTGTTATATCGGGACATTTCTTGACACAAAGTTGTTCCGAGAGAATCCGCGTAGGCGTCAGGGAGCTTTTCTCGCGTCTTTTCGACATTAAAATTAGACGGAAGACGGGCGATTGCGTCGTTAATGACTTCTTTTAACGCAGTGTTCGTATCCGCAGCCTCGTTTGTGGTGGTACTAGATGAATCTTCTTCGCAGTCATCCTTTTCCTTCGTTGCGTGTTCACCACTTTCTTCTGTCTCGAGATTCTCGTTTGTTTCCTCGCTCGCGCTATCGCCGGACATTTTTAGTAGATCTCGACACATCGCCTCTGCATCCGCGCGATCTTTAGAGACGTCAGCGTTCGCGTGCAAACCAAAAACCTCTGGTTCTGGTAAAGCGGGTAATGCGTCCACGTGTTCGAGAAGCTGCGCGCGACTTGGATTCAAGATGGACGGAGTTGCGTATTTTCCAGAGGCGGATAACGCAAAATTATTCGACGACGCGGCTTCTTCTGAGTAGCACTTTTCAAGAATAGTCGCGAGCAGAATGCGGTCGTTAGCGTCTGTTACTCTGCCTCCATAGTTACATTCACCGGCTAAATAACGTAAAGCCTCGAGAGGTAACTTCGAGACTGCTTTCGATACGAGCGCTTTTTCGTCATCATCGGCAACGGTAGTGGCAGCACCACCAGTAGCTTCGTCTTCGATGCTACCATCCTCTTCATCCTCGTCTTTTTCATCGAGGAACATTTTTAGTTGTCGTGCAGATATCGATAAATCACCGTCGTCGAAGCCATACGGAACGTTCCAACCGATAGGCCCAAACGCTCGTCGTTCTTGAACGTTGGCGTGAAAAAAACACAACGAAAATAACAATCGCTTGAACTCGTTAGGCCTTGCACATTTATCGAAAAAGTCATCATCGCAAAGCAGCTGTACACTTAAAGCGCGTTTCACATTCGCTCGGATCCCTCTGGGCGGCTCGTTGGTCATTTTCACCGCGTTCTGTAAAATCGTCATCGGAAAGTCTTTCGACGGATACGACGTCATCCACAATCTGAACCTATTGTGCGCTTCACCTTCACCAGCGACTAAATCTTCGCATATTTTCTCCAAAGCTTTCATCCACGAAGGTGCTAGATGACAATTCTGTAAAACAACCCAACCGCCGTTTACGCGAGCTTCATCGATGAGCTTCTTTGCCTTGGGGCCTTGGCCTTGACCGAGCGAGATCGATTTCACCGCATCGGCCTCCCCTTTCGACGCCGCAAACTGTAAGAGCTTTGCCATTGGATCTGAACCTGCGGACAAGACAAAGACTAGCGGTGCACGCGGTCCTGCATCTGCGTAACATTTCTCCAAATCGAAAGTTGGAGGCGTTATGAACTGTTCGCCAAGCGTCGCGCCGACATATTTACGAGCAGCCGGGATAAGCTTATCCGGGCGCAAACAACGAATAATACACAAACGACTGAATTCAGAAAGCGTGTCATACGGTTTCGGGAAAGCAGCTTCGTGCGGAGTAGGACTATCATACGCAGCTTTCCACGTTTCTTGCGATTCGATATTGGTTGTATCTAAAATACTTTCACAAATATCCGAAAATCTCGGAAGAAAGGATAAATTAGCAAAATCATTTGCGCGCTTTTCATCGATCCAGTCCACAGTTTGTACGAGTTTTTCTACTAGATTCTTGTCAACTTTTGATCCAATCTGAACGCCCGTGAGTAGAAAGTTCCACTCTTGTCCGTCGAGCATCCCTTCGTCCCGAGAAATGCGCGAACACAGCGAGAACGAGAACAGAAGTTTATCGCATTCAAAGAGCGAGCGGCAGACATTATCGTAGAGACTTTTCGTGAAGTGCGTTCGGATATCTCTCAGTCGAGTATCGACCGAATCTTCGACGGCGGTCTCCTCCACTGATGATGATACTGATGTAGTTTTCTCAAATTTGGAGTTTACGACAGAGGCGATGAATAATCGCGAGAACCATTGCAGCGAGTACTGATACATCGATTCAATCGCAGCCAAATCTGATATGCAGAAAAAGAGTAAAGCTGCGTAAGATCCAGAACTTGAGTACGCAGATCTTGCAGCGTTAATGTCTTTCTCAGTCTCTTCTGCCTCAGCTTGAGCTTGTGTAACGGATTCAGAGACCGACTTGGAGTCTGTAATAATTTTAATCGCACGCTCGTCGTCGAGGATGTTGCCGTCAGAGTTTGATAAAACCTCTAGAATCTGATCTTCCAGCTGTTTCAACTCTCGCGCATTCTTCGCAGATTGCGTAACGAGCTCATCTTTCTGCTTTTCCAGATCCGGGCGTTCTTTTGCAACGACCAAGGCGAGAAGTTGATCGCTCAAACCTTCTCGTGTGATTGCGAAATCGAGCAATGTCACTTTCACCGCCGTCTCCGGTAAATAGTGCGGGTTTCGAAGTTTCGTCGTAATGTAAAGTCTAAAGTCTTCCGAATACTCAACTGTTGCGTCTCCTAATCGCATACACGTCACGCCTCCGCTTTTAAATGTTTGCTTCAAAAGTAAAGGCTCTAGACTTGGATCGAGTTCTTCTCCGACGTTTTCTAGTAATACCGGCGTACCAAACTGAATGGCGTTTTCGAGTTCCCGCATATGCGCTCCATCTTCAGACAGTTTCACGACTCTGAGGTTATTCTTCTTCTCCATATTTTTAATCCAAGCGTTTGCTTGCCCTTGTGGATCAATCATAAGAGGCCAACGTCTCGCATTTTCGATTATGATGGCGTTCTCAATGGAGAATTGATCGTTTGGCAACGCCGCAACTTGCCATTCCCTAATTCTGACGGCATCGCCGAGAATGTCAATCAACTCGCATTTAGTCGAACAGATTATTTTCGATTTATTGAGCTCATGCATCCACATATCATGCATCTCTTGTCTGCAAGACATTGGAAATGCACCCAAGTATGCGATAGTACCGGCGGAAAGGATCGCGTCGCCAACAATATTTTCATACTGTCGACCGAGATCTTCCGCTTTTTTCTTCCAACGAGCGCGCTCGCCGCCTAAACCTGAAATCAAACTCTCGGCGCGTTGTAACTTTACTGCGCACAAATTCGCTTCTGCTTCGAGGTTAGCTTTTTTATCGTTCTGCTTCTTCAACTCTGTCTCCATAGCTTCGAGCTTATCTAATATCGTTTTCAAATCCGCTCTGGTGGCGTTTAATCCCACCATGACTTCATCGTACGCCGCTTCGGCTTCCTTCAACGCTTCTTGCTTCGGGGCGACGATTTTTGCAACTTTATCGTACTTGTCCATTGCACAAACCCATTTGCACAAACCTTCGGCAGCGCTCGACGCATTCGCAGCTTTTTCAGGCGTGAACAACGGGTTCGAGATGTATACTGATCGAATTTTCTGTATGACTTTTATCGGTATGTTATCTTTGTCGTACGATTTAAGCGTTTCCAGGAAATCTTTGTCGTTTAGTAATCCACACGATGGTTTCCAGTAGTCATCGACAGTACGACCCGTGTCTGGATCTTTTGCCCGAGCTGGTTTGACTTCTAAAATGACACAGACGGCTTCGAGGACGAGTTTAATAATCGCCGGCGGGTTTTTCAACTGTTTCACGTAATTAATATCCGCCGGTTTCAACGTATCCAAGGCGGCAATAGCGTCGTTGAGAATAGGCATGGCCTCTGCTAATATGTTCTCGCATTCTTCTTTCACTCCGTTAGCTTCCCTAGCTTTTTCCGCGGCGACGGCTTCATCGGCTTCGACAATCTTACGTTTCGGCTCGACTACTGTCTCCTTCTCGTTTTGAATTTCTTTCATCATTTCGGCGACTTCAATTGCGGACTCTTTCAGCTTCGGTTGCAGAGCTTCGAGTTCACTTTGCATGCCCGCAACTTGCTCTGCCGAAGATGCGAGCTTTTCCAGACCAACTTCGTATCGTCTCTTCAATCGCATAGTTTCCTCTCTTCGCTTACCCACTAAACTCGCAAACGTGCTCAAAAGTTCGAGATAACTCGTTGGCGTGACGTAATTCTTCCGTCCAGTTCTCGCGTAGTACCGTTCAGATAACTCTGCCACGGACGAGTGCATGATACCACACACACTCGTAAGCGCACTCGCGGCCTCGGGCGAAATACCATCCACGGATTCCCGGAGAATCTTACCGGCGACCGCTTCTAAGGCATCTTCCGGCCACGCTTTGAACCAATCAATAGTGCAGCAATTGACCAACGACGGAAATTGACGCAAACGTTCTCGGAAAGCCTCGCCGGCCGGAGATAAGCACAGAACGACGTGAAGTTTACGGCGACACCTCGATACGAAGTACGCCCACAGCTCCGATTGCGTGGCATCCTCTCCAATTTCTTTCGTGGCATCTTTTCGAACCATTTCTAAAACTTGAGCCTTCTCGTCCGTTGGAAAAGCGTTTGGAATCTCACCGGCGTTGAGTAAGTTGTTGATATCTTCGATGAATGCCTCGTCTTTTATTTGCGCGTCGCTGAATAAGAAGACGACGTCTCGGTTCTCCCCGCCAGACATACGCAGCATATTTTTCAAATCTTCCCTCCATTCGAGCATACCATACGTCTTTGTCATTTCAATTTCTTTCACGAACATTTCTCCACTCGCATGCGCAGCTAGTCTTGCGAGCGATTTGCGTCCCGAACCACCGACGCCAACCAAGAGAGCGTGTCCACCAGGTTGTGCTAAAATGCGGCAAATTCGTGAAATATGCTCCGCGGCGTAAACAAACATGGTAATATTCATAGGCTGTTTTGAATAATGATTGTAATAGTTCAAATGCTCGTCCATGATTGAAACCCAACTATGAGCATCTCCAGAAAGTTCTTCGTAACTTGGAGGAGGTACTTGTAGCTCGAGATTGTTCGCGTCGTCGTCGTCGTCGTCGAATTCATCGCGAATTTTCGGTGGATTTGCATATTTACCAAACGCCAAAAGTTTCGTATCGTTCATATTCAAGTGTGAAAACAAGCCGTCGAAGTTTTCTCGGAAATGTGTTGACACAGCGACCCGCATGGAGTCAACCAGTATTCTTTCATCCGCTACGTCAACTAAGCGATCTCCAAAGACCCTCAATATTTCGTGAGTCCACAGTCTCGTGATTCGAAGTCGGCCAAAATCGCTCTCATTCTCCACTTGCGAGAGCGGTAACATAGTCAAACCCTGCGCGACTCGCGAAAAATCTCGCAAATTGAACGAATAGTGCGATTTCTCCGGCGTAGGAAGTAACTTCTCGAGGCAAGTTTGGTATACGACCAGCGTAGCGCAAACGGCGTCCGGAGCCATGTTGACGATAGAATTATGAAACTCGCAGTTCTGAAAGTGTTGCGATAAAATGGCGTTATAAATTCCTTTCAAAGCCGATTCGTCTACTTCCGGAACTGAAACGAGTGAAAAGTGACGCAAGTACCGCTCCGTCACTGGATTTCTACCTCCACCGGCTGGACCCATCGCGGCGACGAATTGGATATCTTGGAGCGTTACAAACGCGTTGTCTCTACCGTACCAACCTCCGTAATCATGGAATTGTCGAAGAATTTCAATAGGAGGTTGCGCGCCATACGATTCGCGTTGCGGCATATTAACGTCATCGATAAAGAATACGCCCTTAGCACCTGGAATTGGTCCATATACACCTTTTCGCCTCTTATCGAGACGTCCATCCACTTGCGCTTGTGTAGCGTTCGCAGATGTTCTCGCAGAAAACCCAATAGTTGTCGGTTGCCATTTACTCTTATCTAAGGAGCGTAATCTGCGCTGTACGATGGTTGATTTTCCAGTACCCGTGGGGCCGCAGAAGAGTATCGGGTACCCATGCCGCAAAGCGCAATCGAGCAAGTGATCGCACGTAGCCGTTTCTTTCGTTGGAACAATTGTTGCATCAAAAGGAAGGTCTTTTGGAATAATTCGAGCTTGCGCCGGAATAGAGTCAATCCATTTTTGCCACGCAATACCGTGCAAACGTTCAACACCGGCTCCTTTGGGAGCGGAAATTTTGAAATCGTAGACGGTGGCACTTTCATCGCGCCAAAATGTTTCCGGACATGACAGAGAACTGGTTTTGGACGCAATTGTAGATTTTAAGAACGTATCAAATGCTGATCTGCTCTTTGTATCGACACATCCACCAACAGACCACACCAAGGCGAATAGGAACGAGGCGTCAATCGCAGTAATAGGTGGGTTAAGATAACGAGACACGACGCTCGACTCGCTTTCGTCGCTAGCAATTCCAGCCGTATGCGCAGCGTCGTTACTCACGTCAGAACTATTTTCATATCCTGTGATCAAATCTTTCAGCGTCGCGTCAAATAGGCGCGTAAGCGATGCCGTGAGATTTCCTTCGCCCGCCGGGGAGATCTTCTTCAACTCGCCGACTTTCTCAACCGATGCCGGGAGAAACGTTTCAAATAATGTCGATAGGCGATCGTGCGCTTCGTTTCCGTACATTACACGTGCTTCAGATACCCACGATTTGAATTGCGGCTTCCATCCTACTTCAGCGGGTTCCATGTAAACCATACCGCATCGAGATACCGTCGCCGGACTCGCCACGGCCAAATCGGCAACCTCAAAAATCAAGTTCATCAACCCCGTCATTGCAATAATCTCAGAATTCGGGAGGCATAACTTTTTATTATCGTCTAAAACTGTGTTCATGTTCTCGATCCAAATTGCATCGACGGGACCATCCATAACGAGCCATTTTCTGATGTGGGTTTCGCGCATATTCGCGAGTTTACGGAAGTGTAAACCCAACACCCCCTCTCTCCACTCTTGTGTCACGTTATCTGTTTCACCATAAAGTTGTCCCATCGTGACTGCCTTTGGATTTAAATACGTCGCAATGACCTCTTTCTCATCGTTCAGTCCTTTCTCGTGTAAATCTGTAAGGGCACCAGCTAATACAGCCAACGCTGATGATTTTCCACTCATCGTCTCGCCGACTAGCATCAAACCGTGTCGAACCACAATCATCTCATACAATTGCGTAATCTTGGTCAAAAAATACTCCGTGGGCTGTAAATTCCTCGCAGTACACTGATCAATCACAGCAGCGTGCAGATTTTCGTAATCTGTTTTCGGTAGAACAACCCCGGGGAATAAATCACCGACGATGCCATAAAACAAAGGAACGTCGTGGGCGAGAAATTTACACAAGTTCACGTCGATGATGGCACGTAACGTCAAAACAAATTCACACTCCTCTGGATGCTTTCGCTTCAAATTGCCTGCGGCCCTGAGCACAGCAATGACGGCACGCATGCCATAATCGTAGTGATCCTGAGAAGAAAGCTGTTCTGAACACAAACGATACGTCGCTACAATCTTTCGCGCACACGCTCGCGCGTTAAGATACCCATCAGAATAGAGCAAAATCTCAGAAATCAACGCGTAGTCAGGAACCATCATAGCTACTGTTCGGAAGAGCGCTTTCAAGTTATCTGGAAGTTCGGATCTACCCGCATAACCAGGGTTCATCGTGATGAACACATTGCACGTCGGACGCAACGTAAGTTCTGAACCTTCAAAGAAGAACTTCTTCACGTTATTCTTCACGGCGATTTGAATCTCAAGCACTTGCTGGGCTACAACAGATAGCACTTCCAAATCGATGCGATTGAATTCATCGAAGCACGCCCACGCACCGGACGAAGCTAAACCTTTGAAGAATCGTGCCATCGTTAAATAGTCCAAAGAATCGGAACAGTTGAAAACAACGCACTGTCTTGCCAGCGCTTTTGCGAGATCTTTGGTTGTTTCTGTTTTACCAGTACCAGCTGGACCTTCCGGTGCACCTCCCAAGTTGAGATGAATTGCTCCCATGAGCGTACGATAGCAGCGGTCGGTTAACGGCGTAATCACAAGGCGCGACGAGTTTCCTAGGTATTCGTAACCATATTCGACGGAAGCATTCATCATGCGCAACATCACGGTCTCTTTTCTATCGTACGAACCGTCATCTTTTTGCACTTTCTTCAATTCGTACGTCGCACGCAACTGTGACAACCAGGAAAAATCGCGTTCGGAGGATACGCCATCTTCGGCAAGCTTACGGGCCACGTCTCGATTGTGGACATCCATGACCACCAAAGCAGAGAGCGTTTTACGCTGTAAAGGAGTCAGGTCACCTCTCACTAACTCGATAATCTCTTTCAATTGCCGATCGCACTTCTCCGCGGCTTTCTTCACGCTCCCTGGATTGGATTTTTCGTTTCGTAAAGCTTCGGCGATGTCGCGAGTCCAATAAATCTGCGACCCAAGTAATACCACTTGACCGGGCCATTCCAACACCCATTTTTTCCGCTCCGTGGTCGCATACGCGCGAACTCCAGCAGCGCACTGTTTCTCAACTGCTTCTAACATTGACGTTTCGACTTCGCATAACCATCTTTCGACGGCACCGTTAGCCTTTGCCGGTTCTATAAACGTGTTGAACGGCACTTCTTCGCCTTCGACGGAATTCATGGCAACAATATATTCTCGATCGTCTTCTTCATTTTTTTCAAAAGTCACGGAATCTATACCTTCGAAGCACTTTCTCAAATGCGGTTGCACTCTGCGTGGATCTTTTGTTTCACTCAATATCTCGAGCATCTCGTCGTTCGAGAGAAAGAAGAAGCGCGGGAATGCGATGCGCTTCAACTCCAGGTAGGATTGTAAACCTCGCTGAATTTCATCGAGTAACGTGTTTGCGGCTTCCAAACTTTGTAATCGCGTTTCATCTCTGCCGCATTGTATCGCCGACGGATTCTTTGCGGTTGCATCCACGACGTTACGGTACATCTGATCCACAGACTTGAACTTTTCCCCTTCTACGGGCATCTGCTTCACGATATCTTCAGAGGCAAAAATTGGCTCCAAGTATTGCCAAGTCGCTTGACACGATCCCCACTGATCGAGCGTATCTTGTAAACGCTGCAGGGTCTCGCTCCAAACTACTGCGCGGTCGCCGAACGGCTGCGAAAATGGAGACGCGCGAATGGATTGGGTCTTCACGAGTTGATCGTCCAGAAGCGCCTGAGCGTCTTCCGTTCCGCCGAGGACGCACGTGCCAGTATCCTTGTATGGCGTACACACGAAATCTATACCATCCCAATCTTTCTCCATTTTTATTAAAGCGGACTCTAGCGCATTTTCCTTCGAAGCGCGCGCGACGATATCGCGGATAACATCGATTTTTGATTGTAAACCAGCTTCCAGAGCTTTCTCCAAGGTAAGCGTGGAAGAGGAGCTATTTTTTGTCTCAGATAACGTCTCTGTTGACGTAGGCGAATCTGACGACAACTCAGATGATATAAACTTATCTTCCGTGGTATCGTCCAATGCCAGTACAGGTTGGTTGTCATCTACTACGTTGAGTAATTCTCGAATATCTTTCCAATGCCGTTCTTTCAACGCGTCGCTCGATAACGTTTCAAGCGCCGGTAACGTTGCCTCGAAGTTTTGAACGCACTTATCCAAACGTGATACTACTTCATCGCGTTTGTCTTTCCTCATGCGTTTCAACTTTCCTAATTGTACCTTTGTCTTTTCAATCTTTTCGAGAACACTATCTACGTTAACGTCTACGATGGCAGAATGCATCCATTCTGTGGAAATGGATTGGAACGTATTCAATTGTTCCCATGCGGTTTCTCTTATTGTCAATTCGCGATTGGCGTCGTCGAGCGCTCGGAAATTAAACGCACTCGATACATTCGAAGCAATATTCTCCCCCTCCACACCGTCTCTCGCATCGGACTCAACCGAGGATAACGAGTAAGTTTCAGCGTACGACTTCAAAGCGGCGGCGCGATCTCGCATACCGTCTAAGCGCATTCTCGTTTCTTTCAACGATTCAATCACCACAGAGGGAAGAATACACTCGTTCATAACCTCTTCACCAGTAGGTCCTCCTGGTAGTTGCTCAAAAATTTCTTCGCCACTCTTCTCTAAACGTTCGGATTCTGACTTTAAAATCGCGATATTTGCTTCGTCGCGTGTATCCAAGTAGGTTTTCGCGTCTTCCAACGCCTTGCCATGTTCCTCTACAGCGACGCGCAAATCATCAAGTTTAACCTGATCGTGCGCCGGAATCTTCACCGAATGCGTTGATGCGAGTGAATACATCGTTTCAATCGAAACAGACTCCATTTCGAACGAACGAACATTTTCTGCTGCTTTCACCACAGTTCGTTTATAGCGAACGCTTTCGTCAAGCGCCCCCGACGCCACTTTTGCTGATTCGTCATTTCTAGTGTCTATTGCGCCATCTTCCGCGTTCATACTAACTTGGCCGCCTGTCTCGTCATCTTTTTTGACGTCTTGTTCACAGTGACCTTCGTCACTTTCTTCTCGTCCAGTCTTGGGATAGTCTCGCAACATCTCCGTGGACGCTTCCAACGTGCTAAGCAAGGCTACCGTTTTCGCTTTTGCTGTTGTAATTAATCTCTCCTTCACTTTAATCGCAGCTTCGGTACAGATTGGCGTCACAATTTTTTTAATTTCAGAAGTGTCGACGCGCAGCGATCCTATTTGGCGCGATTTCTCGATAGAATCGATATCAGCAGTCCATGCGGCGACAATCGAAAGCGCAGAAGTAAAGTCCTCCGTCGACGGTGGCTTATTTTTGCCTTCTACTTTCACGAGTTCTCGAGTCGGATTCGTTTCGCCAAAATCATATATCGCGCGAGCGTTCATAAATTGCGTCAACGCGCAATACTCGATGGCTTTATCGAAATCTTCGCGTAATCTACTCCGTGCCTTTTCCATCGCTTCGTGCGCTCGCGCGCTCTCTTTAGCTATCTTCGACGCCGAAAACGTTTGCGCGAGAAAGGGTACGTCTGCATCCGCTGGAAGCGAAGTTGCAGTGGCGCTCAAAATTCTCGGCACAGAATTCACGAGTTGTAACGAATGTGAGCGCGAAGACTTCTCAATATTCTCCAACAGCGCATCAAACTCTGGCGTCAACGCGGTGGTGACGCCGGCAATCGCCGGGAACAAAGCTTCTACAACAAACACGCCGTCATCGTTATTCTCGTCCGCTTGTACCGTATTGATTTCATTAAAAACCGTTTCTGATACTTTGATGACGCTTTCTGCGAGTTGCGAATTGACGACTAAATCGCAAAATCTTGTAAAATGACCCAGTCGATCCTTCTCCCTTTCGAGTATTTTCCGCGTTTTCTCGCGCTTTCGCATTTTCGAAGCTTCCTCGGCGAGTGAAGTGGAAGAAGACAGTGACGGCGCCGGTGCCATCAGTAATGCCGACGCAGAAAATTCTTCTTCTACTTCTTTTGTGATACACTCCTCCTCTTTTACCATCCTCTCGTCGCTCTCCTCGTCTCCATCACCTTCTTCTTCCTCCTCCTTTTCGACGGAATCTGTTTCCATACCGCCGCTGCCTAACATTGCGCAACTTCTCACGACCGATGCGTTCACTCTGTTCGCTACCCTCGTCGCCTCTTCTACTTTCAAATCAATTACAGGTTGCACAACTTTGACTCTGTGCGTATCGCAATGCGTCTTAAACGCCTCTGCGGTATACGCAAAACCATCTCGTTTCGGCACGAACGACGTTTCGTCAATCGCGCTCGCAATCGCAAACAACTTTTGCATCGCCGGCGCAAACCTCTCCGACGCCACGAACGCTCTCTTCTCAATCTGCATCCTCGTCCTCTCAAACAATCTTCTTCTCACTTCCGCTCTCCAAATCCGTATCGCCTTTCTCTCCCTATACCTCGCGTACGTCGACAAACATCGCATGGCGCGCACCAAATGCTTCTCTCGCATCCACTCGGACAACGCGTAACATTTACTCGCCGACCCATCCGCCGGGTGGTGCACCACCGCCGTCGCGGAAACGATAAACAAATCCTCTTTCGACGAAGACGCATTGAAGAACCCTCTCTTCTCTTCTCGTTCTCTCCTTTTCCTTTCCTTCTCGTCGATTTCAACCAACGCGTACGCGTCGTAGGGTTCTTTCCCACTCGCGTCGGCCACAGTTTTCTCGTAGGAACTTTTCCGTTCGCACATGAAAAACTCTCTTTTAGGTCGCTCGCCTCGTTCCGCGCACGTGAGGTAATACACGATGATATCCTCGTCCGTTTGTTTCTTCTTCTCCTCCTCAAACTCGTCGGTAAGATCCTCTCCATCTTCTCCTCTTTTGAGCTTCTTTCTCGTCGTTTCCGTCGTCGTCAAAGGAGAAAAGTCGTCGAAACGTAAAAAACTCGCCAAGTTCCTCACGTCGTTTCGCCTCGCCAAACCTCTCCTTCGTCTCGCTAAAGAAGAAGACGGTTCGACCAACATCTTCTTCGCGCCTTCTCTCTCTCCCTCTCTCTTTCTCAGAAGAACCTGCGCCCCACCACGGGCAGACAGAGAGAAAGAGAGAGAGTCAAAGAGATGCGCGTTCTTCTTCTCGCGTGGCTATTTTTGGTTTTTTTTTTTTTTTCTCTCGCGAGAGATACAAAATTTTAAAATACGAGTATTGTAAGACACATACCATCGACAAAAAGCTTGATTATTATCTAGGAATCATTTTAATGATCATCACGCACATCTCACGCGACTGTCCATTTGCTCTTCTTGCATTCGTGAGATGAAACACAATTATTTTCCATCGTGCGAAAGGATTTCTTCTTCATTCTCGCGATCGAGTCATAGGAAGCTTTCACGTGGCAAAACTTCAATCAGATCCAAATGAAAAAAAGACGTTTTAGGGGAAAACCCCCAGAAGAAGACCACGGAGAGAAAAGCGAATTGTTTAAGCGAGAGCAGAGAGTTAGAGAGAGAGTTTTTTATTACGATGATGACGATGACGGCGACGAGGGAGAGGAGGAGGAAGAGTCGTGGTTGTGTGCACTCTTGGTCTTCTTCTTCTGCGGTACTTTCTGCGTACGCGAATCAAACGTTAAAACCGATTGGAATTCATATAAACGGCGAATGCACGTCGTTCCATCATCGCGCGCGAGAAGAACGCTCTCGCCTACTCTCGATCTTAAAAACGAACAAAACGACGTCATTCAATGGAAAAGTACGCGACGAAATCGCCTTACTCGAAAAGCTCTGCAAAAATTCCCACGCGCAACACCGAAGGTCGAAATTGTTTCAAAGTGTACAAATGGTTGTCAAAGAGGTGCTGTTTTTACTCAAAACGGTCAACGCTCCTCTCACCTTGGCAAAGTTGGAGAAGAGTTTACACGAACATTTTGAAGAGGAGAAGAAAGATAAAAGCAAAGAGAGAGAAACGATTTTAGCGCCGTCGAGAGAACAGTTGGCGGTGTGCGTGAACGCGTTGCGAGCGACGGCGTTTGGTATCGGCGGCGGCGAGGGTAGGGGCGTTCGGGAGAAGATTCAGGCGTGCGGGATACACGCGACGACGGAGATTTCGAGGTCATTTTTTGTGCCGTTTGCGACGGTGGTTTTGAGTGCTCTCGCGCGAGTGCAGATTTTGGTGTTTCAATGGTGCGCGGAGTGCGCGGAGTTGCACAACGTGCTCGCCGGTTTTGGAGGGTGTTTGCCTTCGTCTTCGTCTCGTTCGTTCGGGGAGGAGAACGGGGTACCGAAAACGAACGCGTTTAAAGAGGAGTTGGTAGTTGAATGGGAAAAAGAAAAGACGAAGAAAAATAAAGAAGAAGAAGAAGATGAAGATGATGAGAATGATAAGGAAGAAAAAAAGGACACGAGTGGTCGCTTCAAAGACGTCGTACCTCGCGTGCGCGCGTTCGAGTCTGGCAACGATATTTTCGGATGGGACGAAAATTGGGCGCCGCTCCTCGTTTCCTCGCCGTCCCGCATATCTGCTGTTGTAGCGCAACGACGAGATAGTTCTATTACCACTGAAGCAGTAGCAAACGAAAAAGAGGACGATGTAGATCTCGGAGCAAAAGTCGATCGCGAGGGACTCACGAAGCTGCCGACGATGACGACGAAACCATCGCCGGCGACGACCACCGTGTCGTTAGGCTTAGGTGTCCCTTTAGTGGACGTCGACAAAGATTTGCAAAAAAAAATAGCGCAATCCAAACCTAACTATAAGGACGGTCAAGGCCGAGACGCCTCTGGTAAGCGTTCGCTCGACGCCGCGATGACGAAGAAGGAGAAAAAGTTAAGAAAGAAGGAAGAGATGGAGAAGAAGCAAAAGTTAGCCGTGGATCCAGTCGCGCGCTTGAAAGCTATATTCGAAGGATAGAGTATACTGAAGCTAGTTAGCATGTAATAATAGTAGATGTAATAGTAATCGTGTATATATTATGAGTATCAAAAATCGTTATGAAGAGTAGTAGTAAAAATACATCATCGCTGTGAGAACAAACCGCGCCGCCGCCGGTAGCGAAAAAGTCAAAGCGAAGCGAGACCTACGAAGTTGTTGGTAACGAGCCCTTTCGACACCCACGGAAACTTCGCCCAAAAGTCTCCACTCACGTTCTCCCTGAGCGTTATATCGTCCGCGAGAACCGCCGCGACGATTAAAATCCACATGCATACCCAAAGTTGGAGGGCTTTGGTGAGTATGGCGAAGAGTATTTTTACCCACCGATACTTCCCGTTCCTCTTCGAGGAGACTGTCGACGCGAACCCTGTTCCACTCCCTCCCCCACGCGCGGCCAAAACCATCGCGTCTTCGTATCCAACCTCCTCGGCAATCTGATCCAACGCCTCCTTCACGTATTCATTCCTCTTCTTCTTCCTTTCCTCTTCGTCCTCTTCTTCGCCTCGACTTTTGTGGTCAATCCTCTCGCCTCCGCCGCCGCCCGTACCGCTAACGTCCCGGTGGTACAAAACAACCCCATCCTCGGTCTCGCACGCCTCGAGCGTCTCTAACAACTTCACAACTTTCGCGTTCGCACCAACTGCTGCGTCCATCGCTCGTTTCGTCTCCTCTCGCAAAGTCTCTTTCACGTTCGCCAGTCGCGTCGAAAACAGTTCGAGCAGGTCCTTTTGCTCCTTCGTCGTCCTCTCCTCGTCTCTCTTTTCCTCCTTTTCCAACTGTTCCACGCGCATGCGAAGCGATCTGTTTTCCTTTTGATATTCCAGCATCAAGAATTCGAGCCGTTTCACTCGCGCTTCCATCGTTTCCTTTTCTTCTTCTTCTTCTTCTTCTTCTTCTTCTTCTTCTTCTTCTTCTTCAGGAGTTAAAGTCGTCGTCGGCGACGCGAAGTTCTTCTTCGTCTCCTCTTCCTCGCGAAAAGAAAAGGAGGAGGAGGAGGACGGAGAGAGAGAGAAGGTGAGTTCGTCGTTCTCGGAGGAGGAGGACATCTTTTGGTTCGTCGTCGCGGAGAGGTCTCGCGAATACGCGCAGAGTAAAGTGTGTCAAGGAGTTCCGTGAAAAAAGAAGTGAAGACAAAGAGACAAGACAGGAGGATTTTCGTATAATTTAAGCGTCATCACGAATACATTATAATATGACTATTCTAGAAAGCATCGCGTTGTATACGCACAAGAGGCGCAGTGCAGGGCACACCACGCAACTTTAATCTCATCGTCTCGACTTTTAGACAAAATCTGTGACGAAAGACTCGTACGATTTGTTGCCGTACCCGACGCCGCAGAAGAGCAAGCCGTGAGGGGGCGCCGGCGGAGCGGAAGCCATTCGGTCGCGGTTTCGGGCGAGATCGAGAAGCGCGTCTTCGTTGAACTTTTTTGAACTCGAGAGCGAAGATGATGCTTCTCGGCAGGCGGTAGAGACTATGCATCGGACCATTTTGCGAAGGAAGCGATCGGCGACGAGCTCTATGGCGATGCATTCGAGGGGTTCTTCTTCTTCTTCTTCTTCTTCTTCTTCTTCTTTTTCCGTTCTTGTCGCGCGATGAAAAGCGGTCTCGTCGAAAAGTAGCGACGTGTCTTTATACCGCCGGTCGCGGTATCGTTTCCCGTATTTACTCGTCGCTGCTTTCATTTGAAACTTTGGAATCGATATGGTTTTTGCTCGCGCGTAGAGCATTTTGCACTCCGTCGATTTACCTTTCGGCGTATCTCTCGCGTACGCGTAAAAGTCGAGAGTTTTATTTTCAAACTTCCGCAGCATTCTATCCAGCAAATCGCAATCAATCTCTTCTTTGGAATGGTGCGCGAACGCGTCTAAATCTTCTACATCTGTTTCACCTCCTTCTACTTTTCTCAGCTCTTCCTTCACTTCGTCGACGTCTAACGTTTTTTTCGGTATTATGTACACGTACCTTCTCCACGTCGCCGAAAACGTCGCGTGCCATTCTGCGTTGACTCTAAAACACTCCACCGCTTTTAAATACCCGCGCTTCCCAACCTCCGTGGACTCATTAATCGCTCTTCGAATCAACTCGCACTTCCTCTCCTCCTCTGTTTCGTCCACGTACCTCCGCTCCAAGTGATTTTTCGCGTCTCTAAATATTTGCACAATCTGCCCCGCGCCGGAAACGTTTCGATCCGTCCGTCCGCTTTGGTACACGACGGGATGCTTCTCCTTATCGAATCCCGCGCAGTGCTCGCCTAAACTTTCCCGTATCGTTGCCACAACGCTCGCATTTCCAGGTTGCCAGTTATCGCCGTAAAATCTCTCGCTGGAATGTTTACTCGTATCGTCCACGTTTTTATCCCACGCGAACGACGCGAACGCGTTGCCGAAATACTTCAATCTGACGCAATATTTCGCGCGTTTGCTGTGTTTGTTAAAAGAAGAAAGGTCAGTTCAAAACATTATCAACATCCGCAAAATTTTACCTTTCCGTCTGCGTTCGATGGCTCCTTTGTTTCGCATCCTTCGCCTCTTCTAACGTCTTTTGCACAGAAAAATTCCAAGGCAAATCCGGTTCCGCGTCGGCGACGTGTACGTCTGACAAGTTCTTTTCCTCTCTCACGATTTGGAGTAAAAACCGTTCCACGGATAACCAATCTCGAAAATCCATCGATCGCACGTTCGAGTCGTTTATGAACGTTTCGTTGGTAGAAGAAGAGGAAGACATCATCATTTCGTTCCGGGGAAAATCACCTCTCACACTCGTTGTTGTTTCTCTGATGCGCGGGCGATAAGAATAATAGTAATACCAATAACGTTTCAAAAAAGCGCCGTTTCGCGAGGAGGAAAAGGAGGAGAAGATGCGCGCGCGCGTGCGCATGTGAATGCGCGTTCGCTCTCGCTCCTTTCTCGCGCGCTTGTTTTATTTGTTAGTATAATGCCGCCAAAAACCGTTTAGATACGAGAGAAGCTTTTGGTTGGTTTTTTCCCTGGTGGCTAATTAAATTTATTTTTTAAAAATACGCGGGAGGAGAAAAACAGCAAAAATAACCACCAAACAAGTTTGACCGCACAACAACTGAGCGCGAAAGCGAGAGAGAAAAGAGCGCACTCATGGCAGAAGGAGCTCGCGGAGAAGAAGATGCGAAGGACACGAACCAATCGTCGTCCTCGAAAAGCAGCTCGAATTTGATGCTCGAACGACAACGACAGAAACAGAAACCGTTTTCCCCGACGAGAAGTACGACTCACAACGGGAGAAGTAAAAGAAGGAAAAAAACGATGATAGATGCGTCCGCGTTACCGAGCGCTCGTTTATACCAGTCCTTTTCGGATTGGAAATACATCGCCACGTTTGCCTCGGTCGCGCTCGTCGTGGTGACTGTATTCTTTATCTATCTCTCTTTAGCCGCGTGGACGAGGTGCACGAGAAACATCACCTCAGAGTTACAAAAAGAGAAAGGGCGAGAGGAATTGGTGAAGACGTGGTTGACGTGCACGTACGCCAGGGAAGTTGGAAACGCGTACAAGCCGTGGAAATGGGACGATTTCGCGGTGTTGTTCGTTCGCTTGTGCATGCTTTCGCAATTCGGCGAGGTTGTGTTTCACCAGATGGTCGGATGGCACGTCTCGAGGTTTCGAAATTGGCGAACGAAGACGTGCGTGTACTCGTTCGGTTTATATAATTTGACGTACTTCGGAACGATAGCTATTCTTGGATTTTATCATCAATACACGCAATACGCGTGTTATTATCTCTTTGGCATTCTCATGTGGAGTGGGTTATCGGCGTTTGATTTTTGGTCCACCAAAGGCATTTCCTACGGGTTCGTGTATATTTATTTGATGGCAATTATAGGAAAGAACGTGGTTGAATTTTTCTTAATCGTCATGAGCGACCAATCGGTATCACCGATGATGAAACTGTTCATTCGGTTTGGTTTAGACCCGATTTTCTGGGAGCTCGTGAGAGGAGCGGAAAGGCATTTCGCGCGTTTGAATCCATCGCCTGGGCCGTGTTTGCAAATTCCGTATTACCTCTCCTTCGCGTTGCAACAGGCGTTTTTTTCGAGGTACGTGATGTTCCTCTTAGCCGCAGACGGGACGGTGAAATCGATGGCTACCGTACAAACGATTCTTTCCTTGCACGAACTCATGATAGCACTGACGACGAAAGATCGCGACAAGTATTTAGCCCGCGCGTTTTTAGGCAAACAAACCGCCGAGGCGTTGTTGACGACGCAAAAGCAACACGATATTTTAGCGATGAACTCCATCATTTCCGCGTTTGCGGAGATAGCGGCTATCATCGTCATCTCTATTTACTTGTACATATTTCGAATGGCTAAAGCTGGGAACGAGTCTATCGTTTCTTTTAAAAGTTACGCGATTCAAGCGGTCAATTTGATTGCGATTGAAATCGCGTTGTCCTTTTTGACCGTGTACGTCCAACAACGTTTTCACGGCATGCGACATAAGAGCATGTTTCCGAAAATCAAGAAGGAGAACAACAACAACAACGATATAAACAACAATAACAACAGAAGGAGTATTAAAGAAGGAAATACGAAGAAACAACAGCGATGGTTTGGGGGCGTTCGAAGGTTTCTCGAGAAGCCGCCGTATGCGTTTTACGTCTTCATTTGGGTCGGCGTCATGCTCATCCATAAAATCACCACGTACTTGGTCGGCGGTCAATTTCATCGGTATTTGTGCCCGCGAGTGGACGAACGCGACGGGTCTATATACACGTTTCAATGCACCACCGAGGATCTGGATTTAGCCCCAGGCGGATTCTATTTCAACATGCGCGGGTTTATGATTCAAATGATTGACTTTCCAGTCGCGAATAACGAGGAACGGTTTTATCGAAACACTTCGCAAAGTTGGGCGTATAACAAGAACCACGACGGTTAACGAGGCGACGAGATGATGAATATGTTGTGGTTTTTTATTATATTATGAGAATGATTATTAGAATAAAGCTCGTCGTCGTTGCATCATGTTAATAAACATTTACGCCCACTCGATCGGGAACACTTCCGCTTTCGGGTCGTACTTCGCCGCGTATTCTTGCAACCCCTTCCACAAGTTCGGCTCGACACCGATCGTCCCTTTCTTCTTGTTTTCGGCGGCCAACGCGTCGCCTCTTTCACCCGGCAAGTTGATCGAACTCACGCCTTCCTTCCTCTCCGCGTTCTTCACGCGCTCCATCACGAACGCGCTTTGCTCTAAGAAATCGTCGTTACCCAAGATCTTCGGGTCAATGGCGAACACCAAGTTACCCCAGTTCTTCGCCGCCTTCTTATCGTTGTACGCGGCGCCGACCAACGGACCGGCTAACAACTCGATGCACAAGGACAAGTTGCTAGACTTGTACCCGCAATCAAAGGTCATGATCGCCCCACCATCCAACGCGGCGTTCGCATCCGTGGTCATGTTCCCGTCCTTGTCTTGTGCAACGTTCGGAGGTAACGGTTTACCACTCGTCTTGGCTTCCAACAACCCGAAGAAGGCGTACGCCGAAGTCGCCATGTCCAAAGTCATCGGCTCGCCGCCTTTCCTCGGGATCGAGCATCCGATTGGGTTGGTCCCAAAAATCGCTTGCTTCGCCCCAGCCGGCGCCACAAACTCCGGCGATTGCGCCAAGACAATCCCAACCATGCCTTGCTCGCCAATCTTCTTCGCGTAGTACCCCAACGCCCCGGTACTCGTAAACGTGTGGTTCGTCCCGACGACCCCGACCCCGTGTTGCTTGCACTTCTCGATCGCAATCTCCGCCGCTTTGTCCAAAACAATCATCCCGTGGTTGTTACCGCCATCGATTGCAGCCGATAAAGGCACCGGTTCGGTGATTTTGATCGGCGTCGCCTCCGGGTCTCGCGCGATGCCGTTCGTCGTCACTTTGATAATCCCTTGGTTGTTCCCACGCAGTTGGGCGTACATCAAAATATCCAAAATGCATTCGGTGGCTTTTTCGTCGTACCCGTAGGTTTTGATCGCTTTTCGCGTGGTTTCCGTGAGTTCGTCGATGGAGACCATGGTGTCTCCTGAAGCTTTCACGACGAAAGACTTCTTCGAAGCGGAGGAAACTCTTCCTCGTTTGAGAGGAGATTTCGATTTCATCATCGTCACCCCGGGGGTGATGGATGCAGATTTTAATGAAAAACTCATCTTTGTGTGTGTCTTATTTTATATTTGAAAAGGAACTACTTTGTGTGAGCAGTAATAAATATATACTACGCGTAAAATAATAATAACTTTTGCGATAACTTTTGTGTGTGTAAAAAGAAAGCGCGTCGTCAAAGTGTTTATTGTGATGCGATTGATTGATGTGATTACACAAACTCTCTCTCGATGAGAATGGATAGAGAGATATTTCCTCCTAATAAGCCACGGAAGGAACTTGACACGTCATCGAGATTTAAAGAGATTTAAAAAACCCTAAATGAACAGTTTTTGCTTTCCTCCTCTTGTCTTTTTTTTTTGAAGTTTTCTGGAGTTTTGGAGCAACTGAAGAAAAACTTTAGTAGGAGCAGCAGCGAGAGAGAGAGGACACAAAGTGAAAGAATGTCGAAGAAAGGAGCGGGTCCGTGGTGTTTACACATCGCTCTGGAGTTGAAGAAAGAATTCGTGGACAAGTTTCTTTTGAAATTTGCGGAGTTAGCGAGACACGTGGAAGCGAACGAGCCGGAGACACTTTCGTACGAAATCGGACGAAGCGACGAAAATGAGTGCAAATTTATCATCGTCGAACGGTATTCGAAGAAAGAATATTTAGCGGAACCGCACCAGACGTCGGAAATGTTTAAGAAATTTAAGCAGTGGATGAGTGCGAACGAGGAGATGTTTGTCTCGAAGGATGGGTTTAGCTTTTACGAACAGCAGATTGGGTACATGCACAGATGATGTGAATATATTTATCATTAGATTACATTTTTACAAATTTGTTTCTCTATTTGGCGACCGAAACAAACGCCGCCTGAAATCGCTCTTTTTTCATCGCGCGAGCTTCGTCTACCCACCTTTGAATCTCTTTGACTTCTAACAAACGCGCTCGTTTCACGCTCGTTGGGTCGTTTTTGCTCGAAAACATCAAATCGTTGTGATGCGCGCCTTCGTCGATTTTCACTAAAACGACGCGCGGATTGGACGTTTCCAAGACGCCCAGTAAGTGCCACGGGTCTAACATACCGTTTGAAAAGACAATGTTTGAGGCGAAGTTCTCGACCATTTTGCGACCGCCGTAAGTTTCTTGGGCGAAATACGGTCTCGGTTGGACGTCGTACGCGTCGCGACAGTAGCGAAACTCGTTGGTTTCGTTCCAAGAAGAGAGCCAGTACATGTCGTTTTCTCCGCCGGTCGTTTCCATTGGCATGAACATCTCCGAGCAGTACTGATATCCCCAGAGATCTTCGGTGGCTTTGGTGTCGTCGTTCGGTGACGGGTCGCCGATTGTAAAGCACTGCTCGGTTTTCGTGGCGTTGTAGTAGATGCTGACCGCCTCTCTCAGGTTTTCTAACAGCGCTAACGAAGTCGAGTTTGACGCGTTCGGATCGTCGACCATCATCGCGTTGCACACCACTTTCATCGGCCACGCGGGCAACGTTCCTTTCCCTGATAACATGTACCCACTCTCGACTGGGTAATCACCCATCGCGATGTAATCCAACGCCGATTGCGCCCACTCGGCGACTTCGTACGGCGACTCGATATCGTCGCACGCTCTAAACGTGTGTTTTAAAACGTCCAAATATATCTTATCGCTTTCATCTCCAGAGTCTATCAACAAAGTAAACGCGTCTTGTATTCTCTTTGGACACTCCGCGCCGTGTCCGCTAACCATGGCGGTATACGTCGACCCTCTGGCGAACGCGTTCGGATCTACCGGCGGATCTTCCCCGTCGAACGCATAAATAGGCGCTGATGCTGCAATCGCCCCGTCCACTACGTGCGGGTACTTCATCCTCATCCACGACGCTAACATGCCGCCATAAGACCCACCAAACGCAATCACCGCCACGGCGTCCTCGTACTCTTCTCTCAACTCTCTGACCAACGAAGCGTAATCTGCCAACGCTTCCATCGAGTTCAAATGTTTCAACGTATTCTTATTCGTATCCTCCTCGTCATCATCACTCATTGGTGACGATTTCCCGTAATATCGATGCTCCGCGAACACTAACAACGCGTTAAAATGTTCCGCGTTTTCCCACATCAAACCCGTATTTTCCAAGTAACTTTCCACGTTCGCCTCGTTTCCAGTGTATAAGAAAATGGGCGAATCCTTTCGATAAAATTCAGAACACACGAAATATCTCGTCTTAAACTCTCCTCCTCCTTCTCCTCCTCGTTCCTCCTCCTCTTCGCTGTTCCAAGAGAAGTGCGAGAGCGGCTGTTGAATCCACCTCTCCTCGCACCGCGAGACGTATTTGTTTTCTTCTTCTTGATGAAATCTCGTTAAAAGCATTCCTCGTCGTCGTCGTCGTCGTTCTCTGCTCGGTTTTGGTTGCCGTTTTAATGGTGGTTCCGTCGCCGTCGTCTGAATCGTCGAGGAGGAAGAGGAGGAGGACAAATGAATCGCGCGACTTTCAGCGATGGTGACAGCGTGTGAGAGCAGGAAGAGGAGAACGAAAAACATCATCATTTGCGCGCAAATGAGAAAAAAAGTGACGCACTGAAGTCTCTCGTTTCATGAAAACAAAAATTATTCACATTAAAAATTCACCCCCTGCCGGAGGATCGCTAAACTCTCTCTCTCTCTCTCTCTCTCTTTCTCTCGTCTCGTTTTATTATCATTATTGTTTAGGCGGTGTTCTCGGGGGTAATCTCGTCGGCGTCCCCGGTTGCGGAAACGCGCTCACGTCCGGTAAGATTTCCATCGATCCGAGCGGCGTCGTGCGCTGCGAGGTGGCGGACCCGGGGATTGAAATGTTCTTTCTCAGAGTACCTTGGCGTCTCGGCGTGGTCGTGCCCACCACGGAGACGTCACTATAGCTATCGTTGGATGTCATGCTATCGTCGTGCGATTTCGAAGACGTTGCTCGTTTTTTGAATTTTTGACCTCCGGCGCCTCCGTCGACTTCGGTGGTCACGCCTAAGCACTGCTTGCACGCACCGCGTTCTAAACTCTCTTCGTTTTGGACGAGTTCGTAAAGGCTTGGTTTGAATAAGCGTTTTAACGAGCTCACGATGATGTACGGTAACAAGCATAAAAACGTCACCGCCCAAAAGCCGAGCCAATATTTCGGGGTCAACACGGTCGATTCGGTGAAGATTTTGTACGAGTACGTGGAGTAATACACGTCCGTGTGACTCAAGACGACGTTTAAGATCCACCACAACGCGAAGGATCCCCAAATGGTTAAATGATGGATCCACGTCCAGTAATTTATGAACAAACCGATTTGTAAGTTCAACGTGAACACTAAGGAGGTATACATGGTCGTGCCAACTTCCCACAAACCAAAAACGTGGCCGTCCTCGTGATCGGCTTCGCCCGAGTGCACGGCTTTCATGATGGACCAATAGGTGACGATAGCGACCCAGATGGCGTTCAACGCCCACACGGCTTGAGATTTCTTGTTGAAATTTTTGTTCCATTGCGTTTCGGAGTACAACTCTGGGTGCTTCAAACTCGAATCCGGTCGAACGTCTTGGTCGAAGAGGCCGAGAATGATCACCGGATAACACACGAAGAAGATGTTAAACGAGGACATCAACCAATCGTTGTAGATGACTTGGCCACTCGCGGCGGCGTGTAAGTTGTAAATGAATATGGTCAGACCAAACGCCAAGTTCTTATAGAAGAAGTAGCACACCATTCGGGCGATTCTTTTATAAGAGTACCGACCGTGCAAAAGCAACAGACGTTCGAGAAATCGAAACTGAGCAAAGGCGAAATCAGACGCCATGACGGCTTGCATGCCTTCCTGTCCGGAAATGCCGACACCGATGTGCGCGGCTTGAATCATCCCGACGTCGTTGGCGCCGTCGCCAATGGCTAACGTGATTTTACCGGAATCTTTCACGAGTTTTGTCACCAACGCTTTTTGTAACGGCGAGACGCGACAGCAAATCACCGCCGCGCAAGACGTCCCCAATTTCAAAAAGTTATCCTTCAACTCTGCAGATAACGCGAACGATAACGATCGCCCGTCGATGACTAAACCCATCTCCGCGTCCACTTCCGCGCACTGTTTCGCGATTTCCAAACCGTCGTCAATTTGCTTCGAAACAGCTTCTAATCCTTGGGTTTTCATTTCTTCCTTGGAAATTTCGCCTTCGGATTCGAGCTTGACCAATTCTTCGACGTTGATTACTTTTAAACTCATTTGTGGGGTGATTAAAGAACACGCGGAGCCGATGTTGATAGCCGTGTCTTGTTTATCGCCGGTGAGTACCCAAACAGCGATACCGGCGCGCATTAATTGCTCAATACAGCGCGGCACGCCCATTTGGAGCTTATCCTCAATCGCCGTCGCGCCAACTAATTCCAAGTCTTTTTCTATGAGTTCCGCGACGGCGTCCAACTCTTCGTCGCGCTTCTTCATCGCTTGGGAAGCTTTGATGAATTTCTTGTTCCACGCTTCGTACTCGCTGGAAGAAATTTCTCTCTGCGCTAAACACAAGGTTCTCAAACCGCAGGCGGCGTAATCGTCGATGTGTTGTTGCGTGGACTCTTTAGCTGCGTTACCACCTTTGTTACCGACCGCTAACCGCTCGTAAATGACTGAATCCGCACCTTTAGTCATCAAAATGATTTTATTATCGTCTTTCGAGCGAACGACGACGGACATGCGTTTCCTCGTCGAATTGAATTCCAACAAGTTCAAAACCTCGTACGTTCTCACGGAGTCTTTTTCGCTCTTATTCACGGATTGTTCGAGAACTTCCACCGTCGTGCTCGTTCGGTTGTTGAAGAAAAATCCAAACCTTTTGGCGGCGACGACAAACGCGAGTTCATCCGGCGATTCCGCTTGGTAAACGACTTGCTCGGGAGTTCGTTCGCCTTCCGGGATGACGGTTTGACAGACGGCTAAAATTCGAAAGAACGAACGCAACTGTTCGCGATCGGGCGACGTTCGCCATTGACCGTCCGTTAAGCGGCTATCGATGAAGTTAAACGACGGCTCGATGGCTTTGGACGATCGCGCGGGTGGATTCCCACCTTGCCTTTTGATCAAAGCGTGTTCGATTTCGGTAATACCTTCGCCGTACGAGACGCCGTTGACGGACAATTTGAAAAACTCCATCGCGTTACAGGTTAACGTCCCGGTTTTATCGGATAAAACGGTGTGTACCATCCCGAGTTCCTCGTTCAAGTTACTCGTTCGTGCGCTCATCGGCGTGTCCGTTTCTTCGTGATACATCTTTCGGTCCCGATTTAACAAAACCATCGCTTGGAAAACTTTCACGAATTCCAACGAGACGTATAAAGAAATAGGAATCAAATATCCGTACAACACGTAGGAGGTAAAGAATGCAAACACACCGACAATGTCGGTTTTATTCACGTCGAAGGGTTCGTCCGAATTCGCGGTATCCAAGTACCAATGCTTTGGACTTTCGTTTTTCACCCACCAGGAACAATAAATTGCGGAAATCGTGGACATGGAGAGCAACAAAATGAGCATACCTAAAACGACATAATCCATCTGTTTCTCCACGTGCGACCGTTTCGATGGCGTTTCCGATGCGTTCATCATAACTTTTGAATCGTGTCCGGTGTAAATGACAATACCGTAAACGTATTCCGTGTTTCTTAACTGCGACCCTCTCAACAAAACGTTCGTCGGCGTCACGGCTATTTTCTTTTTTTCCGACACAAAAGGCGGTTTCAACTCCAAGTTCCCGCTGAACGTGTATAAAGAGTTATTCGGGTGTTCGCACTCGACCGTGCATAAATTGCCACTCAAGTGATCCTCTGCATTCGCCATCACGTCGTCTCGTTGAGAGTTGCGACACAAATTCGCCAGCTTTGCGTTTGAAATCACCTTGACCCCATCGCCCATATCTACGCTCCTTTTCAACTTCAAGTTCGTCTCGCCGTCTAAATTCTTCGTTTCCACGTAACACGTTCTCTCCTCGTTGCTCGATCCAATCATGATCAAATCGCACGGAAAAAACGCATCTCGTACCACCCTCACGACGTCGCCACACACCAAATCTCGCCACTCCTTATTCTCCATGCACTCTCCGTTAAACCGTTCAATCGGCGTTCGATTTTGCTCGTTATCTTGCTTGTGCCTCTTATAATCCTCCACGGCTTCTTTCGTCATGCTCAACGTGATGATAAACGTCAGCGGCACCCACATCGTGTACGGCTTAATCGGCGAAATGCTCTCGAAACACGAAATCGTCGCCACGGATAAAAAGTACAAGTTCGCGACTCTCCGAAACTGTTCGTATAAACCTTTGGGAAGAAACGTCACCACGTTATACTTCGACGTCGATATCGAGTTGCTCTTGAACTTTAACGGCGCGTTCGTCTCTCGGTCAGAGCTGATTGAAAACACCCGCGATATCGGTTTTTCCTGTTCTTTTTTAAACATCGACGTCGCTCGTTCGAGAACCGAAGGTGATTTCGTCAAGGATTTGTTCCTTTTTTGCAGCTTCGAATTCGACGAAGACGACGAGACCGACGGTCTCGATTCCAACGCATTTGCCGGGTCGACATCCGTCGTCGTTTGCGTCGTTTTATCTCTCGCTTTCTCTGCATCACCGCTGCTCATTCTTAGTATCAGATATCAAACTCTAAAACCAAAGCGCGCTTCGTTTACGCGCGCGTGTGTGTGTGTGTATATCTTTCCTCCGAAATGCGTTCGATTTCTGTTGACCTCGTCCCGAGACGATGATGACGATCCCAAATCGCGAACGGTTTTCGTTCTTCACGAACAAAAACACTCGGCAAAGTTTCTCCCGAAAATCCTCCCTCGATATATCCTTTTCGTCGGGGTCGTTCTCTCGCAAAGAAGACAAAGAAGACAAAGAGAACGTCTCCTTCTCCTCTTTAATCAACACGAGAGGAAGAATATTAATTTTCAAAGAATTTTGACGTTTTTTGGACTGCAGCTGGCAATTTACGTGAAATTTGTGAGATTTCAAATGTGTGTTGAGATATATAATACGCTTTCGCGCGCGGACGAGATGTGTCTGTCGTTTTATGCATCACAACGGTTTGCCTATATGTATATATACGCTTACGGCTTACTGTAGTGATTACAACTTTTTTTTTTTTTAAATATATAGATTTTTATCTCCTCACGCGGTGGGTGCATTTTGAAACGGCAAACCTTCGGCGTCGACGCACTCGTACGCCTTGTCGTCGACGGGGACTTTGTCTTCGCTGCCGACGATACACACCGTCATCGGTTTGTTCAGGAGGTACTCCTGCGCGACTCTGGTCATGTCTTCCGCTGTGCAATCGAGCAGACGCGTGCGGAAGTTTTGACGTTGGGCGTCGGTCATTCTCTGCGCGTATAAGGATTGGCCGCGAGAGGCTGGGGCGATCGGCGAGTCGATGGATTTGAACGCGCGCAAATGCGCCTCTTCGACCATGGTTTTCGTGATTGAGCTCGGTTGAGCGGCCCATTCGCAGGCTTTTTGGAACGTTTCGATAGTTTCGAGCGTGTTCGGGTCGCGGTAGGAGGAAAAGTAGAAGATGCCGGCAGACGGGACGAACGAGGAACCGCCGCCGTAAGCGCCGCCTTTCTCGCGAATCTCTCGGTGGAGGAATTCCGTACTCATGGCTTGCGAGAGGAGGAAGAGCGCCGGGGCGTCCGGATGTTCGTACCCGACGGTTTCGATCGCGCCGGTGCAGTAGTTGGTTTGACCTTTGATGGCGACGTAGGTTTTCGACGCGGATTGCGGGGTAAACGCGGCCAATTTCGCGTTCAACGACGATCCATCCGAGGAAGGTTTACTTCCCGTGGACGGCAACGCCGACAACCATTTCGCCAACTGCGCTTTGCCAGCTTCCACGTCTTGCGCTTGAGACGCGACGCGGCATCTCTTCACGTTCTCTGGCGTCAAGAGTAAACTTTGAATTTCAGAGCACGCGGCTTTGACTTCTTCCACGCCTGCTTGTTCGGCTTTCGCTAAGCGTTGCGCCAATGCAACCTGTGGAAGACCGCCGGTGCGGTTTTCGAGTTCTCCCGCGGCGGACATTTTGGACGCGCACACGGCTTTACCGTACCCCATGCCGTTTTGCGCGACGGACGCGCCTAACTGCGCGGACCGACGTTTGATCAAGAACTTCAATCGTTCGTCGTCGCCGAACCATTTCGCATCCGTGCAGACGTCCAACAAGATGTCGCCCATAGCGTCGGCGTTACGCGCTAAACAGTGAGATCCGATGTTCATGGCAACTTCGCCGTTCTCGGTCCATTTCAACGGCATGTTCGTGTCATTGTTACTGAGAACATCGATGGATACGCCACCGCTGACGCCTTTGATTTTCTCCGCGAAGTCTTTGTACCCAACTTTCGATGTGCCGATTTGGTCCACGTAATCCGCGAAATAGTCCAAGTACGGCGTCAATCTGTCCGGTAATTGAGAGCAATCAAACATGGCGCCGACGTAGACCACCCCATTCGTCGGTTGCTCGTCCACTTGTAACTTCAAGTCGATGTTGTTCGAGTTCAATCGTAACTTTTCCTCTTTCGATCCCCACTTTTTGATCGATCGGTCCACCGCTTCAGCGACTTTTAACGTCGGCAACAGCTCGGCGTTTTGTTCGCCGTCTTGCGCGGCTTTCAATTTAACGCCGTCCTCGACAATTTTCTTCTTTTCGTCTTCGGAAAGTTTAGATTCTAATTCTTTCAACAACGCGTTCTCGGCTTCTTCCAATTTGGCGTCGTACTTTTCGTCCGATCGCGCACGAACGATAACTTTGTGTTGGTTATTCAAAAAGTACTTCGAGATTAAGTTTTGCCAATACTGAGGATCGGAATCCAATTTCTCTTGCAATTGCCTCGCGAGCGAGAGTGTTCTCAGCGGTCTCAAAGCGTCGCCGTCGTGCACCCACGTGGACATGGTCCCGATGCCAACCATTAAACCAAAGTTTGGCTTCACAGCTGCGGCGTCTAATTCGATTTGGTGCAACGTCGAGTCGACCCGGTTTCTCGGAAACCCGGATTTCGCGACACTTTCCAACGTTTCTTGAATCTTTTGTTCGACGATTGGAATCTCCTCTTCCCCGACGCCTTTCACGCCAACCGAGAAGGAGGTTTCTCTTCTCGAGTTGCCGTAGCCGCTGCCCGGCGCCAAGCCGCTCCCGTACCCGGGCTCTAAAAGCGCCTCGTGGAAATACGATTGCGGACCGGAAAGCAACAAATCCGACGCGATCGATAACGCAAAGTTATCCAATTTCGCGTTCGCGTCGTCCTTGACGTTGTTCAACATCAACCACGCGGTGGACGTTATGGCGGTTTTCTTCGGATCGTTCACCACGGAGTCTCTCGGGACGGAAACTTCCGCCACGACCGGCGACGTGTATCTACTCTCGTCCGCGATATCCAACTTGGACACGTCGATCGCTTCGAACTGGTTCAACGCCATCGTTTCCGCGTTTATCAACGTCTCTTCCAACGGGAAATCGCCGTAGGTGTAAAACCGAGCGTTGGACGGGTGATAGTGCAAAGCGTGAAACGCTTTCAACTGTTCGTACGTCAGATCTGGAATCGCAGTCGGGTCACCGCCGGAATTGTAATGAAACGTGGACGTGGGGAACAAATTCGCCCCGAGCGCTCGCATAAACCTCGCATTTTGCGACCCCATCGCGCCTTTCATTTCGTTAAACACGACCCCTTTATACTTCAATCCGGAACTCGCGTCTTCGGTCTTGGCGAATTCAAACCTGTGCCCTTCCTGTTTAAAGTCCTGTTCTTCGAGTTTTGGGAAGAAAACTGCGTCTAAATACACGCTCAACAAGTTATCGTAATCAACTCTGTTCATCGTCGCGAACGGATAACACGTAAAATCCGCGCTCGTCATCGCGTTCATAAACGTCGACAGCGACCTTCGCAACATGTTAAAAAACGGGTCTCGAATCGGGTACTTGTTCGACCCGCACAAGGTCGTGTGCTCCAAAATATGCGCCACTCCGGTGTCATCCATCGGTACCGTTTTAAAGCCAACGTTAAACGCGTTGTTCGAATCATCCGCCCCGATGTGCAGCCAATGCGCGCCCGTTTTCACGTGTTTCAAAGACACCGAGACGACTTGGTAATCCGGCACCGGTTCGACTTTTTCCACTCGGAACGCGCCGTTGGCGAGTAAATCCCCAGCTTTCAGCGATTTCAACTGTTCCAAACTTTTCTTTGATTCGTCCGTCGCGACTACCGAGGACGCGGAGACGTTGTTGCCTTGCGACGACGATGCTTTCATCACAATCATCCCGGTTGCGGAGGACATCAGCATTTGCCTTCGCGTCGTTCCCACGTTAGTGCGGATGAGTTTTCTCTGCGTTGATGTTGTCGCTGATGTCGATGACGCTTTACTCCTGGAGAATAAAGAAGAAACGAACGTTTTCCCGGTGTGTCTCGCAGAAGAGGAGACTTTTAACGCGTTCGCCGTTGCTCTGCTGTGCATTTGTTTGCGTGTGCGCGTGTGTCGAGCGGATTATAGTTCGAAAATTTGTGACGTATGCACTTACATACACAAAGGCAACTGCTCTGACTTTGGTACAGAAATGCTTCTTTTCCACGTGATACGTCTCTTTACGAACTCACAAAAAACGCCTCGATTTCATTCGTGGGAGAAAAAAACACCACGGTCGTCACTGTTGACCCCGACCGATACACGCACACATAAAGAATGGGGAAGCAGTTATCTGGAGCGCAGAAGAGGAAGAAGAGGAAAGAGAAAGAAGAGCTCGCGAAGGAGGCCGTGGAGGAAATGGAGCGTTTAAAGCTTGGACCGACGGAGTTGTGGACGGGATTGGTGTTGCATCATAAGGATGTGTTTGTCTCGCATGTGCTTCCGAAATTGAATAGGACAGATCGGTTTTTCTTTAAGAAGGTGAATAGAGAGAGTTGGGATGTGCTTAAGTATGCCGGGGTAAACGTATCGAGATTACATAGCACTGTTTGGGAATGTTCATCCATTTCGACGTTGGAATTGTTGTGGAATAACATGCCCTGGGGAGAGAAAGATAAGAGAGGAAGAGTGGTAGATCGAGCCTGGTTTTGCAAGGAAGTTGCTGGAACGAACAAACTCGAGTTGCTCAAGTGGGCGAGAGAAGTGAAACAGTGCCAGTGGGATGAATGGACGATTACTGTGGCAGCAGAGAAAGGTAATCTCGAGATGCTCAAGTACTGCTTCTCTAATGGTTGCCCGTGTGATGAAAAAGAGTCGTGTGCTCGAGCTGCTGCAGGAGGAAACCTCGACTGTCTTCGGTTTCTTTTCGACAAAGTGGAACCTTCGCGAGAGACGGAAAGAGAAGCGGCAATGCAAGCAGCATGCGGTGGTCACTTGGACATCTTGAAATATTTCGTCGAAGAAAGAAAGATATCTTTCGATGATTTGAAGCTCGACTGCGTGGGAAACGCTACAACGTATGGCCGACTCGATTGCATCAAATACTTAGTCGAAGAGGCGAAAGTGCCTCTGAACGACTGGCGATACATCGCTTGGGCTCGGTATCGCGAGCACCCCGACTGCCTCAACTACTTGCTCGAAAAAGGGTCTCCAGAACCAACGGACGAAGAATACGCTCGACTTGTCAAACGAATGAAAGAACGGCAGTAGAACACGAGCAGAGCAGCACTGGAAAGAACTATCGCACACACACACACATTTTTTTAATACTAACGAATAAGAGAGAGAGACGTACCCCACAAATCTAAAACGCACGAAGAATAAAGGAAAGCGTCGCTTCCGCTGGAATAAAGAGAGAGAAAAAGAGGGAAAAGAAGCTTTACGCATCTGCTTTTAAAGTAGGCACACGCGCACGTTATATACACATATATGCGCGAAAGAGCGATGCGGTTTCTTCTTCTCGCTTTGAGTCAAAATCCGTCCCCGCCGGCGGCGAATTTTGGACGAAGATTGGTTTCCAATTCTTCTTCATCATGCTCGAGGAGAAGACCGTCGTCGTTTAATCTTCGCATGGCTGGCAGAGGAGGAAGAACTGCGCTTTCTTCTTTCCCGTCCTCCTCGTCATCTGCGGGATCGACGAGTGAAGGTGATGATGAAATGAATTTGTTTTTGCAGAGTAAAAACGTCCAGTTACCGACCAGCTGTCCTGGCTGCGGCACCGCCTTGCAACGCGCGGATAAAAATTTACCGGGTTTCTACGTCGTACCGAGCAAGTTATTGGAAGAGGAAACAGAAGGCGAAGACGTGGACGAGGAAGAGTACATGAAACTGATGATGAAAGAGGGGAAGAAGGAGAAGAAGAAGAAGAAAACGCCGGAGGATTGGAGTCAACTGTCGCCGGACGAACTGGCGAGGCGGATCATGGCGGAGAATAGTAGCGTTCACGAAGGAGGAGGAGAAGAAGAATCGGAGGACGATTTTGATTTCGAGGACGTTACTTTTGTGAAGGACGATGAAATTGAAGACGAAGACGAAGACGGTAAAGAAGCCATCGACGCGTTTGAATCGTTATTCTTTGAGAAGGACGATGGAAAAGAAATCGACGAAGATTACGAGTTGGAAATGGCCGCGCTGAAAAAGATGAATCGATTGAAACGGAAACCGCCGGCGATTGTCTGCGCGAGGTGCTTTAGCTTGAGGAACACTGGACGGCCGAAAAATGTAAACGCGGAGATTTTACTCCCGTCGTTCGATTTCAAACGATCGGTTGGGACGCAAATGGAACGGTATCCGAATAATTCGAAAAAAGGCGTCGTTTTAGTCGTCGTCGATTTAGTGGATTTTGATGGGAGCTTCCCCGTCGACGCGGTGGATGCGTTAGAACCGCACGCGGAAAGAGGTGCAATTGAAATTGTATTAGTCGCGAATAAAGTGGATTTGATGCCCGCGCAAGCGACGAGAGCGAGATTGACGCAGTTTGTGAGACGTCGCGCGAAAGCGTTTGGGATGCAAAGCGCGAGCGAGGTTTTGTTAGCCTCCGCGACGGCTGGAATGGGCATAAGAGTTTTGAGCGATGAGTTGGAAGACATCTTACGCAATCGAGGTGGGCACAAAAAGAAAGACGTGTACGTCGTCGGCGCGCAAAACGCAGGCAAATCGAGTTTGATTAACCGTTTGTCGAGCAGATACGACGGACCGACGGACAAAACCGGCGGGCCGTTGGCGTCGCACGTACCCGGGACTACCATTGGCGTCTTAAAACTCGAAGGCATTTTACCCAACGAAACTGATGTTTACGATACTCCGGGTTTGCTTCAGCCGCACCAACTCTCCGCGCGAATGACCGCGGACGAAGCGAAAATAATCTTACCCAAAAAACGCATGATTCCGAGAACGTATAGAATTCAGATCGGAGGTACCATTCACATCGGCGGCGTCTCCAGAATCGATTTACTCGACGCGCCACAAAGAACTATTTATGTAACCGTCTGGTGTTCCAACGACGTGCCTTTGCATTACACCACGAACGGCGCGAAAAACGGAGACGAGATTTACGCGAAACACGCCGGGACGAAACTGACCCCTCCGTTGGGTGGCGAGGAAGGCGCTTTACGCCTCGGTCGGTGGGGAAGCAGAAAAGTTTCCGTCTACGGCGATTCGTGGTCAGAATCTACGCGGGACATTTCCATCGCTGGCGTTGGATGGGTAGCCATCGCGTGCGTCGGAAACGCCGATTTCAAAGTGTGGACGCACGAAGGCGTGCAATTAGAAACGCGAGAGGCGCTCGTGCCGGACATTTCAAAATCGATGATGAAGCCGGGATTTAGTTTCGAGAACGTGGGCGGGACGAGTAGTAATCGAAGACCAGACAAAAGAGCGGGGAGAGAGAGAGGAGGTAGCGGTGGTGGTGGTGGTAGTAGCGGCGGCAGAGGAGGAGGAGGAGGAAGAGGGGGACGAGGTAGTGGCGGTAAGAGAAGCGGCGGGGGCGGCAATAGATGGACTTAATAATTTCGCAGGCGACATTTAATATTAAAGAATACATAGCATCCCTTATTATATTAGGAGTTACTCTCATTCATATCACGACTCTTCCTCATCACCTTCGCCTTCTCCTCTTCCCTCTTCCTCCTTCAACACCTCCGCTTTCGCTTTCAACTTATCCATCACCATTTCCGCCGCGTTTTCCTTCCAATCCTTCTTCTCATCACCTTCGCCTTTCTCCAAGCCTTTCGCCACGCCCAGGACGGATTTCCCCATCACGAACGCCGTCACGAAATCCGCGCCGACTAAAATCACCCCAAACTTCCCCAATCTCCCGAACGTGTCCGAACTCATAATCGGTGCGTCGATGTCGTACCCGTCCGAGCTTAAATCTTCTTTTCGTATGGATTCCCCTAACATGTTCGCGTTGACATTTTTCTCCCAAACTTCATCTCCTTCGTCCACTTTCACTCTCGGGGCGACTTCTGTCGGATCCCAATCTTGTTTTGAACTTTCCCTCATGATGCGCATCAGTTCCTCCGGCGACGCTTCCGCGCCAGAGGTGAGCCAATCGACCACTTGCGCCGCATTCGCGTCCAAAGTATCAGAAAGTGCGAGTATCGCGAGCGTCGTCATCAGAGCGTGACGCAGAGTTGAAACCGTTGTTGTTGTTCTTTCCCCGGCGAACTCTTCTTCTTCTTCTTTGATGTCGTTTGCGTCCTCGTTTCTCTCCCCAAAACTCCTCCTCCTTTTCGCGAATGACGCAATAACGTCTCTTTCATGACTTTTCCTTTTCGATGATTTCGATGACGTCCTCGTCCATTTTCTCGCGCGCAACGACAGAGTTGTTCTCTGAAACGCAGATATCATGTCTTTTTTCCCAAGTTTTCCCGCCACAAATTCTGACGATTTTCTATCGATCGCATTCACGTTTTCCGCTCGTTTTGCATGTCGAGAATCGGAACGCAACAACAAATACAACAACATCAGCAGCAGCAACAACAGTTCTTCACCTCTCGTCGAACGAGTCATCGAAACCTCGCGTCTTCTTCGCATTCTCGATCGATTTTTCTCTCAAAATCGCGGAAATTGAAGAAGGACAATTCTCCTCGTTTCGTCGTCATGCGACGGTGCATTTGTCCTGTTGTTGATGGTGTTGTTGGTGTTGCTGGGCGGAGAGGGAGGGTGTTTTCAACCACTTGGCACACCCCTTTACGCGCTGCTTTTGGAGGGTGGGACGAGAAGAAGATCAACTCTAACAGCGTTTCGAAAGTCGTGACGAACGCTTTGAATAATAGTGGTAATGGGTACAACAACAACAATTACTCGGCGGCGGATGCAGCGGCGAAGGACAATTCGGCCGATTCAACAACTCCTTCGGGACAACAACAACAGTTTTCGAGGAATAGCAACAACGGAGCTACGCGCCAGCCGCCAAACGTGCAGTATTATGGGAACAACAATAGTAATAGTAACAATACCAACGCGAATGGTGGGTCTCGAACGCCGCCGATGTCGAGACCGCCGCCCGGTCCTCCTCCTTCGCCGAATCAACAACAACAACAACAACAGTTTCAGCAACGCAACGTGAACGGTAACAACAACGTGCCACCGAGACCACCGGTGCCAAATCAGCAGCAACAATACTCTGGTATTAACAACAACAACAATCAAAGAGCCGAGAATAGAATTTATAGGCAGCAAGGGCAGACTATCGTGAACGGAGGCGCGAGTAGTAGACCTCCGATGCCACCACCGCCGACGCAATCTGTAGCTCCCTCCTCCTCCTCGTCGTCGTCATACAACGAAGACGAGGAAGATTACAGCGCTCCACAAAATACCGGACCGACCGCGCTGCGCGACATTTTGCTCGAGAAACGAATCGTCATGCAATCGTACACGCCCGGGCAACACAGAGAGATGTGTCCGCAGTGCAACGGAGGCTCCGGCGGCGAGCGGTCGCTAGCGGTAAGAATCGAGCCGGGTGGACGCCAAGCCGTGTACGTGTGCCACAGAGCGACGTGCGAGTGGTCTGGTGCGGCAGATTTGGATTTTGTGCCCGGGAAAGCGAAAGGATCTTCCTCGGCTCAAGGAGGCAAATCATCGTCGAGCAATACCGCCACGAATACCAACACCAACAACCAAAGAACGATTCTAAAGAAACCAAACCTGCCTAAACCGGAAGATTTGAAACGCGTCGGTCCAGGTGCGCTCGACGAATCCGCCAAGCCTTGGGCGGAAATGATAGAAGAAAGAGGCATCTCTCTCGAAGTTGCCGAACGAAACGGCGTCGCCGTTCAAAGCGTCTTTTCGCCGATTGAAGGCAAACACGTCGACGCGCTCGTGTTCCCGTACGTTCGCGACGGACAAATCGTCAACGCCAAGTACCGCGGGCCAAACAAATCGTTTTGGCAAGTCAAAGGTGCGGAGAAAGTCTTGTACGGTTTGGACGATTGCGTAGATTGCGAAGAGATTATCATCGTCGAAGGCGAGTTTGATAAATTAGCTTTCGAGGAAGCCGGGTATACGAATGTCGTTTCCGTTCCAGACGGCGCGCCGGGGAAAGTGAAAGAAGGCGACGTGCCAAACCCAGAAGACGATAAGAAATACGAGTACTTGTGGAATTGTCGAGCACAATTAGATACGGTAAAACGGTTCGTCATTGCCACCGATAGCGACGGGCCGGGCAAAGCCTTGGCGGAAGAACTCGCAAGACGACTCGGTAAAGAACGCTGTTTTACCGTGAACTGGCCGGAAGGGTGTAAAGACGCGAACGAGACTTTGCAATCGGGTGGCGTGGAACTCATTCGTGACTCAATCAGCTCCGCCGAGGGCTTCCCGCTGCGTGGTTTGTTCAAATTCGCTGATTTCTCCGGAGACATCGAGCAATACTTTAACATGGACGCCGGTTCCGAATTGCGGGGCGTTTCGACCGGATGGCGTTCGGTTGATAAGCACTACCGCGTCGTCCCTGGTGAACTCACCGTAGTCACCGGCGTTCCAAACTCTGGTAAATCCGAGTGGGTGGACGCGTTAATGTCCAACTTAGCCGTCCAACACGGCTGGACTTTCGCGCTCTGTTCTCTCGAAAACAAAGTTCACGAACACGCGCGAAAATTGGTTGAAAAATACGTCGGCGAACCGTGGTTCGACACCACTACCTACGCCAAAGGCGCGCAAAGAATGAACCCACAAACCATGAAGCGTGGTATGCGTTGGCTCAACGACCACTTTGTTTTAATCCGACACGAAGATGACGAGTTACCGTCGGTCGATTGGATCCTAGGCCTCGCCAGAGCCGCCGTCTTACGGCACGGCATCCGAGGTTTACTCATCGATCCGTACAACGAACTCGACCACAAACGACCAACTGGACAAACGGAAACCGAATACGTGAGCCAAATGCTCACTCGAATTAAACGTTTCGCGCAGCATTACGACGTGCACGTCTGGTTCGTCGCGCACCCGAGACAACTCCACAACTGGAAAGGCGAAATGCCCGGGTTATACGACATCTCTGGCTCCGCGCACTTCATCAACAAATGCGACAACGGCATCGTCATTCACAGAAACCGGGACGAGAAAATGGGCAGCTTACGAGAAGTCACCGTGAACTTGGCGAAAGTCAGAAACAAAGTCGCCGGTTCCATCGGCGACCCGAAACTCGAGTACAACGTCAGGAACGGCCGGTACGAAGATTTGCCCGAAGACGCCGCTCAAAATACCAACAACAACGCGAACAAACAGTAGTAGCAGATATATATTCATTCATGTATTATTAATATAATAGTAGTTTATTCCATTATTAAAAAAGACGAACGTTACTACTTTTTACTCTAAGAACGGAAAGCACTGTTTCGCGTCCAACTTCGGGTGTTTATTCTCCGCGTGTTTTTTCAACTCCGAGTGACTCAGCGTCGACACGAACGCTTGCATGCACACTTTGCACTGGATCGATTTCGCCGCTTCGTTTGCCTCTGTTGCGATAATAACAGAGAAAGAAGAGAGAGAATGAAGAGTGAGCCCCAGAGGTGTTTCGTTTCCAATTCGGGGAATGTAATTTAATGGATATCTCTCAACAAAGAGAGAGAGAGAGAGAGAAGACAAAAGAAAAAAAACGCACTCAGCATGCTCCCAGCGCCGCCTTTCGCCGCTTTCGCCTGCGCTTTCTCCCTCGCTTTGGCTGATTTTTGGCCGTTGCCCCCGCCCATGGTGTTTAGAAAGAGATGAGAGAAAACGTAAAGAGAGAATCGGAGTAAAAAACTGAAGCGAGTTGCTCTTCTTTCCGTCATAAAAACACTCGCTAGAGTATATTGGTACACCACGCGATGGTACGCTTTTGACGATGGCTTTTGCAACGCTCACGACGCGATGACGACGGACTTTGACCCGGACAGGGAGAAACTGTTGCATTTTTTACAAGTCGGAGGAGGAGGAGGAGGACAATATCGTCGTCGTCATCATCAGCTTAATCATCAGCCGTCTCGAGCGGGGACGACCAGACGAGGGAAGAAGAAGAAGAAGAAGAAAAACAGCTTCTTTTGCTGCGTACGCGAATGGTGGTGGTGGTGTTTGAAACGCCTGTTAGGAACGAGGACGACGACGACGCAGAAAGTGCTCCTGTTCGCGCCGATGGTGTGGTTCGCGGTGAGTGTGCTCTCGCTGGCGAGGTTTAAAACAAGCAGCGAGGGAGAAAGGAGCGATGGGGTGGCGAAGACGTTGTTCACAACAGGAGGAGCGAGCGAAAGAGGAGAAAGTCATCGATATCGACCACAAAATCACAATCCTCATAAAATGCGTTCGAAGGAAGACGATGGGAGGGTAGTAAAGAGCAGCTTTGCACACGAGAAAGCACCGATACCGATACTAACGTTCGAATCGGACGAGAAGATGCGAGCAGAGCGAGAGCGAGAAGAAGCGACGAGCGCGCAAAATCGACATCCGTGTTTGAACAACGGCGTGTATAAAGTGGAAACGGACGAGTGCGTCTGTCACGGAGGGTGGAAAGGGGAGAATTGCGATCGGGCGATATGCGAGCAGGTGAATTGCGTGCACGGGAGGTGCGTGCAACCGGACGTGTGCGAGTGCTTCCCGGGATTTAGCACGTTTGATTGCTCGAAAGATTTCATTCGAGACGAGAGCGGGATGTTGTTGGACCATTTGCAAGTGCGGTTGCACACGACGTCAATTGGTCTGTCCAAGAAAGATCCGGCAGAGGCCATCGAGTTAGTTCAAAGGTGGGGGAGCAGTGGTAGTGGTAGTAGTAGTAGTAGTAGTAGCCGTAGTAAAAGCGAAAACGAGGTGGACGGTCCTTGGTTGGCGAGAGAAGACGCGCTCGGCAATCGAGTTTTGAAAACGGACCAAAATCCGCACAACAAGCTATTTCTCAGTTGCGCCGTGGTTGGGAATAGCTTTCATTTAGAAAAAGTAGACGGGTTAGCGGAAGTTGTGGACGAACACGAGGCGGTTATTCGACTGGATGCTGCGCCGACGACGGGAAGGTTTGCGAGCATGGTGGGCACGAAAACCACCGTGCGCGTCTTGTCGGATGCGTTTTTGGAAGAGGCGCTGAAAAACCCGTCCAAGTACGCGAAACTGTTCACGAGCGCGAACGGGGCTTCAAACAGCGGCAGCTGGGAGACGAAAGGCCTTTTGTGGGAACCAAACTCAGTGAGTAAGTTGAGGCAAGCGCGAAGGGCGTTTCCCGAGTTGGACGTCCAATTCGCGTCGCCGGAGATTTTGTATCCGGCCAAGACAATTTTTAACGAAGTGTACGATCGATTAAACGCGGAGACGAAAGAGCACATCGAGAAAGATTTGTTCGGTAGTGGCGGTAATAAAGGTGAAGACGAGAGCAACGGAGGAGGTAGAGGAGGAGGAGGAGGAGGAGGAGGAGTGGGATACTCTTTCTTTTCTTCCTCGAAGTCTTCTCCGGCGGCGACTAACAAATCGGAGTTGAAACCGACTCTCTCCAACGCCTTCTTCGCCGTCTTCCTCTCCTTACAAATGTGCGTCAACGTCAACGTGTACGGCATCGACCCACCGCACGAATTCCTCCACGACGACGACCACGACGAAACCGACTCGTACTTCGACACACTCTCCGGCGGTTCCGGCCCCGGCGTCTCCCCGGCGTCCAAAACGTACGAATCCTTGCTCTTGCGCTTGTTCCACGACCGCCGTTTAACGACGAGTTGCGACGGTTTTACCCACATGCAAAAATGCGTCAGTTTCACACCGAGAGGAAGGAAAGGTGTCATCGCTCACCAAGTCATTCATTGGTAATATATAGTCTCTCTCGTGTACTACTATTCGCTTTCGTCGAGTATTTAGTGTGTTTGGTGCAAAGACTTGACCCACGTGGACTTTTCTCTCGTTTTTCCACATTGATTATCCTCCAAATTATCCATTCAAGATGCGTCGCGCGCTTCTGCTCACCCGACGAACGACTGCGCGCACTTCTCGCTCTCCTGTCAGTCACGACGACCACTCTTTCGTTTCCTCCTCTTACGTTTCGAATACTGTTTTTTTCGAGAGTTTAAGGAGGAGCGGCTTTGCGACTGATACGACGAATGCTTTAAGAACTCGTTGTGCCACCACGACCACCCGTTTTCACGTGCACAATCAAAGACGAGACCAATCCAACGGTGGGCACCAGCGTTTAGCGGCATTGCGAGAGACGTTAGCGAAAGAAGACGCCACGGTTTCGGACTTTGTTCTCGGAACGTCCTTATCCGGCGAAAACGAGTATTCCTCGCCTGCGCCGAAGAACATGAGAGACAAGACGGTGAGGAAACCCGAGTGGCTGAAACGAACGCTCCCGGGCGGGACGGAGGATTCGAAGTATTCAAAGATAAAATCGAGACTGAAAGAGCTAAAGTTGAGCACGGTGTGCGAAGAGGCGAAGTGCCCGAATTTAGGCGAGTGTTGGGGCGGCGGGGACGGGCACACGGCGACGGCGACGATTATGATCATGGGGGACACGTGCACGAGAGGGTGTAAGTTTTGCGCGGTGAAAACGTCGAAAGCGCCTCCGCCGTTGGATAAAGACGAACCGGAAAACGTGGCGAAGGCGATTAGCGAGTGGGGGTTGGATTATATCGTGTTGACGAGCGTTGATAGAGACGATTTAGAGGACCAAGGTGCCGGGCATTTCGCGAAAACGATTAAGAATTTGAAGGAGAAAGTGAAAGGAGGCGGCGAAGGCGGGTTTGTGAGTAACCAGGATAAAGATAAGAGGATTTTAGTCGAGGCGTTGACGCCGGATTTTCGAGGCGAGGATAGATTAATCGATACGGTCGCGTTGAGTGGGCTAGATGTGTTCGCCCACAACGTGGAAACCGTGCCAGAGTTACAAACGCACGCGAGAGATCCGAGAGCGAATTGGGACCAGAGTATCCACGTGTTGAAAAGAGCGAAAAAGACCGCGAAAGATGTCGGAGGCGTGGATTTGATCACCAAGACGAGCATAATGCTCGGTCTGGGCGAAACGAGAACGCAAGTGTACGAAGCGTTGAAGTTGTTGAGAGAAGCTGGCGTGGACGTGGTCACGTTTGGGCAATACATGCGACCGACAAAGAGACATTTGAAAGTCGAGGAGTACGTCACTCCGAAAGCGTTTGATATGTACGGGAAGATGGCGGAAGATTTGGGCTTTTTATACGTCGCGAGCGGACCGATGGTAAGAAGTTCGTACAGAGCCGGCGAGTTTTTCTTGAGGAACGAGTTGAGGAAACGCGAAGGAGAGAAAATGACCGCCGCGTCGTCGTAATAAAGGCATTATTCATACTAGATGAATGTTGTTTTTATCATGTTGTAAAATAAGGAAAAAGTTTTTAAGCGACAAAAGTGCTGCTCTATTAGTATTATATTCGAAATCGCGATAACTTGACGACCAAACCAGTTTCTTCGTTCACTTCAAAAATCTCGCAAATTTTGACCTTCATCAGCAACATGTCAAACTTGTACAATACCTCCCACTTCGTGATGTGTTTCTCGTCGCCTCTTCCGACGTACGTCGGTCCTTCCACGTTCATGGCGTTGGACTTGATTTGCCGCTTCGACCGCGTGCTCCCCATCATCCGGTTTCGTAAATCGACGATGGCTTTGTCCATGCGACTGAACGCAAATACGCGTCCGCGGATAGTTGCACCATCGATGGTGAAATACTCAAAGTTTTCATCGAACGCTTTCTCGATTTCCGGAGAAGTGGACGTCCAACTTTCAACGTCGGGATCTTCGAGCGCTTTGCGCACGGCTTCGTGCATAATTTGCGGAATTTTCGGCGGTTGCGGACGCTTTGCGTATTTCCTTTTCTTTTTCTTTTTGAGTCGTTTCACGGTTTGCGTGGTCGTTGTTGTCGTGCCATCTTCGTTTGTTACCGTGACTTCTTCTTCCACCTCTTCTTCCACCATCTCTTCTTCTTCCAACTCTTCTTCTTCTTCGCTTTTCTCCGGGACGCCGCTCTTGAACGCTTTCAACGTCCTATAAATCACCTCGGGATCATCCTCCGGTAACGTCTTCACGCTCTCTTCGCACCGTCTCGTGGCCACTTCAATCATCTCGTCCAACAAATCCATCGTCTCCGATTCCCAGTTATCGAATTCCTTGGGATCGTGAAACTTGACGTCCTTCATCCACGTTTGAAAGTCTTTCGATTTATGCGAAAGATCGACGCCTTCGTACCCTCGAAACGACTCGTATTTGGATCCTCCCGGAATAGAACACACGCCGTCGTACAGAACTCTCGATTTTGGATTCGACTCGAGCGCTTTCACGTACGACCTCGTTTTGGGTGCCCTTCGCGTTTGAGAGCTTCCCCGTCTTCTCGAGGAAGAACCTCGTGATCTCGAAAAAAAACTTCTTCTTCGTCTCGAAGAAGAAGAAGACAAAGTCGCACACACATCGCCGCTGCTGCTCGAAGAAACGACGACCGGCGTCGACGACGAACTCAAAGGCGCCGCGGGGGAAATCAGTCGTCTCGGTGCCGACGCGCACGCGCCCATAGTGATTCTCTTTTATGTTGTATACCGCGTTTTTCTCCTCTCTCTTACAAAAAGTATTTTAGAGAAGAAAAGAAAGAGAGCCGTTTTTCATAAATTAAATTACTTTTTACAACGAGGAGGTCGTTTTGGGAGCAAAAAAAGACAGATTTCGAGAGAGAGGGGAGAGAGCAAAAAAAACCACCAAAAAAGAAGACTTTATCCCCTGGGACGCCCAGTTTAGAATTTTGATTTTTTTTTTGTTTTTTTCCACTAAACTGGGCGGTTAAACTTGAGACTAAATTCATTAGTGGTACCCTACTGAACGCAGAAGCGCGCGAGAGTAGCTAAAAAGCGTCCTATTCTATGGAGAATAGTTCGTAGAAGTCGTAGAACTTCTTTTTTGTAATTTTTGAGCGCATTTGTATATCACTTTAGCGCGCATTCTAAATCCAAGGTCGTATTTTGTACTCTGTTAAGCGTGCCTTCTTCCAATTTTCAAAATACCACGTCCATCATTCTCTTGATTCAGAATGTGCGCTAAAATAGTATGCAAAAACACTTATACGTTTGAAAAAAGATCCTGAACTAAACCAAACTGTCATATTACATAGAATAGGACGCTTTTTAGCTACTCTCGCGCGCTTCTGCGTTCAGTAGGGTACCACTAATGAATTTAGTCTCAAGTTTAACCGGAAAGTCTCAAGTTTAACCGCCCAGTTTAGTGGAAAAAAACAAAAAAAAAATCAAAATTCTAAACTGGGCATCCCAGGGGATATTCTCTTGCCTTTTTTCATGTCCTTTTTTTCGTGCTTTCCTCTGTTTTTATATAACGAGACAAAGTGTGATATCGAGACAAAGTGATAGTCTTCCTTTTCTTTTTCCTTCTTTTTCGTAACAAACTCGAGTTTTCTCTTCACTTATAGCAAAGCGCTTCTCGTTGCGTGTGCACACAACACTGCGCAGAGAGCGATATTTAGAGACACAAACACTCTAGAGCTCGCACGCGCGCATAAATACACACACACACATAAAAAAGGTACGAATAACTTTCTCTCTCTCTTTATCCCTCTCTCTCTCTCTCTTTTTCTCTCCATTCGGTGCTTCTCTTCTTCTCGAGTGCAACGACAACGCGATGATGATGATGATGATTCGATGTCTCTCGCGCGGCCCCATCAGCCGTTCGGGAAATTCAAATCATCATCATCCCGCGGAAACGAAGAAAAAGAAGAACGAGACACGTCGAACGAGAAGACACAACAGAGAGCGCAAATATCTCTTCATGTGTCGTTTTGTCTCTTTTTCTCTCTCTGTCTCTCCGTCTCCTTCTGTCGATTCTCCGAATACTGATCTCTTCTATTTTCATTCTGCGTCACAGAAGCTTTTGCGCGGCACCGCGGCCAAAGCGCAGCGCATCTCTCATCATGCCGGGAAGAACCTCGCGCTCGCGATTAACGACAACAACAAATATAACATCGGCGAAAGAGTTTAAAGATGAAAGAAGACACTTGCGAACGACGCGATCGAGCTCGGCGAAAGCGCACTCCGGCATCGTCGACGTCGCGAAGAAACTTTTGTGCACGGTGCATAAACTCGACGGGCACCTTCAAGAAGGAAAGAAGAGAAGCGCTCGCGGCGTTCGGAGGTTTTCAGCAGACGTTGCCATAAAAAACGGCATGCAAGAAGAGGAGGCGTTTGAAGAAGAAGAAGAAGACGACGTGAAGGAGGAGGATTTTTTAGAAGACGTGCACATGGAAGGACAGACGCCGACGGTTGCGAAGACGACGACGAGAAATACGGTAAAGATACATCGAACGCCGGAAGGAACGCCGAAAGACGAGAAGCAAGTGGAAAGAGTCGTCGCTTTGATGCGATTGATCTTAACCGCGAAGAAAGTGAAGGAGGACAAAGTGCCGGCGCTCATCGCGCCGAATCTGTACCTCGGGTCGATCGGCGCGGCGCAAAGCGAGGAGCAGATTAAAGAGAAAGGGATCACGCACGTCCTCACGGTGGCGAGAGGGTTTGAGATTAAACACGTGGAAGGGGTGAAGTATATGACCGTGGAGGTGGCGGATAGGCCAGATGCGGATATTCGAAGCCACTTTCCGCAGTGTTTCGAGTTTATTAGCGGCGCGGTGAAGAGCGGCGGGAACGTGCTCGTGCACTGTTTCGCCGGCCGGTCGAGAAGCGCGTCCGTATGCGCGGCGTACGTCATGTGTCACGAAAACATCAGGTTGGACGAAGCTTTGATGCGAATGCGGTTGGCGAGACCGCAGATTAACCCGAACGCCGGGTTCATGGGCCAGTTGAACCAACTGGATGAAGATTTGATGAAGTGGCGGCGTAAAACCGGCCAAGAGAAGATGAAGGAGGACGAGCAAGAAGTGACTTCGGCGCAATCGCAAAACAGAGATAGCGGACAATCCAAGAGTTCCACCAGCGAAAGTTACAGCATGAGCCACGGCGATCAGCATCACGCCACTAATAAGCGCAACGGCGGCGGCGGCGAAAATTACGCGGAAACTGACCCGGCGAGCGAAATCGCGAAAAATACGCGACGCGCGAAAGCCGGCGCCGCGTCCACCACGACCGAAAGCGGCGGCACCAAGTCCACCTCCTCCGACCAGGACAACTCCACCCCGTACCGAAACCCGGACAAGAACAAGAACAAGAACTTAAACGACAACAACATCTTGGAGCAGCGACCCGAGAGGGGCGGCGGCAAATCCGCGCCAAAGCCGCATCCGCCGCCCAAGACGAGGACGACGACGAAAGCGAGCGCGAAAGGCGGCGCGATGATGATTTCCAGTTCCGGCTCCGACGACGACGACGACCACCACCAACAACAAGAACAAGAAGTCGTCGACATGGACGTGCTTTGATGTTAGTAGCTAAAGTAGCGTGGACGCGGTTAAAGATAGCAGAGACTTGTAAACCAAAGCCAAATACCCTAAATAGAATTGAACGAATTTCCCCACAAAAACCAGCTCGTTTCCCCCACACTTTTGGTTTCAAATCAAATGACGAATAAGCTTCTTTCGCCGACGACTCGGACGACGAGGACGCCGACGATGGACCATCCCCTCGTGGCGAGTCCCATGACTAAAAGAAGAGAGTCGCCGAAACCACCGTTTTCTACCCCGAAGAGAGGAAGAACGAGCAAAAACATTTTGAGTTCTTCTTCTCACCTTTCGCCACAAAACGGCAGTCAAATGCGTTTGAATTTCACCCAAAACTCGAATAAGGGAAAAGGTGGGTCGCTTCCGCCGTCTCCGGTCGACGAGACCGTTCTGTTCGCCGACGATGTTGATTCAGACGAGGAGGAGGAAGAGGAGAACGAGGTATTCGAAGACGCCGGGACGCCTTTCGTTGAAGATGAAAATAATGAAAATCTCCAACCACCTTTAAACAACAACAGTACGGCGAAGAGAGTGGAAAAAGGCGCGTTGAATCGAGCTTTGCGAAGAGAGTTATATCAGCTCACAAAATCGAGGGACGAGGTATCCTTGGAGTTGACTAGATTAAGAAACGACCACGAACGGGTGCAAGCGATGCGCGCGAGCGAGATGGAGGCTTTGAACATGCACAAGAGTCGCATCGCGGACGCGGCGCAAGCGACGGCGAAAGAGGCGAATCGAGTGGAAGAGATGAAGAAAGATGTGATCGAGAGGGAGAGGAGAATGAAGGAGGAGTTGGAAGAGGCGATGCAGTTGAAGCGAGAGGCAGAGGAGATGCGGATAGAGGCGGAGGAGTTCTTAGAGAGGCAAAGAAGGGCGGAAAAAGCGGAAGCGAAGATGGAGGAGAAAGGAAGGGACATCGAGAGAATGAACGAGTGGTCGAACGAACGCATGGATGAGTTGGAGAGGAAACAAGAGCAAGTAGCGGTGGCGAACGCGGCGTGCGAACGCGAAGCGGGTTTATTGAAGAGAGATTACGAGCGGTTTGAAAAGAACAGACGGGAGGTTTCGAGAGCGTTTGCGAAAAGAGAGATGGACGCGTTGAAAAGAGAGGAGTCGTGCGAAGATCGCGAAAGGAGAGCAGAGAGAGCAACAAAGATGCGCGAGGAGGAGGAACGTTTATTAGTAGAAGCGCAAGAGAAGAAATATTTAGCCGAAAAGCATTTGAGAGAGTTTCTCGAGAAAATGAAAGAGGCTGAATCGAATGCGAAGAAGATTGAACAGGCGAAGGAAGACGCCAGGTTGAAAATGAGAGAGTTGGATCAACTCTTCTCCGAGAAGAAAGCAGCAATTGAACAAGCCGAACACGCGCTGAAGAAAGCAAAAGTCGAAAGAGAACAGATTAAAGAGGAGCTGGACGCTCGCGAACGTCACACCGCCGCGGCTGCAGAAGCCGCCGCGAAAGAGTGCGATACGGTTGCGAACGCTTGGGCCAAGGTCACCGAAGGACGCAAAGAGCTCGAAAAACGCGAGCAGGATTTGAAAATCGCATCGAGCACGATTGCAGAACGCTTAGATTTCATGAAAGCCGGCGACGAGGAGTTGGAAGAGAAAGGGAGAGCGTTGGAACAATTGGCCGCGGAAATTCAAAAAGTCGAGTTGGAATTAAAGAAAGATCGCGACCGGGTAGAAGAGGAAAAACAAACGATGCACAAGAAGCGAGAGATGATGGAAGAAGCCGAGCGAACCGCAAAGTTTCGCGTGAACGAAATCGAAAATAGGGAGTTACAATTAGACGCTCGAGAAAACGATGTCGCTTCGCAGCTTTCTCGCGCCGCGATGGTTGAAGAGAACTTGAAGAAAAGAGAGAGCGATTTGAGAGCGTTGATGCGGAGCGGCGAAGGCCAACGCGCGACGACTGTTCGCGAGTTGGAATCTGAAGTCGAAGAGAAGGCGAAAGATATCGAACGATTAAAGGCAAAGCTGGAAGAGTCTGCGAGCGATTCGGAATCAACTTTGAAAAAACTCACGAACGAGATGGACGTTATGCGGGAATCGTTTCGAACGAAAGAGATTGAAATCGAGGCGCACAGGAAAGCGTTGGAGAATCAATTGAACGAAGCGCGAAAGGAGAACAGAGATTTGGTTTCCGAAGCCGCCGAGGCGAGGAAGGAACGAGAAACGGCGTTATTGCGCATGAGAGATGGTTCTGCTCAAACGACAACAACATCAACGCATAAGAAAAATACTGGAACGCAAAGCAACGACTTTGCTTTTCCCATCGTTGATACTACTCGCAACGAACAACAAATCGACGCGATGCGAAGCGAAATCGCGTTACTCAAACGCGAAATCGCATCGCACCAAACACACAGAGACCATTTAGAAACGCAGCTCGCCGAGGCTCGTCAACTGGCGAGCGCTAACTCGCCGAGCGGTAAGACGAAGAAAGAAACCGAACGTCGCAAAGCGTGGGAGAAAAGCGCCATGGAGGCAGTCAGAGACGCGAGGGATGCGTTGGATGCGCGCGCGGAAACGGTGAAAAAAGCCGCGATGGATGTCAAGAAACGCGAAGAGAACGCGAAACGAAGAGAAAACGAGCTTTTGGACGGTTTAGAGCGCGTGGAAAAAGAGTACGCGAAAGCTCGCCAAGCCGTCGCCGCCGCCGAATCCGAACGAATCGACATCGAAGCTCGTCGCGAATACGTCCGACGAGAACAACTGGAGTTGGAAAAGCACAAAGCCGTCAACGATGCGTTCAGAACCGATGAAGACTCGTTGAAAAAAAAACTCAAAGCGGTCTCTCGCGATCTCGAAGACGCCGAGCGTAAGCTCGAAAACGTCACGCACATGGTCTCTATTCGCAAACAAGAACTCAGCGGTTTAGACTTGGCGAATATCAACGCGACTCGCATTGAAGATTTAGAACAGCGCGAATTGAAAATCCGCGAGTTTACGGATAAAGTCCACCCTGCGCTCCTTCGCGAAGCGGAATCGTTGAAAGAAGCCGGCGATGTTTTACAAAAAGAGAAGATTGAGCTGCAAAATTCCTGGCTCGCTTTGCAAAATCGAGAGAAGATGATGAACGAGCACGCGGCTACGAACAACGCGCGCATCCGCGAATTGAAAGAGTTTGAGAAATCGTTGATGGTAGAACGCGACGAACTTCTCGCATTTCGCGAGGATCTTCTGGAAAAGCAACAAAAACTCGTCCACGCGGAAGACATCATTCACCGCGCGGAGAAAGAAAAGAAAGCTTTAGAGAAGAAACGCAAACACGCGACTCGAGAACACACGTTGGACGAAACGAAATCCTCCTTAAAACGACTCTTGACGCAAATCAAAACCCGAGAAGGAGAAGCGCACCGTAAACTCAAGCGATGCGAAACGCTCTTACACCGCGAAAACATCCACAACTTGCGCGCGAGTTTACTCAAAGTCACCGAAACTCGCGAAGCGCTCGAACGCGACGTGGTAGTCTCGTCGTCGCGGAGCGAAAGAGACGAAGACGAAGACGGCGACGAGAGCGTTCACGTCTTTCAATCCTTACTTCGACGATGCGAACGACAGCTCGTCCGCGCGAACGACTGGTTCGCAGACTTGCAAAACGAGTTGGAAAGCTACCACCAATCTCAGGCTAGTTTGAGATGAGATAATAGATTTATGTATAGAGATATTCAGACGACGCGTAGTACCGCCTAAAGCTCTCCTCCCTCACATTTGTACAAGTCGTCCGGATTTTTGAATTTTCTCTTCATTTCTCTTTCCACACATCAAGAAGAAGAGGAGGAGAGGAGGAGGAGAAACGTCCAACGCCACGCACACGACGGGGAAAAACAACGGGAGACCCTTTTTTCGAGCGGGACGGCGAGGACGAGAGCCTTTTGTTTTTAAGAATGACAGCAAAAACAAAAGACTTTGACGAGGACACGGACGACGGGGAAGAAGTCCAATTGAAGGAAAGGAAAAAAGAAAAAGTACTCGCCAAGTTACAGTTCTTAAACGACCAACGGAAACAAAAGATCGACTCGAATCGCACGAAACGAGATGAAATTTCCGATCCCACGGAAAATGTGGATGCGTTCGCGAGAGAGTTTAAGAAAATGGTGGAGGAGATCGAAAGCGATTTAGTACTAAAAGGAGGAGCAGAAGGAACAGAAGGAAAAGAAAAATCGTTGACCAAAATCGCTCTGTTGCGAGAGAAGGGTGCGCAAAGCGAAATCGATGTAATACAAGGAAAAGGATGTGTTGAAGCAGAAGGAACAGAAGGAAAAGAAAAATCGTTGACCAAAATCGCTCTGTTGCGAGAGAAGGTTGCGAAAAGCGCGTATTTTTTACCATCGTTCGACGCGGAGAAATCGATGAAAACGTGCGACCTGTTGGAAAAGAAAGCGAGGGGGAGAGAAGTTTTTAACGATTTTAATGCCGAAGACGCGGTGGATGAGAGAGCCGGAAAGACGAAGAAGTTTAGCTTCGCAAAATCGAAGACGATGAAGAAGGCTTTCGCGGAGAAGACGACGACCGACTTTTCCGGGAAAGGAGCAGACGACAAAACTTCGCCTTCTTCCGCCGCGGTGATTGAAATGTTGCAAAAGAAGCATCGAGCGACGAATGGTTTGTTAGTCGTTCGGGAGAACAAAGAAGGAGAGACGATTCTTTTGACGAGCGAGGAGTGCGACGGAAAAGACGTGACCATTGAACGGTTGACGAGGTGCGAAGTGACCATCGAAAGTTGCGCGAATCGTAGACCGAGATCGGTTCGAATGCGGAACTTGGTCGAGTGCGAAATCAAAGCCACGGATATCGACGGGAGCGCGTACGTGGAAAATATGAGCGATACGATTGCGTTTATAGGATCGAGGCAACTCCGAATACACGACGCGACGAAGTGTCAGTTTTATTGCCGAGTGGCGAGCGGTCCAATCATTGAGAGATGCCAAGCGGTCGAGTTTGCGCCTTTGTTGTCGAGCGAAAACGACGGAAAAGAAGACGATAACTTATGGAACAAGGTTGAAGATTTCGGATGGATTAAGCAAGAGCATTCGCCAAATTGGAGCGTGATAGAAGAGAAGGATAGAGTTTATTAGAATAGCTTGTTTTGTATTATAGTATGAGTAGAAACCGCGAAAAAAAAGTACTCGCCGGCGCGTGTGAGTATAGAACTGTAAATTAGTATGTTTGATATTAAAATTATCTTCTCGTGTCTTCTTCTTCTCTTTCTTCTTCCTTATGTGTATGTAATAATTCGAGCGCCTCTCTTCTATCTAGTAGTTTTGATCGAAACTCCTAAACGTTTGCTTATTATGTGTGTGTATTTATTATTCTTCTTCTTCGCCAAAGCCGGCCCACTCGTCTTCGTCGGTATCGGTGACGACTTCCCCTCTCGCTTTTCTCGCCTTGCGCAGTTTTTCCTTCTTCTTTTGGTCTTTTTTGGAAAGCGCCGTCTTCTTCACGACTTTGACCTCGTTCCCTAACGCGTCGGTGAATTCGGTTTGATCCACAGCGGCGGTGACTTCTTTCTTGGACATTTTTGTCATCCACTCGGCGTCGCCTTTGCAGTTACATCGCGCGATGCCGTCGGTTTCGTCCTTCGCCATGAGCCACGTCTCCGGGCACAACGCCGAGCAAAACTCGTTGTTGTGGGTAATCATAACCACACCGCCGTCGTAGTCCTCGATGGCTCCAGCTAAAGCGCCCAAAGAGTCTCTGTCCAAGTAGTTCGTCGGTTCGTCCAAAATGACAATGTGCGGGCAGTTCCACATGCACGCCGCGATGACAACCTTTACTTTTTGGCCTCCGGACAACGCCGCCATTCTCGTGTGCGTGCCAAACTCCTTGTCCAAGCCGACGTTCTCCAAATGTTTTTCCACATTCGCGGTGGTCAACGGAGTAGACAACGCGCCAGCTCTGGCGGCAACTTTTTCGTCCACAATCTTCATGTGTTTGGCGAAACCAGCCTTTTCGAGCTTATCGGCTCTGATGTACCTGTTCGCGTCGTGCGATTGACCGACGAATTGAACTTCGTATTCCACCTCCTTCTTGACCGTCTTACGACCACCGGTGAGCTTCTCAATGGTCCATTTCAATTTGCGGACGTTGCCTTTCTCGTCCGGCGGCAACGAGATTTCGAACGGCTTCTTGCACTTTTCGATTTCCTCCTCCGTCAAGGTCATGGAATCCTTTTGCAACGCCTCCTTGTCGTCGCCGTGTTGGTATCTCCAGCGGATGTACTCGTTCGGCGTCTTGTCCAAGTGTTGCTCGATGTGATGAAAGGCATGCTGCGCGACGTACGCGACTCTCGCGTTCGGGTGCTTCCAGACCGTACCTTCTTGCGGTTCAACCTCACCAGTCAGTAACTTGATCATGGTGGATTTACCGACGCCGTTCGGGCCGACGCACGCGACGCGGGAGGCCAAGGAGACTTGAACGGTAACGTCCTTCACCGTAGGAACTTGGTTCACCGGGTACGTGTACGTGCAGTTCGCCATCTTCATCAAAGGTTTACCTTTCGACTTGACGCCTTCAATAAATCCAGGTTGAGGGAACTGCATCTTCCATCCAGAGGCAGATTTCAGCTCGAAAAATTGTTTCGCCTTCGGGTTCTTGGCCACGTATTCCGTCAAGTTACCTTTGAACTGTTTCAATTTCAAGTTGTCGATGGCGATGATGTTGTTACACACGCGGTCGAGCAAACCGGTATCGTGCGAGACGATGATGCACGTGACGTTCGTCAACGATAAGAGGTAGGTTTCGACCCATTTGACGTTCATGACGTCCAAGTGGTTCGTCGGTTCGTCCATCAACAAGATGTCGGCGTTCAAACACATCGCTCTCGCCAACGCCAACTTCATTCTCCAACCTCCGGACAAGAAGGTGACCAAGTTTCTCGCACCGTTTTGCATTTCGCCGAAACCGACGTTCAACAACATCTTCTCAACGGTTTCCTCGGTAATACCCGCGGCTTTGATTCTTTCATCCGCCAAAATGTAATCGACGCACGGCAAATCGGACAATTCGCCAACGATATCGGCTTCCACAAAGACCGTTCTTAACTCCGACGCGGGAGGAAAACCTTCGACTTGCTCTTTAGAAATCGCTCTCATCAACGTCGTCTTCCCAGAATCGTTCCCGCCCAACAAACCGTACTTGTAGCCTCTCTTGATCTTCAACTTGGTGTTGTGCAACAAAACTTTCGAGCCGTACGCCAAGGTAAATCGGCAGTTGGCCAATTCCTCGGCGTCTCCGTCGTCTTCGTCTTCCTCGTCGTCCTCGAAGTAAAACTTCTCCAACTTTTCAAAGTACTGCTTCCCTTTGCCTTTCAACGCCTCTTCAAAGTCGTAATCTTCCAACTTGTTCAAGATCAAGGAACTCAAAACGATGACTTCGTACTGCGAAATCTCGTTTCCTAACAACTCCTTCAACTTCGATTCCGTCGGTCTTTTGGAGACAAACTTGGGATCGGCCAATCGTTCGCCGATCGACTTTAACTGATCGGTGCACTTCCCGCACACCGTTCGCGCTTCCGGATCGGAAATCTCGTTGGACGCTTTTTCGACCGAGGTCAACAACTTGTCCAAAAACGGCTCGGCGTCTTCCGGATCTTCAACCAACTTACTCATGTTGTTCAAAATCACCGCGCACATGCGTTTCGTCGATGTCGTTCTCGCCCTGAAACCCAACAAAAGAATTGGCGAAATCAACGCCAACGGCGCCGCAGTAACGGTTTGCACGAACGTCGTCGACGCCAACTTTTGAACGCATTCGTCCGTCTTGTCGTGGTCGATGGTCGCCGCCACCATATCGTCGATGAACGGTTCAATATCCCGGTTATCGATGGTGTGACACACTTTCTCCACCGTCGTTCTCGCGGCTTCGGCAACCACGCTCGAGGCATCGTTCACCAAACCAGTCACCACCGGCATCAACCTCACCAAGTTACAGCTCACGCCGTGCGGACTCGTCTCGGCTAATCTCGAGATAAAATCCAACGCGCCGGCGATCGTCCCGGCTCTGTTCGACGAATCCATCGCTTGAATCAACCCGTCCACGTAGTTCAACACCGCGTGTTCGTTCACCGTTTTCGCCGCTGTTTCCAGTAACTCTTGCGAGGCTTTGCACACATCTTGTGAATTTTTGTCCCCGCAATTGGTTAAAATTGCAGTCAAAGCCTCGGAATCTGTCGCGAACAATTCTTTGGCACTTTGGTCGCCTTTTCGTAAAGCATCTGCGAACGCTTTCGTCGCAGACAGGCGAGCATCGCAGGACGCTTTGTCCGTTTGTTTTAAAACCGCAGTTTGGCAGTCAAATCCTCCCATTATCTTCTGTCGTACTCTCTCTGTGTGCGTGTCGATGAAGAAACGACGATTGGAAAAAGCGGTTTAAAGTGAGAAAACCGATCAAAAGCGCCGCGAGAAGAAAGGAAAATCCAATCCGTTTAATTCTAATTCGAGGCAATAAACGTGGAAAAAACAGATCCGATCTCTCGTCTCGCGAAGAAATAAAAGCACTCTGTAGACAGAGAGAGTGAATTACGTTCGCACCGTCTTTTGATCGAAGGAAGATCTTTTGTTCTTCTGTGTGTGTATATGTAGTAGATGTAAATAATCGGTTACGTATATAATAAAGTGCGGCGAAATTGAACGAAAAATCTAGTCATTAAAATTCAAAATATCTTCTCGATCTCGAAGCCGCTTTTTTTCTTTTTTTTTTTCAGATCGCAAAAATTGTGATTTTTGAGAGTACTCGATACTCGATAGTAGTATTACAAAAAATGTTCGTTTCGTTCTCTTCGTTATTAGTAGTAGAGTAGTGTTAGAGTTATTAAGGCGCGCTAATATTGCCGGTGCTAGTAGTATTCGCAGTAGTCGTATTCAAGTGTCCATCGATGGTTAACGGTAAGCTGTGCAACTTGACGTTATTCGCGACGAAGTATTTCCGGACGTGGTTGTTCACCGCGTTTCTCACCGCCAACGAACGCAAAACGGGTAAGCCGTTGAATTTCAAATCCAGAAAGACGGTGATTCTTATTTTGCCGGTGTAATCGCCACACGGGACGACTTTCAAGAAACACTCGTCCACGTCGGCGGAGTTTAAGGCGGTGAAGTTGTGTAAAGAACTGTTCAAGCCGTCGAAGACTTTGTCGTTCGTTTCCACGTCGACGATCCAATCGAAAGATTCCGTTCGCGTTTTCGATCGGGACATGTTTATCACGGTCGAGCGCATCATCGTTTGGTTGTGGTAATACGTGACTTCGCCGTTCCAGTTTTCTGCTTCCGTTTGTAAGATGTTGATGTTTTTTATGACGAAACGGTTCCCGTTGATGAGAATGTTATCGCCGACGTCGTACGGGTGGGTGATGAAGATGAAGATGACACCTTCGAAACACTCTCTTATGGAGTTGCCAAACATGAACGCGAACGCGAGGATAAAGGAAGAAAGGGTGAGCCACATTTCCAGAACGTTTTGTTCAAAAATCGCGAGGACGATGAAGATGAGAACGATGTATAACGCGGTCAACATCATCCGTTCCAACGTGGCCAAAACCGATCGCGAACCTCCCAACGTCAATTGCATGTTTTTCCTGCTCTCGTAAATTTCAATCACGCGGTCGATGATCATGTCTCTGTCCGCGAAGCCGTGCTTGTCCACGTCGAAGATGTCCATGATGATTTGCGCGACTTCTTTACTCACGCCCAAAGATTTCAAAAACTCGTAGTTGACTCGTAAACGTTTCGCTTTTTGGATTTTGCGCAACGTGACGGCCAATCTCGTGCCGCACGTCGACGCGACGGATTCGTCCAAGATGATATCGTCGATGATTAATGGTTCATCTTTGATGAACGTTTGATTGGCTCTGTCCGCGAACATTCGAGGAATGCGCAAGTTGTATCTTTTGATGTACCTGGCGAGCCTGGCGGCTCTCGTCAACGTCATTTGGTGATGGACTTTTTCCGTAATCGTCGTGCCCCCGAGCAGTTGCCCTCCTCTCTCCCTCACGGGCTCAAACGTCCGTATTTTCTTCTTCACCCCGCCATACATGATCCCGTGTTGTTGAATGATGTAATCTTCACCAACTGGAAACGTCGCGTGGCCGAAGCCGGCGTATTGTTGCAACAAATTCGAGGTCGATCCGACGCGCTTCAGATTTGAAATGTTCGTGGACGAGAGCAATTTTTTATGCGCCACGTTGTAAATTTCTCTTTGCGGCACGATCGCTTTGAACAATTTCATCAGCGCGAACTCCTCGATTAAGATCGTCAACATTTGGTCAGAATACACGCGTCTCTGCAAATCAACCAACATGTAATTGAATATTCCTCTGGAGACTAAATGCATGCAACATCGAGCGACCCAGGAGGCTAAAATTCGGTACGTCGTCAAATACCAGTACTCTTTCAAATCGCTCTTGTTGACCATATCTTCCATTTGAACGTAATACGACCAGCAACACAAACACAACACGCCGTGAAGCAAATTCACGAACTCTTTTTGCACGCCGTTTAGAATGAAATACAGGCGTTTGCCGACGACGTGCGTCGAAGGTTCCAAAAATATCGCCTGCAAACCAGTCACGACAAAGTTAATAACCGTCGAACCTCCCAACGTGATCGATACAAAACCAAACAATCGAGAGTTCCACACGACGGCTAAAACCAACGTCGCAATCACCGCCGCGTGGAGTAAAAAGTACCCAAGCTGCAACAGTCTCCTGATTTGTCTCTGTTCGTTCGTCAACGCATTCCCGTCGTCTTTACTAAAGAGAAAATTTTTGCGCCTCCCGTGATAAGACGTGTCGTCGTCCGAGTTATCCGAGGAATTTTGCCCCGTATTTGATGTCGTTTGGGGCATTCCCGCACCTTGATTTTGTTGTTGTTGTTGTTGCTGTTGCTCTTCTTTCGTTTGCGTCGATGTCGCGTGAAGCGTTGTTTCCGTCGTCGACACGCTGTTGTTATCTTGTTGTTTGTTCGTTAAAAACTCCTCCATCAATTCCGCTTTCAAAATCTTCTCCGTCGGCGCAATCGACGCTTCCATCGGGGAATTCAACGCGAATTGCGGCGTGACTGAAGCGTACATCTCTCTCGAGTTCTTCTCGCTGCTCACGGCGGCGTCTTCGCTGATTTTGGGTAGCGTCGGTGAGGAGCCCATCCCGCCGCCAGAGGCGTCTTTTTTGGGAGATTTCGGCGGCGAATTCATGAATTCATCGTCTGATGATCCTCCTTTTCCTCGAGATAACGGAGGTGGCGTCATTATAAAATCGATTTGACGACTTTAATTCTTTGTTCTTGTGCTGCTCTTTATCTCTCTCTCTCTTTCTCTCTGCTCTCGCAGAGGAGAGCCTTTTGAGAGAGATTATGAGGAAGACTTTTGACATCTTTCTCTCCTCTCTCCGCTAAAGTTTAGGGTTTAGACGAGCTAAAAAATTTTATTGTTTAAAATTGAGCTAAATAGGGTTTAAGATATCGTGGCCGAGTTGGTCTAAGGCGCCGGATTAAGGCTCCGGTCCGCAAGGGCGCGAGTTCAAATCTCGTCGATATCATTATGTTCTCTTTTTTTTGCACGCATGATTAAATATTCGCTTCTAGTGACTCATTTTGTTGTTGTTGTTACAATCATGACTATCAAGCAATCGTCGTCTTCTGTGTTTTTGTGTCTCTCTCGTCGTCGCTAAAAAATCGTGGCTTTTACTCGTCGTCGTCGCTAAGGAGCTCAATCACCTCTGGATGTTCACGCCTTCTTTCGTCCTCGTTGTCGTCGCCAAATCTGCGCACCTCCTCCTCCTCCTCCTCCTTGGGATGTTCTTTCTCCTCTCCCTCCTTGAGATGTTTTTTCTCCTCCTTTTCCTTCTTTAAACGCTTCAACTGTGCTTCACAACGTTTCGTGAAACCCTCCTTTTCCGCGTCGAGTTGTTGAATTAATCGGAGCATGATTTGTCGATGAACGTCTTGAATGCGTCGCAAATATTCGTTTGATATGCCAGCATCGATTTTCTCTTGCACTTCGGCGTTTTGCGCTCTGAGGAGATATTGTCGCTGATGTTCGTGTTTTAATTCCATCGCGTAAAGGTTCTCGCTTTGAAATTTGGCAACTTCTTTGATACCTTCTTCCGCGCGCCTCGGTCGCGTCGCGGGCAGCTGGTGTTCGGTATGCTTTCCATAATTTGCAACATGCTCAGCTGTTGGAAAAATCTCTTTTTCGTATTTCCATAGCCTCATAGAAAGATCCGATTGATTCACTTCGTCCTTTCGCACTCTTTGCAAATAACTCGCGACGTTATCTCTCGTAACTTCCGGTACGCCCATCTCGTCGCATACGGTCTTGGGGCCGATGCGCTGGTACCTCCTCATTAACTCTTCGAGCGCACTGTATAACTTCTGCTTCAACGCATCCGTCCATTGGAGTTTCTGAGCCGCACCTAGATTTGATGTCCCTCCAAACGATGAATGCACATTTCTTGTGTTTGTTGTTTTTAACCCAGATATTCGAGAGAGCAAAAAGTGCAGTCTCGTTCTCGCGAAGTTTTTGAACTCCTCGAGCTCAATCGGAGTAGTAGTAGTAGTAGTAGTAGTAGTAGTGGGAGGAGGAGGAGGAGGAGGAGGAGGAGAAGATAACTGAG
>Ga0209630_10000049_pt1 | contig 138406 bp, 113 predicted proteins | sample COG_01_FD_184745 | JGI IMG/M metagenome (GOLD analysis project Ga0209630, IMG submission 184745) | Pelagic Microbial community sample from North Sea - COGITO 998_met_01 (SPAdes) (version 2) | ecosystem: Environmental > Aquatic > Marine > Neritic zone/Coastal water | place: Helgoland, sampling...
ATTAACATCAATTGCGGAAGCTGCTCTTCTTGGAACTACGGCCCCAATATTTACCGAGCTTTATGCTATTATATTTCAAAAAAAACCCATTCTTCCTGTGGTAATTTTTGGACTATTTGTGGCATTTGTTGGAGCTGGTGTTCTGGTAAGTCAAAGTTCCTTTAGTGAAACGGGGGCGCTCGGAAATGTGTTAGCCATTTTATGCTCCATTGCCATTTCTTTTGTTTTGGTTGTTGGTAAAGATATTAGAAAGAGCGTTGGTTTATTTGAGTATACTCGCTGGCTGTTCTTCTTTGCTTCTTGTACCCTGTTTATTATTTCTTTAATTGCTAACGTTTCTATTTTTTCTTTTTCACCCGAAGACTTCCCGTGGTTTATTTTCTTGGCACTTGTTCCGACAATGGTTGGTCATAATATATTTTATTATTTAATCAAAACACTAAACACTACAACGGTTGCTGCTGTTCCGCTCGGTGAACCTATAATATCTTCGTTGGGAGCTTTAGCTCTTTTTGGTGAACCAATTGGTGTTGCGGTGTTAGTTGGCGGTGGGATTACTTTGCTTGGTGTTTTTTTGGTAGTGCGCTTTGGAGACTAAATTAGTGTTGCTCTGAAAGTCTTTCTTTCTTTTGTGTTGCTTCTCTTTTTTGTTGATCTAAATCCATTTTACGCAACCTAACAGACATTGGGGTTATTTCTACAAGCTCATCTTCTGATATAAACTCAATAGATTGGTCTAGTGAAAGCTCTCTCGGAGGTCTAACGGTTACTGTATTATCAGAACCCGAACTTCTCATGTTGGAAAGCTTCTTTTCTCTTGTAATGTTTAAGGCGAGGTCGTTGGTTTTGTTTCTTTCTCCAATGACCATTCCATCATACACCTCTGTTCCAACGCTAACAAAAAGCTCTCCTCTGTCAGCCATATTAATACAGGCATACGTTGTTACTTTGCCGTGCCTATCAGAAATTAGTGCGCCAGTATTTCTTTGAGGTATTCTACCAAACCAGGGGGCATATCCATCAAAAAGCTTGTTCATAATTCCTGCGCCTTTTGTGTCTGTAATAAATTGACTTCTAAAACCAATTAGCCCTCTAGAGGGTATAGAAAACTCTAATGAAACTCTACCAAAGCCATGGTTTTGTAGGTTTGTCATCCTTCCTTTTCTTGCAGAAAGTTTTTCTGTCAGGACTCCCACCTTATCTTCTGGAACATCTAAAAATACTTTTTCCATTGGCTCCATTACTTGGCCATTTTCTTCTCGAGTAATTACTTTGGGTTTTGAAACCATAAACTCATATCCCTCTCTTCTCATAGTTTCAATTAAAACCGCCATTTGTAACTCGCCCCTTCCTCTAACCTCATATGCATCTGTTCTGTCTGTTTTTAAAACCTGCAAAGAAACGTTGCTTAAAATTTCTTCTTCCAACCTGTCGTTAATGTGTCTGGTTGTTAAATATTTTCCTTCCTTTCCTGCAAAAGGACTATTGTTTACATAAAACAACATAGAAACTGTTGGTTCGTCAATTTCAATTCTTGGAAGTGGTTCTGGATTTTCGTGGGAAGATATAGTGTCTCCGATTGTAATGTTTTCGATCCCAGCTACTGCAATAATATCTCCGGCTTCAAGTTTATCCACTTTGTTTTTTTTCAAACCCTTAAATGTATATAGGGCAGAAAACTTGTGTCCGGATGTAGTTTTTTCTTCTCCACACAATGAATAGCGCCTATTCATCTCTAACGTTCCATGATTAAGTCTTCCTATTGCAATTTGACCTACATAAGAATCATAATCTAGGTTTGTAATAAGAAATTGTGGGGTTTTTGCGTCATCTGCAATCGGTCCAGGTATGTTGGTTAAAATTGTGTTAAAAAGGGCGTCAAGCGTTTCTGACTTGTCCTCTAATTTAATGTGCGCAACTCCCTCTTTAGCGTTTGTATAAATAATAGGAAATTCAATTTGCTCGTCATTTGCATCTAAATCAATAAATAGGTCATAAACCTCGCTTACAACCTCGTCAATTCTGGCGTCTGGTCTATCAATTTTATTAATTACTAAAATAATTGGTATGTTTTTGTCAAGAGCCTTTTTCAAAACAAATCGTGTTTGTGGTAAGGGCCCCTCGCTTGCGTCTACTAATAACAGGGCTCCGTCAACTAGGTTTAAGCTTCTTTCAACCTCTCCACCAAAATCAGCGTGACCTGGCGTATCCATGATATTAATTTTGATATCCTTATAATATACTGCCGTATTTTTGGCTGTAATTGTAATTCCTCTTTCTTTTTCAAGATCCATTGAGTCCATAACTCTGTCTTGAAGCTCTTGGTGGGCTTTAAAGGTTCCGCTTTGTTGTAACATTCCATCTACCAGGGTTGTTTTTCCGTGATCTACGTGTGCTATAATCGCAATATTTCTGAAATTGTTTTTTCTCATTTTTGTATAATAATTTGGTTGGAATATAAAGCTAAATACGGCCTGGTCGCATATTTATTATACTTCCGCGTTAAACAGCCATTGGAGCTTTGATACTATCCATTGGGTCGTAGCTATTTAATTTAAACTCTTTTGGGTCTGTCATTACAACGTCGTCGATTGAGGAAAATTTTGGTATCGATATTGTTGGTGCCGGTTTTGGGGTGCGCTTGATTTGCTCTTTTACTTGATCAAAGTGATTCTTATAAATGTGGCTGTCTCCTCCTGTCCAAACGAAATCTCCCGGCTTCATGTTCAGTAGTTGGGCCATAATACAGGTTAAAAGGCTATATGATGCAATGTTAAAAGGAACACCCAAAAACATGTCTGCGCTTCGCTGGTACATTTGACAGCTCAGCTCTCCATCTTGTACGTGGAATTGAAACATTGTATGACAGGGAGGTAGTGCCATTTTATGAACTTCGCTTACATTCCAGGCGCTTACTATGTGCCTTCTACTATAGGGGTTGTCAGAAAGGTTTTTTAAAACTGTTGAAATTTGGTCGACGTGTTGGTTTTTATCTGTCCAACTTCTCCACTGGCTTCCATATACCGGCCCCAACTCTTTAATTGTTGGTGTGTTGTTATAGCCGAGAGCTTTGCCTTGTTTATCTGCATTTGCGGTCCAAATTGTTTTTTTGCCTACTAGCTCTTCTCGATCTTTGCCATAATGAATTTCTGCGAGCCTTCTTTCGTCTGTTCCGCCCTCTAAGAACCAGAGCAGCTCGCTAACCACGCTTTTCCATGCAAGTTTTTTTGTTGTTACTGCGGGGAAACTTTTACGCAGACTAAAGCGCATTTGATAACCAAAAACTCCTCGTGTGCCAACCCCCGTTCTATCTTTTCGATCTTTCCCGTTTTGTAAGATATACTCTAATGCACTAAGATATTGTTTCAACGTTATTCCTTTTTTTCCAAATTTGAAACTCTACAGCCCCATGGTCTTCTGTCCATGTTTTTTCAAAAATTTGTTCTATTTTTTTAAGAGGAAGAAATGTATCACAATTATAGTTTCCGGGGATTCTGCTTAAATAAAACTCATCAATAATTTCAAGTGTTTGGTTTATAATGTTTGGTCCGCCTATAATCCATGTGACTTTATTTTTGTTCTCTTCGTCAACTGCTTGTATTTTTTTAGCTAGTTCTCCTTCTATGTATTTGTGTGCACCTGGATAGTCCTTTTCTCTTGTGGTGACTAATACATTTACTCTTTTTGGTAGGGGGCCCGGCATAAAGGGATCGTCCCATGTAGTTGACCCCATAACAACAACGTTTTGGGTTGTGTTGCTCTTAAACCATTTTAAGTCTTTTGAGTTTTTTGGCCATGGCATTGTGCCATCCTTACTCACCCCTCCAGAGCTATCGCATGCTAATATTGCCTTGATCAAATTAATTCCCGTTCATCGTTGTGTGTCTATTTTTTGATAGGTGTTCCTTTTTCATCTATAGAACCCGCTGCTACTTGATATATTTCATCAAAAATTATGTATTTCTTTATGGCTTTATTAACCTGCTCTAAGGTAACTCCGCTTACCTTTTCTGGGTAGCTATCTACATAACTAAGATCTCCCCAAACGTTTACAGCGCTCAAAATTCCACTTGAAAGGCCATATGTTGTGTCAAAACCAACCTGATATGAGCCCATTAGGGTTGATTTGGTAATATCTACCTCAGACTGCGTTACTCCGCCTTCTGCCCACCTTTTAACCTCTCTTAGTGTGGCTTTTTCTCCCTTTGCTAGTAGCTCCGGTGCAAATGTTCCACCAACCATCCAATAACCGTCGTTTTCGTTGTCAAAACCCATAATGGAAGAATTAATACCGTATGTTAACCCCTCTTTTACTCTCACTGTTTGCATAAGTCTGGCTGAAAAGTTTCCACCCAATATGTGTGTTGCAATATAAAGGGGCATATAGTCCTCATGAAACCTGTCGATTCCCAGCGGTGTTCCAACAATAAAGTCTGTGCTGGTTTTGTCTTTCATGGTAACATAGGCCTTACCTGCCGCTCTTTGTCCTGTTTGGTCTTCAGGTTTTTTTGAAAGGGGTGAGTTTTTCCACTCTCCAAATTCATTTTTTATTATGTTTGAAAGTTCTTTGTGGTCAACATCGCCAACAGCCACTATAACCATACCGCCCTTTCCATAGTTTTTTGTATGATATTTTTTTAGGTCGTCAGATGTTGTTTTGGTGATATCTTCAATAGACCTGTCATTATCTTCTGGGGCATTTTGATGTCCTTCTGGATAAAAGCTTGCCAACATATTGCTAACCGCACTACCCCTTGTGCTCTCTTTTCGTTTTTTATAGCTAGTTATCATTCTTTTTTTTGTTTTTTCTAGATCTTCTTCGTTAAACGCCGGCTCTTGTAGTTGTTCTGAAAGCAACCCAAAGACCATTTCAAGGTCTGTTGAAAGGAATTTTGCATAAAAACTTACGTTTGATTTTCCGTTTCCAAAGCTTAGTCTTGCTCCAGCTTTTTCTAGTTGGTTGCTTATTTCAAACTTTGTTTTGCTTGCGGTTCCTTGGTCTAGCATTGAAGCAACTAAGTCTGGTACTCTTGAATTATTTTCATTTGCATAAACATCTCCACCTATAAAGCTACCATTGATTGTCACCACCCCCGATCCTCTTTTTAAGGTTAAGAGTCTTACGCCCTCTGTCGGTTCAGAATCAACAACTTGGCCTGCTAGTCCGCCCCGGTCATCTTCTGAAAAATATTGTTTTTTGATTTCTACTAGTTCTTTTGCGCTAGTAGCTGGCTTTCCATCGGCTTGCGACCCTGCATTCTCTGGGATAAAATATCCCACCGTGCTTAAGTCTTCTAAGAAATATTTATTAACAATTTCTTTAATTGATTCGGTTGTTACTGAATTAACAAGATCTTCGTATCGGGTATATAGCGTCCAATCTCCAGAAGCTATTGCCTCGTTTAAGCTCCCAGCAACTGCCATACTACCATCTTGTCCAAACTTCATTGCTGCAATAAGCTGCGCCTTTGCCTTAGAAACCTCCTCTTCTGACACTCCATCTCTTTTAATGTTTTCATATTCAGCTACCAAAGCATCTTCTACCGTTTTATGTTCTACTCCCGGAGCTAAGTTTGCATATACTGCGAACAATCCTGGGTCTTTAAATAAAGAATCCCAAATAAAGATATTTGTTGTAAGTCCTTTGTCTGTAATATTTTTATAAAATCTACTGTTTTTTCCAGAAGATAAAATTGAGGATAAAACAATAAACGATGCTGCATCTTCGTGTGTAGCCGCCGGGCTTTTGTGAGCTAATCCAACTATTCCTTGTTGTCCCGCTCTTTTTAACGTCACCGTTCTTTGGCCTTCTTGGGCCGGCTCTGTTGTATAAACCTGGGGTATTTCTTTTGTGCTTTTTCTTATTCTGCCAAAGTGCTTTTTAATCATTTTAAGCACTTCAGTTGTTTCAAAATCTCCAACCACTGTTACCGTTGCGTTATTTGGCCAATAAAACGTATCGTAGAACTCTTTTAACCTTTCTATTGAAACATTTTCTATGTCGGCCTTCCAACCTATGGTTGAGTGGTGGTATGGGTGTGCGTGGTATGCTGTTGCCCAAATATGTTCATCTAGCACGCCGGACGGGTTATTTTGCCCTCTTTCAAATTCATTTCTTACTACTGTCATTTCAGATTGTCTGTCTACTTCTTTAATGTAGGCGTTTCTCATTCGATCGGCTTCAATTTCAATTGCAGTTTCTAGTTCTGAGCTGGGTAGGGTTTCATAATAGTTTGTTCTGTCTAGCCATGTGGTTGCGTTCATTCTAGCGCCCAAAGACTGTAGAAGTTGAAAAACTGAATTTCCCTTGTCTGTATTAAACTTTTTTGACCCCTTAAACATAAGGTGCTCTAACAGGTGTGTTGAACCAGTATAACCTATTGCTTCATTTCTTGATCCAACCTCGTATGTGACCATAAAGGTTGCTACTGGTGCACTGTGGTCTTCTTTTAGTAAAACCTTTAGTCCGTTTGATGTCATGTGATACTCTTTAATATCGCCCGACTCCTTAATATATTCATATCCATAGTGTTTTTCTTGAGACATTCCCGCTCCTACAATTAATAATAATATTAGTGTTATTTTCTTCATTTTTTTACCTACCTGTTTGTTGTGGCCTTCCTAAAGCCCAAAAAAATTTTTCTTTTTATCTCCAAGGAACAAACCTTGGAATTTTTGCCATATAATCTACATAGTCTTCTCCAAAAATACCAATAAGGTATTCTTCTTCTTTCTCCACAAGGTATGACCAAAAAATATAGTGCGCGGGAAGGAAAAAAAGCAGCACAAAAGACTTATAAAATAATGCAACAATAATTGGGAGGTGAAAAATAACCACAGTATATATTGGGTGCCTAATAATTGCATATATTCCTTTTTTAGAAAATAACCCGCTGTGGTTTTTTGGCGCCAAACTAAATATAGACCAAAACAAAACAATAAAAAGCTCTGTAACGGTCAATGCAATTAATAGGTTGGTCCACCACTCCGAAATATCCATTTTTACAAAACCTATTTTATTTTCTGCTGTTATTATTAAAAAAGTACTTATAGCTGTTACTAACAGTCCAGTTGGTCCTACTTTCCGCGCGCGGTTATAATTTGAAGTATTAAGCCTGTTTTTAAGGTCGGGCATCTGTTTCTCTTTTTCCAAAAATTGCTGTTCCTACACGAACCATTGTGGATCCACTTTCAACCCCAAGCTCAAAGTCGCCACTCATACCCATTGAAATCTCAGTCATTTTTTTATCTTGAGGCAATCTTCTGTTTATTTTTGTAAACAGCTCTTTAAGAGAATTAAATGCTCTTTTTCTTTTGTTGTGGTCTGGTTTGGTTGGACCTATCGTCATTAATCCATCTATTTTTATGTTATTATGCTTAAAACACAATAACATTTCTTCGATGTCACAGCTTTTAAAACCCCCTTTTGTTTTTTCTTCGCTCGTATTAATTTGGATTAACACTCTTTGAATTTTTTTAATTGTGGATGCTGCGTTTGATATTTTTTTCGCTAACCTTGTAGAGTCAACAGAGTCTATTGTATCAAACAGTCTTATAGCTTTTTTAATTTTGTTAGACTGTAATTGACCTATAAGTCTTTTTTCAACGCTGTTTATTTGGGTAATTTTTGGGAACTTTAGCTCTGCTTCCTGAACCCTATTTTCACCAATTGAAACTATACCAGCTCCTATGGCTGTTGATATCTGTTCTGGAGATCTCGTTTTTGTTACGGCAACCAAAATCACTCTTTGATTTGGTTCTTTTTTTTTATTTATTTGATCTCTAACCTTCTTGAGGTTCTGGGCTATCTTTTGGTTCATCTGCGGTTTTTTCTTCCTCTGATATAATTCTCGTAATAGCAGAAACCTTAGTACCCTCTGCAAGCTTAATAAGCTTAACTCCTTGGGTTGCTCTTCCAATAGACCTTATTTGAGAAACTGGCATTCTAATCAAAACCCCATCATCTCTTATAATCATAAGGTCGTCTGTTCCAACAACCTCTTTAATTGTGATCATTTTTCCTATTTTGTCTGTTGTTTTCATTGTAAGAACGCCCTTACCGCCCCTTTTTTGTGCGCGGTATTGAATGATTTCTGTTCTTTTTCCAAAACCATTTTCTGTGGCAACCAACACGGTTCCCTCTCTTTTAATTAACAACATACCCACAACCTTGTCGTCAGAAGAACTTAACGTAATTCCTTTTACGCCCATTGTTTTTCTTCCGCTTGGCCTAATTTGTTCCTCTGAAAACCTAATAGACTTACCGTTTGTTGTTCCTAAAAGGATGTCGTTTTCACCGTTAGAAACTCTTGCCTCAATAAGGCTGTCGCCTTCTCTAATTTCTACAGCATAAATTCCTTTTTTTCTTGGGTTTGAGTAGGCTGAAAGTTTTGTTTTTTTAACAATTCCTTTTTCTGTTGCCATTACAACAAAATGATCGTCGTGAAACTGATTTTGTTTCACACCAATAAATGCGCTAACCTTTTCGTCTGGCTCACAACCAATAAGGTTAACAATTGCTCTTCCTTTTGCTGCTCTTCCGCCCTCGGGTATATCATAAACCTTAACCCAATAACACTTTCCCTTGTCTGTAAAAAACAAAATATAGCTGTGTGTATTTTCTACAAACAGATGCTCTGTAAAATCTTCTTCTCTGGCCGTTTGTCCCTGGACTCCTCGACCACCCCTTCTTTGGCTTTTATATGTACTAACGCTTGTTCTTTTGATATACTGGTTGTGTGTAATAGTTAAAACCATATCTTCTTCTTTTATCATGTCTTCAATATTTAAATCTGTGGCTTTGTCTATTATTTCCGTTCTTCTTTCTTCTCCATATTTTTCTTTAATTTCAAGAAGCTCGTCTTTTATTATTTCCATTCTTTTTGTTTTACTATCTAAAATACTTTTAAGCTCCGCCATGTATTGAATAATTTCTTTGTATTCTGATAATATTTTTTCGGTTTCAAGTCCGGTTAGTTTTTGCAGCTTCATATCTAATATCGCTTGCGCTTGCTTTTCAGATAAACCAAACCCCCCCATTAAACCGTTTCTTGCGGTTTCTGGATCCTTGCTTTTTTTAATTGTTTCTAAAATTTTATCAATACTATCTAGCGCAATTTTTAACCCCTCTAAAATGTGCGCTCTTGCCTCTGCCTTTCTTAAATCAAACTCAGTTCTCTTAACAACAATATCCTGTCTAAAAACCAGAAAAACATCTAATAGCTCTTTTAAAGACATAACTTTTGGGGCGCCATCTACAAGAGCTAATAAAATTATTCCAAAAGTATCTCTTAGTTGTGTTTGTTTGTACAGCTGGTTTAAAACCACCTCTGGAACCGCATCTCTTTTTGTTTCTATAACTATTCTCATTCCATCTTTATCTGATTCGTCTCTAAGCTCTGCTATTCCTTCTATTTTTTTATCTCTGGCTAGGTGTGCTATTTTTTCAATTAAATTTGCTTTGTTTACTTGGTAGGGAATTTCGGTTATAATTAAGGCGTCCCTTCCTTTACTGTTTGGTTCAACATGCGCAGTTCCTTGCATTTTAACCTTTCCTCGCCCTGTTGTATATGCGCTTTTTATCCCATCTAGGCCTAAGGCTTTTCCAGCTGTGGGAAAATCTGGCCCCTTAATGTGTTTCATTAGATCTTCAACCTGGCAGTCTGGGTTTTCTATAACCTCTATCAGGCCGCTAATAACTTCAGAAAGGTTGTGTGGTGGAATTTTAGTTGCCATACCAACTGCAATACCCTCAGATCCATTTACCAAAAGATTTGGAAACACCGCAGGCAAAACTGCTGGCTCTTTGAGGGTTTCATCAAAGTTGTTTGTCCACGCAACGGTTTCTTTGTCTAAATCCCTTAAAAGTTCTCCACCAATTTTTGACATTCTTGACTCTGTATATCTCATTGCCGCTGCTCTATCCCCGTCAACAGATCCAAAATTTCCTTGCCCCTGTACAAGTTGGTGTCTCATAGAAAATTCTTGTGCCATTCTAACCATAGCATCGTATATAGAGCTATCTCCGTGTGGGTGGTATTTACCCAAAACGTCCCCTACGACCCTTGCAGATTTTTTATATGGTCTATTCCAATAACAGCCAAGGTCATTCATTCCAAATAAAATTCTTCTGTGAACGGGTTTTAGCCCATCTCTTGCGTCTGGTAGTGCTCTCGACATAATTACCGACATTGAATAATTTAGGTAGCTCTCTTCTAGTTCTTTTAAAAGTTGTTTATCTATTATATTATCTCTTCCTAGGTCCATTTTATATATCTATGTTTGTAGCAAACTTAGCCTTTTCTGTTATAAATTTTCGTCTGTGTTCTACTTCTGTTCCCATCAACTCTCTAAACCTAACGTTTGTTTCCTCTTCTTGAATGTGATCAACCGTAACCTGCATTAAACTTCTCGTTTCTGCGTTCATTGTTGTGTCCCAAAGTTGCTCTGCGTTCATTTCTCCCAAACCTTTATATCTTTGGATGTTTATTTTTGCGCTTTCATTTTCCGACTCAAGCCTCTGAATAACAATGTCTCTTTCTGCGTCTGTATATGCATATTTTTCTTTTCTACCTTGTTTAATTTTGTAGAGTGGTGGCATTGCCATATAAACGAATCCTCCCTGTACCAAGCTTTTCATTTTTCTCCAGAAAAAGGTTAACAATAGCGTTCTAATATGACTACCATCAACGTCTGCATCTGTCATAATTACAACTTTATGGTATCTTAGTTTTTCAGGATTAAAACTGCTTGGATCTTCCTCGTCTTCACCAAAACCACACCCAAGGGCGGTAATAATAGATTGTATTTCATTGTTGGCTAAGAGTTTGTCCTCTCTCGCTTTTTCGGAATTAATAACTTTTCCTCTTAGGGGTAATATTGCCTGTGTTCTTCTATCTCTTCCCTGTTTTGCTGTTCCTCCAGCAGAATCTCCCTCAACTAAAAATATTTCACACTGCATTGGGTCTTTATTTGAACAATCAGCAAGTTTTCCCGGTAGCGTTGTTGATCCCAGCCCAGACTTTTTTCTAACCAACTCTCTTGCTTTTTTTGCTGCAATTCTTGCTCTTGCTGCTTCAGCCGCTTTTTCAATAATTTTTTTACCAACTTTTGGGTTTTGCTCTAAAAAGGCTTGAATTCCGTCATACACAACATTGTCTACTAACCCTTTTACCTCACCGTTTCCTAGTTTTGTTTTTGTTTGTCCTTCAAACTGAGGCTCTTGAACCTTTACAGACAAAACCAATGTTAGTCCCTCTCTAAAGTCGTCTCCCGAAAGGCTAAATTTTTCGTTTTTCTTTGTTTTAATTAGATCGTTTTTATTTGCATAACTATTTAAGGCTCTTGTTAGGGCAGATCTAAGCCCAGACAGGTGTGTTCCACCTTCAACTGTATTAATATTATTTACGAATGAAAATATATTATTGTTATAGTTTGTGCTGTACCTTAGCGCCAAATCTACCGGAACTTCTATATCTTCTTTTGAAACAACAATAACCTCGTTGTGAATTAAGTCTTCTCCTCCATCTAAATATTTTACAAAATCAGACAGTCCCCCGGGAAAACAATAATCTACCGATGTATCTTCTACTTCGTTTTTAAGGGTTATTGATAAATTTTTGTTTAGATAAGCTAATTCTTTTAGTCTTCCCTTAATTGTGTCTTCTTGAAAACCTCTATGAGTAAAAATAGAGTGGTCTGGTTTAAAGGTAATAATTGTGCCTCTTTTTGAGCTTTTACCAATTTTTTCTACTGGGGTTGTGGCATGACCTATTTTATATTTTTGTTTATAGTGAAAACCATCTCTGTGAACCTCTGCTGTAAGGTCTTCGGCGAGAGCATTAACAACAGAAACTCCAACACCGTGTAGACCGCCTGAAACTTTATATGTGTTTTTGTCAAATTTTCCTCCAGCGTGTAAAACAGTCATAACAACCTCGAGAGCTGGCTTCCCTTCTTCTTTATGTATTTCCACAGGAATACCTCTTCCATTATCTTCAATAGAAATTGTTCCATCTGCCTTAATTGTAACAATTATTTCTGTACAAAAACCTGCCAAAGCTTCATCAATACTATTATCAACTACTTCGCTTACTAGGTGATGATATCCTCTTTTACCAACGTCTCCAATATACATGGCTGGTCTTTTTCTTACGGCTTCTAACCCCTTTAATACAGATATTTTATCTGCACCATAATTGCTTTTATTACTCATTTATCCTCACAGGCATTAATAAAATTGTTGTCTTTTGATCGTTTTCTTTTGGTAAAAAAAGTGTTGCTGAATTTGCATCTTTAAATGTAAAAAAAATATCTTCTGACGGATATTTTGAAACAGCTTCTTTTAAATATACCGCATTAAATCCTATAGCTAGTTCTCTACCCCTATATTCGGCAGACTTGACGGGTGCATATACTGTTTTACTCTCTGGTTGATTTACACTTTTAAAATAAACCTTTCCTTCAGAAAAATTTAAAGAAATTTGGTTTGTATTTTTATTTGTAGCAATAGATGCTGCTTTTATATTGTTTAGCATTTCTGATTTTTGTGCTGTTAACTCTTCTGTATTGCTTTCGGGAATTACGGCATTATAATTTGGAAATTTTTCATCTATTATTTTAGAATAAAAAACGTCCTTACCATTATTTGAGAAGACATAATCTTTACTAAATATTAATGATGTCTCTTTTTGCCCTTCAAGAAAGGTATTTAATATATTTAAATATTTTTTTGGAATAATATATCCCTGACTAATATTTGTGTCGTTTTGTCTGGTAATTTTCACCAACCTATGTCCATCTGTTGCAACAAAATCTATTTTTTCTTGATTAAAATTAAAATAAGCACCATTCAGGGCGGGTTTTGTTGGTTCTGCATTTATTGCATATAACAAAGAACTAATAATATTTTTTAATTTATCTGTTTCAATTGTAAATAATGCTTCATGTTTGTTTTCTGGTATTTCAGGATATTCTTGAAAAGGAACCGTTGGAATATCAAAAGATATACCTTTTTCAGATTTAATATTTATATGAGGGCCCGCAATATCTATATCAACTCTCCCTTCATCAATCACAGAAACTATATCATTTACCTCTGATGTGGGAAACAGCCCTTCACCATTTGTATTTACTGATGCTGTTATTTGGGTTTTGATCCCGACCTCCATATCTGTTGAATGCAAAGTAACGCCATGAGCCCCTGAAGATATATAAGTATAATTAACTAAAGGATTTTGAGATTTGACTTGTGTTGTTTTTGTTAGTTTTGAAAATGCTGATTGTAATTCTTTTTTTGTGGTTGAAATGTTCATATTTAGATATCAATTATAAAAAGATAGTTAGTTTTTAACAAGTCTTAATTGGGTATACCTTATATAGGCTAATTAAAAGAAAATTGATTTTTGGGCTATTTTAATGAGTTTTACCTCTAAAAAAGAGATTATTATAATTAAATATTTATATATATAAAAATAAACACTAATAATAATAACCTTAATATGTTAATAAAAAACTAAAAACGCCCTTTTATAGAGATAGATAATTTGATTTTTTTATCAACAAAACACATATAAAAATGTTAATAATGTGTTGAAAAAAAAATAAAATATTTTTTTCTTATATTAATTTTTGATTTGTGGATAAGTGAGTGGATTTCTTTTTATATAAAATTTAAGCTTAATCTCTTCAATCCAGTTTGAGTACCAATCTGATTTTTTTTGGTTTAATGCCATTTGTTCAAGATCTAACCAATTTTTATCTAAACTAGCTGGACCGCCCTCTATTTTTTCATCAACCCAAACAATATGATAACCAAACCCCGTTAAAACCGGCGCACTTGGAGTATTGGGAGAAATGTTTTTTATAACATCAACAAGTTCCTTTACTTGATATTGATCTAAGTTTATCATTCCCATATATCCACCCTTTGGACCACTTGTTGTATCATCTGAAAATTCTTTTACCTTTAATATAAAATCATCTTTATTTTTTATTTCTTTAACTATAGAGGCAGTTTTTTTATATGTTAAATTTTTATCTTCCTCTGAAACATTAGCACTAATAAGTATGTGTCTAGCATTTACCTTTTCACCACTTCTTTGTAAAACCTCAATTAAATGATAACCAAATTGTGTTTTTATAGGCTCGCTCAAGACATTTGGGTCTAATGTAAAAACAGCCCTATCAAATTCTTGAACAAAAGTTCCTCTAGGAACATATCCTAAGTTACCTCCATTTTCCCCAGACTGTTTATCTTGAGAATATTTTTTTGCAGCCTCTTCAAAAGATAATCCATTAACAATTTCATTTCTGATATTTTGTATTTTAGTAAGAGCTTCTTGTAAGGATTTTTCGGAAGGTTTTATTTCAAGTAAAAGGTGTCTAGTTTTATATAGCGTTGGAAATGGACCAATACTATCTTTAAATGTATTATAGAAACTAATAACCTCTCCTCGGGTTATAGAAATACCTGAGGTTAAGCTACCCGTATATTTTTCAGCTAAAAGTTTACCCCTCATATCATCTCTATAAGATCTTTTAAAGTCAGATATTTTTCTTCCCAAAGCCATTTCAGCCTCTTCTTTTCCTCCCGCTTGAGATATTATATTTTCTATTTGCCTTTCCAGGGCTCTATCAATATCCTTATCTAAAACTTCAACAGAATCAACTTCAGCCATTTTTATAATCACTAGCTGTTCTATCATACTTTCAGAGGACTTTAATAATAAATTATTATACTCGGCGGGGTTGGTTGTTGGGTTTATTCTTTGCTCTGCAGCAAGAGCATTTGCAGCTAAAACAACATCACTTAAAAGAACTATTTTGCCCTCAACAACAGCAGAAACCTTATCAAGTAATATTTCTTCTTGTGAAAATGCAACACTAAACAATAATATTAATAATGTTTTTTTAATTTTAATCTCCATTTTTATGTTTCACGTGAAACGAACGCTTTAAATATACTAATAAAATAGATATATCTGTTGGTCTAATACCCGGTATTCTTTGTGCTTGACCTATTGTTTCCGGCAAAACAGACATAAGCTTTTCCCTTCCTTCGTTTGAAATGCTTTTTATTTTTTTATAATCAAAAGTTGAGGGAATAAACATCTCCTCATATATTTTAAGTTTTTCAATCTCTTCTTTTTGCCTATTTATATAACCACCATATTTAATAATTGTTTCCGCCTCAAATAAAATTTCTTCGGAATGAGAGGGGTGTTTCTTTTTTATTTTTTTAAAAACAGGAAGATCAAAAACCCCTATTTTTACTTGGGGCCTCTTAAGCAGTTGAGAAATTTTAATGGGTTCGGTTATGTTATTTTCTCCAAGAGAGGAAAGATGGCCGTTAATTTCTTTGGGCTCAATGTTTTCTTTTTCTAGCTGTAGTACAATATCTTGAGTTATTTTGTTTTTTTTATCCAAATCTTTTAAGAGGTTTTTTTCCAAAAGACCAAGCTTTGTTGAATATTTTAATAGTCTTTGATCTGCATTAGACGCTCTAAGTTGGAGCCTATATTCGGCTCGAGAAGTAAACATTCTATACGGTTCATTTGTATCTTTTAAAACTAAATCATCAATGAGAACGCCCATATAGGCGTCGTTTCTTTTTAATAGCAGGGGTGGAGCGCCAATAATTTTTTGAGCTGCATTTATTCCAGCTAACAAACCCTGGGCTGACGCCTCTTCATAGCCAGAGGTACCGTTTATTTGTCCAGCAAGAAAAAGCCCCGATATTCCCTTTGTTTCTAGTGAGGTTTTTAGCTGAGACGGAAAAAAGAAATCATATTCAATGGCATATCCAGGACGCAAAAATTCCACAGAGTTTAAGCCTTCAACCGACCTTAAACATTGGAGTTGAATTTTTTCCGGAAGACTCGTTGAAAAACCATTAACGTATATTTGTTTAGAATTTGTCCATTCTGGCTCTAGTTGAAGTATGTGACTAGGGTTTTGTGAAAACTTATATACCTTATCTTCTATTGATGGACAATATCTCGGCCCCGCAGCCATAGTTTCACCTGAATACATAGCAGACTTAGTTAAGTTTTCTAATATAAGTTCGTGAGTTGTTTGGTTTGTTCTAAAAGCAAAGCAGGGTTCATCTTTTGGTAAAAACTTTTTGGTTTTATATGATAGAGCTTTTGGTTTTTTATCTCCATACCCAGCCAAACCAACAGACCAATCAACAGAAGATTTTTTTATTCGGGGTGGCGTACCTGTTTTTAATCGCCCAGCATTAAAACCAAAAGACAAGAGGGACTCGGTTATTCCCTCAGATCTTTTTTCGTCAAGCCTTCCAGCCTTAATTTTTTCTTCACCAATATGTATTAAACCATTTAAAAATGTACCGCACGTTAAAATTGCTGCTTTACAAAAAAGCTCTGACCCGTCGGAAAAAATAACAGAATTAATAGATCCCCCAACCTCATTTATTTTTATAACCTCACCCCCAATAACACTCAAACCAACATCTTTTATATATTTTTGAACAACTTTTTCATATTTAATCTTATCTATTTGAGATCGGGGCGACCAAACAGAGCGGCCCTTAGAAAGGTTTAAAGTTTTGCTTTGAAGCGTTGCTTGGTCAGCAAAAAATCCCATAACACCACCCAGCACATCCAACTCTCTGACCATTTGCCCCTTAGCAAGGCCCCCAATAGCGGGATTACAAGACATTCTACCTATCGCTTTTATGTCCATAGAAACCAAAACAACATCTATCCCCAGTTTGTGTGCTACTAAGGCAGCTTCAATTCCTGCGTGGCCACCCCCAACAACAACCAAATCACACTTATTATTAATTCGTTTCACGTGAAACTATTTCCCAACACAAAATGAAGAAAAGACAGTGTTTAACACATTGTCTTTTGTTGTTTTATTTGTAATTTCATCTAAACAGAAAAGAGCTGCATTCAAGTCTTCAACAGCAAGCTCAAGCCCAGATGAGTCAAGTAGGGAGTTTTTAGCTGTTACTAGTTGTTTTTCAGTTGAAACCAAACATGACAACTGTCTTTGTGATGTTATAATAAATCCAAGATCGGAAAAGCCAGAAGAAACTCTTTTTAAAATAAGTTTTTTAAGTTTAGGTAAATTTTCACCAGTAAGAGCAGAAATAGATATATCATATTCTTTTCCATCCCAACCAAGATCCTTTTTATTGTGCACATATATAACGTTGTCGTTTTCAGACGACAAGACAGAGCCCGGCGCTCCTAAATATAAAACAAGATCCGCAGACAAAATTTCTTCATTGCTTTTTCTCACCCCAATTTTTTCAATAACATCTTTCGTTTTTCTGATTCCAGCGGTATCCTTCAAAACACAGGGCACACCGTCGATATTAATAGTGTTTTCTAACACATCTCTTGTTGTTCCTTCAACCTCGCTAACAATGGCCCTGTCCTTTTTTAACAACGCATTAAATAGGGTGGATTTGCCCGCGTTTGTTGGGCCGGCAAGAACAACCGTAGCTCCCGCAGTTAAAACGTTAACAGCATTAAAGCCCTCTATTGCAGAGCTTAAAGTGTTAACACAACTGTTTATAGTTTTTAAAGAATTTGATATGAGGTTTGGTTGAAGGTTTTCTTCAGATATGTCTAAATTAAATTCAATCTGACCAATTACTAAAATAATTTTATTTTTTATATTTAAAATGTTTTCAAGTAAAGAGCCGTTAAGGTTTTTATAGCTTAATTTTGCGCCTAAAATAGATTTTGAAGAAATAAGGGACGCCACAGATTCTGCCTGTGACATATCCATTTTCCCGTTTAGGTAGGCTCTTTTAGTAAACTCTCCCCCTGGAGCAGTTGTTGCGCCATAAGAACAGCAGAGAGCAATAGTTTTTTCAATAATAACAGGATTTCCGTGAAGGTTAATTTCGACAAGATCTTCGCCGGTATATGTGTTCGGAGCAAAAAGAAAATTTACCACAGCCTGGTCGTAAACAACTCCATCTACGTCAATAAGAGAAAAAAGAGAAGGGGAATTATGTTTATTTATCCTTGTTGGTTTTTTTATTAAAAGAGAGGTTATTTTGTGTGACTGATTTCCAGTAATGCGCACGACAGCAATACCACTAGAACCAAAGGGGGTTGAACACGCAACCACGGTGCCCATGTTATTTAGGCGGGGAAACTACCCCGCTCAATCCTCTTTGTTAATTATTTTTTGTTGAGCTATTTGCATTACATTAAAACATAAATAATAAAGATTTAGGCCCGACGGAAAACTATAAAAAAGAAAAAACATCATTCCAGGAAACATATATTTCATCATCTTTTGTGTGGCTTCTTGTGCGGGGTCACCGCCAGAGGGCTGGTTAGCCATACCCGCCTGCATTGTATAATACATGGACGCCGACATTAAAAAGGGTAGCACATTAAAAGGTATTTCCCCGATAAAAAACAGGGTGTCTGCCGCGGAAAGGTCGCTAATCCAAAAAACAAAAGATTCACCGCGAAACTCAATAGTGTTTCTAAACACCATAAAAACGGACATCAAGACAGGCATTTGTATTAACATTGGCAAACAGCCAGCAAGGGGGTTTATTTTGTTTTCTTGAAATAGGGCAGCAATTTTTTGCTGCTGGACGGTTGGGTTGTTTTTATATTTATTTTTAATATCATTTAGTAGAGGGTTTATTTCCTGCATTTTTTTAGAAGACCTCAATTGTTTGGCCATCAAAGGATATGTGACAGTTTTGATTAGTATCGCAAACAAAATCACCACAACACCATAGTTTGGTATTAGGCTATACATAAAGATCATAATACTATAAACCAACCAGGAAACAGAAGAAAGCCACTGCCAACCCAATATTTTTTCTTCAATACCAACACCCAGGTTGCTGATTTCTCCATATTCTAGGGGGCCAAAATACAAAGTTGTTTCTTCAAAATTTATATTTTGGTTTGTTATAATGTCGACAGCAATTCTGTCTCCAGAAGAATATTTTGCAATTTCAACAAAGTTGGTTTTTTGTGGAACAAAAAAGACACCAAAGTATTTTGTTCTATAGCCCGCAAAATCAGCAGGGCCGGTATATTGTTTTGAAGAGCGCTCTATTGTACCAGACGAAGACCTAAAAAGACCGGTAGACCCAGCCTTAAACGACTCTATGTCGCCGCCCTGTCCCACAAGACCCTCAAGAAACATACCATCTTGGGTAGGCTCTGTAAGGGGAAGTCCCCCAACCCAATCAAGTCTAAAATTTCCATCCAAAACATCATCCTTAATACCCCTTAGGTTTGTATTAACAACGACCTCATAGCTATTATAGAAAAAAGTTAGATCTTTTTGAACAAAACCTTCACCCACCTGTAATACATAAGAAAGAGTTTCTGTTGGGTTGTCCCCGCTAAGAATAACAGAGTTTTTACCATCAACAAACCAGGGTTTTGATTCAGACCAAAAGTCGTCTAGAAAAACTTCCTCACCGGATTGGTTTATATAAGAAACAAGAAGATTATTTTTGTTTTCTTCATCAATTAAATCTAGAAAACCTTCACCATCTTTGAGGTGTTTTGTAACCAAAAAAGAGCTAAGAGAACCACCGTTTTTATTGCTAATTCCGGCAGTAAAAAGCGGGGTTTCTACAGTATAAACCCTTTTTAAAAGGTCTGAAGATTCCGGGGGGTTAACATAAGAAGCGGCCGGGCTCTTTTCCGTCTCCTGAAAGGCGTTCTCAACAGGAGAAACGCTTTCTGTTTCCTGGGGTTCAGGCGAAATAAAATCAAGATATGTTGGCCAAAATAAAAGGATTGCCCCGATTAAAATAAAACCAATGAGCGTTTTTTGATCCATACTACGAAGAAACAGTTAGTTTTTTACGACCCTTTTTTCTTCTCGCGGCCAATACTTTTTTTCCACCCACGTTAGAGTTTCTTTCCATAAAGCCGTGCTTGTTTTTTCTTTTCCTATTACTAGGTTGGTATGTTCTTTTCATAATGCTTTGTTGCCGAAATATAGCCCAATATTATTGTTTGTGAAACAATAAAAACTATCTTAAAAAAGAAGAAAGAGAAAGAAAAGTTCTGGTTATAGGTAAAAAAGAATGTTAATCTAGTGGAATACAATTTATTTTTTTTGTTAACAACTTGTGGATAACTATGGACTATAAAAAAATTTGGAATAAAACAAAAAAAGATCTCAAGGGAGTTTTGCCGGAGCATGGATATGAAGCCTGGATTGAAACATTGTCTCCTGTTGGCGCAACAAATAACATATTTATATTAGAAGCACCAAACCAATTTGCTCACGACTGGATTATTAATAACTATCAAGACCTAATTGTTTCCTCGCTAAGGGAACATGAAGGGGGTTTAGATTTAAGGGTTGCCATTGCCCCACAATCACAGCAGAACGTGGTAGCAACCAGCCTGGCAAACAGTGAGCCCATCAAGCAAAGCAACGCAGGAAGAAGGCACAATATTAACGCAGGAAACACCTTTGATTCTTTTATAGAAGGACCAAACAGTATTTTTGCAAAAAATGCAGCCCTAAATGTTTCTAAAAATCCTGGGTCTAGTGACTTTAACCCGCTTATTATATATGGGGGGGTCGGGTTGGGGAAAACCCACCTACTTCACTCAATCGCAAACACGCTTATTAGGGGAAAAAAACAACTTAATGTTGTTTTGGCATCATCAGAAAAATTTACAAACGACTTTATTGCCAGTATCCAAGAAAATAGATCAATGGACTTCTCAAAGGTTTATAGAAAGGCAGACGTTCTGCTTATAGACGACATACAATTTTTCCAGGGCAAAGAACAAACACAGGAACAGTTTTTTCACACCTTTAACGACCTTTTTACGGCGGGAAAACAGATTGTTATGACAGCAGATAGATATCCGGGCGAAATGGTTGGCCTTCAGGACAGGCTTCTTTCTAGATTTGAGTCAGGTCTTCATGCAGATATTCAACCACCAGACTTTGAAACGAGGGTGGCGATACTGTCAAAAAAAGCACAACAAAATAATATAAAAATTTCCAGCGTTTTTTTAGAAAAGATAGCATCGCACGTTAGAACAAACATTAGAGACCTTGAAAGCTGTGTAACCAAAATTTTTGCACACGCAACATTTTCTGGAGAAGAAATCAGTGAGGCGCTAGTAGAGTCAATTATCAGAGAAAGGCTTGGAGATCAAGGGTATGGACAAGCAACAATGCAAGACGTAATTAGCGGGGTTTGTAGTATTTTTGCAGTAAGCCAAGAAGAAATTGTTGGTCAATCCCGAAGAAAAAATATAGCAGAAGCAAGGCAGGTGGCCGCATACCTGGCTAGAGAGGTGTTAGATATGCCCCTAAACGCAATAGGGCTGCACCTTGGAGGAAGAGACCATACAACAGTTATGCATTCTCATAAAAAAGTTACAGAACTCCTAAAAAAGGACGATAAATTTAAAAGACGTGTAGATATTATATATAATGAGTTAAATTTAAACTAGAATATTATAAAGGAACAAAAATGGCAAAAGGAACAGTAAACAAAGTAACACTAATTGGAAGATTGGGACAAGACCCAGAAATTAGATTTTCTGGTGACGGAAAAGCAATAGCATCGTTTAGCGTAGCAACCAACGAAAGTTGGAAAAACAAAAACGGAGAAATCCAAGAAAGAACAGAGTGGACAAAGTGCACGGCGTTTGGTGGAACAGCAGAAAAGTATATCCAACCATACGTTAAAAAGGGAAGTTTAGTTTATATTGAGGGTTCTTTAAAGACAGATAAGTGGCAAGATAAAGACGGAAACGACAAATATTCAACGGGAGTGGTTTTAAATAATTTTGGCGGAATACAAATTTTAGGAGGCGGAGAAGGTGGGGGCTATGAAAGAGCCGGAGGTATGGATCAAACGCCGAAAACCTCAGAAGAAAATACGAGCCAAGTTACAGAAGACGACCTTCCTTTCTAGTTTTTAAGCGTGAAAACATCAAAACCGAGAAGCCGAACAACTAGAACTGTTTTAAGTTATATTTCGGCATTCCTTTGTTTTTTTCTTGTTAAAATGAACGTGTCTGGCAAAGAGAACTTGCCTAAAAACGGCCCATACATCTTAGCACCAAACCATATTGACAACATAGACCCATTTCCTCTTTCAGCGGCAATGAAAAAACCAATTACCTACTTAATGGCGGAAGATCAAAACCCTCTAAAATGGTACGAGGCATGGGCCCCAACCTCTTATGGGGTTCTTTTAGTAAATAGAAAAAAAATACAGCCATCAACAATAAAGGCCCTACACAAACAAATTAAAAAAAATGAAATTGTGTGCATTTTTCCTGAAGGCACAGCGCTAAGCACGAAATTAAAAGAAGGAAAGAATGGAGCCTCATTCTTTGCGGTGCGCCACGAAATACCAATAATACCAGTCGCAATTTTTGGAACAGAAAAAGTGCTCCCCGCACTAAAAAGGTTTAAAAGAACAAATATTAACATTACTTTTGGTAAACCAATATTTACTAGAGGCGAGGACAAGAAAAAACTTTCCGAGCTGACAAAAAAAACAATGAACGCAATTAGAAAAATGTTGCCCGAAGAGTATTGTTAACAAGGAGAAAAAAATGATTTATAACTTAGAAATATCAGCAAACCTAGCTTTTGACCTACTACGAATTTTATTGGCCGTTTCGCTTTTTTTTGTTTGGGTTGTTAGGTACGACAATATCATAAAAGAATTTAGAGATGACTATGATTTACCGGATTGGCTTCGAGACTTAGTGGGAATAATTAAACTATCATGTGCGGGTATGATATTAACCAACGATACACAGCTACAAATAGTTGCACTGATGTCAATAGCCTTTTTAATGTGTGCTGCTGTTGCAACCCACATAAGAGTTAAAAATCCTCCACACAAAATGCTACCCGCCATAACACTACTGCTGGTTTGTTTGGCTATGTTGTTTTTAGTTTTTTAATTGTTAAGAAAAACAACCTTACCCAAAACTTTTCGTTTTGCTATATCTTCAATAGAAGAAACCGCGTCCTTCATGGGAACGGTTTTAGATATAAAGGGATTAATTTTACCCCCAGCTAATAAAGCCCCTATTTTCTTTAGGTTTTTAGCGTGAACAACGGGCTCTTCTTTTTGAAAGCGCCCAATAAATACACCCGAAACAGCGCAACCCTTTAAGAGCATCAAATTAGCTGGAAAGGATGGAATTTTTCCTGCAGCAAAACCCACCACCAAGTATGTTCCTTTCCAACCAATAGATCTTAGAGCTGGCTCTGAAAAACAATCGCCCACCGGATCATAAATAATTGAATACCCACCTTTTTTACTTTTAGATTTTAATTCTCTCGTAAAAGCCACCTGGTCTTCTTTATCTAGTTTTTCACGTCCATATACAACAACGTCATCAGCCCCATACCTAACACAAACCTCAGCTTTTTCTTTATTAGAGACGGCCGCCACAACGCGCGCGCCATATGCTTTAGCTATATCTACCGCAGCTAAACCAACACCCCCGGCAGCGCCCAACACTAACACCTCATCCTTTTCGCTAATATTTGCTCTTTGTATCAGGGCGTGTAAGCTAGTGCCATAAACCATAAAAACCCCCGCAGCAATATGATGAGGAAAAGACCGCGGAATAGGAAATGCAAACATTTCATGTATTACAATCTTTTCTGCAAAAGCCCCAAAACCTTTAAAAAAAACTACATTGTCACCAACTTTTAAAGAAGAAACATTTTTCCCGACAGAGCTAACAGTCCCAGCCCCCTCATGTCCCGGGGAAAAGGGTAGGTTGGGTTTAAACTGATATAGACCTTGAACAATTAAGTTGTCGGGATAGTTAAGGCCAGCTGCTTTTATATCAACAACTATTTCGTTAGGACCAGCAACAGGATCTTCGGTTTCCTCCCAAGATAGATTAGATACAGGACCAAACTCTTTACATAATAGCGCTTTCATACAACTCCTTTTTAGTGTTTAAAAACTCTCGTACCTGTAAAAACCATTGAAATTTTATATTCATTGCAGGCGTCTATAACTTCACCGTCTTTAATTGAGCCGCCCGGCTGTATAATAGACTTTATTTTATATTTTTTCATCAAATCAACAGAATCTCTAAATGGAAAAAAGGCATCAGATGCAAGAACGGCACCAGAGGGAACTCGCACTTTTGTTAGTGCATATTTTACAGCATCAACCCTGCTTGTTTGCCCCCCAGAAATGCTAATTATTTTTTTATTATGCGCAACAACAATAGCGTTTGACTTTGCATGTTTCACCGCCTTCCACGCAAGGTCAAGAGTTATAAGTTCGGACTTTGTTGGTATTTTTTTGGTAACAGTTTTTAACGTTGAGACATCTACCGTTGAAAGGTCTGTGTCTTGAACTACCCACCCACCAGCAATCTCTTTTCCAAGATTTTTTTTGGGCTTGTATTTCCCCATTGAAAGCACACGAAGATTTTTCTTTTTTGCAAAAATAGACAATGCACCACTGTCAAAGCTTGGTGCAATAATTATTTCAAAAAAAATCTTATTTAATTCTTTTGCTGTAGCCACATCACACCTTTTATTCATTGCAATGACCCCACCAAAAGCCGAAAGAGGGTCTACTTTTAGTGCGTTAACAAATGCTAATTTTGATGTTTTGGCAGAACCAATACCGCACGGCGACCCATGTTTTACAATAACACAGGAGGGTTCTTCAAATTCACGAAGACATAAAAGCGCCGCTTCACCATCTAAGAAGTTATTATAGGACATTTCCTTGCCCTGAACCTGTTTTGCTTGTGGCAGACCAAAAGAGCCATGTTTATCATTTAAAACAAAAGCTTTTTGGTGTGGATTCTCACCATATCGTAAATGTATAGCAGAGCTTTGAAGCTCTGTAGAAATGGCACGATCATAAGAAGCACAATGATCAAAAGCTTTTCCTGCCAGAGAAAGGCGTTTACTTTCATTTATGCCACCACCCCTAATTGAATTTTGTATACTTTTATAATCTCTGGGATCAATGATAACCGTCACCCATTTATTGTTTTTAGCGGCCGCCCTGATCATGGTTGGCCCACCAATATCAATATTTTCTATTTTTTCTGACATCGTAGATTCTGGATTTTTAGCGACCTTTTGAAATGGGTATAGATTACAAACAACCATATCAATCCACAAAATTTTGTTTGTTTTTGCTTCTTGCTGGTCCCTGTCTCTTTTTCCTAAAATACCACCAGCAATATTTGGATGAATCGACTTCACGCGCCCACCAAATATTTCTGGAAACCTGGTTAACGATGAAACAGACCTAACTTTCACCCCATTTTGTTTTAATATTTTTGCTGTTCCTCCTGTAGCTATAATTTTAACACATTGCTTTTGTAGAAACCGAGCAAGCGGAACGATACCAGTCTTGTCTGAAACGGAAAGCAGGACCGTTTTTGGAATAATTTTATTTGATAAACCCATTATAGTTCTGGAAGTTCGGGGCCCTTTTTATTTACCAGTTTATCTCTATAGGCAAGAGCCACAAGAGCCAGCGATAAAAGAGTAATAGATGCTGACAAATATAGAGAATCTAACCCCTCAACAGTGTCAAAAGAAATATGTCTCGCCAAAGCAAACATCCCAATGTATAAAGGATATCTTACCGGAATTTTTCCCGTTGAAAAGAAGATGTTTACCATTTGCATAATTTCAAGATATATAAAAAGCATCAATACGTTTTGAACCTTTATAACCCCAGAAGAAATAGCATAGTTAATTTCATACCCACAAAGAAATAACACCATTCCCAAAATAACAAGGTGTAACGCTTTTTCTACCAAAGAAGTTAATTGATATATTGTATTATTCATTTTTACCCCACGATTTAATTGACTCTATAAATGCCTCACCCTCAAGCTGCTGAACCCGCACTTTTAGGCTTTCAACAGTGTCGTTTTCTAAAACGCTACATTTTTTTTGCACCAAAATTGGGCCTTTATCTACCTCAGAAGTAACCAGGTGAATTGTGCACCCGGTTTCTTTGTCTTTATTTTTTAAGACAGCCTCATGAACATCCTTGTTCATCCCCCCTGCATATTTTGGCAATAAAGACGGATGAACGTTTAATATTTTTTTGTTCCACTTTTTAATAAAGGGCCTTGATAATATTCTCATAAAGCCAACAAGCAAAACCAAATCTACCTCTTTTTCAAGCAACTTATTACTGATTTGTTGATCAAACTCTTCCCTGTGCCTGTTTTTGTGCTCAATAATTGAAAAATCAACCCCATACTTTTTTGCTTTATCAAGTATAAGGGCACTCCTATTATTAGTAATAATAATTTCAATTGAGGCATCCAGCTTTCCAGAAAGAATAGCTTCTGCAATAGGAACTACGTCGCTTCCGTTTGTTGAGCCCAATATGCCAATTTTAATCATCCCAACAACTCTTTCATGTTTCTTATACGATGATTAATTAGTTTGTTTGTCCCTACGTCTTTTCGGTGGAAAAGTTTTCCTTTGACCTCGCAAATACCCTTTTCAGCAATCTGTTCTGCCACATTAATTTCTTTGTTTATTCCAACAAAAGCCGCAGTCCTTGATCCCGTTGCCATAATTTTGCCTTTTGTTTTTTGAACAGCGGCAAGATATAGGTTGTTTTCACGCGGGTTGCACTTCACCTCAAAGTTTTTACTCGGATTGTTTGGGTAGCCATTAGGTACTGCATATTTACAGACAGTGGCTTCATTTTTAAAGCTAATTTTTAAGTTAGCAATAGAGCCAGAAACAATAGCGTTGCATATATCAAGAAAATCTGTCTCTAATATACTCAACACATTCATCGCCTCTGGGTCGCCAAACCTTGCATTATATTCGATAACCTTTACACCGCTTTTTGTTAACATAAAGCCCCCATATAAAATACCACGAAACCGCTGCCCGGTTTGTTTGTAGAGTTCTAGGGCGACGCGCTCATTTGTTTGTTGAGCTTCAAGCACATCCTTTTCTGAAAGAAAGGGCAGACTGTGATTAGCAAAAGAGTATGTCCCCATTCCACCAGTGTTAGGTCCAACATCCCCGTCAAAAGCTCTTTTATGATCTTGAACAATGGGCATGTGAGCACAGGTTGTTCCATCGCAAAAGCTCATTAAAGAAAATTCCTCCCCTAAAAATTTTTCTTCAACTAAAAACGTCCCACCACCACTCACTATAGAGCTAGCATAAGCAAGCGACTCTTCAATCGAATGAAGATGTTCGCCAGAAATCTTCACACCCTTTCCACCCATTAAACCATCATATTTAATAACATATTCTTCGTTTAGATGTCGTAAAAAATCCTCAACACCATCAACAGTAACAAACTCTTTTCTTTCGGGGTTCATTTCTGCAGAACAGAGGTCCAAAATATTTCTAGCAAACGCCTTACTGGTTTCAATCTTTGCCACGCCCCTTTTCGGCCCAACACAAGGAATCCCAATTTTTTCTAGTGCATCTACAAGGCCGGCCTCAAGGGGGTTTTCTGGACCAATAATAGCAAGATCAATAGAAAGATTTTTAATTAATTCTAATACGCTTGAAACTTCACTTGGAGACTGCTCAAAATATAGTTTAGATAAGTTTTTGATTTGTGGGTTGGTAGTAGAGGCAATACAATAAAGGAGAGTGGAAGAAGAGCTTTCTTTAATCTTTCTAGCTATGGCAACCTCCCTTGCGCCGGAACCAATTAAGAGCAATCCAATCATTGCTTTTTAGAGCTATCTATCCTACTATTTTCAAGGTGCTTTAAAAAATCTTTTGTTACACTTCCCGCACAATACTCGCCCGTGAACACAGAGTCTTCAAAGCGTTTAATTTTTTTGTTTCCGATATGAGCTGAAAGCTTTAAGTCTTCGAGGTTTTGATAGATTAGCGTGTCGGCACCAATAAATCTTTCTACCTGCTTTACTGTTCTGTTGTGAGCCACAAGCTCTTTTGTTGCGGGCATATCAATACCATAAACATTTTGGTATCTAATGGGGGGAGCCGCAGAAGCAAAAAAAACCTTCTTTGCACCATTGTTTCTTACCATTTCAATAATTTTTTTAGAGGTATTGCCCCTTACAATAGAGTCATCTACAAGTAAAACATTTTTATTTTTAAACTCTATTTCAATGGGACTTAATTTGTGGGCTACAGATCTTTTACGAATGCTTTGTCCGGGCATAATGAAGGTTCTTCCTATATATCTATTTTTGATAAAACCTTCACGATATTTGATATCTAACTTATGAGCAACCTGCATTGCAGATGTTCTGCTTGTGTCGGGAATAGGTATAACAACATCTATGTCTAGATGGCCATATTCTTTTAAGATCTTATCACCTAAATAGTCACCCATTCTTAAGCGAGACTTGTGTACAGAAATAGAATCTATGGTTGAGTCGGGTCTTGAAAAATAGACAAACTCAAATAGGCAGGGTGTATGGTCAGATTTTTTATAACACTGTTTTTTTAATAACTCACCAGATTCAGAAATAATAATTGCTTCACCCGGCTTAACGTCTCTTTCAAAGGAATAACCCAAAGCGCTTAGGGCGGCGCTTTCCGACGCAACCATATAAGAACTACCGCTTTTACCAATAACCAAAGGACGAATTCCGTTTGGATCCCTGAATGCGACAATACCGACCCCAGCAACAATCATTGCTACAGCATACCCACCTTCACACTGTCGATATACATTTTTTAGTGCAGAAAAAACATGAGAATAATTCAGGGTCCTAAAATTTGTTTTATAAAGTTCATATGAAAAAAGATTTAACAAAACCTCAGAGTCAGATCGAGTATTAAATTGACAAAAGTGTGTTTTTAAAAGATCTGCTTTAATTTTTTCACTGTTTGTAAGGGTTCCATTGTGAGCAAGAGAAATATTAACAGGGTTTGCAGAATAAAATGGCTGAGCTTCGCTTGCATCTGAACACCCAGCAGTGGGGTAGCGCACATGACCCACACCTATGTTTCCTTCTAAGCTCAAAGATTCGTTGGTTTTAAAAACCTCCGTTACAACACCAACCTCTTTATGTAAAGACATTTTAGATTTATCCCAAGTAGCAATACCCGCAGCATCTTGCCCGCGGTGTTGAACCTGTATTAGTGCGTCATATATGTCACCAGCAACATCTTCTTTTTTATGATATATCCCAATAATTCCACACATATATTAATATCGCCTTAAAATCTTTTTAATTTCACCAACATAGGTTGATGGGGTTAGACACAACAAAGCTTTTTTATCTTTTTCTGGAATATCTAAGGACTCGACCAGGGATAAATATGTGTCTTGATTTAAAGGTAAGCCCCTAGTCAATTTCTTTATTTTATTATAAGCCATCTTATCACCAGACTTTCTCAAAATGGTTTGAACCGCTTCAGCCAATATGCTCCACTGATTCTCTAATTCAGAAGAAAGCTGATCTTTGTTTGGTTGAATTCTATTTAGTCCATTAATAATGTTTTTATATGCTAACAAAGAGTGTCCAAAAGCAACACCAACATTTCTAAAAAGTGTGCTGCCGCTTAAATCTCTTTGAAGCCTAGACCTTGAAAGCCTTGATGCTAAAAAAACAAAACTGGCGTTAGAGAGTTCCAGATTTCCTTCTGCATTTTCAAAAGAGATAGGATTAATTTTGTGTGGCATCGTACTAGACCCCACCTCTCCAGGTTTATTAATTTGAGTAAAAATATTTCTACTTATATAAAGCCAAACATCAACACACATATCTGTTAAAATATTATTAACTCGAACAAAAGCATGCAAAAGTTCCGCCATAGAATCATTTGGTTCAATTTGTGTAGTAATTGGATTGTTTTTTAAACCTAAGTCCCTAATAAATTTTTCAGAAAAACTAGTCCAAGACTCTTTGGGAAAGGCTATTTTATGTGCAGCAAAAGTTCCAGTAGCGCCAGAAAATTTAGCGAGCAACCTATGTTTTTTTATATGTGTAATTTGTCTTTCTAGCCTGCTGTGGAAAACCGCCATTTCTTTGCCCAGTGTTGTCGTTGTAGCGGGTTGGCCATGAGTTAATGACAGCATTGGCATGTCTTTTGTTTTGCTTACCAACAACATTAAAAGAGAGGATAGTTGATTTAAGCTATCTAATAAAGACTCATCAACGCCACGTTGAAACATTAAAGAATAAGATGTATTGTTAATGTCTTCTGATGTTAGGCCAAAATGAACAAAAGGAACCCATTTTGAAAACCCATTTTTTTCTAATTTTTTGGATAAATATCCAACAACAGCATTCACATCATGTTTTGTTTTTGCCTCAATTCTTTTAACCGCATTATATTCTTTTTGATCAAAGTTTTGATAAAAAGAGTGCAGCTGTTTTTGTTCTTTCTTTTTTAAAGATAGGTCTTTTTTAAGCGAGCGATGTTCGGATAGTGCAATCAGATACTTTACCTCGACTTCAAGGCGAAATTTCATTAAAGCCTGTTCTGAAAAAAAGCTATTTAACTCAGAAACATTTTTTTTATATCTACCATCTAGCGGAGATATAGCGCTCATATTTTTCCTAAGCTCAATATTCTATGAACAGCTAAAGCACAATTACCCGGATCAAGAACCGTAAGAACGGGGGTCATGCTTGGCATTTGTAGTGTAGAGTGAATATTAATGCTCATATCGATCTTATCTGCGAAAGGAGGACAACCAATCGTTGGTTTGTTTGTGTTTGCTGCTACAAAACCGGACAGAGCATTAGATCTACCCGCAATTGTTACAAAAACAACAGACTCTTCTTGACCGTAAGACCTTATAATTTCTAATACCTTTTCTGGATTTTTATGCGCAGAAGCAGCATGAGTTTCATGCTCTACTCCCACACCGTCTAGAGTAGATGTAATTTTATCTGCATGGTGTTGATCGGATGTTGATCCCATAATTAATACCGCTTTCATATTAACCCCTTTATGTTATTTTTAATTCTTTGATCTATGTTTGTTAGGTCCGGAAAGTCAAATTTTTCACCGGTGATTAATTCGTATAATAAAATATAACGCGCAGACAGCTCAACGATTAGTTCGTCCGGAGCTTCTGGTAAAACTTTGTCATTATAGGGGTCACAATGCTTTGCAAACCATAGTCGCAGAAATTCTTTATCAATGTTTTGCGGCTCTTCATCGTTATCAAAGCGAGATTGATATGTTTTTTCTATCCAATACCTACTAGAATCGGGGGTATGTATTTCATCAACAAATTTAATGTTACGAGAAGAATCCTTACCAAGCTCATACTTTGTATCAACCAAGATTAATCCATTTTTTGCAGCTATATCTTGACCATAATTAAATAAATCTAAGCTCATTTGTGCCGCCCTATCATAATCTTCTTCTGTCATTAACCCCAGCGCAAGAATTTCACCTTTTGAAACGGGTCTATCATGAGTTTTATCTTTTGTAGTTGGTGTTAGCATTGGCTGAGAAAGTTTTTGGTTTTTTTTCAAACCAGAAGGAATTTTATTTCCACAATATTCTTTAGCACCATTCTTGTAGACCGTCCAAAGAGACGTTTCTGTTGATCCTGTAATATATCCCCTTACTACAAATTCTACCTGAAACACTTCGCACTTCTCAACCAAGGATATGTTAGGATCCGGGGTGCTAATAAGATGATTTGGAAACATATCTTTTGTTTTTTTAAACCACCACGCACTAACCAAGTTTAAAACAACTCCTTTATAAGGTATTCGAGCAAGAACTCTATCAAATGCACTTTGTCGATCAGTAGAGACCATTAGAACTTTGTCGTCTAAGAAATAGGCATCACGGACCTTGCCCACCTGTTTATTTTTTACGTGAATGTTGGTATCCTGAATTGTGTTATTCAGGTTCTCGCTAATTACCTGATAATATTTGTCGTCAATATTCATGACATTCTTGCGAAATTGGATTACACAAAATATGACTATTTAAGATTAAATCAATGTCTTTTTTTATTTGTTTTTCCGTAGAGTTTATTTCCCAAACAGTGCCCTTTAAAATATTTGTTACATTATTAAAGCCAAATCGCTTTTGTAGGGTCTCCTTCATTTTTCTGCCCTCAATGTTTTCTTTTTCTCTAACTAAAAAACGAGACCCAGAACCTCTATCGACATTAGTGGCTATAAACTCTTTGCTAGGATTAAACAAGACGCCCGTCTCATGAATATTCTCTATATCCAATGCACCATCGTGCTCAATTTCAAGATGTAAATATTTTTTAATATTAGCATCGGTTTTACCAAGTCTTTCTATACATTTTTCTACTGAAATAGCTTCATTATCTGCAATAATCATTGATATTAAAAGTTCTGTAGTTTTTTTGGATTTTTTAAAAGGGGAGATGTTAATTTTTTTTGATTCATAGTTTAAAGCCTTATAGCTAAAAACGTCATCAGAATTCAAAAAACTATTTAATGACCTAAAAATAGGGTCACCTATATAGGTTCGTTCTGGGTGCGGCATTATTGCCATAACGTTTCCAGCAACATTTCCAAGAGCGGCAATATTATCAATTGATCCATTTGGATTGACCGGAAAATCATTGATAACCTCTCCATCTGCATTGCAATAGTGATACACAGCTAGGTTAGCGGTTTCTACAATGTCTTGTAGCTTTTTATCCATCATAAATCTTCCTTCAGCATGTGCTATAGGTATATGCAAAAGACCATTATCAGATTTATCAACAAAGGCGGAGACACTCTCTTTATTGGTTTTTAAATAACACCAAGTATTATAATACCCCGTACCAACAACCTGACCACTTCTAACGCGCTTGTTTTCAGATAAACTAACTATAGTTTCAAAACCATTGTTTCCTGGAACCATTCCAGATTCTACCAAAATTTGCGCACCGTTACACACACCCAAAACAGGTTTACCCGTCAAAGCCTGTTTTTTTAATGTATTCATAACAGGGTCTAGTGATGCAATAATACCAGACCTTGAACGATCTTCATAAGAAAAACCCCCAACAATAATATATCCATCACAAAGATCTAGGTTAGATGAAGGTTCGTTCCAAAGGTGCGATATGGGAACCATACCATTTCTTTCGATAGCAGCAATAGTTTCAAGCTCTGTATTAGAGCCCGGGAACTGAATAACGGCTATTTTAGATCTATTTGTCATTCAAATAAACTTGTTTAGATGAGTCGGTAACCATAATTCCTATTTCATAACAGTTCTTTTCTCCAAGCATACTTACAAGACGATCTTTTTCAGACGGACTTACGATAATAGTAAGACCAATACCCATATTAAAAGTGCGGTATAATTCGCTTGTTTTAAGGTCAAGATTTTCTATTAAAAATTGAAAAATAGGAATTTTAGGCCAAGAATTGATATTAATCTGAGCTGAAAGCCCCCCAGGAAAAACCCTAGGTACATTATCTATTAATCCACCGCCAGTTATATGAGCCAAGCTTTTAAGTGTAAACCCTTTTTCAATAAGGATGTTAATCATCTGACTATAGTTTTTATGTGGAGCCAGGAGGGCATTGCCAACAACCGTTTTTTGATCAGAGAGCATATCATCAATCCCCAGATGTAATACATCAAAAATCAGTTTCCTTGCTAAAGAATAGCCATTTGTATGTAATCCATTTGATGGAATGCCCATAATCAAATCACCTTCTTTAACAGAAGAGCCATCCACAATATTCTTCCTTTCTATAATCCCCGTAGCAATACCAACCAAGTCATATTCATTTTGATGGTAAGTCCCCGGCATTTCAGCAGTTTCCCCCCCCACCAAAGAAACGCCCAGATTCTTACACTCAACTGCAATACTACTAATGATTTCTGAAACAGTTTTAGGTTCTAGGGAACTGCTAGCTATATAATCAAGAAAGGTTAACGGTTTTGCGCCAGTTGCCGCTACATCATTGCAACAGGCATTGACTAGATCGTAACCAATAAAATCAAAATTATTACATTTTTGTGCAACAGCCATTTTTGTGCCAACACCATCGATACTTTGAACCATCACGGGGTCGTCGTATTGATTTACAACGTCTTTTATACTATACATTGCACCAAAGCCACCAATGGAAGAGAGTACATTTTTGTTAAAAGTAGACTGGATAACATCCCTGGAAGATGCTATTGCATAATCTGCTTTTTCAATGTCTACGCCAGCATCTTTATATGAAATCTTTTTTTTCATGATAGTAGTTTTTCCCTTAAGGAGTGTTCCCAAACGTTTTTTGCTTCATTAATAGATAAGTTAATCTTGTCATTGATGGTTATTGTTTTTTCAATGCATGTTGACCCTATAATATCAAAAGGTATATCTTTTTTTTCTAGTATTTTTTCAACATTTCTTGCATCAGCATCATGAACCTCCAATAATATAGACAGGTTTTCATTAAACAGCCTTTCTGAGAATTTTTCTTTTGCTAAACGAACCTTAATACCAATATTATTTTGAAATGACATTTTACAAAGACTAACAGCCAAACCACCCCGAGTAACCACTCTTGAGGATAGTATTAATTCTCGGGATTCCAAACTAATAAGACTGTTTAGAAGTGTACTAAATTGTTTATTAGAAAATCTGTGCACGTCATTGTTGTCTATTGCTAATAGGTCAGCAACTACACTACCACCCATTGCATAGTTGGATCCACCCAATAAAAATACAACAGACCCTTTAGATTGAAAGCTGTTTTGAATAGACATGTTAACATCTATGTTTTTTCCAAAACAGCCAATCATTGGACTAGATGGTATAGCATTATCGCCGCTTTGATTGTAAAAGCTGACATTGCCTGCAACAATAGGCAGATTAGTGTTCTTTTCAAAATGTAGACCATCACAACAATCCCTAATTGCTCGACAGCTTTCTGCAAACTGCCACATTTGTTCTGGTTTTTCAGGATTACCAAAACACAAACAATCCGTCAGCGCAACAGGAATCGCGCCACTTGCTACAACCTTCGCAGTTGCTTCTAAAAGAGCATGTTGTGCAGTGAGGTAGGGGTCAATCTTACCAATTTTTGGATTATGTGCTATTGCAACAGCAAAACCATTTTTTCTAATTTCTTCTGGGAAAGATTCATTATTAAAAGGCGAAACAACCCCAGCTTCAGAAAGCCCTCTTTCCAACACCACTTTACCCTGAACTTGTTTATCGTAACACTCATATACCGGAGAACGAGAAGCAATATTTTCATTTCCCAGCAATTTTAATATCAATTGCTTATAGTCTTTAATAGCTGGAAGAGGGGTGGCCTTCTTGGAAAGCACCACCTTTTTTAACGGTCTTTTATAAACAAAGCCTTCGTTAATTTTTTTGATAGGGCCATCAATAATTTTTTTATCTTCGGCATAGACAGTATAGTGAGGTTCTTTTATAATTTTACCAACAATTTTTGCTTGAGCTAAAGATGAAACGTTAGGGAAATCAAATTTTTTATTGTAGTGGTTTAATATGATGGGGGTAGTATCGGGATGACATGCCCACATAAACCTTTCTTGCGTTTCAGAGCAAAGAATCACATGACTCTGCAGGTTGTTCATACTAGTATGAATCTTATCAGCCCAAACCTCAGCTCCCATCCCAGCAGCATCTGCCAACTCTATACTTGCGCAAGCAACACCACCCGCACCCAAATCTTTAAACCCCACTTTGTGTGTCATATCATTTTTTTGCAAATACCTAAAGAGATCATAGCTTGCTTTAAGAATATGTCTTTCTAAAAAGGCGTTAGGCTCTTGAACGGCACCCTTATTTTGTTGCTCTTTTTCTTCTTCAAGTTCTAGCGATGCAAAACTAGCGCCCCCAAAACCACTATTATCTGTTGGTTTTCCTACTAAAATTAAATCATATCCTTCTGCATTTTTGGGAGCCTTTGATCGAATAACATCCTTTTCTCGGACAATACCAGCAGCAATAACAGTGACCAAACAGTTGTCATTGTAATCTTCATCATAATAGATATCACCTGCAATGTTTGGAATGCCTAGCGGGTTTCCATACCCAGCAATTCCACTCACGACTCCTTCGTGAATCCACTTTGTCTTAGCGTGTTTCAAATCACCAAACCTTAGTCCGTCTCCAACAGCAACTACCTCTGCTCCCATACAGCACACATCTCTAACATTGCCTCCAATACCAGTTGCTGCACCTTCATAAGGAACAATTTGACTGGGATGATTGTGAGATTCATGACTAATCACCAAGCCATAACGGTTATTGTTTTTATCGGTTGCAATTGAAACTATACCAGCATCATCCTTTGCTCCCAAAATGACATCAGGACCATCAGTGACAAAGTGTTTTATATGTTCTTTGCTGCTTTTATAAGAACTGTGTTCTGACCCCTGAATAGAAAAAAGAACAAGTTCTGCAAGAGTTGGAGGCCTTTTTAAAAATTCATTTTGAACGGTTTTAGTTTCTTTTATGCTAAGGGGGATATTCTGTTTAGATAAAATATTTGTAATTTCTTCATCTGAAAGATTGGAAAAATCAAACGTGTCCCAACTTTCATATTTTTTCATAAAGCAAAAGTTTGGTTTCGATCCGGGCCATAGGAAATTAATGAGATTTTATTTCCAGTAAACATTTCAATCCTATGAATGAAAGCTTTCAATTCCGGAGGACACCCATTAATATTTTCAATATGCTTTGGTAAAGAGCTCCAACCATCAAGAGTTTCATATATGGGTTTAATTTTATTGAAACTTTCTAAGTCAGCAGGAACTTGAGCAACCTTTTTACCGTCAAGTTCATAACCAATGCACATTTTGACCTTAGACAACCCAGTTAACACATCGACCTTTGTTAAAATCAGTTCAGTAAATCCATTTAATTGATTAGCATATTTTAGTTGCACTAAATCAATCCAACCAATTCTACGAGCCCTTCCAGTTGTTGTACCATACTCTTGTCCTACTTCACGAATTTTGTCTTCGAGCGGTGGGCTAATTTCAGTTGGCAGAGGCCCTCGTCCAACATAGGTAAGATATGCTTTAGCGATTCCAACTATACGCTTTTCTCTGTTTAAACCAATTCCAGAGCCCGCCTCTACTTGACCTGCAACAGTATTGCTGCTTGTAGTGAATGGATATAACCCATGATCTACATCGAGACAAGCACCCTGAGCACCCTCAAATAATATTTTTTTCCCAAGACGATCTGCTTTTACAAGATGTTCTGTAACATTACCTACATAGGGCTTAATAATTTCTGCATACTCTAAATATTGACTAAGAACGTCTTCATAAGAATAATTAAACGGCTCCTCAAATACATTTTCAACAAGCTTCTTATTAAACATAAATGACTTTTTTAACCTCTTAGCAAAAATTTCTTTGTTCAGCAAATCCACAATACGCAAACCATGTCGATACATTTTATCTGCATATACAGGAGCAATTCCAGACCTTGTGCTACCAGCAGCCAAATCGCTTTGAAGATCAGTTAAATGGTGATCAATATCTACATGATAAGGCATAATTAAATGTGCACGATCACTAATTAAAAGATTAACCCCCAGCTCCTCTTTCTTTAATAAATCAATTTCTTTAATCAATACAGCGGGATCAATAACTACTCCATTACCAATTACAAGCTTACAATTTGGGTGCAATACGCCGGAAGGAATTAAATGAAGTTTGAGGGTTCTGTCGTCAAGAATAATAGTATGGCCAGCATTATTACCTCCCTGAAATCTTACAATATAATCAGATTTGGCCGAGAAAAAATCCGTAACCTTTCCTTTACCCTCGTCTCCCCACTGGGCGCCAATTATAACAGTGATGTTTCTTTTATTATTTTGCACTTTTTGATTTTGTTGATAAGGTGTAATTTATACTATGGATTCTTTATACCAAAATAATACTTTTAAAACCCTTATTTTATTAGGGGTTTTATTTCTAAATAGCTGTGCCGCTGTCGGTCAATTAGTTATTCCAATGGAGTCAATTGATAAGCCAAAGGGACCTTATGGTATTGGCACCCAAGTCTTTTTCTGGACAGACGAAAAAAGGAGCGAACAATACACAACAGACCCAACGGACCTTAGAAAGCTACAAGTACAAATTTGGTATCCTGCACAAATGAAGGAAGGTTATCAAAAAACAACTCATATGGTGTTTCCTAATAAGACATTAGATGCTATGGCGAGCACCCTTAATGTACCGGTGAATTTTATAGGACATGGAGCACGACTAATGTCAAGCGCAGTTCAAGGAGCACATCCAGTAGAAGGAGAAAAATTCCCATTGATATTATTTTCACATGGTGATGGAGGTGTAGCAACCCAAAACCTGTCGCAGGTTGAAGCGCTAGTAAGCAACGGATATATTGTGATTGCCCCCAATCACACCTATAATGCTTCTATTACCTTTGATGAAGAAGGTACCCCAGCTATATATCAATCTAATATTACGTGGAGCGAACAAACAATATATAGCAAAAAGTACTATGCAAATCAACTGATACGATATCGATATGCAGATATTGCATTTATATTAGATGAAATATCAAAAAATACTCTACAAGGATCTATGTCAAATCCTTATTACGAAATGATCGATTTTGAACGCGTGGGAATGATGGGACACTCCATGGGAGCAGGAACTAGCTATCATGGACTAATAAATGATAAGCGTATTAAGTCAGCAGCAGCATTCGATGGATGGTTTTTCCCTTTAGACAAAAAAACCTTTTCTACCCAAACTAATAAACCTTTTCTTCACTTAGGACAAGAGGAGTATTTAGATATAGATATAGAGGGCGATATTAATAACTCCGAATCAGGAATGATTAATTTTGACATTCATAATGCTATCTTAGAAAACAATACAAGATCTTTCGTTGTTTATGTTGAAAACAGTCTACATGTTGACTTTACAGACTATAAACAGATATATATTCAAGGAAGACCATTTACAATTCCGATATCTGAATTTGGAGATATCTCAAGAAATAAAATTAAAAATATTATGAACAAATCAATTCTAGAGTTTTTTGACTATACGTTTAAAGGTAAAGAATTTGATCCAACAGTTCTAAGTCAATATAATAATAGTATAAAAGTGAGCTATGATCCCAACTAGTTTTATAAAAAAAGTGGGAACATTTACCAAAAAACGGTGCCAGATTTCACTATATTTAAGCTAAAAAAAAGAAAGATTTAATTTTTTTACCCCAATTTGTCGTCCTGACAGTCAATACTAAAAAAGTATTGACATCAACTAAAACAATCCTCAATTTAAATGGATTTCACATTTGAAGGGATACGCATCCCCCAAACGTGGTATATATATACTGTGAAAAGTATGAATGAAATTAAAAATTATATATACTATTAATATATATATAGGGTAAATGAATGAAACAAAATAACAAATTAAAATTTGTATATAAAAACTCATTTGGAGGTAGAATAATGAGAAAACTACGTATGTTAATTGCGCTTCTTGTTCTTCCTACTCTTATGTTTGCACAGTCAACTACTGCTAAATTAGCAGGGGTTGTAGCTGACGCTGACGGTAATCCGTTAGTTGGAGCAAACGTAGTTGTAGAAGGATCAAACTTAGGTGCAGCTACCGATCAATTAGGTAGATACTATATTCTTGACGTCCCTGTTGGTGACTATAACTTGAGAGCCGAGTACATCGGTTATACTACAGTTATAGAAGCTGGTGTAAGCACTTCTGTTGGTTTTACAACAACAGTAGACTTTGCACTAGATGTTGCCTCGGTTGCAGGTCAGGAAGTAACAGTAACAAGAGAAAGACCGTTAATTAATCCGAATGCTACAAATACAACTCGTGTTGTTGATAAAGAGTTGATTGATGCATTTGCTGTGAGAGGGGTTGAAAATATTGTTAACCTTCAAACAGGTGTTGTTAATGGATATTTCCGTGGAAGTAGAAGTGGAGATAGTAGATACTATGTCGACGGTGTTCCTGTAAAAGATGTTTACGGGGGTGGAAATCTATTAAACGGTAACTCTCAATCAGCACTTCAAGAAATTTCAGTTCAAACTGGAGGTTTCTCTGCAGAATATGGCGGTGCTAATGGAGGGATTGTAAACATTACTACCAAAACTGGTGGTACACAATGGAGATCAAAAGTAGGAGCAGAAATGTCTTTAGGGGCAGATGCTAGTACTTCTCCTGATAAACTATACACAGATGGTTACCAAAATGTCAACTTTGACTTTGGTGGTCCAATCAGTGATAATGTAAAAGTATATTTGTCTGTTGAAGCGAAAGAAAAGGCTGGTGACGTATCATATAGTTACTTCCCTAAGTTTGACGCTATGCCAATGTCTGAAGTTCCTGCTGACTTTTACAGCGACGGTACAGATGGCTTTGTATATGGTACAGATGCAAGTGGTAACAAAATTGCACATATTGAAACTGTTATAAGAGACAATCAAACAGATCCAGCGTTGTTGGCTTCTGGTGTTGCAGCTTATGACACTACATATGTTGTATATAGTAACTATGAGCGTATGTACGGACAACAACCTCAAGATGACAACAACCGTGTTACAGTTAATGGTAACATGACAATGGACTTTGGTCCATTACGTGTCAAGCTTGGTACGCAAGCTTATGATTTTGAAGGACACAGCTATAGCTGGAGTAGAGTTCTAGGTGGAACAGATGGTTCATATATTAATGAATCAGATTTTGCTATGGGATACATGAACTTCAGATATACTATTAGTCCACTATCTTATGCTAAAGTTTCGATTTCAAATCAATCTTATGAAACAACAGGTGGTAATGAAAATTACTTACACGATATTGAAGCATATGGTAGAAGAACCAAAGCATTTGGTTCAGCAAATTATTACAAACGTGACGGAACTGGATTTAACCCACTATCACCAGATGAGTTCATCGGTGCAGCAGGGTTTGGATCACAGTACACAAGTTACGATACAAGAAAAACTACAACAAACACCGTAAGTTTTGACTACACTAACCAAATTGGTTACAATGAGTTTAAAATTGGTGGTTCGGTAGACAGTCACGAAATTAGTCGTTACGGTTTATCTGCATCAGGTGTTGCTAGAGCAATTAGCCAAGTAGATGCTAATTATGACGGCGTAGCTACTAATGAAGAAATCATCGCTGCAGGAAGTGATCCAGCAGACTGGAAATTCATTAACTACAGAGCTCTATATGTAACAAATCTTGGTTACAATATTTATGGTGATGAATGGAATGGAACATATAATCAGGACGATCATATGTTATCTCCAGCAGAACCAACACAAACACGTTTCTATGTTCAAGATAAGCTTGAATTTAAAGATGTTGTTGTTCAAGTAGGTCTTTCAATGGAATCAATTGACACTGGCGCTATGGCACCAGATTCAGATGGTGACGGATATGGAGATTCAGACGGGTTCAACCACCTATACTTTAATAGACAGCGTGTAGATAGAAATGGTGATGGTAACGGTAACTTTGTTTGGAAGAAAACAAAGAAAGAAACTGCTACACATCCTAGAATTGGTATCTCATTCCCAGTATCCGATCGTACAGTATTCCGTGCGAACTATGGAACACACTGGCAATCAGTTCCAATGTCATATCTATACTTATCAGATTCACAGCTATCAGCAGATATCTTAGCTGGTAATGCTACTGCATCTGAAAACCCTGCGTTAAAGCCAGAGCGTTCAACTCAGTATGAAATTGGTATTGAGCAACGTATCGGTGCTTTCGCTTCATTAAAGATTGAAGGGTTTTATAAAGAAAGTAAAGATTACTTGACGCTAGCAAATCGTACAGACGCATTTACAAATACTGGTGGTGCAGATACTCAACAAAACTGGGCACAGTATTTAAATGGAGACGTTATGGTCTCACAAGGTTTGACAACAAACTTTGAAATGCGTAGAACTAGAGGTTTGTATGCGCAAGCAAATTATACATACTCAGAAGCTAGAGGTACTGGATCTTATGGGTCACAGAACTTCTATGTTACTTGGATTGGTACAGATGATGGATATCCAAAAGCGATGAATCTATTAGACTATGACCAAACTCACACCGCAAACGTAATTCTTGACTGGCGTTCACCGAACGCAACAGGTGCGTTAGCAAACACAGGGTTTAACGCTGTAATGAGCTTTGGTAGTGGTACTCGTTTTACACCATCTCAAATCTATAGTACAGTTTTTGAGAACAGATGGGAATTCCCAGAGGGTCCGGTAAACTCAGGTACAATGCCTGCATTTACTAACCTTGATCTTCGTGTAGACAGAGCCTTTAAAATGGGCGGCGTAACAGCAAATGCATATGTTGCTGTGTTCAACGCTTTAGACGCAGAACAGGTTAATGATGTTTATCATGGAACCGGTAACGTAGCTGAAGATGGCTGGGTTGCAACTGAAAGTGGGCAGCAATGGCTTGCCAATAGATTAGCAACTAACCCTGACGTTGATGCAGCGGCACTTTACCAGGATAATTTAGCATTTCCTAGTAGATGGAGCGCTCCTCGAACTGTTAGAGTTGGTATGAACATTAGTTTTTAATTAAATAAGAAGGTAAAGAGGTAAATATGAAAATCTTAAAGAATATTACCGTTTTCACATTGGTGATGTTACTGTCAGTTACAACTGGCCTTGAAGCGAGAGACAAAAATGTCTCTAACTTTAGTAGCTCATCCAATTATGTGGATTCTGTCGGTACGTTCGATGGGAATAAAATCTATGCAGACGTTGCCAACAATGGTCTCTTTCTGGATTACCACGTTTCTGGTGATTCAGCATTAGAATGGCCAAAAGGCACGGGTGCACACTCTATCTTCCAATCCGCATTATGGATGGGAGCTACAGTGAATGGATCTATTCGAACTATCGTTGGAGATTATACACAAGACATGGGTCCAGGTCCATGGGGTGGTGACCCGCTAGCTGCGGTGCACAGAATCTATAAAGTAGAGAAATCTATGTTAGCTTCTCCCCTTGACTTCGCTGACTTCCAAGAATGGCCAGTTGATTTTGGTGCACCTTGGGTTGACGTAGATGGTGACGGAGTTTATACTCCACTACCAGGCGGAACCGATCATCCAGAATTCCTAGGAGACCAAGTACTTTGGTTTGTTAGTAATGATGGTGACCCTGCATACAAATTGAATTTTGGAACATCACCACTTAACGTGGAGATTCAAACAACTATGTTTGGTTTTGATAGACCTGACGTATTTGGTGACATGGTGTTCTTAAAGCAATTAATTATAAATAAAGGTTCAGATGACCTAGTTGATACTTACATGGGACTATGGTCAGACCCAGACTTAGGAAGCGCAAGTGACGACTTTGTTGGTTGTGATGTAGAATTAGGTCTTGGTTATGTTTGGAATGACGGCCCTGACAGTGTCTACGATAACTTAAGCGTAGGAACTCCAGCAGCTGGATATGACTTCTTTCAAGGTCCAATGGTAGATTGTGACGCGACAGAAGATTGTACAGAAGGTGCTAAAATGTTTGGTACTCGTCATCCAGGGAAAAAGAACCTTCAGATGTCATCATTTGCATTTTATATTAATGGAGATGCGACATATACTGACCCAGCTGATGAAACAGAGGGGTACTTTTATTTGCAAGGTTTAAGAAAAGACGGAAGTGCGTATCCAAATGAAATAGCCGGTGATCTTTATGATCAACGTTTTTGTTTCTATGGAGACCCTACTGTTACACATAGTAACGCTAACCCTGTTGACGGAAACTATGCTTCTTCAGCTGATAGACGTTTCCTAATGAGTGTTGGTCCATTTACTATGGCAGCAGGCGATTCACAAGAAGTAGTGTTTGGTATTTTCCATGCTGCTGGTGGTGACGCGTTATCTTCTGTATCTTACCTAAAAGAGATAGATGCCTTAGCTCAAACAGCTTACGACATTGACTTTGCTCTTCCTGACTCACCTCCTTCACCAAGCGTGACAGCGAGTGCGTTAGCAGATCAAATAACATTAGTTTGGGGTGATGAACCTGAAAGCTATAATGTAGTCAGTGAAGTTGACTTAGATGCTGCAGGTAACCCTACTAACTTTGTATTCGAAGGATACAATGTATATCAGCATGAAACTGCATCAGGCGGTGGAGCTAAGAAAAGATTAGCTACGTATGATATTGTAAATGGAACTACCGAAATTTATGATACAGTATTTAATGCTGAATTAGGTGAAAACATAAATATTAGAACACAGTTTGGTTCAGATAGTGGATTAGCACACTTTGAATCTATCACAACAGATGGATTGAATGGTAATTCAAAACTGATCACAAATCGTGCTTACTATTATTCTGTAACCGCATATGGTTACAACGCGGATGGTATTCCAAAAACATTGGAAAGTAGTCCGAGATATTTAACTGTAAGACCAGAAGTTCCTAACACGGCTGCTGTGGGCGATAATACAGCCTCAGCCGGTGATGTTATTTCAACTGTACATACTGGACCTTCTCAAGGTTCTGTTGATGTAGTTGTAGTGGATGCTTCTCAAATGTCAGGCGATAGTTACACAGTAACAATGGATGACGCAATGCCAGATGGAACTGTAGCTGTGAACTGGACATTAACAAATGATATGACTGGTGAAGTTCTTATCGCTAACAACCCTGTTGTTGGTGGTGTGAATACTGCAACAGGCGTTGAAGTTGGTCCAGGTGGAACTCCAGTAGTTGAAGGTATTCAATTACTAGTGAACGGTCCTCAAGAAGATCTACTTTCAGTAGAAGAGTGGACAGCACCTTGGTTAGATGCAAACGAACAAAGAGACAACGCGGTTTCTTATGTTCCTTTTGCTAGTTTAGGTCGTACAGGATATATTTTAGAAAATAGAGCAGGTGTAGCGTACTCCCCACCATATAATCGTGACTTTGACCGATTTAATTATTGGGAATCAGATGACGTTGAACTTGACTTTAGTACTCCATCAGTAGGGTATGATTATATTTATGAGTGGACCAATGGTATGGTTCCATACTCAGCATTCAGACACAATTTTGCTACTGGAAACAAAGAGCAAATGTATGCTGGTTACTGGGATTACAATGGAAACTTTACCTTTGATCTTGATGGTGCAAACTGGGCAGGACCTGTTTATGGTGCTCCAGGTTGGGAACCAATCTACTGTTTTGTAGGTATGGTTGCGACTCCATATGATCCAGCTAAAGAAGCTCAATATCTTGCTGAAGATGATCTAACTACATCAGGTGGTTGTGGATGGGGATCAGGCGGTTCATGCGATAACACTACTACAAGTGGCGCAATAATCGGCTATCCATACATGACAGCGACAATGTTTACTGATTACTTAGGTTCAGGAGTATTGCCAACAGCTGACGGACTAGCGACATACGGTAGTTCATGGGTTGGTGCAAGTTCTGTAGTATTTAAAATGAGTAAACCAAATTCATCAGCAGACACGTTTACGTTTACTACTGAAGGATTAGGTATGATGGCTAATGCGTTCGATCCAGATCGTATTTCAGTATGGCCAAACCCTTATTACGGATATAACCCAGAAGAGCGTGATGCGCTTGATCGTAGAGTGATGTTTAGTCACTTACCTGAAGAAGGTCCTGCGACAATTCGTATCTTTGCACTTGATGGTACCTTAGTAAGAACAATTCACCACAATGATACAGCATCACAACATGCAACATGGGATATGAAGAATAACTTTGAATTACCAGTTGCTAGTGGAATGTATGTGGCACACGTAGAGACTAACCACGGAGATAAAATCCTGAAGTTAGCTGTAATTCAACCAGAACAACGTCTAGACGTTTATTAAGGAAAAGGAGAATATGAAAATGAAAAATACATTTAAAATCTTCCTTGGATGCGCAGTGTTGGTTTCAGCACTAACTGCTGGTACGGTAAGATCACAGGGTACCGCTGGTGCCTCACAGCTTCTTATCCCAGTAGGTACTGAGACAGTAGCTCTTAGCGGAACGAACGTTGGTACCGTAGCTGGAATAGATGCATTATTTACTAATGTAGCTGGTCTAGCAAGACACAACTCTGGTTTACAAGGAACAGTTTCAACCACATCTTATATCGCAGACATCGACGTGATGTATGCAGGTATGGTTATGGCAATGGGCGAAACAGGAACATTTGGAATGACACTAAAGTCTTTAGATTTTGGTGATATCCCAAAAACTACTGCATTTGCTCCTGAGGGAGATGGTCAAACATTCTCTCCTAGTTTTTTCACAGCAACAGCAGGGTTTGCGAGAGCATTCTCTGACCGTGTTAATGTTGGTGTTGCAACAAAGATGGTTTCTGAGACAATCGAAGAAACATCTGCAACAGGATTTGCATTCGACGTAGGTGTCCAATATAAATTCCCTGACCAACCACTAACAATTGGTGTTGCAATGAAGAATGTTGGTAGTAGAATGCATTACGATGGTATTAATCTTGATCAGAACCTCACACCAGAGGGCGCTGAATCGGGTTCATCATCTGAAACATTTAGAATTGTTGCAGACAACTTTGCTCTGCCAACAAGTCTAGATCTTTCTGCGACCTACTCATTGCTTAACAACTTAGATGTGAGCACAACTTTCACTAATCACTCATACCAATCAAATACTTTAGCATTTGGTGCTAAGTATATGTTAGGTAGTGCTTGGGTGGGCGCAGCTACAGTAATGACTGTAGGCGACGACTCACAACCAGCTGACGTTTCTGACGCAGATTGGGAAGAGTGGAGCGGAACCAATTGGGGAGCTTCAATGGGTGCAGGTGTAACAGTGCCAGTAGGTGACTACACAATGCATGTTTCATATGCTATGAGAACAGCGAACGAATACTTCGATGATCACAGCACAATGCAAGTTACCTTTGATTTCTAAACTGTTTAGTTGAGGATTCAAATTAAAGGGGCTCTTTTTAGAGCCCCTTTTTATTTATAAGATATCTTATAAAAGCAAACTATTGATCAAATAATAATTCAATATTGCTTTGTAAGTATTGAGACGGAATATTTTGACCTAAGAAATATCTACCAGACTTGTCATCAAAATGCATTTCCCAATGTAGGTGAGCACCCTTTTCATTCCTAAGTGCCCCATCTGATGTACCGGTATTGCCAGAAAAACCAATTAGCATACCCTTATCTACTCTAGTTCCAGGTACAATACCTTCTGGAATAGAAGATAAATGTGCATATACACTAATAGTTCTAAACTTGGATGTAATAGAATATCCATGATCAATAACAATTGACTTCCCAAGCAATATAAAATGATAAATATCAGCTGGAGTCTTGCCTAATCCTTCTGAGGTTGCTAAAAGAGCGTTATATGTATCAATATCAACATCACTATGCTGAGGGTTGCTTCTTATAACAATACCGTCATAAACAGCTGTAACGGGGCCATTTAATGGCACAGAAAAATCAATACCCTCATGTGTACCGGATCGATATTCCCTTCCCGCATTTGGGAGTAAATTTAATATTGATGGGACAACGTAATCTTTTGAAGGTAACTGAATGGTGGTTAATAGCTCTGACTGATGGAGGTTTGTTGTTTCATCTACATAAAATAAAAAATTTTCTTTTGATATGAGCTGCTCTGACTCTACATCAATTGATGTAGTTGGTGCAGCACAGGCACTTAATACGAACATAATACTCAGATAATTTTTAATATTTATTTTCATTTAATGGTATATAATATTCCGTTATACATCAGATTCAATTTAACCATACTTCTACTTTCTTTATCAATCCATATTTTTATTATTGAGCTTTCCATCACCGCTAAATTAAATAAGTTTGATTTGTTTGAGACTTTTTCTTCACCTTTGATATCAAGTCTATACAATAAAGCTATTTTTTTAGTTTTATTATAATCCAGCGTATCTTCCTTCGCATATAAAAATCTTATTTTAATTTCTTGACCATCTAAGAGCTTAATTGAATCTTCCCACCGAGTATCAACAACGTCAATTTCAGACTGAAGTAACAACCTATTAATTAAATTATTTTTGCTGTTCAGATTTTGTTCTTCATATTTTAAATCCTCTCCCAGTATAAACTTTCCAAGGTTGAGCGCTTTTAATGAGAGAGATTCGTTATCAACAGACAAGGTCATCCCCTTAATCGAATCATATAAATAGATATCATAATCTTTAGATTGTGTGAGAGCCAGACTATTTAGAACTAAAAATACAGTGAAACAATTTATTTTTTGAGAGAGCTTCAAGACTATAACAATATAAGTGAAGCAATGATAAAGTATAACGCTACGCCTAAAATATCAATTGCGGTAGTGACAAACGGTCCTGTTGAAATAGCTGGATCAAAGTTTAATTTTTTAAGTATGAGCGGTACACTAGCTCCTACTGCAGTTGCAATTGTCATTGAACAAGCAATGCTTAACCCTATAACTATACCAAGATTTTCTAATTGAATTCCGGTTATGAATTCAGAGGTTGCACCAACTAATATACCATACCCAATTCCTAAAATTGCCCCCACAATAATTTCTTTTATAATTAAAGGAAAAGTATTGCCGACATCAACCCTTCCAGTGGCCAATCCGCGGACAATAATAGTAGATGATTGTGTACCAATATTCCCTCCAATCCCAATAATAACTGGAATGAAAGAAGCCAAGACTAACATTTCTTTTATTAGGTAGTCAAAGTAGCCAATAATAGCAGCAGCACAAACTCCACCAATTAAGCTTGCAAAAATCCAAGGGGCTCTTGACTGCGCATTTTCAATAGGAGATTTCAATAAAATTTCTCTGTCTTTTCCTACACCAGCCATTTGTAAGAAATCTTCAGATGCTTCTTCTCTAATAATATCTACTACGTCATCTATAGTAACAATTCCTAAAAATTTATTTTGTCTATTTACGACAGGAAGCGCAAGATAATTATACTGTGCAACAGTTTTAGCAACTTCTTCTTGATCGGTTTTTGATGTTGCGGCGTGGATATCTTTAATCATCATATCTTTCAATTTTGTAGTATTATTAGAGGTAACTAAATTTCTTAAAGATATTACTCCTACCAACTTTTCTTTATCATCTAAGACATAAACATAAAAAATTTTATCATTCTCTGGAAAAGACTGCAGTTTTTTAATCGCTTCTTTAATAGTTGTATTTTGATTGAGAGTAAATGTTTCTTTAGTCATAATACTACCAGCACTATCATCTGGATATGACATAATTTCTTCTACATCTTCTAAATCTTCTACTTCAATTTTCTTTAAAATTTCTTTTTGTTTCTTATCTGGAAACATGCTAATAATTGCAGCCTGATCATTTGTATCTAAATAAACAAACATTTTAGAAATATTAATAGAGCTCTCATCGACAAGCATGTATTCAATTAACGATTCATCTAACTCTTCTAGCACTTTAGCTTTGTGATTAAAAGTAGGACATAGACTAAAAATGGTTTTTTGTTCGGAGCCGCTAAACCCTCTCATCAGTAGAGCTACATCCGCGGGGTGGGTTTTGCGTAAAATCTTTGTTAAGTTGGTGGTAGCCTTTCTTCTTAAAAGCCTTTGTATTGTTCTTCTTAATAAAGAAATTTCAGTGGAAAATATTGCTTTTTTCATTGTATTGGATTTTGTATAAATTAACTCTACTTTATAACAAATTAAAGATTAAGTAAATGGCTAAAATAACTAAACAATCAGAAAACTTCTCTAAATGGTACACCGACGTTATCCTAGAAGCAGACCTTGCAGACTATGGGCCTGTAAAGGGGACAATGGTAATTAAACCTTACGGATATTCATTGTGGGATAATGTGAAAAATATTTTAAATAACATGATTGAAGAAACGGGTCATGAAAATGCCTATTTTCCACTCTTTATCCCAAAAAGTTTTTTAGAAAAAGAGGCGAAACATGTTGAAGGATTTGCTAAAGAATGTGCGGTTGTAACGCATTCAAAACTAGTTTCTGAAGATGGAGTATTGACCGTAGATCCTAGCTCTAAATTAGAAGAAGAGATTATTGTCCGCCCAACCTCCGAAACAATTATTTGGCATATGTTTAAAAAATGGGTGACATCATATAGGGATCTACCTATTAAAATTAATCAATGGGCCAACGTGGTGCGTTGGGAAATGCGTACTAGGCTTTTCTTAAGAACATCAGAGTTTTTATGGCAAGAAGGTCATACAGCACACGCTACAAAAGAAGAGGCAATAAAAGAAACGCTGATGATTGTTGATATGTATCAATCTTTATTCGAAGACCACCTTGCTATACCAACTATGATTGGTAGAAAATCTAATATGGAAAGATTTGCTGGCGCAGATGAAACTTACTCTATTGAAACAATGATGAGAGATAAAAAAGCATTACAAGCGGGTACCTCACATTATTTGGGTACAAATTTTGGTACAGCTTTTGATGTAAAATTTCAAAGCAAAGAAAATAAAGAGCAGCCTGTTTTTGCATCAAGCTGGGGAGTTAGTACGCGCATGATAGGCGCACTAATCATGGTGCATGGTGACGACAAAGGATTGAAAATTCCACCAAGAATTGCTCCTCACCAAGTAGTAATTATTCCTATTAATCCTAAAAATGAAGACAAGGAAAAATTTGATAATTTTGTAGATACAGCACACAATATGTTAAAGGATAGTAATATTAGATGCTCAATAGATGACTCAAATAACAGTCCAGGATTTAAGTTCAACAACTGGGAGTTAAAAGGCGCACCACTGCGTATCGATATTGGTTTAAAAGAATTCCAAAGTGGAAATGTAACGATTTGTCGAAGAGATACAGGGGAAAAGCTAGAAATGTCTATTAATACGTTAGATACGCTTACATCAACCTTAGAAGAGATCCAAAAGGGTATGTATGATTCTGCAAACAACTTCTTACAGGAAAATACTTTTGAATTAAATGACTATAATGAGTTCAAAAAATTATTATCAAAAGAGAACTGTTTTATAAAAGCATATTGGGATGGATCTGATATTTCAGAGCTTAAAGTTAAAGAACAAACGAAGGCCACTATTCGTTGTATTTTAGAAGATGTCAATGACCCGAATTTGAAATGTATCTTCTCCGGAGAGCCAGCGAAGCATCTGGTAGTATTTGCTAAAGCATATTAGTTGCTATGAAAAACCTAACATTTTATTCTCTATTAATTTGTTTATTATATCTTTTGTTATGGCCAGTTCCAATAAAGCCAGTATCATGGGAGTCTCCTACTCCACCATTAATGACAGGTGTGTATGAAAAAAATGATTATTTAAAAAATATAGAGATCTCTTGGGAAAACGACGGACATTATGGGCCAGAAGACATCGCAATTCATGAGAATAATATATATGTAGGATACCATGATGGACTTATTATGCGCTCTGATGGGGAGTTTTACAATACTAATGGCCGTCCACTTGGAATGGTATTTGACGCTGAGAATAATCTAATCGTTGCTGATGCGATCCAAGGACTGATATCAATCAATCAAGATGGTATTGCTACCGTTCTTTCAACAAAATCTGACTCAGATGGCATTACGATAGGCTTTGCAGATGATTTAGATATTTCAACTGATGGAAAAATTTACTTCTCAGATGCTTCAAATAAATTTGGATATGGGGAAGATCGATTTGAAATGATGGAACATACTCCAAACGGAAGATTATTAGTTTATGACCCTGAAACAAAACTTACGACAACACTGCTTGATAATTTATATTTTGCAAATGGGGTTGCTCTAGGTCCCGATGATGCTTTCGTTTTATTTAATGAAACGTCTATGTATAGAATACAAAAATATTGGCTTAAAGGAGCAAAAGCCGGAACATCAGAAATTATCATGGAAAACCTACCTGGTTTTCCAGATAATATTTCTTCAAATGAAAAAGGAATTTATTGGGTGGCACTTTTTACAGTAAGAAATAATTTTATTGACCAAACAGCAAACAAGCCTTTTTTTAGAAGTCTAGCCTTACGATTACCAGAATTTTTACAGCCTAAACCCAAACCTTATGCTTTTGCTTTGGGAATTGATGCTGACGGCAATGTTTTATACAATCTTCAGTATGATGCTGGCGATGCCTATTCTCCCATAACAAGCGTTAAGCAGTATAATGACCATTTATATTTTGGCAGCCTCACCCATGAAGGTTGGGGTAAAATAAAAGTTCCAAAATGAGGATTTCTACGCCGGGCATTGTTTTAAAAACTACTCTTTTCAAAGAATCAAGCATCATTGTGAGACTATTTACATTAAAAAGAGGTAAGTCTTCTTATGTTATCAAAGCGGCTATGAGGCAGAAATCTCCCCTAAAAGCTATATATCAACAGATGAATGAAGTTGAGGTAAACTACGTTCATAACAACAAAAGGCAATTACAACCAATATATGACTCTAAAACTCTTAATAGTTGGGATAGTATCAATAAAGATCTCAGAAAAACAGTGCTTTGTTTATCCATGATTGAAATGATTGATAAGGGCTTCGATGAAACTACGTCCGACCAAAGTACTTATTACTTAATTAAAAATATATTAGAATACTTTAATATAGCAGATCATGGCTATAATAATGCTTTCTACTTTTTTCTTATGCACTTCTTAAAGAATACAGGATATAATATTATTGATGCAGAAGAGCACCCTATTATTAGGCGGTATAAAACAAAAGAACCAAGATTGGCTGAGCAATTAAAAGAAATATATTATTCTGATTTTGTTGATCAAAAAAATATGAGTGCAGAGTTTGATTATGATAAGAAAATTATGGCTAACTTTATATCTGACCTAGTGAGGTACCATTTACCAGATATTAAATCGTTCGGTGTAGCAAAAGAAATCTTTAAATCTTCTTAATCATTCTACCTTAAAAACTTTTTCTCCCGGTTTAGACATCCTGAACTTTTCTCTGGCAATTTTTTCAATGTATTTTTCATCAAATTCTAATTTTTCAGCTTCTTTTTCAAGTGAAGCAATCTGTTGGCGCAATGAGTTGATATCTTCCTGAATTTCAATTTTTTCTTTTTTTAAGTTCCATAGAGTAATAAATCCCCTATCACTAAAAAGTAGTAATAGTATGCAACCTAAAGATAAGCAACCAAACAAGATATTAGTGAGTGATAGGCTTTTAAAATTCATGGTATATTATTTTATAAAGGAAAAACTTTGACCAAACTTTGGATTTTTTAATCTTTCTTCAATTCTTAGGAGTTGGTTGTATTTACTTGTACGATCTGAACGGCAGACGGAGCCAGTTTTGATCTGACCGCCACCCATCGCTACTGCAAGGTCAGCAATAAAGGTGTCTTCTGTTTCTCCAGATCTGTGAGATATGATGAAATCACAATTATTTTTTTTTGCTATATTAATAGCATCAATTGTCTCAGAAACTGTTCCAATTTGGTTTAGTTTTATTAAAATGCTATTAATAGAATTTTGAGCAATTGCTTTCTCTAATTTTTTTGGATTAGTTACAGTTAAATCATCGCCAACCACTTGAATTTTGTCACCCAATGCCTTATTCATTTTTGTCCACCCAGACCAATCGTTTTCATCTAAACCATCTTCTATAGATACGATAGGATATTGAGTGACAAGATTATCATAAAATTGTATCATACCGTCAACATCTAGAACCTTGTTATCAATTTTTAAATGATATTTTCCTTGATTATAAAAGCTTGATGCTGCCACATCTAAAGCTAAGAAAACATCTGTTCCGGCCCTGTAGTTTGATTTCTCTATGGCATTTAATAATAGCTCTATAGCATGTTCATTTGATTTAAGTTTTGGAGCAAACCCTCCCTCATCACCCACCGTTGTTGACAAGCCTAAATTCTTTAACTCGCCTTTGAGTGTGTGAAATATTTCTGAGCCCATTCTAAGTGATTCTGAAAAAGATGTTGCCCCATATGGGAATAACATAATTTCTTGAATGTCAGAACCTCTATCTGCATGCATACCTCCATTCAAAACATTGATCATCGGTACAGGCATCTGGATACTGTCTTTATTTAAGTGCATATAAAGTGGTTGTTGATAAAACTTTGCGGAAGCTACAGCACATGCCATTGATATTCCCAGCATTGCATTTGCACCATAATTACTTTTATTGGGGGTACCATCAATTTCCATTAATAAAGCATCTATTGCTGTTTGATCGTCAGATCTTTTGTTAATAAGTTTAGGTTGAAAAATATTGATTACATTTTGAATAGCAGTAGAAACTTCTTTTCCATGAAAACGAGTTTTATCTAAATCTCTTAATTCAAGCGCCTCAAATTCTCCCGTTGATGCCCCTGAAGGAACAGCTGCTTTACCAATAATCCCACTAGCGCACACTTCAACTTCTATCGTCGGATAGCCTCTAGAATCTAGTATTTGCCTAGCGTGTACTTTTTCTATAATAGGATAGGTGTTATTTTTCATATTTAAAGTTAGCCCTTATTAGTTTTATATGACACTTTTCAATACCAATTCTAATGAATTAATCATTTTTTACATAAATAATATTTTTTTACATACTTAATAAAACCTTGATTCATCGGGAAAAAGCGACTATAATTATAAAAAAGATGAATAAAGACAACTTTTTTAAAAGATTTAATCATATTGACATGATTAATAATGGGGGTAAAAATCTACACGTAAAGTGTGGCGTTTTACCTTTTTTTTAACTAGTTAATAACTAATCAAGGAGGAATAACATGGCTTCATGGGATTCAATGATAACGAGTACGTTAAGTGGTTTAACAGGTGTAGTAAAAGCAGCAGTAATATTTTTTGTATTTGCAAATATACTATATCCAACAGGAATGGACCCACTTGGTGGAATTATGAATTTAGTTGATACATTTCTAAACGGTGGCGTTACAGGATTGCTAGTATTAGTAGTCTTTTTGTCATGGTTATAAGATAGATCGTATTAAACTAACAAAAATAAGAGCTTCATACATTGGTATGAGGCTCTTATAAATTAAAAGTTTGGAGGACAAACATAATGAAAAATGCATTCAAAAAAATCAATGATACTTTAGGCGAATTAACAGGCCTATTGACACAGGTGGTTGTTGCTGGTACTATTATCGGTATTTTGTATGATGACGTATTTGGTGTTATCGCAGGTATTGGTAGTGCAGTAGCTATGATTGGTGACGGTGGCGTTGCTGGTTTAGTTGCAGTAATGATTGTTGCAGGGTGGATGAAAAAATAATTTTTTAATAAACTCTACATTGACTTAAAATAAAAAGGGCTCATAAATTGAGCCCTTTTACATTATATTTATTATAATTTTATACTATGAAATTATCACATCTTCTACGCAATATTTTATCTATCTTTTTCATGTTATCAATTGTTGCAGGAAACAATCAACAAGGAATTACTATTCTAGGAAAGAATAACGTAGTGCTTGGCAAAGCAGACGTTTTAAAGCAAAATCAGTATTATCTGTCCGTAAATGATTTGGGAAAAATTATTGGTAGCGGTTTGTTTGTAAATGAAAAAACAGAAAAAATTGTGATTTATATAGATAGCTTTAAAATTAAGTTATCGCATAATATTCCATTTATTGTTGTTGATGAAAAGATTTATCAAATGGAAAATAGTGTTATTAAAAAAAATGCAGAATACTACGTACCTATAGATAGTTTTTTTAATATTTTATCTATACACGGCTCAGATAGTCATTCAGTAGACTACAGCGCAATGTCTATTTCCCTTAATGCGAGCATTCAAAAAGAATCGCCTCCAGTAGTTATAACAGATTTAACCGCAGAAAAAAATAAATGGAAATTTAATACAATTATTATTGATCCAGGTCATGGAGGTAAAGACCCGGGAGCTATTGGATATCGAGGAACGCGTGAAAAAGATATTGCTCTGGATGTAGCGAAGAGGCTTGAGAGAAAGATATCAAAAAATATGAACATAAAAACAATTTTAACAAGAGATGAAGATATTTTTTTAAAGCTAGGAGAAAGAACAAGGTTTGCAAATGAAAATAATGGGGACCTTTTTATTAGTATACATGCAAATGCCGCTGAAGATAGAAGAGCAAGCGGTTTTGAAACATTTTTGATTGGACCTAATAGAAATGAAGCAGCAGTAAGGGTGGCTGCTAGAGAAAATGCAGTATTAGAGCTTGAAGGTGAAAGTGCTCAAAAACTAACAGACGAAGCTCTCATTACGGCAACTATTGCTCAAGCTGGTTTTGCTAATTTTAGTGAACAATTTGCTGCCTTGGTGCAAGAAGAAATGGGAAAAAGGATTCAGAGTAAAAATAGAGGCGTAAAACAAGCTGGCTTTTATGTATTAATGGGTGCTTCTATGCCGAACGTATTAATAGAACTTGGATTTATCTCAAACCCAACTGAAGAGCAAAAATTAAAGAGCCCGAAGTACAGAGATACATTAGCAACATCTATTTATAGAGCAATAGAGAAGTACCAAAAAACTTTAGACAATAATTGATATGATTAATCCTACTTTAGAATTTTTATATGGACTTCATAATCGCGGAATTAAGCTAGGGCTGAAGAATATTGAAAGCTTCTTAAAGCTATGTGGAAACCCGCACAAAAAAATTAAAACAATTCATTTAGCCGGCACTAACGGAAAGGGATCTACATCATCCATCATTGCTAAAATTTTACAAAAAAATGGCTATAAAGTAGGATTATATACTTCCCCCCATTTAATACATTTTAATGAAAGAATTAGAATCAATGGATTGCCCATATCAGATGAAAAGATTATAAAGTTTATTGAAAACCATAAACAAACTTTAATTGATAGCTCTATTACCTTTTTTGAAGCAACTACAGCATTAGCTTTTGAACACTTCGCAGAGGAAAGTGTGGACATTGCTATAGTAGAAACAGGTTTAGGAGGAAGACTAGACTCTACTAATGTATTATCTCCTATCCAGACTATTATTACTGAGATACACTATGATCATACACACATTTTAGGCGACTCGATTGAAGAAATTACATCTGAGAAGTGTGGCATATTTAAAGATCAAACCCCATCTATGACAGTGAATTCAGATCCACGAGCTATAAAAACTATTAAAGAGCACGCCTTGATAAAAAATGTTGCAGTATCGTTTATAAAAAAAGAAAATATTGTTGTTAAAAATCAGACGCCAATTTCTGTCAATTTCAAGTATGAAAATCAGCAATTTACTATCCCTCAAGCAGGATCTTATCAAGCACAAAATGCTATAATGGCCATTAAGACGTGCCAAGATAATTTTAATCACCTAACACATGAGAATATTCAGTTAGCGCTCGATGGGTGGTATTGGCCAGCAAGAATGCAGATGATGAAAGATAATTTTTTCTATGACGTAGCACATAATAGAAATGGTATTACTATTCTAACAAAAGATTTAAAAGAGATCTATAATAAAAAGCCCTTAGGAGTAGTTGTGTTAAAAAATGACAAAATTAATCCTCAGCTAATAGATATTTTTTCTACATCATTTGAAAAACTTATTATTTCTACTATTCCCTCAAAAGACATCTTAAATAAAGAAGAAATAATGAGCAATCCGTTGCTCAAAAAATTTCAATTTATAGAAAATCTAAATGTAGCTCTAACAGAGTTAGATAAATTAGAATATTCAGGAGCTAAAGTTGTTTTTGGAAGCCACTATATAGCAAAAGATGTGTATAATTTTTTTGATTTTTCCTTTGACAATGGTGTCATATGATGTAATTTGTGTTTCAAGGTGTTTTCCCCCTAGAAGTACATTTCACAATTAACAGAGGAACTAATGAAATTAAGCGATTTAAAAGAAAAAAAATTAAGCGATTTAAAAGAAGTTGCAAAAACTATGGGAATAGAGAAAATCTCTACTCTTTCAAAAGATGAGCTAATGCAAGCTATGGTTAGCGCTGCTCCAACTGAAAAAAAACAAGAGGCTCCGAACCCAGTCAAAGTTGAGAAAAAAGAAGTTCCAAAAAATGTTCCGCATCAAAATCAATCAAGCGAAAAAAGAGCTGCAGGAGTTTTAGAAATTTTACCTGATGGATATGGATTTTTAAGAAGCGTAAATGACAATTATTTACCTGGACCAGAAGATATATATGTAAGTCCATCACAAATTAAAAGATTTAAATTGAAAACCGGTCATTTTGTGGAAGGGAGCACAAGAGCTCCAAAATCTAAAGAAAGATTTCATGCTCTATTAAAGCTTGATAAAGTAAATGATGTAGATCCAGATCAGATTAGAAATCAAAGATCTTTTGATAAGTATACACCATTACATCCAAATGAAAAATTTAACTTATCTAATACTAGCGATATGTCCATGAGAATCATGGATCTAGTTTGTCCTATTGGAAAAGGTCAGCGTGGATTAATTGTAGCACAACCTAAAACAGGTAAAACTATTCTAATTTCTAAAATAGCAAATGCTATTAGAAGAAATCATCCAGAAACTGTTCTACTCATTTTATTGATTGATGAAAGGCCTGAAGAAGTAACAGATATGAAGCGAAGCGTAGACGCTGAAGTCATAGCCTCTACTTTTGACGAAGGGCCAGAAAGACATGTTCAGGTTTCAGATATGGCACTTTATAAAGCACAAAGACTAGTCGAGTGTGGTAAGGATGTTGTCATATTGCTTGATAGTATTACACGTTTGGGTAGAGCGCACAATGCAGTTATTCCTCATAGCGGAAAAATACTTTCAGGTGGAGTAGATTCAAACGCACTAAGAAAACCAAAGAAATTTTTTGGAGCAGCACGTAACACCGAAGAAGGCGGTAGTTTGACTATCATTGCTACGGCTTTAATTGATACCGGTAGTAAAATGGACGGCGTTATTTTTGAAGAGTTTAAAGGTACTGGTAATATGGAATTAGTATTAGACCGCGAATTGAGTGATAGACGTATCTACCCAGCATTTAATATTATTAAGTCGGGAACTAGAAAAGAAGAACTACTTTTATCTGATCAGCATTTATCTAGGATGTGGATTTTAAGAAAAATGTTAGGAGAAATGAGTACAGAGCAATCTATGCAATTTATGTCAGAAAGAATGCGAAGAACAAAAACTAATCAAGAATTTCTTGATTTAATGAGCCAGTAAATGCCGATATCGTTATCAAGATTAGTTGATAAAATCAAACCATCTTTTACCTTACAGATGACAGCAAGAGCTGCTGCTTTACGAGCCAAAGGAGTAGATGTAATTAATTTTGGTGTTGGTGAACCAGATTTCAATACCCCTTCACACATTATAAAAGCGGGTCAAAAAGCAATTGAGGATGGTTATACTAAATACACTCCAGGATCTGGGATGCTAGAGTTAAAAGAAGCTATCCAAACAAAAGTAAAAAATGTTACAGGTACTTTATATGATACAAACCAAATAATTGTGTCAAATGGAGGTAAGCAATCATTGTCAGTAGCCTGCCAAGCATTATTTGAAGAAGGCGATAAAGTAATTATTTTTTCACCTTATTGGGTATCTTTTCCAGAATTTGTAAGGCTATCAGGAGCAGAACCTCTTTTAGTAGATACTTTACCGTCCGAACAGTTTGAACCTAATTTTGATGATTTAAATAAAAAAATTATGGGTGGGTATGATTTCAAAAAAATTGATCCTTCAATTAAAGGAGTTATTATCAATTCTCCAAGCAATCCTACGGGAGGTGTTTGGTCAGATCAAGCAATTATAAAGATGTTAGAAATCAGCAAGGCAAACAACTGGATTGTAATTTCTGATGAAACATATGAAGAATTAGTGTATGATAGAGAGTTCACCGCCATTGATAGCTTGAATAGTATTGGTGCTGAAGTTTTAACTATTAGAAGTATGTCAAAAACATATGCTATGACTGGTTGGCGTATTGGTTATACCATTGCAGATGAAGTAATTGTAAAAGCAATGTCAAAAATTCAGGGACAAACAACATCCTGTCCAAATGCGATTGGTCAAAAAGCTTCTGTTTCAGCTCTATTGGGAGACCCTCAACCTGTATTAGATATGAAAAATAAATTTCGAGAAAGACGTCAAGTTATGTTTGATTCTCTTAATGCTTTAGACGGTGTAACATGCGACATGCCAGGAGGAGCTTTTTATATGTTTCCTAACTTCTCATCTTATATAAACAAGAAAACAAAAGAGGGTAAAATTTTACGCGACACTTTCGACCTTTCTGATTATATTCTCGACACTGCAAGTGTAGTAACAGTTGCAGGAGATGGTTTTGGAGCAAAAGGTTATTTAAGATTGTCTTTTGCAACAAGTAGCAAAATCATCAAAGCTGGGATTAAAAGAATAGAAGAAAGTTTAAAAGAATTAAAATGAAAAAAGATACACATTCAAAAGAATATAGATTCGTTGTCTTCGAAGATAGTTCATGCAACTACTCTTTCTTGACACGATCTACTGTCAAAACAGATAAAACTGTTAAATGGGAAGACGGAAAAGAATATCCACTATATAAATTGGATATTTCTGATAAATCGCATCCATATTATACAGGACAACGTACATTGGTTGATACTGCTGGAAGAATTGAGAAGTTCAACCGTAAGTATAATAAAAAAGCTTCTTAAGCGTTTTTTTATTAATAAATTTTTAGTCTATGGACATCTTATCTAAAGCAAACAGTACTATTGTAGAATATGACAATATTATGCAAGAGATGATGGACCCCTCCAACGTACTAGACCAAGAAAAACTAGCCTCCCTTTCAAAGCAAAAAAGTTCTATTCAAGAGGTGTATGATTTAAGTATAAAATTTGTTGCGCTTACTAATGAAAACGATGAACTGGACGCCTTAGATGGTGAAGAAGGTTACGCAGATTTAGTTAAAGAAGAAAAAGAGGTTATTAGCAGCAAGTTAACTTCAATTGAAAATGCGCTTATTAAGATATTAATTACTGATGATCCCAATGATAATAAAAGTGCTATTATTGAATTAAGAGCTGGTACTGGAGGAGATGAAGCCGCTTTATTTGCAGCAGATTTATTTAGAATGTATTCTAGATATGCTGAAAAAAATAACCTATCTATTAATATAATGGATATTCATGAAACAGGTGTAGGTGGTTTAAAGTCCGTAATTTTTAGTGCTGAAGGGCATAAAGCATATGGCATTTATAAGTATGAAGGCGGTGTGCACCGTGTTCAAAGAATTCCAAAAACAGAATCTGGAGGAAGGGTGCATACATCAGCTGCTACAGTAGCAGTATTGCCAGAAGCAGAGAAAGCAGAGCTAGATATTAATGAAGCAACAGATATTAAAGTCGATACATATCGTGCTAGTGGTGCTGGAGGTCAACATGTTAATAAAACAGAATCTGCTATCCGTCTCACACATATTCCTACAGGATTAGTTGTGACATGTCAAGACCAGGCATCACAGCACAAAAATAAAGCTTCAGCACTTAAAGTTATGAGAGCAAGACTATTTGCACTTGAGCAAGAAAAACTTAATAAAGATAGAGATGAAATGCGCAAAAGCTTGGTGTCTACAGGAGATCGCTCAGCAAAAATTAGAACATATAACTTCCCTCAAGGGCGCATTACTGATCACAGAATAAATTATACCACCCATAAACTACAAGTTACTCTAGAAGGAGATCTAGATCATATTATAGAGCAATTAAAACTTGCAGAGGACAACTCTAAGATTAATTGATATGCATTCTAATTATCTCTTGATTGATTTCTTAAATAAGAAGCTGGTAGATCTTAAGAAAAAACAAATAGCGGAGCATAAGCAGAAGTCTGAAATGATTATTGATGGTATCTTAAATGTATCAAAAGCTCAACTATATACTAACGATTATTTTATATCCGATAAACAAGTACAGAATTTAGAAGCAGCATTTTCGCTATTATTAGAAGATATGCCAGTCCAACATATAATCGGAAAAACTTACTTTTATCAAGATTGTTTTTTGACTCCACCAGGTATTTTTATACCAAGGCCAGAAACAGAATTATTAATCGACTGCGTTAAAAATGATTTTAATGATAAGTCGCCCAAAACAGTACTCGATATAGGATGTGGTAGTGGATGTATAGGGATTAGTATTGCAAATCTTTATAAAAATTTTGAAGTAACAGGTATTGATATATCAGGCAAGGCAATTGAAATAGCTACCAAAAATGCTATAAGCCTAAAAGCGAATAATATAAATATCGTCAAGCAGGATATTTTTAATATGAAGCCTAAAAAGTTTGATATTATTGTAAGTAACCCACCCTATCTTGATATCAATGAGATTCCATTGCTAGATAGTACGGTGAAGAATCATGACCCATTGAATGCTTTGTCAGATAAAGAAGATGGATTAAAATTCTATAAATATTTTATTAATAATTTATCTGACTTGTTAAAAATTGATGGTGCGATGTATTTTGAAATCCCTAAATCTCAGATTACCAATCAAATCATTGATATGATTAGTAATAATAGCAATATTGAATGTATAATTTTTAAAGATTTAGAAAGAAATAAAAGAGTAATTAAGGTATTTTTTAAAAAATAATGAAAAGCGAATTTATACATTTACATAACCATTCAGACCATAGCTTATTAGATGGAGCACAAAATGTCCATTCTATATTAGAAAGAATGGATGATCTTAGTATGGACTCTGTTGCACTTACAGAGCATGGAAATTTATTTGGTGCAATTTCATTTTATAAGCAGGCTAAAAAAAACAATATTAAACCTATTATTGGTTGCGAAGTTTATGTTGCAAAAGGCAGTAGCCTAATCAGAGACAAGTCTGGTGGTATGGGCAATTATAATCACTTAGTACTCATTGCTCAGAATTTGAAAGGCTACAAAAATCTCATGAAAATTGTAACTCATGGATATCTTGAAGGATTTTACTATAAACCTAGAGTAGATTTAGAAATTTTAAAAAAATATAATGAAGGTATCATATGTATGTCAGCTTGTTTGAAAGGAAGCTTACCAGAAGCACTTTTGTATAGTGGTTATGCTACCGGACAGGCGGTCGCAGAAGAATATTCAAGCATCTTCCCTGGAAGATATTACATTGAATTGCAAAATCATGGAATACCAGAAGAAATACGCAATATTGAACTAGCTTCAAAGTTAGCCAAAGATATGGGGTTGCCAACTATTGCAACAAATGATGCACACTATGCTAGAAAAGAACACCATGTTGCTCACGATGTTCATATATGTATTGGAACAGGAAAGCAGTTGAGCGATACTAAAAGATTAAAGTATCCAGGAAATGAATTTTATTTTAAATCACAGGATGAAATGTTTTCTTTGTTTAAAGAATTCCCACAAGCCCTAGAAAATACACGAGCAATAACTGATAGTATTGACCTAGAAATTCCTATGGATGAATACCACCTTCCGTGGTTTAAAATTCCCGAAGGATCTGATTCAAAAGACGTAGATGGCTATTTAGAAAAATTATGTAAAGAAGGTATGAAGCAAAAATTTGTGCAGCATACTGAAGAAATGGATACAAGATTAGCATATGAGCTATCAGTGATTAAAAAAATGGGTTTTGCAAGTTACTTCTTAATTACAGCAGACTTTGTGCAGTATGCTAAAAAAAATAGAATTCCAGTGGGTCCGGGTAGAGGTTCTGCTCCTGGAAGTCTTGTTTCATATTGTTTAGACATCACTAATGTTGATCCACTAAAACATAACTTAATTTTTGAACGTTTCTTGAACCCTGATAGAATTAGTATGCCTGATATTGATATAGACTTCTGTGTTGAGCGTAGAGGTCAAGTAATTGATTATATTAAAAGCATATATGGAGACGACTCTGTAACACAAATTATTACGTTTGGTAAAATGCAAGCACGTGGAGTTATCAGAGATGTAGGACGTGTTATGAGCTATCCTTATTCTGAAGTGGACGGAATTGCAAAAATGATTCCTGAAGGTCCAAATATTACGCTAGACAAAGCATTAAAGCAAAGTTCAGAGTTGCGAACCGCTTCTCAAACATCACATAAAGATTTATTGGATAATGCTAAGATTCTAGAAGGAATGACAAGACATGCATCAATCCATGCTGCTGGAGTAGTAGTTGCGCCAGGTGATTTAACTGATTTTGTGCCTTTATATAAGTCTTCACAGGGAGACGTTACTTCACAATATGATATGAAAGAATTAGAATCGGTAGGTCTTTTGAAAATGGACTTTTTAGGCCTAAGAAATCTTACAGTTATCGACAAGGCATTAGAGTTAATTAAGGAAAGATTTGATAAAGATATTGATATCAATGTGATACCGATGGATGATGCTAAGGTATATGATCTTTTTGCAAAAGGATTAACTGTTGGAATCTTTCAGTTTGAATCTGCAGGAATGCGAGATTTCCTTAAGAAATTGAAACCAACGGGTATTGAGGGACTTGTTGCTATGAATGCACTATATAGACCTGGTCCAATGCAAAATATTGATCGATATATTAAAAGATCGCATGGAGAAGAAAAGGTAGATTATGTCCACCCTCTACTTGAAGAAGCATTAAAAGAAACACATGGAATTATAGTATATCAAGAGCAAGTAATGCAAATTGCTAATATTATAGCAGGATTTACTCTTTCAGAAGCCGATGAAATGAGAAGAGCTATTGGTAAGAAAATTCGCTCTTTAATGGATAGGATGGCAGAAAAATTTGTCGAAGGCGCAATTAAGAATGGTTTAACAAAAGCTAAAGCAAAACAAATTTTTGAATTAATTGATAAATTTGCACAATATGGATTTAATAAAAGTCACTCGGTAGCCTATTCTTATATTGCATATCAAACTGGTTGGCTAAAAACGCACTATACAGCAGAATTTATGTCTGCTAATTTAACTAGTGAGATGACAAATACTAATAGGGTCGTAGTGCTAATTAATGAGTGCCGAAAGTTGAAAATTAAAGTCAATGCACCGGATATAAATAACTCTGATATTGACTTTATTCCACTAAATGATAAAGAAATTTCTTTTGGATTAAATGCTATTAAAAATGTAGGGATTAAAGCTCTAGAGCAATGTATTAAAGCTCGAAAAGAACAAGGAAAATTTACATCAATATTTGATTTTGTAACAAAAGTTGACCAGCGCTTAGTAAATAAAAAAGTATTAGAAAGTCTTATATTGGCAGGTGCATTTGATGCTATTTCTTCAAATAGAGCTCAGTTATTTGAATCTGTAGATAGTGCTATTAGCTATGGACAACAAGTTCATAAGGCATCAAACAAAAATCAAATTGATTTATTTTCAGACGAAGAAGATTTAGTTAAGCAGCCCGACCTACCAAATATAGAGGACTGGGAAAATCAGGATAAACTAAAAAAAGAAAAAGAGGTATTAGGTCTTTATGTTTCAGGTAACCCACTACTAAAATATGCTGACACCCTTGAAGAGTTGAGCAATTATGATTTCACTGAGAAAAAATATTTGAAAGAAAATAGCTTGATTAGAATCGGGGGAGCAGTTTCTAGTTTCAAGCTTCATTACGACAAGAAAAATCAACCAATGGCCTTTTTTAACCTAGATTGCTTAGGAGGTCAGGTTGAATCAATTATATTTCATGATGCTTTTGAAAAATATAAAGAAATTATTAGTGAGGGTAATATTGTATTCTTAGTTGGTAATTCTACATCACAAAACGACTTTTCTGATTTAAAAATCATAGTAGATGAAGTTGTTCCTATTAATCATGCAAAAAAAGTATTAAAACTAAAAGAGATAAATATTAAAATAGGAAAAAACGTTACTAAAGATACTATAGATGAGGTATATAAGCATGCTACTGAAAATTTAGGGCAAAGCTTATTTGTTGTACATATGAATAATCAAGATGGATCTTCTCGAAGAATTATATCGAAAAAAATTAGAGTATCTAGCAGTAATCATTTTCTTATAATGTTAAGAGATTTATTAGGGGAATCAAACGTCTGGATTAGTTAAATTAACTTATTATGAGCTTAAATCCACCAATTAGAATCTTAATGGCAAAGCCAGGTCTCGATGGTCACGACAGAGGTATTAAAGTTTTGGCTGCTGCTTATCGCGATGCTGGAATGGATGTTATTTATCTAGGACTTCGACAAACTCCTGAAAGTATTGTTAGGGTAGCAATCCAGGAAGGCGCTGATGTAATAGCTCTATCTATTTTGTCAGGTGCTCACATGACAATTTTTACTAAAGTTATGAACTTGATTAAAGATTCCAAGTTAGAGAATGTTCTAGTTACTGGCGGTGGTATTATTCCAAAAGAAGATAGTGATGCACTTGCTAAAATTGGTGTGGGAGAATTATTTGGACCTGGAACACCCGTTCAAATGTCTTTAGATTATATTGAAAAATGGGTTAAAGAAAATCGAAGATGATTTCAAATATCCACACTACTTATCTTAAAGGCGAAAAAGCATTTAATAATAAAAAATTCACTGAGGCAAAAAAACATCTTATATCTGTTATTGAACATGATACAAATTATTATGCTGCCTATCTTTTATTATTTGAAATATTAAATAAATCACAATCTTCTTTATTAAAAGAAGTCGTAACAAAACTAAAAAGGCTCAACCCAGAAATTGTTCTTGATTATCAACCAGTATCTAAGCCTAAAAAAAATAGAAAAAATACAGCTCTAGTCACAATGTCATATATCAAATTAATGATACTGCAAGGTAAAACTATTCAGGCAAAAAGAAGTTTGAATACGATTATTAATCATGGGAAAACAAAGAAACAAGTTTTAGAAGCTCAAAATATGTTAAAGAATTTTAATCAAAAAAAGGACTAAATATGAGTGCAGAATATTTTATAAGAAGACAAGATAAGTTGCGTACAGTGCTAGCAGAAAAAAATGTAGATGGTATGCTAATCACTAACATGATCCACATTAAGTATTTATGTGGATTTGGTGGATCTAGCGGTTCTTTATTAGTAGGCCTAGACAATTCCGAGTTTATTACGGATGGTAGATATGTTGTTCAATCTAAGAATGAAGTAAGAGGCGCTAATATTACAATCGATAGTATTCCCCACTTACAAGTAATTAAAAATAAAAACTTTCTATCGAGTGGGCAAACTATAGGATTTGACGGTAAAAATGTGTCCCATCAAATGTTTTCTGATATAAGTAATATCTTACCTCATGTAAAATGGGAAAATATAGTTGGATGCGTAGAGACTTTAGCGATGGAAAAGGACAAAAAGGAAATTGAAGCACTTAAAACAGCGGTAGAAATTACAGATAAGGCATTTGCAGAGGTATTCCCAATGATCAAAATTGGCGTAGAAGAACAAGAAATTGCTAACCAACTATCATTTCTATATCGTAAGTACGGAGATGCAGATGCAGATGCATTCTCACCAATTGTTGGTAGTGGACCCCATTCAGCTATGCCCCATCAAAGGCCAACGGACAAGAAAATTGGTCCAGGAGAATTAGTTGTTATTGATTCGGGAGCGAAATATGCAGGTTATCATGCAGACATGACTCGTACAGTAGCCACTAAAGGATATTCAGAGCAACAAAAAGAAATTTATGATATTGTTTTAGAAGCTCAACTCAAAAGTATTCAAGGAATTAAAGCCGGAGCTTCATGTAAAGCAATTGATACAATTGCACGAGCACATATTACTAATGCCGGATATGGTAAATACTTTGATCATGGATTAGGTCACTCTTTAGGCCTCGAAATTCATGAAGATCCTAGATTTAGTAAGGTTAGTACAGATAGTCTAAAGTCTAACTATGTAATGACCGTAGAGCCTGGTATATATATTGAAGATGTAGGTGGTGTACGTATTGAAGATGATATCGTTGTTACAGATGATGGCCATATTGTCCTTAACAAGACATCTAAAGATTTCACAGTAATTTCTTAAAAAAAAATGAAAAGAGTATTTTTAATAATAGCATGCATGCTAATGACAGCATGCGTTGAAAACTTAATACACATATCTGTATTATCAGATGGAAAGTACACTATTAAATATAATTCTATTGGCGATAAGCTGGACCTAGACAACAAAGACTTTATACATCCTAAAAATACAGAATTTGTTAAATGGGCAACTACTATGACCTTCTTAGATGAAAAAGATGTCTTTTCTAAGAATCTCAACTGGGAAAAAGAAACTATTAGCACTGAACCTATAAATAAAAAAATGATATTTTCCGACAGCCAAAGCTTAATCTACAGCATAGATGTGGACAAAAAAGGATATTTTTTTTGGGATAGGTATAGTTTTAAATCAACTGTGCATAGCTTAGATATTGATACAAAATATCCGTCTATTATCGAATATTTAGATACAGAAGCTGACTCTTTATCATGGATTGTCCCAGCTAAAAAGTATATTATTAAAAAAAGCTTAAAAGAATACGATAAACAAGCTGAACTGAACATCATTTTTATAGAAAGAGTTAATAATCAGGTAGATTCATATTTTAGTTATGCCGAAGAAAGAGAATTGATAGATAAGTTTGATAAAAACTCATCAATAATTTTGAAAGATGCTTTAAAGCCTATTTCAACAACACTTCCCAAAAATTTTTTTCAAGATATGAAGATTTTTGTAGATAAATATGAGGCAGATTTTTTAAAAAATATTGAATTAATGAATGATTACTTTCAATTTAATATCAATTTACCTGGAATAGTTCGTAGCAATAATGCTCAATCTAATTCAGATGGATTATTAGTGTGGTCTTTTGACTTTGATATAATTGCAAAAGATCAATTCAAAATGTATGCTAATTCAATTAGAATCAATAAATTGAGAATTCAGCTATTATTAGTAATGATTATAGTAGGATTTTTAGGAATATTATGGAATCAAAAATTAAAGAAAAAATAAAGAACTTAACTAGTCAGATTAATGAGCACAATTATGCGTATTATGTATTAGATCAGCCAAGTTTAAGCGATGCAGAATATGATAATTTATTTCGAGAGTTAGAGTCTCTTGAAAAAGTTAATCCAGAATTAATTTTACCCACATCTCCTACTCAGAGAGTAGGCCATCCTATAAAAAGTGGATTTCAAAACTATGACCACGAAATCCCCATGCTTTCTCTGTCGAATGCTATAAACGAGCAAGAAATTGTAGAGTTTAACCAAAGAATTAATAGGTGGTTAGATCAAAGTAAGACCTCTTATGTGGCTGAACCGAAAATTGACGGTTTAGGCGTTTCATTAATTTATGAAAAAGGTCATTTGATAAGAGCACTTACTAGAGGAGATGGTTCTTCGGGAGAAGATATTACACATAATATTAAGACCATTAATGCCATACCTATGATTCTGAGAGGAAAAAATTATCCTAATTTTTTAGAAATTAGAGGAGAAATATTTATGTTAAAATCTGACTTCATAAGCTTGAATAAAGTAAGATCTCAGAATGATGAAAAGCTATTTGCTAATGCCAGAAATGCAGCAGCCGGGAGTGTGAGACAGCTGGATCCACAAATCACCGCAAAGAGGAGTCTATCTATATTCTGTTATGAGCTAGGAGCGAGTAAGGGCTTAGACGTAAATACTCAATGGGATATGCTATCTTATCTAAAATCTATAGGCTTGCCAGTCAGCCCTTTAGCAAAGAAAATTGACAGTATTGATAGTATGATTTCATACCATCAAGACTTAGAGCATAAAAGAGAAAGCATTCCATATGAAATTGATGGATCCGTTATTAAGGTTGACAATTATGTACTAAGATCAAAACTTGGAGAAAGAGCACGGTCTCCAAGATGGGCTATTGCTGCAAAATTCAAATCAAAGAATGCAGAAACTCAGATTATAGATATAGTTCTTCAGGTGGGAAGAACCGGAGTTATTACTCCAGTTGCAAAAATTAAAGAAGTAGAAATATCTGGAGCAATTATTAGTAGTGCCACTTTGCACAATCAAGATGAAATTGATAAAAAAGATATTAGAATCAATGACTTTGTGATAGTAGAAAGATCGGGAGATGTAATACCTAAAATTACCAAAGTCTTAATAGAAAAAAGACCTAAAAAAACACAGAAGTTTGCAATTAGCGATTTTAATTGGCCTGACCCTGATTGTAAAATCGAACGTATTGATGGAGAGGCCGCCTATAGATGCGTAAATCCAAATTGTAAATCTAGGGTAATGGGAATGCTTGAACACTTTTGTTCCAAAAATGCAATGAATATTGAAGGTATGGGACCCCAAATTGTCAAACAATTATTAGAAGCAAATCTTTTAGAAAGTTTTGATGATATATATAGATTAAAATTTGATGATTTAATTAATCTTGAACGATTTAAAGATAAATCTGTAATGAATCTTATTACTTCAATCAATGAATCTAAAAAAACAACGTTTCCAAGATTTTTATTTGCACTTGGCATACCTAATGTAGGCCAACATATATCAAAAATATTGGATATTCATTGTAAGTCTTCTATTGAGCATTTATCAACTCTCTCGTTAGAAGATTTAGAAAATATAGATGGCGTAGGTTTAATTGTAGCACAATCAATTATAGACTTTTTTAATGCTTCTTCGAACAGAGAAGTAATTGATAACTGCTTTGCTAACGGTGTAAACATTAATAAGACCATTTTTGATAATTCTGAAAAATTTAAAGATATAATATTTGTCATTACCGGAAGTTTCAAAAATCATAACCGAAATGAAATAAAAGAAATATTAGAAAAAAATGGCGGTAAAGTTTCAAGCTCAGTTTCATCTAAAACAAGCTTTTTAATTGTTGGAAACAACGCAGGATCAAAGCTAAAAAAAGCTCAAGCATTAAATGTAAAAGTTGTTAAAGAAGCCCAATTAGAAAAATTTATTAATTAAACATGTTAAAATATTTTATCTTTTTCACTTCATTACTTTTTGCTCAAAATACTCTAGCTATAGATTCTAAAATCATAGCTAAAGATTTAGAGCGACCCCTTCTTGTTCGATTTGAGCCAGAAACTAATTTTATGTATATCATACAACAAACGGGGGAAATATTTATTAAAACTGGATCAGACACCATACTTTTTTTAGACTGGAGTGAGCATATTACAGTTAAGCCTATGCCAGATGAAAGAGGTTTATTGGGTATGGCATTTGACCCCAATTTTAAAAAAAATGGAGTTTTTTATTTATCATATGTTGACACCGAAAATTATTCAGTTGTTTCTAGATTTAAGGTATCTAACAGTAGGTTTAAAGCCGACGTATCTTCTGAGGAAATACTATTTTATTTTAAGCAACCCTTTAATAATCATAATGGAGGCCATATTGAATTCAGCCCTATTGATAATTATCTTTATATAGCATTTGGAGACGGTGGAAAGTTTGGGGACCCTTTCAATCATGCACAAAATACGGAAAATTATTTTGGAAAAATATTACGAATAGATGTTAGCTCTGATAGTAATTATAGCGTTCCTGATGATAATCCTTTTTATGGTTCAGATAGTAATAAACAAGAAATATGGTCATACGGATTAAGAAACCCATGGAGATTTTCATTTGATGCTATAAATGGAGATATGTTTATTGGAGATGTTGGTCAAGACTCTTGGGAAGAAATCAATTATTTAGAAGCCAATAAAGCGGGAGTAAATTTTGGTTGGAATGCTGTAGAGGGCAACCACTGTTACTCAAATCCAGACTGTAACCAAAAAATGTATACTAAACCAATGTTAGAATACCCAAGTGATGCCGCTTATTGGAAGAGCATAATGGGACTGAAAGAAAAAAACATTACAGGGTGTTCTGTAACAGGTGGATATATATATAGAGGCGAACAAATAAAATCATTATATGGGCTTTACATATTTTCTGATTTTTGTAGTGGAAAAGTATGGGCATTTAATCAAAAGAGTAATGAAATTACTGAGATTACTACATCTCTATTATCATCAGATCAACATATGATTGCATCTTTTGGAGAAGATATTTATAATGAGCTGTATATAGTGGACTATTTAGGAGCTATATATAAAATTCAAAAGGGGAAATAGTTGAAAGATTTTGGAATTGAAATAATTAATCTTCATAAAAAATATGATGATGTATATGCTGTGAAGGGTATTGATCTATCTATTAAAAAAGGAGAATTCTATGGTCTTCTTGGTCCCAATGGTGCAGGAAAATCTACAACTATAAATGCTATTACCAGCCTAGTGAAGCCAACTGATGGAGAAGTAAAAATTTTAGGTAAAAATATTGTATCAGACTTTAGATATGCTAGATCTCAAATTGGAATTGCTTGCCAAGAATTGAGTAATGACTTCTTTTTCCCAGTAGAAGAATTATTATACTATCAAGCTGGATACTATGGTGTAACTAGAAAAAATGCAAAACAGAGAATTGATTATATTCTTAATAAGTTAGGCTTATATGAGCATCGTAATAAGAAAATGCGAATGCTTTCTGGGGGAATGAAAAGAAGACTACAAATTGCTAAAGCACTTGTTCACGATCCACAAATTCTTATTTTAGATGAACCTACTGCGGGGGTTGATGTAGAGCTGAGACATGATTTATGGAAATATCTCAATGAGCTTCACGCAGAAGGAAAAACTATATTACTAACGACCCACTATATTGATGAAGCCGAACTTTTATGTGAAAGAGTTGGAATTATAGATAATGGTAAGTTAATTGTGGAGGATACAGTGAAAAATTTAAAAAATATGGTGAATAAATCAGGAATCATAATCCATACAAAAGAAAATTTTCCAAAATTAGATACTATTCTAAAAGACTATAATCCTGTTATTAATCAAAACAAAGTAGAAATTTTAACAAAGCAGCCAAATTTAGATTTACCAAAAATCATATTGAAATTATCGGAGAGCAATATAAGAATTGAAGATGTCCAGCTTCCTAAGGCATCACTGGAAGATGTGTTTATAGACTTAACAGGAAGAAAAATTAATGACTAGTAATTGGATAGGATTTTATACTTTGACTTCAAAAGAAGTCATGAGATTTTTCTCTGTTTGGAGGCAAACAATTATACCCGGCGTAATAACAACGCTACTATATATATTTGTATTTGGAGTTGCTCTAGAAAATAGAATTTCAGAGATCAGTGGAGTTTCTTATAAGATTTATATTCTCCCAGGGCTATTGATGATGAATGTTATTACAAATGCCACAGCAAATACAGCTTCCTCTATGCTGCAAATGAAGCTCCTTCAAACATTGCCAGAGCTATTGATTACGCCTTTATCTAGTTTAGAATTATCCTTGTCATTTATTATTGGAGGAGCAGTCAGGGGCCTAGTTAATGGGACACTGATATTATTAATTTGTTGGCTAGCTGGTATGCCAATCAATGACTTACCCTTGACCTTAATTGCTATCTTTCTTGTATCTTGGTCTTTTGCTAGCTTAGGGTTACTGATTGGACAATTATCTGATTCTTGGGATCAGTTAGCGCTAATCCAAAATTTTATAATCACGCCGTTTAGTTTTCTTGGAGGTATTTTTTATTCTATAAAGATGTTACCGGCCTGGGCAACAACCATTAGTTTAATAAACCCAATTTTTTATGCTATTAATACCCTAAGATATACAACATTAGGAGTTTCAGATGCTGACTTTAAGTCATCTTTTATCTTTTTGATTATATTTACAACTCTTTCAACTGTTGCGGCAGTGCGAACAATGCATACGGGTAAAAAAATAAGGTTTTAATTTTAATATATATGGGGTAAAATCTACTCATGCGAAAACACCAAAAGGCTATCCTATTTTTAGAGGATGGTCTTTTTTTTAAAGGAAAAAGTCTTGGTTTGTTAGGGGAAGCATCCGGAGAAGTATGTTTTAATACTGGGATGACAGGATACCAAGAAATTTTAACAGACCCATCATACGCAAAGCAAATGATTGTTATGTGTAGTCCACATATTGGTAATTATGGAACAAATGAATCGGATGTAGAATCTTCAAATGTATATGCATCAGGATTTATAATTAAAAATGAATCTTTATCCCCTTCTAATTGGAGATCTAGTAGTTCATTAGAAGAGTTTTTAAAATCAAATAAAGTTGTTGGTATACAAGATATTGATACTCGAGCTCTTACTATTCACATTAGAAATAATGGATCAATGAAAGGAATTATTTCTACCAACGATTTTGATATTGGTAGCTTAGCCAAGAAAATCAAAGATATACCTTCAATGGAGGGTTTAGATTTAGCAAAGGAAGTTTCTAGAAAAGAAAAAATAACTCTTTGTAGCGTAGATCACCCAAAGTATAAAATTGCAGCTATTGACTATGGCATGAAAAGTAATATTTATGATATACTGCTAGAAAATAATGCAGAAGTAACTATTTTCCCTGCATCAGTCACAGCAGAAGAGATATTGAAGTATAATCCTGATGGCATATTTCTTTCAAATGGACCAGGCGACCCATCTGCAGTATCATATGGAATTGAAGCAGTTAAAAAATTATTAGGAAAAAAACCTATATTTGGTATTTGTCTTGGCCATCAAATTTTAGCACTAGCATTAGAAGCTAAAACATTTAAAATGAAATTTGGACACCGAGGAATTAATCAACCTGTCAAAAATTTAAAAACTAATAAAATTGAAATTACGTCACAAAATCATGGTTTTGCTGTGAGAGATGACTCTCTAGCATCCAATATTACAGTAACACATACCCATCTTAATGATAATACTATTGCAGGAATTGCATGCGAAGATATGAAGGCATATTCAGTCCAGTATCATCCGGAAGCAAGTCCGGGGCCACATGATTCAAGATATGTTTTTAAAAAGTTTTTTAATATGATGGATTCAAATGCCTAAAAGAGCAGATATAAAAACAATTCTAGTCATTGGCGCAGGACCAATTGTCATTGGTCAGGGCTGTGAGTTTGATTACTCAGGAACACAGGCTATTAAAGCGCTCAAAGAAGAAGGGTATAAAGTTGTATTAATTAATTCAAATCCTGCTACTATTATGACAGATCCACAATTTTCAGATAGAACATATATTGAGCCTATTACTGTAGAATATGTTGAAGAAATTATTCAAAAAGAAAAGCCAGATGCTATTTTACCTACAGTAGGTGGACAAACAGCTTTGAATGTAGCAATGGATTTAGATGATCGGGGAATTCTAGAAAAATATAATGTAGAGCTTATTGGTGCTAATAAAAAAGCTATTGAAACAGCAGAAAGTAGAGAGAAGTTTAAAGAGGCAATGCTCGATATTGGTTTAGATTTGCCATACGGACATACTATTCAATCATTAGATGAAGGAAAAAGATTACTTGATAATATTTCCTTGCCTGCCATTATTAGACCATCTTTCACTCTTGGAGGTTCGGGTGGTTCTGTGGCTTATAATGAAGAAGAATTTGAAGATTCTATTGAAAAAGGATTAAAAGAAAGTCCAACAGGACAAGTACTTGTCGAAGAATATTTATTAGGATGGAAAGAATATGAATTAGAGCTTATACGAGATCCTAATGATAATGTTATTATCATTTGCTCTATTGAAAATATAGATCCTATGGGAATACATACAGGAGATTCTATAACGGTGGCTCCAGCAATGACTTTAACAGATAAAGAATTCCAGCATATGAGAAATGCTGCAATTAAATGTATTAGAAAAATTGGAGTTGATACGGGCGGTTCTAATGTTCAATTTGCTATTAATCCAAAAGATGGTAGGATGGTAATTATTGAAATGAATCCTAGGGTAAGTCGTTCATCTGCGCTTGCTTCTAAAGCAACAGGCTTCCCAATTGCTAAAATAGCGGCCAAGTTAGCAGTAGGCTATTCTTTGGATGAATTAAAAAATGATATTACAAATAAAACACTTGCTGCGTTCGAGCCAACAATTGATTATATCGTAACAAAACTACCAAGATTTGATTTTGAAAAATTTTCTTCTGCTTCTGGAAAATTAGGTGTACAAATGCAATCTGTAGGTGAAGCAATGTCTATTGGTAGAACATTCAGGGAATCATTCCAGAAAGCATTTAGATCGCTAGAGTTAAATTTACCAGGACTTTCTACTAAAGATCCAAGAAATGAAGATCCAGATATTAAGCGTTATCGCTCGTTAGATATAGCATCTCTAAATGATGGAAGCGCATTCAGAATTTTAAAGGTTAAAGAAGCGATTAAAGAAGAGTTTACAATTGAAGAAATTCATAATAATACAGGTATTGACCCTTGGTTTTTAAATGAAATAGCAGAGATTGTTTATTTGGAAAATCACCACAACTCTTTAGATGATTTAGAATTACTGAAAAAAAATGGATTTTCTGATATACAAGTAGGCGCACTAACTGATAGAACAGCAGAACAGATTAGGCAGATTAGAAAAGAAAGAAACTTAAAGCCGGTTTATAAAGTTGTAGATACATGTGCGGGAGAATTTACGGCAGAAACACCGTATTCATACTCTACTTATGAATCAACGCATGATATTACACCGCTTGATGGACCAAAGGTGATGATCTTAGGAGGAGGACCAAATCGTATTGGCCAAGGAATAGAGTTTGATTATTGCTGCGTTCAAGCTGTATATGGGCTAAGAGAAGCTGAGTATAAATCTATCATGGTTAATTGCAATCCAGAAACTGTCTCAACTGATTTTGATTTAGCAGATCGATTATACTTCGAGCCAATTACATTTGAAGATATTATGAATATAATTGAATTTGAAAAACCTGATGGAGTTCTAGTGCAGTTTGGAGGTCAAACACCTCTAAAAATTGCTGAACAATTAACAAATGAAGGCGTAAAAATATTTGGTACATCGTCAGCTAGCATTGATTTGGCTGAAAACAGGGAAGAATTTGCTAGAATTATTAAAAAGTTAAAAATTCAAATACCAGAATATTGTATTGCAAAAAACTATGAAGAAATTATCAATTTCTCCGAAATTGCTCAATTTCCAGTACTAGTAAGGCCAAGCTATGTACTAGGTGGAAGAGCTATGCAGATTGTCTATAATAAAGAACAGCTTGTAGATTATGTTTTCCGATCGGCTGAAGCTACAAATGATCATCCAATACTAATTGATCAATTTATTGAAAATGCTTTTGAGTTCGATGTCGATGCCCTATGTGATGGAGAAGAGGTTTTTATTGCTGGTATTATGCAGCATATTGAAGAAGCGGGTGTTCATTCTGGAGATTCATCATGTGTTTTACCGCCTTACGATATGAGTAGTAAGGTCAAAAAAGATATTATAGATATGACAACCAAATTAGCACTAGAGTTAAATGTGGTAGGATTAATTAACTTACAATTTGCAGTAAAAAATAATGAAGTTTATGTCTTAGAAGTAAATCCAAGGTCTAGCAGGACAGTGCCATTTGTAAGTAAGTATAGCAATGTACCATTAGCAAATATTGCCGCACAACTATCTGTAGGCAAAAAAATTAGAGATTTTAATCTTAAAGAAAATCATTTCAAACACACTGCTGTTAAAAAGGCAGTACTTCCATTTAAAAAATTCAAAGATGAAAAAGTGTTTTTAGGCCCAGAGATGAAGTCTACAGGTGAAGTAATGGGGATTGATACTGAGCCAGGTATAGCATTCTTAAAGGCAATGCAATCTGATGGATATACTGTTCCTAGAACCGGTACAGCATTTGTATCTATAACTGATATAGATAAAAAAAGAGCACTTCCGATCATCAAAGATTTAGAAAAACTTAATTTTACAATTATTGCTACAAAAGGAACCGCAGATTTTTTATTAGAAAACAATATCAATTGTACTCCTGTTTTTAAAGTTGGAGAAGGTCGTCCAAATGTAGTAGATGAAATTTTGAACGATAATATTCAGTTAGTAATTAATACCCCGGAAGGTGCGCAGTCTAGATATGATGAAGAAGCTATTGGGAAAACCTCAGTAATGAAAAATGTTTTAACTATTACGACTTTAGCTGGCGCTAAAGCAGCTATAGAAGCAATGTCAAACATGAATAAGATTAGAGTAGCACCACTCCAAGAATACTTTAAATAATAATTATTTATAATTCTCTATATCTGGACAGACACAGAAGAAATTTCTATCACCATAGGCATTATCAATTCTTGATACATATGGCCAGAACTTATTTTCTTTAATCCATTCTTTTGGAAATACAGCTTTATTTTTATTATAAGGACGATCCCAATCATCACAAATATCTTGAATCGTATGAGGAGCATTTACAAGAACATTATTATCTTGAGGTACTTTACCTTCTGCAATTTCATCAATCTCTTTTTTAATTTGAATCATGGCCGAGCAGAACCTATCTAATTCATCTTTAGACTCACTTTCAGTAGGTTCAATCATTAATGTACCTGGTATAGGCCATGACATTGTTGGTGCATGATATCCATAATCAATCAATCTTTTTGCAATATCTTCATTAGTAATCCCTGAAGTATTTTTGAATTCTCTGCAATCAATAATAAACTCATGCGCATTTAATCCAGTTCTACCACGATATAAAATTGTATAATCGTTCTCTAGTTCTTTTGCCATATAGTTTGCGTTTAAAATTGCTATCTGCGATGCCTTGAGGAGTCCTTGACCAGCCATTAATTTCATATAAATATAGGATATTAGTAATATGCTCGCACTCCCATAAGGAGAAGATGATACAGAGTAAGAATAGTCTTCATCGGTAAAATGATGTTTAGGCAGATAGGGTTTTAGTTTATCATTTACACATATTGGGCCCATTCCTGGTCCACCACCACCATGAGGAATACAAAAAGTTTTGTGTAGGTTAATATGCATCACATCTGCACCAAAATTACCTGGCTTGCACACTCCAACCATTGCATTCAGATTTGCACCATCCATATAAACAAGTCCGCCATTATCATGAACTAGAGCACAGATTTCATCAATATTATGCTCAAAAACTCCATGTGTAGATGGATAGGTGACCATAAGTGAAGATAATTTATCGCCAGCATCTTTTACCTTATTTGTTAGGTCTTCAAAATCAACATTACCATTATCATCACATTTCACAATCACTACTTTTAAGCCGGCCATGATTGCGCTAGCTGGGTTTGTACCATGCGCAGATTCTGGAATAATACATACATTTCTATCAGCATCATTATGTTTATGATATTCTTGAATTGTGAGTAAGCCAGCATATTCTCCTTGAGCACCAGAATTAGGTTGAAATGACACAGCATCGAATCCAGTAACTTTATATAACATAACTTCTAATTGATCGATAATTTTTTTATAACCTATTGTCTGGTTAGCTGGAGAAAAAGGATGGATAGTGTTGAACTCTGGCCAACTAATAGGAATCATTTCTACAGTAGCATTCAATTTCATAGTACATGATCCTAATGGAATCATACTATGGTTGAGAGATAAATCTCTTTTTTCTAACTTATGAATATATCTTAGCATCTCAGTCTCCGAATGAATGCTATTAAAAATAGAGTGTTGTAAAGTTACCCCATCTCTTGTTGTATTAAAAATCGGACTAGTATTTTTCGATTTAGAATCTGTAATAAATAATTTAGAAATTTCTTCTATTTCAGCATCAGAAGTTTTTTCATCTAATGAAATTCCTATCAAGTCTTCATCGTGATATTTAAAATTAAATAGTTTACTCAAAGCCCTTTCTTCAAGTGTTTTTTGATCTAAATTATTTAATTTGATAGATAGAGTATCAAAGTACGATTGATTATCAAGAATAATTTCATGTCCTTGAGCACTTAATTTTTCTGCAAGATTTTTAGTATGATTATGAATCTTATTTGCAATTTCTTTCAATTTTTTTGGGCCATGAAAAATAGCATACATACTTGAAATAATTGCAAGCAGCACTTGAGCAGTACAGATATTAGAAGTTGCTTTTTCTCTTCTAATATGTTGCTCTCTAGTTTGTAGTGTTAATCTATAAGCTTGGTTTTCTCGCCTATCTTGCGATACCCCTACAATCCTTCCAGGGATATCTCGCTTAAATTCTTCCGTTGTGGTCATGAAAGCTGCATGGGGTCCACCATAACCTAGTGGTACTCCAAAGCGCTGACTATTTCCTACTGCAACATCTGCTTCGAAAGATCCAGGAGCTTTAAATAGTTGTAAGCACATTAAATCTGTAGCAAAAATTACCTTACATTTACATTCGTGTGCAGCATCTGTTATTCTTTTATAGGCATCAGGATTTGAAATTCTTCCAAAACGATCTGGATACTGAACAATACATCCAAAAGCATCTGTATAATCAAAATTTTCATATGATGTAATCTCAATTTCAATACCAAGAGGTTCTGCTCTCGATACAATAACATCAATAGTTTGTTGAAAACAGTTTTCATCAATAAGAAACTTATTAGAGCTAGATCTATTTTTTCTGTAGAACATTAGCATTGCTTCGCTCGCTGCAGTTCCTTCATCCAATAAAGACGCATTCGCTATAGGTAGTTCGCAAATTTGTGATATCATTGTTTGATAATTAAGCAATGCTTCAAGTCGACCTTGAGATATTTCAGGCTGATAGGGTGTATATTGCGTATACCATCCTGGGCTTTCTAAAATATTTCTCAATACAACATTCGGCGTAATAGTATCATAATAACCTTGACCAATCAGAGAGCGAAAAATCTTATTTTTTGATCCGAGTTCTTTTACATATTTTAAAATATCATTTTCAGAAAAATTTTCATTTCCAATGGATTCGCCGTCAATATCCAAAATATTTTTTGGCACAATTTTCTCAAGTAAATCATTTAAGCTGTTGCATTCGAGAGAAGTAAGCATTTCTGTAACCTCTGTAGAAGTAGGACCGATATGTTTATTGTGAAATTCAGACATTGTTATTAACCCCTTTAATAAAACTTAGTACCGACGGAAGGACTCGAACCTACAACCAAGGGCTTAAAAGGCCCCTGCTCTACCATTGAGCTACGTCGGCAAAACTAGGCATTAATTTAAGGTTGAGAATCCAGATTCGGTACTGGAAAAAAGAGATTTTTAATTTTTTTTTTCACATTTTTACATTTAAGTATTGCCCAATTATATAAAACACTATTAGCTTAACATAGTCTTTAATTAGATATTGTACGCAAATACAAGCAATCGAAAAGGCTCTGAGGTTGGCGCTACAGAGCCTTTTTTGTTTATAAAAAAGGTCGTATCTTCCATTGTATTTGACAATTGGGGGCGACCGGTTTCGACATTTTAGAAAGAAATTTTAAGTTGCATGTAGAGCTTAGTAACTCTTAAAACTTCTAAACCGTATTAAGTGCCGATTATGGCCAAATGGCTGTAGCTTAGTTGCTATAACCCATCATCAGTAGGCGTTTCTCATCGCTATCTGAATGATGTCATAAAAATGAGATAGCTTATTTTTTTGCTTCGACTAAATAAGTGACCACTTAGAAGATAGTCTTATATTCGTCTGTTCTTGAACCTGTATAAGGCGAAACTTGATCGAGTAACTAAACATGTAGATATTTATCTTTTCTCTATTATGGACGGGAGTTCGAATCTCCCCGCCTCCACACATATACTAATCCGGAATCCGATCGGGAAAGTCAGTAATAATTCCATCAACACCTAACGCAATTGCTCGGTTAATGTCTTTTTCTCTATTGATAGTCCAGCTATAAACTAAAAATCCTGCATTACGCATCCGATCTATTGCTTTCTTATTCAAAATAGAAAACTTAGGGTGTATAGCTACAGCATTGAGCTCCTTACCTTTTTTGATTATATCATTTAATCCTTTTTCTAAAAATATATTATAATGACTAAGTACACCGATAGGTATATTGGTACCAAGATTTTTAAAAAGTGTTAATTCCTTCCAATTTTTGCTAGAAACAATTAATTTTTTGATGTCAGATTGTGAGTCATTAAGATATTGTTTTAGTATTGTAGCAGTTGGAATAGCAGTATTTTCGCCCTTTAGTTCAACATTTAATAATATTTTACCATCTATTTTTTTAAGGACCTGTTGAAGAGTAGGTATTCTATATTTTCCTTCAATTAGTATATTTTCTAATTCTTCAAAAGTAGTCTCTTCAATCAATCCACTGTGACCAGTAAGGCGCTTTAGTTTTTTATCATGAAATACTACAATTTCACCAGATGCACATCGGAAAACATCTATTTCAATACCGTCAACATTTAGATCTAAGGCTTTTTGTATAGATTCAAGAGTATTTTCTGCAACATATCCACGAGCACCTCTATGACCTATAGTTATCATCGGTTTGATTAGCTACATTTTTTTAGGAGCAGTAATTCCTAGAATGGATAACCCTGTTTTTAAAATAATTTGTGTCGCATTACAAAGATTTTTTCTTGCATAAGATAATGGAATGTCGTCAAGATTAATGACTTTATGGTTCCCATAAAACTTATGATATGCAGCAGCAACTTCTTCAAGGTAAGTAGCCAACTTCCTTGGCTCTAGAGATTGATGTAATTCATTCATTTTTGTAGGGAATGTTGTCAATTTCTTTATAAGTGATATCTCATCTTTTTCTTTTAAGAGGTTCATATCAAGATTGGTCTTTTCCTTTATCTCATTTTCATATCTTACAATCAAATTAGAAATTCTTGCATGCGCATACTGTAAATAATAAACAGGATTTTTTTCAGACTCATCTTTTGCTAAATCAAAATCAAAATCTAGGTGACTATTTGCGCCTCTCATAATAAAGAAATATCTCACAACGTCTACACCCAGCTGATCAACTAAATCATCTAGCGTAATAAAGTTTGCTTTACGGGTGGACATTTTTACGACTTCATCACCTTTCTTAAGAGTAACAAATTGATGTATAATAACTTTAATATGATCAGTTTTTACACCTAAAGCTTCCAATCCTAGTAAAACATCTGGGTAAGTATCAATGTGATCTGCTCCAAATATATCTACTATTAAATCAAATCCTCTATGTACTTTATCTATATGATATGCAATATCTGGTAGACGGTATGTTGGCTCGCCGGTACTTTTTACTAAAACTTTATCTTCTTCTTTACCTAGGCTAGTCGTTTTAAACCATGTAGCCCCATCTTTTTTATATGACAGGGATAATGCTTCTAATCTTTCCAACACATTATCAATAGCACCATTTTCATATAGTCTTTTTTCTTCTGAAAAAAGGTCAAATTCAATACCAAGGCTTTTTAGAGTACCTTTAATATCATCAAAAATTTTTTGCTCTGTAAACTCTCGAAATTCAATACTATCTGCATCCAAATTTTTACCAAATTTTTCAATGATCTCACTTGCAATATCATCTAAGTATTCTCCAACATAACCATTCTCTGGCGCAGTAATATCTTTACCAATTTTCTTTGCATATTTTGCATAAGAAGATTCAGTTAGCATCCGCATTTGTTTACCTGCGTTATTATAGTAATACTCTCTTGTAACATTATAACCATGCCATGTTAAAATGTTTGATACCATATCGCCAAGTATAGTGTTTCTACCATGACCAGCAGTAAGTGGGCCGGTAGGGTTGCTACTTACAAATTCTACATTTGCTGTTTTAGCGTGGTTTGCAGGTTTACCAAAATCAGTCCCTTCATCTAAAATATTTTTTAAAATGTTTAAATAATAATCGATAGAAATATGAAAATTGACAAATCCTGGCTTGGTTGCAGATACAGAAAAGAGAGATTCATCTTTGTTATGAGATGCAACTATTTTTTCGGCAATTTCTATTGGATTTTGACCAATTTTCTTCGCTAAGATAAGTGCAATATTAGATGAATAATCTCCAAAACCTTGCTTTGTATTAGCTGATACATTCCAATTTTTAATCTCATAATTGTTAGCTTTTAAGTACTCACTTATAAAGGATTCTAATTTATTTTGAATCATTATATTTTGACAGTTTTCGCATCAAACCAGATGCGTTCAAGATCGTAATAATGACGAGTTTCTTCAAAGAAGATATGCACCACAACATCTACATAGTCTATAATGATCCAATTTGAATTTTGGTATCCTTCTGTTCGCCAAGGTCTTTCTTCAATATTATCTTTAATATTATCAGCAATTGCTTTAACCTGAATGATATTCTTAGCAGAACAAATCACAAAATAGTCAGATAATGAAGTGATTTTAGTAACGTTGAGCGCTATTAGTTCTTCAGCCTTTTTTTCTTCTGCTAGTGTAACAATTTTTTTTAATAATGGATTTGTTTTCATTGGTTCAAGTTAAGGAAATCTGAGTAGTCTTTTCCAATGATTATTTGAATATCTTCTTGAGGATCATAGGAGCTATTAAATTCTACATTGTTATCATTAATAGTCATCCCTAAAATAGTTAATATATTTTCAATATTAGGATTGGACTCGTTAATAATCACCACTTTAGTTGTTTCATAGTCGAAATTATCTGCATTTTCAGTTCTTACAATTACGAGTCCATACTTACTATTTAACATTTCAGAGAATTGATTTCCTATCCCACTAACTCCGCATCCATTTAGAATCCCAACCTTCAATGTTTGATTGTCATAATTTTCAAATAGTTTAATTTTCGTTGTTGATTTTATCTGTGAAGGCTCTACTCTGGTTATAGAATTTTTTTCAATTAAAGTTTTGGATATTGACCATCCAAAAGTTATGATTATAAGTAAAAGAGTAATTATAATGGCATTCAGAAAGTATTTCATTAGTTCTTATTTTCCAGATCACTTAATTGATTTACGGTGTTGATTCCTAGAACTTCAGAAGAATCTCCAATTATGCTGGCATGAATTGACATTTTTTCTCCAATCAATTCCATTACATCAGTTAAATAATATTCGCTCTGTGCGTTATTAGATTTTATATTTTTTAATTGAGGAAATAGTTCTGAAATTTTAAAAATAAATATACCAGAATTGATCTCTTTAATGTTTCTTTGTTCATTATTACAATCTTTTTCTTCAACAATTTTTAGCAGGTCACCGTTTATATTTCTTATAATACGACCATATCCAGTAGAATCACTAACTATTGCAGTAAGCACTGTCGCAGAGTGATTATTTTTAATATGATGTCTGATAATAGGAAAGAGACTAGCAGATTTTATATTCGGAACATCTCCTGATAAAATCAATAAATGACCTTTTTGATTTTCTAATACATTTTGCATTTGTAATACAGCGTGGCCAGTGCCTAACTGATTATCTTGTGATACATAATTAACTTTATAATTTTTAGTATGGCTCTTAACAAGATCTTTTTCAAATCCTACTACAAGCGTTGTAGATTGAGGCTTTAATTCTGATGCGGTTTCTAGGACATAATCAATTAAGCTTTTACCATTTAATTTATGCAAGACCTTAGGTAGCGTTGATTCCATTCTTGAACCTTTTCCAGCTGCAAGAATACCAATATGTAATTTACTGCTCATTTAAATATTCTCCTTTAAATAAGGGATATCTCTCCTTGTAATAATACCACCTCCAGCACAAATACCATCTTCGCTATATAGCACAATAGACTGTCCTGGCGTTATAGCCTTTTGTTTAGATTTAAATTTAATGAGATATGTATCGTTATCTAATGAAAAAATAGTGCATAGCTTATCTTTATCCCTATATCTTACTTTAGCGTAATATTTTTTTGGGAATGTTTTAGGTTTTAGATTAATCCAATTTATATGATCTACAATAATTTGCTCACTAAATAATGCTGGATGATTTTCACCTTGAGCTACGAATACAATATTATTATCAATATCTTTTTTTACAACATACCAAGGCTTGTCTTCGGAGGTGAGTCTTGCACCAATACCCAAACCTTTCCTTTGGCCGATTGTAAAATAGATATGACCACTATGAGTACCTAAAATTTCTCCATCAAGAGACTTAATATTGCCTTTATCTACAGTTAAATATTGACCTACAAAATCATTATACTTCCTTTCTCCTATAAAGCATATTCCAGTACTATCTTTTTTGTTATGATTAATAAGAGAATATTTTTTTGCAATTATTCTGACATCTTTTTTTAATATTTTGCCTAAAGGAAAGATTGTATCTTTTAATTCTGATTGCCCTAATTGATGAAGAAAGTAGCTCTGATCTTTTGAAAGATCTATGGCTTTTTTTAAGTAGGATGTAGAGCTGTCATCATATTTATCTGCATAATGCCCTGTGGCAATTTTTGTAGCACCTATTTCTTTTGCATAATTTTGGAAGACTTCAAATTTAATTTCTTTATTACACAATATATCAGGATTTGGTGTCAGTCCGTGCACATGATCATCTAAAAATTGTTTAAATACCTTATCTTTATATTGATTTGTATAGTCAATTTTTTTTAAAGGAATATTTAACTTTTTGCATACACTGATTGCATCAGCATAGTCATCTTCTGCAGAACAAATCGCATGTTTGTCATCCCAATTTTTCATAAAAACACCATATACATCATATCCATTTTTTTGTAATAGCACGGCTGCTACGGAGCTATCAACCCCTCCACTTATACCTAAAACTATTTTTTCTTTTTTCATGATGATTACATTGCTATCTTAATAAAAAATTTTATGACATCAAATCAATCACATCAGGCATTAGTTTTCGGATCTATTAGTATTGATAAAATTGTCAATAAGTATGGAACTTATAATGATGTATTAGGAGGATCCGCTTCCTATGCATTATTAGCAACCAAATCAAAAGAATGCCAATTAGTGGGCATGGTAGGAAGCGATTTTCCTAAAAACCATTTCAATCTCTTAGGTAATCACTCTATTAATCTAGATGATTTAAAAATACAAGAAGGCAAGACCTTTGCTTGGGGAGGAGAATATGCACATGATTTTTCTTCCAGAGAAACATTATATGTAGATCCGGGAGTCTCTGAAGAATTTGAACCTATCTTATCTAAACACTCAAGACATTGTGATTATTTATTATTAGGAAATACACATCCAGAACTACAACTTGAAGTTTTAAATCAAATTGAATCAAAACCTTTTGTTATTCTAGATACGTTTAAGCTATATATGGATATTGCTAATTCAGACCTTAAAAAAATAATTTCTAAATCAAACTTACTATGTATTAATTATAATGAAGCTGTGCATTTATCGGGCTTAAAAAATCATAATTTAAATGAAATTGCTGAATCTATACTAAGCTTAGGGTCAGATAGTCTTATTATTAAGCAAGGAGAAGAGGGAGCTACTTTTTTTGATAAGGATACTTCTTTTTCAATAAATGCATATCCTGTGAAAAAAGTTATGGACACTACTGGTGCCGGTGATACTTTTGCAGGAGGAATACTTTCGTCAAAGATAGCAGGAAAGAATATGGAAGATTCTATGATAGCAGGAGCAACTATGGCATCTTTTTGCATTGAGAATATTGCACACGAAGGAATCGTTAAAGTTTCCGATTCAGAATATAAATTACGTAAAGAGTGGATTCAATCAAGTCTTACCTATTGAAATCTGATAATAATACTACTAACTTGTTGCTATAACTGGAGGATATATATTTATGAGAACTATTAAAAACTTTTTTATTGGATTAATATTAGTTTCTACGCTATTTGCTGGGCAGGACTTAGAGTCTGCAAAAATTAGATTAAAAGATAAGGAGTGGGATAAGGCAGAAGAATTTTTGCTTAAAGCATTGAATCATCCAAAAGATAAATGGGAAGCTGCATTTCATCTAGGAGATAAAATTTATCCAAGGTCTCAAGAATGGGGTAAAGTGAAGCAGTATATGGATATTGCTAGTACAGCCTCAAAAAACACTAAAATTAGACCTACAGCTAACGATAGAAAAATATTGATGTCACAAGCTGTTGCAGCATCATTAACAAAAAGTTATAACCTACTCTATTATAGAGCATCTGGATTTTTAGGTCTATTAAATAGAGTAAGCGATATAGATAAAAGAAATGCACTGATAGATCAAGCTATTGAAACGTCTATGCAGGCTAAAGAATTAGATCCAGCACAACCAGGATCCTATGCATTACTTGGGCTTTATTATTCAGTAAAGGGTGACAAAGACAATGCATTTAAATATATCGATCAAGCACTAGAATTACCGGATGTACCACAAGATGTTCAACTAGCATTGCTAGTTAGTGCCGGGCAAAGCGCAGTTCGATTGGGAGATTTTAATAAAGGATTAAGTTATTATGAGAGTGCATTAGCAATTAATCCTAATGAAGTACCTGCCCTTAAAAGCTTGGGCGCCTTATATCTGGCAAAAGATGAATTTGAGCCAGCACTAAAGAATCTTAATGCAGCAATCGAGAATTCTGAAGATGATAAAGAAAAAGTAGATTTATTCTTCAATAGAGGTTTAGTCTATTTAAAAATGAATGAATTTGATGAAGCAGAATATAATTTTGAAGAAGCATATTTTTTAGCTCCAGATGATAAAGAGGCTTTATTAGGTCTTGCTAAAGCTTTGGAGCAAGCGGAAAGATGGAGAAAATCTAGAACATACTATCTAGAACTAATCGATGCTGATCCAAATAATGCACAATACTACTATGGAGTATATAGAACGTATTTTGGTGAAGGTAGATTGGAAGATGCTACAGAGTATCTTAACAAGGCTAATGCACTAAAATAATTTTTTCTACCCTGCTAAATTAGTATAAAGAAATACCAAGCTGTTCTTGATAAAATTTGTAAGTGGCATCTTCCAGAATAACTCCTACTGCACGATAAGCATTAGCATTATCTCTAAATCCGGAATATGGAGTTGCTACTTCAATAGCATTAATTTTACCCAATCTTTCTTTACCGTAAGCTGTTAAAGTATACCCTCCTGAAGTATATCCATCTGAAGGAGCATTTGGATTATCCAGAGTTGGCACTACTTGATAAGAAGAGCCGTTATAGGACGCTGCAAATAAGTACTCACCAAAACTACCATATCCTCTTAGTACCTCTGCAAAAGATCCTGAAGAAATAGAAGATAATTGGCTGATGCTAGATAGGGTGCTGTAGCCAGTATTAAGTACTTCATCGGATAAATTCAAGTCACTCTCTGAAAGTAGATAACCAAGCTCAAATTGTTGTGTTGCATTATCATGTTCAACTAGATTTAATAATATACCTGAATCAAAGTTTGCTTCAACAGAATCAATTGCTGTTTGCAAATAGCTATGATATGTACCATATGATTGGTTAGCATAACTATTACCCTGAGCGCCATCCATTAAATTAGCATCAGGATCTAATTTTGTACGACTTAAATTATTATAAATGATATGCGGGAAAAGACCATCTGAGTTTGCATTGAAAAATACCGCAAATTGTTCAGCAACTTTTCTGGTATTTACAGCACGCTCAGTATCCCCCATTCTATCTGACATATTTGAAGGCACTAAAGTTCCATCATGTGGCACAGTAATAATTACAGGAGTATTTCCTACTCTATATTGAATATATCCTTGTCCATCAGATACTAAGTCACCTGGCGTGTATACAACAATTGGTGTTGGTACAGTAGACTGTGTTGCTCTATTGCTGTCACCGCAACTAATTAAAAGAATTATTGTCGCTAATAGTAGCGTTGTAAATGATTTATTAATACGTAATACCTTCGTTTTCATCGTATGTCCCTCTTTTATCAAAACCAGTTATAAATTTATTATCTTTAAAATGTACGCCATGTGTTTGAGCAAGTGATGAATATACTCCATTTTCTACAGTACCATTATGTTCAAAAATATGATCTAATGCTTCTAGCTCGCTAATAGTTTGTTTGGTGAGTGCATCTTTTTCATATCTTAGATTATCTGGCAACCACTGAGAATGAGTTCTTGGAAAATCAATTGCTTGTTGAATGTCTAATTCATGATCAATAATGCTAATAATATTTTGTAGAACTGCAGTAATAATTCTTGACCCGCCGGCAGCGCCAATTGTTAATATGGGATTTCCTCCATTGTCAATAACAACTGTAGGACTCATAGAGCTTAATGGGCGTTTAAAAGGTTGAATAGCATTTGCTTTATATCCTATCAAACCAAAGGCATTGGCTGTACCCGGCTTAGATGAAAAATCATCCATTTCATTATTTAATAAAAATCCTGCACCATCAACAACTTTTTTACTACCATAGCTCATATTGAGCGTAGTAGTAATACCAACAACATTACCTTGGTTATCCATCACCGAATAATGTGTTGTTTCAACGCTTTCTTTAGGAAGAGCTTTTCCTGCAGCAATTTCTGTACTACGAGTTGCTGAATCCATAGAGATTAACGACAATCTTTCTTTTGCATAATCCTTAGAGGTTAGCATAGGAATTGGGTTAGGCCAAAAATCTGGATCTCCTAAGTGAATTGCTCTATCAGCATATGCAAGGCGTTGTACTTCCGTTAAAAGATGTACAAAGCTTGAAGAATTTCTTTCCATAGACTTGATATCAAAATTTTCAATCATATTTAACATTTGTATTAGTAAAGCGCCACCTGAGCTTGGTGGTCCCATTGAAATAACCTTATTCCCTCTGTATGTTCCTTCTACTGGATTTCTATAAACTGAATCATAACTTAACAAGTCTTCTTTAGTAATAAATCCATCATTGGCGCGCATTTCTTCTATAATAAGTTCAGCTGTTTCACCTTCGTAAAATCCAGCACTCCCACTTTTTGCAATACGCTTTAATGTATTTGCTAAATCTTTTTGTACTAACAAATCACCTGTTTTCCACTGATCAATACTTGCTAGTTCCTTTGCATAATCTTCTTTAGATATAGACCCGTCTTTTAATGCTCTTTGTGCATTCAACATATCGCTGTCTATCTCTTTTACAAAAATTTCAGTGGCGCCTTTGTCATTTAAGAAAAGTGATTTATAGTTATCAAAACCGCTCGCAGCTGAACTATTAATATGATGACCATTTTCTGCATAATGAATTGCAGGAGCCATGATTTCTTCTAAGGTAAAATTACCCGAACCATAATCATTAAAAATTTTAACCAACCCATTAACTGTCCCCGGTACCCCTGAAGACTTGTGAGAATTAAGCGCAAGATCGCGACTGTATTCATCATTTTCATCAAGAAACATAGTCTCATATGATAATGCGGGTGCTTCTTCACGAAAATCTAAACTAATTGCTCCACCATCCTTGGTATAAGCTACTAAAAAGCCACCACCACCAAGGTTGCCATTAGAAGGGGAAGTAACTGCCAATGTAAATCCTGTTGCTACAATAGCATCGAAAGCATTGCCGCCTTGTTCTAAGAAATCAATACCTACTTGTGAAGCAATACTGGATGTAGAAGAGACTCCGCCTTGATTATTTTTAGGTTGATTACAACCTATTAATATGAATATGCTTATTGTTAGTATGGTGCAATGATTTCTCATGATATGTAAGATAATAAAAAGCCTCTAAAAAAAATAGAGGCTTTTTATTTTATTCAGTTATAATAATGTTACTATTATAGTGTCATATCTAGACGCGTATATACGTAACGTCCGTTAAATCCAAATGGACTATATCCAGAATGCTGGAATATTCCATTGAAACTATTTCTCTTAATAGTTTTGTCAGGATACACATCGAACATGTTGTTCACACCAAATGAAACACGTACTTGACTGTTAGCCTGGAATGAGTATTCCATGTCAGTAGTCCATTTGCCACTTAAAACTTGTTCTCTTTCAACTGTTCCTGCAGGAATTGTTACTTCACCCCAACGGTTAAGCTTAACCATCCAAGTTGTAGTTGGTCTTTGAACTCTCGCTGAAAACTGGAATGCTTCCGCAGGAGATGAACTTTCAAACCTTACAGTATTAGCACGTCCTAACAACTGGTCAGTTGTATAGTCAGCTAATGCTGCTGGAGTTACAAGATCACCCTTATTGGTAACTTCAGTATCATTAAAGTTCATAGCTGCTTTAAGAAGCAGTGAACCATTTGAGAGGTCTTGTTTCATAGTCGCAACTATGTCTAAACCATTTGTTTCAGTATTAATTCCGTTAAAGAAATATCTACCACCAACTGCTGGAATTCCTCTGTCAGCAAAAAATGTTGCCATATCAGAAGTTGCACCAGAACCATTGAAGGTTTCACTCATAGTAATACGGTCATCTACTTTAATTTGATAAGCGTCTACAGATACAGTAAATGTATCATCTTTATAAGTCATACCCGCTGAAAGGTTTGTTGATGTTTCTGGCTCTAGGTCTTGTGCGCCTAAAGCTCTAGCTGGCTCTGTATCAACTGGGAATGTTCCTACTTCATAAGGGATTCCATCGATAAAGTTAGTCGCAATAGATGAGAAGTAAGCTTCTTGTAAAGCTGGTGCTCTAAATCCTGTGCTAAATGAACCTCTAGCAGCTACACCATCTTGTAACTCATATCTCATTGCTACTTTACCATTAGTTGTTTGTCCAAAGTCGCTATAATTTTCTGTTCTTAATGCTACGTTTACTAACAAGTTATCAAGAACGTCTGCTTCAGCATCAACATAGACACTAAATGCGTCTCTGTCACGATCTTGCTCATTATTAGGAGCTAATCCTGGTAAACATTGACAACCTACTGCTGCAGAAGCACCAGCATTTGGTCCATCTAATACATCAAAACCGCCGTCAGCATAACCTGCTTCTTCACCAGCTTCAATAGTATAGTTTTCCATGCGCATTTCAGCACCCATAGCAAGACTTACTGGTCCAGCAAATCCTTCCATGTCCATTTGTGTTGTCACATCAAAGTTTATAGTAGTTTGACTATAGCCTAATGTTCCTAGATCAAACTCAGATTGTTGGTCTGGGCCTGTACCGTAAGTTGCATTATGACTATCTTTCATACCCCATTGGAAGTCATTTGATCCAGTATTTACACTTAGATCATATGCATAATCTCCCATAAGTCCTTTCATTCCTATTGCCATAGATTTGTCAGATAGGGTAGGACTGATTAAAGGTAAAAATCCATCTGGATACCATGCACGTAGAGTACGATTATCTTGTGCTCTTCTGTAATAACATCCACTTTCACCGTCACGGCTATTGAATCCACCGAATGTGTATAAAGTACCACGTTCCATTGGGAAACTACCGTTCCACATCATACTTACTTGTTCAAAATTACCAGCGCCAATACGATGATTTTCTCTGTCAAATGCAGCTTCTTCTGCATCCATGCCAGCAAAGTATTGTCTTCTTGGGTCTAGACCCGCACGGTTTGTACGACCACCGTCACGAATTTGACCACTAACATATAGATTACCACCAAATACTTCCATGCCGTTACCAGCGTGAATAATTAGGTTTCTTCCATCTGTTTTGTGTACTGTTTCATTTCCTGAACGTGCCCATCCGCGCTCTGCGGTATATGGCAAGTATCCAGTACCTTCATGGTAACCTTCACCATCAAGATCCCAACCATAAGTTGAGTCATCTTGACCATCGATCAAGCCTTCACCAGCTGCATACCCTCTGTCGAAATAAGAATCATTTCGACCGTAGGTAACGCTCATGTCCGCTCCACCTGTTTCTTTTAAAATTAAATTAATAACACCTGCGACAGCATCTGAACCGTATTTCGCTGCAGCACCATCACGCAAGACTTCAATTTTAGCAATTGCACTTGCTGGGATAGCATTTAAGTCAACCTGAGTTGAACCACGACCAACTGAACCGTTTACGTGTACTAATGCACCTTGATGACGTCTCTTACCATTTACTAGTACTAGAGTCTGATTTGGCGCCATGCCACGTAAAGTAGCAGGTCTCATATGGTCAGAACCATCAGTAATGTAGCCTTTAGGCGCATTATATGACGGAACTAATGCTTGTAATAAGTCATTGGTTTCAGTGAAACCAGATGCACGAATTTCAAGCTCAGTAATGACTTCTACTGGAACTGCTTGTTCGTCAACATTTCTTGCAAAACGAGATCCAAGAACTGAAACAGAATTACCAGAAACTGCACTAGATGCTAGTGAAAAGTTTGCGGTTGCAGAACCATCTACATTTACAGAAACACTTGCAGATTCATATCCAATGTATGAAGCAGTTACAGTATATGAACCACTTGACACACCGTCGACTGAATATGATCCGTCGGCTGCTGTTGCAGCACCAGATGATGTTCCTTGAACTGTTACATTTGCACCAAATAGAGCATTACCTGCTCCATCAGTCACGGTACCTGAGACTGAACCTTGTGCAAACATAAAGCCGGACATCATAACTAGCGCTATCACATTATATAGCTTTCTCATTGTTTTTTTTCCTTTTTTTATGTACATATTAATAAAAATTTGGTACGTACCTCTATCTCTATAGAGGTAAGATTACCCTTAGTTTCCGTAACTTATTGTAAGAGGAGGTTAATGTCAATCTTTTAAAGGAGGTAGGCTTTTACCTTCTGCTTCTCAATTTCATCAGAAGATTTAAGATTTCAATGTAAAGCCAAATTAAGGTAATCATGAGCCCAAATGCCCCGTACCATTCCATATATTTTGGGGCACCTTTTTCTGCGCCTTGTTCGATAAAATCAAAATCTAATACCAAGTTCATTGATGCAATTCCAATCACAAATAAGGAAAATAGAATACCAGTAGTACCATTTCCAAAGAGCGAACCCATAAATGAGACTCCAAAAAATGACAAGATCATATTAAGAACATAGACTATAAGAATACCAAATGTGGCAGAAAATACACCTAATCTGAAATTATCTGTTACGGAAATTAATCTGCTTTTATATAACAATAAGAGGGCAGTCAAGATTCCAAAAGTGAGAAAAATTGCTTGATTAGCGATTCCAGGATACATGGCATCTACCATAGCAGATATTCCACCAAGCACTACTCCCTCAGCAAGACAATAGAGAGGAACAGTATATGGCGCGGTTTTTTTATTAAAAATAGTAATCATCAATAGAATAAATGTGAAAATAGTAATTGGCCAAAATAGCATCAGAGCTGTTGCTGGATTATTCCAACTATAAATTGCAGTTGTCATCAATAGCAATAATCCAAGTGCAGTTTTGTTGACTGTGCCATCAATTGTCATTGCCTCAGAACCGGAAAAACGTCGTGTACTTCTAAAAGTATTATTATTTAATGCTGGATTAGCAGATCTCATATAATGTTCCCTATTTATTATCTTGAATGAATGTAGAGATTTTTTCTATAGAGATACGAGTTTGTTTCATTGAGTCTCTTTCTCGTATTGTTACAGAATTATCTTCTAGTGTTTGATGATCTAAGGTAATCCCAAATGGAGTACCAGCTTCATCTTGCCTATAATAGCGCTTTCCAATAGATCCTTGTTCATCATAAATACAGGAGAATTCTTGATTTAGTGTTTTAAAAACAGACATCGCCTTTTCAGGCAATCCATCTTTTTTTACAAGAGGACATATGACCGCTTTAATAGGAGCCAACTCATAAGGCAGTTGTAATACAACTCTATTATTTTCTGTATCTTCAAAATAAGCCTCACAAAGAACCATTAAAAAAAGCCTATTTAGACCTGTTGATGTTTCAATAATATAAGGATGATATTTTTCCTGAGCTTTTGTATCAAAGTAAGTCATATTTTTACCTGATAGATTTTCATGTTGCTTGAGATCAAAGTCTGTTCTATTGTGGATTCCTTCAACTTCGCCCCAACCAAATGGAAAATTATATTCAATATCATATGCATCTTTAGCATAGTGAGCTAAAGCATCCTTGGAATGTTGATGAAATTTTAAATTTTCAGAATTAATCCCTAAATGATTTAAGTAAAAATCTAATCTTTTTTCTTTCCAAAAATCCATGCTTTCAACATCTTTTGACGGATGAACAAAATATTGCATTTCCATCTGTTCAAATTCTCTCGTTCTAAATATAAAGTTTCTTGCTACAATCTCATTACGAAAGGCTTTTCCAATTTGAGCAATTCCAAATGGTACTTTTAGTCTCATAGTATTTTGAACTAATAAGTAATTAATAAACATTCCTTGAGCAGTTTCCGGCCTAAGGTATATATGTTTCCCTGTCTTTTCAGAAGGGCCAGCATCAGTTTTAAACATTAAGTTGAATTGAACAGCGGGCGTCCATTTTCCAATAGACCCAGAAAATGGATCAATAACACCAGCTTCTTCTAAAACACTATCAGATTTAGATCCGTCAGACAATAAAGTATGTGCGATATCATTATAGATATCATCATTTTTAGTGCTATCTATTTTTAATGCAACACATATAGCATCAATTACTTTTGATTTTTGTTGAGATAAAAGATCATCAATACGGTATCTTTTTTTATTATCTTTGTTATCCGTCATAGGATCGTTGAAATTGGCAATATGGCCACTAGCTTCCCATACATCTGGATGTACCATGATAGCGCTATCAAGCCCAACAATATTTTGATGAGACTGCGTCATTTCTTTCCACCATAACTCTGAGATTGACTTTTTAAGCTCTACTCCTAAAGGACCATAATCATAAGAGGCTTTAAGTCCACCGTAGATTTCAGAGTTTGGGAATACAAACCCTTTTCTTTTGCATAGTGAAATAATTTTATCTAAGTGTTGTTTTTTCATTTTTACAATTTAAGTATAGTAGTCAAGAAAATAAATACTTGTACAATATTATTAATCCAAGCAATCCAAATAACAATGGCCCAATGAAAACCAATGCATCAAAACCTTTTTTTGGAGGGTCTGCTAATATATATAAGCCATATTTTTTTACATAAAACTCTTTAATATCTTGATCACTCATCCCTTTAATAACCATTTTTTTAATTTCTTCACGCATTTCTACAGCTACATTTGCCTGAGACTGTTCTAAAGTTAATCCATCGCATATTGGGCACATTAACTGGCGATTTAAGGAGTAAAGACGATCTTCTATTGATGATTGGAAGCTAAAGAGAAAGGTGAGCGTACATAAGGTTACAAAAACTTTTTTTATCATTTTTTTTCTGCTAATAATTTAATGGCTTCTTCCAAAGTAACATCTTCTATTGAATATCCTTTAAGAGATACATTCTTTTTACCATCTGTTACATATGGACCAAATCTACCTCTTTTAATTGAAACATCCTTTTTTGTTTTTGGATCTGTACCTAAAATCGTCGGCTCAAATTTTAATTTTCTATCTTTAATGAGTTTAATAGCATCTTCTAGTGTGATAGTTAAAGGACTATCTGTGGACTTCATTGATGCATTGGTTTTTCCACACTTTACATAAGGACCATAAGGACCAAATGTTGCTAATATATCTTCTCCAGTATCAGGATGTTTACCTAACGTCTTTGGTAAGCTTAATAAGTCTGAAGCCATAGTTTCTGTTACATCTTCAAGAGATGTTCCTTTTGGAATAGAAGCTCTTTTTTTACTTTCTTGTAATTCTACGTAAGGCCCATATCGACCTACTTTCAATAAGATATTTTCACCACCATTGAATGTCCCGATAATGTTATCCTCTTTTTGCATCGTACTAAGCTTGTCAATTTCTTCTTGATTCAAATCACCTAAAAACAAGTCTTGTGGAATAGTGATATTACCACCATCTTTTTCTACATAGGGACCAAATTTTCCAATACGAATACTAGTTTTTTCTGATACGGGAACACTACATGCTTTTGCAATATCTATTTCTTCCTCTAATAGCTTGGCTACTCCAGCATAATTTTTACCACCATTATAAAACTCTTCTAAAACATCTACATATGTACTTTCAGATCGAGATATAGCGTCTAACTGTTGCTCCATGCCTGCTGTAAATTTTTCATTAAATAATGCTAAATAATGATTTTCTAGAAGTTGAGTAACAGCAATACCAACAAAAGTGGGAATAAGAGTTTTGCTTTTTTTAATTACATATTCTTTTTTTACAAGCTTATCTAAAATAGATGAATAAGTAGATGGGCGCCCAATACCCCTCGCTTCCATTTCCTTTACAAGCATAGCCTCTGAAAATCTTCTTGGAGGAGTTGTATTTCTTTCAAGGGCATCTATATTATTATGTATAATTTTAGAATCTTTTTGTATAGGGGGGAGCGCAGCAATAACTGATTTTTGTGTTCTAGAGAGTGCTTGTTCATAAGCAGCAGTATATCCTTTAAATGTTGTAATATTTCCACTTGCTCTGTAAATCGATTTACCATTTATGATCTCAATGTTTGTTCTAATATATTGTGCAGGCTTCATTTGAGATGCTAACGTTCTATTTAATATGAGCTCATATAATTTTGCTTCATCTTTTCCAAGGCTCTTTAGTACATGCGCAGGTTCTTTAAATGTAGTCCCTGCAGGCCTAACCGCCTCATGTGCTTCTTGCGCATTTGCTACTTTACTTTTATAAAAATTGGAATTTTCCGGTAAAAAGTCTTCACCAAATTTATCTAAAATAAATTTTTTCGATGCGGCTAAAGCTTCCTTAGAAAGATTAGTAGAATCAGTTCGCATATAAGTAATAAACCCTTGCTCGTATAGTTTTTGTGCAACTACCATTGTTCTTTTTGGAGAATATCCAAATCTTCTAGAGGCATCTTGTTGAAGAGTGCTTGTTGTAAAAGGTGGAGCAGCAGAACTAGAGGTTGGTTTTGATTCAATTTTACTAATTTCCCAATTACTATTTTCAGATTCACCCTTAATTTCTTTAGCTTTTACAGCATCTATTAAAAGAAGTTTATCATTTTTTAAGCCACTATCGAATTTCCCAAAGTCATCACTTTTTGCTATAGTTTGATTATCATATGAAACAAGTTTTGCTTTAAAAGTAGCGTCATGATTTTTTTCTTTTAAATCAGCTTCAATCGTATAAAATGTATTTTTTATAAATTTATTACGCTCTTTTTCTCTGTCGACCAATAGTCTTAATGCCACCGATTGAACTCTACCAGCTGATAGACCGGTATTTTTGATAGACCTTAATGTTTTCCATAGCACCGGAGAAAATGTAAAGCCTACAATGCGGTCAATAGCTCGTCTAGCTCTTTGAGCATCAACTAAATTATAGTTAATGTCTCTACTATTATCTATAGCATGTTTTACAGCTGTCTTAGTAATCTCAGTAAATTCTACTCTTTCAATATCTTCTTTAATTTCCTCTGCTATATCAGCTGCAATTGCCTCCCCTTCACGATCCGGGTCTGTTGCAATCAGGATTCTATCGGCCTTTTTAACTTCAGATTTTAGTTGAGTAATAAACTTTTTTCTATCAGGCATTGTTTGAATTTTCATAGCAAAGTCATTTTCTATATCAATACCCATTTCTTTCTTAGGTAAATCTTTAAAATGACCAACACTTGCTATCACAGAAGCATTGTCTATGTACTTTGCAATCGTCTTCGTTTTAGAAGGCGACTCAACAATGATTAATAGTTTTTCTTGATCTGACATCTTGGCTGGCAACTTACATAGTTTGTTTAGTAATTGTCAAAAATTTATATTTATTAATAAATATAAATTATTGGTTTTTTAAAAAATTGAGTAATTCGTGAAAGTCAGAAACGGCAATCTCGTCATTTGATTTTATATTTTTTACTGTGATATTTTTATCGATTATTAACAAGTAAGATGCACTTCTTTTAATAGCATCCTTCATTTGATTTTTAACATTTTTTTTATTTGTATCAAAAAATACCGTATAATTATTATCTATTAAATTTTGCATAATAGAAAAGCACTGTCTACTATGATTTAAATCATTAGAGCTGATATAAATATCAATACTATTTTTTGCAACCTGATATTGTGATTCAATAATCATTCGCTCCATTCCCGCTGCAAATCCAATTGCCGGCGTTGATGGTCCACCCATTTTCTCTACCAAGAAATCATATCGCCCACCCCCACATAAAGCATTTTGCGACTTGTTGCTTCGAGTTGTTATTTCAAAAGTAGTTCCATTGTAGTAATCTAACCCACGTACTAGATAAGGACTTTCTTCATATTTAATGTTGAGTGCATCTAGATTTGAAAGCAACATATTAAAATCTTCTTTTTCTGAATCGTTTAATAATTCTTTAACGATAGGAGCATTTTTAATAATTGACTGATCCTCTTTTTCTTTGCTATCTAGAATACGAATAGGATTAGTATCTAGTCTCTTTTTAGACAAACTCGACATACTACGAGTATTTTGAGCAAAATATTTTTTGAGCAACGCTTCATACTGCGTTCTTGTTTCAGGAGACCCAATATTATTTACATGCAGAGTAGTATCATTAATATTTAATGCTTTAAGGCAGGTTGCAGCTACCATAATTACCTCAACATCCTGTTCAATATTTGAAGAACCAAAAGCTTCTATACCAAATTGATTAAATTGACGCTGCCTACCTTTCTGTGGTTTTTCCCTTCTAAAAAGAGAGTCCATGTAATATAAACGGCACAATGGATTGCTTCTAAAAAATCCACCCTCTATGTAGGCACGTACTACTGGAGCAGTCATTTCTGGCTTTAAGGCTATTTGCTGATGAGAATGATCTTCCCATGTAAACATTTCTTTTGATACATCAGTTTCATAGCCAACATTTTGTTTGAATAAATCAATTGATTCAATTGCGGGAGTGCGAATTTCTTCATAGCTAAATTGCTCACTTATATTATGCAAGATATTCTCCATTTCTTTCCATAAGCGCGTATCGGCAGGAAGAATATCAAAGGTGCCTTTAATTTTTTGATATTTAGATTTCACAAAACAACATTAATAATTTTTTTAAGCAATAACACCTAAAAACTTGACCTAGTATTATATAAGCCGGTTTTTTGTTCTACCTTTAAATCTTTTAAAATATCAGACTTTAAATTTAGTCTAAAATAAAGTCCTTTTGCATAGCCCGTAGGAGTCCAATCCATAAATAGCTCCCAACAATCTATTTCTCTGTAAAGAGTAATATTATGCCTTACAATATCTTTATCACTGATACTAAAGCGAGCATTATAATTTAGCTTCCAATTTTCAGTTACATTAACACTAGTATTAGTATTCACCCAAAAGTTCTCAATAGTATTTGATGGATTAATTTTATTCACAGTATAACTAATGCCTATTTTGCTCTGCCAAGTATTACTTGATAAATCAGTTAAAAATTCTTTGGTTCGTTCTGAAAACTCTCTGTCAGAGTTTTGTTCCTTGCCACTTGCTTTACTTTTTAAAGTAAAATTTGTTGCTAATCTTATACCGGTTAATCTTGGAAAATTATCTAGCTCATTAATTCTTGATTGCGTCAAATTATCAAACTTATATAAGTCATGAGTAAGGTTGGCATCTATGGAAACTCCATTTTTTAGATTACTTCTAATCGACGAGCTAATATTAGATACTTTGAATTGATCAGCATTAAAATTATACCCACTTGATATTCCCCATGAAAAAAGATTAACCTTATCTTCCTTTTCTCCGTCCTTCATTTTTGCTTGAAATACATTACTCAAAGATAGACTAAGCTTCTTAGTACTTGTTATGGGAGTAGATCCAATAATAGAACTACTAAAGTAGTCATAATATTCATCATTAAATGATTGGAAGTAGCTATCATTACTCAGGTAGTCAGGAGAAAAGTTAAAGCGCATACTTGGCGTCATCACATGTCTTACGGACTGGATTTTATTAAATCGTATGGGTAAGATACCGTAAATTTTAGTAGACAATGATAAGCCAACATTCCCTGTAGTTCTATTTTTAATAGCCTCTTCATATCTAAAACTTACTGAATCTGTTTGATCATATTCTGCCACTCTATAACGATTTACAAAATCTGAATTCAATTTAATACTCGGGTTAATTGCAAGATATTTAAAAGCAGTAAAAGGGGCGTTAATTGAAAAAGTATTCTTAAGCATTGCATCTAATTTATTTGAGCTTTCAGGATTGCCAGAATCGTTTTGCTTCCATGCATATGATATATTCCCGTCTGTATCCATAGCTTCTTCTGCTTCATAAAAATTTTTAGAGTTATTTACTAGGCGAGAATTATAATCCCATTGAATATTTCCAATCCATGAATCCTGAGAGATATTCTTGAATAATTTTCTTCTAGCAACTCTAAAATTTATGGATGGTAATGTACTAGCATCTTTTGTTATAGTGGATGATAAGCTCGTTGGAGATTGATAGAAAGAGGAGTTGATATCTACTTTACTCTTAGACATTAAATCTTGCTTGTTAGAAGCATTAATACTGATTGAGATATTGGGCGTTTTCCATCTTTTTGTATAAGTCACATTTGAAATTGCTTGCTGATTAAGTCTTTTAATTGGGTCAATACTTGTTTCTCTGTTGTACTCTCCATTGCTATAATAGCTAGCAGAACCACGAAAAGTTTGATCATTCCTTAGTATTTGATTATGATTCCAATTAAAGGAATAGTCGGTCTTATTACTTTTACCGATTTGTGCAATATCACTTTCACCAGAACCTAAATGTTTTCGAACTTCAAAATCTAGCCTTCCATTGAATCGATATCGATCACGATATTGATTTTTTGATTTAAGTATTACTCCTTGTCTATCTGCAAAGATTAGAGAATTCTCTGATCCAATATAATCATTTGGAGCAAAATAGTAACCTAGCCCATCGAGATAATTTCCACGATTTTCAGATGATCCAAATGATGGCATAATCCATCCAGACCTTCTTTCAGTTGAGGAATGTGGAAAGATAGCAATTGGAACTCCAATTATTGGAACACCTCCAATGAAAATACTAAGAGGTTTTGCAATGACCTTATCTCCATAAATAATCTTTACTTGCTTACTACCAAGATAAAATTTTGAAGGATCGCATGAAGTAAAGATGCAATCATCAATATAAAAAGTGCTATCTGTGACACTCGTAATCTGACTTCCCATATATACATTTTCCTGAATACGACTTTCTCCCATCAACACCTTACCTTTTCTAGATTTGATATTATATACCATAGTATCACCCGTCATTGGCTCACGATTATTTTCTATAAGTATAGGTCTATTTATTTCTTCTTTGTTGAATGGGTTGTCGCTAAACGCTTCTAAAACATTGGTAGTCCAATCTACATTAATGCGTGCAGCAGACAAGTCCATTTTATTATGAATAATCTTTACTACACCGAACATCTTAGATATCTTTTTTTCTACCTCAAATTCTACTCTATCCGCTACATAATCAATTTCTTCTTGAATATTTTCATTAGATTTATTTGGTATATATCGGCCAATTGTTCCGCCTTCAGCTATTAATTTTTTTGCAGATTCATTTTGAATATTCATGATAATCTTATCACCAGATACTTCATTAATACCGTCATATAGAGAGTCATTATAAAGGTGAATTAAGGTAGAGGCCATTCCTATCAATTCTATATTTTGAATTTCTTCATTTTCAAGGCTAGCAAAAATAGTTTCCGCCTTTAAAACATCTTCATTTTCAATACTTTTTTCCAAATCATCAATTTTTTCATAACCTGAATTTTTAGAGAAAATTATACCATTTGATAATACCTTGAATGATTGAAGAGTCTTATTCTTAAAATCTAATATTATTTTATCCCCATACACTCTATTTCTATAGTCTTCATTGATTTCGCAATTATCGATTAAAGTCATCTGATTAGAAATTTGATCCAAAGTAGCTTTGTCTGCACTAATTAAGCGAGAGCCATTTTTAATTTTAATGTTTCCGAACATTTCAAAAAATTCAGTATCATTATTAAACGATAAAGAGTCACAATATATAATTTGCTCAGGCTGCTGAATGGATACATCTCCATATAAGTTTATCAAAGAGTTTTTATCAGATTGTGTTGCAAAATTTCCTTTTAAAGTAGTATCTGTTTTCTGAAAAATAATATTTCCATTTAACCTTGTGATTGTTTCGTTTCCGATAGTAGAAGATGTGAGAGTATCTGCTTGTTTGAGCAGTAGCTTATCCTGGCTCAACAGAGAAGTGCACAAAAAAAATAAAACAAATCCTCTTTTTATCATATAATTTTTAACGAATCTTATGGATTTTTGTTTCATCTTTGTAAAGTAGAAATCTAATGTATAAATTGCTACAATGTTAGAGAATCTGTTAAATAGCATTTCTAGTAATCCAGCATACTTGGCTGTAACCATTGTTTTGATGGGAATGATTACATTTAGCGTTATAAAGCGCTTATTTAAACTGGTAACATTAGGGATTACACTACTGATTATTTACTATACTTATATTGTGCTTACAGGTCAACCGCTTCCAGATTTAGATAAGCTTCCAAATCAAGTTCAAGAGTTGCAAGAGTCTGCCCAAAGTGTTGTTGAAGATAATATTTTAGAACCGTTAAAAGAAAAAACAGATTTAATAACAGATATTTTAGATAATTAAAAAAAAGGAATTTATATGTTTCAAGATGGCTTATTAAAAGATCAAACAATTATTGTTACTGGCGGAGGAACTGGATTAGGTAAAAGTATGTCGAGACGATTCGGAGAATTAGGAGCAAATATTGTAATTAGTGGTAGAAGAGCAGAAGTGCTAGATGAAACTGCACAAGAATTTTCAGAACTAGGGATTAATGTATTAACATGTCCAGGAGATGTAAGAAAAATAGAAGATGTAGAGCTAATGACTAAACAAGCAATTGATAAGTTCGGCAAAATTGATAATCTACTTAATAATGCAGCTGGTAATTTTATTTCTCCAACTGAAATGTTGAGTCCCAATGCATTTAAGGCTGTCATTGATATTGTATTAATGGGAACATGGAATTGTATTAGTACGGTAGGTAAGGAAATGATAAAGAATAAAAAAGGTAATGTGTTAAGTATTGTTACTACATATGCATGGACAGGTTCGCCTTATGTAGTACCATCCGCAGCAGCTAAAGCGGGTGTGTTAGCAATGACTCGATCATTAGCTGTAGAATGGGGTAAGTATAATATTCGATTTAATGCGATTGCTCCAGGTCCATTCCCAACAGAGGGAGCTTGGTCTCGCTTAATGCCGCCAGGTTTCGAGGACTATGAAGAAAATATGAAAAATAAAATTCCAATGAAAAGATTCGGTGAACGTCATGAACTTGAAAATCTTGCATCATACTTAATGAGTGACGGATCAGCCTATGTAAACGGCGAAGTAGTAACTATTGATGGCGGTGAATGGCTTGCAGGGGCTGCAGAATTTAGTGATTTGACAAAATTGCCAGATTCAATGTGGGAAGCTATGGCAGCAAGAAGAAAGAAAAAGTGAATGTTTAGCTTAAAAGAAAAGACTGCAATTATTTCGGGAGGTTCCAAAGGTATTGGTAAAGCGATTGCACTTAAATATGCAAAAGCAGGCGCAAACGTTGTTATTTGTAGTCGAAAAAAAGATAATTTAGATAGTGCGATACAAGAAGCAAAGACAGCAGGATTTAATATCGTTGGCATAGAATGCAATACTGGTGAAATAGAATCAATTAATAATGTTGTAAAAAAAACAATAGAGCAGTTTGGTAGGGTAGATATATTAGTTAACAATGCAGCAGCGAACCCTTATTATGGCCCAATTCTTAATTCACAAGATAGCCATTGGGAAAAAATTTGGGATATTAATGTAAAAGGATATTTCAATTTTGTAAAAGCCTGTAGTAAATCTATGGAAGCTAATAAGTATGGTAAGATTATTAATGTAGCATCTATAGCAGCAAAGACACCACTTGATGGCTTAGGCGTTTATAATATTAGTAAGGCTGCAGTGGTAATGTTAACCAAGGTTCTAGCTAAAGAGATGGCAGGATCAAATGTGCAAGTTAATACTTTAGCTCCAGGCTTAATCAAGACAGATTTCAGCAAAGCTTTATGGAAAGATGAATCAGTATATAATGAAATTATAAAAGCTATCCCCCAAGCTAGAATGGGAGAGCCTGATGATATATCCGGCATGGCACTGTATTTGGCTTCTGACGCCTCTGATTTTATTACTGGATCAATGTTTGTAGTGGATGGAGGACTAACAACTTAAGTTGTTATAATCCAGTTATAAAATTCTTGAATATCTGAAAAAGTAAATGCTCCAGTTTCATGTAATCGTTTCATATCATTGTGACCATGTGATACTAAAGCACAATCAATTTTAAGATATTGAGCGACATTAAAATCCAGCAAAGTGTCGCCAATAATAATTGTTTCTTCTGCCGGAATGTCTAAAGTTAAAAGTAATTCTTCTCCTTCAAATTCTTTTCCATGAGCATATAAATTAGATGTACCAACGACATGTTGTAGGTGCTGTGTTAGATCAAAGAAAGCTACCTGCTCTTTTAATCTGTCATCACGACTAGCAGAGAGAATAGTTTGTATAATTTTTTGTTCAGAAAATTTAATAATTGTATCTTTTGCAAATGGCTGTAATGCCAGAGATTTAAATTGGTCTGCAAAGCCTGTATTAAATTCATTGTTAGAATTATCAAAAGGCTCTTTATCAAAATCAAACCCTATCGATTCATAGAATGTTTTAATCGGAAATAGAAACTTCTCTTTGTACTGCTTAACTGTGATTTCAGGGATATCACGCCTTCTTAAGGAGTCATTTAAAATTTGGGTACATAAGGAAGTATCATTCAACAAAGTTCCATTCCAATCCCATATTATGTGCTTATATTTCATGGTCATGAAACTAGAGAAAAAAATTGCATTATTAAAGGAAAGACTTAATGAAGATTCTTTGCTACCTGGATGGGATAGTCAAAAAAAAATGGCTGTCATTCCTATCAACGATATCACAGCTAAAGCTTTTATAGCACCAGTAGATGCTAAGCAGGCCAGCGTTGCTATTATATTGTTTGAAAAAGATGGAAATCTTTCTTTTTTACTAACAAAACGAACATCAAATGTTGAACATCATAAAGGACAGATTTCATTACCCGGTGGTGGAATTGATTTAGGTGAGACGCCAGAAAATGCTTCATTAAGAGAGTCAAATGAAGAGATTGGAATAGATATTGCATCGTTGCGTTTAGTTGGGAAGCTCTCAACATTGTATACCCCTGTATCACATTTTAATATTCATGCTTATATTTGGTTCTCTGATCAATATCCAAAAATAGTAAAGAATCAAAATGAAGTCGAAGAGGTGTATGAGGTCAGTATCAATGAACTTCTTTCTGAGGAAGTTTTATCAATAACACCAATTTCTAAAGAAGGAATGAATATAAATGTACCCGCTTATCATTTCTTAAACTGTGTTTGTTGGGGAGCTACGGCAATGATTATCTCGGAGCTAAAAGATATTTTAAAAAATATTTAAATAGAATAGTAATTCTACTTATTTTTTATTCGCTCTCAACATGAAATAGCTTATTATAGATTTTCCATTCATTCTCAACCTTTATAAAAGACAAAGTGTCTAAAAAGGTTATACCTAAATATTTATCCCTAACTTTTATTGCTGCAGTTGCACCTTGTATATCGCACGAAAGTATTTCATAAACCACATTTTCACCCTTTTCTTTTGGTGAAGGTTTTTGAGATTCTACAAAACCAGCAAAATCGCCTACTGACATCTCCATAAATTCTCCGTGAAGATAGCCAACAACTTTTGCGTTGCTATGGAATGCTTGTTTTACTTTCTCTGGATTAGATTCATCCATGCTATCAACGTAAAGTTGAACCATATTTTCAATTTGTGTTTTATCATCCATAATTTTTTCCTTTTATTATTTTACAAAATTAATCTATTTTTACAGGCTGACCAGCTTTTCTCCACATAAATGATACTAATATAAGTGTGAACAGCCAACTCAGAATTTCTGTAGTCGTTGGATTGCCGTTATATCCAAAAAATCCTTTAAATAACTGACCTACAGCTCCTTTATCGCTAAACAATGGTTTTGGACTTCCATTATCATCAATATTAAATCCAAAAACAGGGCCACTATCATTAATATTCCATATTTCCATTTTTTTCATTTCATCTTTAGTGTAAAATGCTTCCTCAAATTCATGAACACCATAAGCAACAAGGCCTGCACAAACAAAAATTAACAGAATTGATGTAACGTTGAAGAATTTTTTTAAAGGGACTTTTTTACCTTGAATAAATATTGAATATCCAATCATCAATGCTACAAGCGAACCTAATATAGATCCCCCAATTGAAAGACCGTCAGATTGAATTAATATAGCATACATAAAAAGTACAACTTCAACTCCTTCTCTAAATATTGCAAAGAATGTTAAAGCAAAAAGACCTAGTGAAACATTCTTATCTTGATCAATAATATCGGAAGCTTCTTTTTCAAGACTAGCTGCAACATTTTTATTTCTACCCATCCAAATGATCATTGTTGATAGTAGAAATGCTGCAATAAGCATTGTTGTTCCTTCAAATAAAGCAGCTTGCTTTCCTTCAAAGCCACCATAAGTTATCTGGAAAATTACTGCAAAAATTGCAGTAGCAATGAAAGAAGCAACTATACCATTAGTAATACTTTTTTTGAGATGCAGCTTTCCAGTTTTTACAATAAATGTATAAAGAATTCCTACTACTAGAACCCCTTCAAGCACTTCTCTGAACATAATTAAAAATTCACTCATATTTTCCCCTTTTGAGATTTAATCTCAATGTTAGGTTGATAATATAAATAAAAATTTATAATTCGTCAAAGAGAGTATCTAATTTATTAACATTATTCAACAATCATATAGCCGCGCATTGATCCTGCATGGGCAATATATGTACAAACATATAAATACCTACCTGGCTTTGAAGGTGCTGTGAATTCAATAAATGTTTCTTCTTGTTTATCAGCTAATGGTGTCATTGCTAAAATTCTTCCATCAGCATATGGTTCTCCGCCATTACCTTCAGCTAATTGAATTATCATTGGAGCAGCTGACTCATCTTTTAGGATTACAACATTGTGAAGCATTGCTCCCATAAAGTCAGATGGAGTATTGTTTTTCATAACAACCTTTACTTTAGAGCCGCTTTTAACGGTGAACTCTTCTACATCAAATTTCATTTCTGCGCCTAAAGAACCAATATTAACTACAGTAGCTTCGGCGGAAGATCCACCTCCACATGCAACTAGAATTAAGATTGATGTTATTGCGAATATTTTTTTGAACATTTTAATCTCCCCTTTTTTTGTTAAACCTAACTCGTAGGCTAGCGAATTTTATAACAGAAAAAATCTAGTAGCAAACGATTAGTATCTGAGAATTTCAATATTATTGCCTGAGCGATCTTTAATATAAACAGACACTGATCCATCTCGGTGAGTAACAGGTTCTCCATAGCTCTCAACATCATCTTTTAATATTGCAAAGTGGAAAGGATGTTGGTCAGGAAGTACCAATGCTAACTTAACATTTTCAAATTCAAGCATTGCCCAAGAATCATCTTGATAGAGTACATGGCATGTAAAATTATCTGAATACCATGCTACTGATTTAGCAATATCATCAGTACAAAGTGCTAAGTGATCTATAATATCTTTTTTCATAAGATTGCTAGTGAATATTAATAAAACTATATGTATTTTGATAGTAGAATGAATGATAAAATTCCAATTTTTCCACTACCTTTAGTACTCCTTCCAGGCGAAAAACTGCCTTTACATATCTTTGAAGAAAAGTATAAAAAAATGATTGAATATTGTCTAAAAAACAACCAAAAATTTGGTATTATTAATTCAAAAAATAGCGATTCTTTAGTGATTGGATGTACAGCTTCTATAGAACAATTAGTCGGTGGCGAAAATGATAGTAGGGAATACGATATCCTAGTGTCTGGTGTAGAAAGATTTATTGTCAAGAGTTACAATACTTCTAAACCTTACAAGCAAGCATATGTAAAAACATGGAACGATATTGATGATACAATTGACCAGACATTGTTACAAGAAGCTAATATTTTTCTATATGAGGTATTATTGAAGTTAGGAGCATCATCTAAGATTCCGCAGATTAATATGCCAAAAAGCTCTTTTGAAATTGCCTCAATGTTAGACATTGATAAAAGAGCAAAGAAAATTCTTTTAAAAAGTCAGTCAGAAAACGATCGTTTAATTGTTTTAAAAAGAATATTAAAGAAAGCAATTATCAAGATTGACTACGAAGATCCTGCTAGATCTGGTTATCCTAGCTATGCACAATTTGAAGCATAATTATTTTAATTGGCCTTCTTAAACAGTCTTTCTAAAAGCAGAATAAGGTCATCAATAATCACATAAGCAACAGGAACAAGTAGTAGTATGATACTTGTTGCAAATAATATTCCAACCCCAAGTGAGATAGCCATAGGCTTTAAAAATAATACCTGCGTACTTTGATTTAATAATAATGGAACAATACCTAAGAATGTTGTCATCGAAGTTAGTACAACCGGTCTGAATCTTGTTCGGACTGCATCTAGGACAGCTTTTCTAGTTTTCACACCTTTTTCTTTAGCTCTATTTACAAATACAACTAAAAGAAGACTGTCATTTACTACCACTCCAGATAGTGCAATCACACCAAGTAGAGATAACACGGACATTGGCTGATTAAATAGTAAGTGTCCAAGAATTGCACCTACTACGCCAAATGGAATTGCTGATAGTACAATCAATGGTTTAAAATATGATTTAAGTGGAATCGCAAGCAGTACATAAATAACAAAAATTGCTATACTAAATTTTAATAATATATCATCAAGCTGTTCACTTTGTTCAGCTGGCTCTCCTGCTAGCGCAAAATCTACTCCAGGAGTTTTATCCATAACCTTTTTAAGTTTGCCCATTGGTTGTCCTTCAAATGGACCGCCGGGCCATACAATTGTTTGTAAGATCATGGAAGAGGTATTTTTAGAAACATCAACATCGGACGTTACTTCGATAACACGCTTTCCATCCACACGAACAATCGTCGCTTTTCCTTCAACTTCTTTAACATTTGCAACAGCATAGAGTGGAACCTTAATTCCTTGAGGAGTTCGTATTCTCATGTTTTCTAGTGTTACAAGGCTATCGCGCTCATCTTTAGGAAGCTTTAACATAACCTTAATATCATCATCCGCTCTCTGAATGCGCTGTACCTCTTCACCAAAGAATGCTTGCCTTACCTGACGCGCAATATCCATAGCAGTAATGCCATACACTTCGGCAGAAGGTAATAGTTCAATTTGTAATTCATTTTTACCTTTGGTGTCAGTATCTGCTAAATCATAGACACCTGCAAAACTAGAAAGTAATACTCGTGTATCAGCAACAACTTGATTCAATTTTTCAAAACTGTCTCCTGAAAACTCAAAGTGAATTGATTTACCAGCAGTAAAAATATTAGCACTGTAATTCAGTCGCTCTACACCTGCTATAGTCCCAATACGTGAACGAAGTTTATCAATAACATCGTATGCACCAGTTAATCCCCATCTACTATCAGCAGGAGTTAGGACTACAACAACCTCACCAAGATGTGGTGTTGATGAAGATGTGACATTACCTCCACTTGGACTACTTTGAGCTTCAGCATTTGCAAAGTAATGCTTCCCAACAGTTGTTAAGACATGAGAAATAATTATTTCTGGCTCAGTTGTATTTAATTCTTCTTTAAGTTTGAGAGCTTCGCTTTCAATAATTTCAGTAATAGCTTGCGTTTTCTCTATTGGAGAGCCCTCTGGTAATTCGAATACAATCCCAACTTCTTCAGATTCTAGAACAGGAAAGAATTGCCATTTTACTAATCCTCCAGCAAGCAAAGAAAGAGTCATAATCATCATTCCTATAAAAATTGAAATAGTGACATATCGATTGATAATAGATTTTTTAACAAGTGGAACCCAAAAATTATCTACAAATAAATAAAGTCTTTCTGAGCAATAATTTCTGACTGCCTTTAATTTTTTACCAAAGCCTACAAAACTTGTCTGAAACCATTCACCCGCATGGTACAAGTGTGCAGGTAAAATTGTAGTAGACTCTATAAGTGAGAATACTAAAATAGGAATAGCAGTTAATGGAAATACTTTCCAAATATCGCCAGTTTGTCCAGCTAGATCAAGCATAGGTGCAAACACAACAATTGTCGTTAATACTCCAAAAAAGACAGGAATTAATACTTCCATCGTACCTTTAATAGTTGAATCCATATTATTTTCTTTAAGTTTAACACGCCTCCTAAAAACATTTTCTCCCACAATGATGGCATCATCAACTACAATACCTAAAACAACAATAAACATGAATGCGGATAAAATATTTACGGTAACACCAATTAGTGGAAGTATAATTAATGCCCCTCCAAAAGAGATTGGAATACCCATTGACACCCAGAATGCTACAGATGGCCTCAAAAACATTGTTAAAAGAAGTAGTACTAAAACTATTCCAATAGCAAAATTTCTATATAATAAATTAATACGATCTTGGAGATAGCGCGCTTGATCATACCAATAATCAATACTCACATTTGGAGGCATATCTGACTGCTTACTCTTAACATATTTTCTTAATTGCTCAGCAGATAAAAGTACATCTTGATCACCAACTAAATTTGCACTAATAAACATTGCTTGGACGCCATCCCATCTATAATAACTTTCTACATCAATAAAGCCATCCGTAATAGTAGCTATGTCTTTTAGCAGTAATTGACTGCCATCAGGCTGACCTTTAATGACGATATTTTCATATTCATTAGCATTATAAGACTGTCCAACCGTTCGAATTAAGAGATCACCACTTTTACTTGATAATAATCCACCTGGCAAGTCAATTGAGCCTGCATTAATTGCCATAGTTATTTGATCAAAGCTCAGGTTGTACTTTTCAAGATTTTTTTCAGACACCTCTATGGTAATTTCTTTATCTCTATCTCCGTTAATTTCTGTAAACGAAACTTCGCTCAGCTCTTTCATTTCTTTATTTACTTCTTTAGTAATATTTAATAATACCCGCTCATCAACATCTCCATAAACAATGACATCTAGAACTTTTTCGGTAGGTTCCAGCTTACTAATTACAGGAGCCTCACTGTTTTGTGGGAATGTACTTATACCATCCATGATTGTTTTCACATCATCAAGAGTGGTATCAATTTCACCACTATCAAAAACTTGTATAGTAATTAGTCCAGCACCCTCAAGTGAGTATGATCTTAATTTTTTAATATTAGAAATACCTTGAAGTCTATCTTCTATTTTTGAGGAAATTGAAGACTCTACTTCTTTTGCAGATGCTCCAGGATAAGGAACGCTAATTGTAATAGTTGAAAGATCTGGAATAGGAAAGAACTCAGACTTCATTGTTGGATAAGACACAAAAAATCCGCCAAAAATTAAAAAAAACATAAATAGGTTCGCAGGGACACTATTCTTAACGAACCAAGTAACTATGCCTCTCATTACTGATATCGTGGGTTGACTAGCATTCCATTAGTTGCAATGCTTAGTTTGGATACAACCACCCTTTCACCTGCTTTCATTCCTTCTTTTACTAAAATATGATTTTTCATTTTAGTAAGGACCCTTACTTTTCTTATCTCTAAAGCATCATCTTGATTTAAAAACAAGAGTTCGCCATTGGGAGTTAATGCAGAATTTGGTATCATAAAAACATCTTCCAATTGTTTTCCGTTGATTTCTGCTTCTACAAATAAACCAATTGGCAATATAGGCTTTGTTTCTTCAATAAAATTATTTTTGAAATTTGCAATTAACTTAATCATTCGGGTCATTGGATCAATAACACCATCAACACGCTCTAAATTACCAGCCCATTCTTGCATTTCACCTTTATATAGAGATTTAATGATTACAATAGACTTTTGATCAGGGTTTAATTTCCTGCCGTCCATTGGTATATCTAAAAATTGCAAATCACTATCTTTCACAGAAAGAGTAACTTCAATTTCATTCGAAGTATACATTGATCCTACTGGCTGGCCAGGGATAATAGTGGAACCTAAATCAATGTTTATATTTTGTATACGCCCTGTATATGGAGCAGTAATTTCTGTTTTATTTAGTTTTTTTTCTGCTGATTGCACTTGAGCTTTTGCAACATCTAATGCTGCTTTTGCTTGTTTTAACTGAGGTTTTTTAGTTGTTAGTTCTTGAGGAATTCCTTCGCCAACTTGGTCCCAAGCTTCTTGAGCTATTTCTGCTTCCGCCTTTTGAACTGCAAATTGCACTTCTGCACTTGCTAATTGAAGTAGTGCATTTTTATACTGAAGCTGTAAATCAGTGTCATCGATTTTGGCTAAAATTTCTCCACTAATAACAGAAGATCCTTCTGAAAATTTCTTAGAACGATAAATAACCTCTCCACCTACTTCAGAGGTTAAGACTGTTTGCGTGATAGGGGTTGTAGTACCAGTTGATTTTATTTTTATTTGATAGTCAATAGGTGTCAAAATTTGGACATTGACATCCATAGGATCTTTCTCTTGAATAGGATCAGGAGATATTTGGCCTAACATGTATAGTGCGGCTGCAATAACTGTAGAAATACCTATAATTATTAATGGTCTTAAATATTTAATCATTGTTTGTAAGTAAACCCTCCTCCAAGTGCCAATATTAAGTTTATTCTTTGTTCAATCCGAATTCTTTCTGTTGTAGCAAGCATGTTTTTATTATCAAAAAGTGCATTATTTGCATTAATAACATCTTCTATGCTTGAAATACCTTTTTCAAATTCATCAAAAGTAGTACTATAAATTGATTCAGATAGTATGATATTATCTTTCAATAGATTTAAAGATAATTGCGCGCTCCTATCAAGCTCTAGTCCTGATTCTACTTCTTTGTAAGCATTTAATAAGTTATTTACAAACTCTAACATGGCAATCTCTTTATTATTTTTTGCAATTTTTTTATTAGCTACTAGTTTTCCCGCATTAAAAATTGGAGCAAACAAGTTAATTCCTTTGCTCCAAACGCTAAAATCATCATTCAATAAGTCTTGAATATTACTAGATGCTCCAGCCGATCCAACCAAGCTAAAAGAAGGGTAAAGTGATCGAAGGGCTTGCTTATTAAGTGCTTTTGATGCTAATAAATTATATTGTGATGCTATTAAATCTGGACGCCTCTTTACAATATCAGCTGGAAGTAAGTAGGGTAAGTTGGGAATTGTTTTTGGAAAATCTTCAGCAGTCTCTAGTTCTAGATTAGGATATTCTTTAATTAATACTCTAGCTTCACGAATTAGAGCTTTAGAGATACTTTTTTTATTTTCTAAATCACTCTTTGTAAGGTTCAGCATTAGTTCAGATTGTTGCAGAGCCTTCAATGAAATAACTCCTTTATTATATCGACTAGTATATAAATCAAAAATAATTTTTGCATTATCATATTTCTTTTCAGCATTTGCTGTTAACTGCTTTGCTTCAATAATTGAGAAATATAACTTAGTGGCTTCTGATGTAAGTGAAAATTGATAGTATGTATAGTTATATTTTGCAGCTAAATATTGCTGTTTTCCTGCAACCCTACCTTGTCTGATTTTACCCCACAAGTCAATTTCCCACTGCGTACTTAAAGATAAATTATAATTCTCTTGATTGAATGTAGCAATCTCATCGCTTTGAGTACCAAGGAGAGTAGCAAATATGGGAGGAAATCCTGCCGAATTTTGTTCAGACTCTGATGCGCCTGCACTAATCCCAATAGATGGAAAAAGGTTGGAGCTTGATATCACTGAAGCTTGTTTGGCAATTCTTGTGTTGAGCATTGCTTGGTCAAGATTAATATTTTCAGCTAAAAATTGTGATAAAAATTTATTTAGTTTTTCATCTTGGAATTCATTCCACCATATTTCAGATATGTTAATTGCGATAGGAGTTTCTATGCTCCAATTTTCTGGAATATTATCTACTACTCCTTCAGGTTCAATTGCTGCTCTACTAGCACAAGAACTCAGAGCTAGTATTAATAGAATTGCTAAAGAATAATACCTCATATTTATTTTGCCATTAAATATTCAGATATTTTAAATAAAACAATAAGACTAACGGCCCAACTAATACTAATAATGAAATAATTAATATCTCCACCTGAAATAGTTGCTGCATTAATTTTTTCACCACCCATATAAGCTAGCGGTGCTAATAATCCATAAAATCCAATAAGAAGATATTTGCCTCTTAGTCTATTCATGGCATGATTAATTTGTGCAGAAAATCCCGCCCACATACATAATATCCATATTGGAGCAAGATGTGGAATAGAAGCGATATTCCCATTATAGGATACCACGCCAAAAAAAGAAAAGCTTGAATCGACAATAACACCCATAAGAACTGCTATTAAGATTAATTGGATTTCTTCCTTTAAATGGTCTGTAACAATCATAAAGTGTAAGTATAAAAATACAAGTGTAGGTAATAATGCCAGCGCAGTTATGCCTTGAGCTCCACTGTAAACGCAGCAAAGCCATACAATTGAAAAGCCAAAATAGTTAATGGCAACGTTAGTATGAGATAATATATATTTAATCATAATTTTTTATTATTAGCCATTCAATTTGATGATCAAGCATCAAAGAAGTAACATTATTTATTATTATTAAATTTATCCTGAATAATCTGAAATCTGAAGCTAAAGATTTTCTTCAATTGAGGTTTAATAAATAGAGGATGTACAATACTTCTAAAAGCTTCTAATGGCAATGCATAGGTAATTTCATCAACAATGTTGATTCCGCCTTCGACAGGTTCAAACGAATGCTTATGATGCCAGTAGCTGTAAGGACCTTTGAGCTGTTCATCGACAAAAAATTCATTTATCTTATAGCTAGTTATCATGGTTCTCCACCTGGCTGGAATACCCATTATATTAACAGTATAATCAATAATTGCTCCTTCTTTCATTTCTACAGGCTTAGGAGTCATAATATGAAATCCCATAGCTGGAGGGGTAATTTTTTCAAGATTTTCTGGCCTTGAAAAAAAGTCAAATACCGTATCCATATCACTTGGAACAAATTGTTCTTTTTTAAAAGTATAAACTTTTGGTTTTCTTAAGAATGATAAAATTAATACTAAGAAAAGTATTAACCCTGTTGCTAGTATAATTGAAATTATTGTCATTTAGTTTCCCCCTTGAAAAGTGGCTCGAGAGGGAATTGAACCCCCGACACAAGGATTTTCAATCCTCTGCTCTACCAACTGAGCTATCGAGCCTTTAAAAAAGTTTAAAAAAATACACATTATAAGTTATTTAAAAAACACATAAATATTTATTAGTTTCAGGAATGAAAAATATTATTATTTCTTCTTCAAATAAGCATAAGATATCTGAAATCATTACAACAATTAAGCCTCTTTTCAATGAAATATATTCATTGAGTGATTTTCCTGATATAGGAGATATAAAAGAAGATGGAACTTCTATCGTCGAAAACTCGTTTATTAAATCAAGGGTAGCATTTAATCACACTAAACTTCCCTCTATGGCAGATGATACTGTGCTGGAAGTTGATCATTTAATGGGAGATCCTGGGATTTATACTGCAAGATATGCAGGAGAGAACGCTACATATGAAGAAAATATGGATAAGCTTTTAAAAAATCTTACAGGTGTTCCGTGGGAACAAAGAACGGCTAGATTTAAAACTGTCGTTACTTATGTTGATGGAGAACATGATTTTTTTGTCGAAGGATGTTTAGAAGGAAAAATTTTAGACTCAAAACAGGGAGACCTGGGATTTGGTTATGACCCAATCTTTTATGCATCAGCTCAAAATATGTCTTTGGGAGATATGGGATCAGAACAAAAAAATCAAATCAGCCATCGAGGAATAGCAATCCAGAAATTTGCAGATAAAATAAAAAGATTAATGTATGCATAGAGTTTACTTCAGTATCATCTTTTTTTTATCTCCACTACTAGGATTTGATCACCTTATAACTGATAATATTGTTACTAATCCTTTTTATAAAAAACAATCAGCAAACTTTTGCTTGAATGACTTTTCCAATTATCCCATTGGAATTTTTAAAAACACACAATCTTTAAATGAATATAATGTTCAGTTAAATAATGATTCTAATACAATATCAATTAGCGAGTCTGCTTTAGACTATCAAAGTCTAATCCCCTATGTTGCTTCTTTAGACAGCTACCTAAAAGATTTATATATCAATAATCAAAAATATAATTTTAGTGAACCTTTTAGTTTATCAGCCTCAGATACAACGATTGCAAGTAATAAAGGTAGATATCTTGAAGTTGCCGACTTTGATTTAGGTGCACTGGGTAGGGCCTCACTGAGAGTCCAAGGTAATATTAATCTGTCTGGTAAATTGGTTAATCAAGATCAGGAGCTTGTTAGGTCGTCTTATAAAGAGCAAGAAAAAACAAACTTCAAATTTGACCAAAAGCAGCAATTGAATGTTCAAGGAAAGGTAGGAGAAAAAATTACGGTGTCCTTAGATCAGAACTCAGAAAGAGATTTTGATTGGGAAAACACTATTCGCGTTGATTACGATGGAGAAGAAGATGATATTTTACAAAAACTTGAGATAGGAAATATTGCATTAACATTGCCTTCTACTGAGTTTGTAACCTTTTCAGGCCAAAATAAAGGCTTATTTGGAATTAAGGCACTTACACAATTAGGGCCATTAAATATTACTAGTATAGCATCACTTGAAAGGACTAAGAAACAGTCCGAAAAATATAAAGGTACTTCAGAAGTAAAAACTAATCAAATACAGGATTATGATTATAGGAAAAATCTATACTTTTTTATTCATGAATGGTTTAGAAATGGATCAACTGATATTATTTCAGATAATGGTTTTCAAGTTAATATACCCTCTTATTATCCTTTAAATAATGGACTACATAATATCGGAAATGTGATAATTAAAAATTTTGAGCTATATAAAATTGATGCATCTAATAACCCACAAGCAGATGCTGGTACAGCATATATTGATCCCAATGATATCACCTACTATAATGATAGTAGTAAAGAGGGAGCATTTATCAAATTAGAACGAGGATCTGACTATGCAATTAATGAAGATTTAGGTTTTATAAGAATGCAAAATACCCTGCAAAATGAAATTATAGGAGCACATTTTGAGTTAGCAGATAGAACAACTGGAGAAATTATTCTTAAGGTCGGTGCTAATATAGTAGACGATGGCAGTGAAACATTAGTATTGAAGATGTTAAAAGCACAGTCATCACACCCAAATCATCCAACATGGGATTTAATGTTTAAAAATGTGTATTCTCTTGGAGCTACTAATATTGATCAAGCTAGTTTACAAGTTAGTATTCAAGATAATTTTTCTACACCAGTTAGCGATAGAACCAGTTCTGGAGCAACCTTTTTGAATTTATTTGGATTAGATGATCTTAATCAAGCTGGAGCACCGACTCCAGATGAAGTTATTGATTTAAATAACCCTAATATTGTAAATCTTAAGACAGGTGAAGTTCATCTGCCTGCATTATTGCCTTTCGTATCAAGCAATAACTTAGATGGTGGAAATGATAACGGCACTTTGGACCCTTTATTACAGCAAGGAAAAATGTATACAAGTACTAACCGAACGGAGTACACAGGAGATTCTCGATTTACTATTGCTGCAGATTATACCAATCCAAAATCTACTATCAATTTAGGATTTACACTAGTTGAGGGAAGTGAAGAAATTTATTCCAATGGAGATAAGCTTGAGAGAGGCCAAGATTATCAGATTGATTATTTTTCGGGAATGATTATGTTAACAGGTAATATTGATCCAAATGCTGAACTCGAAATTGTCTATGATAAACATGATCTTGTAACCTTCGATAGAAAGATTATGGTTGGTTCTAGGGCACAAATAGATTTTGATGAAAACTCTTTTTTAGGTTTGACAGCCCTTTATTACAAGCAAGATATTGTTAATAAAAAAGTAGAAGTAGGTTTTGAGCCTATCCAAAACTTTATTTGGGATATCAATGGTCGCTACGAAAAAGATCTAGAGAATCTATCTGCTTCTATTAATAAGTTAGAGATGTTTAATGCCGAAAAATTATCTCGATTTACTTTTGAAGGAGAAATTGCACAAGTACTTCCTAATCCAAATTCTATATCAAATGCTGGCACAGGCGACAGTGGTGGAGTAGCATATATTGATGATTTTGAAGGATCAAAAAGAGTAACCAGTCCTTCAGTGTTAAGAAGGTTTTGGAACATCTCCTCTGCACCATTGAATCTTGAAACTAGTGAGCCATTCAATCAGAGAAATAGAGCTAGAATGCATTGGTATAATCCTTATTCGCAGGTATTAACTAATAATATTTGGCCTAATATATCTACATCTCAAAGAGCTCAGAACCTAACGACTGATATTTTAGTATTAGATTATGAGCCAAAAGAATATCAAGAAAGTGTTGATCCTGATTCAGTATGGGCTGGCGTTGTAACGCCAATGTTTATAGGAGATTATGATCAAACAAGAAGTAGATTTTTTGAAATTTGGTTACGAGGAGAAGAGGGAAATTTAACAGTAGATTTAGGTAAAATTAGTGAAGACTACAATGGAGATGGTTCTCTTAATAACGAAGATGTTCCAGATGCTGGTTTAGCACTGGGTAATGGATTCTTGGAAGATAACGAAGATACCGGCCTTGATGGATGTTTTGATAATTTTGAGGATGGTTGGGGCGAGTGTTTGAATACAGAAAATGGACTAAGCTATGCAGATTACTTATCTAGCGGAGAAATAACTATTATTAATGCTTCTTCGGATGTAGATGCTAATGACCCTAATGGTGATAATTGGGATTATACTGAAGGAAGTTCAGACTATACAAAAGTTAATGGTACAGAAGGAAATGGTACTGGCGATAAAATTCAATCTGGCGGTAAATATCCTGATAGCGAAGATTTAGATCAATCAGGTTTCTTAGATCGAACTAATGACTATTTTACCAAAACTATTTCTCTAAATGACAGTACTTATGTGGCAGGATCCACTATAGTAGATGGAATAGAGACAGGTTGGAAGTTAATTAGAATACCTTTAAGCCATTTTGATCAAGTCCAAGATATTACATTAAGTGAAATTAAATACGTTAGACTTTTAGTCTCCGGTATTGATCAGCCATCAACTCTAGAAATTGCTAAAATGGAGTTAGTAGGAAATGCATGGGAAGAAATGGGGACTTCATTTGTTGATCAAGAAGAATATACAGTGCAAGATAGTACATTTTTAGTTACAGTAGTAAACGATGAAGATAATCCTGACTATATACCGCCCAAAGGTGTTTTTGGAGAATATGATCAAATAAATAAAATACGTTCTAAGGAACAATCTCTAGTACTGAAGTTTGAAAATTTAGATCCAAATGTTAAAGGCGCCGCAAAGAAAATTTTATCATCTATGACCTCACAGCAAGGACAGAGTTTTTTAATGTATGATCAGATGAAGATGTTTGTTTATGGAGATAGTCCAAATGTATCTGAAAATAATACCGACCTAAGATTTTTCATACAGTTTGGTACTGGAGATGAGTATTATAAATTGACTAAGCCAGTATACGATAGTTGGGATGAAGATCAGGAAAGGAATGCAATAGATCTTGATCTAAATTGGCTTACAGGATTGAAAAATGTCGATCAAGATTCAATTGAAAAAATTAATGTTAATGATACATTTACTGATTCTCTTGATTATAAAAGATATGAATTCATGGATGAAAATAATGAGGAATATAAAAAAGTCGAGATTATAGGAAATCCTTCTTTATCTCGATTACAGTATTTTGTTGTTGGAGTAGAGAATAATACAGACCATCCAATTTCAGGTGAAATTTGGTTAGATGAGCTTCGATTAAGTGGAGTTAAAAAAGAGCAAGGAACTGCAGTAAGACTAAAATCTGAATTTAACTTATCGGACTTCAATAAGAGCTCTATATCGTACAGTAAAAAAGATGCAGATTTCCATATTCTTCAAGAAAGGATTGGAACAAACACTACTGCTGAAAACTTAATATTTACAAACAATATGCAGCTAGGAAGTTTATTTCCTCAAAAATTTGGCATTTCATTCCCCTTAAATATGACATACAATATGCAAAATAATGCTCCTAAATTTTTTCCAGGTACTGATATTAGAACAAATGGCGCAACTCCAGATTCTATTATAGTAAAGTCATCTACAGTGAGTTTTAATGGTAAGATTTCTAAGCAAATTAAATCAGAAAATCCTTTTGTTAAATATACTATAGATAATCTTAGCGCATCATTTAATGCATCGAATCAAAATAAATCTAATGAGATTATGAAATCTGTTGATACTCAACGACTAACTACAAATCTAGATTATAATTTAAGATTCCCGAGCGATAACTATATTGAAGCATTCAAGTGGATGGCTAAAGTACCACTTATAGGAGAAAAGGTTAGCGATACAAAGTTTTTCTATACTCCAACATCTCTTGCTACCGGATTTAGAGTGAATCGTAGCTTGACTGAGAAGCAATCAAGATCTAGTACAGACTTGATTGATGATTTTAATTTAGGTTTAGATAGAAAATTTAGTATTAATTATAAAATTTTTGATAATACCCAATTTAATTATAACAAAAATATTAAAAGCGACATGTCAGAGTATAGAGATAAAGTATTAGATAATTTAAAAATAGGAAGAGTAACGAGTAGTACTGAATCTTTAGGGTCAACATTTACTCCTCAATGGATAAGTTGGATTAAACCAAATTTTGCATATAACACAAACTATTCATGGAATAAGCCTTTATCTAGCGTTATTGATGGAGCAAATATATCAGCAGTGAAGAATACTGCTATAAACTTCTCTTTATCTGGTACGGAAATTATTGAAACATTTTATACCCCAGCATCTAAAAGAAAAGCAATAACTCCAACTACTAGATCTAGATCTGCTTCTGGTCTTTCAAGAGGAGAAAGTGACGCATCCGATAAAGGTAAAGATAATATTGATCTTTCAAAGGATGATTCGACTAAGAAAAAAGAAAAAAAGAAGCTTGAGAATAGTTTTGTTTTAGAGAGAATTTATCAGATGTCTAAAAAAGTCGAACCTCTTAGTATTTCGATTAATACTACCACCAATAGAACTGCAAATGGTGTTAGTGGAGACGTACCACTAAGCTATCGATTTGGACTAAGAGATAGTCATGGCTTAGAAAGTGCACCAGAAGTAGGTTTAAATACAGGCGCAGAAGATATTAAAAAATCTTTATCAATCAGAACGGGTGTTCGCTTTAATCCAAGTAGCTCATTAAATATATCGTTCTCAGAAAGTATTTCATCTAATATTAACGGATATAATATTGATACTCGATCTACAAATAGAGATTATTTAGCGTATGGTAAGCACTTATCAAGTGGGATGCCTTTTTCTAATTGGTCTTTACGTATTGGAGGATTAGAAAAGATAAAATTTGTTTCTCCTTATGTACAATCATTGTCTTTAGAGCATGCATTTAGCGGAAAAGAAAACTTATCATGGAAGTTCAATGATGACAGTGTTGGAGCAATTGATTTATTCAGTATATCATCATTTGCAAATGACAATGATAACAATAGACAGTTTTCACGCATATCTCGTAGTTTTACTCCATTATTAGGAATCACTACATCTTTCAGAAATGGGATATCAACAAATATTAGAACAAATATTACTCATACTTTAGATGAGGTTGCGAATGGCTTAACCTATGTATCTGATAATAGTATTCTAGCTAGTATTACCTACAATTTTTCAAAAGGAATTAGATTTTCCTTACCATTTACAGAACGAAATGTATATTTAAAGAATAATATGAATATCACATTAAACTTTGATGTTAGTCAGAAAAAAGAAGAAGGATCAAAAGATAAGATTAATTTTGCTGAACAAAATTTCACAAATTCAAGAAAGAGTGTTTTGCGCGTAACTTATACTTTAACAGATGACGTTACAGGAAGCTTATTTTATGAATATCGTGAAAATGATACTAGATTAACTGGCCGTAGAATTGATCGTGACTTTGGAATAAATCTAAATGTGGCAATTAGAGGATAAAATGAAAAGAATATTTCCCTTAATTTTAGTTATATTTTTTGGTTGTAGTGCTCCATCTAAGAAGTCTATAGATATTCCTAATTTTAACTCAAGCAAAGCATTTACATATCTAGTCAAGCAATGTGAATTTGGTCCAAGAAATCCAGGCTCATCTGGCCATTTAGAGTTTAGTAATTATTTAGAAGACTTTTTAAATCAGTTAGAAGGAAACATAATTATTCAAGAATTTATTTATACAGAACCTATAACCGACATGGAAAGAAATGGTAAAAATTTTATTATTCAGTTTAACGAAGAAGCTGAATATCGTTTATTGCTTGGAGCGCACTGGGATACAAGATCTTTATCTGATCAAGATGAGGTAGTAGAGAACCAAAGTCTACCAGTTCTTGGAGCTAATGATGGAGCAAGCGGTACATCAGTTTTGATGGAGTTGTCCACTATAATTTCAGAAAAAAATCCAGATATCGGTATTGATATTGTATTTTTTGATGCTGAAGATGGAGGCTTTGCTGGCCAACCAGAAACATTTGCATTGGGATCAAAATATTTTGCTGAAAACCTACCTATTGCAAAACCAAATTTTGCAATCATAGTAGATATGGTTGGAGATAAAAACTTAACTATTCCTATTGAAAGAATTTCATATAACATAGCTCCAAAAAAAGTGAAAGAGATTTGGAATCTAGCAGAAGAATTATCGTTGCCAGCTTTCAAGAAAACAATTGCACAAGAAATCTATGATGATCATGTACCATTATGGGAAATAGCAGAAATCCCAGCTATTGATATTATTGACTTTCAATATCCAAATATGTTTTATAATCATTGGCATACTCAAAGTGATACCCCAGAAAATTGTTCATCACAAAGCTTAGGACAAGTTGGTAATTTATTAGTAAATTATATTTATGGTTCAGTTCACAAATAAACTATTTATCATTTTAGTACTAGCAATCATTGCATGTGGTGGCGGCGGTAGTCCCTCTTCTCCTACAGACTCTGGCGATGGAACAGACCCTGGTGATGGAACAGATCCTTATAGTTTTCCAAATGCAACTAATCTAGATCAATTGAGTCAAATAGAGATTGTTACATGGAATATTAGACAGTTTCCACAGCACAGTACAACAAAGAGCTATGTTAAAAGTCTTTTAGAGGCATGGAATGCTGATATATATTTATTCCAAGAGATTTCGAGTGAATCTGAGTTAATTAGTATGGTGAACTCAATGAACGACTACTCTTATGTATTAGACGAAGAATCTGGAAATTTGGGATTTGCATTAGTCTATAAAAACAGTACTGTTACTTTCAATTCTAAAAATGAGCTATGGGCAGATACTTCCAACAGCAATGATGGAGACTCAGACTATGAAAATAATGCTCAATATCAATTTGCTAGTCGCCCACCAATGGAAAATTATATTACATGGACAGACGGAACTAAATCAATGGATTTATATGTAATGGATGTTCATTACAAATGTTGTGGAGATGATACTTATGACAATAATGATCCTTCGGACGAGACTAATAGAAGGCATCATGCCAGCTTATTATTAACAGATTATGTAATTAATAATCGAGCATCAGATAATGTTATTATTGTAGGTGATTTTAATAATACAGGCTCTCAATCAGTGGATAATCCATCAATTAGTCCTTTTACTGACCCCAACATTGCTTCTTCAACAAATTTTCTGATGGTAGACGAAGATATTCTTACAGGACCAAGTAGCGGATTTTCATGGCAAGGATGGACTAGTTCATATTCAGCGGCACATTTTGATCATATAATTATTAATCAACCCCTGTTTCAATATGGTAGTACAACAACAACTGGTGTGATTGCTTTGCCAACAGAAACCAATACTGCTGCTACAACTGTTGCTAACAGAATATCTGATCACCAGCCAGTATTTATGCGATTTTATCCTTAATTAATATTTTGATTAAGAATTTAAGATTAGTATTCCTATTTTCTATTATAAGCCTCTTGACAGCTCAAGACTTTAGTAAAATTGATATTGATTTAGATAACTTAGCATTTCAAAAAACTATTATTCCTCTTAAAGAATTAAATAATACTTTCCCAAAAAATATAGATGTGCTATCACGATTATCAGCGGCGCATCATTTTTTATCAGAACAAACCAATGACAAAAAAATAGAAAAATTGAATACAGACAAGGCTTTAAAGTACATAACTGAGGCCATGTCAATTGACTCTACCAATGCAGAGGTTCATAAGTGGTATGCAGTATCGTTTGGAAAGAGCGTTGAGAATCAAAGTATTAGAAAACAGATTGAAAGCTCAAAGATCATTGAATTTCATTGTTTGCAAGCAATTCAGAAACTTCCGAATGATCCTTTTTGTTATAATATAATGGGCCAATGGCATTATCGTCTTGCTGATATCAGCTCATTTTCAAGGAGACTAGCTAAAATGATATTTGAAGAACCTCCAAAAGGTTCTCTTGAGATGTCAGAATATTTTCTTAAGAAAAGCTTAGAGTTAGAGCCCAATTATATTGGTACATACTATTGGCTGGGAAAGACATATAAAAAGATGGATAAAAAAGATGAAGCAATACGACTATTTCAAGAAGCCATTGATTTACCTAGGCCTTATAAAAGAGAGGAGTTAATGTATGAAGAAATTATAAAGCAGTTAAAAAATAAATCTTAAAACATTTTAAGTTTTTTCACTTTTTTATAATCTTCAGGAAGATCAAACATAGTTGGAAGAGAATCTGTGGGAGCATATACGTTTAAATTATATTCAAAGCTACCTTCTTCATCGCTAAACACTGCTTTAACGATAATTACATCTTGATCGATTCCTATTTCAGAAAAATTACCATCGAAATTTATCCAGTTTCTTTCAAATTCATCAATCCTACTTTGCATAGATTTAACAATAATAGATTTTCTAGCTGTACTTGTAACCCATACATTTTGATTGCTATTATCACCTTCGCTTAATGTTACTTTATAAGATTCAAAACCATTAACTAGCTCTAAGTTATCAGATATTATTGGAATAAAACTTTCTTCTTCAGGATTACCGTCTTCTTGATTTTCATTTTCAGATTCATTTTCTGACTCAGATTCTTTTTCTTCTAAAATTTGAGACAATAACTTTTTGGTAAAACGATTTTTTTTATGATTTATATTTATGATAGTAGAATCTTGAAATGAAATAATAGTCCCATTTTCTAAGTCTCTGCTCATTAACCGGGCCAATCCTTTTCCTTTAAATGAAAAATCTATTTTTGAATAGTAAGTATTTTCAGAGAAGTGTTTATAAACAGAAGATTCCATAGAGCCCATCTTAAAAGAAGCTTTGGTAGTTTCTTCAGTAATAAAGCCGGATTGAGCAAAAAGATTGGGTGATATTAATAATGAAAAAATTAGAAGAGATAGATTATTCTTCAAATGTATTAAAGTCCAGTTTCTTGAACTGTCTTTTTAACTTCTGAAAGAGTATTATCAAGAGCATTTTTTTCATCATCATTTAAATCGAATGTTAAAATATTTTCAACGCCATCAGCTCCAATAACAGTTGGAACACCAATAAAATATCCATCTACATTAAATTCACCTTCGCAGAGTGATGCGCATGGGATTACTCTTTTTTTGTCTTTGACAAAGCTTTCAATCATTTCTACTGCTGATTGTGCAGGGGCATAAAATGCCGATCCTTTTCCAAACAATTTTACTAGTTCTCCGCCACCAAAACGAGTTCGGTCTTCAATTGCTTTAATTGTATCAGTATCTAATAGTGATGTTAGTGGGACACCTCCTACAGTTGCTAAGCGACTTACAGGAACCATCGTATCTCCATGTCCACCAAGAACCATGCATGTAACATCTTGAGAAGAAAGATTCGTTGCTTCTGCAATAAATGATCTGAATCTAGCACTATCAAGTGCTCCAGCCATACCAACAACTTTATTCTTAGAAAATCCTGATACTTTATAAAAAGCATATACCATTGCATCTAAAGGATTTGAAACAACAATTACAAAAGCATTAGGAGCATGAAGCTTTACTTGCTCAGCAACATTTGTCATAATATCTAAATTTTTCTTTAATAAATCTTCACGATCCATTCCAGGCTGTCTTGGAAATCCTGCAGTAATAACAATGACATCGGAATCCTTAATTGCTGCAAAATCTGATGAACCACTTAATTTGGCATCGTAGCCGTCAAGTGGGAGAAGTTGTGATATGTCTAAAGCTTTTCCTTTAATAAAGTTTTCAGCTTGAGGGATGTCTATGATGACAATGTCACCTAATTCTTTTTGAGCGGAGAGTAGAGCAATATTACCACCGACTTGACCACCTCCGATTAACGCTATTTTTGGTCTAGCCATTTTTAATTTTGTTCGACGACACTAACAAAGGTTGTTTTGCCTTTTTTACTGAACTTAACTAAGCCGGGTGATGTAGCGAATAGAGTATCATCATTTCCTCTTTTAACATTTCGTCCAGGATGTACTTTAGTACCTCTTTGTCTGATAATAATACCGCCTGATAAAATTAGTTGTCCGTCAGACATTTTAACACCTAATCTTTGTGCATTAGAATCTCTTCCGTTCCTTGAACTACCTTGTCCTTTTTTATGAGCCATGAGTCCCTACCTTTTATTTTTTCTTGTCAGCAACTGTTTTCTTAGCTGCTGGTTTCTTTTTTGGGGCAGCTGCTTTAGTAGTTTTTGCTGCTGCTTTTGCTTTTGTTCCAGTAATTGATTGAATTTCAAGCATAGTTAGATCTTGACGGTGACCATTTTTTCTTTGGTAACCTTTTCTTCTTTTCTTTTTGATAATTGTAACTTTATTAGCTTTTTTATGCTCAAGAACTTTAGCGCTAACTTTATATGAGTCCAATTCTTTAGGATTAAATATATTTGTATCTTTGTCTGATATCGCTTTTACGTTATCAAATTTCAAGGTCTTACCTACAGCAATATCTATCTTAGAATCTACTAAGAGTGTATCGCCTTTAGCGACTTTATACTGTTTTCCATATATTTCTACAATTGCAAACATAAGCTTGGGAACTTAATAGCTAAATTATTGGTTATCAAGTACCTATTTCATGAGTTATATCTGTAGGATCTGACATCCTAGTAAAGCGGAACACATTTTTGCCCATTGCAATATCATCAATTACTTTTAGATATACAAAATTCTTCCACATTAAACTTATATAATCTCTCTTTTTTTCTTCTTTTAAATATCGGGCAATTTCAGGGTTAAGATAAAGCTTCAATCTAAGATCTTTATTTTTTTGCTTGTAGTCACGTAACCAGTAGTCAATTCTTGTTAAAAGAGTATCTTTAGATATAATTCTTCCATCTCCATTGCAGGTATCACAGCATTCGGTTAATGAGTCGATAATACTCAACCCAGTTCTTTCTCTCGTCATTTCAAGCACTCCAAATTCTGAAATCTCTGATACAGCTACCTTTGCTCTATCCTTCCTTAGTTCTTTTTTCATTTCAAGATATACTTTTTTTCTATTGTCTGCTGAAACCATATCAATGAAATCAATCAATACTAGTCCAGACAAATGTCGTAATCTTAATTGAGCAGCTACTTCTTTTGCAGCTTCTAAATTTATTTTTAAAGAATTTTCTTCATGTCCTTTCTTACCGACAAATTTTCCACTATTAACATCTATTACAACCATTGCTTCAGTTCTTTCAATAATAAGATATGCTCCACTTTTGAGCCACGCCTTATTTCTCAATAGCTTGATCATTGAGTTATCAATACCTGTTTGTTTAAACAGAGGTGTTCTTTTGCGATAATGCTCTAGAGTGTCTCCAATGTCTAGTGCGTCATCCTTAAACATTTTCTGTATTTTTTTATAATCATCTTTAGAGTCAACAACAATTTTCTCAACCTTATCACTTATTAAGTCCCTTAATACACTTGATGTCATCTCAAGGTCATTATGAACAAGGGCTGGAGCCTCACTTTTTTCTGCTAGGTTCATTAATCCGTTATATTTTTTTTCTAAATTTGCGTAGTCATTTTGAATTTGTTGATCAGTTTTCCCTTCAGCAACAGTGCGTATAATAATTCCTAATCCATGTTTCTTCATATCAAATGCAATCTTTTTTAATCTTCTTCTTTCATAACGATCTTGCATTTTTTTCGATACGCCTACATATTTTGATTTAGGAATTAGTACAATAAAACGTCCTGCAATCGAAAGATTTGTAGTTACTCTAGCACCCTTATTATCAAAAGGTTCTTTAATTACTTGAACGATAATTTCCTGTCCAGGAGACAATAAAACATTAATTTCTTTCGAATTTTTAGATTTAGGTTTTCGATCTGCAATTAATTCAGGATCTGAAATTTCAGAGAATGGTAAAAATGCATTATTGCCTTCACCTATATTAACAAATGCAGCCTGCATTCCAGGAATTACATTTTCAACAACACCTTTATAGATATTGCCAACAGTCCTTTCTTTTGATTCTTTATCAACATGGAGTTCGGCAAGTGTGCCATTTTCTTTGACAGCTATCCTTGTCTCTCCTACACCCTTACTGATGTAAATTTCTTTTTTCATAAAAGCCTTACTTTCATTTGAGCTACATATATTTACGTAGCACATAATTTAATTTTCTATGAAAGAGAGGAGAGAATACTAGGTATAAAAAAATTTATTAGTTTAAAATTATAAAAATAAAAAAAATAGTTAGTTTTTAATTTCTACCCTCAATTTCAAACTAATTTAGCGATTTTTAGCTTTATAATACATATAATCTGATAATTATGTTTAGCGAAGAATTAATTGCAGGAAAAGTAGCGGCAAGAAATGCTGGAAAAATTTTAATGAAATATTTTTCTGATTCGGATAAAAAGGTAAAATATAAGAGCTTCAATAATCCAGTTACTATTGCTGACCACGAAGCAGATCAATATATCGCAGATTTCATTGGAGGAGAATTTCCAGATGACGGATGGCTTTCAGAAGAAACAGTGGATACACCAGAAAGGCTAAATAAGTCTCGTGTATGGATTGTAGACCCGCTCGACGGAACAAAAGAATTTATCGAGGGAGTTCCCCATTTTTCTGTTAGTATTGCATTAGTTGAGGATGGATATCCAGTCGTGGGTGTCATTTATAATCCTTACACAAAAGAAATGTTTTCTGCTGAAAAAAACAAGGGAGCTGCTTTTAATGGTTCTAAGGTTGTTATATCTCAAAAACAAAAGCTTAATGATTCATCTATTACTGTTAGTAGATCGGAGTATAAAAAAAAGCTTTGGGAAGCTTATAATGACGACTTTGGTTTGATTGAACCTGTTGGCAGTGTTGCTTATAAACTGGGATTAGTTGGAGCTAATAAATATGATATTTTTTCAACACTTGCACCAAAGAATGAGTGGGATATTTGTGCAGGAGATTGTATTGTAAGAGAAGCTGGAGGTTTTGTAAAAACTATTAATGACAAAAATATTATCTACAATCAAAAGAAAACGCTTGTTACAGACCCTATAATTGCTACAAATTCTATATTATTTAATAGCGTTTCAGACCTATTATATTAAATATGAAAGAATAAAATTTTAAAAAATGGAAGTATCTAAATGAAATATATTGGACCAGATTTTTGTAATATCACATCTTTGTTAACGGATGAAGAGCTGTTAATTCAAAAAACAGCAAATCAATTTGTTGCAGAAGAATTCAATCCTATCGTGAATGAGTACTATGAAAAAGGATCGTTTCCCCTCGATTTAATCTCAAAAATGGGAGAATTAGGCTTTTTTGGTGCTACTCTTCCTAAAAAGTATGGAGGAAGTGAAATAACTAGTACTGCATATGGATTAATAATGCAAGAACTCGAAAAAGGAGATTCAGGATTGAGGTCGGTATGCAGTGTCCAAGGTTCATTGGTAATGTTTCCAATTTATCAGTATGGTACCGATAAGCAAAAAGATAAATGGCTCCCTTTATTAGCTGCTGGTAAAGCAGTAGGATGTTTTGGACTTACAGAGTCGAATCATGGTTCAGATCCAGCTGGAATGCTTACAAGAGCAAAAAGAGATGGAGACGACTGGATTATTAATGGATCAAAAATGTGGATTACAAATGGTTCCATCGCAGATATTGCAGTAGTGTGGGCTAGAGATGAAGATGATATTATCCGCGGATTTTTACTAGAGAAAGGAATGGATGGATTTACGTCATCTAATATTCATGGTAAAATGAGCTTACGCGCATCGATAACTTCAGAGTTATTTATGAAAGATGTTAGAGTGTCAGATGCAAATAGATTACCAAATATTGAGGGTTTAAAAGGACCATTATCATGCTTAACTCAGGCTAGATATTCAATTGCCTGGGGAGTGATTGGCGCAGCTATTGATTGTTATGAAGTAGCATTAAGTTACAGTAAAGATAGAAAGCAATTTTCAAAACCAATTGCTGGTTTCCAACTTACACAACAAAAACTGGTATATATGATAGAAGAAATTACTAAGGCTCAATTGCTTGCTCTTCAGCTAGCTAGACTTAAAGATAGCGGAGATTTAGATTTTTCTCATATTTCTCTAGGTAAAAAGAATAATGTCGCAATTGCTAGAAAATGTGCTCAGTTGGGAAGAGAGATTCTTGGTGGAAATGGTATAATGGACGACTACCCAATGATGAGACACATGATGAACTTAGAAACAGTGTATACATATGAAGGAACTCATGAGATACATACACTAATTCTTGGTCAAAAAATTACAGATATTCCTGCTTTTGAATAGCACGGTCGATATTCTCTATAATTAGCTTTAATAGCGCTTCTCGATCGATTTCTTTTCCTACCTCTAAGAATACTGAAGTACTACTTACTTTTGCTCCCATATCAATGGTTTTAATATCAATAGCAGAGTTAACATTTATACCGATACTTAGAGCCTGATATGTTTTATTTTCTAATCCCCTTGATTGAATATTAGACAACAAAATTCCAACTATTTTCTTATTGTTTATGTAGACATCATTGGGAGATTTTACCCTTGCTTTTATACCATATGAAGACAAGACATGTACCATAGCAAAACAGCATTCATCAATAAGTTTTTGTCCAAAATTATTATTGTTTCCTAGTATAATACTAAAAGTTAAATCCTTATAGGGAGTAGAGATCCATTGTTTGCCATGAGTACCCTTACCACTTGTTTGATTATCAGTAATGACTACTTTGCCTTTGTCATTTATTTGACGTTCTTTGTCAAGAGCAATACTTAGAGTCGAATTTATAGACTCTCTATAAATGATAGATTTTGAGCCATTTAGAATCCATTTTGTATCAAAATCTATCCTTTTATAATCTAGCTGCAAGGATCTAGTTTTTTTCTCATCTGAAAAGTAGAACCTGGCTGTAATACACCACTATTATTCTTAATTACTTCGGCATTATCCATATAGATTACTACCCATGCTAATTCATCATTATATATTCTTTCAGCCAAATTCCATGCAGTATCGCCAGACTGAACTGTATATTCAAAAAATTCTAATTCACAATTTTTTGATTGCTCAGCATCTCTTTTTAAGGATAAAAAATGATAAGGATATATTTTATCTGGATCAGGGCCAATTTCTTGCTTATTCCATTCATATATTTCTCTCCACATTGAGGAATCTCCATATTCTCTAGCTGCAATTTTAATTAAATAGTCACCCCTTTTAATCATATATGGCTCGAATACAGTCACTGGCAAGGGCGGTGATTCAGCTTCTTGGATAGTGAAAGTTTCTACAGAAACTTCTTGTTTAACAACCTCTTCACCTTTGTCCGGTGTTTCTTGCACAGCAACTTCATTTCCAACATTTGGTATAGTGCCCGAGCAGCTGAAAAGCATTAAAGTACTAAATAGTAACGTAAATTTTTTATTTTTCATTTTCTTCCTTATTTTTTTCAATAGACTCATATTAATATTATCAATTTTTTTATATAATGTTCCTTATTTTTTTACAATTTATAAGGAATATTCTCCAAACGCTTTTTTTAAAGAAGTAGATATTTCTCCAAGTGTACATTTATGATCACTGCAATCAATAATATACGGTATTAAATTTTCTTTGGTTTTGGCTTTTTCTTCAAGTAATAAAAGAGCGCTAGAGACATCCTTCTCATTACGAGTAGATTTAAATTTTTTGATTATTTCTAGTCTATTTTCTTCTAAATCGGGAATCTTTTTCTGAACGTTAGATTCTTTGCTTATAAATTTATTTACTCCTATTACTATTGCTTTTTTATTGTCTAGATTATTTTGAAATTCAATTGACGACTCAGCAATTTCATTTGGAATAGTACCATTCTGAATTAGTTTTTCAACACCACCTTTTGAAATAATTTCATCAATTTTATTAGTTACTTTTTTTGTGATATCGTTAGTCATATCTTCAATTAAAGAACTGTCACCAATAGGGTCAATAAATTCTGGAATACCACTTTCATGAGCTATCACTTGCTGTATTCTCAATGCAGATAAAGCATTTTCTTCTGATGGTAAGCTGAGCGCTTCATCTTTCCCATTTGTATGTATTGATTGCGCTCCTCCTAATACTGCAGCTAAGCTTTGCAATGTTGTTCTAGCAGTATTATTTTCAATTTGCTGTGCTGTTAAAGTGGATCCAGCAGTCTGTACATGAAATCTACAAAGTTGAGATTTTATATTTGTTATTTTAAATCTATCTCGAACAATATGAGCCCATATTTCTCGCGCTGCTCTAAATTTAGCCACTTCTTCGAAAAAATTTCTATGAGAATTAAAGAAGAACGATATTTGCGTTGTTAGTTTTTCGATATCGATACCTGCTGCTTTTGCAGACTCTAAATATGTAATAGCATTAGCAAATGTAAAAGCAAGCTCTTGTATTGCTGTGCTTCCAGCCTCTCTAATATGATATCCTGAAACAGATATAGAGTTCCAATTTGGTAAATTCTCCTGGCAATATTCAAATATATCAGTGGTTAATCTTAAAGACGGAGTAATAGGAAATATATATGTTCCTCTCGCAATATATTCTTTTAGTATATCATTCTGAAGGGTACCTCTTAGCTTATTTAAAGAATAACCTCTTTTTTTAGCTAGAGATATATAAAATGCTAATAGTATAGATGCGGTGGAATTTATTGTCATAGATAACGATACTTTTTCTAAATCAATCTTATCAAATAGCGATTCAATATCTTCTGGTGTTGATATTGGTACACCTGATTTGCCTATTTCCCCAGAAGACATGTCATCATCAGAATCGTACCCCATTTGTGTAGGCAGGTCAAAAGCAACAGACAATCCACTTACACCGCTTTCTAATAAAGATAGATATCTTTGATTTGATTCAGACACAGATGAAAATCCTGCGTACTGCCTCATTGTCCATAATCTGTTACGGTACATATCTTTATAAATACCTTTAGTAAATGGGAATTTCCCTAATTTTTTAACTGACATAAGTAGGTTAATTTAATTCTAAAATCAGTATTCTAATTAATGATTTTTAGCTAACATATACTATATGGAATATTCACGAGCAGAAAAAATAATTTATTGGTGGAGATATAGAAACTATTTCATGAATGAATCTAAAAAATATCAGTACTCAGATATTGAAAAAGACTCAATTTTAATTGTACTTCCAGATGGAGAGGTTGCTTTTGATTTAGCAAATCTTTTCTTGGAGAAGATTCAATATAGTGATGCTAAAATTCATTTCTTAATCAAAGATGCTCTAATTAATTTTTATCCTAAAAAAATTAATGAATCAGCAATATTATTTTCTTATAAAGATATCAATTCACTTGGCACGCCAACTCAAGCATTTGTAGAAAAAATTAAAGAGTTGAAGTATGCAAATATGATTGATCTAAACATTAATTTTAGTCGTTTTTCATCTTTTCTTTTAAGGGCTTGCCACCCAAAAGTAAGAATGGGTTTTAATTATGATAATTCAAAAAAATATTATAATGTTATACTTGATACTAATTATCAAAGAGATTTAGAAGGAACATTTAATATGATTCAACAGTTTATTAAAATATGAATGAATATTTAAAAAATATCATAACATCAGATCTTATTTTATTAGATAAGGCCAGTTCTTTTTTAGATAAAGATAAAAACCTCTGGGATTTGATTGCAAGTATCCCTGATTTTTTTATTGATTGTAAATCGTCTGAAATATCTATTGATAATGTGATCATTGATGAAAGTCGAGGTCCAGTTATTATTGATGATACTGCAACTGTAGAGCCTTTTACTGTTTTGAATGGTCCTTTATTTATAGGTAACAATACATTAGTGAAATCTCATTCTACTATTTCAAACACTATTATTAATCATGATTGCAAGGTAAGTGGAGAAGTTCATTCTTGTGTCTTTCAACCATATTCTAATAAGTCTCATGAAGGATTTTTGGGACATAGTTTTATTGGATCATGGGCAAATTTGGGAGCTGGTACAACTACAAGTAATTTGAAGAACAACTACTCATCTATAAAAGTAAAATGGAGTGGTAAGCTAGTAGATACGGGTTCTATATTTTTTGGATCTATTATTGGAGAACATGTTAAAACAGCTATTGGGACAAATCTTAACACTGGAACAGTGATTGAGCTAGGATGCAATATTGTCTCGCAAACATTTCCGCCAAGACATATCCCTGCATTCTCATTATTTTATAAAAATAAGGTGATAAAAACAAAATTTGAAGACTTTTGTGATGTGGCTGAAAAAGCTATGAAAAGAAGAAAAAAAGAACTTTCATCCTCTGAAAAGTCAATCTTAAATAGTATTTACAAAAACTATTGACTCCATACATAACTAATAATACCTTCGAGTCTGTATGGATACTTTCGATTTAAATCAAGTAGATGAGGTTATAAGTCCTTGTTGTGACGAAGAAATAAAAACTTCAGAGATTGGTGCGGCATTAAAGTGTCCTCTCTGTAAAGCTAATCTGAAACAAAGAATATATCTTCCATTCCTAGAGTATTTAATGGAAAATGGTCATGTAGAAAATTTAGACTTTTTTGACCTAGACCTTTATAGTCAGGATAAAGAAAGTTTAGATAGTGAAGACGAAGAATTAGACCTGGATAAGTATGAAACAAAAAAAGATAGTCTTAACATTTATGAAGACGATTCAAAATTTACATCCACTGCTAAACCTTCTGAAACTTCTATTGATGAATCTGCCGTATCAAGCGATTGGACAAAGTTTGCTATGGAAGATTCTGATTCGTAATACTGATTTTTTACTTTACAATACATCAAACTTTCTGTTAAATTGATCAAGAATTAAAATATTTCAGGCTATAAAATTGCGAAAGATTGAAAGACTTTCCCCCGCTTATCAACTTTCTTTTATAGCCTGTTTTTTATTCTTTTTAATTTGCTTCATTACAAGATTAGAATTAATATTGCGTACTAGACCGAGCAGTCGGTTTTAAATATAAAATTTATTATGAAAATAGCAGTACTAACCAAAGCAATTCCAAGTTACGAATCCAGCATTCGTATTGACTCCACATCAAAATGGATTGATGAATCAGTTGTAAACTTTGTTGTGAATGAAAGTGACTCTTATGCATTAGAAGAGGCGTTACAAATTAAAGAAAAACTAGATAATGGAACTGAGGTTGTAGTTGTTACTATGGGCTCTCAGGATAATACATCTAAAGTATTAAAAGATGGATTAGCTAAAGGTGCAGATAGAGCCATTTTTATACATAATGAAGATTCAAATACAGATCCGCTATCAATAGCAAAATTATTTTCTGAAAACTTAAAAGATGAAAACTTTGATCTTATTTTTTCTGGCCTACAATCAGATGATTTAGGTTCTGGACAAACTGGAGTACTTCTTGGAGAGTTATTAGGGATGTCTACTGCTACTTTAGGTATTGAAACAGATATCCAGGATGGTCAAATTAAAATTAAAAGAGAGTTAGAGTCTGGATGGTTTCAGTGGGTAACACTTCCTTTTCCAGCTAGTATATCAATACAATCTGGTATTAATGAACCTCGATATCCTTCTTTAAAAGGAATCATGGGTGCCAAGCGCAAGGAATCAAAAGTAGTAGATGGCCAGCTGTCTGACTCACCTAAACAAAATTTTATGAACCTATTTATTCCTAAGACTGAAAAAGCTACAGAAAAAATTGAAGGCGATGCTGATAGCATAGTTGCTAAGCTTATGGATATATTAAAAAATAAATTAAGAGTAATATGATGATATTAGTTGTACTAGAAAATCAAAGAGGGAATATCCATGCTTTTAGTAAAGAAGCTGTAGCTGCGGGGCAAAGTCTTGCATCAAAACTAGGAATGGATTTATCTGTTTTATGTATGGGAGAAAATGCAAGTACTCTTAAAGAGCAGGCAAGTGATTATAAAGTACAAAATTTGATTCTCGCAGATCATGATATGACAAGTACATACTCAGCTGATGGATACTCAAAAGTTTTATCCGACGTAATTAAAGATTTATCTCCCAAATATGTAATAATGGGACACTCTTATATGGTACGAGATTTCTTACCTAGAGTTAGCGCTAAAT